>ERZ1669248.7-NODE-7-length-247258-cov-8.877376_pt1 | contig 247258 bp, 275 predicted proteins | sample MGYA00579296_ERZ1669248 | MGnify/ENA primary metagenome ERZ1669248 (study PRJEB41166, sample SAMN08046057) | hot springs metagenome | biome: hot spring; feature: neutral hot spring; material: thermophilic sediment; isolation source: thermophilic sediment from...
ACCCCGGACCACCCGGTTATGAGCCGGGCGCTCTACCTGGCTGAGCTACGGGCCCGCCATAGATTACTTAAAATAATTAAGGGTTTAAATTTTCACACTATTAAGGGTTTAAATGGTTTCCACGTCACTTGCTTTTAACTGTTAACACGTATTTCGCTGCTGCATCGGCGGCAATAGCTCCTTCCGCTGCTGACGTTATTATTTGCTCTAACTTATACTTATAGGGTCCTCCAGCTGCGTCGCCTGCGACGAATATTCCGGGCAGGTTTGTGCTTTTATCAACATTAACTTTTGCTCTTCCTTCTTCATCTACTTCTAAGCCGATTCTCTTAAAGAACTCTGTGGGCGGGTTTAAACCTATTTCGATGAAGACTCCATCTACTTGGAGTAAACGTTCTTCTTTCGTTTCAGTGTTCACTATTTTTAGTGCTTCGACTTTGTTTCCTCCGATTATTTCTTTAACAATAGTGTTGGTGAGTATCTCGATCTTCGGGTTATTTTTAGCTGCTTCAACGTAGACAGTGAATGCTCTAAAAGCACTTCTTCTGTGAATTAAGTATACTTTAGAAGCAATGTTGCTTAGAAACATTGCGCTCGCGAACGCTGAGTTACCTCCGCCGATAACAGCTACGGCTTTGCCACTGAATAAGGGTCCATCACAAACCGCGCAATAAGAGACACCGCGTCCTAATAGTTCTTTTTCACCTGGTACTCCGAGTTTTCTCTTCTCACTGCCCACTGCTAGTATAATGGCATATGCGCAAATGTCTTTTGACGACGTCTTCAGCTTAACGCACCATAATTGTTCTCTCTGAGGTTTCTTATAGATGTCTATTACTTCATCTATAATTAACGGTACATTATATTTCTTAACATGTCTAACGAATTTATCTACTAAGTCGTTTCCACTTACTTCCGGTATTCCAAGGTAGTCATCAATCATGGGTGCTTCTGAAACCATTCCGCCAATGATTTTAGTCACTATGATCGCGCTTAACCCGTACCTAGCTAGGTATAAGCCCGAGGTTAATCCAGCAGGGCCTCCTCCTACAACTACTACGTCGTATGTGTCTCTAATTGTAACAGGCTGCGTGGATGGTAGAGTTGATCTTAGCTTGAACATCATAACCCTGGTTTTTCGTGTTTTGTTTTAGTGGTTAATATTTTTCATCCTCGTAGCTTCGTAGAGTATTATTCCCGCTATAACAATTGAGGGCGCTCCAAGCGGGAGATCCTTGAACCACAACGTCTTCACGTCTTCTAGTTCTTTTCTACTTGGTTCTTGTTCTCCTGAGCTAAGAATAATTGCTGTTTTCTTCTTTTCCGCTTCCTTGAAGAAAGCGTAGATATCTACTTCTTCGCCCTCCTCTGAAACATAGTATACTACCTCGCAACCTAGTAATTGCTTTAAATCAGATACTCCTGGTAGTATTATCAACGGCTTACTGAGTTTATATGAGATCCTGTGGGCTTCCGGTACTCCAACCTGTGCAGCAGCACCAAAGGGTTTAATGATAACGGGTATGGCGTTGCTCGCGGAGTAAACTGTTTTAAGGAAATCTATGAGCCTTTGAACACTGCTCGGCGAATACAGAGCAAGATATAGTTCATTCATCTAATAGTCACCTTCATCTAGTTTCTGCAACACAATCTCCGCAACGCGCCTAGCTAAGGGCACGGGGACAGCTTCTCCAACCATATTATATTGAGAATCGCGGCCCCCAATAAATACAAATGAGTCGGGAAAACCCATTAACCTAGCTTGTTCCCGTACGGTTAAAAGCCTGTTTTCGTAGGGATGTATGAACCTCGAGGAACCGAGAACAGTGGGTGCAACATCATGAGGGTCGAGCTTAATGAGATTAGGTAATAATCCACTAGCCCCATAGTAATGAACTAAAGCATCACCTGCTTTTAACCGTGTTGCTTTCTTGAGTTTCCTCCACGGTAATTCAGGCGGGGGTTCATGGTTGGAAACATATGGGGCCCCAGGTGGAGGTAACCCTTTTAGAGCCTCAGATACCGTTACTAACTTGCGTGACTTAGGTGGATTTATCGGTATATTTGAAATAAATACTCTGGTTCTCTTACTAGGTGTCCCGTGTTCCTCAGCTTTCAATACATTGAAATAAACTCTAGTATAACCAATTCTCCTAAATTCGCTTAGAAGAGAGTTTTTTAATCCATTATCCATGATTGCTGGAACATTCTCCATAACGAATATTTTCGGCTTATATAATCCCACTACTCTAATGAAGTGAAGAGTTAATTGACCCTGGGGATCTAAGTAGAGTCTATCGATGGGGTTCTTTTCTCTCTGGGGATTAGCACCCGTGAATGGCTCACAGGGCGGGCTCCCAATGACAACATCTACTTCATCTGGTTTCATTAATTTCAGTAAGCGGGAATTAGTATTCTCCTTTATATCTTCGTTTAACACGAGCGTTTTTGGAAAATTAGCTTTATATGTCAAAGCAGCGTACTTGAAGTTGTCAATGGCTAATTTACCCTGGAATCTACTAGTTAAATGGAATCCTAGAGAGAAGCCACCAGCTCCGCAGAATAAATCAATAAACCTGTAAACTACCGCTGGCACTTCTACGACCGCTCAATTTTTGAGATAATATTGTCTATTCGTTTAATGAGATCCCTGAGGTTACTTGATGTTGTGGGATTATTGACTTCTACGAGTATATCATTATCGTGTGGACACTGAAAACCATTAGCGTACGCTTCATCAACTAAGAATCTGCGTTTACAAGTCTTGCACTCGTATATTACACCCTCGTTTTCATATTTTAGTAGTGCTTCCAGCTTCTCTCTGGTTTTCTTCAACCTGTTTATTATAAATGTTCTAAGAGCGAGTTTATTTAATCGCCAAACATGCAGTATCTCGCTACCGTCTCTGACTTTGTCTGGTGTTACAATGGCTTCATCTGAGAGCTTCTGGAGTATTTTACGTGCTTCATTTGATCTAACTTCAACGTTGTTAACTATTTTTTCTTCAGCTATGTACTCGTTCTCTAATAAGTATTCAAATAGTTTACTTGCTACATCGCCATATGTTTTCCTAATTATTTCTTTTGCTATAGTTATCAAGTCATCCTCTAGAGTCGAGCCTTCAGTAGCATCACCATGTGTTTTTTTACTGCTCAATAACCATCACCACAATAAACAGCGATCAGCCGTTTTCACATCGCCATTAGTTACTTTGTTTTAGGGTCTAATCTATTTAACGTCTAATCAGCCTAGAAACTACTCCATGATCTTTTAAATAGTTAACGTAAAAAAACTTATATAGAAGCCTTTGATATTTCATGGTTATGGCAGGCTTAAGGTGTGTAATATGGCTGCAGAACCAACTGGTATACCGGTATTAATACTTAAAGAAGGCACTCAAAGAACAGCTGGTAAGGATGCACTAAGAATAAGTATACTAGCTGCGCGAGCAGTTGCGGAAATGGTTAAAACAACTTATGGCCCTAAAGGAATGGATAAAATGCTCGTGGATGCTCTAGGAGATGTAACAATAACTAATGATGGTGCAACGATACTTGACAAAGCTGAGATCCAGCACCCAGCTGGAAAAATGCTTGTTCATGTTGCTAAAAGTCAGGATTCTGAAGTAGGAGATGGAACAAAAAGAGCCGTCATAATAGCGGGTGAACTACTTAAACAAGCAGAAGACTTACTGAACAAGAACATACATCCCACTGTTATAGTTTCCGGGTTTAGAAAAGCTATGGAGGAAGCTTTAAGAATACTTGATCAAATAGCGATCCCGATTAACGTAAATGACGATGAAGTATTGAGAAAAGTTGCTAGAACATCTCTCACTAGTAAAGCTGTTCACGATGCAAGAGAGTACTTCGCTGATATAGCTGTGAAAGCCGTTAAACAGGTAGCTGAACCCCGCGGAGATAAAATCTACGTAGATATAGACAATATACAAATAATCAAGAAATACGGAGGCTCATTAATGGATACTCAATTAGTTTACGGTATTGTCTTAGATAAAGAAGTTGTTCACCCAGGTATGCCTAGGAGAGTTGAGAAAGCTAGAATAGCATTACTAGATGCACCACTAGAGGTTGAGAAACCAGAGATAACGGCTAAGATAAACATTACAAGTCCCGAAATGATCAAAGCGTTTCTAGACGAAGAATCAAAAATGCTTAAGGAAATGGTTGATAAGATAGCTGAGGTGGGTGCAAACGTCGTTGTTTGCCAGAAGGGAATTGATGAGGTTGCTCAGCACTTCTTAGCTAAGAAGGGTATTTTAGCTGTTAGGAGAGTTAAGAGAAGCGACTTAGAGAAACTCGAAAGAGCAACAGGAGGAAAAATAGCGAGCAACATAGAGGACCTAAAACCAGAGGACTTAGGATACGCTGAACTAGTAGAAGAGAGGAAAATAGGAGAAGATAAAATGGTGTTCATAGAGGGATGCAAGAACCCAAGATCCGTAAGCATTGTAATTAGAGGAGGATTAGAGAGATTAGTCGACGAAGCAGAGAGAAGTTTCAGGGATGCATTATCTGCTGTAGCAGACGCTCTAAAAGACGGTAAAATCGTGGCCGGCGGCGGCGCAGTGGAAATGGAAATCGCGAAGCACCTTAGAAAATACGCGGTTAAAGTTGGAGGAAAAGAGCAATTGGCAATAGAAGCCTTTGCGAGAGCAATTGAGGGATTAGTGGTTGCAATGCTGGAGAACGCTGGCCTCGACACTATAGATATGATAATGAAGCTGAGAGCAGCTCACGAGAAAGAAGAAGGAAAATGGATTGGAGTAGACTTAAACACTGGTGAACTAGTTAATATGCTTGATAATGGAGTCGTTGAACCAGTAAGCGTGATCGCGACAGCGATCAAGGGAGGTACCGAGGCAGCAACAATAGTGCTTAGAATAGATGATATAATAGCAGCTAGTAAACTGGAGAAGAAAGAAGAGGCCGGCAAGAAACCTGAAGAAGAGAAGAAAGAAGAAGACTAACATTTACATATTTAACTAGTTGATTTTTTACTACTCTATTTTAATTAACACGGGTTTTTTAATAGTGGGAGTTGAATAAATTGCTTCTCCTGGTTCAATGTATGGAAGAGAAGTTAAGACATCGTAGTCTAAGTAAAGGGCTTTCTCCACGATTTCTAAATCCTGCTTGGATTTCAGTGAATGAATGATCTTTGTGTTAGTGTTCACTGCAACGTCTTCCACTAGTTGACTAATAGACTGCGATATAATGATTAAACCTATGTTGAATTTCCTGACTTCCCTCAACATGTCACATATCGGCTTAATTGCCTGAGTTTTAGACAGGTAATTCTGTGCTTCCTCAACTATGATTACCAGAGGCATCTTAGCTGAAATAAAAGTATCTACTATTCTTTTCAAGAAGAAACCCGCGTATAGTTTCCTCACATTAATATCCAGTATTTTACCTAGATCAATAATGCTGGGTTTATCCTCGGAGATCTTCGTGATAATTGTTTGATATAGTTCAGGGTCTTGTAGTTTAAACAGTAAATAGTACTTACCTCTGATGAGAAGAGATAGTTTTCTATGAAGAGCCAGCTTTGTTTCCTTCATCCAGTTAGATTCCTCGGAGTAGTTCTCAATGTAGTCGAGAAACAGGTCAAGGCTTCTCAATTTATCTAAATTCACTTTACGCAGTATTTTCTCTAAAAGGTATTCCTGGGGAGGAGTCAACTCCATAACACTGGATATTACAGATATATCGTTTGGGTCCCCTGTGAAGAGTTGAAGTGGATTAGAGTAAGGGTCTACTAATTTGTACCTATCGAGTAAATAACTGTATTCACTATGCCAATCCAGTATTACCACTCGTGTATTTAGCTCGCTTGTTACTCGATTAGCTATAGTTGATGCTGTCCGGGTTTTCCCAGAACCCGTTGTCCCAGTTATCAAGATGTGTCTGTAGAGAGCACTCTTAAATAACCTTGCAGGGTACTCTGGGACGCTATTAATAACTCTTCCAATAACTATGTATTGATCGTTCGGGGAAACATCTGGGGGGACTTCTTGAACAGGATACTTGATTTTGTTTTCAAGACTAATCGGTGCGGTGAACCCCGTGGACCGTCTTCTCAGAAAAAATTCTTGATCCCCATGTAAATAGATGTAAGCAGGTTTTTATTTGGCATGCTCTCAATATCTATGGTCTTGAAACTTGATTTTACAAGGGTTGTTAATAATTGTGCTTCATTTAGAGCTTTCTCCTTATTGCCTCTTATCACTATTACTCCTTTTACATCACCTTGACTTATCTTTGATATACTCAGGTATTCAATGTCCTTGTTAAGTTGAGATCTCGTTTTAAGTATTTCACTCAACTTTTTTAACTCTAAATCTAGCTCGTTTTCTTTTTCCCCAATAACTTTGTATAATCTGAGAGTAACTTCATGCTCATCCATTATGAACCCCGTTAATGAAACAAGTTTAATTAAATGTGACACTCGAGTGAAAGTATATGAGTGGGAGAGAAGCTTACAATAACCCTCGTAGTAATATAACCGAGAGAATTCACGGTAACCAAATGATCACTAGTTACGTGGAGAGAATTTACTACTATGTAAAAGATGCTCCTAGGTATACGTGGTCCATTTCGTTGAGTTCAAGTTTCTGCTTACTTTTCACTACAACTAGAAAACCATGTAAGGATATCACGACTCTGTAAATGTCTCCTAGTTGAGTATTTGAAACCACGTACCCATGTGCACAGAATCTATGTTTTAAGCATTCTTCGCGGTTACTCGTGATTTCAATGGTTATTTTAGAGTTTACTCGCGGCGCTTCTACAACATCTTCGTGTAGTTCGATTTCGAATTCTAAATCACTGCAAATACTTCTAACTCTGTAAACTTTCGGTATTCTTAATGGTGTAATATCTGATACAGTGCACTCGAACATCAATTCCTCACACCTTAATAGACCTTGTAAAAATATAGCTTTAAGTGTATTAAAAACATGGGTGAATGAAATGGCTGTATCAGAAGCATCGAGAAGGCTTATACAAGAACTTGCAACATTCTTGGATAGAAGAGTCAAGGTAGTGCTTGATAATGGGAAAAGCTATGATGGGTTACTAGCTGGGTTTGATCACCCATCTCTCAACATTCTCTTAAAAGACGCCGTCGACAATTCAGGTACACGATTCGCGAAAATAGTTGTTAAAGGAGAAAGAATATCTGAAATAATTATACTCGAGGAACCGCTATTTGACCCAGAGGAATTCAAGGAATTTATTCTCAAGGAAATGAAGCTGCAAGAACACGCTATAAGAGTCCTACACGACATAAGGGCCGTTGAAGTTCTAGGTAGATATAGAGTTAGCGAAGAAGGAGTAATGGGTTCAGGCCCCATGGCTGAAACACTCTATAGTTTATACAAGAAGTACATGGAGCTACGTAAGAAAAAACTACAGGGATAAACGAGGTTGTTTGAAACAAAAATAAGAGACCTAGGGGGAAGAATAGGTAAACTCGTAACATCACACGGAGTACTGGAAACTCCATTTTTATTTCCAGTAGTTGATCCGATGAGGCAAGTTCCTGATTTAAATACTATAAAGAGCATTGGGTTCAATGGACTAATTACTAACGCCTACTTGTTCTACAAGAGAAACAATGGCTTCGCTAAATCTATTCATAGAGAGCTATCTTGGAGCAATGTGATAATGACGGATTCCGGTGGATATCAGATACTAGTTTACGGAGATGTAGATATAGATAATAAAACCATTATAGCATATGAGAAGAGCATAGGTACAGATATCGCAGTAATACTAGATATACCTACTGGAAGTAGGATGAATTACGAGGAAGCATTGAAAGCTGTTGATGAAACATATAAACGTGGAATAGAAGCACTACCTTTAATCATGGACTCCGATCAATTATGGGTTTACCCGATTCAAGGTGCACCATACAAAGAACTAGTTATACGTTCAGCTACACGTGCCAATAAACTACCCTATGATATATACGCTATTGGTTCACCAACAGTTATGCTTGAAAAATACAAGTACTCTAAGCTAGTGGACTTAGTATTAACTGCTAGAGCGTATCTATCCCCGAGTAAGCCCCTACATGTATTCGGCGTAGGCCACCCAATGATTATACCATTCCTCGTCGCCGCGGGAGGAGACTTATTTGACTCAGCTAGCTACATCCTCTACGCTAGAGATGGTAGATACATGGTTGAAACAGGTACTAAGAACATTAGGGATTTAACTTATTTCCCATGTAATTGCCCCGTGTGCTCCAAGTATACTCCACGAGAAGTATTAGAATTACCTGGTGATAAAAGAACAGAGGTATTAGCTATACATAACTTATATGTTTTAGTTAAGGAAATAAACACGGTTAAACAAGCAATCAAGGAAGGTAGACTCTGGGAGCTTTTAGAGTACAAGTCTAAGGGTCACCCAGCTTTACTTGAGGCTTTCCACGTGTTGAAGAAACACATTAAATTCATTGAGAAAACATCTCCATTAACGAATCCAGGGGGTAGAGCACTCTTAATCTATAACTCGGAATCTTATTGGAACCCCAAACTCAGATTAAACGTTAAGAGATCACTTGAGAAAACAGTATCCGAGTTCTCTGGGAAAACAGTTGTTTTAATACCTGCATATAGGAAACCTTATGTAAGTCAACCAGAATACGCTGAGATCAAGCGACGAATTATGGAACAAGAGGATTTGAGAATAGCTTTCATTCATCCATTTCTAGGAGTAATTAAACCTGAATTAACCTCAACGTATCCTTTTTACCAACATGAGTGCAGGTTAACGAGGGATACTCTAAGCGTTGATAAAGTAGCAAAGTTCATTGAGAAACTACTGGAGAAGAACGTAAAGAAAATAGTGATCGTGGAGTCGGGATGGTTTACTCGAGAAGTATTCCTCAATCTCCAGAAACGTCTAGGAGAAGTAAGTAATAAAATCACTATATGTAGGTTAAACGAGATCTCCTCTCTGAGTCTTCAATAGTTTTCTCGATCTTTGCGCGTTCCGCTTCTATGGCTTCAATGATAGCTGCCTCATCAATTAGTTTCTGGACACTTATGCTTAATCCTAGAATTCGCGCAATAGCTTCCACCGCAACAGCTCCAGCTTTAGGGTCTGGTCTAAAGGGCTCTGTGAACGGTAATATAACTGCTCCTCTGATACCGTAAGCTTGAATAAACATCATTGCTAACGCTAAAGGACCTATAACGTATCTCTCCTCTAGTATTTTCGAGTCATTAAATACTATGCTCGTATTATTGATCGGTATCCACCTGTATTTTTCATTGGGATCATCTCTGAGCTCTTGACTTAAACCACCTACTAATATGACTTCTCTTACTTCGAATTGCTTAGCAAGAGTTGCTAAGTATTCAGCGTAGGATGTTCTCTCTCTTTCGATGGGTGTTCCGTTGTGAACTATTATGATTACCTTGTGTTCACCCGCGTTTCCAAAATATACTTCGAAGGGATACTGTAACCCGTGTTCCTTCGTGTACATCGTGACATCCGGCATGTATTTAGTCTTTATGAATCCTATTTTCCGGAGCTTTAGTTCTCTTACGAGGTGCAGAGTGGTCAAGTACCCTACTAACCCGAATCCCTGGAAACCGGTGATCAGGATTGAATCCTTTAACTGCGAGAAATCAAAATCTACTAATGAAAAGAATTTAGGCACTCGTATGCACCCTCCCTGATTTTAACTGCTTCACCCCTATTATAGTAAACCATCTCCCACCCAGATAAGCGGGACCTACCAACAGCTAGTAGTGTTCCAGTAGGATCCACTACTAGGACTTCGTCCCCGGGTCTTACGTCAGGGTCAGCCATTAATACGTGCTTAGCAAACAATGTTCCTCCTTTCGCAATGAACTCAGCGTATTCTTCTTTCACATATACTCTGAGTCGTGGGTGCGGTAAAATACTATTCAGTACTTTACCAGCTGGCAAGTATAAATTAAACCTGTAATCACGTGCTCTGACAGCCAAGTACCTGGTTTTATTCATTATCACTAAGCGCACTCTATTAGTATTAAGGCTTACAGAAACGTAGATTTGGTCAGGTATTAAGAGTTCACCAGGCGCGTTGAACTGTATTTCCGCGATCTCCCTTAACTCAGCTAATTCGCTTGGTGTCGGTTTCCTTATTTTCAACTGCGTATACACCGCTTAACTACTGGAATATTGATACAGGTTTTCGGGTCTCATATACTTGTTGCCATGAATTCCTCACATCTTTCTTACTTTTAACTTTCTCGATTCCTTTCACGAGGTCATCTAACGTAACGTATTTCCTGTTTTCTCTTAGAGCTATGTAACCTGCTTCGATTACTGCTAGTTTTATCTCGGCTCCACTGAACCCATCGCTTAGCTCTGAGAGCAATTCGTAGTTTACTTCACCAGATATCTTCATTTTCCTAGTATGTATTTTGAATATTTCAATGCGTCCCTTTTTACCCGGTAAAGGTATTTCAATTATTCTATCAAATCGCCCCGGTCTCAGTATAGCTGGGTCTAAGACATCGATCCTATTCGTAGCAGCTATTACTTTTACTCTATCTAGTGGCTTAAAACCATCTATTTCCGCTAGTAACTGCATTAATGTTCTCTGTACTTCTCTCTCACCACTTGTTCCTATCTCAATTCTCTTAGCAGCTATAGCATCTATTTCATCTATGAATATTATTGCTGGTGCCTTTCTCCTAGCTAATGCGAATAATTCCCTAACTATTCTAGCGCCTTCACCAATGTACTTTTGGACTAGTTCACTCGCGACCAGCGATATGAAAACAGCATTGCTCTCCGTGGCTACGGCTTTTGCTAGTAGTGTTTTTCCGCAGCCGGGTGGCCCGTATAATAGTATACCTTTAGGAGGCTCAATACCAAGCTCCTCGAACAACTCTGGTTGCTTAAGTGGTAGTTCAACGACTTCTCTTAGTTCACGTATTTGTTCTTCTAATCCACCTACGTCACTGTATCGAATGTTGGGTTTTTCAACGACCTCCATTAATTGAACATATGGATCAGGATAATCCGGTAACACGTCTACTACTACGGAGCCACGTTGGTTTAAAGCAACCCTAGCTCCTGGCCTTATCTTTGATTTATCAACGTTCTCAGCTACTTGGACAACTAGGTTTGGACCATTACTACTTTTAACGACAACTCTATTATCTGGGAGAACGTACTCGATGTAAGCCTCAATTAATGGGGGTGAAAGAAGTTTCTCCATTTCCGACCTATAATACTCTAGTTTTAATAGTAGTTTCTTTCGTTCCTCTTCAAGGTGCTTTATCTTCGTCTCCAAGTACTTTAAGTAGTCTTCATCGTTCTCTATGAGAGCGCTTATAGTATCTTTACTTGGTTCATTGGTGTTCCCGTAATCGCTACCCATAATATAACCCACACATATAATAGGTATTAGGCAAAGTTTTAAGAGGTTAGGGGTGTACGAAGTGTCATATTATTGTGAAATGTGCGGTAGAGAACTAGATCAAAGGGAAGCCAAGAAAGCGATGGTAGAGGGTTCTCTGCTAATTCTATGTCCCTCATGTTATCAGAGGCTTTCAAAGCACTCAGTGGTTAAGGAGGCTCCAGATAAAACAACTCAGAAGAAAGAGAAAGCAAGAGCGAAACAAGCACCAGTAAGGCCTCCTAGTAGGAAAGCCGAGGAATACGAGGTCGTTGAAGATTACGCGGTGAGAGTAAAATCAGCGCGCGAGAAATTGGGGTGGTCGCAGGAGGTATTAGCTCAGAAAGTAGGTGAAAGCGTGAACACTATTAAGAGAATAGAGTCAAGTAAATTGAAACCTAGCATAGAGTTAGCGAAGAAACTCGAAAAAATACTAGGTGTTAAACTACTGGAGCCAATAGTGGAGGAAATCGGTGAGGCGCATACTATGAGTAGAGGCGAGTATTTAACCATAGGAGACTTAATAAATATTGATGAATATAAGAAAAGATAATTAGTAAGGGAGATCATTGAAGGTTTTTGTACTAATACCGAAAAAGTACGTTGATTTCATCGATGAGGAATTAGCATTAGTTAAAACAGCTTACAGTGACATCTTAGATTACATCATTGTTAAAAACACTAATACCAAGACTTATCTATCACGAGATAAAATAGAGAAGATCAAGTCATTGGAGTTCGACAAGCTCATAGTAATGGATAAATTGAAACCACCGCAGTTCATAAACTTAGTGAGAGAACTGAAGAGAGATGTTGTGGATAGAATACTAGTGATCCTGGAGATTTTTGCGAACCATGCTGGTTCAAGAGAGGCTTTACTACAAATAGAGTTAGCGAGGTTAAAGTACACTCTTCCATTGACTAAGGAGGCTATAAGGTACGCTAAACTAGGTGAGTTACATGGTTTCCTTGGAGCGGGTAGATATGGATATGAGAAATACTACACTATGTTGAAGAAGCGTGAAGCAAGAGTTAGAAGAGAGCTGGAAAAACTGAGATTAATTAGAAGCGTTAGGAGAAAAGCTAGAGTAGAAGCGGGTTTACCCCACGTGGTCATAGTGGGTTATACTTGTGCAGGGAAGACGAGTTTATTTAACACGTTGACGGGTCTATCTAAACCCGTTGGGCCAGAACCGTTTACAACGCTCTCCCCTAAATCATATAAAGTCAACTATAGAGACGCAAACTTCATAGTAACAGACACCGTTGGGTTTATAAGAGATATCCCTCCTGAAGTCATAGAATCGTTTTATGCTACTTTAGAGGAAGTAGCAGAAGCCGATGTAATAGTAAACATTGTGGATGCATCTAAGAAAATCACCGAAGTAATTAGCGAGATCGAGACTGGTAAAGAAATACTTAGGAGAATTGGTGCATACAATAAACCAATAATATACGCTTTAAACAAAGTAGATAAACTACAATCTTTTAAGAGCGTTTTAAGTGAAGTTGAAAAACATGTAAGAGACCACGATGACGTCATACCAGTATCGTGTGTAAAGAAATTAAACATAGATCTTCTCCTTGATAAAATCAGGGAGAAATTAGTAGTTAAAAGGTATGGAGTTAATGAAGAGGAAAATATACGTGCTTAGATATGGTCATAGACCAGGCCGCGATAAGAGAGTAACAACACATGTGGCCCTAGTTGCAAGAGCTTTCGGTGCAAGTGGATTTATACTAGGAGACATAGTTGATGAATCCGTCTATAAAACTCTCATGAAAATCATTAATGCATGGGGAGGAGAACTGCACGTTGAAATGGGAGTTAACTCGTTTAATTACTGTGAAACTTGGAGAAAAGAGGGTGGGTTAATAGTTCACTTGACAATGTATGGTCTACACGTAGACGATGTTATAGGGGAATTAAGAAGGGATCCAAGGGATCTATTGATCATAGTTGGCGCGAAAAAAGTCCCAGGGTTCTTCTACGAGATCGCGGATTACAATGTAGCCATAGGTCATCAACCACACTCCGAAATAGCTGCTCTCGCTGTATTCCTCGACAGATTATTTGAAGGCAGAGAACTACACTTGAAGTTCAATAACGCGAAACTAGAAGTAATCCCCTCACCTAGAGGAAAAAGAGTTAAGAGAACAACTATGAAAGATTAATTAACCATGTTTGCCTGCGAAGCTACACGATGCTTATATGTTTAGTGATGCGAACACAGTACTATAGAGCACTCATTTGATCTCATGGAATTTAATTCTCCTTGCTAGTGAAACGCGGTTTTTAAATAGGGGATCTCATAGTCTACGGAGTTAATCCTAGTTGAAGGTTTTTAATTTAAAAACACATGTATCACCACCAGGGAATGAGCGCTATGAGCACTAAGCGAAGAGTTTTACTAGTTTTCTTACTTTTGGGTTTTGTTTCATTATTTGCAGACGTGGTTTATGAGGGAGCTAGGTCTATTAGTGGAGCATACTTAGCTGAGCTTAATGCACCCGCTGTGGCTGCAGCCACTATTGGTGTAGGCGAGTTCCTGGGCCTCGTGTTTAGGCTTTTCTCAGGATATCTAGCGGCTGTTTTTCAATCATCTACTGTGATCTGGGGTTCAACGTTTCTAGGTTACATGTTAACAGCTTTCAGTATACCTATGATAGCTTATGCACCATCATGGCAGAGCGTTGTTGCTCTATATATTCTTGATAGACTTGGAAAAGGCTTGAGGGCTCCAACCAGGGATGTTATACTCGCGGAGGTTTCCGAGAGCATTGGTGTCGGTAAAGGATTTGGCATACATGAGCTACTAGATCAACTTGGTGCTTTCGCGGGTCCACTGCTGGTTAGTGTTCTACTAACATTCTATGGTTATAGAGCGGCATACTCTGCGCTCCTAGCTCCAGGTATAATCTCACTAATACTGATTACTACTGCATGGTACATATACCCTTCACTTAAATCTACTAGTAGCAGGAAACCGCAGTTAGCTATTAGAGGTTACAGTAATTCTTTCTGGATCTACACTATTGCAACCAGCATCCTGGCTCTTGGTTTTATGCATTGGTCAATTGCATCGTATTACCTTAAGGAAGTACGTGGGGTTCTAAGTAGCGCTGAAATAGGTTTAATTTACGCTGTTGCAATGCTCGTCGACGCTATCGTAGCTATACCGCTTGGAGCACTATTTGATAATATCAAATTAAAAACTCTGCTCTTAATTCCTGTTCTAATACCGTTATACATAGTTCTAATAGCGTATGCTCCACGCGAATTATTATACCTTTCAGCTATACCATGGGGCATCGTGATGTGCTCGGAGGAGAGCATAATGAGGGCAACTATAGCACTACTAGTAGAACCATCCAGAAGACCCCTAGCCTATGGCCTATATGGATTAGTATTTGGGGCAGTATGGGCGCTCGGTGGCTATGTATACACTGCTTTACTCGCAGAACCTCTATACATGCTCCTCTATGCCCTCATAACATCAATAATCGCATTTTACCTCTATGTAGTACTCGCCAAGCAAACTAAGAACTCTTAAAGGTAAAACACGTGGAGTTGATATAGTAGTCTATGATGAGTCATTGACTAGGGAGATAGTGAAGAGTGTTGCTAGGAAGTACTCAACTGTGGCAGCAGTCACGGGTAGTGTAGACTATGTGAGTAATGGCGAGAGATTATACGCTATAAAGCCCGGGGCCTCCAGTACAGAGGAGCTAGTTCAGAGAGTAGCGAGAAGAGTGACGGGGTTGGAGTGTAGCAGTTATATCAGCCATTATGTGGGCTCCAAGCGTTAGAGAAGCAACGGCTAAGCTTAGAAGCCTAGTAGATAAAGCATACATCACTCGTCCATCCAAGTAATCAGCACGTAATACATATACATGCTCAGCTAGCGACCAATCTCAGTATACTAGGTTTATAATCCCCTCTCAGCTTCTACATTACAACTGAAAGCCTCGCCCTTCAGGGCGAGGAGGAGGTCAGTTCACTCTACTCTCAGCGTTCATCAATCACTAAAAAGCTGTGAATATTTCCAAATACTCTGTGAGACATGCCCATACCGTGCAATAGCTTATTAATAAATCTCCAGATCATTTACTATAAATCAAGCGCCTCCAAGCCCATGAGACCAAGAGCTGCAAACCAATAAGCAAATAATATTGAGCTACTACGGTGAGCGGATCGGGAATAGCGTAATGAACTGCTCGCCATTTAATCACAGAGCAGGGTGAGTAACAAATGCTTATAGACTGCTAATACTCCATTGGATTAATCTAGAAGACTTCTACGTTGAGACGCGATCTCGCGACCACGAATTCCCGCGATTCAACGATAAGAGAAGCCACAATGCTTGCAAAAAGCATTCAACTATAGCGGTGGTGGTATTGGTGGAGTTGGTTGACTGGGTGTAGCTCCCGCTCTACTAATGCTTTCTCCAAGCGCTATGTATAGTAGAATCCACGCTATGAATAGTAGTGCAGAGTCTATGATTGATATGAAGCTCCCTATGTATGGAGTCATCGATATGAATGAGGCGATGATGTATACTATGAACAGTACTGCTGATGCTAGGTATAGTGGGTTTTTCTCGTGCTCGTGTAGTCTGTACACTAGAATTATGAGACCTATAGACCCAATAAATACAAGTAAACCCCCTATCAATACTCCAGCTAGGAGACCCATGGCTGAAGCTACAACTCCAAATAAATTCCTAGTGCTAATAGTGTACGCGAGTGCACTAATACCTGTGATTAATGACACTAATATTATTAAATAACCCCAGAAATACCCAACCCCTATCAGTGTCGAAGCAGTACTAAACTCCAAGTTCACACGCCCAAGTCTCCTAACACCTGGAATAAAGCGGGACCAGAACCCAATCAAATTCAGTATTACCGAGGCCAGTAGAAATATGACTATGATTAGTCCCATCATGAGTAGACGTGGTGAACTCAAAATCTTCTCGAGAAAATCCTCTAATATTCTACTAGGACGGTTTGCCGCAACAGGCATTATCTCAATGGGTGGAGCAATAGATATCCCAGTATACTTGAGAATAAACCATGAGAGTGCAAACAATAATAGTACTCCAGCGATAAAGCTCAAAATACTCGCTATAATAATAAATAATGTACCACTACGCATTAGTCTCAAACCCTCAATGAATACCTCTCTCTGACTCCTCCCCTGGATCACGCTCAACACAGTACACCTCTCTATACAAATTAATCTATAGAGAGTAGTGTTATTTATCACTTATACTCGGCTTTATGGATACCGTAAGTTGCTCCATCCATCAGGTGGCTTAATGTAGAAGTATTGGAGGAGTGTGTTTGATCTACTCACCTATATGGCTTAGATTTATTAATTTACGTGGTGTGTGTTTTTGATTCAATGCCGTGATCTCTTGGATTCCACTCTAGCAGTAGAGAGGCTTGGCCTGGATCCAGTGGGGGTTTTCAGCACACTCCTCGCCTTACTTAGTGAGGGTATTGGGCGAGTTGCATTGTCTAAGAAACTCGGTTCCCCGAGAGAACTGTGAGAAGAGTGGTTACTCTAGTTAAGAGTGGAGTGCTCTCGTGGCTAGGAGGGGTTTTCAAAGAGATCTCGGTGACCAGTATTAATGCCCCGTGGCTCAATTGTCAACCAGTACTCTACTAGGGGTTTAATAGTGGATTATTGAATACTGTGAGAGAGAATATTGTCTTACTCAGAGACTTCATTGTCATATCTAGTAGAGAGCCTGGTAAAGTAGAAGTTATCGGTGTTCTCGTAGGAAATAACCTAGTCTACCCGGGGCTTGTAGAGGAGTATAGTGAGCCTTACTTAAAGCTTAGAGAACTCCTACCGAGAACCATTGGACTACTCGTGTGCTGGAGGAGTTATAGAAGGTACCTCGACGACTCTATACTCATTGCCTCATTAGCTTATCTCTGTAAGCACTCTGATTGAGTGGTATGAGGACTCTTAATCCACCAATAGAGATACTTGTAAAGGATACATTGTAAACTCTCTTTAATAAACTAGTGTTTCTAAGTAATTCATCGTGGAACCCCGTGAAGACTACTCGACCCCGTGATAATACTACATAGTAGTCACATGTCATCGAGGCGAATAATGGGTCGTGTGTAGAGAGAACAATTGTTACACGACTAGAGATCTCTCTAAGGAAGCTAGACAGCCAGGTCTTCGAGTAGACGTCTAAGTGGCCGTCCGGCTCATCTAGTAGTAGCACCTTCGGGTCTTTCACGAGGGCCGCTGCGAGTACAACTCTCTGTAATTCACCAGCACTGAGTTCACCGAGCCTCCTACTCACTAGATCACTTAATCCAAGCCTCTCACACACCTCGCTAACTCTCCTAAGATCCTCCTCGCTCGTGAAGAACCCCCTTGAAGCAGGGTATCTAGAGTAGACGAGTACATCTAGTACTGTGACACCGAGTAGATCTAGCTCTTCGAGTGTTGAAGAGCATGATAGCATTCTCCTAAGTTCACTAATAATACCCCTAGCATCTCTACCATTAACCTCGACTACGCCATCATAGTTAATTAACTGCGCTATGGCTTTAAGTAGTGTTGTCTTACCAGATGCATTGGGGCCTAGAATACATGTGACTTTGTTACTAGGTATATCTATGCTCACATCTCTAAGTGCTACTACACCACTACTCTTATACCTGACACTGAGGCTCTTAATAGAGATCAAGTGAAGCCACCTCTAAACCTCCTAACAAGGAGCACTAGGAAGAATGGCGCTCCAATAGCAGATATAACTGCTCCAGCTGGAACTTCACCCACAACTCTAGCCACTAGAGACCTAGATAGAGTATCCGTGGTGAATAATAGTAGTGAGCCGAGGGCCATAGCCGGTGGTATTACTAGTCTATTATCACTAGTCTTCAGTAAAAACCTAGCAGTGTGTGGAGTCACGAGACCGAGGAATCCAATAACTCCAAACTGCGAGACAATAATGCTAGCACTAACACCAGCAATTATAGAGGCCAATAGCCTCGTTAAGCCAGGATCGACTCCGAGTTGGGCAGCGTGATCGTCTCCAAGCATGACGACGTTGAGTCTCTTCGCTAAGACAACGTAGCCGAGAACTACTAGTATCGCCGCTATTAATGCGTATGGTAGGTTCTCGAGACGTGACTGTATAAATGTACCCGTTAACATTAGTGATGCATAGCCACACCTCGAGGAGACGTAGTAGAGTAGGAGCACTGAGAGACCTGAGAATAAGCTTGTAACACCAATACCTGAGAGTACATAGGCGATGTCGCTTCCAGATATACTCTCGGCGATGAGGATCGTCGCTGCTAGTGCAGAGAGACCCCCAATAGCTGCTGCTAAACTAATAATCCATAGAGTAACATGATCTAACACTAGTAATGTAGCGTAAACAGCGAATAATGCACCAGACCCCGTGCCGAGAACGTAGTGATCCACTAGTGGGTTCCTCAGTGAAGCCTGCAGTATACATCCAGATGCTGCGAGGACAGTGCCGGCTAGTATCGTGTATAGTGCTCTATAGAGTCTATACACGACTATTCTCCCTGGTATGCCCTCGTTGAGGGTAACTGTGTAGGTGTAGAGTATGGGTAGAGTAGTCTCAACTTACTATTCAAGAACCCCTCCTCCGAGAGCCAATATATAGCCCGGTAAAGAACACTACTATGGCTACAACTATTGTTATTGCTACCGCTTGATTCATTTCCATAGCCCTCATCCCTCCCTGTGTAGTGATCGTAGTGGTCTCCGTTTCCTTTATTGTTACAGTAGTTGGCAGTGGCGTAGTAGATGTCGGCGTCTCAACGGGTTTACCCAGTCCACGCTCGAGTGCTGCGTAGAGTACTTGTGGTACTAGTTGTATTAGTGGCCCCGGCCTCGAGATAATGTCTACTTCTGTACTATTCAGTAATACTATGGGTTTACCTAGATCGTATAGACCAACCTCTCTAATGGTCTCGTTGGTGGCATATGAGCAAGCCACTATAATGAGGTCTGGACTCCACTTAGACACTGTCTCCACGCTCACTGCACTCCACCCATATGTAGTAGCTGCGTTGACTAGCCCAAGTCTTGAGAGTACATCATCTATGAATGTCGCTCTACCTGCAACCCATATACCCTGCCAGAAGTCCAGTACTACTAGTATTCTCCTACCATTATATTGCCTCAGTATTTTAAATCCCTCGTTTAACCCACTAGTAATTCTACCTATGAGTTCCTCTGCTCTATTGGTTTCATTGAATACTAATCCAATAGTGTATATATCGCTGAGGACCTCGTTGACACTCCTAGCTGAAGCACCGTGAATATACACTACTGTCACATTGTAGGATTCAAGAGTCTCCTGTAGTGGCTTGTGTGCACCACTATCTGCTAATACAACATCGGGGGTTTAACCTCAAGATCTCCTCTACCTTAATAGCACTCCACCAGTAGCCACCAATATCAACTACACTCCTCTTTCTGAGTCTACCACTAGTATTCAAATACCAATCACTCACTGAGAAACTATCAACACCAACAACTCTATCAAGTAATCCGAGTTCAGCGAGAACCTCAGTAATAGATGGTGCCAGTGAAACCACACGCCTAGGAACACCAGGCAACTCAACGCGCCTACCAAGAACATCCTCTACAACAATAGATTGCTCAGCCGTAGTCAACACGCTTAAAGCAACTAGCAGCAATAATAGTGTAGGTATCCACCTATGAATTCGCTTGGACATATTGTCCAACACCCTTAAAGAGTAGAGATACTAGTGAGGGGTTAATATATCCCGACTCTTGAAGATCAAGACCTAATATATGGCAATCCATAAGCGAAAAGTATATTGAAGTAATCCACAGGTAACCATGTTCTCCCTAGTCTTTGACCTCGAGCAGTGACTTCATGGTTCCGCTGCGAAACCGTGTTCCACACTGGAACTATTCGGATAATGTGCTACTGTGGATTAATCCATGGGAGCTTCGTGGTTTTACATTTAAACCTTGTTGTTTATTAGGTTTATTACCTGCAGATTTTATTGAGATAGTTTTGCACTTGGTGGTTTATAGATGCTTACTCGGAGTAGGGTTTTAGTTGTTGTATTGCTTCTAGTCGCTTTAGTTATTCTACTATACTCGTTTAACCCATGGGTTTACGCATATAAACCAGAGGTTGCCTTCTCCATAGATCTCTCCACTGGTAGACCCATTGTAGTCGGGGTAGTTGAGTGTATTGGCTTTACTCCATATTCAACGGGTGTAGCGGGAGTCCGCATTATCCCAGGGGATTTTGTCTGCTACAGTGGGAGGGGTGAGAGTGTCTTCGACTCTTTGAGGATCTATATTAATGCATCAATAGGATACTGGGTTTACAGTGATGTAGCGTTATTCTACGCTAATACAACTAGTGTCAAGTACGTTGATGTAATTGTTGAGAAGCCACTGAATACGACTGGGCTAGAGGTAATACTGAGGGATGGTAGTGGAAATAGTGTCCTAGTAGTAGACGCTACAAGCTACAATAAATACGAGTTAAGCCTACCCCCAGGGGAGTCCGTGTACAGGGTTACAATAGTATTAAATAGTGACAAGCCAACTAGGGGAGTATTCCGCATAGGATTCTACATTAAAAACACATAGTTAAACAAGTGAAGTCTACATTAAGGTATTCAATAGAGAAGAGACTATAAAGTTTAAAAGGGGGTTTATGATGGATAAATAAAACACAATGGCTATATGGAAAAAGGTGGGTGAAGTGGATAGAAGACTACTAGTACTAGTAGTAGCAGTAGTAGCCCTCATAGGAGTAGTAAACGCAACAGCATTCGCATACAGGTGGATGACAGGCACAGTAGACATATCTGGACCAAGTGGAGTAACAGGTGCAGCGTGCACAGGATTCTACAGCATCGTGGATCAACCCGACATATCAGGCTATCTACCACGAGCCGGTTCAAACGCCGGCGCACCAACCTATGGAGGCAATAGTATAACAGTAGAACCCAGCAACCCTGTGTGCCAGTGGACTAATGAGACAAGTAATAACCCGGTACAACTATACGAGAGCATTGATGTTAGCATACCCATTACCGTTGGATCCTGGTACATACAGGACTTCTACGGCTTCGGATACTACAGTGGAAGCGATCCAGTATACGTGTGGTTCAGATTAGAAGACGATGCAACTTATGGCGGCTACCTCACCACCGCTAAGCTAGTGATATACAAGGTAGACTCGAGTGGTACCGTAACATATGTAACTGAGCTAGACCTACTAGGGAGCAGCGGGACATACGTCTCTGCTGGTTCGTTGAACCCCGGCGAGGCCTTTAGACTAGACTTAAGGTTCGACGCATATAGTGCTGGCACAGTGAGCTTCAAGGTAGGAGTATACGTATCACAAGAAAACGAGGCACCGGTTAGTCCAACGCCATAGCTGAAGACTAGAGGGTGGGCTAGGTGACCCCTAACCCAAAACTTTTTTTCTTCGTAGGCGCGTCCTCTATTTCCTAGCTTATATTGGTTTATTCTTGTTCTTTGTGTTGTTTACTGGTAAGGCTTTCTACTCTCCTGTAGCATTCATTATTTCTACTAGTGGTAACCACGTTGTTTCACAGTGGCGTCTTGTTGTTGGGTTAGCGGACTACGTGGTTAAGCCGGGTAATCAGAGCAGTGTGTTGGTTTGCCGTGTTGAGGCTTGGAGTACTCCTTGCTTTATGGGCTTATATATACTTAATGGTAACGGTGTTAATGGAGGCTCCGTGTTAGTGGGGAATGGTAATGGGTGGACTCGTGTCGGGCTTAATGGCAACCACATGAAGCTGTATAATATAGTAGCTAGTTTCCCTATTTATATTTGGCTTCCACTCCTCACACTATACTTCGCTCTAATAGCATATATCCTATTAAGGGAGGTTGAGAGGGGCTATGTACAGCCACTTAGAGACCCCCGTGTTCTCGGTGTAGCAATTCTACTAGCGATATCCATTAATAGCGTTCTCATAGGGGCTCTATATGTTGACCAAGCTACTCCAAGGTATAGTCTACCAGGTATTAGCGTTGAGTGGGGCTTTAACCTAGAGAATAGCACTGTATCCGCTAAGCTACTTCTCAGTGGTTTCTACGTACTCCAGAGTGCTATGTGCGGTTACAGCCCGATCGGGGCTAATACTAGCTACCCACTCGAGACTATTATTGTGAACGGGGACACCGTGATAGCTACTATACCTAGTACTATATATGAGCAAGTATACAAGTCTAGAGTACTCGAGCCCATACCCCCAATACCAGCTAATTTATCAGTCTACGAGGCTATACCAATTAAGTGTAGGTTTACACTTGACAAGGGGGTTTTTGAGACCTCATACCTAGCTGTCTTCTACTGGAGGGACCTCATAGTACACGTCGTGGAATCCAGTATAGTAGTCGATAATCCAAACCCCGTTGGAGTCAACGCTAGTATCTACATCGTGGATCTTGAGCGGGGTCGCTTAGTGAACTCTACGAGTATATTTTTTGAGCCATTGTCTAGTGTGTGGATCGACCTAGGCTTATACGGTGCTGGAGTCTACAGAGTGATTGTACAGTATAATTTACTAGGCTTGGTGAGGACCCGTGTCGTGGAGACCGTGGTTTCATAGGAGGAGAGCTAAGCCGCTACAAGAGCTTGTCTCAGAGGAGATCGCGTGGTATTGGTGGACTAGGCTTGGGTTTATTGGTAAACTATACTTATTAATCTCCAGTATAGTGTCAATATCGTCCTCACTATTCACAGTCTACATACTATTCCAGCCACTAGTAGTCTATGATGGATACACACTGAGTGGATACATATCCCCACTAAGCTACAGCCTCAGAGTAGCTGGATACCCAGCTAAATACCCATTTCTCGATAGCCTAGTCTCAATATCTATCTTCATGTTGGCTTACGCAGCGTTCACAGGGATACTCGGTGCTCTAGGAGTCATTGGGGCAGTCAAGGAGTGGAGGTCTTGGGTTGCATTTGCACCATCCTCGACGGCGTCAGCCTCACTACTAGTATCACTACTATACTCACTACTACGCTTCGCATCACTAGACGCTATACCATCAATACCATACACAGTGACAATAACGAGTACTGGTGGAGGCAGAGTATACTTAAACCCACCTAGAGCAACATATAATTGGACATACTACCTACCATGGAGGCCAATATACTTCTTCACAGCATTCAACATATTAATAGCATTCACAGCTGGCTCAATAATACTCCTACTACTAAAGCCAAAAACACCAGTAACACGCGCTAGAATTAGAAGGAAGAGTGAGGTGAGCAGCTTAAACCCATTGTTGAGTAAATTAAGGGGCTTATTTAATAAAGGTAGAGGTAGCAGTGTATGACTCGGCGAGCATTCATCGCAGTAATAGTCTTGCTCCTAGTAGCAGGCATCGCCTACGCTACAATCTACACGCAGAGATGGAGTTACTTCACAGTTAATATTTCACAACCCCACGTGTGGTTTGAAGACCCCCAGTACCCAAACGTAGTGGTAGAGCTATCCAACTACAAGACAAGCGCGATAGTGAATATTTCAGCTAGGAATATGGGTTTAAGGCTAGTATATAGAACTGGGCTAGTTTATAACCTCACTCAAGGCAGTGACTACGTCTTACAGTACTTCCAGGAATACGGTCAAGGCTGCAGTTTCTATTACACAAGTGACGGTAGCGGTATAGTGGTATATGGTAACCCTAGTGGTGGACTATACGGTGGCTGCACATTAAGATATAAATACCCCCCAGGTGTAATCGCTAATATCTCGTTCACAGCACTCATGAAGACTGATGACGCAGGCTCGCCGACTGATGGGATTAGGGGAGTGTCTCTCTGGAATAGCACAAGTGGATACCACTACTTAGCTGGAATAAAAAACAATGGTACAGGGTGGTTTTTCGGAATATATAAGTACACGGGGACAACTATAAGGGAGCCGGGAGGCCCCGTAATACCGGCACTAGTAGATACTGCAATAACTGGTCGTGTAACTGGTGTTTGGTTTAGTGTATCCTTTCAGCAGATCATATACCCCAATGGCACGGTAGTTCTCAAAGCATGGCTCTACAATGTTACGGGTGGTGGTGGATTAGTAGCCTACGTGGAGAGAGTTGACTCGTCACCTATATATTCCGATAACTTTGGATTAACAGTATATCAAATCAGGAATAAGCCGTCTGCTGTTTTCCAAATCGTTGGTTTTACAACTGAGACCCGTGTACTCATTGTTAAGGGCTTACCCTACTGTTGCTATGTCTATATTTACGACTCCTCCGGTGGTCTCATTGGATCCGGCCATGTAAATGAATCCGGTATTGTTGAAATCCCGCTTGTGAATCCAAGTGTAGTTAACGCTACTATTAGTATTTCCTGCGGTGGATATACATACAATTATACGCAGAGCACACTACTAGGTGGAGACGTCTTTGAAGTATACTTTTGGTTTGAAGGACCAGTGCTCATGGTCTACACAGATATATTAGACACGAACTTCACTGGCTGGTTAAGACTATACAATGCTTCTTGTAATGGCTCAATATATAGTATTAAAGTATGGTTGGTTAATCAGACTGCCACCAGTAGTAGTATAAATATTACTCAAGTAGATGGCAACCTCCTAGTATACCCCGATGAAACCAGCTCAATAATACTCACTCCAAGGTCCACAGGCTGGGCTGGCAACGTAACTCTAAGGGCAGAACTTTACTATAACACCTACTGCACACTATACACATACTTCTACTATAACTACTCAATAGGCGCGTTCAGCTGGCTAGACGCAACAATGAACATTAAGGGGGGCCCGTGAATTTTTACCTAGTAGTTTACTCTTAGCGGAGTCTCGATAGCTTACCACCCCGTGAGGAATCCCATTATTCCTGAATACTTGAGTAGAGTTTTATGAACTTTCTAAATACCTGGGATTAGTCAACAATGTAGCAAGCTATACTTTAAAACTATGTTTAAACACAAAAATTGTGAATAACCCCTACAGGTCAAGAGGCATTATGAAGACGTCACTCCTGAGATTTCTACTTTTGATGAAGGTTTTGAGTGATTCATCTATAGTCAAGAACTTTACATCTTCTTGTGTAATAGTGATGCTATATAGTATATTGTCTATTAAGTCTCTGTGGCCAAGTACATATAGTTTTATTGCCTCCTTTACTGCCTCTTCAGTGATTTCTGCCCTGTTTAAGTCTCTTCTAATTGCTCTAATTCCGTTAGCTACGACTTCCACTATATTATTTCTGTTGTAATCCTGTCCACTACTTAGTTCACGTATTTTCTTTGTTATCTTCCACAGTGCCTCTAAAATACTTAGTTCACTATAGTATACCTCATGCTCTTTTAATTTTTCTATACAATTCATTACTACCTCGTCTGTTTTAAATCCTATAAAAGGCAATAGAAATGGGGTATCAAGTAGAATTTTGTAGTTTTTCTTGTTCACGCTCACTCTCCTCTTCAAGCTCTTTAAAACTTATATATCCTACTTTAGGTCCATATAGTGCATGCCAGAATGCATCTCTAACTGGTTCAATAACTATTCTATCGCCCTCAATGTACATCCTGAGTCTCATCCCCTCCCTTATACCCATTTTATCTGCAATAGCCTTAGGTAGTGAAACCAGTCTCTTCTTAGACACTTTAACTTCAAAACTCATCGTAGTAGACGCTACCCCCTCACCCCGCTAGTATTCTCACCATATGGGCTTTTAAACTTAGTTCTCTGCAATGGGCTTAAACCGGGATATGTCTAGGTTCACTTCAATAATCTAAGTTATTAAAGAATACTTAGTGTCCTCCATAAGCTTTACGACTTGATTAACTTCTCCTCGTATTTCGCTATGAGTAGTATTAGTGGTTTTAGTGGCTTGATCTTTGAGAAGGCGTTGACTATGAAGTCTAAGTCGCCTCTATTGATAACCCCTAGTTTTGGTAGGAGGGTTGCGTAAATTAACGGGTATGCTAGTCCACCAATTACTATTTTCAATAGATTGGGGAGTACTCCAACGACTTGTATACTCGTTGATAATATGTATGCCGGTATAGCTGATGACACAGCCGCTCCAAAAACACCTAGTGTCGAGTAGTAGTCTAAGCTCACCCCGTGCTTCCTACGTGCAACTACTAGGCTGTAGATTGTTGAAGCACCATTAGCCAATACTATTGAGTATGCTAATCCATCAACCCCTATTAACCCAGAGAGAGCTACTGCTAACCCAGCGAATACAACAGCGTAGACTACTGTAGCCTCTAGATTAACCCTGGTATCCCCAACACCGCTAAAGAAACTACCTAGAACCATGTAGCCCAATGCAACGTATAGGTAGTTTAGAGATATCAAAGCGAAGTAGTGTGGTGTTAAAGCGAGGTACTCTCTACCAAGTAACACAGCTACTATTTCACAAGGCATAACTATACACAACACCACGGCTGGGACAACTACGAGCGAGGAGTATAACAGATATAGTGAACAACTTCCCCAACTCAACCCTGTTATTGCTAAGCCTAGAGAAAGCGGGGAATAGCATTGTCGATATGGGGGTTTCTACTAGAAGGTGGAGTGAACAGTGTTTCTATACCGCGGATTCCGCAGTGTCTCACAGCTCACACTCACCCATCTCATTCCTCATTACCCAGTGGCCGAGACTTCTCCGCTATTAGGGATTTATTTACCAATGGTGGGTTAGCGCACTTTATCGTGTCGATTAATAAAAGTATTGCAATTTATTGTGCCGGTCCACTAACCACTAGTGACTATGAGTTGTTAATTAATGCCGAGAGATCTAGTAGCCCTGTGGAGGGTTTCCCCGAGGTAATTATTTGTGGATAGCTGTAGTTATTTTTAAATATTTCTTTGCCTCGGGGTTCCCCCGCTTGGCTCGGGTTTTCACTGCTTCACTGCGGGGGCTATCAGGGCTCCACGTAACCCATGAGCCCTTCATCCGCTTTAAAGCCTTGAGGGCTAAGTTCCATGAGGCCACAACGTCTCTAGTTGTAATGACTTCTCCTAGCTGTAGAAACCTGTAATTTATGAACTTTACTCTCTTGCCATTAGGTGCTTTTTTGGAGGTTCTAGCTGGGTTTACGTATACTGTCTTAATACCCTCTATCAATGCCTTGTACTCTGTGTACTCCTGTATCCTCCTATAGCACCACAGTGGCTTCACCCATGACAGTCTCTTACCACCATTATTGTTTTCTTTTATTTCCTCCAGGTTCTCGAATACTATTACAGCATTGTATTCTCTAGCCACTTCTACAAGCCTTCTAGATACTCTATGCGCTGAGTCGACTAGAATACTCCTCGCCTTGCTAAGCCACCTAGCTCTACTTCTCCTAGCCCACTTCAAGAACCTCCAGTTCCTCGGGTATTTTCCCTGCAACTCTTAGGCTAGCTTCCTATAGTGCAACGCTCTCTTCAACCCCTTAAACGGCATTACGCCTATAGAGACTAATTCACTGTTCAAGTCTATTATCGTGTATGTTATGTTATTGAAGTTTAAGTCTACACCCATGACTGTCTGGGGTTCTCTAAACACTACGTCTCTGTGGAACGTTATATATACAAGTATTCTCCCATACCTATAACTTACTATTATCTCACCTGGCTTCCAGGAGCCATCGAGGTATTTATTGAGGTAGCTATACCACACTAGCTTCAACTCAACCCACTTACCGTGTAATATTGCCAATCTCAGTATCTTCTTATCCAGGTCTATTTTATAGTCTAGAGTGTGTATTCTAGCTGTTAGCTTCTTCAATAATGGCTTTGAACCACTGTTCTTCCTAGTCGACTCAACAACCTCCTTAGCGCGTTTATATATCTCTGATACATGGTGTGCTCTAAAACCCATTTTCATCAATCTATTGTAGAACATAACGTGTAGCTCTGCCCATGATGGTACTTCACTTAAACCCCAAATCTCATCTACAACCAACTGGACTGAATCACGGTATGTCCTCAAGAACTCCACTAGTAATCCCTCATCTCCCTTGGGAGTGACCGCTTCCACTCTAGCGGTCACAGTAGCCCTCACAGGGAGACTCATCAGTAAACCCCTCTACCCACTCATTTACTACACTTAGCTTATAAAGCGGTTTAAATAACACACGCAGAAGAACAACCACATACTCACATCTATTTACAATTAATCGCAACTATTTTTAGATCGGTCACAGGCTTTAATGGATCTAGCTAGGGGTGGTCGAGTCAAAGTGTGCTTTATTTAGCTAGACTTGTGGATCCTTGTCAATGGTTTATGTCTTAGTTTGTTTTTATTTAATAAAGTGTTATTAGTATATAGTAGTGGAGTTAATACGAGTCTAAACCCGGCTGATGACTAGCGTGGTTTAATGAGTGCTATATCTAGAGTTATGCAGGTGGTTTCACTTAGTGTATTGTTGGTGTCGGTAACTCTACTTATTCGGGGGGTAAATTATCCTCACACTTCAAACTCTACTTTAACCTACATCGTACTCGATTCTTGCAGTTACGAGGTTGCAAGAGATTTAGTTAAGAAATACCCTGAGCTCCATGGAAGGATCTTATTTCCAGTTGATTTAAACGAGACAACTGAATCCCCAGTAGTGGTTTTAGCTACGAATATATCGAGAGGTGAATATAGTGATGTAGTTGGGTATTTATCAAGGTTTAATGGCTTAGTCGCCTCCACTGATGTCGTGTCCTCTAAGGGGGCTTTGAATAGTAGTGATCTATGGAGTTACTGTCTATATGGTGATCAAGATGCCCTAGAGCGCGTTGCTAATGGAATTATTGAAAGTGTGAAGACACAGCAAAGTACTACTGTTCTAGCGCCAACAATGGGTGTATTGGCTATAGCCATTGTTGCTGCAAGTGTATTTATTGCTTCATCATGGGATGACATTAAAGACTTCATACGCAGGATCAAGATTCCACTACCATTGATTATACCAATTATACTAAGGCAGAAAGTGAGCGTTGAGGATGTATTAAACCACCCCATTAGGTTGAAAATATATGAATTGGTGAGATCTAATGGTGCGGTACCCTTCTCGAAAGTACTAGAGCTGGGTGGAAGAGCTGTGGTTGAGTGGCACACTTTTATCTTAACGAGGAGTGGGTTGGTAATCGAGTTGAAAATAGGTAGGGGTGGGAGGAAGAAGAGGTACTTGGTTATCCCAAACCCAGAGGTATTATCAAAAATCCTCCCAAAGCTTGATGAGAGAGTTGAGTGTGTAATTACGAACAGGGTTAAACCACCCGAGAAAATAGCAGATGTCTGCAATCTAGACACTCAAAGCGTTATATCAATTCTAAGACTTGTAGGAATAATCACTTACAGTTCAAACCCCACTATAAAGCCACAGTACGCTGGGATCAACACACAGCCGTAGCAATTAGATACTATGTTAGAGTCCTTTACGATTCTCTAGGATCGCGACTACATAAACTTATGAAGTATATCGCCTTGGATTTGTAATTCTCTAAGGTAGTGTAGAAGTAATTATATTAGTCGATGCACGCTCACAAGCAGTCTACATGATCTACCTTGACCTCGTTGACGAGGTCGCTATGGACTCTTCTAACTCTCTCATCGAGCTCTACATGGAGTTTGAGTTAATAAACATATAGAAAAACTACAATAACCATTCATCAACACTCTCCATCCTTCTCTGCACAATCCTAGTATTCCTCTTAATCAATGAGCCAAGCCTAACTCCGAGTTCCCTCTCTACGTGATACTTGAACGCCTCTCCGGTGTCTCTTGCCAGGGCTTTTATATTAGTCCAAGCTCTTCTGCCCGCTTCTCCTCCAAGCGTCTTGATCCCTGCTTTGAATGCCTCCCATTTCGGATGTATTTCTGGCTCTTTTGCCTGCTCCTCCGTGTGCTTCTTGTAGGCTTCTGGGCCGTGGAGAGTGACCTGTACGCTACTAGACACGTCTTATCCCTGGCTGTAGAAGGGGAGGTTATAAATCAACTGGGATTTAGGTGCAAGCATTCCAGGATTGCTACTGTTTTTCTGAATCTTCTTGCGAGGAGGGAGTGGGGCTTCGGCTTACCTGTTTTAAGGCATAAGAATTCATAAACTTAAAAACACGGTGTGAGTGGTGGGTGGAGGGAAAAATATACAAATGGCAGAGAGCTTCCTCAAAAGAGCGTCTAATAAATTGAATGAAGCTAGAAGTCCCTTAGAAAACCATTACTATGCTGAAAGCGTGTCTGCATCCCAGGAATGTATTGAGCTCTCAGTAAAAGCCATCTTTCTTCTTCTCCAAGAAGAGTATCCAAAAAGGCACGAATTTAAGGAAGAAGAATTCGAAGCGATTTTAGAAAAGATCCCGGAGAAGCTTAAGTATTTAGGATTCCCCAAGCTCTACCTTTATTCAAAATTCTGGTCAACTTTCTACACGGTAGCAAAGTATGGGTTAGAGAAAATAGGAGTAGGCCCCGAGAAGCTGTTTGAGAAAGAGGAGGCAGAACTCGCCTTGAAGCACGCTGATAAATGCTAATATGCAGCAAGTATGCTTAAAAACTACATTGAGCACCCTTGGTGATAAATCTTTTCTGGAGACATCTTTGATCACTTTCTATGTTTCTCTATAGTTTAAGTCCTTGTTCTTCACTTAGAACTCTCCTTCCACCAGGCCCCCTACAGAACAGTCGCGTGTCGGCTATGCACGCGTGTTGAAGCCCTGTTCAATGGATAGGAGCCCGCTGGGCATTTATTCTAAATAGTACTGATCTACCTAGGGCCTTCTCTTAAGACTTCTACCTCTAGGCTCCTCGCTAGGGCTCTATATTTATAAAAATCCAGGGGGTTTGCAGGCTTATAGTTTGATATTGTATATGAGCAACGATTAATGACTAATGAATTATCCTCAAAAAGTTAAAAGTTGGAGAATATGAAGTAGTTTCTATCTTTTTAGATAATTCATCAGAATTTGAAGATAAGCAAAGTTCTCCTCTTGAGAAGGCTCTATTGCTAATCCATAACCCCATTCATTGAAGGCACTTATTTTTATTATTTTAGTCTTCGTACCTACATATTTGAGTGCTATTTTGATTAAAGCTTCAAAAAGTTGGGGGCTTCTTTTAAGTGGAACATACGCTGGATCCCTCACCCAGTATGGATTTATTTCTTCGCCGGGCATAAGATTAGGAATAAGCGTAGTCTGGGAATTATAATTTCTCGAGAAATTGTACCATCTTTCGTAAAGACTTTTTACAAATGTGGGAAAGTCGCTTCTTGCATCTTCAATACTATATAACCACATGTTTCCATTTGCCGAAATAGCATCCATGCTTTTCACAATTTGAATGTTTCTTTCTTCTAATACATCATATGGTGCATTAGGAAAGTACCATCCTAGTACGTTACTGATAAGGTACATTTCATATCCTTTCTCTTCTCTTATTTTACCTCGAAGTAAGCTTATTACTTCCTCTATATTTCCGAACCATATTCTATCAGCGTCAAATTGGACAACAGGCTTTCCATCTATTTTTAAGTATTGTGGATGTGAGAAGTAAGTATCTGCAAGGAATTTAAAGTCTTCGAGTAGTCTTTGCATATTTTGAGGATCATCGAGGGGTATAAACTCGTTTCCATTAGGATCATAATCGTAAATAATTCTCTTCACAGGCAATCTCCCGTAGTCTTCATACAGTATACAAAATTCTATGCCTTTAATTAGCGGGTTCCTTAATAAAGTGTCCAAGTTTTCCTTGCTATGGTAGTCCCATGTTCTTTCATCGTTTCCCGTTGTCCACCAACTAATGGAAAAAGCATCTATTCCGTGTCCCGTTGCCCAATCAATATGTTTACTTATCACTATAGGGTCACTTGAAGCATATTCGCCAAGGAGAGGGTATTGTGAATGAGCTACTTCACCTTTATCACCTCTCCAATGGGAACCTTGTGCTGTTATTTGCTCGTACCACGTGTAATAGTCAGCAATAACAATAATGTCGTCTGTTTTAGCAATGTTTTCAAATTGTCTTATATAAGGTGTTTTTACTTCTACTATTTTCTCATTTCCTGCAAGGTCTTTAATCAAGGCAACTATTTTGTACTCTCTTCCACCAACAATATCTCTTATTTGAACTGAAAACTCCTCTTTCAAGCTATCAAACTTTCCGTCAATAGGAGTTAAAACAAAAACTCTTTCTTTATCCGGTGGGAAAACCTTTGGATAATCCTCAGGCCTCATACCGTACTTCTCAACCATGTAGTAGTACTCAACTGGAACAAAACGAAGCTCAGCATATGCTATTGGGTTCTCATCATCAATTGCCGTGAAACTCACGTTAATGTCATAAACTTTGTCTAAGATTACCCGTGTTGGAGTCCAGTTCAGACTCGTAATTGTCGGTGGGGAAGTATCCTTTGTCAGATTCAGGAGAATGCTACGCAATACCTCTAAGTAGGCGAAGCCTTCCTCTCTAGTGGGCTCTATTCCCGTTGCTTCACCAAATTCATTATAGGTATCTATTTTTATTATTTTCTCTCCAGCAGGAGTCGTAGAATATTCTAGAGCTGTTAAAACCATTGCTTTGAACATTTCGGGTTTTCTTGGGAGTTTCGGGAAATCTGGATCCCTAAGATTAATGAACCCGGGTATTATGGAGGGAACAAATGTTTTGCTATACTTTAATGCTAGTTTACTCCATACTTTATATCCTTCGTCTAGGAATTTTGGATAGTTCTCCTCTAGTGGCTCTACTACTGGTGTGTACCAGCCGGCAGCCCATGTGGTCCAGGCATCATAGTTTACTGCGTAATTGATGAGGAAACAATTACCTCTTTCGTCGCATTCCTCGATCCATCCACCAGTATTGTTTATTGTAAATGATGATGTGGCAGCCCATGGATGTGCATAGTCGGATATCATGTATATGTTCACTTCTCGTTTAATGTCTTCTACGAACCCGGATATATTGCCGCTGAGGGAGCCACTCGCATAGAAGTATACGACGGGCTTACCGTTGATTTTGAGGTAGTTATTCCGCGTGAAAAATAGTTTTTCTAGTGTTTTCATATCCTCTACTATAGTTTCCCATTGATTACTATTCTCAACATGGTAAATGCCATTTGCATCCGGCTTTACTCCTGCTCTTCGAAGTCTATCTTGAATACCCTCATATTGAATGGCTACCATAATGTTGGATGATAAAGGGTTATCCATAAACCTAGCAATGTTCTCTAGGAGCTGGAGGCTTCCACCATCCCACGTTGGAACCCATGACATAAAGAAACAGTTTACTCCATGGCCAGTAGCCCAGTCAATATGCTTCGAAATAACAACAGGGTCTACTACATCATATTTACCAAGGAGGGGATGGACAACCATGGGCTCAAGTAACTCCCACGGATGCGGCCTAGGATAATATGGAAAATAATTCGCACACAGAACTACTCCTTTCACATATAGTACCTTTCCTATGTTCTCGTATTGCCTTATGTATGGTGTTTTTACTTCTACTGTCTTAGTGTTCCCTGCACTATCTTCAACTAGGATTACTATTTTGTATTCTCTACCGCCTGTTATGTTTGTTATTTGAACCGTGAAGGTTTCTTCTAGGCCATCGAATTCTCCATCTACTGGAGTTAGATTATAGCTTCTTTCCCCCTCTGGTGGGAATATTTTTGAGTAGTCTTCCGGCTCCACGCCGTATGCTTGCATCATGTACTGATATTCCACTGGCTTGAAGCGGAGCTCAGCACGTGCTATTGGCGACTCATTGTCTACCGCGGTGAATGATACCTGTATATCGTAGACCTTGTCGAGGACTACGCGTGTTGGAGTCCAGTTTAAACTAGTTATCTCCGGTGGATTAGTGTCCACTGGGTGCGCTGTCGCCGTTGTCGTAGTCGTTGATGATGTTGCTGCATGAGTAGTTGTTGAAGTACTAGGTGTCGTCGATGGATAAGTAGTCGCTGTAACCATGGCTTGACTAGTATTGAGCAGCGTACTCGAAGTCGCCGCCGTCAGGCTATGAATGGTTGGAGTACTGGGTTGAGCAGGTCTGCCAACCCATCCAGGGTAAACAGAGAAGAGTAGCACGAATACAGCTACCACCGCTATTAAAACCCCTAGTAAAACCCTCCTCGAAGCACCCCCAGCACGCAGCAAGCAAACCACCCCAACAAGACAAAGACATATCAGCAAACATATATAAACAACAAGCCAAGCACTGAAACACAAGCCGCAGCCCAAACCACCCTAGGGAAACAACAAACCCATGAATCCATAACTACTCCTTCTAGTTCCTTAGTATAGTCTATGTAGCCGTAAATAGGGTCTCTAACTTGTCCATTAAATTGAGTAAAGAAACCCAACTCCCCGCCAGCAGATTACTGAGTACTTGGCACTACACTACTAGACAATCTTATCACTTCAACCATTCTCTTCACTCGCCACAGAGATCAACTATACCACATTACTTTAAATAGTTTTCCCAGAGGTAAATATCAAGGTAAATTTTCACTAGGATCTCATTATGCAATATTAAATATAAGTTTATTAAGTGAAATGATAATATCGGATCATATCTATAGTTGGAAAAATTTATAAACCCATAAGTATATTAAGCAAAAAACGAGGTGTATAAAATGCCGGGCATGATACCCCTAATAGGAGAAAAATTCCCGGAGATGGTAGTTGAGACAACTCATGGAGTGAAGAAACTACCAGACGACTACAAGGGAAAGTGGCTTGTATTATTCAGCCACCCCGCAGACTTCACACCAGTTTGCACAACTGAGTTTGTTGGGTTTGCAGTGAGGTATAATGAATTCAAGGAGTTGAATGCTGAATTACTGGGTCTTAGTGTTGACAGTGTCTTCTCACACATTAAGTGGATTGAGTGGATCAAGGAGAAGCTGGGATTTGAAATACCATTCCCAATAATAGCAGACCCCAATGGAGAGGTATCTAGAAAACTCGGCTTCCTACACGCACAGAGTGCTACATCAACTGTGAGGGCAGTCATAATAGTAGACCCCGATGGAGTTGTTAGAGCGATACTATACTATCCACAAGAGTCAGGTAGAAACATAGATGAAATACTGAGACTACTAGTCACTCTACAATTAAACACAGAGTATAAGAGAGCACTACCAGCTAATTGGCCAAACAACGGGTTAATAGGCGACGCAGTAATAGTTCCACCAGCGAAGACAGTGCAGGAAGCACAGGAGAGACTAAAGAAGTTCAAGTGCTACGACTGGTGGTTCTGCTACGAGGAGGGCAAAGTACCAGCAGAGCTAGTAGCAAAAGTTAGAAAATACCTTGAGAGAGCTGCTAAACCATTCGCTGGCTTAAAGTAAGGATTTTTTAACTATTTTTACTCCCACACTAACCCCTCCTAGTAGAGCTTCGGACTATAAAAATTTATAAGCTTGATCCAATAGGCTTACTAATGGTGATCTACATGTTTAAGAGAATATTTGCTCTCAAAGCAATGCCCAGTGCTTTAAGGGCCTTCTCAAACCCGAGCTTTCTCTTAACCTTCTCGAGGATAAGCCTGCATGCTTCACCGCTTAGGGCGCTAGCGTTCACCCTATTATACCAGGGGTTAGCGGGCATGATTTCACCCAGTAAATCACATAGTAGTTCACGCCCCCCGCCACGGGAGCGTGAACTATGGGAAACAACTCTATAGAATTTATATGGGTATTTAAAGGAGGTGTGCGGCGGCCGGGATTTGAACCCGGGATCTCCGGCTTGGAGGGCCGGCGTCCTAGTCCAGGCTAGACGACCGCCGCATCCTTCTCTTAATTAAATTAGTGTTGGTTTTATAAATTTCTATGTGTGAATAGTTTACTAGTGATGAAAAGAGGGTCTTAGGAGTTCTTGCGCGATGAAGACCGCTGGAAATACTGATTTTCACTGGTTAAAGTTCCCCGTGTTTTCTTCAATGTATTTTGATGCTTCTTCAAGGTCTTTATATGTGTCTATGGCTTTCCAGAATATATTGGTGTATTTTACTGCTCCGAGAAGACCGTCTCGAGCCATTGCGGGGAAAGCTGTTTTCTCTAAGTCTCCTTTATCCGGGAAGTATTTCAATGCCTCCGGTCTCAGTGCATAAACACCCGCGTTAATCCAGTAGTCTTTTATGAGCGGTTTCTCCACGAATCCTCTAACGTTGTCACCTTCGAGTTCCAGTATGCCGTAGGGGCTTGGCAGAGGAATAGTAGCTATGACACCCATGTATCTACCTGCTTCAAGCTTACTTAGTAATTGAAGAGGGTCAAGGTTCGTTAATATATCCCCGTTTAAAACAAGGAAAACACTCTCTTTTAGTAATATGTGCTCAGCGTTCTTAACAGCACCACCTGTTCCAAGGGGTTCATCTTCAACGACATAGGTTATTTTAACTCCGAATCTACTACCACTCCCGAAGTGTTCAATTATCTTTTCTTTCTTATAACCTACTAGTAGCACGATTTCATTCAATCCATGCTTCTTCAACCAGGCTATTTGATACTCAAGTAGTGGTTTACCGGCAACGGGAATCATTGGCTTAGGAGTATCCTCGGTGAAAGGACGCAATCTCTTACCAAAACCACCAGCTAAAATAGCTACTAGCATTATTCCACCATTTTACTTATAAGCCTGGAAATTATTTAAGGATTGATTATTCAACGTGGAACACGTGAAAAATAAACACGGTAAGATATTAAACCCCCTCAGAGTTAATTAATTCAAGGAGCCGCCGTAGCTCAGCCCGGGAGAGCGCCCGGCTGAAGACCGGGATGTCCGGGGTTCAAATCCCCGCGGCGGCACATGTTCCTCAAGATCTCTAAGACCCCGGGTTCAATCGCTACATCTTTAACGTTAATATAGTGAATATTGTTGAAAATTATGTAGTGATTAAAGAGGAGTTGTTGGAATGAGTAAACTAAGTAATATTATATTAGTGCCTTTAACAACGCGGGGAGTTCAAGAGTATATTGAGGAACTAGATGCTGAGGTAAGAGGAATCCTGAATGAAGCGGGTTTAAGCAACATTGATATCTTAGTGTGGCCTGACGTTGTTAAACCACCCATGAAGTGTTTTGATTGGACAAGGGTACAGTATCATGCAGGTTGTTTAGCGAAACACATTAAAGATGTTTTCCAGGTGATAGGCGTTCTCGATAAAAACGTTGTCATAGGAGTCGGGTACATAGATGGGTTCGAGCATGGTTTAAACTTCGTTTTCGGCGAGGCTTTACCGGATCAACGCGTAGCAGTAGTATTCACGAAGAGGCTTAAACCAGAATTTTACGGTAATCACCCAGACTATAACTTATACTTTGAGAGACTCGTTAAAGAAGTAGTTCACGAGCTAGGTCACCTGCTTGGATTAGAGCACTGCTCCGGAAACTGCGTTATGAGGTTTAGTAACAGCGTCGTAGAAGTAGATGAGAAACCAAAGTATTTCTGCGGAGACTGCAAGGAGAAAATTAAGAGATACTATATGTCGAGAACAAAGTAGGCAACCCACTCATTCTCTGTTTTAATAATCCTCATTAAACTATATGTTGGAGATTTAACTTCTACCCGTGGTTCATGTTTCTCAGGATTAAACTCATCGCAGAGAGCTTTTCCTTTAATAACGTAGGATAACTCGTCGCCTAGACGCTTAATAGTTAACTCATCAACAACTATATTGCCACATACTAAGTTGTCACTATAGTAGAGTACTAGGAGTGCTTCAAGCCACTTGTAAAGCAGGTTCTCTAAGTCGAATCCTTCGGAAACGACGTCTCTACTGATCTCGCCTTTAATTCCTCTAATATCAGTCATTGTGTCGAAGAGAGCTAACCCGCTTTTTTCGAATAACCCCAATAGGTTACTGCTTCTAACTCTAATGTATACGTCTCCGGTGTGTTCTAGTGAATCATACACTCCCGGCAGAGAGTAAATTACTTTATCCTCGTCAACCATTGAAAGCACCCTTCAATAAATCATCCAGCTATAGTCACTATTCACTGTATTATTTGCACTTTTAAACCCTAAATATACATTGTTATTAAAAACCGAGGTGTCATATTTGGCTAAGAGATATGAGTTTGAATCCTACCATGAGTACTTATCTCCAGGTTACACGCCTGACCCCGAGAACGATGTCATAGGTGTTTTCAGAGTTACTCCAGCGCAAGGATTTAAAATAGAGGAAGTAGCCAGTGGGATCGGCGCGGAGAGTAGTACTGGTACCTGGACAACTCTTTACCCATGGTACGATGTTGAGAGAGTTAAGAAGCTTAGTGCAAAAGTATACGAGATACTGGATTTAGGGGATGGATCATACTTAGTGAAAATAGCGTACCCAGTTAAGTTATTCGAGGAGGACAATATACCGGGGCTTCTTGCAAGCATCGCTGGCAACGTATTCGGTATGAAGAGAGCAGCTGGTTTAAGACTCGAGGATATCTACTTACCGAAGAAGCTCCTGGATCATTTCAAAGGACCGAGTAAAGGCGTTAAAGGTATAAGAGAAATATTTAGGGTTCAAGACAGACCATTGGTTGGCACAGTACCTAAACCCAAGGAAGGCTACACACCCGAGGAAGTAGAGAAACTAGCATACGAGTTGCTCCTCGGTGGCTTAGATTACATCAAGGACGATGAGAACTTAACGAGCCCAAGTTTCTGTAGATTTGAAGCTAGAGCTAATGCGATAATGAAGGTAATCAATAAAGTTGAAAAAGAAACAGGTGAGAGAAAAGCCTGGTTCGCGAATATAACAGCAGATGTAAGAGAAATGGAGAAGAGACTTAAACTCGTTGCTGACTACGGAAACCCCTATGTTATGGTAGACGTAGTTATAACTGGTTGGAGCGCGTTAACATATATTAGAGACTTAGCGGAGGAGTATGGGTTAGCAATACATGCTCATAGAGCAATGCACGCTGCTTTCACTAGAAACAAGTACCATGGTATATCAATGTACGTGTTAGCTAAACTCTACAGGATTATAGGCGTAGACCAATTACATGTGGGGACAGCTGGTGTCGGTAAATTGGAAGGTGAAAAACTCGATGTTGTAAGGTACGCTAGAATACTACGCGAAGAACACTTCAAACCAGACCCAGATGATATATTCCACTTAGAGCAACCAATGCACCATATTAAACCAGCGATGCCTGTTTCATCGGGTGGCTTACATCCAGGCATATTGCCGCCGGTGATAGAAGCTCTTGGAAAAGACATAGTGCTACAAGTAGGAGGTGGAGTAATAGGGCACCCAGATGGTCCAAGAGCTGGTGCAGCAGCTGTTAGACAAGCTCTAGAAGCAATAAGTAAGAGTATACCGTTAGAGGAATACGCTAAAACACATAAGGAGCTAGCTAGAGCACTCGAGAAATGGGGTTTCACGAAGCCTATTTAAAAATTTTCTTTTTCAAGCAAGAACTCCAGCTTGTCCACTACTATATTCTTCTATTTTTGGGTTCAGTACTCTAGCAATATCGTATATTATAGGTGGTTTCCACCAGGTTTTCTCAAGGGATCTCAGTATACCAATAATCCATATGATCAGCAAACCCAGGTTCACTAAAGCTGATAGAATCCATCCTATAAAAGGAATAATGGAGAAAACAACATTTATGAGCCCTGCTCCAACTATTACGATGAAGAAAGAGATGGATAAGTAACCCCAGTAACAAGCATACCTGTAATTGGGCCTAAGAACAAGAGCTACTATACCACCAATTAATGGTATAACCCAGGCAATGAAACCCCATAGTTTCTCCTCTTCGTTTACCTCGCGAGGATCTCCACTAAGTACCAAGACACAAACACCTATCTACCTACTATTTATGGAGACGTTAATATAGTCACGTTAACTCGTAGTTGACAGCGCCGGGGGCGGGATTTGAACCCGCGCGGGGTCAACCCCCCACTGGCTCTCAAGGCTTATCCCTAGCGTGGATCGGTTCACGATCTGTTTTCTGAGCGTGAACTCTATTTCCACTTTGAAATCCCCTGTTATTTCAATTGCTTAATTAGGTAATTAAGCGTGAAGTATTGGTGGGTGCGGTTGCTTTAAATACCCCTTTTCCCTAGATTAGGGTGGTTTCATTGGGTAAGAGCACTGTTGAGTTCATAGCCAAGGGGCTTATACCGCTGGGGCCTAAGAAGATCACCAGGATGACAACTAACCCGGAGAAAGAGCGCTACTTAATATACCTACCGCTCGAGTTAAACGACCTGTGGAGGGAGGTCTACCAGAGTGGAAAAAAGATAAAGGTTTACATCGAGGTTCCAAGCTGATTTTTACTATTGCTACCCAATTAGCCCAGTTATTATCGCCGTGTAGAACGCCATTATTATCGCGGCGATTACTGCGCCAACCACGTACTTTTTGCCTTTCTCGCTGTCACCCCTTGCAAACTCTATGGCACCGAGTATGAATGCTGCAGCAACAGCTATCCATCCACCCCACATAATCCAGCTCAATATAGTGGAGACCGCTTGGCCAACACCCGGTGGCGGCGAAGGCGTAACAGTTATAGGAACCTCGGCCAATAGCAATCCTGACAACTTGTTCTTTAGCTTCTTCAAGTCTCCCACCCTAGAGTAAAGAACCCCCTTATAAAACACACGTTACACTACTGCTAGGACTACCGGGTAGGAGCCCCGGCTCGTCGATAAAACCCCTTTAACAACGCTAGTCCCCGGATCGGGGTTTAGGCTGCAGCGGGCCTCGATAACCAATGACTCGCCTGGCTTAATATTGTTACCGGTTTCAATAATGCATTTCCCACCCTCGACTTCTAGCCCATACACTGCTACAGCGTCTCTACCACTGTTCCTAACAGCTATGTATGCTTCATAGTAATCCCCCTTCCTCACTAGAGCCGGCTGCCCAAGAACCTCCACAGAGCCATTAGGAGCGAGAAACCAGCACCACGCGACCATAGTTAAGCCAACGGCCACTACAGCCACTGTTGCAGCCAACGCTAATACCGGGGGACTGAAAGCAGCACGGTCCTTCATGCATCAACAGCCCTATAATTAAACACCGGGGTTTAAAAGAGAGGCCCCGTCGCGTACGATGCGTAGAGCAGGGTCGTTAAGCCAGGTATTAGCGTAGACGTGTTCTTGCCTAGGATGAGCTTGGAGGCTACGTATCCATAGGTCAGCGTGTAGGTGTACGCTATTACAGCATGCACTACAGAGATCCTTGCCGCCAGCTGCAGGATCATGGCGTTCAACAGCGGGACCATCGCCGAGACGGCTAGGATCATTACAGCGGTCTGAGAGTACTTCTTTAATCCACGGTAGAGCTCGTGAATGCTCATCACTAGTAGCTCGAAGACGCTTGGGTCGCAGTCACCGAGCAACTTGGCGAACCCAAGGGTCTCCGCGAGGTAGTCAACTATCCAGGGCCTCGCGGGCCTCCTCAGCTCAGCCTCCAACCCTGGATCCCTGTAGTTTACTAGGCTCCTCCACACTCTTACATGGTTCAATGCATTGTCAACCACCCTCTCAACCCGTGACCCGTAAATCCCTTTTAGAGTGAGGTATAACCCGGGGACACCGAGCACAATGGCTGTAATCGAGGCCATGCACGCGTACTCCCCGAATACCCCTAAGTCGCCTGTTAAAACCCCTGCTACAGCGGGTAGCACTAATACCGCTGTTCCAGCTACGAAGAGTGCCTTGAGCAACCTACTCGTCTTCTTCTCGAAGACAACGCTAATCCCCGCTGGGTAGTCTGGTGTTAGGGTTAGGGTTAGCGGCGTGGCGACCGCGGGGATTAAGGCCATGTAGAGCTGGCTTAAACCGGGCTCTGAGACCCCCTGTTCAATGCTGACTGACTGCAGCATGCTGACTGAGAGGAGCATTACTGGGGCCACTCCGAAGAAGACGAGCATTATCATGGCTAGCATCACCCTGTTGTTCACGGCTCTCTCAACTTCCAGCGAGATCCCCTTAGCGTGCTCGTAGGCTCTATCCCTCAAGTAGTGCAGTGCTGTCCCAGAGTTCAGGGAGGCAGCGTACCCGGATAGCAGTAGCCTAGTCTTGCCCGGGAAAAGCCTGGACAAGTAGGACATCGCGGACTCGTAGCCAAATAACTCGCTTAGGCTAGCATACCTCTCACCCAGCAACCTTAACCCCCGGAAAACCCGGCTACCCGAGACATACCTCAGGAAGTCTGAGAGCTCCAGGCCCGTCTTAGAGACGCTCGCGGAGGCTATTACAGCGTACGCTAGCTCCTGCTCAGCAGTCTTCACCATAGTGGAAGCCCTCGACACAGAGTCCAGTATCCTGAGCCACGGGGCAGTCAAAGCTATTACCGCCACCGTGGCAACCAGTGGATCAGAGGGGTCCAGTAAACCAAGAGCATACACTACAGCGAGGACTGCGGAAGCGGCAAGCGTATACATAGAAGCAAGCTTCAGCTCCCTCACAGCACCCACATACCTAGCAGGCCTCGGGTCAACTAGAGCCACAGCCCTCCTATACCTATCTAGAAGCCTTGAGAGCACCCGGAGCCACCTCTTCGAGCGGCCTCTCAACGCGTGGCAGTAGCTCCTTAACCCTCACAGACTTCCCGAGGATTGAGCCGAGGTCTATGTCTAGTCCATCCCTCTCGCGATCCCAGAGAACCCGGGCCTCCACTCTACCCTCTTCATGCCTGTAGACTAGCTCAGCCAGGGCCTTCACCTGCCTCCGCGGCCTATCACCATAGCCCATTACGACAACGTAGTGGAACATGCCCACCTGGCTTGGCGCGAGCTCTATTGGTGGAGCTGTGAACCTCGAGACAACCTCCTCAGGTGCCGATGCGTGGAACGATGTTAAGCCACCGAGGCCCACTAGCAGGGCTTGTGCTAGAACCTTCGCCTCTGCTCCACGGGTTTCACCAACCACTAGCAGCCTCGTCCCGCTCGCTCTCAGCGATGCCTTGGCTAAGTCGAATAAGTCTACTTTGACTGCTCCAAGCTCGAATGTAGTGTAGCGGGTCCACGGCGACCCCGGCTGAGGATCTATCTCCCCAGTGTCCTCTATCACAATCACCTTCCAGGTCTTTGGGACAAGGTAGTAGAGTATAGACCTGAGGAGCGTTGTCTTACCCGAGCCAGGTGGCCCCGCAATTATCATGGAGCCCCTTCCATGTATAACCAGCTTGAACAAGCCGACGAGGGCCCTTGGCAGGACCTTGGCTTCCACGTAGTACTCTATTGGCGGGGGCATTGGCAGCTTCTTACGTATAACTATCTCGGGCCTGTTCTTCGACACCGTGGGGAACACCATGTGCACGCGGTGGCCTCCATCGGGTAGTGGTAGCTGGGTGTCAACTATTGGGTTGCTGGTGGAGAGGTATGTGCCGCACTTGGTCGCTATGACCTGCTGCATTTGCACTACCTCCCCCTCGCTATTGAACACTATGTTCGTGGGGACGAAGTCTTGCTCAGGCCTCTCGAAGTCTACTATAGTGTGCCGTATCCAAACCCTGCCCGGCCCCTCAACGCTTATATCCGTTATATAGGGGTCGTCTAGGAGGACCTGTAGCTTGCCATACCCGGTTATAGTCCTTAAAGCATATAGTACATCGCTTGCCCGGCCCCTGTCCACTCCTAGTACCGCTACGACAACGTCTCCAAGGTCATTGCCCTTCCTCAGCAGTAGGAGCACGTCGTCGAGCTTCTCCTCCACCAGCCTATAAGTCTCCGGGGATAGCCTAGGGGCAACATAGTACTCCACCGAGCCCCCCGCATCCATCAGTCTCACAGCGTGTGCTCCAACCGCGTACTCCATTAGTAGGCTTCCAGCTGGTTGCTCGATGACAAGGGGCTTAGCGCTCTGCGGTTGCTTTTTCCTCTTAGCAAAGACATGTAGCTTTCTTAGAGCTAAATCGGTGAGCTTACCAAGCAAGGCAGCACCCCTATCATAGGAGAGGGGCTTAAATACTCATGGATCTCAAGGGGTTTAGTGAGCGGTGTTAGGTAGATAAACCCCTCTCAACTACCTAACACCTACGGATCGAGGAATAGGGGTTTTCGCAGTGCATTAAACCCCTCCCCGCTCCAAATCGTGTTAGGTAGAAAGAAGAATAATTTATACCTAACACTGCTTCAATGGATGAGTCTCCGTTGAAGCCCTTGTTTGAAAAACTAACCCCGGTTCTTCAATTGAAGATCATGGAGAGCTCTATTGAAGATCATGGTGGAGACGTGGAAAAATCCACGGGCTCTGAAACATGGCTATAAAACCCCGCCTGCTGTGATTTATTTGACTTAGATCTCGAATGTCCCGTAGCCATGTGATCTTTGAGGTTTCACTTGGATCGAGTGTTATTTAAGCACTGGGTATATCCTAGGGGGTAGATGTGTCTTTTGAGTCACGCTACCATAGATTCGTGTATATTAGCGACGTGAGTGTCTTGAATGAGCGTGTCTGGGGTTTTCTACGTGTTAAACACATGCTCTACTTGTTCCTAGCGGTTATATTCCTTTGGCGTGGCTACAGTGCCGGCAGCCCCGCAATGCTCAGCATGGGTGCTGTGGCAGGGGCTCTCGCATTGCTGTCCGCACTGTTCTCGAGGGGCTCAATGAGCTTTGAGGCGAGGCTACTAGCACTCATAGTGTCAGCGATATCCTCAATGGGCTCTAGTAAAGAGAAGAAGCCTGGAAAAACCAAGGGAAAGGAGCATGTGGAAGAGGAGAACAAGCGGGGCTCTGGGGATTAGTGTTGAAGATTGTGCTGGGGTATAGCGTTAAAAACTACATTGAGCTACCACGGCCATCCAGCCCTTCTTTATCCCCGTTTAACTACGAGCACATTGTATTAACCGATTATGCGTTGCAACCCGAGATCACTCCATCAGGCATACACGGAGACCCAGTTTTCATTAAAACCCCTGAGTGCGCGCACGGTATATACATTAGTAAGGATAGACTAGAGTGCAAGGCAGAAGCCGGCTTCTCTCACTCCGTGCATGGAGTAGCAGTCCTAAAAGGATCCCGGGGCCCTCGAGTAGTCACTAGTAGCGAGGCATTGGACTGCGAGAAGATTGTTTATGATTCGAGGCCCGGGGCTTTTATTGTCGCCTGCTTCGACGGCTCCTCTACAAGTGTCATCACCGCGGACTACTCGGGTTTAAGGGTACACAGGGGCCTCTACAAGAGGAAGCCTAGTAGCGTATACGTGGGGTTTGACTCATATAGTGTTGTATTCGAGGACCACAGGTCTATCATTATATATAGCGACAACCCAGTAGAGATCGGGATACCTATATTAGCAACAGCATATACTGGTAGCAGCTTCTACGGGGTCTCGGGTAAGTGGCTTGTGAAAGTGAGTGGCGACGGATCCTACGAGCCCCTAGTCCTACTCGGGGATAACTACGAGTTTGCAGGAGTCTCCAATAGCCTACCAGTATTCAAGGGCAATGGGAGGCTCTACAGGCTCGAGGGAGGAGCACTAGTTGAACTAGACTTCGTTAAGGCCCCTGTGGAGAGGGCTAGTGTATATGATATCGTGGTAGTGGATAATGGGAGGCTGCTAAAGGCCTACGACCCCTCTGGGAAAACCTTTCTAGAGCTACCAAAGGAGCCTGAAGTAAATTGCTATGCCACGAGGTATGGGGTTTTGTGCTGCAGGAGCGGGCTCTGCGGTCTAGTGGAGCCGGGGGTTTCAACCATTAACATCGAGGCCAGTAACAACGAGGGCCACGAGCTACGAGTAGCCAGCGATGTACCAGTATTGCTTAGCTACGGGGATAAGCAGCATTACTGCAGGCCCGGGGAGCCATTTGTAATTAGAGAGGAGAAAGCCAGTGTGTTGAAGAGGCTTGTCTTCGAGGCCGGGGTCACTCACTTGCTTAGTAGTGAAAGCGTCACGGTTGCATCGCCTCCAGCCAAAGTCTCGGTGGAGGCGCATGGCAGGGTGTATGAGAGCACGGGGCTACATGAGTGTGGTGGATTATCCCTAGTGGAGTTAATGATTAAGAGGGTTGAGAAGCCGGGTAGAGTCAAGCTCGAGGCTCTCGGCAGAGAGGTCTCCGAGGGCCCATCCACAATATGCACAGACAGAAACCCCGGCACCCTGCTCATCGAGGCAGTTGACGCGGTCTCAGGCGATAGAGTGCGAGTAGTAGATCTGAAGCCGGAGCGAGTATTCATCCCCGAGCCAAAGTATGGGGTTAAAATAGATCATGGAGAGGGAAGCAGCACGATCGAGCTTAGAGTCGAGGACGGAGAGCTAGTAAAGGCTGTTTTAAAGTGTAGGAATGGAGAGGCCCTGTTGAAGCCTGGTTTGAACACAGTAAAGGAGTGTGTCCTGCCAGCCGAGGTGCACTTAACCCTGAGGAAGCAGGGGTTTATACATAATTATAAAAAGAGTATAGCAATACCAAGCCTCCTCGATAAGCTACTCAACGCCATGGAGCCGGGGCTACATGAGGTTAGAGTAGGTGGGTTCAAGCTGAGGTATGTTGCAACACCATATCCGGACATAGTCCCTGTAACGGGGATACGTGCTGTAATAGGAAACAACGTCGAGCTGATATTCAGGAGCAAGGTCGCGGGCCGGGTAGCAGTAGTCTCGCAGACCGGGGTTAAGTGGTACCAGGTGAGGCCGGGATTAAACAGTGTGTTAGCTCCGGGATTTAACGACACATACCACTTGGTATTCGACACAGGGTACTCGAGACACATCTACAGAGTAGAGATACCAATAATTACTCAGCTACAAGTAGCGGAAGCTCAAGCTAAGGCTCTTTTGAGGGAATTAAAAATAGCTGGGTTAAAAGCTTAACCTGCTCTCAACGAGCTTCTTTGCATCATTTTAAATCTCAAGGGATGTATAAATAAATGAGAGTTAGTGGTTTTTTATGAAAAAGGTCATCGTTAGTAAACCCCTTAAAGGCATTAGTACTTCGGGGAACTACTTAGTTGTCGAGTTCGACTCGGGTGTAGTGAGTATTGAAAAACCGAGGCACATAGGTCTCTACATACGGCCAGGTGTCCTCGACTCGCGTGACATTACAGGCATTGTTGGAGCAATGTTCTTCATGCTAGTTATCGGTGCATTCTTAGATTATTTTAACCAGTTTCCACTGAGTGTTTGGTACACGTTTATGATATTATTGAGCGGTGCGGTATTGCTCGGTCAACTCGTGTTTCCTAGAAAGGTTCTAGTGATTGGAACCAGTAATGAGACCTACTACTTTACGCACCCACATGGAATCGATGAGAAACTAATCAAGGAGATAGTGGCAAAAACATATTCTGTTTTTATCGATAAAGAGGCTCAAACAACCAGCGACAATGCAAGGGCTAATAACACATCCAGGGTGAGCTAGTATGCCCAGTAGAACCGTGGAGAAGGCCCTGGCTCTCATAGTAGTATTCTTCATGGTGTCGAGTGCCAGCGTTCTTGTGATGAAGTACGCTAATTGGAGAATAGCTGCTCCTCCATATAATACACGTTTAGAACAAACAATCGCAGACTATCTGAGAGAGTTTCCAGCTAAGAGTGAAATACGCGAAAAAACCATTGATATTTTGAAGGAGTATCTGGAAAAATCAAGTGTGATCTTACAAAGGTCAATCCAAGTTAGTGCTGGGAGCTCTTCTAGAGTTGAATTAACACTTCATAGCGGAATCATATATGAGCTTACAGTAAGCGTTAGCGACTGTTTTATTGGTTCATGCGATATTGGCCTAAAGCTCTTAGATTCAAATTACCGCATTGCAATCGTGAATACATCTACAGGCTCGGGTTTTATAATGGGCCGCTACAGTTCTCTACGCGTCAACTTCACACTACACCCACTCGAAGAGAAGGGAGTATTCTACTTGGAACTAGACAATTCATATTCCATTATTACGTCTAAAGATGTTTACATTACGCTGAGAGCTTATTACCCCAGTTACGCTTTCGATGATGAATACTTCAAGGTCTTCGCTATTGGTCATTGGGTTTCTATGAATATAAGGTATATTAGTGACCCACTCACAGAAAACGAGTATATTGCACCACCAAACGAGACCCTCAATGTAGGGGCTGGAGACTGCGATGACTACGCTGTCTTACTGGCCACTCTCTATAGGAGTGTGGGGTTGAATGCCGTTGTAGGCTTAATTGACACTAATGGCGACAATAAAGTAGACCACGCAACAGCACTAGTCTATTTTACTGGAAACACCACTGAGATTTTAAACGGTATTTCAAAGTGGGCTAGTGTCCTAGGCATAGAGGTCGAGAAAATCTCCTATTTCAAAGCAGATGGAGGAGTATACCTAATAGTAGACCCACCCATGTCTACATACAAGAACAATCCATGGAGCATATACCACACATCTTACAAACTAATCAAAATCATTAAACCATAGTAACGCAATTTGCATTCTCACTGCACAATTAAAAGGCAATGCAATATCAACAGACTGTGCTTTCGCAATACTATTTCCTAATCCACCAGTACACCTACTAGGAAGAGAAGATGTAGTAAGAGAGCTATTGAACCACGCAACCACAAGTAGCGGATATGTAAGCGGGGAGTATATTCAGAGAGCTAAAAATACGTGGATTCAAGTAGACTGCTTACTCTTTTGCAACTTCTTCTCTTTTACCCTCTGCTTGCTTCTTCTCCGCCTCTCCCTCTACTACTACCTCTAGGTAGTGTTTCCTCTCGAGGTGTAGCTTGGCTGCTGAGAGTGCCTTGGCTGGGCTGAACTCTGCTACTACGTATCCGCAGTGTGGGCAGATCCAAACGTGCATTGTCATGGGCCTTACATCGCTCATTCTCAAGACTATGGTTCCTACTTTCTCTTGTTTAGCTTTCTCTGGTTTTTGAGCCATTGTCTCAGCCCCTACTTAGATACATGTTTATATATAAAATAGAGGAGAAAAAGAGCTGGGTTTAAAGCTTCTGGTAGTATGCGTATGCCGTGGTTATCTCATCTGTCTCTGGATCGCAGATTAGCCTGTAGACTACTGCAATCCTCGTGAGGTATAAAATGTGCACTGTTACAACGCTCACAGTCTTCCCATTCAGGGTCTTCTCCTCCTCGAAGAGCCATATCCCTATCACATTTTCTATTGCTGGCTCATAGGGGTTTAGTATAACGGAGTAGTTTGAGCCATTGGCCTCTAAGATGTCTCTGACTACGCTATTCAAGTATATGACTGCAGCCCTGTAGTCGTGGACGCGTATCATCGAGTTCATGGCTTTAAAAAACTCGCTTCGAGTATATGTTTTACGTGGGGTTTGAATCTGAACCTGTGTCTGGGTCATATATCTCAACCCCCATATAAACAAATATCCAAACAGGGGTTAATAAACTTTACGGTCTCCACGGGGGCATTGTTCAAAAGAGAAGTAGGGGTTTACAAGGGGCCGCACTCGCAGGGGCTTCTATATGGGTGTTAGGTAGAAAGAGGCTCAATCAATACCTAACACTTCATTAGAGATGGAATGGGGGCCACATGCAAGTTAAACCCCGGTGAACACGCTGGTTTAAAACACGGCTCCTATTAGAGTGGGGTGTTAGGTATGGGTTTTCTGAGGCTTCTCGCGTGGTTGCTTGTACTAGTGGTCGTTCTTGGATTGGCTTTTAGCTTGATGCCTAGCTGGGAGAATTGGCCTGCTAGCTCTCCGTGGTCGGGGTTTATTACTGCCCCTGGGTTGAGGAAGGTTCAAGCGTGCCCGGTCTCAGACACCTCTATTAACCCGGAGCCCTGGGATCTATACAATAGCCGCTGGTTCAACCTATCATATGTATTGGAGCTACTGTCGAGCTACATGGATCCAGTCGAGTACTATGGGCTCTACGCTTCTCTAACGGGCCTAGCAGCCGTGAAGCTTGTCTTCAACTGCACGGGCTACACTCTGTACGAGCTACACCCACTACCCATGAGCGAGAGAGACGACGAGGGGTTGGCAGAGCTCAATATAACGCTCTGCATGCCCCACTACTACCTAATACCGCCAATTGAGCCAAGGCTTACCTCTAATACCACCTTTGAGGAGACAGTAGTATCAATCCACAACCCCTGCACCAACACGAGCGAGGAGGCTGTAGTCCCCTTGAACATCCTCACCTACGCACCAACAGCGAGGCTGAACATCTCTACTCGCATGGAGAGCGTGTATAATCTAACAGTATGGGGCTACGCTAATGGCTCAGTAGACTACTCTCTCGAAGGCCAGGTAGTAGATGAGAGCTGTAGCTATGACCCGGGGCTGAATAAAACCGTTTGCAGTGTAGCTATATACAATATATATATTATTAATGTAAACTACACGCTCGGCATAGTAGTTGATAACGAAACAATACTCGAAGACTACACGGGCACAACTAGGTTCACAGCAAGGAGCAGTGGGAGCTACAGAGAGCTCTGCATAGAGGACGGGTACTACAATGGGACGGGGCCATACGCGAGGGCATGCACTAACATCACTGTGGAGGCCAACAATACGAGGGTGGAGAACTCTACGCACGTAGTCTACACTACAGAGTACTACATCGCGGGAGCCGCTGTAGCCACCTGGACACGTGGATTGAGGATACCGAGCATGGTGGAGGCCTCAGTGTACCTAGATGGATTCCAGGTGTTAACGGGGTTCCTAGACACATTGAAGCTAATGGCTGGGAGTAGAGCATTCTCCATGAACGAGTCTGGATTAGTGGAGAAACTAGTATTCAGCAACATAACCGAGACCAGGCTACATAACATTACTGTTTATATAAGCGACTACATAGGCTTCACAACCGGCATTAAATCCCCGAGCAATGAGAAGCCGTTTGGAGTATTGGCATTCAATAGAACACTGAGAATGGCAGAGATAACAGTTAAAGCAGAGCCCGTGGAGCCACGGGTCTGGGAGTGGGGCTCAGTCAAAGACCTGGGAGTAACCGTAGAGGCCTCAATACAATACCACTACCCAGACCCCTCCACGATAAACCTATATGAAATTAAGAAAGCCATAACCCCTAACCCCGCTGAGAACCTACTCCAATACCTAACACTAGCCTACATACACGACAAGCTAGTAAGCATAGTAGAGTCGAGCCCTATGAGTGAGTATAGAGACGCATACCTATGGCTCCTAGCAGCACAAATACCAATAGCAATGAAGAACTGTAGCCGACACGAGTCCCCGAAGCCACTGCTCGACGCACTATGCGAAGCCTGCGGAAGCAATGAAGAGCGAGTGTGGATACAGGGCAATATAACAGGATTCACACTAGAGGTTAGCACAGCCACGGGCCTGGTTAAATGGCCCTCCCTCACTAATGAGACAATAGTGGAGACTCCAATAGTGTATGCTAATATAACAAGCTACCCAGAGCTCTGGCAGCTATACAATGAGACATTGAAGACTCACCTAGCACACCCCGTGGGAGGCAAGTACCTAGTATACTACGACCCCGTGGAGAACACAGTGTTCTGCGACTGGGATAGGCTAGTAGAAGAAGTAGAACTGCCAATACCAACACAGCAACCTGAGGAAACACCACCAGAGATCCCGCCAATGCCCGTATAGTTCTAAACACTTTCAACGCCATCGTGAAATGCGAGGAAAATATTAACAAGGGGGTCAAGTGCTTTACTACCTTCACTCTCTAGTGTTAGGTAAAAACTTATGATGAGTTTACCTAACACCAACCCACCATCAAAGTTCCCGCAACTCATGCGACTACCACTAACAAACAAGATAATGGCGAATGCCACAGTAGTCATAGCTGAGATCGAGAGCCACCCAGCACTCTGGCAACTATACAACAAGATGTTGGGACTACACCTTGCAAAGCCCGTAATACTTCGGTATATCAGCACCACGTCCATCAATATCAGCCTTTAAATCACCCAAAGGCTCGCCGCCACCATGGATGAGGAAATACAATGATATATCCTCGTGGAGATCTATAATAGGTATCTTCAAAATACCACCTCATACAATTATGAAAAGCTCGGATTCCTTTATAACTAGCTAACACCGGGTCGCTCTTAATAACCTATCTCTTTATTTATGGTGATTATCATTGTTTGTCGAGCTCTTGCCCCGCGTTGGCTCGCCTAAGCCCCCGGTTGGCGTGCTTGGCCCTGGCTTCACACTATGTATTGTTAGCAATGGATATGGACTGCGTGTTTTCCTAGAGTCTACTGTGAGCCCTGAGACCCTGTCAAGGTTTTACGGTGTCAAGAAGTCTAGCTACGAGGAGCTACTTAGAGTACTTGGTAATGAGGTTTGGGCTAGTGAAGCTAGGCTTAAACGCGAATTCGACTTCTACCACACGGATATAGTGGTGGCCGACGTACCCGGCCTTGTGAATTCTCTCGAGGGTGCGGGAGGGGTCTGCGTCTCTGTATCACGTGATCCTGGCTTGAAAATGGTCTTTGCATCTAAGGCCTCCTCGCTACTAAGCAAGGCTAGTAAATACCACAATGAGTCTTTCAGGCTGCAGGGTAAGGAGCTGCAGAGGAGGATGAGTAGGATCCTCCTGGGTAGAATCCTGGTGTTGGCTCCGAGTAAGAGCGAGTTGAAGGTTGTTGAGAAGCTTGTTGAGGCCTCTTGTAATGCCCCGTTGAAGTGGGAGAGGCGTAGAGTGAGGAAGCTGAGCGAGCTCGTGGAGCTACTTAAACCCCCGCAAACAAGTTTCTGGTGGAGGCTGCTTGGCGAGAGAAATAGAATTGTATTCACAGAGGACCTTCTACCAGAGGTGGTCAAGCTCCCAGACCCCTCGCTACACAGAATAGGCTTCGTCCGCGGCTCACCGCTACCACTAGTTATACCGGTTAGAACAGGGGAGAAGACTTTTAGAATCGGGGTTTTAGAGGACGGCCGGGAGTTCAGGCTATCCATCGAGGACCTCTACAGGCACTGCTACGTGATAGGGCAAACAGGCAGCGGCAAAACCACGTTCATAAAGATGCTTGTGCACAGGTTGAGGGAGCTGGGAGACGCCTCCATTATTGTCATAGATCCCCATGGAGACATGGCGTTGGAGCTAGCCAAGGAGATCCCTGGATCCCTCTACCTGCACCCAATCAGGAGCCCGTTTGGGTTAAACCCCTTGGATCTACCCAAGCACGAGAACAGGGACTTCGCGGTCACAATTGCCATAGATATCCTAATCGAGATGTTCAAGGAGGTGTTGAAGCTTATGGAGACCGCTGTGAACGTGAAGTACCTATTACAGGTATTACTGAGGGCCTTTTACTCCAAGACGGATTCACCTACTCTCGCTATGCTCTACAACGCTATACTGGGGTTGTATAAGGGTGAGCTGGATCTAGATGTTGATGATGAGGAGTGGCAGAGGCAGCTCGAGGCACTTCAGAGCATGCAGGATCAGACTTTTATTAGTGCATTGTCTAGGCTTGAGGCCTATGCTCACGATAAGTTGCTACTCAAGTTGACTAGTAGGACCACGGTGGACTTTGAGGAGTTGATGTCCCCTGGCAGCATCACTATATTCTCAGTCCCGAAGGCAGATCTAGGCGAGAACCTCGCTAGGCTCATTGCTTCAACAATAGTCATGAAGCTCTGGTTTGAAGTACTGGCCCGGGCTAGGTTGAATAAGCCCAGGACCCCTGTCTTCCTAGTTATAGACGAGTTCCAGTTTGTAGCTGACTTGCCAATTATTGACACTATATTGTCCGAGGCTAGGAAGTATGGTTTACACCTAGTCATAGCACACCAGCACACTAAGCAAATACCGGAGCAACTACTGCAGTCGGTGATGAGCAACTGCGCTGTCAAGGTAGCGTTCCAAGTCGGGGGAGGAGACATCAAGAAGCTCTCAGCAATGGACGCTTCATTCGCAGACTCCCTGGAGAAGGCCTTGACGGGGTTAACTATTGGCAAGGCGGTTGTCAAGCTGACAGCGAGGCCAGGAGAGCAACAGCCGCCACCAGTAGTTGTGCAAATGGACTACATCAAGCACGAGGCACGGAGAGAAGACGTATACACCACAGTATACGACCCCGGGGAACCGGGGAGCCAGGATCTAAAGTCCCTGTTAAACCCGGTGTTAAAGTACATTGAGCCAGTTAAACCCCTCGAGTTCTACGCGCTATACACTCTACGAGTGAACGGATCCCTGGCAATAGCGGACCTAGCCACGAGGCTCGGGGCCCGTAGAGAAGACGTTGAGGAGGCCGTGAACACGCTGGCTGGAAGGGGCTACATAGAGGTCTACAGGGAGGGAAACAAGAAGGTGGCGAAATACATTAAGGGACTATACAGGGGCCTGAGGAAGGCCGCTCCAAGCGAGGAGGGCTACAAGCTCGCCAAGAAGGTACTACTATATTACGCTAGGAGGGGATACATTGTTGCACCCGTTAGACAGGACCCGGGTCTCTCCTCGAGGCCTGACCTAGTAGCGGTGCCGGTGGATAAGTCTACTTGGAGGCCCATTTACTCTAAGGCGATAGCAGTAGAGGTTGAGAGCTGCAACGAGGTTGAGACGCACCCGGAGCAAGTAGCACATAACTGGGTCAAGGAGAGCGTTAGGGACTTCGCCGAGGTACACACGTGGACTTGGAATACATGCCTCAATAAGTTAAAGCAAATATATGAGAAAGCCTATGTAGACAAGGCCAAGGTAAAAATATTCAGCACTAAGCCACCGGTAGAGAATCCCGCTAAGAGACAGACGGCGCAGCGACAGCCATTAAAGCCCCTAGAGGTTTCTCCAAAAACACCATTAAAGGGCCCAATAGTTGAACACGTTGAAACAGTGCAGGAGGTATTACAAGAGATTGAGAGGGAGAAGCCCGCGGAGACCACTATAGTTGAATCCAGGGAGAAGAGAGAGGCTTCTTGTAGTGGTGGCCGCGTGGAATTCAAGCTTAGTGATGGGAGAGTGGTGTGTGTTCAAAGAGACTTAGCAGGAGTGCTGAGAGTATTCGCTGAGAGTGGTTATAGAGTTGAAGCCTCTAAGTCGAGGATTGTCGTCTACGATGAGCGCGGTGAAGAGGTCTTCTCGAGTAGCTTCTGAAGCAAAAACAATAGTGACGATATTGAATACTCTATTACTAGGTAAAGCGATGAGTGGGCCTCTACTTGGAAAAGCTCTTGGCGAGGTCAGCCCAGTTAATAAGAATGAGGCCAGTGCGCAGAGAGAAATACTACTCGGCCTCGGAGCAATAGGAATATTGGCATGGATGGTTACCGACTTCACAATAATAATATTGAGTAAAGCAGTAAAACGGCGATCACGCACCGCTAACAGACTGTGCACACAGTGAATAGTTGCGTTCATATTCGAGAAGCGGTGAACTAATCGTAGAGACAAGTGATGACATTGTTTTGAAACCAGCCAGGTGAAGAGTAGACCTGGTTGAAGTGAAGAAGGCATTGGCTCAACATGCGGAGAAAGATGTATGCCTAGATTCTTACCCCGCTAATGATATAACACTAGGCTCTTAATAGAGCAGAGCGGAGCTCCTCTATTTCCTTTTTGCTCAGGTTTAGGCTCCATAGTAGGCTCTTAGTGAATAATAGGTTTTCGGATTTGACTACTCCCTTCTTCTCTAGTCTCCGGAGCACGTATCTCACGAGGCTGATCTTTACTGGTTGCCTCAGCTCAGAGACCACTTTCACGTGTAGCTCGCTGGTGGTTCTAGATCCGTTCACCAGCTCCCTGAGGACTATAACTGTGATCTTCTTCATAACTCCCTCTCCATTCCCGGTTATATACCTCTTAACGCTCTCAACAACGTTAACCCTCCTAGGCATACCAGGCAACACCCTTTAATAATACAACACCTTAAAAACAAGCAGTCCAGCCCAGAACATGTTCTAATACTAGTGGTGCAAGACCTAGACATTACGCAACCAGTGTACACCCAGTACACACCCGGAGAGAAACCGTTGCACAACCGTAACACGCGACCGCACACTTCACCTAATGTTTCTGGGTTTCTCAGGTCGGCTTAGGTTGGGCTTGGGGTTTAGACGTCTTCGAAGGCAGGGAAGTAAAGGCATACGTAGCACGAACACTAATTCAGTGGAGCGAGCATAGATCATAAGCCAAGAACCTCTCCGTCTAAGTATTTTTTTGTCTTCTAGCACATATTAGCAAGAATTAACCAATAGCCTGCCTACCGTCCCTGAGTAGCCTCTCTAAGCACTATATACGTACTTGATTTATAACCCTCTCTCCTACTGTTAGGGATGCGGCATGCCTGATAACTATAAGTCGAAGCGTGTTACCTGGTCTTGGCTTAGATTGGAGGGGGTTAGCTTCACTATTCTACCATTCGAGGACAGGGACAGTGTGCTCAGGGACTACGCGGGGTTATTAGCGAGTATTAAGCGGGGTGTCTTGCTGGCGAGGAGGGTTGACTACGAGTACAAGTACTCAGACTACTCCTTCAGCGTCAGCGACACAGCCTTCTACCTCAGGGCCCCTGCTGGGAGCCAAGTAGTATTCTTCAATCCCCGGCCCGAGGAGCCTGCGAGGCCCCGGGTCAAGAGGCTTGTAAACCCCGCCACATTAGAACTAGAGGACGGCTCCTACGCGAGGGTCTTAGTGGCCTACGGGTTCCCCGCGGGCCTCCCAGAGGGCCTACTGTACACCCTGTACACCGAGGTCTCAGAGGCAGCGTTGGTATTCAGGGAGGTAGACAAGGTGAAAGCAGTCCGCATGGTTGAGACAGCTAGGCGCAGGAGGATCACCAGTAGTAGCCAGGGAGTTACAGAGGCCCATGAAGCAGGGGCACTCGAGGAGCTAGCATCAAGGGTTTTATCCGGGTCAAGCCTATTCGAGTTCTACCTATACTTCATAATAAAGGATAAGGAACCAAAATCCCTCAACACCAGGGCCAACACGGTTAAATCACTCCTCAAAGGCTACGGAGTAGACGTGGATGCGCCCCCGATCCAGCGGGAGCTATACAACCTCGAGACATGTCTAGGGGTTATGTGTATTGAGAAGCACTACGCTGACTCGGAGAGCCTTAAACCACTATTTCCATTGATAAGCGAGGAGCTACACGACCCAAATGGAGTATTCCTCGGGGTCTCAGGGACGGGGAGCCCGGTGCTGCTAGATGTCTGGTCTAAGCCAAACCTCAACTTCGTGATAGTAGGTGTAACGGGGTCTGGTAAGTCAATGACTGCGAAGGTCTACTTGAAGCGGCTCCGCGAAGTAGACGATAAAATACTCTACGTGGGAGTAGACCCTGAGTCAGAGTACACGCGTGTAGCGGGTCTCCTCGGGGCACAGGCTGTTGAGATACATGAAAACCAGAGGCTGGGATTAGACCCCATCAAGCTAATGCGTAGCGGGGCCCTAGAGATCGGCCAAGTAGCGGACATAATATCAGAGGTCTACGGGGTTCCCGAGAACCTGCACGGGGTCTTAAGGAGGGAATTATTCATGAACAGCGACTTCGCAGACTCATTCGTGGAGTTCGCGAGCAGCGTCAAAGACCCAGAGCTCTCAAAGTACCTCCAGGGAGCCACGGTTCCACCGGACAGCCTAGTCTACGAGGGGGAGCCGCCGCCACTAGCAGGCAGCGTGATATTTGGATTAAAGAACGTGAGGAGCAAGAGGCTCAAGATACTTATATCAGCGTTGATCTCCTCGCACTCATACAACACCCTGCTAACCAAGGCCCGGAGAAGCGTCTTCTTCGTCGACGAGGCCTGGCTATTCATGGAGACACCTAGCATAGTCTCACTATTCGAGAACCTGGCTAGGCGTGGAAGGAAGCACGGAGCAGCATTCCTGTACATAACACAGAGAGCCGAGGACCTCGCGAGGACACCGCAGGGGAGGACAATACTAGAGCAGAGTGCCACGGTATTATTGCTCAGGCAGGAGCCTGAGGGCCGTGACGCGTGCAAGGAGATATACAAACTAAGCGACTCAGAGGCAGAGTACCTAGTGAACGCACCCGTAGGCTCGGGGATACTCAAAGCGGGGAGAAAGAGGATTACGATACAGGTGCTGCCAACCGAGGGGGAGCTGAAGGCGTTCTCCACAACGGTCTCCTAGTGCTTTAAAATACCCAACTGTTTTTAATGGGTGGTCAAAGTGACTCTCAGGGAGCTCATTGCCCTCGCTTGGGGCCAGGCATGGGAGAGGCTTGTTGGAGCCCTGCCGCTACCGCGGGGTTTATCCGACTTCATCATAGTGCTCGCTGTTGCCAGCCTACTCGTACTGCTATACAAGTTGAACAGGGTGTGGCTTAGGGTAGCATTGATCCTCCTCTGGGGAGTAGCCATTGTCTCTATAATACTATACTACGTGGGTGGTTAGCGTGTGCAGGGTGTTGAAGATCCTAGACCCCTCCACCATGAAGCCCTTCACATTGAGGGACTGCGGGGACACGCTGGTGGTTGAAATGGATAATATAGTCATCGTGTTGAATAAGAGGCTTGAGAAAACCCATATAGCACTGAGGAGCCTGGAGATAGGGCTGACTCTCGACGCACCACTGGAGGCCATCGAAGAGTTCGAAAGACTACTGAAAAAGAGGCTTAAGAAGCTTGTAGTTGTCTCCGAGGAGTCCGAGGAGGTGGGTTCTAGTGGTGGATGTCTGGGATCTTGTTAGCTGGGGGCTCTGGATCGGCTGGGCAGTAGCCATAGGCTCATTCACAGTTGGAGTAATACGTAGGGCCCTGGGACAAGAGGGCTACGAGAGGCTGCTGGCTGGCTCACTAGCCGGGATACTGGTGTTGGCGTTCGGATGGGGACTAGTCCAAGCGATTTATGGTGGCGTAGTCCCCGGTGTACCGTATGGGTGGGTCTTCTACGCTGTGAGCGGTGCACTACTAGTCACGTCATCAATATACCTCGCACTTGGGAGGGCTGAGGGAGCAAGCCACTTGGTTGCAGCACTATTAGTTGTTGGACTCGGATTCTTCGCAGCCTCCATCGCGAGCGGTGTTAACACCGGCCCCGGGGGCCAGTTGTCTGTGAGCGTCTACCCATCGGACACCATGATCGAGAGCGGTAAGCAGTTAGTCCTCAGGGTTAGAGTAGACGGTGGGAGCCCGCCGTACAGTGTGACCATTGACTGGGGTGACGGGAGCCCGCCCAGCGGTGGATCTATCCAGAACGAGGGGGAGTGGAGTAAGACGTACCGTATTCCAGACAATAATGCGACAGCGTCTTTCCCAGTCCGCGTAACCGCTGTCGACAGCGAGGGGAGGACTGGCTGGAACACCTTCTCCATCATCGTGCAGAACAAGGAGTGGTGCCCACTCGGCTGGCCATTCAACTTCTTCTGTGGTTTTTATAAGTTAGTCTCCTCGATACTCCCCGCACTAGACGTGCAGAAGCTTGTTGAGTGCCCATTGTTCCCAATGGATGAGGGGGACCCCATCCACAAGATCTACACTATGATACTCGGGGTCTCGATGAGTGCTCTAGGCTTGTTCCTAGCATTCAACCTCGTGTGGAGAGCTGCAGGCGAGGAGGGGTTGCTCAGTATAGCTGACTCAATAAAGGACGCTGTAATAGTGGTTGCACTAGCGCTCCTAGCACCATACGTCTACAACGCGACTGCTCAGGCATTGAACACTATTAGCTACAGCCTCATAGGCGACATAGACGTGGGCTGGGTCCTAGTCTGGATATTCGCGCAGCTCGGCCTAGCCATCGCAATAGGCTACTTCGTCCCCTTCATAGCCAACTACGGAGTATTCCTAGCGATCACACTGTTCCTCGCAAGCCTAACCGTCTACGTAAGATACATCCTAATACTGACGCTGATAACGGCTTCTCCCCTACTAGCAGTCAGCTACTTACACCCAGGCCTCAGGTCTATGGCAAGGCACGCGGTGAGCCTCTTGGCGGGGTTGATGATAGCGGGGCCTATAGCTGCGGTGTTCATGGTGATACTCAGCAAGACTATACCAGGCCAGAACATAGTCTTCGGGATACTATACCCACTAATAGTCGGGACACTGCCAACAGTGCTGGGAACCTTCGGTGGAGGAGCAGTCTCAGCAGTAGCGGGAGCGGTTAAATCGGGTGTTACAAGCCTAGTAGGAGTAGTAGCCAGTAAAGGAGCACAGGTATCAACTACAAGTACAAGCACAGGTACTGCCCCTAGCGGAGTAGTAAAGCTGAATACCCCGAGAACCACAGTAGCAGCTAAAACGCCTACTCAAACAGAGGCAGCACCAGGCGTCAAGGCAATAACCATACCAGTAAAGCCAGGGCCAATAATAACCCCTACAACCGTGAAGAAGTCTATTCAAGAAGCAAGGATGAAAGGCACGGTAGCGGAGACACTAGCTGAGGCGAGAGAAATAGGCCCCGGAATATCGTTCACTCTCCAAGGCCCAGAAGCGTACAAGAAGCACGCGGAGGAGCTGGCAAAAGAGCCAGAAATACATCCAAAGTGGGAGGCGTTCAAAGCAGGGATTAAAACACTCGGAGGAGAAGCAGGTAGAAGAGCATGGACTAATATAAAAGCCCTGGCGAGAGATACCAAGGAAGCGTTCAAATATCATGTGGGGAGAGAGTTTAATATTAAACTTGGTCATCTCTCAATACATGGCTTTAGGAGTGGTGGAGATGCTAAGCATATGGATTGGGCCTAATCGCTTTTTTCTACGAGTACTAGTCCGCACTCGTTATGTAATATTCCAAGCTCTATGATAACTACATGGGCTTGTTCTGGAACATCTTTTTCCGGGTTCTGGAACTTCTCCGGACGCCATTCGGCCATTCGGTAAATAATGAGAGTTGCAAACTCATCGAGTGCAACTCCATCCGGATATCCCGCTAGCTCCAAGAGAACCGTTTTCCTCAACCACCCAACACCCTTGAACCTTACACCATCACTTCTTTTAACAAGGATCCACCTATCACCAACTTCCTCGACGCTGTAGTTTGGGTAAAGCTTGAACTTCTCCATCTCCGCGATCCATGCCTCGTAGACGTGGTCTTTCTCGATGACATCGAATGGAGGATAGAGACTAGACATCCTCGGCTCCCTTCTCATATCAACAACAATAGTGCCATCTGGCTCAACCTCGGCCCACGCTAGTGCCGGCCTATACTTGATATTCCCCTTTTCATCAACATAGGGGATTTCTTTTCTTAGAGCATATTTGGATAGGTCTTGCCCCATGCGGGATCCCCGTATAAGTAAGTCAAGTAGTATTTAAAGCACTAGACCCCCGGGCCGCCTCCGCGGCTGAAACCGCACTGAGCTGTGTTAGTTTCTCAACGAGTTCTCTCAGGGCCTTGTCTAGTTCCTCGTCCACTCCCCTGAGCCTCACTGCGGCTGCCACGGCTTCGCTTGCAGCTCTAGCCGCGTTCTTCACCGTGTTGTATCCCTCCGGGGATTTACCGAGATAAATGCTTCTCCGCTTATCTCTACCCGTGCACTTGAGGTACCAGTAGTAGTACGGCTTCTTAGCCCTATTGTAGACCACGGTGTACTCCTCGGTGCAACCCCGCAACTCCTCGTACACGCTGGCTAATCCATAAACCCCGAGTTCTCGTAGAGCATGGTCGAGTATTTTGCAGGCCTCTCCAAGCCTACTCCTCGCCTCCTCGAGAGAAGCGAGCTTCGCGGGGTCTACAGAGACCCCCTTCAAGAGATCCCTCACCCGGGGTTTTCCACTGTCTTTCTCCACCCGCACTCACCCAAGTGTTAGGTATGCAAAAGGGACTTATATACCTAACACTCAAGAAGCAGGAACAATGGGTTTCACACCACGTTAAACCCCTGCCACCAGCCTGCAGGTAGGGCTGTTTCCTTTTTGATTGCTTGTTGTTAAGTTTATAAGCTTTTATTACTATTTATTATCATTGGTGGTTGAGGTTTCTGAGAGGTTGTTGAGGCCTAGGGAGGTTTGTAAGAGGCTTGGTATTAGCTACACTACTCTCTATCGCTGGATTAGAAATGGTAGGATTAAAGCTGTTAGAATAGCTAGTGGTAGGTATAGAATCCCAGAGAGCGAACTCAAGAGAATCATAGAAGAGGTAGGGAATAAGTGACCAGTATAGCGAGAACCGTTATTGTTAATAGCACCAGGCTTCCTAGGAAAGTATTTAGTGTCTTCGTTGAACTAGAGGGTATGTACCGCAATATGGTTGAACAGTTGACAATGTATGCTGTTTCTAGTGGAATAACGAGTTTCACCAGGCTCAAAGCATTAAAGTACCGTGAATTGAGAAAACAATATCCACATTTACCAAGCCACTACGCCTACACTGCCTGTCAGGACGCATCCACTAGAGCCAAGAGCTTTCTAAAGTTGAAGAAAAAGGGCTTGACGGATAGAGAATACCCAGAGATTAGAAACGTTACTATCTGGCTAGACGACCATCTGTGGAAAACTAATAGCTTAACTTCTATCAGTATAGCTACCCACAAGGGCTGGGTAGTAGTAAAGTTCGAGCCACACAAACAGTATTGGAAATACATCAGTAGGGAATGGAGGCTCGCTTCAGAAGCCAAGATAAAACTCGACAAGAGAAACAGGCAGTTAATAATATACCTCGTCTTCATGAAAGAGGTAGATGTGTATAAGCCCAGGGGCTATCTCCCAGTGGATGTTAATGAGAATAGTGTTGCATTACTAGTTGATGGTGTGGTTTATCTCTTCGAGACTGGTATGGAGAGGCTTGTATTGGGATATTACTACCGCAGGAAGAGTATTCAAGAAAAGTATGATAAGCTCTACGGTGTTAATTCACGTGTTAGGAGGAAAACCATGAGGAAGCTCAAAGAGAGAAATAGGAAACAAGACATTAAATGGAAGCTGGCAAATATAATTGTTAGAGTTGCATACGAGAAACAATATACTGTCGTACTCGAAAAACTTGGTAAAAACCCAGCTGGCAACATGATTAAAAGAATTAAGGATGAGCAATTGAGGCACAGGATATACCAGGCATCATTCAAAGGAATTCAAAAGGCAATTGAGGAGAAAGCCAGGGAGCTAGGAGTTCCCGTGTTCTACGTAGACCCCAAGTATACCTCCAAGACATGTCCAATCCATAAATCACAGATAACCTATGATAACGGCTCCCGCATCGGCAAGTGCAGTATTGGCGGTGAGCTGTGGCATAGAGATGTTGTTGCATGCTGGAACCTGTTTTTCAAAGCCCTAGGGGGTGATGGGAGCATTGCTCCAAGCCCCCGGGGGCTTTTACCCGTAGATGGGAGCCCCGTGCCGTTGGGCTCGACAGCCACCCATGAACCCATAGAGATACAAAGGTCTCTATGGGCGAGGTGGAAGTCCCTAGATGCAATGAGAGACCATAAACCCATACAAACGAGCATCTAGGGACAAACGGTTTAATGGGTTGCGGAGTCCCCACTTCTCGATCTACAGGTGTTAGGTAAATACTGCTCTTCTTTCTACCTAACACCGATAGGCGGAGAGATCTCGTGGTGCATTTAAACCCCTTTCATGATTCGCTCGTGGCGCTGCTGCCTGTAATGCAGGTAGGTTAGGGGTTTAATTTAACTGCGTCGCGGGTAAGTCAAGGTGCTGGGTGTTAGGTAAAAATGAGTAGTTGCTACCTCGGGGTTTAAACCACGTGGAAAAAAGTTAGGTGTTCATGAGTGGGCAGTGTGCCATCACGGCGTCTTCCTAAGTAGCAGTGCCATTATAAGGGCCCCTATGAGTGCTCCTAATGCCCCTGTGGCTACTGTCTCTACGGGTGCCCCGGCTACCGTCACCGTGGTGGTGTGGTTTTGCGTCGTAGTAGTGGTTACTAGCAGAGTAGCTGTCTCAGTTGAGGTCTTCGTGGTGGTGCGTGTAGCCGTCGCAGTGATAGTTGCACTCCTAGTCTCCGTTGTAACGGTGGTAATAGTGATTGGCGGAAGAGTAGTGGTCTCCGTAGTTGTTTGAGTAGTCGTCTCCGTAGTAGTGTAGGTGGTAGTCGTGGTCACTGTTGAAGCCGGGAGAATAGTAGTAACTGTCTCGGTGACTGTTACAGTGGTTGCTAAACCCCAGGGCCTCCATGGGAGAGTCAAGTTGTACACCTGCCACACTTGGACAGCGTTCCTCCACGTAATATTGTACCTAGCGGGGCAGTAGTAAGTGATATTGCCATATAAGTAGTCAACTATGTCGTTGGGGGAGCGATAAGTAGTCCTCACATCCCTCCAGTATAAGTCCTCTACGACTATGTAGCCCCGCTCAAGCATGGACTCATTCACCCTAGCATATATGAAGCCATCGTAGTCATGTGTTAATTCGATCATCCACAGAAGCCGTGTAACCATATAAATGTCCTTGAAATATACCATTAGCCTCTGGCCCGTGTAGAGGTCTAGCACGTCAACCAGCTTGGCGACTTCCCCGGAGCTAATGTTTATCTTCAAGTCATTTGTTATGTAGAAGTCCCAAGCACCCATCCTATTATAGTGAGTTGACAGCGGTATGAAGACAGCGTTTATTGGTGCCTCGCACTTTTCAACATCCACTATCCACGACAGGACCTCCCTTAACTGCTGCATGGTTGGTAGCTTCTCCCTTGGAGGGTTGAACAATGGCTCGATCTCCCACCCGTAAGTGTAGCTCTGCGTTGTAGTAGTCGTGGTGGCTTCAAGCACGCCATTATTTGCAGAGCCAGCCGCGTAAGCACACAACCCAAGAACACCTATGAGTAGTGCAAATACCATGCGTGGACTAGGCATAACCACCCTCCACTTGCTCTTACCCAAGTGTTAGGTAATGCAGAAGGATTTATATACCTAACACCATTAAAGCGAGAGCGAGAACCCATGGGGTATTAAACCCCATTCAACCCCCATAATGGGGTTTAGTTATAAAAAATAATTTTTACTTGTAGTTCTGGAAGTATCCCTGGTTCACCAGTTTACCAGCGTAGTAGACGCTTACAGTTAGGGTCTTCTGCGAGTCTCCTTTAAGCTCGAAGACTACTCCCCACCTCTCCCCGAACAACGGTATAGATATCTTCGACAGCGTTGTGTTTCCCGACGTGCGCACATTGTTTCCATAATCGTATATCTCATAGCTCACATTTATGTTGTTCACCACGTCGTTGCTCACGCTGTTTGGGTCATCGGGTATGAATATGTAGACCTTGGTGCTCACGGGGTTTTCGCTCGTGGGGATGGGGTCTTGGAGGAACATTATCCGCGGCGGGGTTGGAGTCGTGTTTGGTGGCGGTGTTGGCGTTGAGCCCGGCGGAGGGGGAGGGGATGATTGCCCATTGTTCACAGTCATGTCCAGCGAGGTGTAAGTGTATATTTCCGCTGCGAGGTTCCCCAGCGCAATGCCAGCGGACTTGTTCACCCAGAGGCTTGGTGTTAGGGACTTCTTCAGGTTCCAGGTTACGTTGTTCAGCACTATGTTTGTCCCATCGCTCGCCCGGATCCTGACCGGCGGGTTGGAGCCGGAGATGTAGCCTGCTACCGCGGGCAGCTTCGTGATCGCTATCCCGGCACTCGGTATAACCGCGTATGTCGAGCCACCGCTCTCGAAGTCGAAGAGCACTATCCTCGTCCCCCTGCCCGGGGTAGCACCACCGTTGTAGTCGCTCAGCACAGCTCCAACACCGGACACGAAGCCCGCGTAGGCGCTCATGTATGCTTTAACACCCCCTAAGTCAACTTCTCTACTGCATCCTACGGGATAGGGGCCGTTGACCTGGGAGACGCAACTCAGTGGACTTGACCAGCCTGGGAACCAGTCTGTGGCTGCGAGCCTCCTCCCCTCCAGGGGTAGATCCACTAGGTAGAGGTACCTGTAGCCCGAGGGGTTGGGGCCCGTGTAATACAAGTACCCTCTGAGCTTCGGGGCCACAATAGTGAAGACCGCGTCCCCAAGCCTGTATACTTTCACGGTGTCGATGTACATTGAAGCAGTTGTAACGTTGTCCGTGAAGAGGTAGATCGTCTTGAGGTATGCGGCCGAACCGGCCGAGTACATGTAGTCGCTGCCGTAGTCAATAGAGGTAGTGCACACGCCTACAAGGTGCGTGTAGTTGCGGCTCGCGAGGGTGAGGTTCACGCAGTAGTCTGTGATGGCTGCCCCCGTGTAGTAATGGGTGTAGGTGCGCGTCCACCACTTCTCCGATATGTTGAGGCTCCCCGTGTAGAAGACTATCACCGGGGATATGGTGTAGAAGGTGAAATACATCTTCATATCCATCCTCATGTAGTAGTTGTATGTCACGCTACCGCTTATTGAGCCACTGAAGACGTAGTGGTGGTTTCTTATCCCGCCAGCGTAGTATATGTTCTCAAACTCCCCCGTCCTCGCTAAACTCCCTAAAAGCCCATAGCTGCTCTCAGTCACCTTGATTACTGATGGACACCACTTGGCTAAACCCTTATCCGTAATTAAGACAACCCATGCACTGCAACCGTTCACTAGCTGGGAGTAGTTCCCCTGGTATACGGGTGTGAACTGGTTGCCAAGCACTGTGAGGGCCGTTGACGTGGACTGGTTCCCCGGGTACTGTGGTGGACTCGTGGATCCCCAGAGCACGTGGGTTCCATTGTGTATGAGCACTGCGTAGACCTTGAGCTCGACTCCTGATGACAGGTAGACTGTGCTCGTGTTTAAGTCAACGTACCCCCTCAACCCACCTGATAGTAGGGCTTGGTACACGTTTTTAGCAGTCTCCTCGAGCCTCTCATGCGTCTGCTTAGAGAGCACTGCGTACCTATACATGACCGCGACCATGATCAATAGTATCAATGTCATTCCAAGCAACGCCACCGCCTCCGCCTGGCCCCTAGGCCTCCTCACAGCCATCACCTCTCCACCACGCCTATGAATCCCCTGCACGAGTAGTATAATGGTATAGAGTCAAGGGTTGTCGAGTATATTGTGTTCCCCCGCTGGCCTGGGATCGCTAATACATTGGCGTCGAGGCCGTATGCTAGTAGAGGTATGTTGACGTCTATGAGTGGGATCCCGTTGATGTAGACTCGGAGAGCGGAGTTCTGCGTCCACGAGGCGTGCCTAGTGACTATTGTGTATACTCTCCCAGCGTATAGGCTAGTGGTCGAGGTGTTTGAGCTTACTTGGTTGCTCCAGCTCTTAGTGTAGATTCCCACCACGGGCTTTGATGCACCTGTGAGGGCATCCACTACGAGTAGGTCGCAGGCCCCAGTGCACTCAATGGTGAACGTGTAGTTGCCCGTGTTCCTGGGTGAGACTGCTAGAGTATACCTCATTGCGAAGTATGTCTGGGGGCTCCGGGGGAGTGTGTTCACGTAGGGCATTCCACTTATATCGTTAAAGAAGACCCTGTTGGTGAAGCCGCTTGCACTCGGGTTATTAGTCGAGTAGAAGCCCTCGAAGCCATAGTAGCTGCCCGTCCAGTCCGGCCTACCCGGGACGGGGAAGTACTCCCACGCAATGCTCGGTGGGTTACTCGTGAACTTGGCCACCACCACGAAGACCGTCTCATTCGAGCCCATGTCCCCGTTGAACACTACGAAGAGAGCGTGGCTCGAAGCGTTCTGGACTCCCTGGACAACTACTGGGCAGGGCTCCAGGGGCTTAGATGGTAGCTTAGACGCCTGGCTCCTACTCCAGTACACGTAGAACCCCACAGCCCCCGCGAGCACTATTGCAACTAATACCCCGGCTACAAGCGTGCTCAATCCACGCACTACGCCTCACCCACCTTGTTGAAATAGCGTATTTAAAGCAACCCGGTTGGTTTAAAAACCCTCTTACTCTATGAGGGGGATACGCTGTGAAAACCAAGAAGACTATGAGGGGAGTAAGCGAGATCGTCGTAGTGCTAGCGTTGATACTTGTAGCTGTCGTAGCAGTGTTCGCTGTGAGGGGTTGGCTCGCATCGCAACAGAGCAGACTGACAAACGTGGACATGGCTACTGCGAGCTACACAGTGTCCTTCGGCCAGAACAACATGGCGATAGTCTCGCTGCTCGTGAGGAATAACCTGCCAAACCCTATACAGGTTCTAGGCTACAATATAACGCTGAGCGATGGGACAGTGTTGAGCCAAGCGAGCGGAGTAAACATTACTCCATCAATACCCGTGCAGGTGAGCGCTAAGTCGGATGCAACATTCACTATAACATTCAGCGTCACGCCGGGAGTAGCAATAAGAGACGTCAAGGTACTAGTCCAAGACGCCTCGAGCGGCCAGCAACAGTGGATAACAGCGATTGGAGGAGGCTAGCCTATTTTAAACCAGTTTCTTTTTTTAAATACCGTTTGTCCCTAGATGCTCGTTTGTATGGGTTTATGGTCTCTCATTGCATCTAGGGACTTTCTCCTCGCCCACTCTTTCACTGGTAGCACTGCTACCTCTAGAGTGGGTTCACTGGGCATTGGGGCCAACGGCATGGGCCCCTTGAGAGTTAAATACTTCTTTTCAATGTTTAGAACTGCGACTACGTCTCTACCAGACTCGAACCCGCAATTGGGGCATTTCAAATGCCTAGGGCTGTTTTGTTTTTGATTTGTGTTTGTTAGATTTGTAAGTATTTATTTTGTTTATTATCATTGGTTGTGAAAGGTTTTTAAGGGGCTTTTGGGGTCATTTAATACCGGTTGGAACTGATGTCGGAGTCTAAGGAGAGGTTGTTGAAGCCTAGGGAGTTTTGTGAGATTGTTGGTATTAGCTATAGGACTTTTAAGCGGTGGGTTTCTCGGGGTTTAATCAACGTTGTTAGAACACCCACGGGGCGGATTAGAATACCATACTCCGAAGTCGAACGCATCCTGAGAGGAGAATACAGCCACATACGTAAAAAGAAGGAAGAATGAAATGAATAGGGCAACGAGAACCGTTATTGTTAAAAGCACCAGGCTTCCTAGGAAAGTATTTAGTGTTTTCATTGAACTCGAGGGTATGTATCGCAATATGGTTGAACAACTAGCAATGTATGCTGTTTCTAGTGGAATAACGAGTTTCACCAGGCTCAAAGCATTAAAGTACCGTGAATTGAGAAAACAATATCCACATTTACCAAGCCACTACGCCTACACTGCCTGTCAGGACGCATCCACTAGAGCCAAGAGCTTTCTAAAGTTGAAGAAAAAGGGCTTGACGGATAGAGAATACCCAGAGATTAGAAACGTTACTATCTGGCTAGACGACCATCTGTGGAGAATTAATGGTTTAACCTCTATTAGTATAGCTACCCACAAGGGCTGGGTAGTAGTTGAGTTCGAGCCTCATAAACAGTATTGGAGGTATATCAATAGAGGCTGGAGGCTCGCTTCAGAAGCCAAGATAAAACTTGACAGGAAAGAAAAGCGATTGATAATCTACCTAGTCTTCAAGAAGGAGGTAGAGGAGTACAGTCCTAAGGGTTACCTACCCGTTGACATCAACGAGAACAGCGTTGCATTACTAGTTGATGGTGTAGCATACCTCTTTGAAACAGATGTGGAGAAGCTTGTGTTGGGATATTATTATCGTAGAAGGAGAATCCAGGAGAAGTATGATAAGCTCTACGGTGTTAAATCCAGAACCAAGAGGAAAGCACTTAGAAAACTCAAAGAGAGAAATAGGAAACTAGACATCAAGTGGAAACTGGCAAACATAGTCGTTAGAGCCGCCTACGAGAAACACTACACTATTGTCCTCGAGAAGCTCGGTAAAAACCCACCTGGCAACATGATTAAGAAGTTTAAAGACAAACAGTTGAGGCACAGGATATACCAAGCATCATTTAAAGGAATTCAAAAGGCAATTGAGGAGAAAGCCAGGGAGCTAGGAGTTCCCGTGTTCTACGTAGACCCCAAGTATACTTCGAAGCTGTGTCCAACACACAACGCCGAAATAACCTACAATGGCTCTCGAATCGGCAAATGTAGTAAAGGAAACGAACTATGGCATAGAGATGTTGTTGCATGTTGGAATCTGTTTTTCAAAGCCCTAGGGGGTGATGGGAGCATTGCTCCAAGCCCTCTAGGGCTTTTACCCGTAGATGGGAGCCCCATGCCGTTGGGCTCAACCGCCACCCATGACCCCACAGTGGTCAAAAAACCACTGTGGGCAAGGTGGAAGTCCCTAGATGCAACCAATAAAAATAAATCCATATCAACAAGCATCTAGGGACAAACGGATCAACTCTCAGTTTTTTATAACACCTCCCTATTCCTCGATCCGCAGGTGTTAGGTAGTTGAGAGGGGTTTATCTACCTAACACATCCATTAAGCCCCTTGAGAAACGCGAGTACTTAAACCCCGCTACTCCAGCTTCCTCAGCACTTCCTCGGCTGTTTTCTCCTGTGTGTAGGTTAATATGTAGTCTAGGCGGGAGTGCTTGGTTATCTTGGCTACTATGCTTGGGCTTACTCCCTGCCGCAGTAGATAGGTTATGAATGCGTATCTCAATGAATGCGTGTTGAATCCATAGGTGTACCTAGAGTAGACTTTTAGCCTTGATACTAGTCTCTTGTCTTCAACGCTGAGTAGCTCCACGCAGGGCCCGAGCTCCACGCTCAGCAACTCCCTTGGAACCACTATCTTGCGGTGCTCTACACGCTTCTTCTTGCTTACCTCGACCTCGAACTCAATGCTCTTACTCGTTAGGAACTGCTTGAAGGCCCTCGCGGCCTCGGATATCCTAGCCCCGTTCCTCAGTTGAACTAGGAGTATGGCGTCATAGCACCTGCCCGGGTACTTGGCTTTAGCCACGTGCCTCAGGATCTTATTATAGGCGAATTCGTAGTCGACTCCCCTATCCCAGCCCATTGTCTAACACCTCACCATATATCAAGAAAGGTAAGTTTTAAACCAGATGATGAGCGGTGTTATTGTTTTTACCTTAGGGCCGTAAGGTAAACCCTTAGATGACGAGCAATAACTTACACGCGAGCTTCGAAAACACCTTTTGCCATTTCTGAGACTTCAAGGCTTCTTTTACGAAGTAGTGTCAAGCCGGAGTCTTTGCCTCCGGATTCCTCCGTATTAAAATATCTCTGTTATATATTCTTGTGGGTGTAGCTTAGTCTCTTGATTCACCATGTGTGAGACTGAATGTTTTTCACGCTTCTTATGAGGATGTGTAGGCATTTTATTTTATTATCTTCGCATGTTTTTCTCATGAAGTTTTTCCAGTGTTCCTCCCATTCGTCTAATGTGTAGAGTTTCGCGTCATCCCATGATGGATGTTTTATAGTGACTTGTAGTAGAATGATAAACTCGGGTTTGATTTCTTTGGCTAGATGTTCTATTTTATGGCTTGGAGCTATCCATTGTAATTTAGGCTTTTTTGGTGTTGGTACTCCATGAATCTCGTCTGGAGTTACTACTTCTCCGAATCCGACTACCTTGGAATCTTTTAGATAAGCGACATCAACTCTTATAACCCGTTGATACCTAGTTTTTCTCTTATAGTTCTCTATGAGTGCCTTTTTATCAATAGGTGTATTAACTCGTATTTTGAACTCGGGAATACCTAAGAGGCCTAGCTCATCGACTTTTAATAGACAATACTGAAGAATACTATGAACATTAGTCTTATCATATTTTCTAAGCTTGTCATCATCTAACAAGTTTTTCTCGGCAACAAAATTTATATTTCGCAATACAATTTCACGAAGAGCATCAATATACATAGATAACCCCCTTCTCTTATATTGTAATTTTAAGCACATATATTTTAACTAGAAATCCTATAAGTGGATGTGTAATACCATAAATTCATTCTATAATCGCTTACCTTACTGCTCTTTCACTAAAGCTTCTTTAGAGAATTTATCTCCTCTTTCACTAGGCTCTTCGAGGAAGCTACATAATGCCCATGCCACAGGTCATAATTAAGTAGTTTTCATATGGTGCAACTCTCTCTAAGCCACACGAACAGTCACGACAATGCGTGCTCGATTAGAGAGTGGAGCTCGGGGTCTTTCTCTCTCAGTTTCTCCAGCGTTGTTGGTTTAAGCCCCTTGGATTTTACTCTGCAGAGGTCTCCACGTATAAAGGAGTCATATATCTTCTCGCAGTTACCGTGGTTTCTACAGGAGTTCTCCAGGAACTCTTGTACTCCTTGTAGGGCCTCCTCCTCGCTGAGCCTCTTCACGTTCACTAGGTATGCTGATAAAACGTATAATATGAAGCGCTTCCTGCCATCGGGGAGCCCCTTCTCGATGATCTTCTCCACCCATTCGTATTTCCTCGGCTTCCTAGCTGTGGGTGGAGCCTGGTCATCCCCCGTCACTGGTGTAGCGTCGTCCACGGGCTCGACGAAGTGTCTTTGAAGCGTGGGGATCGCCACCTTGATCTTTGCTACGGGTAGGTCAGCGGGGTTTAGTGGCTCAAGCCCCTCCCACTTGAAGTCCAGCCATCCCCTGACGCTCGGTTGCACTATCCATGCCCAGGCCTTCTTGCCATTCTTGTAGTTAATGGTCATTGGTATCCTCGCGAGCCTATTCCACTGCAACATGTTGTAGTCGCATAGCTGTTGCTTCTCGGGTGGCAGTAGCTTTAGAAGAGTCTTCCACAGCACTTGGTAGTCTTCCCATTGAACAGGGGTTTTGAGGGGTATGTAGACGTGTGCCCCCTTAAACCCCGATTTAACCAACACTGCGTCGGCCCCATACTTCTCCTTCACCGTCTTCGAGAACTCCCTGGCTACCTCTAGTGCCAGCTGCGGGCTCCACTCGCTGTCGAAGTCGTAGGCTATCCTGTCGTAATACATGTTCTCCAACACGGGCTCCAGGTCACCCGTCTCCCAGTAGCCGATCCCCATGAAGAGGTTTGACTCATTGAACCTCTTCTTGACCCTTGGCCAGTAGACTAGCTCGAATCCACCCAGCACCATGGAGTCCCGTTCAAAACCTGTCTTCGCAGCCATATCCCCTATCAACAACCCAAACTCACGCTCAGCGTAGACGCTCACACCCACAAAACCCCTAAACCACTCGCGGAGAAACTCCAAGAAACCCTCAACCCTCACACTAGACACCAAGCTCAATACAAGTGTTATTTAAGACATAACAAACCACAGTAGAATATGCAAACTTGAGTCCAAACAACCTTACCGACCGTGGAAAATTTCCGCGAGGTCGGTAGGGTTTACACACTATTGAATTTCTATAGGTTCTTCGTCGCGGACTTTCCGCGTGGTCGGTAAGGTCGGTAGGGTCGGTAGGGTGTTTTAGGGTATAGGGCAGGGTGTGTCTCTCCATGATCACCTCCATGATCAGCCATGGCGGACACACCCCGTCCCAGACCCCGAAAAGTCTTACCGACCTTACCGACCCTACCGACTCAATTGAACGTCCACGTCGCAGAACCCGTGGAATTCCACGGTATGATAACCTTACCGACTCCGCGAAGATCTTCCACGGTCGGTAAGGTTTGTTTTCAAACATTCTTGTTAATTTGTTTAATTCTACATTACTGTTCACTTTTCTTCTCCTCTCCTTGCGACTGTGGCTCGTAGTCGTAGGCCTTGGCTATCTTTGCGAAGTCACTCCACTTGACTACGTACTTCTTCTTCGCTCTACTCCCCTTCCCCACAGTTTTCTTGTACTTGTCGAAGCCTAGTTTCTCCAGTACTTTGCCAATTCTCGGTGGGCTCCATGTTTTAACGAGGTCTGTGAGTATCTTCTGGCACTTGGCGTCTGCCTTGGGCTTAACTACTTCTCCCCCTAGCTCGTCTGCCTTTACTTCGAGGCAGTTTGCCTCCTCGAGTAGCTTGTTTATGATCTTCTCCTGTAGGTCGCTCGCCGTGAACTCGCATATCTTCTCAACACCCACCAAAGGCTCCGAGGCCTCGGCGAACAATTTGTCTATAGCGTAGAACACTAGCTTCTCCTCAGCGTACATGAGCTCGCTCTCCCTCCTCCTAGCCACGTCCTCCAGGATATAGGATAAGACATCCTGACCCCGGCCTATGAGCACTGCAGCCGTGTAGACTGGAGCCCATATCTCGAGCTCCCTACCCCACACATCCCTCTGTTTAAGCTCCTCGAGGGTCCTCTTCATGGTGCTCAATACTTCGGGAACACGGGTTAGCCTCAGGTAGTAGAGCTTCTCCCGTATCTCCTTGAACTCTACTGGTGAGGGGTCTTGCTCTCTCCGGGGCCTAGACCTAACCATGTTGACGGGGATTATCCGCTGTATCAGGTAGTCTTCGCGTGGTAGCTCGGTGAAGCTGAAGACCCTTGGAGCAGTGGCCTCGAAGAGCTTCAAGACTACTCCTCCTTTCGTTGGCTCTGCCCTTGGGACCACGGCCCCCTTCTTGTACCCAGCGGCCAGTATTCGCTTGGCCCTCTCGCTTAGAGCTGACTCATCTATCCCGATGGTCGGCCCCGCTGCCTCAACGAGCCTGTACATAGTGGCCTCTGAAGGGTCCGCCACAAATACCCCGTGCCTGCACATATAGGTTGTTGTTAGGTTTGCACGGGTCTTGCCAGAAGCGGGTGGGCCGTGGAAGAACAGGAATGGCACGGCTGTGAAGAAGTCGTGGATGTAAGTCATGACTATGTATGACGCCACCACGCTGTAGAGTCTCTCATCCGTGAAGACAATGTAGTCCCCGAGCTTCCTGACTATGCTCTCGCCTACGCTTTTCCAGTCGGCATCCATAGATCTCCCGTCTGCCACAGCCTTCAAGGTCTCAATGTCCGCGAATGTATGGTATGTCAATGTAGCCTTCTCACTCGACTTGAGCCTGACTAGCCTCCCAGCTAGGCTTAAGCGAGTCTGGAGCGGCAGGAACCAGTGTGTCTCCTTGAGCTTCAACTCCCCCTCATTGTAGCAGTACGCTGCGGCTAAGCCAACCACGTTTGGCTTCTCATAGCTCTCCTCCCCACCCACTAGCTCAGTGTAGGCGAAAGTAGACTCAGCCACAACCACGCAGTCCCCTAGGTTCAAGAAGCCACCGTGGACGTCTAGTACTGCCCCATCGCTCGAGAGTACTCTTACAACACCCTTCTCGGTCTCGAGCTCTAGTATTGGCTGCACTCCCGCTTTAACCATCTCCTCTACATCTTTGATCTCAGCGTACTCCAGCAGACTCTCCCACTCCTTGACCGCTTTAACTAGTGCTTCCGCAACCCCCTCGCCTGTACCAGGGTACCTCTCGTCTAGCTCCCTGGCTAGCTTAGAGAAGCAGAGGGGTGTAACGTCTTCTCCCTCCCTTAACCTGCAGTCATATACGTGGGCCCCTTCCTCGCCAATATACTTTAGTATAGCCCTTACCCTCGTCTTCGATGCTGACACCTTGATTAATGCTATGTGCCTCTCTCCCTCGACCAGGGTTAACATCAGGGATTCGCGGGAGTAGCTTAGTGGCTTTAACTCAATGGTTTTTAACCCGGTTGATTTATAAGCCCCGTCTATATTATTGGATGCTGAGCTGCGCTCATTCGCCGGCAAGAACCGGCACCTCTACTACCTCCTCTTTTCTTCAAAAACCTCAATGGTTGCCACGAAGCCTTTGTTTATGTAGACTACCTTGGCGCTGGAGTCTTTGATCTTGAACCAGTACTTCCTCGCCTCTAGGAGCAAGCCCTCCATCACTAGTCCATTGTGCATGGTGACCACTACCCGCTTACCCGCATACTCCTCGCTGAAGTCGCTAGGCCTACTAGCCCGCCTCTGACCGGGCTGCCTCTGACTAGCCTGTACCTGCCTCTGCAAGATGGATCCCTCGATTGCTATTGGTGGCCTTATAAAGCAAGCGGTTTGCGATTCTAACAGCCTTCCTGAACAAGCCATCTGAGACAATGTCCTTGAACTCGCTGTAGCTAGGCGTTCTCCCAGCCCGTAGCTCCCGTAACACGTAGGCTATGAGTAGCTGTGCTCTCCTAGACCTGGTAAGCAAGTGCGGGGCTTCCCTGCCAATCTCTCCAATGATCTCCTCGAGTTCCGGCAGCAGCCCGAGCTCCTTGAAGAACTGCTCGAGCTTGATGCTAGAAGGTCTCTTCAAGCTCCACTTGAATCCAACGCTGAATAACCTAGAGTAGTCGACGACGAAGCCCTTCCTCTCAAGCCTCCTAGCTTTAGAGTAAAGACTTCTGTTCCTATAGTACCTCCTCGACACTACTTGAGCTCTACGTGGTGAACCACGCTTCCCCTCACACGACTCCGTGTCCCTGCTCGGCGGGGAGTAGTCATAGATCCTCTCCACTACTTCACCAGTCTCAGCGTCCACGACGTAGCCCTCACGGTAGTCGTATATGAGGACTCTATTCCTGCTTGACACGTTGATCCGCCCCATGGATCTCCTTCTTGGGCTTATATTCTAGGTACTCGACCCAGTACCGTGTTTGTCCCTGGATATTCATTCCAATCACTTCATATCCATTCATGGTCATATCCAGGGACTTCCACCTCGCCCATAGAGACCTTTGTATCTCTATGGGTTCATGGGTGGCTGTCGAGCCCAACGGCACGGGGCTCCCATCTACGGGTAAAAGCCCCCGGGGGCTTGGAGCAATGCTCCCATCACCCCCTAGGGCTTTGAAAAACAGGTTCCAGCATGCAACAACATCTCTATGCCACAGCTCCCCGACCTTCACCCGGCCGTGCTTCCTAACCTCCTCTGCAATCCAGTAGAGTAACCTGGCCGTGGACATTTAGAGCTCCCCATTTTCTGAAAAGGAAAAACTGGTTTAAATACCTTTCTATATTTCAAAAATGATTTCAGTTTCGATTTCAGCAACAATTAATAGGTTTATAATTTCCGTCTAAGAATAGAGTTAAATGGGAGTCTAGAATGGGGTACAGTAAAGACACATACCTAGTAGCACAGAGCGAGTATTACACGGGGCTTGCAAGGCTCCTTGTACTTCTCTACCTTGGACTCAACAGGAAAGTAGACATGATCCGCGCTGGCCTCGGCTCGTCAACAATATACATTAATATACTAAAAGGCGTCCAACTAGGATTGCTCAGAGTAGTAGATGATGAAATAAAGTTAACGGATAAGGGTCGGGCCGTTGCGGAGGTCTTGTATAGGGCCTTCAAGGAGATTGAAAAAATCGAGGGTTCTGCGGGGCCTCAGTAGAGCTCTCTGGCTATCTCCTCTATTGCCTTCTCCTCGACTAGAAGTATGTGGGTGTTTACTACTCCAAGGCAGCACTCAACGCTCTCGCACTTCTCCATCTCCCTCTTCAACTTTGCGAGCATGGCTAGTAGCTGGGCCTTGGTGCAAGTCAACAACAACACCCCCAGGGTAACACCCTCCAGGAGAGTAGGAGGTACTTAAATAAAAGGCCCGGACGAAAGTATTACTTAGTCTTTAAGCTCTAGCAATACTGTTCTGCTTCTACTAGTAGACTTACGTGTTTTTATAATTGCAGTGGAGCAGTTTACTGTTGCTACCTTAACTTATAAACCGTAAAAGTGGAATTAATCGAGGAAAAGCAGGCTTCAAGTAACCCTAGTGCATCTCTGTGATTTGATTAGACAATAAACCCAGATATGATGGGTAGTAGTAATCCGCCTCGCCTAGTAGGTCTTCGTATCTTGCCTCGGAGATCTTTAGCTCTCCGAAGCGGCTCTGAATAAACCTCGCTACCTCCCTCGGCATTGCCTTTATCATTAGCCTCCATGCCGCTTTCCGCATGTACTTGGGTAGTAGTAAACCATGGTTTTTAATGTACTCCTCTAGTGTGCTTCTATTGATTTTTCTCCCAGCATGCTTCTCCAGTAGCTTAAGGGCCTCGAGGGAGAAGTATGCCCACTCGCAGGGCTTCACGTATCCCCTTACTCCGAGGTAGTACCTGCAGAACCCTCTTTCCTCGAAGCAGACGAGTCTATTGGTCTCTAAATCCACGCCTGGGATCTCGACTAGGTCCCTGGGGCTAAATGATTTAATTAGCAATAAAGCATGCGATAGCCTCAACCCACCTTCAAGCATTAGTCTGTAGACCAAGTAGTAGAATTCGTGGTTACCCTTCAAGTACTTCAGAGTTTTAGCTACGTCTTCTAGGCTGATCGGGTACGGCCTCACGTCTAGCTTGTAGCTCCTACTGGGCACAACCTCCATTAACCAACCATATGTCTCCGGGGGTATCCTCCTGAGGTAGTATAGGTATTGAACATAGTGCCTGAACACGTTTCTAAGCCACTTCTTCTCGTGATTTACAACATAGTTTACTAACTCTTCACTTAGAGACTTGCCCTCGAGGTACTGCTTGAACAGGTTGCGGTAGTAGGTCATTGTCCCTGGGCTCGCCACTTTCTTACGCTTCTTCCTCTCCCTGAGGAACTCCTCGAAGCCCGGCTCCCACTTGAACACCACGTGGGCTAGGCTTAGACTAAGCATTTTCCTGAGGTCCTCCCTGAAGTTCTCCACGGTGAATTTCAAGAGAGCCTGTTTGAGGTACTCGTCTCGAGTGGCTAGTGCAATGGCCTGTAGTATTAGGGAGTAGTCAATAGATCCGTCCCCACGGATAATTCCAATGGCTCGGAGCCTGTCGAGGCCCTTGACTATCTCGTTGAACTCGCTCTCCTCTAGGTGTTGGAGAGCCCTGTAAACTACGTTATCTGGCACTCTCCTAACCCCGTGGAGGTAGTTATAGAGTGAGCCCTTGGCGATTCCAAGGGCTTCAAGCGTCTTAGTGAACCCGAGTTTGTGCTTAACCCTCTCGAGGATAAGCCTCCTAGCATCGTCCCCGAGAGCACTGACATTGACCTTATTGTACCAGGGGTTAGTAGGCATGATTTCACCCAGTAAATCACATAGTAGTTCACACCCCTTCCACGGAGGCGTGAACCCTGAAAGACAACTCAGTAAAATTTATCTGGGTATTTAAAGGAGAAGCGCCGGGGGCGGGATTTGAACCCGCGCGGGGTCAACCCCCACTGGCTCTCAAGGCCAGCCCCTTAGGCCGCTCGGGCACCCCGGCACCTCCATTATTTATGGTTTTAGATATAGGAGAATATAACCCTTTTTACTTATTGCTTCCACAAGGCTGTATGTTTTCCTAGCTTCTCTCGCTAAGTATTCTCCACCTTTTGCTAGTACGAACTGAGCAAAACCATCCCTAAACAAGTATTCTCTAGCTCCAAGTACAATGTCCTCCACGATCTTCATTCCAGCGGAGAGAGGTGGATTAGAGTAAATGGCATTAAACAACATGTTTTTCACGGGTTCATATCTATCTCCTTCTAATACAACTACTCTGTCTTCTACATTATTTAGCTTGGAGTTCTGCTTAGTTGCTTTAACGGCTAATGGGTTAACATCCGTCATGTAGACTCTGAGCTTAGGGTTCAACTTAGCGATCGTTATACCTATTACTCCGTAACCACATCCTATATCTAGTATTACACCTTCTCCCGGTACCCTGATGTTCTCCAGGAGTAGTAGTGTTCCCTCATCAACGTAGGAACCAGAGAAAAGACTAGTATATGATATGAATTGTAGTGAAACACCATGTATTACGAGTGGTATAAGAACCTTCTTACCCGGTGTTTTCTTATAGTAGTGCATTACTGGGTACCAGTTGATTCCTTGGTTTTCCAGTACTTGGGGTATACGCCGCGTGGCATCACTACTCTCTTGGTTTTAGCAACTATGCCTTTATCCATTTTCACTATTTCCTCAGTGTTTCTTATCGCTTTACCTAAAGCAACTAATTCTCCTTTGAGAGTGTATATAGCTACAGTCTTATTTGCTTCCACGTTTTTCGTTAATGCTGCAACACCTGGAGCAGCTAAGTTTGCTCCATGTGCGATAGCGTCTACAGCTGTGTCAAGTATTAGTATTTTTGGTAGATGAGCTGTTGAAACCTCAACGGGTAGAACAGTTCTTCTAAGATAGGAATCTTTTCCTGTTGTTCTCCAAATGTATAGTGCTTCATTCAACTCTTGCAAGGTAACGAGAGTTTCATCTTCCCTGAAGGGCCCAGTCCTTGTTCTCCTTAGTTCCCTCATGTGTGCTCCAACCCCGAGTAGTAAACCCATATCGTGTGCAAGTTTCCTCATGTAAGTTCCAGGATCACAGAGAACTCTTAGTAAAATGTATTTATCCTGTGAGTCGAGTACTTCTATTTCATATATAGTTTTAACTCTAATTGTTCTCTTAACACTTGATCTCAAGGGGGGTTTCTGATATATTTGTCCTTTAAAGTAATTCACTATTTCACGTATTTTCTCTTTTTCAATGTTTTCGTGTAGTTGTACCACCATAACGTACTCTTTCACGCTGTGAACAACATTACCTATAACCTTAGTGCTCTCAGCTAACCCTACTGGTAGTACCCCAGTCACCTTGGGGTTTCCCCACCCCGCAAACCAGGTAGCGGGGTTCTAGGGTTCCCCCGTGACCTGCTTTATCGACGTTGAACATTCTCTTAATCCAGGCAACAACTTCATGACTTGTAGGTCCTGGTGGTTTATCTAGGTTTATTACGCCAAAGTTTATGTGATCAACTGTTTTTCTCTCATATGGTAAAACACCGTAGTCAGAACTAGTGTCAGCTTCTCTAATAACAATCCAATCATTTATATACCCAGATTTCCTCGTTATTTTATCTAGGAATTCTACTCCTTTCTCTCTTAACCCCATATGATTACCCCAAGGATAATAGATTAAAACTCTGAGGAAAATAATGTTGTCTTTATATTAAAAGAGAGTATTATTTCAAAGAGGTGTGAGCTTTGGTTTAACTACTTCTTTCATGTAGTCTACTAGCCCAGCTTCTTCAAGGGCTCTTAATACTTCCTCGTCGCTAGCACCCCTCGAGATTTTAATTAGCTTATCTGTAGGTTCCACGTGTTTAATGTTTACTTTTCTCCTTTTTACTCCACTTATCTGCTTTGGCCCAGTTACTAGTACGAAGTTTTCGTCAATTAAGTCCACTATTACACATTTTCTACCAGCTTCTCTACCAGCTATTTTAACGCATATTCTACCTACTTCAACTGCAGGCATAAACACACCTCATTAACTTGTTCCCTATAGTCTATACTCTAAGGCTTTTTTAATTATTTCAAATGTCTCTTTAATACCGATTCTTCGAGTATTTATGACTAAATCAAATATCGAGAGATCGCTGACGTCTATTCCATATATTTCCATGAATCTTTTTTTCTGAGCAATTTCCCTTGTAACTGTTTCCTTGAAAGCTGTCTCCAAGGACTTATTATCTCTCGAAGCGATTCTAAGTATTCGTAGTGAAAGAGGAGCCGTAATATAAACTCTGAAATCAACTGCGTCGTTAACAATCCACGCAGCTAAGTGACCATCTATCACTATGTTGTCTTCTTTTACTGCCTCGTAAGTTCTTCGATCTATCTCTAAATCTATCGAAGGATCTTTGATTGCAACTAAGCTAAGTTCTTCGAGGCTTAAACTCTTTCTTTGAGCTAGTTCCCTGAAGACTCTTCCTGCGGAGAAATACTTTAACCCATAATGTTCAGCGAGAAGTTTAGCCTGGGTTGTTTTCCCACTACCCGGAGGACCACTTATTACTACTTTAACCAAAATAAACCCCGTTCACTTAGTGTAGAAAGCGGGTTAAAAAACCACGGTTGATCTAATGGCTTCTTTTAAACCACGTGTCAAGCATCTTGAACATACGTAGCCTCCATAGGGTCTCTCAGGTCTTTTCTCCGTTTTAGCTAATTTACTTAGTTGACTAGGCCTAAGTGCTGGTACTCCATGTAACTCTGCTCCGCATATAGCGCACTTCGCTTTACTAGGTTTCCTCTTCTCGTACATAGTAACTGTCTCGCCTCCCGGAGCTCGACGTATGATTCTCCGCCAGCTCCTCGTTCTATACATGGGGCGAGGCATAGTAAACACCGTTCAAAACTTTGCCTTTGTGTTTTAATGTGGAAAAGCCTTTAAAAGCTTCCCGTATTCTAGGATTTCTTGATCCTCATTTCTCTCGTTACAGGATAAGTTGTCATGGCGAAAGCTAGTAATACTATTGTATAAACATAAATGTACATTTTGCGATCCTCTAAACTATAATAGCTGAAGAATGGTATAGCCACCGGTGATTCAACGAGAAGAACTGAGTACTTGTTAACTATTAGTATAGTGGAGAACAACATGGAAGCATATACAGCTAGGAAAATAGCTATGTTTAGAAATATTAACGTGGACATTTTTCTCTTTAGAGCTTTAACGTATGGCTTATACTTCTTTAACCTCCTCACATCACCTTTCGTTGAAACCTTCCCTGGAACTTTACTAGCTTGCTCGTATATTTCCTCGAGTTTCCTGTAATATCTCGTTCTCTTTATTAATCTAAATAAGAGAACATATAATAACATAAACCCAATAACATTGATTGTTATTATAAGTGAAATCATGCTCACTCTCCAACGAGTCTCCTGAGTAACGGGTAGGCTTCCAATGTCCTCTCATATGCTATTAACGAATAGTATTGCTGCAGAATACCGACTGCTAGTAGTAACCCTGTTCCACTACCGTATACGCCCAGGATATCAGCGGTTATTGCTATTATCGCTACAATGAGAGATGATAGAATAGTTAATGGGTAAATATACTTAGCGAGTATTTGCTCTAATATCTTAGGATTACGCCTGAATCCCGGTACCTCGAAACCGCTTTCAATTAACTGTTGTGCTTGTGTTGACGGATTTAAACCAGCTACTTCAACCCATAGCAATCCGAAAACAGCCGCGAGTATTACTACTAGTACACTGTATATTACTAAGTGTGTTGGATCAGCTATAGCGCTTAGTAATCCATTGGGTGAAGATAAGTAGTAAGCTATTCCCCCCACGACGTGGCCGTTTTCATCGTATTTCACTAGCATATCTACAACACTGCTAGGGACAACGCTGCTTAGATAAGTTCTCATCAATGTCGCGAAAACTAGGACGTTTGAGTACAGTATGCCGATGAATAAGATCGGTATGTTTGTAACATATAGGAACTGCAGCGGGATCTTCGACTTAATGGTATATAGTCTCGGGGAAGTTATTGGTATTTCGACTCGTACACTGCTTAGATATATTAGTATTATCGTTATAGCAAACGTTGATATTAAACCAACAAGATCCCTGCCCCCAGCTCTCACAATGATGTTTGACAAATCTCCTTTATTAGCAACAACGTTTATGGCTTGAGGTATGAGACCGATGTACTCATTGCTTACTTTGAGAGGGCTGAACATATTCCAGAATATTGTTGTTGCAACGCCCGCAAGTATGAACAGCGATACACCTGATCCAAGGCCCCAACCCTTCTGTATCATTTCATCAAGCATCATCACGAATAAGGATGCTAGGAACAACTGTAATGCTACCGCGATCCTTACACTCCACCCAGCTGAGCAATAAGTTATGGGATTTCCAGCGAAAGACCAGTATCTACAAGCTAAAACATACATTACTGCTTGCAAAGCAGCCAGTAGTAAACCAAGGGTTTTCTGTGCTCCAGTGAATATTTTTCTACCCTCCGCATCCGTTAGATCAAGGTTTATTAATTTAGCACCAGCGAGAATCTGCATGATTAAACCAGCGGTTACTATTGGACCAATACCTAGCTCCATTAGCGTACCACTGTGAGCTGCGAATACCACTTGGAGAATTAGGAACTGCGTTGGAGCAGCCTGCGGGCTCACTCCATAGAGCGGAGTATGCGCCATCAGCAGATACACTATTAATGCTAGAGCAGTCCACATTAAGCGCTCTCCAAGAGATACACGTCTCACAGGCTTTGGAGCACTCGGAATATACTTTGCTACTTCAGCCATCGCTTTCAGTAACCCCATGTATGACACCTTAACCCTACTCTGTGTTTCCTGGTTTACTATTGGGTTAAGCTAAAAATATTAATATTACCAGGGATAATATATTTCAATCTCTTAGTTAATTGATGTAAATAATTCCATTGATTCAAAACCCATAGTTTTAATGAAAATTATTGGTTAAAGGACACATGTTTTTCCAAGTAATTTTAGTTATTGCAGAGAGGAAAATAGTTTATCTACCGCGTTGTAGAAGCATTAGTTATTTCTCCTCTTGCTCCTCTAGGAGAACTACTGATCCACCTGCTTCTTCAATCTTCTTCTTAGCTAACTCAGTGATACCCTTAGTTATTACTTTTAATGGAATAGTTACTTCTCCCTCTCCTAGTACTTTATCGTATCCTAGTTCCACAGTGTTCAATAACACCATGTCTCCTTCTTTTACAGCAGCATTTTTAGCAACTAATTCGAGAGCTAGTTCATTCAATTCTCCAACATTTATGGTTCTAATGTGGCGATATTTTTTAACTTGTTGAACGCTTACAAAGCCGTGTTTACCATACCAGTTTGGAGCATATTTTATCAACCAAACCACTTTGTGCTTGTGTAATCCAACAGCTCCAAAACCCCCTCTTGAACCGCTTTTTCTATGTTGACCTATTCTACCCCAACTCATGGTTCTTGTTCTACCGCGGAGTTTTCTCGATTTTTTCTCTCTACGTACCACCATTATTTATCACCTAGAGCATGCGTTTAATTAAGTCATTAATAGTGGAGCCTCTGTAGCCTGTTTCACCTTTTTGATTGTATGGTTTTTTAATTGTCCCCTTAAAGCCTCCTTTAGGTGGATGTAGCCTGAAAACAGGCTTCACGATATTATCTATTTTATGTAATAGTATTTTGCCGCTAATTATCGCGTCGGCTAAAGCAGGTATACCTCCTTTCACATCTAACTGAGCTAATTTCTCATTAACGTACTCATCGGTGAGTTTTCTACCTCCTGGTATTCTTCCTCTTTCTCTAAGTAACTCTATTAGAGTATCCTTATCTATTTCGCCCCAAGTAACCCAGTCTTTAATTCTCTCCAGCATTCCCTGTAAACCAGGTAAATTCGCTGGGTATATAACACAGTGGTATTTTTTACGTAACCTTAGTAGTTTTAAAGTATGCTCTACTTCATACGGTGTATTCACTTGACCCCGTAACCTAATAATCGCGTAAATAGGGCTTTGATTCATTATGATCACCTGCTCCAATCCACTGGTGTAACGAACTTATAGGTATTATGTAAAGCTTCAACTACAGCTTTCGCGAAATTCAGAGTAGTACGTGTTTCACCAAACGACTTAGACCACGCATCCCTTATACCAGCTAATCTTAGAATGATTTTCGCAACATCTCCTACAACGAGGCCTGTTCCCCGCGGAGCAGGCTTCAATAGTATTTCAACGCTCCCAGATTTCCCTTTAACAGTGAATGGAACAGAGTGAGGCTCACTACACCTACACTCCCAGCTTCCACAACCCCTCCTGATGGGAGCAGTATTAAGTTTCGCATCCCTAATTGCTTTAGCGAGGGCCTCTGTATACTGCCTAGCTTTACCAATACCTAACCCAATGAAACCGTTCTCGTCTCCAACAACTACTATTACTTGAAACTTTGTTCTACGCCCCGCGTCAGTCATTTTCTGAACTATCTTTGCGTCTATTCTCACATACTTTAGGTTAGGCAATAAGTAGTCAACGATCTCGGGCTCTAGTAATGGTAGGTTTTTCTCGAATATCTCGTTTAAACTCGTAATTTTACCCTCTAAAACCAGTTTACCGGTTTTAGTTCGTGGAACCCATTTCTCAAGGGCTTGTTTATCAATGGCGGGCATTGGACTATAAGACACGAATTTCACCCCTTGAAACCATACGCTTTGAGAATAGCTTCTTTTACTTCGTCGAAGTGTTCGGGTAGACGCTCTGGGTCTAACCCGCGTTCAACATATTTCGAAAACCTTGATTCCAACATATTCTTCTCCTTTAATAAGCGAGCGTACTCGGCAACGTGTTTTCCTTTAATTCTATCCTCCGATGGCACGATTTCATCACTAACTGGGATCTTTAAACCAACGTCATTCGCAGCTTTAATGGCTGCGAAAACTATTGATCCTTTAACGGGTCGATGCAACCCGATGTCAGGTACAGCGTATTTTATATCTTTCTGCAGGGCTCTGAGTGCTGCCAGTAATCCAGTTAAGTAAGCTGCAGGAGTATTCGATGTTCCACCTCTCCATGCAAACTTCGTGACTAACTCCCTAGAATGAGCAGATACAACTGTATAGTCCCCCTCCGGCTTAGAAATCATTACTTGAACCCATAGATACTTATTGGTTTTTCTTACAACGAAGCGTGGATGACCAGACATAACCATAATGTATCTCTTGTAATAATTAGTTTTCCCTTCACGCCTCCTCCTCCATGGAACCCTATACTTTGCTCCCTTAGCCATTTTAATCACCTATTTCACTTCTTTCACTAATCCCTGTTCTTTTAAGTATAATTTGAGAGCTGAGAATGTACTGAAATAGTTACCTTTTGCAAGCATGTATAGCTTCCTGTAAGTTTTCCTATCGATAACTTTTTTATCACGCAGATACCTCAAAAACCTCCTGATCTTCCTAATTCTGTTAACCCAGGTATCTTTATAGCCGGCACGCGTATTTTTAGAGCCTTCACGTTTACCGTGTCCACGTCTATGGCCTCTTTTTCTCTTGAGATGCCTCACTTTAGAACTATACCCAGTTATGCCATGTTCTGGCTCAACCCATATAGCGCCTTCACGTATTAACCTCTTAATATCCTCTCTAGTGATTGCTTGTGCTACATCACTAATACGAGCTGGATCCACACGTACTCTTGATTCACCGACGCCCAATATCTCGGCTGCTAATCTTTTTTGAAGCGAAACATCGGTCATTTAAAACACCCTAGCTAATCACTCTCGGCGGGTTAGCTACCTTGAATCCTTTCTCAACAGCTACTTTATAGATTTCAATAGCCTTTTTTAAGCCAACACTGCCTCCAATGTAAACTATGTGCTTAGCTGGATTATACACACTTAGTTCCTTCACGTTGTAAACTATTACGGGTTCTAATCCCTGTGGGTGAAGTCCTCTCACTACAGCTGGTCCACGATACCCGATCTTAACTACTGGAGGATACCCCTTTAATTGTAGGCGCATCTTGTTATCTATTCCTTTGGGTTTACGCCACTTTTGATCATTTCTAAACTTAGGCTTCTTCCACCATAAGTATCTTAAGAACTCTGGTCTCTTACGCTTCATTTCTTCTCTCAGTTCTAAGTAATATTCAATGTCTTTATCTTGAGTAGCACTCATTCTATGACACCTCTTTCATAAATGTAAATACCATCTGCGAAAATTCTTCTATCGAGGTCTCTTATTTTTGTAGCTCTCTCTAGAGCAGACGCCGTGATGCCAACTTCCTCGATATCTATTCCTTCGATTATTATTTCTTGGCCTTCTACTTTAACTTTTACGTTGCCGTGTATTTTTGCTATTCTATCAGCTTTCTCGCCTAGGAAGTTCTTTATGCGTACAATTTTGTTTTTCTCATCTACGACAACTGTGACTGGGAAGTGTGAATAAATCACTTTTAATTTATACCTGTAACCTTTGGTTACTCCTGTAATCATGTTCCTTATGTGTGCTGCAATGGTTCCAACGAGTGCTTTCAACTTTCGATCTGCTCTGTAAGCTTCCACTATTACAGTGTTTTCTTCGACGCGAATATTGACTCCTTTAGCGTGGTTAAAATCTTTGATTAATTCGCCTTTAGGTCCTTTAACTTTTACTTGTAAACCATTAACTTCTACTGTAACTCCGGGCGGAATAGCAACCTTTTCTAGCACTTGAAGAAGCTTCGGCATACTCATCAACCTCTAATAACAGTAAGCTACTAATACTCCTCCTATTTTCCTTTGAATAGCTTCCTTATGGGATAGTACACCCTGGGGTGTTGAAACAATTAATATGCCAATGTTGTATGCTGGTAGAAACTTCCTGAGCCAGCTAGGGGGATTAACTAGGTCATTGTATTTAACGGAGAACCTTGGTTTAATAACACCAATTCTGTTTATTCTACCAAGTAGCTGTATTCTTATTTTACCCCATCTACCATCATCTATGTACTCGAATTCACCTATGTATCCTTCTCTTTGCAATACTTTGAGCACGTTTAATATTAGTTTTGAAGCAGGCCAAGTAACTACTTCTTTCTTTGCTCTCAACTCAGCGTTATAAATTGATGCAAGTGTGTTAGCAAGGGGGTCAATGGCCACCATGAATATCACCTCTAATTATACTTCTTGAAACCCATGGCGTAAGCTATTTCTCTAAAACACTGTCTGCAAAGGTATATTCCATATGCTTGTATAACTGCATCTTTCGCACCGCATCTTCTGCATTCCTGTACGCCGCGTCCATATTTGTCGATTTTTGGAGGCTTAAACTTCGCCATAAGCACACCCTAAGATTCAACTATTTCAACGTTAAAGAGTCTTTTAAGCAATATCATGGCCTCTAACTTGTTAACTCTATGTCTCCTAGGAATACTGGATCTAGCTCTTCTCCTCCTCATCACTCTGTAGCCCGGTCTCTCTATTGTAATGCAAACATCCATTCCAAATATGCCGATTTCAGGATCGTATTTAACTCCAGGTATTCTGATATGTTCTTCTATTCCGAAGCAGACGTTTCCATTATCATCGAAACTCGACGCCTTCAATCTATATCCCACGGCATCTAGGGCTTTACGTAAGAACTCTACTGCTCTATTTTTCCTAAGCGTAATAGCGGTTGCGATGGGTTCACCTCTTCTAATACCAAACTCTTTGATTGTTTTCTTAGCTTTTCTAAATGATGGCTTTTGCCCAGTTAACTCTTCTAGAACACTTGATATCTTCTTTAATCTTTCAAAGTCCGAGCCCACGCTTACGTTAACTGTGACTTTTACTAGTCTCGGTTTACGCATCGGGTTCTCTTCCCATTTCTTGGTAACTTCTGCTTCAACCTCCGGCGTTATAACTGGCATTTCACCACGCACCTTCAGGCAAAGTTACTATGGGTTTATCTCTACCTATTGGAAACACGTATTCGAGACTAGTTTGGAAGAGGTTTCCATGTTTATCCTGCAACGTGACAATGTACATTCTCCTCTTTAACGCACCTGGAATAATGTCCACTATTTTACCTACTCTGCCAACGTTTCTACCTCCAATAACTATTGCTAAAACTCCTTTCTCTAGTGGCACGTAGTCTAGTATTTTATTGTCTTCGAGCGACACTAGCACTGTTCCCAGTGTATCATAAGCGTCTTCTACCGGGTTCTTTGGGTCTGATACTTTAATCAACACGTTTCTACCGTCATGTAGGTTTAACTGTATGTGCCCATTTTTCACAGTGGTTTTATTTTCAATTCTGCATGGTTTAACTCTTGCTTCCTCCGGAGTTATCTTAACGAGCCCTAATACTTTGGTTGGAACTGGTACAACTCGGTATGTTTCACCCGTTTTTGGTATCTCAACTGTATCCATTACTCCTACAGGGTACTTATAGTTTCTTCTAATTCTTCCATCTATTTTGAAGTTTCCTTCTGCGATTAGTCTCCTTGCTTCACGCCCTGTTTTAGCGTACTTCAACACGTCTCTTACAAGTATCAGCAATGGTATACAGCGCTCAATTGAGTGAGGTCCTGGTGAGGGTTTCACAGTCCACTTATACTCTTTTCTAAGTATGGGCCAAAAAGCTGGTGCTACTAATGCTTTCAAGTGCCTACTACTACCCATTCTCGCCAATATTATGCACCTCCTCCCTCAGTTGATTTTTCAGTGGTAGATGTAGAAGCGGGTTTCTTTCTCTCAATTACCTTCGTTCTATACTTATCCGAGAGATCTAATTTAACGATCATAACTTTACTTGGATGAATAGGATAATAAACAGGTGTACCATCAGCTTTCTTCACTTGTACACCCTCAATGAATATTCTCGCACGCTTCAAATCAACATTTACAACTTTACCTTCATGTCCCGCGAAATCTCCTCTCATAATTCTAACAACATCTCCGACTCTCACAGGTAAACGTTTAACTCCATATTTCTCTATTAGCTCCTTGGAGAGTCTTGCATTCAGCAATTTGTGCCTTAAGTGTAAGGGCATATTGTAGAGTCTTTTCCTCTGAATAGATGGTTTAGCGGAAATATTTGAGGGCATGTTACGACACCACTACACAATTATTGAGGCTAGATTAGCTATTTGCGGCCATCTTTCAGCGGCTTCTCTAGCTATTGGGCCACGTATTTCCGTTCCTTTCGGTGTACCTTCAGGTGTTAATATAACTACCGCGTTGTCTTCGAATGCAACCCAGGTACCATCCGGTCTTCTAAACGGCCTCCTCTGCCTAACAACTATTGCTTTAAAGATCTTCTTCCTCATCTCCGGGGTGCCTTTCTTAACGCTAACAACCACTAAGTCCCCTATTCCAGCAGGTGGGACTCTCCTCAACCTACCCTTGTAACCTGGTACACCGACAATTAGTACTTCCTTGGCACCGCTATTATCGGTTGCTCTAGCTCTAGATGAAACCTGGAGACCAGTGTTCACGCGCCTCCTAGAGTAAGCTGGTTTACCTGCTACTGCACGCTTAGCACCCATTATTCGCCACCTCTCTCAGCTTTCTTAACAACTCCTAGAACCACGAAAGCTATTGTTTTGGAAAGAGGACGTGTTTCACCTATTAAGACTTCGTCTCCTTCTTTAACACTAATGCATGGAGGTAACCGTGCGTGAATATTCTTTTTTCTACGCTCGTACCTCATGTATTTTGGTACATATTGCAGATACTCGTGTCTAACTACAATAGCTCTACTCGTTTTCTTTTTAACTACAATACCTCTCAGTAATGTTCCTCTAACTTTTAGGTGACCGTGCCATGGGCACTTTGGATCACTACATGTTTTCTCGGGCGGATTCACGCCTGGAATACCAATGTTTTTAACACTACTATCCGTGCTCAAATTAATCCACCTTTAACTGTAAGCAGTTTCTTAAGTCTATCCCATGGTCTCCCAATTATATCAACGCCCTTTATAATTACTTTTTCTCTATTAGGGAGCGTGAATTCGAATACTCCATTTGCCTTAAAAATCCTTATTCTCCTATGATCATTAAGCTCTATAACCAGGGTTTTTAGGGTTTCATCCACCACGGTTCCTTCTACTCCAATTAGAGTTGGATCCGTATATTGAAGAATCTTGATCTTTAAACCAATGAGTTCGTGGTAATATATGTTCTTCTTATTAATATAGGTGTTCAAAGCTAAGCTCTCCTTTTCTCCTCATTTATAACAGTTAATATACGTGCAATATCTCTCCGAATATTTCTTATTCTAGCAGTATCTTTCAATAGCCCCATTTTTGCTTGTAATCTGAGTTTAATTAACTCGGCTCTAGCTTCTTCGAGTTTCTTTAACCTATCCTCCATGCTCATTTTTCTTACTTCATCAGCCTTCAACTACCAACACCTAGGTCTTGTTTTAACTTATCGATCTCAGCTTGCGGGATCTCCTTTATTTCAACCTGATCGGGTAACCTTATACCAGGTTTAACTATTACTACTTCGACGCCGAAGATACCTGGTTTAAGTAAAGCTTTAGCTACAGCTCTGTCAATTATGTAATCGACTGGGTCTCCCGCCTTATACACTTTCCCCGCTTTAAGTTTCTCGTATGCAGCTCTTTCTCCGCGTAGTTTACCACTTATAGTTATTTCAACACCTATAGCTCCAGCCTCCATTACTCTTCTGATCATGAACATTATTACTCTACGGAACGGTATCCCTTTCTCCAGTGCTCTAACTATTCTAAACGCGACTACTCTAGCGTTGAGCTCTGGATCCGTGACAGGTGAAACCGTTATATTTACGTTTTCTAAGCCGAATCTCGTTTGCATTATTGTAGCTACTTTCTTTAAGATTACTCCTCCCCTACCGATCAACCTGCCAGGGTACTCAGCGTATACGACCACTCTATGCCCGAGAGGAGTCTTATAGAGCTCTACGTCGGCGTACCCTGCGTCCTTAAAGTAATTAGCTAAAAATTCATCTACCATAACTTTCTTTAAACCATAAGATAAGAAATACTCTTTTATTCGAGGCCCTATTCCAACCATGTTATCCTACCTCTTTCACTATTACTTCGAGATTAGACATTCTTCTAAATTTAGGTGTAGCTCGTCCAAAAGCCCTGGGCATATATCTCTTCAACGTAATACCCTTATGTGCAGCCACGTGAACTATTATGAGTTTACCTGGATCTAACCCCTTATTCTCTGCATTCGCTCGAACGTTTCTAAGTACCTCGAGAGCATACTTGGCTCCCTTCACCGGGTACCTACCGGCTGGCCATTTAAACCTATCCGCTAATCCTCGTTTATGGCTCACTTTACCATGATATCTTCTAAAGGGTACTGGTTGTTTTAGTTTAACTACGTCTTCTAGAAACTTGATCGCTGAATCCAGCTTCATGCCTTTAATAGTTTTAGCGATTTCCCGCATGTACTTAATTGATACTGGTATATCGTATCTAACGGCTTTAGCTATTTTTGATTCATCTTCCAATTTAACGGAGTAGTGCCATGTAGGCATTCAACAACACCTACTTCACTGCGACGAATCTACTGCCCTTAGTTGCCTTGAGTCCAGGTTCTCCATGAGTAACTTTCTTAGTTGATGGACTAAACTCCCCTAAGCGGTGTCCAATCATCTCAGGAGTTACTTTGACCTGGACATACTCTTTCCCATTGTACACAGCGAAAGTTAAACCAACCATTTCCGGTAAGATAATCATGTCCCTTACATGTGTTTTAATGACCGCTTTCTTAGCTAACTCAGGGTTTTTAATGATCTCTCTTACCTTAGCTAATAACTTGATCTGAGCTTTCGTAAACCCTCTCTGTAAACTACGTCTCTGCCTTGCTGGGAGTAATTGCGCGAACTCGTCGAGAGACATATTTAGTAATTCCTCTAGAGTTTTACCTCTATACTTAAATTTCCTCCAATCTGGCGGCATATCTTGCAAATGCGGCGGTAAATTAAATGCCTGCGTCAAGTTCCCACCTATATGTAAGCATGCCTTCGCATATAACACTATTTAAAATCCTAAAAAACTTGACTGAGTGCATGCTACTTACCTTTTCTACGACCCGTTCTCCTAGCGGCGATGTGGCCTACTTTGCGGCCTGGCGGCGTTGTTCTAGCCACTGTTGTTGGTCTTCCAACGTGTCTACCACCACCATGTGGGTGTGTTACTGGGTTCATTGCTAAGCCACGGACTCTGGGCCACCAGTAACTCTTAGCTTTCCACTTGTAGTAGGATGCACCTGCTTTTAACAACGGTTTTTCTAGTCTTCCTCCTCCAGCAATAACACCTATAGTTGCCCGAGCTCTACTAGATACTTCTAGTACTTTTCCACTGGGTAACTGTATTTTAACTTTATCTCCTGCTTTTCCGAGTATTATTGCGTAAGCTCCACTTGATCTAGCGTACCTCCCGCCATCCCCTGGGTTTTTCTCGATATTGGCAACTTGTGTTCCCTCGGGGATAGCTCCAAGCGGTAGGATATTACCATTAGCTACACTAGCGTTTGGCCCAATGTATATTGTTTGCCCAACATACATTCCCTCAACGGATGGAACATAGAAGACTTGCCCTGTCTCCAGTTCTATTTCTGCTAGTGGAACCCATCTCCCAGGGTCATGCACTAAGTCAACTACAACTCCTCTATAAGTCTTATCCGGATCAAGCGAAGGGTATTTCGCTGGAGCTATGTGAATATGGTCAGGTGTTCTCCACGTTGGAGATCCTTTTCCGCGTCTTTGAACAATTATCCTCTTACCCATACCTAACACCTATCACATTATACCAAGCCTAGTTGCTACGTCTGTAGCTTTGTATTCTGGTGAGAGCTTAACGTAAGCTTTCTTCTCGCCTTTGGGTGTAATAAGTGTTCTTACTTCATCTACTTTAACGCTGAACAAGTACTCGATGGCTCTTTTAATATCGTGTTTAGTTGCATTAATATCTACGATGAAAGTCAAAGTGTTTTGTTTATCGATAAGTACTAGTGCTTTCTCGCTCTGAACAGGTCTCAAAATTACTTTAGTTAAGCGTTCAACATCCTCGCTCATAGATAAATCACCTTGTACTTATCGATAACCTCGTTTAAGGCGCTTCTAGATATAACCATTAATCGACCTGGTACTCCTCCAGGAGCTAAGTGTAATATGCTTAAGTTACTGGGTGTAGCTACATCTACACCAGGCAAGTTCCTTACGGCCTTAGCGAACGGTTTATCGTAGCTTGATAAAACAAAAAGCACGCTTCTAGGTTCAATGTATCTTCTACCGCGCATTTTACCTCTACCTGCTCTTATTCTTATTCTCCTATAGCTTCTCTCTATATCGCTCCACACACCTATTTTTTCGAGAAACTCCTTGACTTCCCTTGTTTTAGAGTACTGGTTTTCAGCGTCATCAACTATTATTACAGGTAATTTATCCACGGTGAAAACGTGGCCTCTCTCCCTCACTAGATCTACTCTTGATGTAGCTGCAAGAGCTGATATTAACGCGATAACGCGCTCATTCTTGTTTACCTCTTCATGTATTCTTCTATCAGGTCTCGGTGGGAATGCTATGTGCCCTTTCCTCGTTGAGACAACGAACCTAGCGGTTCCATTCGGTAATCGTGGAACTCTAGCTAAACCGTACCCAACTCCCCAGTACTTAGCTGTAGTTCTTTTACCAGCTAATGGGTCTCTGCCCTTTGGTTGCAGCATGGCTGTAAACGCGGATAAAAACGCTCTATTAATAATGTCTTTTCTTATTGGATAATAGAATAGCTCAGGTAACTCTAATTCACTCACTTTTTCACCATTAACATCGTAGAGATATGCTACCAACTTCATGTTTTCTAAGCGTGGATCTCGAATACTTACAAGAGCTCTAGTCATGTCTTCACACACCTTGCTTGCTTTCAAGACTTAGAAACGCTATTTTCGGAGCTGAGAATGGAAGCCACTTCAACAGAGGCCTAATAGGGTGCCTTAACACTAACAATCTCTTATCTGGGCCTATTGTAGTGCCTTTCAGCAAGATGTATGGGCCATATATTAAGCCATAGTTTAAGAAGCCTCCTTTAACTACTACTTCGAGGCCGTTTAACCCTATTTTCAGTATTCTCTTATTATACTCTGTTCTTCTATGGAACCCCATTTGACCAGCTTGAGGAGGCTCGCTCATAGAATACGTGAAAGCGGGTCCACGTGTTCCTATTTTTCTGCTTCCTTTTCTATGTTTATGCCATCTCGGTAATTCTTTAACTCCGAATCTCTTGATTACACCTTGGAACCCATGCCCCTTAGTGACTCCTATTACGTCTACGAATTGACCTTCCATGAACACGTCGCTTGGAGTTAAAAATGAGCCGAGTATAGACTTCGCATACTCTATTTTCTCACTCATGCTTTTACCGTGTATTTTAATTTCAAGTATCTCAACTTTCTTCTTACCGATCCCGGATAGAATTGGAATAGTTGTAACCAGTGCACGCACGTCTTCAATGTCTCCACTGAGTACTTTTTTGTATTCATCCTCGCTTGATTCAGCGACGAACTTGAAACCATATTCTCCACTTGGATCTGGTTTAACTAACCCGTGATTAGCTTTTCTCAAGCCTAGAAGATACTTTCGTACAACTTCCTTTTGTTCAAGGTTCCACAAGGGGTTGTTCGCGTAGAGTTCGCTAGCTTTTAGAACAGCGTTTATAGGGTTAGACCATACTTCTCCAATGGTTTTCAAGTAACCATCATGATCCCGCGTATAGGTTCTAATACCTATGACGACTACTGGTGGAGCATCTAGAACTGTAACTGGAGCAAACACTTCTTTTCCAGTGAGCGGTGTACCAGGTCTATCTTCAACTATAATAGCGTGAGTCATACCGGCTTTATAAACAGGGTAACCCAGTAAGACGGGCTTGGAGACTACTCCTTTACCTGAAGCTTCTGACCCATACTTATCTAATACTAGGTCAAACCAACTCTTCTCAGGCCATGATTTTATCCTGGGCGTTAGATCCTCAGCTCTCTTCCTGGGTCTTACTCCAAGGCTTCCATGTCGTGGCGCACTAAGTTTTCTATGACCCAAACTTCTTCACCTTTTATTTTTCATATATGTAAGCACTTTACTAGTGCTCTATTTAGTCTAGTCTTATAGGTTTTTATATTTCAACCAGCTTATTTGAATCACAGACCCCTTAAAAAAGCATTTACGATTCCAAGAGTAATGATGACGGCTTCCTCTGTTCTAACGGAAACAACTTTTTGGCGTGGAATAGTGTTCCAAACAAAGTCTACGTGCTTCTTGAGATCAAAGCTTTCTTGACTAGATATCTCGAATAAATCGTGTTTTGGACCACCAAATAATAGAGTAATAATACTTCCACGCATTGATTCAACCACTTCCTTCTCTGGGTATACACCGCTCTTATCAGTTGCTACCATGAACCTGGTATTATATCGATACTTTTCAATTGCCTCCTTTAAGCTATTAGTGAAGGAAAGCCGGGGCCCCATGTAAACTGGTGTTTCTAAGCATTCCACGGTGTGTTTTTCAACGTCCTTGACGCGAACAGGAATCAAACCAGTTTTACTACACTCATTAATCACAGAGTAAGCGACGCTATCACCTATTAAAGCCTTCAGTTTTTCACTAGTACTCCTATAGACATAACCTATTCTGAGCTCACTTCTCTGAGGCCTCCTGCTGACATTGAAAACCCCTAATCTTATCGGTGGAAGCATGCCAACATACTTTAACGCTGGGTTTCTCGGGATAAGTCTTCTACGTAGGTATGGTGGAGTGAAGAAGTATTTCCAGTGTTCTTCTATGAGGGCCTTATGCTCTGTGAACTCCTCGAGACTAGTTGATGGTTCTCTATAGAAAACTACTTCATATACACCAAATATTGATGTCCAGCGAGCAACTTGGTGTATCCTAATAGATTTAAGTGCTAAGTGGTGTTCGACACTGAGAATACTTGTCGGTAAAATAACTCTTAAAAAAGTTTCTAATTCAGTGTACATTAGTTACACACTACTCTGCCTTCGCGGGTTTCTCTTTAACTTTTTTCTCCTTTGGTTTACTACTAGTTTCTTCTCTCTCTTTCTTAACGGTTTCCTTGATCATGAAAATAGTTGTTCTCTGCCTACCACCCATCCCTAAATCACCCGTGCTTCAGTCTAATGTGTTGATATTTTAAATATCCAAATATATTTAGCGGTCAAGATGATTTATTGGAGAGTAGTTGGGCTGCGTATGTTTTTATAACTTTAACGTCCCTAGTAGACGTGTTAACAAATACGGCTTCTCCGATCCCTAGTTTTGGTATTAAAGCGCTGTGCTCTTCCCTGAGGTTGAGCACTTTCTTTGTTTTTTCAATGTAGTCACCGTTCCTTGAACCAAAGACTACTATGTTGTATATGTTCTCCAATAACTCCTCGGGTAAATCTCCGGGATTTTGAGTTGATAGAATAACTCCTAGTCTCCTACTCCGACCCTCACGCACGATCTCAACTAGTGTTTTTAAGCTGAGAACACGCCACGCGTCATCAATTACGAGTAAAACACCCGTACTTTGATCTTTTTTCCCAAGCAATATGTGTCTTATTAGCCCAATACATAATCCTATGTATGCATTTTGATAAGATATACCATATCCCTCAACATTGATTAGTACACGTCCCCCCTCAATTTGATCTATCAATTCATTTATTCGGGAATGTTCTCTCAGTAGCTCCACGAACGGTATTAGAACAGATGCTTGTGGATTACCAATAACTGCTTTTTCTCCTTCTCTTTCAATCACGTTGAGAGCTTTAAGAACACTATCGCTCGGAATATTTCCAGCGTGGGATAACGCTTCAACAACCATGATTTTCCAATCAGCTGCATCTATTTCAGAGGGTTTATCTAGGATACTTAGAGGAGCATCTCTTGGAGTAATTAACGTGATTAATTTATCCACTAGATATCGTTTAAGGTCTCCCTTGAAATCGATTGCTATGACGTTAACTAAGTCCTCCGAGAGAGATTGCTCTATTAACCCCGCTAGAAGAGTTGTTTTACCACGACCTGTTGGACCTATTATAGCCGTGTGCTTGAAGAATTCCTCAATCGAGATCTCAACCGGATGCTGTGTAAATTTATCAAACCCGATTATAATGGTTTTATCCAGTGAGGGAGGTTTACTTATAACTAGAGGTTGCATATACGCTACTCTCTCGGTACTTACTTCAACCGTGTTCACATATGGTTTTTCAACTATACCTAGCATGCCTAAGATGGATTGAACAATGTCACTATAAGAAGCTCTCTCTAATCTCAATCCATACGTGTTCTTAAAAACACTGTGGATCATTGTCTCATAGTAGTCAGCGATGTTTTTAGCTATGCCTTTATCGTGTGATTTAACTCGATACACGACGATGAGCGATATCTTAATGAATGGTTTACCGTTTAATATAACGTTATACATGTTTTTCAACTTAGATAGCTTTATGTTTAGTTTAACTCTTGTAGATTCTTCGAAAGCGCTCTCGAGATCTGCCTGAGTGTTCAGAATCTCGTTCGTTAATCTTCTAATTAAGCTACTAGTGTCGATTTCTTCTTTGACGAGATATATGTGTACTCCTGAAGGCAACGCGTTGAGTAATCCAACATAAGAATCCATGAGGTTCTTCAGAGAGTTCTCGGATATCTCTGAAACACTGTAATCTACGTCTCTACATATAAGGAACCTGTTTAACACTACTTTATTATCGGAGATGTGAATTATGAGATCTGGTGGATCAACCTCCATTTTAGAGATATTTAACGTGAATGAATTCAGAGTTACACTACTTAGTGCTGATAGAACCTTGTTAAGAACCCGCATGTTTCTTCACCAGTTTAGCCATGAGCGCAAGTATTGTAGCTAATGAAACCGAGATCAAAGCTACAGTGACATCCGTGTATGAGATATACTGTATTAAACCATGCATGATCAGAAGTATTATAATTAACTGCGTAGCTGAAACCTTCAATATAGGTTCACCGTTAATTTTGCGAGAGATAATGATACTCCACCAAGTAATCTCGCTAGATTCAGTGATATTGCGAATAGAATAGTCAAGTATATTAAAGGTAAGACTGTTAACTCTATGAACGCATATGTCCCAATCATGATCAAGTTCTCCGCTGACATTAGATCCACGTTGAATAACTTCAAAGCGTATGGGTACAAGTCTACGTCGAGGGGAGTAGTACTTTGATAATTTACTTCAACAGATATAGTGTGATCCCCGGGTTGTAACGTATAGGTGTAAATGAAGTAACTTATTCCATGCCAATCCAGGGCCTCTGGTTCATGGCTTTCGACAGGCACATCGTCTATTAAAACAGCGACTACGTCGCGGTTTTCGACGTATACCTTGAACTCGCTTTGAATAGAGTTAGAGACCCCTATTATTACCTTGTTTTCGCTCTTAGAGAAATAGTTTATATTCATGTCTGAGCCTATTAAAATAAAGCGGTTGGGGGCGATGCCAATTACGTCTGGTATGTGGAGCGTTATGTTCCATGTCTCCTGGTTTCTCTGAATAATGGAGGAATACGTTAAGTCAGCTATTTGCAACACTATTTCATGATCGTAGCATGGGAACCCATTATATGTGTTTACTTTTAGTGAACCCTTTGTATCTATGCTGTAACGGTATAATAGTTCCCCATTACTGTAGCCTTCAATAACAGCTTGTCCAAATTCATAGTTTAATGCATCAACTAGTTTAATGTTAGCACTACATGAGTCCCCGTTAGTGATCAGAGTATAACCCACAGTGCTAGTTACGAGGTCTATGAAGTGAGGCATTAGAGGTAAACCAATCGAGAACACGACAACAACCGCGATCATCGTAGCACCAATGTTTCTTGTTAGTTTAAAGGGAACAGCGTGTAGAACTATTCCTAACCCAATAAGCAACGATGCTCCAGCACATATAATCGAGGAAATAATTGAAGTAGCTACGAGCGTAGTAAGCGATGTTGAAACCAAGCTCACTACTTGACTGAGGAATCCTTGAACTAGGAAACTTAACCTTATCTTACTTAAAAGTAATCCAATGCCTTTTAACACAGCGAAGAGCGTTAACAGAATACTGGTTTTCTCAGCTAACCATAAACTGTAGAAACCCCAGTCTGTTCCCAGAATACCGCCGAAATAGTTCATTAGCTGAATTATGAGTTTGTAGGAGAATGTTAAAACACAGGAGAAAATGCCCTCATTAACCAGCATTCTACCAAGTTTTTTAACCGCGATGAAGGGTATTGGGAGAGCCTTCAACGCTAAACCTAGGCAATACGATAATACTGATAAGTAAAAAGCTAACGTCAAGAAATCCACTAAAAACACCTTGATCGAATGCTAAGGCATCTGCGGTGGTTGAGGCATAGGTAACTGAACGGATGAAACAATGTAAGCTATAATAGCAAATACCGTGGTACCCATAGCTAGCCAGAAAGCCGCCCAAACAGCATCCTCTATTAGCTTACCCCCGAATCTTTTAAGTCTTAGAAACGGTATCGGTAATCCTTTAATTAACCACCCGACTACCCATGCGAGTAGAAATATGAACCACGCTATAATTACAACCGTTGTAATTAATCCTTTGACAAATTCTATTAAGTCCATGTAATCACCTATAACGTAGGATTCGCTAATAATAAGGGGGGAAGGGTGAAAGTAAACCGAAGTGGTGATTATCAAAGTGAAAGACATGTGGCCTCTAACAGTTAAACTTTACTGGGATCCATGGAGAAACGTTCCAATAATTAAACCGAAGCAGGAAGAAATAGATCTCTTATATCAATTAAAGTTAAGTGAACCAGGCGATGCAAGACCAGCGTTCCGCGGGGACTACGAGAGATTAAGAACCGCTATAGTTTACGAGTTTGGAGATGATAAATTATACAGGAAGTACGTGGAGGGGAAGTTTATATTATTGAATAAAGTACCCCACTGGGATGTAATGTACGAGGTTGTATCCTCAGGCAATGTTATTGGTCAATTATACTATGACCCTTACTCATTAACCTGGAGGTTTAGGTTAACATATCAAGGCGCTTATCTGGCTCTTCAAGATAACATAGTGGATACTGTTAGAGCTCAACCCCCCTTCCACGCTGATAAAGTGATAGAAAAAAGTATAAGCACTAGTAGTAAACAAGTAGTAGTTGTTGATGAAAGAGGATCAATAAGGGGGATAGGCGAAGTTAAAGGCAAAGAAGTTACTGTAACCAAGGTGTTCTACGATAGAACACTACCAGTTGAAACAAGTGATAAAGAAGTTACTTTAGAAGATGTATTGAAATACAATGATGAAGGATTAGAATCCCTAGAAGATAAAGCCATTAAATACCTTAAGCGAATACAGAGACGTTACCCCGGGTTAAAGCCAGTGGTATCCTACTCTGGGGGGAAAGACAGCCTAGTAACCTTAGATCTAGCTCACAGAGCATTCGAAAACCTTGAAATAATATTCAATGATACTGGCCTAGAAATGCCTGAAACAATAAATAACGTTAACACGGTATCAAATCTTTATGATCACAAGCTCCACGTTGCATCTGCAGGTGACATTTTCTGGAGAGCCGTGGAAGTCTTCGGTCCTCCTGGAAAAGATTACCGCTGGTGCTGCAAAGTAGCTAAACTAGTTCCAATAGCTAAGTTAACGAAGACCCTATGGCCAAGTGGAGCATTAAACATGGTGGGTCAAAGAGCCTTCGAATCGCTTGACCGCGCTAAGAGCCCACTTATATGGAGAAACAAGTGGATCCCACACATGGTTAGTACTACTCCAATACAGTATTGGAATCAACTAGCATGCTGGCTCTACGTATACAAGCATAGATTACCCTATAATGTTCTCTACGAGGAGGGATTTGATAGACTTGGATGTTATTTGTGTCCATCATGTGCACTGGCCGAGTTCGAGGACGTTAAGAGAATACATCCAGACCTATGGGAGAAGTGGCTAAAGGTTCTACGAGACTGGCAAACTAAGCTAAACATGCCGAGTGAATGGGTGAAGTATGGTTTATGGAGATGGTTAACACCCGCAACAGCTAAGAAGAGAGTGGTTCATCGTCTACCTGGATATGTTATTAATTGGAGAGAGGAGTATACGCTGAGATTACGTGAGAGCAGGGTAAACCTTGTACCTATAGAGATAAGTGAAGTGGATAAAACTATATCATTGAAATTTAACAGGGAACTAGTACCCTCTAGTATTAGAGAAGTCTTCATAACTAACCTCGTTAATATTGGATTCGCCTTGATCAAAGAAAAATCATTGGTTTTCGAGAAGAACGGAGTTAAATTCGAGTTTTCAAGCGATTCACTGAGAGTTTCTCCATTGAAAGATAGTAGTGCGTTAGAGGATCTAGCCGATGTATTGAAGACAATATACCGAGTTCATGGATGCGTTTACTGTGGAAGCTGTGTTCTATGGTCTAAAAAAGGCGCTGTGAAATTGACACCTAATGGTCCATACCCCGTGGAGCATTTAAACAGTAGAGAAGCAAGATTATACATAGAGGTATGCCCCATAAGTGATCAGCTAGTTGAGAAAATCGTCATGCCCCTAGTAATGAATGATTACGGGGCCTACAAGAGAAAAACACGCAGAAAACTCGTATTATAGATTCAGTTGTTTCTATCTCTAAGGTATTTCTTTATCTTCAAGAAATGTACTTCATACTCATATAGAACTTGCACTAAGTCTTCTCCACTCAAATACTTGTTAATGATTTTTACGGCTTCACGTGTGCCTACGCCTGGAGTAGATAATGCTAGTACTGCTTTATCACCGTACCTATATAATAGTATCGCTCGCTCCACGAGGTCTTTATGTAGTTTTTGCTCCTCTGAGCTTAACTTTTCGCCTTTTCTAAGTTTCTTCGCTAAATCCACTTCTTTGACAGCATCTCCCTTAATTAGTGTCAATGTAGCTAAACCGCATCTCGGGCAAGAATACTTATTTAACTTAATGATCTCTCTTACTCGGTCCTCCTTGAAGTAGCCGCATTTTAGGCATAATAGTGAAACCCGGCGATTCAACAATCTCTCCAAGAAAGTATTTGTATCTAGTGGTGGTAGCTCTTTTAATATTGGTACCTCGATGTACCCTAGTAGGATTAAGTGGTGATCCTGGATCTTATCATATTTTCTGAGAATAACTTGAATACTGTTTCTCGCTATTTTCTCAGCTAATTTTGAGAAGGATTCAACATCGTAGTCCCTTATTAAAACCTCTTTCAACGCCTCTTTTCCAATAATGGTGTCCGTGAATGCTTCCAAGAGCCTCCTATTTACTTGCGTTGTCTCCGGGGATATTGCACCGAATCTCTGAGCTACTTGATAAATTCTCCACAAGTATTGTGAACTATCCTTAGCTACTTTTTCTATTGATTCCATGTCCGAGTATTCGTGGAGTTTCCTGATGATTTCATAGATTTTATCAACAGGGTTCTTGCCTAGTTCGACTATATTACCCCCCTGTAATTGCATTATGATTGAGTATGGAGTAGAGTGAATGTTTATCTTTAGGTAAGGATATGTTATTTTCAAATTGTATTTTAGGAGGTCTCTAATAAGAGCATTGACTTTTGTTCCTCCATACAGGTTTATAATGACGAGGTTGAATTCTCGAATATAATCCACAGTGATGTTCTCGGAGTCCCCTAACTCTATTACACTTTCCAATTGATCTGAGTCGAAACCACTATCTATGAGGTTACTTAAGTGTAATGGTACCTCGTGTTTCTCTTTAATGTATTTTATTGTTTCACCTACTTGTTGAGCTACATCGTATTCAACGGGTATGTTTTCTCCCTCCCAATGTGGTATAATGATATCCTCCTTCGATACTTTAGCTGGTTCTACGTATAGTTTCTGCTCTGTTTCATCGTAACTAATAATTCTCCAGGGTCTTCCAGCTAAGACAACTACGTCTCCTGGGTTGATGTTTACTATTACGTATTCCTCGTCTAAAGTACCGACCCTCCTATTTGACCCTGCTTCTATTACTTGAACATCTCTCGTAGAGGGTATCATGGATGTTTTATATAAGTATAATCTAGTCTTCTTAGTGGGTTGCAGCATGTTGTTATTTACTTTGATAATACGAGTATACGTGAGGTAGTCTAATACTCCGTTGAATTCCTCTCTGGTGAGATCGCTGAACAACGGGTGTTTCGAGACCTCACTGTATAATTCATCTAACAGTGTTCCCTCAGGGTGTAAATATGTATACAGAGAAATTGCATACGCTAAAACGTCTAGGGGTTTAGGTATAATTACTTCTCGTTCTAGCAATCCGTTAATTGCACGCCACGCTAGAACACATGATTCAAGCACATGTAGGAGATTACGCGTGGTTATTATTTCTCCTTTGCTGACATCTCCAAGTTTGTGGCGGCTTCTCCCGATTCTCTGAATTAACCTTATTGCTTGTCGAGGAGACATATACTGTATAACGTATTCGACGTGGCCTATATCTATTCCGAGCTCTAAACTAGAGGTCGCTATCAACATGTTTAATTTTCGCTCTCTGAAATCTCGCTCCACTTTCTCACGGTGCTGTCTGGATAAACTACCGTGATGAACATCTAAGGAAAGATCTAAGCGTAAATCATTAACCAAGTTTCGAAGTAATGCACCTAGGCTCTCCGCGAGAGATCTCGTATTTGTGAATAGGAGAACATACTTATGCTGTGAAGCTTCTTTAAGTATTTCTTCGATTCTCGCAGATAATTCATCATCATTAATAAAGCTATTTACCTCACCGCATAAACTACTCTCGCAGCGTGGGTGAACAATTTCGATCTCGAGTCTTCTTAGTGATGGATCTCTTATTACTTCTACATCTCTCTCCGCTTTAAAAGAAAGGAGTTCTTTTGCTTTCTCCTCATCATATAAAGTCGCTGATAAAGCTATTTTCAATAACTTCTTCCCGAGAATTTTTTCGAGGAAATAGAGTGCTGTGAATAGGAGTAATCCTCTCTTACTTTCCAGTAAGTCACGGTATTCATCTATAATTACATACTCTAAGTTTTTCAGGTGTTCACGCATCTCCTCGTTGATTAAAATATAGTTGAATGTTTCAGGAGTTGTTACCAATATGTGTGGAGGCGAGTGAGCAATGTTTCTCCTAATAGATGAAGGAGTATCTCCATGTCTAACACCTACATTTAAACCGAAGCATTTTGCGATCTGATTCAGTCTTCTCTCAATGTCTCGGTTTAAAGCTCTGAGAGGTGTAATGTATATGGCTGCAATAGGCTGGTTTTTATTTAATGATATCTTAAGCATTACTGGGAAAACGGCTGCCTCTGTTTTACCGCTTCCCGTGGGGGCTACTATTACTAAGGATTTATTTTCCTTAGCTACCTCTATTAAACTCCTTTTTTGGATTTCCGTGAGTTTCTGGTAACCTAGTTCTTTTAGGCACATCGCTATTTTATTGAAATCCATGGTAATAGCGTACCGAAGATATAAATTTGGTTAAATCCAATTTAAACCTCATGAGTGTAAAGTGTCGGGAATGTATAAGTATGCTATCTTAAAATACAGTAAGATATATGGTGTAATAGTTGTAAATATCGTGATGCTCTACTTGTTCAACAAAATACTCCAAGTAGAAGTAACGCCTTCAGGTGACATACTTGGTGTTCTTAATATGATTTTGAGGAGCATGATCACTAATTCGATACTATATGTGATCCTTGTAATTGTACATGTATTATTAGTATTCACGTTAACCATCGACATCTTCTCATCTTATTTAAATAGAGTAGTGTTTGCACTATACTTTATGCTTGTTTACAGGGTAGGTAGCTATGTTCTCGTAATGGAGTTTACGAGTCTGCTGGTATCTTTTGTTATCGTGAGAACTCTGAGAGCTTTTCAAAACACTGTAACACCCATACTCGCTTACTTAGCTGAAATAAAGTGGAGTAATGAGAAAAGAGCTCTGAATGATATTAATTTACCTTCAATGCTTGCTTCGCATAGTTTAGCATCCTCGCTGCTACTATTAATTCTCTTTGGCATCTTCAATTTAAGAGTAGTGAGCAACACGCAATTAGTTGTAACGATTAATATATTTGTTTCCTTGTTATTACTCATAGTGGGCATAATAACGAGTAAGCGTCTTGAAAACCCGGAGCAAGAGTTAATTGGATTCACGAGTGGCATGGGTTTAATTGGATTAGTTCCATTTCTTGCTTCACTATCTCTTTCAAGTGAACACACTGCTCGTATTCTAAATAAAATACTGTATTCTTACCCCCCAGGTCTTTATTTGGGGGAAGTAAGAGCTACATTAACTTATGGTGCCCCTAGAAACATCTATGAAAAACCCGCGAATAAGGATACTCTGTTACGAGACCGCGAAGTGACATGGTATTGGCGGAGAACTAAGCACTCTCTCTACGTCAAGCTGGAGGAGCTGAATACTCCACATATTGTAATAGTGGGAGCATCTGGGTCCGGTAAAACACGCTTAGCTAAACACATAGCAGTGAATTCAAGTAAGCAATATGGGTATAACTTGTTAATAATTGATCCTCATGGAGAATACAAAGACATAGCAGGCATAATCAAGTGCAGAGTCATGGATGCATCTAAATACGCTCTCAACCCCCTAATCCTCGGAAACACTTCCCCGAGAGAAAGAGCACTTCAACTATCTCACGTTATTTCAACCCTGTTTAAACTAGGGTATCTTCAGAGGCAAATGCTGGAAGAGATAATTTTGAGAACTTACGAGTCGAAGGGTATAATTCAATCTGATCCATCTACATGGGTGAAGGAACCTCCCACAATCGAGGATTTAGTGAAAACCTGCATGGAGCTGGGGGCTACTTCCCCCGAGTATCAACGTGTTTTACCATATCTTAATATATTGAGAGAAAACATGGGTTCCGGGTCTTGGCTAAGTATTGATGAATTATTCTCTGAGAACGTGATCATCGATACTAGTAGTCTCTCCAGCGATTTCGCACGAGCATTATTCCTAGATACTTTAATGTACATGTTGATTAGTAAAATGTACAACATGAGGAGCACTAAGAAAATTCAAGTAGTATTTGAAGAAGCCAGAGGATTAATGCCGAGACAACTATCCAGGGAACTGTTATCGAGACTGTTCACTGAGAGCAGGAAATTCGGTTTCTCCATAATAGTTATATCGCAAGAAATACACGGAATACCCAGAGTATTGATCAATAACGCGGGGTTAAGAATATTCTTCATCATGAATGAACCGAGAAGCGTTGAAGAAGCATCGAAAATCATAGCTGGAGCCGACGTAAAGGAGAAAATACAAGTTGTATCCGAGACTCTTAGAACACTTGATCCCCACGTATTCATACTGCATGCAACAGGTGTAGAAACAGCGTTCATAGTTAAATCTCCCGTGGAGCCACTAAAGTAGAGTGAACGTGTTCAGTAAGTTAACTACTAAACATTTACTCTCCTTGATACTTACAAGCAGACTACCTTGAACCCTGATATATAAATCCCGTATAAATCAGTGTTCATAGGTGGTGTGTTTTTGGTTAACGAGGAAGAAACCGCAGAGGAAACTATTGAAGAGAAACCCGAAGAAGAAGAGGAAGCTGAGGAAGAAAAAGGAGAAGTAGTATTGGATCAATTGAAATTACTGCTAGATGTAACGAAAATATGGCGCAGAATACTCAGAGATGAAACTTCCATTGAGGAACTAAAATCAATTGCAGCGGTGCAACCAGCTAAGAAAACAGCGAAATTAAAAATTAAGAAGAAACCCGGAAAGAAAACGAAGAGGAAAACCTCGGAGACCAAGAAAGCTTCTAAGTATAAGTCGCGCAAGAAGTCAAGTAAGAGCGGGAAAGCTGAGTAGAAATCAGTGTATTTTAATTTGTTTGAACGTATTCTACTTCACTGAAGCCAATTTCTCTTAGCGATGATTCAATTAAATCCTTCGAAACTCTTCTATCTAGTATTATTTCGACTATTTTCTCGTTGTTCTCTATTGATAATTTCACTTTATGAACTACGACTTTTCCGCGAACAGCGTCATAGGAGTCTTTCGGAATAATTAAGTAACCACCGAATTTTCTATGCGCTATACCATAGTATTTATCGAAATTAGAGATCACTCTCTTAGCTTCCTCGAGATCTTTCGTGGCCCCATGTCTCCGAATAATTGACTCAATGAAGCTCAGCGCTAGCTCCCGTTTTAATATGATGTGAGGATATTTCGCTATGTCGATGTATACTTCTATTTTCAACTCAAGCACCACATCTTTATATTTTCAAAAACTATCTAAATAATTCTGGGGAGAGCGTGTTTAAAGCAGTTTACCCTAATGCTACTAAGTTGAAGAAGATTATTCAAGCTCTCGCTAAATTAAGTGATGAGCTTCCATTCTACGTGACTAGTAACGGTATTGAAATCAAAGTATTGAGTCCCGATAAAACAATGTTAGCAGTAGTTACTTTATCTAGTTTAGAGTTCGAGGAGTTAAGCGTGGAGGAGGATACAACGTTTCTTGCGTCTGCAACAGAGTTGAAGAAAATTATTAGGAGAGCCACGAGAAACGATACTTTATTTATGACTATTAGTAAGGAGACAAATGAACTAGTAATGGTTTTTAGAGATAAGAAAACTGGTGTTGAAAGAGAATTCGGGGTCCCCCTTATACCTAGGCCTCCTGAGCCTGTTCCAGAACTACAACTAGATCTATCCGTAACATTCACAATGCTCTCGCAGGATTTCAAGGACATAGTGGGGGATTTAAAGCTGGTTGGAGAGGAAGCAATATTCACGTACGAAAACAGGTCAATTACTATTAAATCCGTTGAGCAACAAAAGGATTATCAATGCGTGCTTGGAGAAGGAGCACCCTTAATACTTCTAACTTCAACTACGGATAAAGCTAGAGCATCGTACAATATTGAAATGTTAGCGGTTGCAGCACGAGCAGCAACAGCCTCGAAGAATGTCACCATATCATTTGATACGGGGAAACCCATGAAGATAGAGTACGACCTTGCTGGTGGAGGAAAGTTAACATACTGGATTGTTCCGAGAGTATAATATACTCCACTTGCGAGGATTCACCCACAGGTTTAAACAAGCAGTAATGAACCCTGTTACTCAGCTACCTTTTAAAAGCGAAGTTAACTCCTTGATTAACTTCTCTTTATCCTCAGAGCTCAGCGATCTACGTGGAGTTGGTTGTAATCGATATTCCTCGATTTTCCACGCTGGAGTCGTGCACTTATTCATCCAATATGGGCAAGCTATGCAACAGTGAACATCAATGGAGATCTCGGGCATGAGACTACATTTTTTGACTGGTCTATGCTGTCCACATAGATCGCATCTCTCCCAATAAATCGTCATAAGTTGATCTCCCTTAATCAATGATTCCACTACATTTACTTTATAGCTCAGGATACTTATTAAGACTCTATACTTATCAATAATTATAAATCTCTTTTGTATATACATGTATAATGGTGTAAATATTGCTTTACGAGATCATATTTCTAGGTAGAGGAGGTCAAGGAGGGGTAACAGCTTCTAATATATTGGTTCAAGCAGCTATCTATGAAAACAAGTATGGTCAAGGTTTCCCATTTTTCGGAGCTGAGCGAAGAGGTGCACCTGTAGCTGCATATGCTAGAATTAGTGATAAACCAATATTGAGACATGGAATGTTTAACGAAGCAGACATCCTCGTAATACTAGATGATAGTCTAATTAAACTAGGTATCGTTAAGAAATACACGGTGAGAGATAACGGGACACTCATCATTAACACCCCGGAGAAAACCATACCTAGAGACCAGGTATCAACAAGAGGAAAAATAAACGTATACGCTGTAAATGCCACCATGATAGCCCGTGAACTAGGTTTAATCGTTGCTGGGTGGCCTCTAGTTAACACACCAATGCTTGGCGCTCTATCAGCAGCTACGAGACTTGTTTCCCTTGAAAACATTGAGAAAGCAACACTATACTACTTTGGAAGCAAATTAGGTGCGAAAAACGTGGAAGCAATTAAACGTGCATATATGGAAACAATGTACTTGAGCGAGGTGTAGTTAAATGGTGAAAGTTGTTAAACCACCTCGGAACGATAAATTACCTTTAACGAGACCAGTGATCGGTGTAGCGGGGAAAACGGGTTTATGGAGAAACATGAAACCCTTGGTTAACAATGTGAAATGTACTAGGTGCTATCAATGCGAGATATATTGCCCCGTTAACGCTATTAACGTGGAACCTGAGACTGGTGCAATGATAAACTACGATTACTGCAAAGGATGCGGATTATGCATGGATGTATGCCCATCGGGTGCGATAACGATGATTCCAGAAACAGGTGAATAATATGGGGTTGAGAGTTGCTTTAACAGGGAACCATGCTGTAGCGTATGCCGTAAAACTAGCTGATCCAGACGTTATAGCTGCTTATCCTATAACTCCGCAGACTTCCATAGTGGAAAAACTAGCTGAATTGATAGATAAAGGTGAATTAAGAGCGAGAATGATAAGAGTTGAATCAGAGCATTCTGCTTTAGCCGCCTGCTTTGGCGCAGCTGTAGCTGGTGCTAGAACTTTTACAGCTACTAGTAGTCAAGGTTTACTTTACATGCATGAATTTGTTCACTGGGTTTCAAGAGCGAGAATTCCAGTAGTTATGGCCATAGTTTCTAGGACTATTAATACTCCGTGGAATATATGGCCTGATCACAGCGATTTCGTCGACCAAAGGGATGCAGGGTGGGTAATGTCCTATGCTATGGATAGCCAGGAAGCATTTGATCTAACGCTTCAAGCATTTAAAGTAAGCGAGGATCCAAGCGTTTACTTACCAGTTATGGTTGGTTTAGAGGGATTCATCATAGGGCACACGGCTATGCCAGTTGAAATACCTGATGAGAATATTGTTAAGGAATGGTTGGGAGAGAGGAGGCAACCATACGTCATAGACGGCTCAGAACCCCTTGGTCTAGGGGGATTAACATTCCCCGAGGACACGGAAGATATGTTCTACCATATCCAAGAAGCAATGAATAACGCGAAGAACGTTATTAAAAAAGTCGACGAAGAGTACGGTAAACTCTTCGGTAGAAAATACGGTGGCCTAGTTTCATGTTATAACTGCATTGACGCTAAGTATATCGCTATATCTATGGGCGCATGGTCTGGTGATCTAGTAGAAGCTGTTGACAAGCTCAGAGAGGAAGGGTACCCTGTAGGAGCTCTAAGAATACGGTACTATAGGCCCTTCCCAGCTGAGGATATATGGGAAATAGTGCGGAACGCTAAAGGCATCGTGGTGTTTGATAGAGCTATAAGTTTCGGTGCATGGGGGCAAATATACACTGACTTGGTTGCCGGGTTTTCACTGTATACTAATAAACTACCTCAAATGGCTAATATAGTGGCTGGTATAGCTGGAGTAAACGTTATTTCAGAAGACTTCTATGGTATATTGAAATCTTTCATTGATAAATCAGAGTCCGGTACTCTCGAGAGAAATTATTTCGCGTGGATTAAAGTTAGGAGGTGAACTATGTGAGTAAGATAGAAACTAGGAAGCTTCCATTACCGCATGACGCAAGAGATAAACTATTACCGGGAGATGCTGCTTGTCCAGGGTGCCCAATACCTATTGCTCTGAAAGTCGTATCGGCGGTATTTGGTGAGAAAGCAATACTAGTTATACCTGCCTGTTGTACATCCGTGATCCTGGGTACATATCCCGGGCAAGCAATAAAAACGAGTGTAATACATGTTCCATTCGCCTCGGCGGCAGCTGTTGCCTCAGGTGTATCACAAGCCCTGAGAACCCGAGGCATTAAAGACGTACACGTAATTGCTTGGGCTGGTGACGGGGGGACAGCGGATATAGGTGTGGCATCGGTGAGTGGTGCAGCTGAGAGAAACGAGGACATAATCTACATAATGTATGATAATGAAGCATATATGAATACAGGTATTCAGAGAAGTTCTTCAACTCCGAGAGGTGCGTGGACTACTACGACACCTACTGGTAAAATAGAGAATAAGAAAGATATGGCACGCATTCTCATAGCTCACGGTGTTCCATATGTTGCAACAGCTAGTGTAGGGTATCCTCACGACTTATACGGTAAGCTGCAGAGAGCGAGAAGCATGAGTGGGTTTAGATTTATCCATATACATGCTCCTTGTCCACCGGGTTGGAGATTTGACCCTCAATACACGGTTAGAGTCGCGAAATTAGCTGTTGAGACAGGGTTATGGGTTCTATATGAGTATTATGATGGGAAACTAACAGTGTCCGGTCCAAGTAGACCCTACATGGATCCAGCTAAACGTAAACCCATCGAGGAGTACTTAAAGATTCAAGGAAGATTTAGAGTCATCACAGATGAGTTAATAAATGAGATCAAAAAGTATGTTAACGAAAACTGGTATTGGATTACTAAAATGTCTCGATGATGCAACAATGCGGATTATGGGGAAGCTGAATTTACTGCTGGATTTTGCATGCGACTTAGGCTATACATCTAGATTAGTTAAATTTTTCAAGGATAAAGGCATTACTATTAGACAATTATCCTATGACCTAGCTAGGTTACGTTTAACCTATGTCTTGGGCGTAGAGAAAACAGATGCTTTATTAAATAACGTAAGCGAGATACTTGCATTAGTAGATAACACCAGGGATCTCTGGAAAACGTGTTGTATTGAAGTATGGGTAGAGGAGAACTCTTCTATGAGAATCAAAGAAACAGCTTTGAGAAAAGTTAATGAGCTATGTGTTTACATAAGACATGGCCGAAGAAACCGCTTAATACGTAAAATAGCGTGGATTGATCAATGCCATGAAACAGCAGGGATAACTATACCCGAAAGTGTAACAAGAAAGTGTATTGATAATAGCTCCAGCGTGGACACTATTAAATCGCGAATCATTGAATTCACTATGAAAATGCAAGGGAAACAGTGAACAAAGAGATAAACCGTAGTAACAATTTATTACTCCTCTTATAAGTTATAGTTTTTAGAGGGCCCGTCGTCTAGCCTGGTTAGGATGCGGGGTTCGGGTCCCCGTGACCCGGGGTTCAAATCCCCGCGGGCCCACTACGTTTATAATGCGTAATTAGGTGTTTTATTGTCCGTTAATTCAACTAGAAGAGAACTAGAGAAGCTGCTCGCAACCGGTAAGTACGAAATCCCTTCAAGTGTCTACGAGCTGAGATATGTAAAAATCAACGTTACAATTGATAAACATAGTTATGAAATATGGGTTTACATGGGGGAAGAGAGAGACTACTTGTTATTGCCTGGTGTGTTTTGTAGTTGCAAGGACTTCATTCTTCGCACTATTTTAAATAAAGCATCTAGTTATTGCAAGCACCAACTAGGTGTCTACGTTGCACTCAGTAGGAAGAAATACATTGAGTTAAACGTCTACCCGGAGGAGCTCTACGGCATTATACAGGATATCCTCGAGAGAGGTTTCTCGATTCATTTAAGGAGAAAACTAACTAAGCCGTAAGCTAGTGGACAAATTTTTAATTACTTATAGTAAGCATATAGTTAAAGAGGTGTAAGTGTTTTGGGGCGTAGAAGGAAGAGGAGAAAAGCTGTTGTTAAAAAAGTGGTTAAAGTACCAACAGTATTCGAGTGCCCGAGATGTGCTTCACGAACTTTGAGTATTACTTTGAAGAAGAAGGATGAGAACAGGGCATACGCTATCATTGCATGTGGAACATGCGGTTTATTGGATGACGAAGACTTCACCGATATCCCCGCTATATATCAAGCTGTAGATGTATACGCTAAGTTCATAGATCTCTACAATAGTGGTAGAGCTAAAATCAAGTCAATAAGTGAAAGCGGTGCAGGCATTGGGCAAAGTACATGATTATATAATGAGCAAGATAAATAGTGGAGAAAAATTACACTTTACTCTGATAGATCCGGAGAAAGTAAAAGACGTTATCAAATTAGAGGAAACATCTGAAAAAATGGTTGAAGCAGGCACAGATGCATTTTTAATTGGAGGTAGTCTAGGAATAATCCATGAGGAAGCAGACCTTGTAGCACAAGTTTTGAAAAAACGCGGTAAACCCGTTATAATATTCCCAGGAAACGTGAATTGCTTAACTCGATACGCGGATGCAGCGTTATTCATGGTACTGATGAACTCTCTTGAATCCTATTACTTAATGCAGATTCAAGTAATAGCTGCACCGATTGTAGCGAAATATGGTTTAGAAACCCTACCAACAGGTTACATTGTAATTGATCAGGACACAGCTGTAGCTCATATTGGAAGAACTCATCCAATACCAAGGAACAAACCCGAGATAGTTTTAGCTTACGCTATGGCTGCTCAAATGCTTGGATTAAAGTATATATACTTGGAAGCTGGGAGCGGTGCTCAACAACCAGTGCCACCGGAGTTCCCTCAAATAGTTAAAAAACACACTGATCTCGTAGTAATAGTGGGAGGAGGAATACGAAGCCCGGATGTAGCGAGAAAAATAGCAGAAGCAGGAGCAGACATTATTGTCACGGGAACCATAGTTGAGAAAGACCCAGAGTTAGCTACTAAGATAATTAAAGCTATTAAAGAAGTTAAGAGCGGTTAAACCCAGCTAGATACTTCTTTCTAAAGGCTTCATCTAGATCTACTCCAACGAGATTCGCTATGCTGAGTAGCCATGCGAATACATCAGCTATTTCTTCCTCAATAGAGTTTTTATCCATTTTTATCAATGAATCAGCTAATTCACCAACTTCTTCAACAAACCACGTGAAAGTAGAGTATAATCCCCTCGTAGAGTCTTTTTCAAAGTAATGAGTTTTAATGTATTGTTGAGCTTCCCTAATGTCCAAGTTTTCCACCACTACTCAAGCTGTATACTATGTTGCATACTATAAAAGCTTATAAGTTATTGTAGATATTTGCTCAGTGAATACAGATTAGTGATAGTAAGAAATATTAATTAGCGTAGTTTTGAAGTATTTAATAAGGGGGCATTTATGAGTAAGAAAAGCAAGAAGAGTCAAGCTCCATCAGTAGCGTCAGCTGCTGGGTTAGTTAGATTCTTCGAGGAGACGGATTTAAAAATCGCGTTAAAACCGCACTTGATAATATTACTGGGAGCAGTATTTGTTGCAGCAGTAATAATTCTTTCTAAGATACTTCCGCCCGGCTTTTAGGAGCTCAGTTGGGGATAAAATCTTCATATTTGAATCCGTCTCCCATCGGTCTTCATCGCTTGATTCTGCCTAGATAATTGTGATTACTAAGTAGTCAGAAACACGGACCCTCTTCACAACTCTGTTAAGTGGCGATTCATCATCTATCCTTAATTTAAGTTTAATCCCTATATAAAAGGCTCTGATTAATGTTAAACTTATTAAGGAAACTCTGTTTCACCTTATAAGGCGTGATGTTTAATGGCTCAAAGTAGAGTACAGACAGCAGTTTTACAGGCAACTTCAATGATATTGTTTGCCCTAATATCTGCGGCTGCACCTGAGTACATGTGGTTGTTCTTCATCATATACTTCGCGATCATAATGATTGTTATGTCTAGAATGACTATGAGTGGTTTAAAAAGAGTAGATCAAATGAAGGGTTCTCCGTTATTCAAGGAGGACAATGCTGCTACAGCCATGGCTTCTGATACGACTTTGATCCAAGAAGTGAAAGAACAATTCAAATCACCAATGCTACTGTTGCTTTTGTCTTTTGCACTGATATTTGTGATTCCACCAGTCTACTGGGGTTATGTTTCCCCATACGTTGAGAGCTTGATTAAGCAGATGACTACTAGCGAGTTCATTGTTAGATTCGTGGTGTTCTTAGCATTCTATGTTTTTATGATAGCTATTCTCTATGTACCCAGATCTCTATTAATGCGTGGAGTGAAGCAAAAGAAGCAGCTTTACTATCCACGTATATACGCTGTTTACAAAGAGGGAATAGTAATCGAGGGGAGATTACTCCAGTATTCGAAAGACATGTGCTTCAAAGTTGAAACTAAGAGACGCTTCGTTGAAGTGCATGGAGATAAATTGCCTTTCGTTGTGAGATTATATACTTTAGATGTCTCAAAGTTGGCAGATAAACTATTCGAGGTCGGCCTTCGTGAGTGTAGAACGTAAACACTACTGTGTTACATGTGGTAGACCGTTTCCAAGTGGACAGGGCATAATTATAAAAATAGGAGACGAGGTCCTCGAGTTCCATAGCTCGAGGTGTTTCGCTAAATTTGCCAAATCGTTAATTGAAAGAATACCTCACGATGAAATAAAAGGTTATGTAAGAAAAGTTCGCGAAGAGTACGAGGAGTTATTAGAGCAAAAACGTAAAACAAGAGCGAAGAGAATAATTTAGAATTAAATATTATAATCCCTGTAAATTAAATTAACTAGATGATGATACTTGTCCCCCTGGGACTTATTGGGATGAAGAAATTACCGCGGCCTGATGTATTTTCGAGTCAACACTTAGCTCTATCACCAATAAGTTTCCTTAATTTATCAAGTGATTCGTCATCTAACCCAGTTTGCGTGAGGACTTCAACTGCTTTATCCAATGCTTCATCGTCGCTTAGTGCTTTAACATTTACTACTATGTTCGTGCCTTCAACGCAAACTCTATATCTCAGCTCTCCGAACAACTCATATACTTCCATTATTTTAAGGTTGTTCCTGGAAACCAAGATTATGATACCTCAATCCATGCTTTCTTGATTAACTCATATGATTCTCTTAGACTAATTGGTAGAGGCTTAGTATCAGCGATTATAGCCATAAAATTAGTGTCACCAACCCATCTTGGAACAACGTGTATGTGGAAATGATCTGGTACACCTGCTCCAGCAACTCTCCCTATATTGGCACCGATGTTGAAACCATCGGGGTTAAATGCTATTCGCAGTGCTTTAAGAGACTTATTTAAAAGGAGCATTATTTCTAAAACGGATTCCTCGTCGAGAAGAGTTGGTTCAGGTACATGACTATAAGGTGTAATCATTAAGTGACCTGAATTATAGGGGTAAGCGTTTAAAACAACGAACGCTTTCCTGCCACGGTGAACAATGTATGCTTCTTCGTCTTTCATACTCTGTAATCTACAGAATAAGCATTCTTTTTTATCCACGTCTTTATTTGAGCTAAACTGCTTGATGTACTCATATCTCCACGGGTTCCAAAGGATCTTCATGTTAAAACCCTGTTTGAAATCAATGTATTAATATCTGGAGGTAAGTATTAGGGTTGTGAAATTTATTCTTCCACGTCGCGTATTCCTTCCTCAGTTATAGCGAATACTGCTTCTCCTTCTGGTAAGTGAGGTGCATCAACAACCCTCGCTATTCTCTTGTTTCCACGGGCTTTCTTCAGGTGTACTCTCACACCGGGTACATGTGCTAAAACGTGTCCACCAACAGCTTGTGTGGGATCCCCGTAGAATACATCGGGTCTAGCCATGACTTGGTTTGTTACCACCACGGCTATATTGTAAGCTTCAGCTAATCTTAGTAATTGGTGCAGGTGTGCATTTAACTTCTGCTGTCTTTCAGCTAAGTGCTCTCTTCCAGGGTACTCTGCTCTAAAGTGACTTGTAACACTATCCACTATTACGAGTTTAGCGTTGTTCCTTGGAACGAATGAGAATAATTCATCGACGATCGACATTTGATGATCGCTATTATACACTCGCAAGTAATAAATATTGTTCATAGTTGTCTCGGGGTCAAGTCCCGCGGCCCTAGCCATAGCTTCTATTCTCTCCCATCTAAATGTACCCTCAGTATCCAGGTAGACGGCAGATGCATTTAATCCACCTCTCTCTAATGGTAGTTGAACATTAACAGCTAGTTGGTGACATATCTGAGTCTTCCCTGTTCCGAATTCCCCGTAGAACTCTGTTATAGTCTTTGTCTCTATGCCTCCGCCAAGTAACTCGTCGAGGGCCTTACTACCCGTCGTTATCTTTTTAACATTTAATCTCTCTTGTTTTACTTCTTTAGCGGTTTTGAACCTTATGCCTAGTAATTTACGCGCGTTCTCAATAACTTTCTGCACTGTAACAGCAGGTATTCCAGTTTTCTCAGCTATTTCCTCCGGTTTAGCTACAACGAGCATCCAAGCTGAGACGAATCCAGCGGCTTCGAGTTTATCCGCTATAGCTGGGTTGACTCCAGGTATTTCTCTAATAGATACAAACCCTGGTTCAGCGCTGACTTTTACTTCTTTTTCTTTGGACACGGTTATCCCCATTTAATAAAGTATTGTTTTAAAACGTTTATTATACTAAAACACTTTATGTAACTATAAACCACGAAGAGAGAGGACGTAGAATGCGGATTCTAGCTATACACGCGAGGACTTTTTCCTACGACATCGTGAAACCCGCGATTGAGGAACCCGAGGGTGTGTCAAGCGACTTGAAGAAGCAGTTCGAAAACGTATTAGTATTATTTACGAGCATTGAAAACACTGATGAACCAGACGTAGTTGAAGACGCTGTCGCTGAGATAAGGGGTTTAATTGAACAAATAAAACCCGCTGAAGTCTTAATTTACCCCTATGCTCATTTATCAGCTGACCTAGCTCCACCAGATAAAGCAGTGGAGATCTTGAATAAACTACATGAAAAAGCATCAAGCTCCCTACAAATACCTGTGCATAAAGCTCCATTCGGCTGGTATAAATCGTTTAAGTTAGAGTGTTATGGACACCCACTAAGCGAACTATCCAGAACAATAACTAGGAGATCAACTGCTCAAAGAAGACCAATTGAGAAGAAATACTTCATCATGACGAAGGATGGAGAATTATTGAAACCAGAGGAATTCGATTACTCCGAGTACCCTGAACTAAGGGTGTTAGTGGACAAAGAAGTATATGGGAGAGAACTAGAGGGTGGAGAGAACCGGGTAAACGATTACAGTAAGAAATTCGGATTCGAGTGGGAACCTATGAGTGATCACGGCCACATGAGGTATAATCCTCCCGCAGTAGTCATAATGGATGCCGTATCCAGGTACTCGTGGCAAGTAGCGAGGAGCCTTGGAATACCTGTTTTCAGAGTCATGGGAACCAACATGTTCAACCTTAAAGCTAGGCCAGTCTACGAGCACGCTGTGCTCTTCGGGGATAGGTTGTATGAACTACAAGTAGATAATGAGAAATACGTTCTTAGATATGCTGCATGCCACCAGCAATTCGCGATGATGAAAGACTGGATTATAAGCTACAAGGATTTACCGTTCGGCGTATTCGAGGTAGCAGATAGTTACAGGTTAGAGCAAAGAGGAGAACTCAGTATTTTATTCAGGACAAGGAAATTCTACATGCCGGATTTACACATATTAACTCGAGATCTAAGCGAAGCTGTTGAGGTAGCTAAGAAAGTGCAAGCGAAGATACATGAAGAAGCAGCTAAATTGGGGAGAAAATACATTGCATTATATAATGTAACAGAGGACTTCCTCAGCGAGAACCGGGATAAACTACTAGAATTTGTTAAGAACGAGAATTCACCAGTACTTATAGCTGTTCTACCAGCAGGAGTCTACTATTGGGTCATAAACGTGGAGTACCATATAATAGATAACTTGCAGCGACCAAGGGAAATAGCTACTTTCCAAATAGACATAGGTAATGGTAAAAGATTCGGCATAACTTACACTGACGAGAAAGGTGAAAAGAAGCACCCAATAATCATTCACACAGCTATAATTGGTAGTGTTGAGAGATACATATACATGGTTTTCGATACAGCTGCTTTAATGGAGAAACAAGGTAAGGTACCATATATACCTACATGGATTGCACCAGTACAAGTTAGAGTAATACCTGTTTCAAGGGAATTCTTAGACTACGCGGTTAAAGTCTACGAGGAGATAGCGAAACATGGTATTAGAGTAGACTTAGATGACAGAGATCTCTCACTAGGGAAGAAAATACGTGAAGCAGCCATGAACTGGGTTCCATATATAGTTGTAGTTGGGCAAAGAGAGGTTGAAACAGGGACAATTAACGTTAAAATAAGGGTAAACAATGATCAGCGGGTAATGAGCATCGAGGACCTTGTTTCACGCGTACACGAGGAAATTAAAGGTTATCCTCAAGTCGAGTTAACGTTGCCCGGAAAACTCAGTACAAGACCGGTTTTTTAGGTTCTCCAAGTAGGATCACGAATCAACTACTCCTGTGTAATCGCTGAACTAGACTCATAGGTAATGGTGTAAAAGATTGCCTAAAACCAAGATGAAGTTCATTGGGAGACACATAATGCTGAAGGCAACATACATTGAGAAAGTACTAAGTAATGAGAAGAAAGCAACGATAAGAAAAGGTATTTATAAACCCAAGTACAGTGAGGTAATAATTCACGCTGGAGGAAGACCCATAGCTAAAGCACGGATAACTCGAGTATACTATAAGAAATTGAAAGAAATAGGAGATTACGAAGCGAAACTGGAAGGCCTCAATAATGCTTCTGAGTTAGTAAAAGAACTTAGAAAAGTTTACGGAGATGTAAAGGAAGACGATTATTTCACGGTAATAGAGTTCGAGATACTCCAGAGACTAGATAACCTACCCACAGAGGATCCATATTATGGTTTAACGCCTTCGGACATTGCCAGGATAGCTTTAAGGTATCTTGGCGAAGAACTGAGTGAGATAGAGAAAAAAATACTGATGGATCTAACGAGGACAAATAGTATTAGGAAAACAGCGGTAAACATATTCAAAGATCTCAGTAAAAGAGCACTTATTAGAAAAATTATCCGAAGAACGCTGAGAATACTATTAGAGAAGAACTTGATACATGTAGAAAACACAAATAAAACACTTAGAAGCGATAACGGGGATTAAGGTGATAGAGAATTGGGGTACTGGTTACTGAGATGCAGGGAATGTGGAAAAGAGTGGAAAATACTGGTTAGTTTCCCGCTGAAAAAAGAGTTCAAACAACTATACCACTACTGTGAAAACTGCGGTAAAAACACTTACCACGACATCCTGGACTACCGGGAGGAAGAGTAGAATTTATTAAACACTAACATCTAAGTAAAGAAAGAATGATGAATCCCCATGGATTGAGCAGTGAAGAAACCTGTCTCAGCTGATCATCGCATCATCTTTTCTTCCATCTAACCTCCTTCCATCCCTAAAGGAAGAAGATTCCCCCCTTTAGGTGGTTCATTTGTTCCCCCCATCTATTCGGGGTTACATCTGTCCTCTGCGGAGCAGACGGGTGGCCAGAGATCTCCCATCTTCAACTTTAGTGGTTGCAGGCCCCACATCCCACGCGGGCTTAGAGGCAACCACAGTCCCCAATCTACTCACCACCAGGATTAATTAAAACGAGAAAATTATAAGCTTCCCTCCTTCATCCCCGCCTTGAATGGCGAGACTTTCAGTTATTAAATGCTTCTAGATAGCATCTTAATCTAGAGAAAATTTATCACAATTACGCGTACTACCAGGAGTCGCTTCATCGTAGTTTTTAAGTGCGAACACCAATTTTTTGAACTCTGCATATTTCGCAGAGTAATGGTCGATTAGGTTTATATCGGGATTAACATAACTTACTAGTTCTCGAATCTTGTACATTACTTCATTCGCCTTTCTCTTACCTTCAAGAACATTCAATGCAAGCAACACGCAACCCAAGTGCGAAGCCTCTAACCCTTTTAAAACACCGATTTTTCTATTCAAAGTAGTAGCTAAGGATTTTACCACTCCCTGGTACTTTGCGAGACCCCCTCCAAGCATGATATCGTTAAAGTCTATTGAGTTCTCTTCGAGAGCTTCTTCGATCAGTTTTATTAACATTAAGATTCCTTCCACGGTTCCCCAAATTAAGTGATTAATTGCCATATCGGGGCTCAGCTTGCATGTTAAAAACCCAATATTATTCGGCAACATGAATAATCTTTCCTTATATAGCAGAGGAATAACTAGAGGCGTTTTCTGTGGATAGAGGGGGTCTTGGTTTAATACTTCGTCAAGTACTTTGAAATCTAGGTTTAGTAGCCTTAGTAGAAACTCTAATACTACGCCCGCATTGTTTATGCCTCCACCACTAAGCCACAATCCATCAGCTAGGTAGTATGTTTGAAACCTCATGTGATGGGAATAGTCGATTATAGGTTTATTAACTACCACTCTGAGCATACCGCTGGTACCCAAATTAACTACACCAACGTCTTTTCTTCCCATGCTTAATCCATAGATCATTGATCCACTATCATACAATCCCAAGATGAGAGGTATTTTAGGCTGTAGATTGAATTCGAGTGCTATTTTCTCATTTATGTAGTCTAAGTAATACGCTTCCCTTATTTCGGGAAGTTGGTCTTGAGATATGCCAGCGATCTCGAGAGTAAATTGATCCCATTTTAAAGACGAAATATTCAACATTTGATACGTACCCGACGCCGTTGATAGATCTGTTATAGGGTAACCAAGAAACCATGTGGTAAGCAACGATTTAGCATCTAGAATAAAATTCCCCTTGATCAAACTGGGGTTATCATGGCTAAACCACAGTATCTTGGGTAGTGTATAAATGTGTAAAGGCGGACACCCTGTTCTACGATATATTTCAAGAGCCTTATCTTTGATCAGATCTACATATTTAACAGATCTCTCATCCATCCACGTAATTATGTTAGTCAATGGTTCAAATCTTTTATTCAGTATTATAGTAGCGAACAAGTACGTTGATGTAATTAACGCATCAACTACGTATTTTCTTGAAATATGCTTGATTATTTCAAGTAGCTCTTGCTTTATCACACGGGGGTCGTGTTCGTGTGCCCTTGGTGATGGGATAGTAGGGTTTATCTTCTTTGTTATAGATTCGACCGCAATTATATTATTGTCTTTTTCATCAATTTTTAGTAATGATGCCTTTAAATTAGTCGTCCCAAGATCTATTGCGAGAATATTCAAGTCCCTCTCCTCACACTATGTTAATGAGTTGATAAAAGAGGGTAATAGTACTTAAATGAAGTATGTGCTTTCATATTTAAAGGTACTGGAAACTATATTAATAACTTCCGCGGATTTCTAGGCATTACTACTACTCCATCGACTGGTTTTTTGTTCAAATAGTTAATTATTGCCTCCACGACGGCGTCATCCATTCCTTTCAATGCTTCCCAAGTATAAGCTGCTATGTGTGGTGTGATAATGACATTTTCATACTTAAGTAAGGGGTGATTAGCGTCTATCGGTTCTCCCTCAACAACATCAAGCGCAACAGCTAGTACTTTCTTTTTCTCAAGGTTCTCTATTAATGCATTCTCATCTATAAGTTCGCCTCTAGCCGTGTTTACTATTATTACTCCTTCTTTCATGCACTTGAATGCTTTTTCATTAATCATGTGGTAGTTTTCAGGTGTGAGAGAGGTGTGCAATGTTATAATATCTGAAGTTTTAAGTAACTCGCATAAGTTGTCTGCGTAAACGTACCCGTATTCTATTACTTTATCTTTTGAGACGAATGGATCGTAGACTATTACTTTCGCGTTAAATCCCTTTTTAAGTATTTCTGCTACTCTGGATCCTATGTTTCCAAAACCTATTACACCTATAGTTAGACTACTAAGTTCTTTACCAATGAATTTAGCTCTATTACTCCATTTTCCAGCGCGCACAGCTTCGTATGCTTGAGGTATATACCTTAAAGCACTTAATAATAAGGCAATGGTGTGCTCGGCGACGGCCTCTCTTTCTCTCCATCCTGGAACACGTGCAACTATTACACCTTTTTCTTCAGCTGCTTTAATATCGATGTTATCGTAGCCTATTCCATGCCTAACGATCATTACTACGCTTTCGTTATGCTCAAAAAATTCTTTATTATATCTAGGTGTAACACTTGCGATGATGAAGTGATAGCCATTTAATTTACTAGCTAGATCTTTGCCCGAGATGTCTTTTGGTACCTCTATTTTAATGACTTCTCCTATTGATGATAATTTTTGTAAAGCGTCTGTGTATACTCCAAATGACTTAGAGTTAACGATAGCTATTCTAGGCTTAGTCATAGGGGGAACCCTTCTAGGGTCTTGAAAACGTTTCTACTAAATATTTTAATTCGTTGACCTGTTGCTGCGTGAACTCAAAGGCTAACTGTATTGGGGGATAACCGCTTTTAATGCCTCTGATATTTAACATTGCGCGAAGTACTTCTTGGGATTCTACGTTATATTTCCTAATCGTTCTCCTTACTAGTAGTATTTTGTACTGTAATTCAAGGGCCTTCGCATAATCCCCCTCTTTCACGGCCTTATATATTCCTACAGCTATCTCGGGAAATACGTTAGAGATCCCGCATATGTGAGCATGTGCTCCAACAGCGAAGGTGTAGTACATTAAGTTATCGCCTCCACTGGCTATAAAGTGACTTGACGAGAATCTCTTCACTAGTTCAAGTAATTGTTCAACGTCATAACTAGTGTCTTTTATGCCCATGATACTGGGCACTTCTTTCGTTAAGGCCTCGTAGTCATCGGGTGTTATGTTGTATCCTTGTCTTCCCTTATTATTGTATATTATAATGGGTATATCTGTTTTCGAGGCTATGTAGCTATAGAATTTAGCTAACCCCTTCTTTGTTGGAGCATGATATATAGGTCCCACAATGCTTACAGCTGGATAACCGAGATCCTTTGCTAATTTAGCGAGTTTTACGATGGATTCTACGTCCACTCCTCCAATGTGTGGAAGCAGCATTGTTTTCGAGGGCGCATACTCTATAGCCTTAGCAAACAACTTCTCTCTACTATGCAAAGGCGTTATTACGCCTTCACCATATGTACCAGATAAAAATATTCCTGCAATCTCGTTTTCTACTTGGAATTCAAGCATTTCTTTTAAGCACTCAACACATATATCGAAGTTCTCGGTAAATGGAGTTATTAAAGCCGTTATTACTCCTCTAACCATGAACATTGTCATCACCCCGTTAATAGAATTGAACAGAGTAAAAATAAAGACCTAATAAAACTTATTATATTAAGTCGTTTCAGTACATGAAAAAAAGATCAGTTTAATTGATTAAACATTGAAACATTTTGTTTATACTAGACGTAGTAATCTTGGCAACCATAATGATAAATCTGAGACATATACCGCTAGTATGTATAATGCAGCGTATAACACTACAAATGAGATCAATGCTTTTGCCATTCTTTCGATGCTTATTTTTAACGTATCTGATACCACGAATAATCCTGCCCCTACTGGGGGAGTAACTGTACCTATTAAAATGCCCATTAGAAATAGTGCATTAATATGATATGGGTTTATACCGAAGGGTGCAAATGCACTTATAACAACAGATCCCCACGCTACTGCTAGCACGATTACATCAAAGAACATTCCGAGAATAAATAGAATTAAAGCTAGAACAGTTAAAGATACTTGCGGACTATAACTTGCAGCCACTATTCTGAAGAACTCGAGTAGTGAGTTGTTTATTCCTGTGAGGGACCATGTGAAGTTTAAGATGTATGATGTAGAAATTAATAACATAACAACCGCTGTTGATTTAGTTGATTCTATGAATATTTCCCTGATAGCTCCTAGTTTAAGTCTCTTGTACAGTGCAGCTACTATGAAAGCTAAAACACATCCAAATGCTCCTCCTTCAGTAACTGAAAAAACTCCTAAATAAATACCGCCTAGCACACCTATCGGTACAGCTACTAATGGAGTAGCTTTCGCAACTCTTATAAGTATTTCTTTTAACGTGAATTCCTTCTCTACTCCACCGTATCCTTTAATGTAGGATACCAACAGTATTAGAATTATTAGTGAAAACGTGATAACAATGCCCAGGGCTGCTCCAACCATGAACATTGTGAATACAGATGTTCCAGTAGCTGTGGCTATAACTATAGCTGGAATACTTGGTGGTATGAATGCTCCAAGCGGTGCAGCGGCTGTTATAACAGCCGCTGCAAATTCTCTGGGATATCCGCGTTTCTCCATTTCGGACCCCATTAACCTTGAGAAGGCAGCTGCGGTTGCAGCTACTGATCCCGTTAATAAGCCGTAAAAAGCACACCCCACAGTTACAACTACGCCTAGACCTCCTTTTACCCTACCCACGAGTGGCTCAATGGCGTCAACTATTACCTCCGTTAACCCTGTTTTTTCGAAAACCACTCCCATTAACACGAATAAAAAGACGCCAAGAAATGGAAAAGATGATAGCGGTATCATTATCGCTGAAATAATTATTGAAAGACTTTTACCATACAATATTAGGAAAAGTATACTCGTAATTCCCAAGGCGTATGTTACTGGTATGCCTAAAAATATGATTAATACGAGTATTAATAAAAACAATATCGCCGCGACCCAGGCCGGTAAAGACGTTATAATAGATGTTAAGGAAGCTAGTATAGATAAGATCAAGCGGTTTCACCCCCTCTTTTAATGTGGATTAAAGATAAGATTTTAATTAAGTACCTTATGATCATAAATGAAAAACCAACTAAAGCCGCATCGTAAAAATATGTGAGGCTTAATTGCATAACAGCGGTTTTTTGAACAGAGTATAACGATCTATATGATGCTAAAGTATATATTAATCCCCCGAGATACAATATAGATATAGTATACAATACTATTACATATTTCCAACCAAGCTTCTCCCGCATTATACTAATGTGCGGATGATCACCTGCTCTCAAAACACTACTACTACCAATGAAAGTCAACCAGCAGTAGAGAAGCCACGATAACTCGGTTTCTTCGGGGAAAGAGCCTAGGCGAGCGTATCTAACTACTGCGGCGTAAAAAAGGCTACCTAAGAGAAGTATGCTTGTCAATATCGATACTAGAACCTCTACGTAGTTAAGAATTCTATCAACTAAGTTAAGCGCTTTAACTAACACAGAGGACATGTCTCTCACCTATCTATAAATAATAAAAAGTAAAAAGAGTAAAAATCATCCAAAGCTTTTCCTGTAATTGTTGAGCCAGTCTAGTGCTCCTTGCGGGATCTTGTCGGCGAACTTAGGTATAAGCTCCTTTTGTAATTTATCAAAGATGGGTTTTGTATCAACGCTTATTAACTTAGCGCCTTTGGAGGAAAGGTATTGAAGTCCCATTACTTGTTCAACGAAGAGCCCCCATGCATTTTTCTCTTGAGCAGTTTCTCTTGCAGTATCTATTATTATTTGTCTAATGTCATCCGGTAAACTATCTAATACTTGCTTACTTGCTACTACGAAGTGCCATGCATAAGCCCAGGGTATTAATGCAATATTTGGTGCAACCTCATAGAATCTCATTGCAATAATGGCTGCCACCTCGTTCTCCATGGCGTCAATGGTTTTTGTTTGAAGCGCAGTATAGCATTCCGAGTATGCAATTGTGTTTGGATTAGCCCCGAGTACTTTAGCTGCTTCAATATATGGTGGAGAGTTCATTACTCGCAGTTTTAACCCACTGAAGCTATCAAGTGATGTTATAGGTTTATCGGGTACTGACAGGAAGTATCTTGCCCCGCCCACAGTTATACCTAGAACACTCCATCCAAACTGGTTTAAAACGCTGTTAGAGTAATTTAGTAACCAATCAGACTCCGCGAAAGCTTGGGCTTCTTGGGTACTTCTAAATAAACCTGGGATGCCTAAGAAGTATAATTTGTCCGTGTATGCGGCGAATCGAGTAACCTCGATTGTTGCAATAAATAACTGACCGGTTCTCATAAGTTCTAAATACTGCGATTGATCTCCTAGTTCGCCACCGGGGTGTAGCACGATCTTAACTCTGCCACCTGTTCTATATTCGACTTTCTCCTTGAACCTTGAAAAGAAATAGTGATGAGTATCCAGCGGGTTTGGTGCTGTTAAGTAAGCTGCATGTAATTCGTATTGTGGTGTAGGAGTCTGAGTTAAAGTAGTTGTCACAGTCTGAGTTACCGTGGCTCCACCTGCTCCTACAGTGGAAGTAACTGTCACTGTTTGAGTGGGACCAGCTGTTGACGACCCTGCAAAATATCCCACTATTCCTGCGATTATAGCAATTATTAACATAGCTACTATGGATAACGCTTTCGTATTTTTACCTGCTTGATTCATATATATACACCTGTATTACCCATATAAAGCGATGCTAGAAGAAGTTAAATAGTTGAAATAAAACTTGTTTTAATGAATTTCTAGTTTAATTGAGAATAAATATCCTGCGAAGAATATCGAAGAATACTCTTGTTAAATTATTATTTTAAAGAAGCCAAGTGCATAATGTGTTTTTAACTGAAACCCCGTCATTTAAGGCGGGGAGAAAATCAGAGCTTTCAGTTGTAGCAGAGAATTAAAAGAAGATATGTACGAATATCTACTTTAACTAGTCATAGTCTTCAAGTAGCTTCTTTAAGATTTTTTCCACAGTTTTTCTAATCATCAAGCTAGCAGCTGGTTTTGTAATATTCAATTGCTTAGCTAGTTCATCTAGTTTGATTTTTCTCCTAGATGAAATATATCCATTGTAATAAGCACTAAATAAGACTTCTTTTTCTCTACTTGTTAACTGCGAGAACATGTAAGCACGTATAGCATCATGCATATATCCCTGTATGCAACGTATAGGCGTGGTTTTTTCTACTATTATGTTTTTCACCCCGTAAAATGCTTTCAGGTTCTCAACGTATTTATCTAAATCCGGCTCTTCTCCATATACACAGAAAACTCTTTTTCCATCTCTAACTACGTATGGGATTGATAAAGTTACATTATAGTTTTCGATGAGTTCATAGAATTCGCATCTTTCTTTAATAGCTAGAAAATATGTCTCAGTAGAGTTTAATAATCTCTCCATTTTAATGAATTTATTCCTCTCGCTTTGGTAACTTACTTTTAATTTTTCGGGTTCAAGAACAGCATTAGTGTATGCAACCGCTAAGTATACTGGTTCCCGCCAGTATCTATGTACGAACAAGTAAATGGGGGTCTGGGAATGCTTACTTAACTTTGCGAAGAAACTACGCGACGTCGAAGTTGTCGTAACCTTTACTGCCGAGATTTTCAATTAAAACCCTTATTAATCTATAATCACGTGCCTTTATATTCGAATAATTATAGATGCACAATGCTACTGTTACTTTACTAAGTTAAAACATGTTTTATTAATCATTTAATAATAATGAACTCTTCATTCTTCAACGTAGATAGAGTGAGTAAGCATGAATGTATTAGTCACTGGAGGCGGTGGATTTATTGGTAGATTTCTAGTAGAGGGATTAATTGATAAAGGATACAGCGTAGTATCTATCGGTAGAGAGTTATCACCCTTTAGGGATCATCCGAAGTTAACTTATTATGTAGCCGACGTATCAGATGTTATAGCGATCAACAAGATATTTGAGAGGCATAAACCAGTAGCGGTTATACATTTAGCGGCTTTACTCGCTGATGCATGTGAAAATGACCCTGTTTTAGCTTTGAGAGTTAACATCGATTCTACTCAGTATTTATTGGAATTATCGATAACGCATGGAGTGGAGAAATTTGTATTCGCGAGTTCAGCTGCTGTTTATCATCCGGACACGCCTGAACCAGTTAGAGAGGAAGACGCTGGTAAACCAGTATCATATTATGGAATAACTAAGTATACGGGTGAACTAATAGGGTTATGGTATGCTCGTAAAGGATTAATAGATTTTAGAGCTCTGAGGCCGACAGTTGTTTTTGGTCCTGGAAGATTTAGAGGCCCATCAGCTGAATATTCTAGTTTAATACTCGAGAAGGGATTAAGAAACGAAAAAATCATTGTGAGGAATCCTGAGGATAGAGTAAACTACATCTATGTTAGAGACACAGTAAATGCTCTAATAGCTCTTCTAGAGGCCGAAAAAGCTCCCTCTAGAGTATATAACGCAGGTGGATTTGTAAGTAGGGTAATAGATTTCGTGGAGCTAGTTAAAAAATATATTCCAACACTTGATTATGAAGTGCAACCTGCTCCCGCGGTTAGATACCCAGCAATAGTGGATGATTCCAGAGCACGTAGAGAGCTTGGATGGTCCCCCAAGTACGTATACGATAAAGCTATAGAAGACTACATTGAAACCTATAGAAAAGGAAGTGCTTTATTTAGACTAGATTAATGATAAAAGTGATATTATGAGCGTAAATTTAAGTGGAAGAGTAGCAGTGGTGACAGGTGGGGCAAGAGGAATTGGTTTGGAAATATCTATTACTTTAGCTAAACATGGTGCACATGTAGCAATCATCGATAAATCGGCAGAGGACTTAGAGAAAGCTCTCGAGGAAGTTGAGAAGCAAGGGGTTAAAGCTCTTGGTTTAACATCTGATGCTACAAAGAGGGATCAAATCGATAGGGCAATAAGTGAAGTAGTAAAGGAGTTTAATCAGATCGACATATTAGTAAATAATGTTGGAGCATATCCTAGAAAACCATTCATAGAAATGACTGAGGAATTTTGGCGTGAAATGATTGATGTGAATTTGACGAGTGCATTCTTGTTTACAAAGGCGGTTGTACCCATAATGATGAAAAGAATGTATGGTAGAATAATCAATATATCATCAATAACTGGTTTATATCACGGAGTCCCGGGCTTAGTATATTATGGTGCTGCTAAAGCAGGTTTAGTGGGATTTACTAAGTGCTTAGCAGCAGAGTTAGCGCCATATAAAATAACCGTGAACGCGATTGCTCCTGGTCCAATATTAACGCCTGGAGTGAGGTCTATATGGAGTCCCGAGGACATTAGAATACAGGAGCTCGTGAATCCACTTAAGAGATTTGGTTTACCGCGAGACGTTGCAAACGTTGTTGTGTTCCTTGTTAGTGATTACGCGGAGTTTATAACGGGTCAACTAATAGTCGTAGATGGTGGATTAACATTTGTAAATCCACGGCAAGTAGTTAAAGAAATACTAGAATTGAAACAGAGAGGAGAACTTTAATTTTATTAAAACACCTTAATCAATCCAGTCTCCGACGGATAATTTCTCGGGGATGTATTTATCGGCTAGAAACTTTAAACCCTTACTCGCCATAGCTTCGATTTCTAGTTTGCTTAGAGTATTGAAGAATATGCATATTTCACGAGTCCATTCCGGTGTTGAGAACCAAGGATAACCTGTTAAACCCTCTTTTTTCTTAACCTTGTTCTTAACTTCTTTATCTTCAATGCAGACTTCTGCTACCTTGTAACCCACTAGCTCAACAGCTCTTTCAAGGTCCTTGGTTTTAGCTTTAATAATGAAGTTCGATCTCTCGGATTCATCTAGATACGGGGATTTAGGTTTCAGCTCGCTTACACCTGGAGTTATTTCCTCGAGTATTTTTCTTGAGTCTTTGTCCTTGACTATTTTCCTGAACACCGAGTCTCCGAAGATGTCCGTCATCATGACACCAATGAATTTCGCTGAGGGAGTTGCTAAGCGCTCGCTTTCATACGATAAAGTAATGCTACCAGCTTTGAACACGCTGTATATATAGAATCCGTATGGATCACTATCAGCTAGTATGTAAACAGGTAGTTTGTACTCATCGCTTAGTCTTCTAACGAATCTCCTTGTTGCACGGTCAGGTTGACCAGCACTTGTAACTAGTATTGCCTTATATTTCCTCCAGAAACCATATCTGTGGAGTTGTTGGAAGACAGCGTCTTTCTCAACTACGAGTATGTACTCGGCATCTACATCTACGAACTCTATTAGATCAGGGGTTGGTTCAATTGCGTAAGCTCCATGCCCCATTTTACTTAAGTCTATTGTATCATCACCGCTTCTAATAACCAGGTTTCCAACAACTTTGCCTTTCTCCTTGCTCAAGATGAGTAAGTCTTCGCGTAGAACCGAGAGGAAAACTTCTAGGTCTCTTATAACGCTATCGGATTCCCTTTGCTCTTCCCAAGTGTTTTCATTAATGCGTTTGCCGTCAACAGTTCTGTAGCTTATAGAGTGTTTACCCCTATAGTATAAATCACGTATTGTTGGATACTCATTGTTTCTCAGAGCATCAAATATTATTGAAGCCATTAGCAGTGTTTGCATGAATTTCTTGGCTTCATTTACATCCGTGAAAGACCGGTGTTGAACCTCTGGCCCTAAAAGCAGCATTTTTCTCCTTAAATCATAAATAGTATTAGAGAGAGTTCGCTTCGGTATCACTAATACCGGTTTTTCACCTTCATTGATTTGCTCTACAAGGCTCTTCATGGAACTTTTTATGAGGTCGAGAGCTTTATTTCGAGCAGCTAAATCTGCTTGGGAAGGCATGGTGATCAACCTAGGCCTCGGCTTCGATTGATTTCACGATTCCATGTAATAAGTCGAATGAAACACCCGTCTTCCTAGCTACGATTGTTGTTAACTTACTGATGATTTCTTTTCTAAGCGCGTTTAAATTGCTTTCATCAGCTAGAATAACGGCTAAGCTTTTAGCTACCTCTGGTATGTATTTTGCAACTGCTTCAGCTTTACGTTTAGCTTCCTCCTCTCTGATCTTCTTTGAGAGGAATTGTTTAAGCCCTCTTGTAACCTCCATGATTCCTAGTTTTATTTCTCTACGTATTTCCGGTATGTCCGCGATGCTTTCTTTTCCAACACCTTTAAACGGTATTTTCGTGCTGCATATGTGTACTAGGATTAATAGGGGGGCGGGAAAACTAATCATGTAGTTTTCCCAGTTGATGTCTTCTTTAACAACTTCTGAGATAACATCTGTGGCTTCATCATATAATAAGGGTATTTTATTAGCGTATCTTAGAACAACTGGTTTATCTTCACCTATGGGGGTATTTCCTCCATAAGCTATACCAACTTCAACTATGAATGGGTGACCACTATAAGCACCAGGCCTCCTAGATACAGCGTCCACGTACTCGGGGTTGAATGCTCTCTTTAAACCAGCTTTAATGATTTCTTCACCTAGAGGTGAAAGTGCGCGAGAAGAAGGAGGCTTATATTTATCGTACGTTTTCATCGCGTTTATTAATGATAAAAGTTCATTATCCGAGAGCTCGCTTGGTTTCTTGTTTGGATCTATTCCAGCTGTCTGAAGTATTTGTTTAGCGGTAACATCCCCTATGCTCTGAAAGCTCTTTACCAGTAGTTCCTCTATTGTTTTAAAATCAGTATTTTTGACGAGACTATTCATGAACTCTAAATCTGTTCCCTGAGGGTGAGGTTTAGTTTCAACTGGTGGTTTAGGCATAATGTTAACTATTCGTGGATAATACACGATCTCGTTTTCAGGAGTCACCATTACAATGTTAGCGTATGGTAAAACAACAGCTGTTCTATACAAGTATTCGAGAACCCTGCTTTTAGCTCTATTCCAGTCTCCTTCAATTGTAACTGAAACAATGGTTCCATGCCAATCCCTTGTTTTTCTCCAACTACCAGCTTCTATAACCACTGGTTCGTTCTTGTTAACGTCTATTCTTAACTTGAAGTAGTATATTCTCTTATAACCAGATTTACTGGTAATTATCTCCACGGGTCTACCCGTAGTTAATTGCGCGTAGAGTACAACCATTTTTACTCCTAGACCATACATTCCTCTTGATTGCCTCAGCACGTACTTACTGCTGAATAGTACTTTGCCAAATGCGTTTGGTACAATATTTGGAGGTATCCCTATTCCATTATCTTCAACTGTTATCTGGTAGAAGTCCTGTGTTTCATCAGCTTTTCTAACCGTGATCTTCACATCTGGTGGAATACCATGAACATCTGTAGCGTCGAGTGCGTTTTCTACGAGTTCTCTTATTGTTTGGTAAACAGCTCTAACAGGGTTAGCGAAACCAGCTATTTCCCTGTACTTGTAGAAGAACTCAGCTGGGCTAACAGCTCGGTAAACTTCCCTTAGTTCACTCATCAGCGTTCACCGTTCCGCATTATTATATCAGTAATTAAACCATTAAAAGCTCCAGGAATACTATCGGATAACTCTACCTAGTTCCGCTTTTATACCTTACTCGTTGAGCCATTATTAAAATTTGCTTCTACTTAAGGGGGAACTACACATGAAGGGGGTTTCCGGCATAGTTGCAACAGCAATACTCTTAGCACTAACAATAGCTGGAGGAGTATTAATATACACTTACGTAACAAGGTACTTGAACACTGTTGCAGATAACGGTAAACTAGTGATCGAAAACGCATACTACCTGAGCTCAACACGCAACCTCACAATAGAGCTCAGAAACGTTGGCACAAGAGAAGTATCAATAAACCGAGTAAACGTAGTCACAGAGTCTGGTAAAAGCTACTCATATAATATTACCATTAATCAATCCTCGATCACAGTATTCCCAGGCGAGTTGAAGAGTGTTGAAATAACATTAAATACTACGGAATTACCGCGGTACGTCATAGTTGTCTATAACAATGTCTCCACGGAGCCTGTGATAGTGAGAATAATAGGTTAAAGGGTTCAAGCTATGGTAAAAACTTCGCTTAAAAATAAGCTTATTTTTTTAACAAGTTCTCCTATTAAATTAAAATCTATTTTTACTAATACTAGATCATCTTTAAATACAGGAGAAATCAAGGATATCGTTAAGAGTTATTTAGAACCATACGTATCTGGGTACAACCTCGAAGACGTAGCTCTCGAGGAGGTTTTATACGCATATGATCTAAAGGACCTAATCCGCGTAGAGATAGGATCGATTGATAATAGATTACTATATGCTGTGAAAGAACCCGGATCCTCGGATGAAGAATACGAAGAAGTCTTAGAGGAAGTATTGAAGAACATAATTTCAGGGAAACAAGTAGGTAGAGAAATACAGCTCGACTTGGATAACATATCGGATGCAAAGACATACTTATACTTCAAAATAATGAGTGGTTTAGGCCCCTTCACACCTCTAGTAATTGATCCATATATTGAGGATATTTATGTAGCTGGTAAAACAGGTAGAATCTACGTTGTTCACAATAGGTTCTCATGGATTGGTTGGTTGAGAACAAATATAGTAATTCAACCCAGTTTCGTCGATAAACTCGTTGTATCTCTTTCACGTAGGATAGGTAAACATATATCATTAGTAAATCCACTAGCCGAAGGAACCTATGGGGGGGATTTACGTGTGAGCCTCGTATATGGGGAAACGGTTTCGCCTCATGGTAGCAGCTTAGTAATTAGGAAACGTAGTGGAGTTACTTGGACTATAACCAAGTTGATAAATGAAGGAACAATATCATCTATAATAGCTAGCTATCTATGGCTAGTAATTGAGAGAAAAGGCTGGGTAATCATTGCGGGGCACGTTGGCTCGGGGAAAACAACGCTTCTTCAAGCTCTCCTAACACTAATACCATCTTACAGGAAGATCATCACAATAGAAGATACCCCTGAAATCTCGGGTGCAACAGGACTATGGGAACCCCTTGTGGAGAAAACCGAGGTATTTACACGTGAATCACAAATAGACTCATATACATTGTTGAAATTCGCTTTGAGGAGAAGACCTGACTACATTGTAATAGGCGAAGTTAGAGGTATTGAAGCAAAGTTACTTGTGCAAGCTTCAAGACTAGGTCACGGAGTATTGAACACTATACACGCTGATAGCCCAGAATCAGTGTTGAAGAGATTAATGGCACCGCCTATCTCAATACCGAAAAACTTATTGAACAATATATGGAGTATCGTGATTGTTGGAATCAATTCAACTGGTAAGAGAAGCGTGCTTGCATTATCAGAGATAAATGAAAACTCTGAACTCGTTGAAATATGTGATAACACGAATGGAATTTGCGACGTTGAGAAACTAGTTGAGTCAACTAATAGGTTAAGTAAGTATTATAGTAGAAGCGATTTATACGGTGAAATAACAAGAAGAGCTTTGTTCCTCGAGAGATTAGTCTCGCAGGGAGTATTCTCGCTCAGCGAAATAGTAGACAAGATCACAGAGTACTATACCAGTAGAGAACGAGCCGAAAGAATTGATATAAAAGAAACTCGTCAAATCACTGGTGTTCTCAGTGGAGACAGTAAAGTGCTTAGATAAATCCTACTTGGATTTCTTAGTATACCTTAATGGAATGGAAATGAATGGGTTTAAAATATATGATTTGTTTAGAGCACTATATGTTAGAGACGTTGAAATAGATGAGTGTTATAGTTCACTATCTAAGATTTATTTCGTGCTCGAACACATCACGGGGGATCCGCAGTTAGCACTATATAAACTGAGCGAGATCACGCGAAGTGCTAAGGCATCAACTTTCTTCAGGGGCTACGGTGATATTGTTCTCACTAGTGGAGATACAGCTACATATGTTCATAATACGCTTAAATCAGAGTTTAATGCACTAAAAGCAAGAGTGGAGGAATTACTGAAAATAATTGAAGTAGTCTACGAGGCAATTCTCGTAGCTGTACTTGGATTATCAATGCTTAGTATTATGCCTATGTGGCCTTTTCCGACTTTAATAGGTGTTCTCATATTGGAATTAACGGGTTTAGCCGGTTACTCTATATCGCTAAGTATTATGAGGAAACTGTATTATCAAGCATTATTACCAATAGTTTTAGTGGACGTCGTCTTCCTACTATCTACGGGTTTTCTACTTCTAAGTAATCCTGTGGGCCCCTTATTACACTTAGCTCTATTGATAATAATGCATGTTCTAACTAGAAGCATTGTTAATTCCTTGGTAAACCTTGAGAAGGAGTCCTTAAGAGTACTTAGTGAAGTGTATTCGAGAACTATTCAGGGGGAAACAGTTGATGTAGCGTTGCTTGATTCTCTGACTAACTCGAAGCTAGTAGAGTATAAGTTACTATGGTATAGTATTTTAAACGGATTCAACTCTAAGGATACTATTAGGAGAATAAAGCTACCTGTATTAGCTAGTAAGATCTTATATCTGCTCACAGCTTTACTGAATTACAGTAGTTTGAGTAGTACATATGTGGTTTCAATCTCGCAGTTCGCAGAGGAAATCAATGATTTAAGGAGATTCGTTGAGGAGAAATCTAACTACTATCTACTGTACTCAGTGATATTAGCAGCGTTAATTGCATCATCATATTACATGGTTACTCAAATGCCAATTATAGGTGAAAACACTTATTTACTGGGGATATACGGGTATTTAGGAGTAATAATTACGTCGATTCCAGCATGCGTCTTAAAAAATGGTGGTTTTACATCCTCTAAGATATCCATACTACTTGTAATCTTCGCTCTAGCAGTATACTTAATTATCACGCACGCATTCTTGGTTTGAATATGATTAGTGAAGGGAATACTGTGAACCATGATCACCGCTACAAACGAATTTTTCAAGGCAAAAATACTCAGCAACTTTTAGCAAGATCTTTCTTGGTTATTTTAGTCATCGCTTCTCTTTTCAACGTCCTGGATACTATTTAACTTGGTTTTCAGCGTTCCCCATTCTGATAGCTTGGTATTTAAGCTATGAATACAGAGTACTTCGCTGCTATCAGTGGAGTTCACCGCATCAACTCTTGGTTCCTGAAGATACGTAAATTATGGGCACTATTGCTAGTGCTGCGAGGGAGTCCTCGTTCATATTTTTAAGCAGGTGCATTGCTTTATCAACAACTAGCTTCAAGTTATCAATGTAGAGTAGGAATAAGTTCTCTTCCTTGATACACGCTATCTTCCAGTATCTTTTCTTATCTACCTCTATTCTCTTAATTCTTTCATTAATTATTTTGGAGATGGATTCACATGCTTGAATTAATTTAATAGCTTGTCTATTCGCCCGACCTTCTCCTCGCCCCCAGGGGCTCTAACCCTCGCCTTCACCCTACACTTAGCTATATTCACGCTCCCATGGCGGTTCGGGCAGTTAGTGTAGTACTATCTCTTACCCCTATACTTCCAGACATGACCACGCGAAGGGCCTTCAACTTAACCACATACACCACCAACAAACATACACACAAACACATTTGTAACCTGGATAGTTAAACAGGAAAAATTATTGTTTTTCACTATTCATACTTGCTGAGCTGCTCATATTACTCTGTTTCATTTATAAGTATAACAGTGAACAAGTATTCGCTTGATCTCAACCTAGTTTCGAACAGTGGAAGAAGCGTTTACTTCGTCTTAGGGCCTGCTCTAATCATCTTCTTTGGTCTCAGTGTTCCTTTAGATTTGCATCTCCTGCACTTTGTTGCCCCAGGTGGATTCAGTGCTCCGCATTTTCTGCAAACGTATTTATTTAAAGCTCTTGCTTGCACTATTTTAAGTAATTCCGGGTCATTAATTGGCATTGTCCCGCCTCGTGTCACTGAGCATTGTGTAATTAGCATCGAATTATTATATTTAATTGGGCTTTTTAAATACTACTTCTATAGTGTTTCTAACCCAATTGAGCGTAGTCTATCTTGTATGAGTTCTTTTTCGTCCTCAGGGTACAATGATAAAGCGTACTCTATTAGTTTAAGGTTTAATCCTTTTTGCTTGAGGTAAGCAACGTATTTCTTTAATTTATCTAGGTCTATGCCCTGCCTCGCCTTGAGTACAATGTAATACTCTGGTTTAATTGCCTTAATTCTCGTGCCAGCTAATCTATACTCTACTATGTCTTCGAGTATTTCAAGCGGTATATCTATATCCATGTAGTTCTCGTATAGTTCAACAACTAAATGCCCCTCGCTCACTGAAATAATGATAGATGGCGTCCCAACCTCGGTTGTAGAGATCTCCCAGTTGTTTTTATCAGCTAGTTGATTAAAGAAATCTTTCTCTGCTACAGGGCTAGGATTCAGTACGAATAGATCTAGGTCTCCCTCGAGTTCATTGAACCCGAGAGCTAGTTGGATACTTGTATCCCCAATAATTACAGCTTGTACACCTTCTTCTTCAAGTGTTTTAATTACTTCAGCTAATTCTTCTATCTTATACTTCAATTCATTTACACCTTTGAACCCATAATACTGTATATTAATTGATAAGTTTATGTATTAAGTTAATGTTATTGAAGAGGTTTAATCTGTGAGTAGTAAGATGTTTAATGCTGAAAAAGCAGCTAAACTCCAAAACTTGTTGTCTCGTAGAGTACTCGAGGAACTAGATCATACTCCGCCACTGGATTTCAACAAGATTAAATATATCGCTGCTTTCGATTCCTCTTATACTGGAGGTAAGCAGTGTGCTGTCGCAATAGTATATGATCTCGGCTCTAGAATGATTGCCGAGAAAAAACACTGCGCTGTAAGAGTCAATGTACCATATATTCCAGGCTTTCTCGCTTTCAGAGAAATACCCGGCTATATGAGGATATATGAGAAGTTAAGCATTAAACCCGATTTAATCCTGATTGATGGACATGGATTAGCGCATCCAAGAGCATTTGGAATAGCAACTCACTTTGGATTAGTAGTAGGTAAACCCAGTATCGGCGTAGCTAAACACCACTTATACGGAGAAATAATTGAAAACAATCATCGAAGACTCATAAGCGCTCACGGGGTAATCGTAGGTGAAATATTAGAGCACTCAAACTCGGAACTATACGTTAGCATAGGTTACAAAGTGAGACTTGAAGACGCTGTAAAACTCATAAAAAACCTCTTAGTAGAAAACAAGAAGCTTCCAATACCACTACAACTAGCAGACGAATACTCAAAAATAATTAAAAACAAATATTGCAAGTAGTATGAATAGGGGCCCGTCGCCTAGCCAGGATAGGGCGCCGGCCTGCGGAGCCGGAGGACCCGGGTTCAAGTCCCGGCGGGCCCGCGGTTCCTTTTAAATACTCAGATAAATTCTATAGAGTTGTTTTCCACAGTTCACGCCTCCGTGGGGGAAGTGTAAACTACTATGTGTATTCATGCCTGCTGATCCCTGGTATACCAGGGTAACGTATTTATTTAAGTTTTTACATGCTCCTAATCGGTGTTCTCCAATGAGGCGTGAGCTAGCGATTGCCCTGGTTGTATTGATTATTGCGTTGACTCTGGCTTATGCTTACATATCCTGGTGGAGGCCGAGGAAGGTTTCTGGGTGGTTGTTCACCGTGGAGGTTAATGGTGAGAGGTTTAAGGTGTTGGTGAAGGATCCGGAATTAGCTGATGTTTTCAGGAGCATGTTTAGAGGGGAGAGGGGTGGGATTGTGATCGGCGAGCTCAGGGCTGGCGACGGGGGTTTCAACAAGCCTTGGAGCTGGCATCTAGACCCTGACACTGTGCACGTTGCCGAAGTAGCAATAGAGTTGTGTGATGGGACGCCATCATTCGTGGAAGCAGAACTGGACTATTGGCTTAACGTTGTCAAACGCTACTGTCCCTGGAACGGTAAAGTGGTTGGAGAGGAACCCTGGTACGAGCAGTGAGCCCTATACTTAGGCATACCCATACCTGAGTGATTTATTTGAACCTCTGCTCGACGGCATGCTTAGACCCGAGGAGTAGCCGCATGCTTTATAACGTCCTCCACGTATTCAGTGTGAGTGAGATACTTACCCACTAGTAGAGCCCAAAAGATTCCGGGTTCAAGTCCCGGCGGGCCCACGATCTCTTAAACTTTGCTACTTTGTTCTCTGATTAGCATGTTTTCCTGGATCACCTTCTTGAATGTTTCACCTGTAATTATAAGCGGAGAGTTCTTCGGTACTCTCAATGCTTTAGCGAGTACATCGCATTTAGCTCTGAGTAAATGTAGGGAATTCGTTCTATTAATCTCTAATGAAGCCTCCAAGTTCGCTATACCTTTAGCTATTACATAGGAGTCATCGTTATCTATGTAGAATATTGGAGGCATGTTACCAGGAGTTTCAATTATTTCTACGTCTTCATCTATGAGTTCACGTAAGTCCATGAGATCATCTTTTAAAACATCAATCTCATAGCTTTCACTGCGTACAATTATTGAGACTCTGTACCCGTTTTTCATTAATGCGTAAGCGAGAAGTAGGTCTACAGCTGCTTCGCCAGCGTTGTCGAGCACGAGATATATGTGCTTATTTCTCGGCAAAACTACTTCTTCCTCAATGAATGGTTCATGCCATATAGCTTTCTGTAGGTCTAATGGTTCATATCCAAGTGTACTTGTATCAATAATATTAGCTGCAGCTGAGAACCTCATAGCTATCCTTATATCCCAGCCAACGGCTTCTAATTCTCCGCGAATAAGTTGAGCAAGCTGTACTCCTACCTGATTTAGTTCTTTCTTCACGTGTTTATATGGGTCTTCTAGATTAGTGATTTGTTTTACTATATTGAACGAGTTAGCAAATACATAGCTTCTCCCAGCACTGGTTTGTATGAGGTCAGCTATCTTGATAAGTAACTCGTGGAGAATATCTGTATGCTTCACTTTCACGAGGTCTTGGGAGCGGCTATATATTAAGCATAATTTGCATAGCTCACTATCTACCCATGCTCTCATCCAGCACCACCATGACTCCATCGATTGATCACCGCGTCGCAGGGAATTGTAATAACTGGTTTACAAACTCCGAGGGATGTAAGTCGCAGCAATAGTTGATATTGAGGAGTGCGTATACTTCGGTGTAATGCTTTAATAGAACCATGTTTCTAAGCATTGCGTTGAGTAAGCTCCCTGAAGCTTCTCTAACAGTTATTCGAGGATAAAGGGAAATATAGGTGATTCTCTGAATAACTCTGAGGAAATCATTAACTACTCTTCTAAATTCGTGAAGCTGTATGTTGAATCCATGCACATAGCTTTTGACAAAGACCAACCACCCTACAACTTAAATTATTAACATATGATTAGCTTTAAATACATTTACACAGCTCCTCCAGAACGAGTCAGTGGTGAGAGCTCGCGTTTCCCCTCTAACGGAAATACAAGTATTCACAAATACCATCAAGCACCGTTAGAGGGGTTGCACCTCGATGCGGGTTCACTTGCTTCACCCACACTTCATGGGTGCCTGTCGAGCCCAACGCCACGGGGCTCCCATCTGAGTCTCTACGTCACCTCAGAGCGAGTCATCCGAGAAACTATAATGAGACGGGGGTATTTAAACAATACTCTACGACACTAAGTATTTACAAGTATTCACAGATATTTAAACTTATCATCAATCCCATAACAGCCTTTGATTATTTAAAATCACTTCTTAATTTTACCTTGTACTCTTCGCCACGGAAACCATTATTAATAATTAATGTTTACTGCTTCCACCAAACTTCTACTACCGTAATATTGCTAGGTATCGATTGATACTTTATATATAGTTGCTTTATTGCGTATTAATTCGAGGATTACTATAGGCGTTGTCAGCGTGACAATTATTAGAACATGGTATGTTATAGGATCATCTATTGGCAATACCGTGTTCAACGCTATTATTGTTAAACCCGCTAAACTGTACACAGAGGATAGAAACCCTGTTGCAGATGCTTCGAAACCACTCGTGTTCCTAGATACAACAGCGTATATACTTGTATCGTAGAAGGGGTATACTGGGAGAGCCCAGAGAATAATGAATAATAATGGAGGAGCGTATGGAAGTATGAGAAAGAGAATTAGATACGTGAAAATAGCTCCTATAAAAGCTACTTCCTCATATCCTTTATCAATGAATTTTCCAATGAGAAATCTAAGAGGAGTACCGAGTAGAACTGGTAATGTCCCATAGAATAACCCATAGAAAAACCTTGAATTAATACTCGAGTTACTAATATTTATTATCTCTCTGAGTTTGGAGTCCATTATTAAAGCATTTATATTACTCCCAATGGATATCCCAATGTAAGATAGTAATATTATAGGTGCTAGTTTAGCTAAATTTACGAAAACGTGTTGAATTCCCCTATTTAAACTAGTAGTAAGCTCTCTATCTTTCCCAGAGTAACCCATTGTAACCATGAATACAGCAAGTAAGTATAGAGAGGCCGTTATAAGTGCGAAGAACACTTGCCCCAAGTTAATGTACATTGGCCAAGCTATCGCTGAACCTATGCCCCATCCTACTCCCATCGCTAAGCCAGCATATGAATACTTTGTGCCGACGCGAGCTCGATCCTCTATTAAGCTGCTTAAAGCAATAATTGATACAATGCTGTAGAACAATGAGTAAAACCCTATGAATACTGTTACAAGCATCCAGTCTAATACCGTGAAAATTAATAGTAATGGAATAAAACCTAGTAAACCCAGTGCCAGGATCTTCTTTCTACCATACACGTCTCCAAGCGCGCCTATTATAAATGAAAGCAGTGATGGAGCATACTCAGCACCAGTTATATAGAGGATAACCCATGAACCATATAAGTCTACGCCGAATAAAGGTCGCGAAATAGTGTAATACAAACTATAAACGATGTTCAGCATCATTAACCCAGCTATTAGTTTCACCAATTTCTCCATCGATCACGGTCACCAGTACTACTTTGAACACATCTAGTTTCCTTGCATAGTGTTAAAGCACCCTTATTTCTTTTCGCGAATGCTTAATTGTTTATGTAGGAAACGAGATTTCTTAACAATATCTGCAGGTATTTCGATTACTGCTCCCTCATGTTCCACGAAGTGCCTTCTACTGATATCAAATTTCATTATTTTGAAGACTTCTTCAAGCATCCAGTGCAATTGAGTACAGTGCATGCTTCCATCAACTGTTAAAACAGCTACTTCGCGGAATTTACATCTCGCTAATACACCGGCTAGTTTAAATCCAAGCATGTTAACGTGCTCAGCTTCGGGACACGCAGTTAAAACCGCGTATCCTTTTAACTTGAGATCCTCCACAACTTGTGGTTTCTCAACCTCAAGACATCTACTCACGACAGCTAATTTCTCAGCATCTCGAAAAATAGTTGATTTAGCGTTGACATCCATTAATCTAGGTAACTTATACAGAGTCACCACCCTTTGACATGTAGACTAAGCGGGGAAATATTGATTACAACTGAAAGCCTAGATGCAACTTTGAGCTAGATAGGCAGAAGCTGGCATCAATAAACATATACCTAAAACACTCCAAGATGCGGGGGTTTCCCCACAGCAATGACCCAGAGGAAACAATGAAGGGGGAGCTGTTGGTCGGGGTCACCCCGAGCGGGTGGAGCCCTGTGACATGGATCCCGATGAAAAGGGGTCCCGAGGGCAGTGAAGCCAAGAGTAGAGGACTTAATATCAAGCAACATCAAGCCCAATGAAACCCGAACCCCCAAGATATTCAGGGAATTATTGAGCCTCATGTATAGGTATAAGGAGGCATTAAACCACGCTATTAAAGTAGTGATTGAGGACGAGGCATTAACACTTGGTAAAGCACATAGACTACTCTATAATATCCTCAAGGAGAAGTATTAATCTACCGCCTAAAATTGCTCAGGACTGCTACCGCGAGGCAATAGCCATTGCCAAGTCGTGGCTCAACAACCCTAATAGAGGCAACATACCTAGAGCCAAGACTCTGAGGATCTGCCTAACGCACAAGTATAGTTATAGAATTAACGGTAACTACGTGGAGTTGCTTGGAGGCTCATACCTAAACCACAGAAATACCCTCCAAGAGGGGGTCTTAGCGGTGGATGTTAATGAGAAGCACATTGTTATTGGTAATTCCATGCTTGAATATAGGTTTAAACCCCTATTGAGAAGGCACTAGACGCATAATTGAGGACTGGGTTAAGAAGACATCACGTGAGATCGTGGCGTTGGCGAAGCAGCATCAATACGCAGTCGCTAGGGAGGATTTAACGGGATTGGTGGAGAGTTTGAGGAAGCTCCCCCGGGAGCACAAGGTCTCCCTACTAATACTCAGCTACAGGAGGATTTCTCAGTGGATTGACTGGCAGTGCGGGAAATACGGAGCCCCAGTTGTAGCAGTAGACCCTATGGATACATCCACGAAGTGTACAAGGTGTAGTAGTAAGATGAGGGAGAATGGTTATAGAGTGTTCAAGTGCCCTAGGTGCGGTTTCGAAGCCGATAGAGACACAGTAGCAGTATTAAACATCGAGAAAAGAGCCATAGACCAGATGGGGGGATCTCTGACCACCCCGACTGCCCCGCAGATGACAGATGTAAACCCGAATAGATGCAGGGAACCAGTGAACCCCCTAAAGGGAACCCTCGCCCTTCAGGGCGGGGAGGAGGTCAGAAGAATTATGTCAGAAGAATTATTAATGCAGTAAAAACTAGTAGTGTAGCAACTAGTTTCTTGAGAGTTAATTCTTCCCCTAGGATTAAAATGGATAATAAAAGTACAAATAATACGCTTGTTCTATCAATTAGTGCAACCTTGCTTGCTTCACCTCTCTGTAATGCTATAAAGTAAAAAATCCATGAGGCGCCACCTGCAAGCCCGCTCATTACTATAAATAAATACTCTAATCGAGTGAGTTTGAAGAGATCACTGAATCCCCTGTAGGAGTATAGAACTATGAACGCTAGTAGAGTCATAACAATGGATCGAAGCGCTGTAGCTGTCAGTGAATCAACATTCTGCAACCCTATTTTTGCGAAAACCGTAGCTAAAGCAGCTGCAACTGCGCTTAGTAAAGCGTAAATAATCCAGTCACTCATTGAGATGTCACCTTTGAAATATAAACCGATAACAAATTAAATATAAGTATATTTAGTGGAATTATAGGAGATCTCGAAACTTATTTAAGGGTTTCTCCGTTTAAAAACTATTCCATGGATGCATTTGATAAGAGGAGTGAGGCTATGGGTTTTTAGCTACAGTGAAGAGCAACTAGAGAAACTAAAAGTAGATAAACAAATGCTACGTGAAATCATTAAAGAACTCAAAAAATGGAGAGCTCACGCAACAATACTGCTAAGTCTATATGTACCACCAGGTAGACCTATTAGTGATGTCTTAGCATTGCTAAGAGAAGAAATGTCGGTTGCGGAAAACATCAAATTAAAGAAAACACGTAATGCTGTTACATGGGCGTTGAGTGTTGCATACGATAGGTTGAATAAAATACCTAAAATACCAGATAACGGCTTAGTCTTATTTGCTGGAATGAACCCTGATACCGGTGAAACAACGGTCGTAATGCTTGTTCCACCTGAGAGTGTACCAGTGTTTTTCTATAGGACAGATAAGTATTTCCACACCGAGTTCTTAGAGGAAATGATTACTGAGAGTAATATCGCGGGTTTAATAATCATTGAAAGAGACGCTGCAACTATAGGGATACTTAAAGGTAATAGATTAGAAGTATTGGAAGAACTCGAGGCATATATTCCAGGTAAACACCATAAAGGAGGTCAAAGCCAGAGAAGATTCGATAGAATAATAGAGGAAATGGTTGAAGATTTCTACAAAAAAGTAGGTGAACACGCGAATAACATATTTCTACCTCTATACGAGCAGAAAAAATTAAAAACAATAATTATAGGGGGTCCTGGTTACGCTAAACAAGACTTCATACAGGGAAACTACCTAGATTATAGACTTAAGCAAATAGTTGCATCTGAGTTAATAGACGTATCTTACCAAGGTGAAGTAGGGTTAAGAGAATTAATAACTAAAGCCGGGGATTTACTTAAAGAGTACGAGTACGCTGATTCCATGAAGCAACTCGAGGAATTCAAGTATCATTTAGCTAAAGATGATGGATTAGTAGTTTATGGTGATGAAGAAGTAAAATTAGCACTCGAGCAAGGTCTACTAAAAACCCTCCTAATTGGAGAGACAAGAGAAGATGTAAATCAATGGTTAGAAGCAGCTTCACATAAAGGAGTGAAAGTGGTTGTAGTGAGTAATGATCTCCCAGAAGCAGATTGGTTTAATAAAACCTTTAATGGTATAGCCGGTATTTTGAAGTTCAGAGTAGAATACTAAAAACTGATATTTCTCCTCCTCTTAAAAGCAAGCTCTTAGTTATAAAACGAGTTTAATTATTTATCATGAGTAATTTTCACTGAACTCTCCTAAAATTAAGCTTGAAATTTCATTGGTGACTAGAATTGCACGGTGTTGAATCAGTTATTGGAGCATACTTGGCTATAATGCTAATTATTAGCGTAATGCTTGGTTTTTACGCACTGTTTAATAACTCAAGTGCTAACATAAATGATCAGCTGAACAACAGTATGGAGAAAATGCTTTATTTAAATAATCCTCCGGTGTTATCACTAAGTTACATTAATGAAAGTTTCATTAAACTAACCATATATCCTTATATTCCACTATACGTTAAAGAAATCTTAGTTAAAGACATCAATGGAACTATACTTGAGTACAAACCCCTCAATATATCTATCATGAATAGCTTCAACGTAGAGATCTCCAGGCCTAGGAGACCCGCAATCCTCGTGATAGTGTCGAGGAACGGGATAGTATACTACTATGCACCAAGATCAGATCCTAATTTAGCATCCGCCCCTGAGGAAATAAGAAGTAAAATTTACATAGATGATGAACTAATAAATTACCTTTCCTCAGGCAACTCGAACAATGAAGGTAGCGGTAATTCAGGTGTGGGCAATGTATTGGTTTTACACAGTGTAGGCTACAAGATCACTGTTGGAAGAGTCCCCGGCGACAAATTCAATGACGTGTTTTCACGTGGCCCGGTTCCATGTCTACCTTACTTCCCCGATGTATACTCATGTAATATTAATGCTTACACTTTGCAGTCTCCATACTACTATGTAACTTTTCTAACGTATAATTATTCCGCGAGTAATTGGCAAGTTTCGAGTGATGGAACACTGTACTTAAATCTTTACGGTCTCTCCTCGCTCATTAGTTCGGGTTACCCATTCTTCCAAGTTTTAAAATTCGCGAGGATTAAATCAGAGAATCCCGTGCAAATTTACTTTAATTACAGCGCGTTTTTCACTATGATGTATGGTAGTGACCCTGGTAATACATGGGTGAACGTTGTTCTATACGTTCTACCACCATATTTTGAACTAGAAAATGCTATATTCCTGGCTCCTCCAACTATTTCAGGGCGCTCGGCTACTGGTTGGCTTTACAGAGCTCTACTGGTTCAATTCCCACCCTATAGTTTACCGCGTGATTCCTCCAAAGCAACCTATGGACCAGTAACAGGTAACTTAACTCTAACGGTAAATCCACTAGATTACGGTTACAGCGAGGTTTTAGTGGCTGTGGGATTCGAGATAATTACTACTGGGGGAAGATTATATGCTAATATATGTGTTCAATGATATATTACTAATGCAAAAATGGAGGAAAGCAGTGCAGGTATCAACCCATACTTGAATATTTGCGTTAATGCTTGTTCTATTCTATAACGACCCATTATGTTTTTAACTGTCACCACTGCGAGTAATAGTATAGTGTACTTTATTATTAAAACGATAGCTCCATTAACAGAGAAATGCCTAAATGGAGCTGGTCCACCCAGTAGCACATATACGCCTACTATGAGCGCTATCGTGAGATCTAGATCATGTAGTAGTCTCGCAAGAGCTAAGATTGGCCCAGAGAACTCTGTTTCAAATCCTGCTATGATTTCTTGCTCAGCTTCAGGTATATTGAATGGAGGAAACATTGCTTTAACTTGTACACTTATAATGTATGCTAGTGTTGAAAGCAACATTATTACTAGCGTTGATGCTTGTAACCATAGATTTGGAACATAAATATACGTGTTACTTATGCTCATGAAGGGTGTTTTACCACGTGTAGCTAGATATACTGGGACCACTAGACTAGCGAAATACGCTGGTTCAGCGATTGTTAGCACTGATAACAACCTTGAAACACCTATATTAGTGTATGGGTTAGGAGTGGTGAGAGCAGCTATAATTAGCATGAATATGGGCATAATGCTTGTCATGTAGAAGAATACTAATATGTCGAATTCCCCTGCAACATTATATGGACTCAGAGGTAATAATATAGTGGATGAAATAATGAACGCTATTCCAAGTATTAGGGAAAACTCAGCAGCTCGGATCATACTGTACTTTGTTTTAACTATCTCTTTGACTCTAAGTAGTTTCAGGAAGTCAAATAGTGGCTGCAGTAAACCAAATGGTCCAACGTAACTCGGCCCCATTCTCCTCTGGTATCTAGCGCTCAGTTTTCTAACTAAGTACTGAGTTAAAAAAGCTAGTGACACCATGAATAGTAGTCCCGGGAAGATTGTAATGCTGAATATTAATGTTGAAATCTCCATGGCTAAATCACCCTATGAGTGAAGTTAATATGAATGCTATGATGGCGATAATCAGTAGTAATGAGAACCAGGAAGACAGGAATTTATACCAATCATGTAAACTACCCGTGTGAACTCTTTCAACTAGAACCTTATATAATGACTTAGCGAACTTCTTAATGAAACCCCAGTATAGGGACGCTATGCTGGGTGTAATCGATGATACAACGCTTTCAGGTTCCCCGGATAAATAAACTGAGGTGTTCCTGATTCTTCTGGATCTAAGAGCGTAGTATATTGTTATGAGGAGAAGTACAATGAACCCGGTTACTAGAGTAGTAACATAGACTACTTCGTAAGGGCTTAATATCACTGTGTTCTTCATGGAGTAACACCCATAAACCATTTTAACTCCACGGGTATGAGATTCCAGGCCCTAGAAATATACTCAATCACACCGTTCATAGTAATAATGGCTCGGCTAGCTTCATCGTAAACAGGCCACAGGTACTGGAATAATGCTCCTAGTACTAGTAGAGATAGAGCCATAGCGAAGAGAACGGGCTCTATCCAAGTTTTTTGAACTCGTTGACTAGGTTCTTTACCAGTTGCAAACACTATTGCGGAAATGGCTTTTAAGTAACCTGGGATCGATAAAGCGGATATTATTATTATCAATATTGCACCAATAATAAAACCTGAATCCAAATATCCAAGTGCTATGAGTAACTTGGAGTAGAATCCTATGAACGGTATAAATCCAGCTAAATTGAGGAATCCCAGTATCATGGAGACCGATGTTAATGGGTAATATCTGCCAATTCCCCTCATTTCATCTAGATCTCTTGATCCAGCGGCATCTATTAACACACCACTGGACATGAAGAGTAAGGCTTTAGCTATTCCATGCGCAATTAAGTGAACAATACTGCCCATTACTGCTAGTTTAATGGCTTCTTCGTTTCCACTGAGGAAGCCTGCGGATAAACCCATGTAGGCTATACCGATATGGCAAATAGTGCTATATGCTAGCAGTCTCTTAATATCTCTTTGAGCCATCATCATTAAAGCACCCAGGATTCCACTTAGTGATCCAAGCGTGAAAATCGCGGAGAGAACTATTTCACGGTATTCCGCGATAGCGCTATTGGGTCCGAAGATCGTGTAGAGGAAACGAGCAGTTGCGTATACTCCAACGTTGACAACTAACCCTGAGAGAGCTGCTGATACGGGAGTAGGAGCCTCTGGATGAGCGTCGGGTAACCAGAAGTGATTAGGTACTAGTGCTGATTTATAAGTAAACACCCATAAAGCTAAAGCCACTGAGAATACGCTAATGTATTTTAACGCTGCCGAGACCTTGGCTCCCGATATTCTAGTGAATATGGATAATACAGCCATATTCACTGAACCGTATCCTGCGTATAGTAATACTACTGCGGTGAAGTAAAATGTTGTGGCAACAGCACCTATTAAGGCATACTTAGCAGCCGCTTCCACTGCTTCTGCGCGGTCTCTGTGATATGCTACTAATCCATACGCTGTTATGCTGAGTACTTCAAGCATCACGAATAAGTTAAATGCATCGCCAGTGTATAAACAACCAAGAATACCTGTTTCAAGACCGATTAATAGTACATAGTACCACGAAGGATCATCTATGTGATGGCTATACCATAACGAGTAAACAACTATTGTGAACATTATCCAAGCTGTGAAGAAACCGATGAGGGCATTAAGCTGATCCACTTCATAAACTATGCCGAAATGCGGTGGCCACCCACCATAAGTATACACCATCGGCCCCTCTGTATACACCTTGAATAAAACAATCGTAGTTGATATAACTGCGAACATTGAGCCTATTAATGCTATAATGCCCGGTAAACGCGTTGACTTAAATAACTTAGTGAAAGGAATAATGAATGCGTGAATGATTAAAACCGGTGTAAGCAGGCCCAACATCTGTAAAGCTAACTCCATATTTCTCAACCTCAATCAAATATCTTCTTTGAATATTCCTCGAATACTTTCGAGATGAATTCTCTTGCTTTTTCAGGCTCTAGGGTTTTAGCATCTATCCAGTGAATATAAAAAACTCTTTCGTTTTCATCTATTTCAACTACGACTGTACCAGGTGTATTAGTAATACTGCATGCGATACATGTTTTAGCGTAATCTGTTTCAGCATAATATGGTACTTTCACAATAGCGGGGTTGACTGGTACTCGTGGATGAAGTATTCTCTTTATCACATCGACGTGGGCTAGAGTCTCATCAATAATGAAGTACCTAATAGCGTATCTCACTAAGATATACCATCTGCGTGGATCAATTACTTTTAACGCATTGCTTAACGCTATGTTGGAGAACAATACGCCGGTAACCACGGCTACTATGAAACCTGTCATTAGATCGTAGATACTTACGCTTCCGGTGAAAACTATGTAAACAATGAATGTTAAGCATGCGACTATGAAAGCATTTAGTGCTCTACTCATGTTCTCACCCCTTCAACTTCCTTATTTCTCTCATATCAAGCGTTTTGTAGTGCGCGTATAGAATATAACCTAGGAAAACAAGAAACAATGTAACGGCTAAACCTATTACTACCGCGGTTAAAACAAGGGCCTGAGGTAATGGATCAACTGCTCGCTCAGCGAACTCGATAATGGACTCAGTCGTAGGTGGAACTGTTAAAATAGGAGGCCTTGGGTTTAATTCATTCACCCATCTCCTGTACCCAATGTAAACCGTGAAAGTGTTCAAGGTATCAGATAATATGGTTAAAGCGATCACTTTTTTAGTGTAGTGAGGTTTAAAGAATATACCGTAAATAGTTAATACGACGTTAACTAAGAGAGAAGAGAGCAAAATAAGCATTAGATAAGTGTTAATGAAATCCAATGTCATCTCATTCACCCCTCTTTCTTCACCAGCATTAAAACTATGAATGCCATTGTGAACCCAGAAGCAACAGCCAGCATCTCGAATAAGTTGAAGAACCATAGCGTTCCACTGATCAGCACTCCGTTTAACTTGTCTGGGAGACCTAAAGGTGCATCAAATTTAGGCATGTTCTGGAAAACATACGTTGTTCTTCCAGCAGTTAAACCTATAATGAACGCTGAAATCGTTGTTAAACCTATGCCAATTAAACCAAGGCTTCTCAGCAAGAGCATTTTTTCCGTAGTAACTCTTTTAGTGAGAAGGTAGAGAACCGAGAATACGATGATAATTATCATAGGTGCAACAGCTATCGTTGCACCTCCTTGGAATCCGCCTCCTGGAGTTAAGTGACCATGTAATCCTATAGATGCACCTACCGCGATGATCATTGGTGAGGTGATCTTCGTAACTGTTTTAACTATTACTGATAAACCTTCATTGCCTTTATTGAACTCTGGAGTAGCCTCAACGTATAGTTTACGTGCAAGTGCTAGTGCAGCTATTAAAGCCAAGTAGAACACAGCTGTTTCAAATAAGGTATCAAGGCCTCTGTAGTCCCACACTATTGCTGTCACTGCCTCAGGTGAGTTAACAGTATAGAACGGTAACTGCGGATTATACGTAGTAACCAAGTAGAACACAGCGAGGTTCCTGATTTCACTAGTAGGTGTTAAATACATATATGCAAAAGTAAGTAGTAACGCTATTGATAATATAAGAGTAACTAATAAAACTAGTTCAACTAGCTTCATTCCTTCTCCCACCTCTCGGTTTTACTAATTAAAATCAGTAACACTCCTGGAATCAACCCAACAGCAACTGGTAGGTAAACTAAGACTATGTCTGGAGCCATTAAGAAGTAGTATAATAAAGCGTAGAAGCTACTTTGAACAGCACTATATATAACTGCCTTAACTAAGTCCCTCTCCTGAATAGCCATGTAAACGGCTATCGTAGACAATACCCCGATAACCGCCATGATCAAGTATACTATTGTTTCGGAGATCATATACTTCACCCACATAGATCCTTATCTAATAAGTCAGCTATGCATGGTTGAACTCTAGCTATTTTAGCTTTGTGAACACCTCTTGCAATAGCGTGTGATCCAGCTGGTGCGAGAATTAAAATTATAATGGCAGCGACTAAGCTCGCACCAGCTATAAACCAGCGGTAAGTGCCTAGTTCACTCAACGTAATAGATAGTAGTGAAGCACCTGTTAATGGGTATACGCAACCCCATATTGTTCCAATTGTTGCAGCGTGAAGTCTTAAGTAGAAGTTTTTAAATCTATGGAACCCAATAGCTGAGATTAAACTAGCAAAACCACCGAGAACAATTAACCCTAGACCAATGATTCTTAGTGCTAGTTCAATGACATCAAGCACCTAGATCACCTTTCTCCAAGTACTTAGCAACGTATACGTCGAGAGCATATATCCATAGTGCGAGCGGTATAGCAACAACAGTTAAAATTGGTTCCTTGAAAAATATGGAGAATAATATCATAAGGACTACTGACGCATAAGTAATAGTATCTATCGCTAAAACCTGGTCTCCCAGAGTTGGTCCTTTAAGTGCTATTACAGTTAACAGAACTATTGAAATAGTGTACAATATTGAAACAGCTAGTAAAAGCTCCCAGATCACTGTGACTTTACCTCTTTGAGTGTTTTAAGTGATAAATCCTCAGACGTGTACCTTGTGGGACCAGCAATATCATATTTACTGGTTACAATATAAGCGTTTACAGGGCATACTTTGACGCATCTATAACAGTAAACGCATTTACCATAGTTTATCAATGGATACAATCTACGTGGATTTATTTTAGGAACCGCGTACTCCTGTGGAATAGGAGTCATTTTAATAGCGTCTGCAGGGCACTCTATTGAGCACAGTGAGCAACCAGTACATTTAGATAAATCAGCGTACTGTATTCCGCGAAAATCAGGTTCTATAGTTGTTTTCTCGCGTGGATACTGAATAGTTGCAGGTTTGCTGACGAGGTTTCTAAGCACGGTTTCAAGTAGCTTAGGGCGCTTCATCTTTTTCCACCAGATGATAATTGTTTAAATGGAATACGCTCTCTCGTCCCCTTCTCTAAATCGATTACGGTCACTCTCTCCATGCAGGAAATACAAGGATCTAAGGATGTCAATATAACTGGTACATCTGCTAATGAGTACCCAACATACATAAACGCAGAGTTCACTATGTTGTTGAAACTAGGAGTTCTTATTTTAACGCGATACGGGTTTTGGCTTTTACCATCACTCATAACGTAATATGTTAACTCACCTCTCTGCGCTTCCACTCTGGTAAACGCTTCTCCAGGTGGAAACTTCCGAGGAAGTCTTCTCTCGTCTGGAACAGGGTTACCATCTAATGGTAAATTACTCAATATGTAAAGACCCATTTCTATGGATTCCATTACTTCGCTCCATCTAACCATCATTCTAGCCCATGAATCACCCTCGTTTCTAGTGACTACGTTGAATGGTATCTCATCGTATGCATCATACTTATCGCTTGCTCTACTATCGATTCTAACTCCTGAGGCTCTAGCAGGTGGGCCAACGAAGCTGTGACTCGTTGCATCTCTATAGTTTATTTTACCTACATCAATAAGTCTCTTCAAGATTGTTTCATCCTCCTCGAAGACCTTTACGTAGTACTCGACTCTAGGTTTAAGTTTTAAAAGGATCTCCTTGATCTTCTCTTTTTTAACATCATCGATATCTCTGCGAACGCCGCCAACTATCATGAAGTCTGCTGATACTCTGTTACCTGTGAGTATTTCCTTAGCTTTCATTACTTTCTCTCTATCCAGCATTATCTGCATGAACAGTGTTTCGAACCCAACTATTTCAGCCATAACTGCGTTGATTAACATATGGCTGTGAATTCTTTCAAGTTCCATGGAGAGAACACGGAGGAACTTAGCTCTTCTATTTGGTGTAACATCAAGTATTTGTTCAAGTGCTCTCACATAGCAATTCGCGTGCACAGCGTTGCATATACCGCATACTCTGCTAACTATAAATATGTCTCGGTAAAACGTGTTTTTTTCGCATAGTTTTTCGATACCCCGATGATTGTAACCCGTGTTAACGTCGACTCTTACTACTTCTTCACCATCTGCGTATACTTTAAGCATTACTGGTTCATGTAGAGCAGGGTGTTGTGGACCTATTGGAACCTCTGTTGTAACTACCGGTATTTCAACGATCTTCGTTACACTCATGTCATACACCACTATCTTTCCTTAATGGATAAACATTCTTCTCAGCGAGCTCAGTTGGGGTAAAGAAACCCCTTTTAAGGAACGGGTTTCCTCGGAAAAGTACGCCGAGTAAATCATATGTCTCGCATTCCCCGGCTAATGCGCCTGGGACAATGTCAATGATGCTCTCCACTACCGGGTTTTCTCTCGGTAGATAAGTTCTTATAACTATTGTTTCTTCCTCGGGTAAAAGTACAATGTAGTAGTCTAAGCTAACCTTATTCTCATCTTTTAAATCTGTACCTGTAATAGTGGATAAGTAGAATCCCTCGTATCCAGTTTTCTCGACTAGGGATTCGAATATCTTTCTAACATCTTCAGGTTTCACAATGAATAATTTTCTATTAGGCTTCAACACGCCTTTCTCTAAGGCAAAACCTTCCACTAGTCTAAGTTTCTCAGTCGCATCCATAACTCTCTACCTCTCCCTTCTTAATAGCTTCCAGTAGTTTCACAACTCCATCTAAAATAGCCTCGGGTCTTGGAGGGCAACCGGGGATGTAAGCTGAAACTGGGACAACTCTGTCGACGCCTCCCACGACACTATATGATTTCGAGAAAACTCCGCCATCTATAGCGCATGCTCCAACTGCTAGTACAAACTTGGGGCATGGCATTTGGTCATATAGTCTTTTAAGTCTATCAGCAGCTTTCTTCGTGACAGCACCAGTAACTACGAGTATGTCACCGTGCCTTATACTGGGTGAAAGTTTAACTCCAAATCTCTCAGGATCATAGAGTGGGGTTAGAGCTGCTAAGACCTCTATATCGCACCCATTACAAGCTCCTGTATTAAAGTGAACTAACCACGGACTATACTTTACAAGTCTATAATCAACCTTTTTTGTCTGTGGTTTCTGAGACATTGTAAGCACTCTCCAAAACCCCTGCTATACCTTGAGGCTTTTAAAACCTTATCTTACACATACTTATACGTATATATAAAACTAGATGTTTACAGATGCAACCCGGAATAGATGCGGGGAACCCAGTGAACACTCCCCAAGGAACCCCTACCCTTTAGGGCGGGTTGGAGGTTTGATACTTCAATGATGCTGCAATTATTTGCCCAAATGCTAATCCACCATCGCCTGGAGGCATCCTTCTAGGTAAGTGAAATATCAGCTGATCCTCTGAGAGCTTGTCGCGTAGACCACGGTAAATGAACTCGTTAACAGCAGCACCACCAGAGACCACGACGTGATCTACTCGTAGACCTTTAATTGATTTTAAGATTAATTCACCAAACCAATAACCGAGACTATATAAGAATCCTCTTGCAATAGAGTTAACACTGTACTTGTCTCTATTCTCGATTATCCAGTCGATAACGCCATCATAATTTAGTTTGATAACTCCATCATTATTGATTATCTTATGATTATCCAACAGTAGATCATCGCCGTTAAAAGCAATCGACTCCAACCAAATAGCTGGTTCTCCATCATATGTTCTCTCTATAGTTGGATTCAATATTGCTGCGACTAAATCTATTAATCTACCAGTACTGGAAGCTGGTGTGTATTTACCGCTTCTTGCTAATAGGAACGCTGTTTTACACTCCAAGGACTTCACTTTATCAATATTAGTTAATTTCGTTATTTCATCGAATTCGAACCCGCGCATCGAGTAGTAAGAGAAGAGTAAACGTATAGGTTTATATGTATCTCTATCGCTTGTTAGTGGTAACGGATTAATTGAACCTATTCTCTTATAACCATAGGAATCAGTGTTAAATAAGAGTATTTCACCTCCCCAGATTGTTTTATCTGGCCCCCAGCCTAATCCATCTATGGCTAAACCTACTATAGTACCACTAAGTTCATTATCAACAGCGGTACCTAATACGTGTGCATAATGGTGTTGTACTTCAATCCATGGAAGAGACTTGGTTTCCGCGTACTTTACTCCTAGAGATCTAGAGTACATTTGGGGATGCAAGTCAACTACTACTATGGGTTTACTTGATTTACCCAAGTGGTAATTATCAACTAAGAACTCAATGTACTTTATTAGTTCTCTTTGTGCTTGAATGGATTCAAGGTCTCCAATGTACTGTGTTAAAGCTATTTTATCCTCGAAGCCCACTCCCCCCGTATTTGAGAGGTCTCCCCCAAAAGCTATGAACTCTCCTCCAAGATCTCTGTTCACCGTAATCCACGAGGGAGCATAACCCCTGCTTCTACGTAGGAAAAGGTAGGAGTAACCCGTCTTCCTTAATACACTATCATCTACTCGGTTAACGATCTCCCTGTCGTGAACTAGAAAGTAATCCGCGATTTTAGATAACTTGTTCTTAGCACACTCTTCATCTATACACATTGGTTCACCGTGAATATTACCGCTCGTCATGATGAGAAACTTGTCCCTGGTACTCATTAAGAGAAGATAGTGTAAAGCAGTATATGCAATAAATACTCCTTCATGCACTAAACCAGGTGAAACATATTTTGAAACAGGGCTCTCTGGTTTTTTAGGTAAGAGTAATATTGGAGCTTGAGGAGAGTTCAGCAAGTCTTCATCTCCGGGATCCATGTACACTAGTTTCCTTAATACATCTGTGTTAAGACCCATTATGGCGAAAGGTTTCCGTGGACGTTTCTTTCTTCTCCTAAGCTCTAATACCACGTCGTCATTTGACGCTAAAGCAGCAATATGATACCCTCCTATTCCTTTTACTCCTAGAATATATCCCTCCTCCACTAGTTTCGCAGCTTCTCTAATTGGATCCTCGCACGCGATTTCTTTGAAGTCTTTATCTAAGAGTAAAAGTCTAGGGCCATCCCTTGGACAACTGATGCCTTGGGCATGATGTCTTCTAATGTTCTCTGGATCGCCGTACTCGTGTTTACACTCATCGCATAGAATATACTTAGCCATAGCGGTATTTTCTCTATCATATGGAGTTTTATACATCATGGAGAACCGTGGCCCACACCATGCACATGAATTGAACGCGTATTGAAACCTCCTGTTTTCCGGATCTAAGACTTCTGCTAAACAATCTTTACATATTGCGAAATCTGGCGGTATATTAGACCTTGTTAACACTGTTTCAGCGCTTTTCTCAATGTTGAACCCATTGAAATCCCCTGGTTCTTCTTTTGAAGCGAAAACTCGATCTAGGATTGCCACGGGGGGTTTATCTACGAATAATGAGTACAAGAACTCGTAAATTTTCTCCTCGCTGCCCTCAATCCATAATTCTACCTCGCTTCCTCCAATGTTCTTAACGTATCCTTTTAACCCGTGTTTAAGCGCTAGACGAGATATGAAGGGTCTAAATCCAACGCCCTGAACTAACCCTGTTACAATTATTCTTAAAGCAGTAATAGGTTCTCTTTCAACAACACTCAACCATATTCACCGGTTTATTATCCTATAACAATGTTATTGATTAAGTCCTTTTACTTCTTAACTCTAGGGTATCGTGCTCCGTCCCCGATAACCCAGTATTCTCCATCACTCCTCTTCTCCAGTTTAAATATTGGTACTTCTTTCTTAACTCTCTCAAGTATCTCTTTGATAGCTTTTATGGCGGAATCCCTGTTAACAGATGTTACAGCTATTATGACTGTAATGTCTCCAGGTTTCAATTCACCAATATAGTGCCAAACAACTACAGATCTTAAGTCATAATTATCGGCTTCTTCGCGAGCTATTTTCTCTAATTGCTTGATAGCAGCATCCTTTATAGCGTCATATTCTAACTCATAAACTTCACTATCCCCGATTTTACCTTTAACGAAACCAATGAAAATAGCGAGTGCACCGGATTCATGGTCTCTGTGTGTAAGTTCATTAATCAATGCATTAAAATCAACTCTATCTTTTTCGCTGAGTATCTTTACATCAACTAATCTTCCTCCACCTGAAAAAGGTGGAGTTAAATATACTGTGGAATCTCCATCTATGACTTGATCTTTACCGATCACCTTATCGTTTGAAATAACAATGATTTCTAGGTCTCTTGGAACACCGTATTTTTCTCGAATAAGCTCTAATAGCTCTTTAACCGTGACTGGTTTCTCAACTTCTAGTTCAACATGTTCTCCAATAATGTCGCGTAGTATTGAAAAAGACTTAACAACTATTTTCACAGTGCTTCACTTTGTTTAGTTTTCTGTACAATTTTTACTTCAACTATTTTAGTGTAAGGATATTGACCTTTCTCGTCTTTTTCATACTTTTTAACCATGTCCCATATGTTGAGTAATGCTACAGTAGCACCCGTTAAAGCCTCCATCTCGACTCCTGTTTGAGCAGTGGTCTTCACGGTTACGTATACTCTGATGCCTTCATCTAATACCTCGTATTTGACATCAACGTTTGTTATTGGAATATTGTGTGTTAGTGGAAGAAGTATTGGAGTGTTTTTAACCGCGTTTATTGCAGCTACACTTGAAACAGTTAAAACATCTCCTTTTTCAACGAGTTTATTTTTCACGAGTTCAACTGTTTCCTTCTTCAATTTTATAAATCCTGTTGCAGTTGCCTCCCTGTAAATTGATGGTTTACTTGTAATATCCACCATTTTAACCGTCAACGTGTTACACCCCCTTTGGTGTGAAGTATGGTTTTCTAAGCATTGTTACTTCCCTAAATGCTTTTATGAGTTTTTCTTCGCTGCGGTTTTTAACTGCGTCAATGATGCTTACACGTGGTTCTTCAACGTATAAGCAGGGTTTAAGGTAACCATCAGGCGTTAAGCGTATTCTCGAGCACTTACTACAGAACAAGTAGTTTCCGTAACCCATGACTACTTCGATTTTTATTCCACTGTTTAACACGTATACTGGTCTATGTTGTAACTCTCTATAATATTTATGAGTACTTCGCTCTTCTAAGTACTTCGTGATAGGAGTTATTTGCACGTGCTCATCTTTATAAACACTTGATGGTACACCAAGTGGAATTAACTCTATGACGTTGACGTTTAATCCCTTTGACTCCGCGAACTCTATTATTTTCTTGAATTCATCGAGATTAGATCTCATCACTAAGTAGTTTAACTTGATTTTTAACCCATATTTAAGAGCTTCATCTATTCCAAGCTTTACTCTGCTTAGTAGTCTTGAACCACCAGTTATATACTTATATGTTTCCTCATTGAGAGAATGTAAACTAACATTTAATCGATCTAACCCGGCTTCCGCGAGGGATTTCGCCTTCTCTAGCAGTAGTGAACCATTTGTAACAAGGGATACTTCTACAGCGTGTGGTTTAATGCTTTTAACTATGTCTGAAATATCTTCTCTTATTAATGGTTCTCCCCCTGTTAGCTTATAGTACTTGATCCCAAGTTTACTCGCTATTCTAGCGATGAACTCATAGTCGCTTGCATCGAACACGTCAACTGGGGTATAGAATACTCCCTCGCTGTGACAGAAAATACACTTATAATTACACTTAGATGTAACGAGTACTCGGAGACTATCGATTACTCTACCATAAGGATCTATAAGCACGCTGTTCAGCATTCCCCCCATCTCATATTAAGTCATAATTATAACAGGGTTATATTAAGATTAATGAAAACAAGTGTTGCTTAGGTGTGATTTAATGAAACCCGATATTCAGTGCTTACGATGCATTATGTCAACAAGGCTCAGGGAGATAGAGCAAGTAAGTCTCGAGAGAAATGAGAAATTAACGTTGTCAAAGGAGATCGCGGCTAAGATTATTGAGCAATTCAACTGGAATATCGAGTTAACGGATTTTGCTTCAGAGGTTTTTAAATACCTTGTATCACGTGCACCCGAAGTCGCGGAGTACTATAGAAACGTTAAGCGAACCTTGAATAAACGCGCTCTAGAAAACATTGAATTACATGAGAGATACATAGTGCAGTTAAACAGTTACGCTAAATTCATGTACCTCGTTAAGTTATCAGCAATCGGTAACTTATTAGATTACGGTGTTGCAGACCATAAGCCACTTGATGAAACCATAACGCCAACAATAGTTGAGAAATACGATGTAGCAGTTGATGACTCATATGAACTATATAAAAAACTTATAAGTGGAGGCGTTAAAATCACATGGTTATTTGATAATGCTGGTGAAGCACCATACGATCTACTCTTGATTAATGAAATACGCAAAATGGGAAACACTGTTTATGGATTAGTTAAAGATGAACCTGGATTCCAAAACGATATTTCAATCGAAGATGCGGAGTACCTTAATCTGAGTTTCTACTTAGATGAACTTAAAACATATGGTTGTAATTGTTCAACAATACACTTAAATCACATAAGTAATGAAGCTAGATCAATATTAGAAAAATCAAATATGATAATAGCGAAAGGCATGAGCCACTTCGAATACCTGTCTGAAGTTAATTTAGGTAAACCAGTATTCTTTATTCTCATACCGAAATGTGAACCCGTCGCACGTAAAATACGTGAAGATTCAAGGGGAAAAATAGTCGTATTATTCAAGCAGCGATAATGGGATTAAAGTGCTTGTACTCGAGAAGAAGAGAAATAAAATAGAGTTTAAAGCCCCCGAGGCTAAGGACATATGTGCAGCAGTTTATGCTCTCACAATGCTTATTCCTCCAGGTTTCGTGACAAGTTATAGTAGTATAGCTAAAACTCTGGGAGTGCATCCACGTAGAGTAGCTTTATGCTTGAAGAATAACAGTGAGCTGATAATTGTTCCTTGTCATAGAGTAGTATATGGCACGAGGAAAATAGGAGGCTATAGTAAACTCGGCAAATCCTTCAAGAAGAAGCTCCTCTTGCTCGAGGGAGTGGTCTTCGAGGACGAGGACACAGTGTCACGAAGTAACTTCATCGACTTAGAGAACCTCCTGGGCAAAAATTAGTAATCGCCATTTCCTCTCCTAGAGCGTTGAGAATCGATCTCAATACTTTATCATTCCTCACGATCTTCTCGCAGATTACGCATGGATGGAAAAGAGCTCCTCTATAAATCTCAAGGACATATAAATCTAGAATGCTTTTTAATTCAGGGCATTTATCAACTAGGTTCATACATTTTGATCTCCGTCTACCTGTGACGATATAGTTTACAGCTGGTTGAGCCATATCGAGTAATCTAGCCACTCTTAACTGTGGAACCCCGTAATCCTTGACTAAAACGCATGCAATATATGCTTTTATTGCTGGTAGGATTTTCTTAGTGTATATTTCGCAATATGATCTCGTTGAAATCACCCATAATAACGATGTTATAGTTACCAATATAATCGATATTAGGTTTAGCAACTTAAATATTATACTTAGTTACTGAAGGTGTTAATTGTGAGTAAAGAAGATCTCTGCTTTAAGATAATAGTTGTAAGTGATAGAGTACTTGAAGGTCTAGATGTAGATATAAGCGGCGATACAGCGTTAAAAATCTTGAAGGATAAAGGATTAAACATATGCGGTAAACTAACAATTGGAAACTCCTATAGAGATATAATAAGAGTAATAAGAGAATCCAAGGAAAGAGTACTACTATTCATAGGTGGAACAGGCCCGAGCCCCAGAGATATAACCGTTGATGTCGTGGAAAACATTGCTTGGAGATGCTTACCTGGATTCGGGGAATTATTTAGGTTTAATTCATACCAGCAAATCGGTGTTCGCGCAATTTTATCACGATCAACTCTCTGCATAACACACGATGGAAAAATAACAGTAGTATTGCCTGGATCTCCTAGCGCTGTATCCATTGGCTTAGAGATTTTATCTCAAGTAGTAAACCACCTAGTTGAGGAGGTTGATAGATATGAGGCACCCCATAGATCGTGTAGATAAATCAATAAATAAACAGTGCATTATAGGTTTCGATATTTGGGGAACATTACTAGATTTAAATAAAGTTCTTGAAACAATAGCGTACACTATTGCTGAAAAATTAAACCTAGATAGAGCATTAACCGTAAAACGTGTCTTTGAAGTTCATGATGAAGCAAAGAAGATCAGGAGATTTAAACCAGATATTTCTCCCAGTGAAGTCTTCGAAGTATCGAGGAGACTTCTTGCAGACTCGTTTAATATGAAGTTAAAGGAAATAGAAGACGTTATTGAAACAGCGTTTAAGGGAGCAAGCAAGGACATAGTATACGGGGACACAATACCAGCTCTCATTAAGCTAAGTAACATGGGTATATCCATGGGGACAGTTGGTAATGTGCTATTTTGGCCTAGCACTTATACAAGAATACTTCTAAGGGAACTTGGATTAATGAATTACTTTGAAGTAACAGTTTTCTCAGATGAAGTAGGCTTAATTAAACCGGATCGCAGAATATATCTAAAATTCGCTGAGTTGATGGGTTCAGAACCCAGTGATCTAATATATGTTGGCGACAATGTAGTTGAAGATGTTGGAGGAGCTCTTTCAGCTGGTGGGTTCGGTGTTTTAATATCTCGTAAGACCAGTAGAAAACTAATTGTTCCAGAACTAAAGGTAGCACTGATCACAGACTTAAACGACCTGGTTGAAGTATACAATGTTTTTTGTAAGCAATAAAAATTTAACGCGAGGAATAAGTTGCTTTGATTCAACTATTAGTGTTTCAGCTAGGCCCGTCAATTCATCCCTTCCTGGTCATCCCTTCCAAGCTTCATCCTCGGTGAATTATTAGTGCATACAAAGACTTATAATTTTGTTTAGGTAGAGCTCAGCTACCACTACGGGATCTTTAATTTCAAGTTTATAGAGAATTCTAGGATCTATTTCTCCAACGAAACCTAATTCGTCATTGCATCCTTTAATTACAGCTGTTCTTTCTGGCAGAAACCCTGGAATCGTTGTTCTCTCAAATGAGGGATCAACGTTGAATTCGCGTAGTAGTGTCTTAACATACGCTAATCCATCTGTTATTGTTGCTTTTTCATGTGATATAGCGATCCCAAGTCTTCTCTCAATACGGGCTTTAGTTTCTTCTTTGGGATCAGGTAAAACTACGTCTCCTATTTCAAACACCATTATCTTAGCGTGTTTACCCGTGTTCTCCTTAACGACTTCAATCAATTGTGGTGTAAGCCATATTCTTAACCCCTCGAATCTCTCGGATCTAGGGTTCTCAACTAAGAACATTTCTTGTCGAGTTCCAAGTAGCTCTTGTTGAGTACTTCTACTACTCATCATGTAGTTAGCTACTTCCTGGAAACCCAATCCCACCAATAGGTCTCTTAATTTACGCGAGAAGTATTCTATTGGATGCATTTTTCCAGGAGTATTTGTTGGTGGAAGGGAGAGAGCCTCCGAGCCGAGGACATCATACCCGTAAGCTATCGCAACGTCTTCAACTACATCAACCCATGTTCTTACATCTATTCTATAGATGGGTGGTTTAACGATCAACATGTCATCGCTTGCTTTAACAACTTCATAGTAAAAGTAGTTTAAGAACTCGATGAGGTGTTTCAACTCTAGGTTAGTGCCCAGTAGATTATTTACATTCCTTAAAGTCACCGTTATCTCGGGGGAATCTATGCGTGGAGCTTCCGCGATTGATCCATCCTCGTAGTATACTTTAATTTTCTCGATTAATCCTGACGAGGATCGCTCAACAATACTTGTAGCCATAATGGTTACAGCGTTAATTACATCATCGAGGCTTGTCCCCGTTGCGTCTATTAGAGCGTTTCTCGTGAAAGGTGTTACTTTAAAGTCATCACTATTAATTATCGGCACTAAACTCAGTATTTTTCCACTAGAATCCCGTAGAACCGGGTATTTAGGCATTTCCTTAATTATGTACCCATACATTAAACCCTTCTCCGTTTTCTCGAGGATTTCTCTTAGATTCATTTGCTTGCTCTCATTCAGTGGATGCATTAAAGTAGTATCGGGGTCAGCTAAATCATAAAATATTGGTGGTTTAATGTAGTCGAGATCATATACTCCAATGCTTATTTTTCTTCGTCCACGCCCATATGTTTGAGTGATTTTTTCCTGTAGCTGCATGATCTGAGATACTGCTTCATCTGTCAATACAAGATCCCTTACAACGGCGAGAGCAACGTAAGGTCTATCAGGAATGTTTCGTGCATATCCCTTGATCTCGGAGTCTTCAACTCTGTATCCTCTCCAGCTAAGTCTAAGCCAGGGTTTCAAAGCACGTGAAACTCCTTCAGCGCTAAAAAGATCTGGCCTATCGCTGTTAGCTTCATATATAATGGAGTCTTCCTCGATTGCTTCTATTTCGCACTTCAGCCTCGTGAACAACTCGTAGATATCATTTACCGTGATTTCTCTTCCAAGTAGTGAATAAAGATCGCTTTTACTTATCTTAACTACCGGCGTTTTATTTCACCCCAGTTTCTCGCTAATAGTACTCCAAGCTTCCGATATCACTTGTTTTTCCTCATTCGTCCAGTGTAATAGATTTTCTAGTTGAAACATTTCAAAGTAGTCTTTCACACCATATATGTGAGCGAGAGGTGCATATACAGTGATGAATGTATGAGCACCTTTTATATTTCTGAGTTTATTGTATTTTTCTAGTCCAAGTATACTATATAAGTATCGTGATGAAACAGGCGTTAAACGCGGATCATACTCTATCTTTACCTGTGATTCAAGCAACTTACTTAGTCCAGATGCATCAATACCTGTTTTAATTGACTCCATGTGGTACCATGCTTTAACGTAGTCTAAGAATAGTTTCTCCAATTCATCTCTCCTATAATCTATTGATACTAAATACCCTGCTAGTGATGCAGCGATCGACGTGCTTATGATCTGTGTTTGAGAAATAGTATCAACATCATCCATATCGGTATGATAGTACTTACTTGGCCACTCATTAAGCATGGCGCTGTCAAGCCCCCATAAGATAGTTACGTCGTGATCGCTTCCCGCGGTATACGGCGACAGCGAGTACCTCGAAGCAGGCAACTTAAATCCGCCGAATGAACTCGCTTCATCAAATACGAGTTTTACTCCTAGGTATACGTATGATGATACCATGGATTTCATGAATAATGGTGAATTAACTATGTTCAATGTAGAATTAGTGATCCACTGTTTAGAGCCAACCATGTCTAGATTTATTACTGCTTTAGGAACCCATGGTAAAACCTTATCCGCGAATATTGTACCAGAGTACTCTGGTACAAAGAGATGAGCATGGGGGATTTTTTTAGGGGAGTTATCAACTAACTCGGATACAACAATATTGGATATAACGCCACTAGCATTATCATGTGCACCCGGCTTAGGGTGACATATATGACTAACGTAGAGTACTCCGGGATCATCGCCTTTGTACGCTAATAACCCATACATTGGCTTAGTAGAAAAACTCGATTCTACTTTCCAGCAGACTTCAACTCTTTGGCCTCTCGAAATCCTTGATAATAGCTTTAAAGCGGTATTGTATGGTATATTTACAACACTCGTGTTCTTAACGTCGTTTACTCCTATGAATAAACCAGTATAAGGTACTGCTTCGGGGTAACGTTTACTATCATATAGAATAATTAATCGAGCCTGGATTTCCCGGTAAGCAACAAATGCGGGGGCCTCCACTATTACTGCTTCGCCTGCACAGTTAGATAAGTCCTTGCATACTTTTACCTCACTGCATCCCTCACCAGGTGGGGAGTGAGCGGCGATTAATGTCGGATGATCTAAGTAGTTGAATCTCAACTTGGATTCATTACCTATACTGAATTCAACGTACCCGTTTACAGCGTTCCACGAGGCAGGGGTTTCCATGAATCCTTTCACACTACTACTGGGTACTTCAAATATTCTTGTTTCGAAGCCGTTTTCTCTAAGAATATCTGCGACTTCGTACACGGCTTTCTCGAGCCCGATGGAGCCCTGGATCCTATTATATAGAGTTATCTTCCTCAGTAGATCTCTAACTTTACCTTGTAATGGAACACTCTTATAAACATCGATTAGTTGATGTAGCTCAGCCAAAAACAACACCCTTTAACTATTAATCAAGTTAATTTTTATAGTTATATACGCGTGTAACTTAAGACACAAGTAGGTTTCATTAAAACACGTTTTAAGGTTCCCTTGATGCAATTTACCTGCATCACTTGACATGAATGCATTAAATCATAGTATTTAATCTCTGTTTCAATCTAGATAGAACGCGGTTTTGGTGATTGCATTGGTTATTGTAAGCATTACACCGGAGATTGCGCTTGAAAAATCACGTACATATGCAGGAGGGTTGGGAGTCCTAGAAGGAGACAAGTTCTACGCGGCAGGCGATATGGGATTAGACTACGTTGTTCTAAGTTTATTTTACACTCAGGGTTATGCTAGGGTTCGTGTAAAAGATGATCAAGTATCATTTGAAGCCGAAGAACACGCCTCAGAGTTCTATGATAACTTAAAACCAAGCCGGGAACTCATGGTTCAGTTGAAAAACTCAACTGTATACGTGAGACCATGGATATATTCTTATAAAACAGCTAAAGCAGTCTTATTTGAAGCTACATGTCCAGAGTGGGCTCGTAAATTAACGAGCAGAGTATATATCGAGGAAACAGATGAAGACAAGTACTTGAAATACATACTCCTAGCTAAAGCAAGCGCTGAGTATATAGCTAGAAACATTGGTTTAGAGAAAGTGTCAGTAATAGATTTAGAGGAATCTTACACTGCATTAATACTATATGTACTCAACACAGCTGAAGCTAAGTCAAGGATAATCCTCCATACTCCTGGTCCCTGGGGGCACCCCGTTTACCCAAGTGACTTCATTGAGAGAGAACTAGGAGTCAGAGTCTCAAGCAGCGTTATAAACATCACGAGTGAAGCCGTTAAAAAACTCAAGGAAGTGATAGTTGTGTCACGTAAGCAGAGTGATATAATACCGAAGATTTTCCCCGAGGCTGTGGGTAAAGTAAAAGCAATAACTAATGGAATATACTTGGAGAGATGGATGGATCCATTATTGTTTACCATGTGGAAAAAAGGAGTGATGGATCTAGATACACTAAAAAATGTTAGACAAAAATCCAAGAAAGAGTTGGAAGCAGTACTTAGAAGCTATAAGGATGATATACGTATTGAAAACAAAGCAGTGATTACATGGTCGAGAAGGCTATCCAGATATAAGAGACCATACTTTATAGCGAGATTTATTGAGGAAAACCCTGATTTAAACGTAGTATATATATTGGCGGGTAAACCTCATCCAAGAGATCCCGATGGAGTTAACTACCTTAAGTGGTTTAGGGAATTGAGTCTCAAGGTAAAAAACGCCATATATATACCTGACTATGATCTAGATGTAGCTAAATTACTGGTTAAAAGTTCAGATCTATGGTTATTTACACCATTTAGTGGTTGGGAAGCCTGTGGAACAAGCTATATGAAGGCATTAGTTAACGGTGTACCTGTTCTATCGAGTCGTGATGGAGGAGTTTTAGAAATCATTGAAGAAGGAGTAAATGGCTGGTTGTTCGGTTCCGATATCCGAGATTTTGTTGATATATACAAAGACGCTAGAGCAAGAGAGATAGATGAAAGAGAATACAGGGAATTCTCCGAAAAAATGAAGACAATAACCAACATCTACTACAACGATGCAGAAAAATACTGGGAAACAGCTCTAAATGCGTGGAAATTGACGCCACAAAGAGTAGATATAAAGAATGTTCTAAAGGAATATTACTTCCCTAAATCTACACTAAATTAAGTCTTCGCTTTTCACCAATGCTCACCACTGCATCATAGCGAAATAGGAATCGAAAAACTTGTTATTAACTATAATATGTATTTCTACCATCCAAGAAACATCTTCGCGGATAACTCCAGTGCTCTAAACGCTGGGAGCTCTTCGCCGCTTAGGAACAATAGTACAGAGTTCCCGCCTGACGATACGTGTATTTTTCCATTGCCTTGGTTCTGTTTAAACATTTCTCCTAAATGTCCTCCTGCAACGAGAACGAACCCGCTGGATTTAATTGCTGCATCCATTAGTTTCAAGGTTCCAGCCCTGAACTCCTCTAACTCGATTACTCCCGCAGGGCCTCTCATAACAACTGTTCTCGCATCTTTGATTAACTCGCTGTAAATCTCAGCTGTATGTTCTCCAATATCCATTGCAACACCTTTGATTTGCCCTATGTACTCGTTTTCGACTTTATCCCCGATCTTGGTTTTTAAGTCCACGGGAGTCTCTATTGGTGCACCGCGTAGTAGCAAGCTTTTGGCTATCGTTATATACTGGGTTAAATTACTTTCTTCAAGTAAGTTGTAGTTTTCAAAACCTATGTTCACTCCTTTTGCAGCTAAGAAGAATAAACCCAGTAATCCACACGTTAATATTCGATCTGCGAGTTTATTTTTAACGAGGTTATCTATAATTCTCAAGTGATCTACTACTTTTCTACCTCCAAGTACATATACTCTGGGTGGTTCTGGTTCAGATATAATTCTGCGCAACGCATTTACTTCTTTTTCAAACAACGGTCCAATGGCACTGGGAAGTAACAGCGGTAATCCAACTATGCTTGGATGACTTCTGTGAGCTGTAGCAAATGCGTCGTTAACATATACATCTACTACGGAAGCCAGTCTTTTCGCTAGAATGCTTGAGGACTGTTTCTCGGGCGGAGCCTCAATTATCTCTTCAGATATTAATCTTAAATTATCAAGTAAAAGCACTTCTCCCGGCTTAAGGTTCTTTATACTGTTTAATGCAACAGGACCCATAACATCGTTTACGAACTTAATATCAAGTCCTGTATATTTTTGGAGTAGTTCATGGTGTTTCTCCAACGTCACGAAATCCGGTGAGCCTGGTCTACTCTGGTGTGAACCCAGTATTAATGCAGGTGAGTATTCTTCCATTATTTTCTTTATGTAGTACGAATGTATCTTGATTCTCCTATCCTCTAAAATTATGGATTTGTCTGGGTCTACTGGTACATTAATATCTATTCTCATGAAGACCTTTTTTCCACGAATATCAAGGTCCTTCAATGTTGGGAATCTGGGTAGATACATAGTGTTCATCTCATCCCTATTTGTGCTATTGGATTTCCATTTATAAGTCTTAATGGATTGGTTTATTTCATTATTTTAATAGACGTCAACATGTTGTCTATGCGTGTTTTTTATTTGATTAATGTAAAAATTAGCAATAAGGGTTATTTAAATAGTTAAATAAAAATTTAAATTAATACTAGTTGCCGAATATTAGTGTATGATACAAGTCGTTGATTATCCAACTCTGTTTCAATAGAAAAGATTAAAGTAAATGAATCAAAAACAAAATTGTTTTATGTAATTGAGTAACTTATCCGCAAACAGGGTAGTCATCGGGTACTTTGACTCTGAAGTATCTACCTGTCTCCGGATCTTGGAATAAACCGATCTTAACGCCTTTTCTACCTGCTGGTGCTAATTGCCATACTTTAATGGGAACAAGCTCTAGATCTTTACCACTAGGTGTTTTTACTTTAACTTTCTGAGTACAAGGCATTGTTAATTCACCATTTAACATATAATGCTGTTATGGTTTTAAATACTTTATGTATGACGCTATTTTAGATTCACTAATAATTTTTCAAAATGTATTTAGTAATTGGAAAGTTTTATGTTCCTTATCAGCTACCCCAGGGTTGACTTCACCTATCGAGAGGCATGACTCTCATCATCTATATAGGATTTTTGTTAGTGAATCTAATAAGCTAGAGAAAGATTGTTTAAGCCTTGTTAAAAACTAGGAATAAAATAAACTATGTGGAGGTAACCTCGGAGTAGTTTTACTCTTCTTCACTGTTAGTTCCATACTGCTTATTCCACTCTTTATACACATCCAGAAGCCTCTGATCAATACTTGGTTTATGTTTCTTTATTACTTCAACGAAATCCTCTGTCCTTATTTTTCTATCTACTGGTTTGAGATTTCTTTCATTAATTTCTTCAACTATATTATTCTGTACTTCTTTCACTATTGACACTATGTCGGATGAACTATAACCTTCCGTTAGATCCGCTAATTTATCGTAATCTAATTGTTCAAGCTGAAAAGTGTTCGCTAGTTTACTCGTATAGTGTATAAATAATTGTTTACGTACTTCCTTTGTGGGTGATGGAACATATATTCTACGTTCGAATCTTCTTATGAACCCTATGTCTAGATTCCATGGTTTATTAGTTGCCCCAATCACGAATAAAGGTATCTTAGCGTGCTCTTTACTAGTTAATCCATCCATTTCTATTAGGAACTGGTTTCTAGCTCTTTTCTCTCCACCTATTTCAACACTGTATTGTTGGAATAATGCATCTACTTCATCGATGAATATAATTGTTGGTTGCCCCTTCATAGCGTACTCTCTCGCGATATTGAATAAAGCTTTCACGTTTTTCTCGGTATCACCCAGCCATTTACTCATGATATTTGCGGGGCTAACATTTAGTAATATTGCCTCTATCTCATTCGCTAAAGCTAGTGTTATCTCTGTTTTACCGCAACCAGGTGGACCGAATAATAATATGCCTCTAGGCCAACCTAAGGGATAAAGTGTAGGGTCTTTTACTGGATATATTACAGATCGCTTCAGAGCCCTCTTAACACCCTCTAAGTCCACTAGGTCGTTAAAGGTCTTTTTATCTCTTTGATCGGGTTTCAATACCTCGAAAATAGATGCATCAATCTGATTACTCGCTGAAGTACCTGATGAGAGATCTGAACGCGGTTTCTCTGTTAAGATTTTCTCTAAAGTTACTATTCTATTCCTATACTTAGCGATGAGTTCTTTATAAAAATCTGCTAGAGGAGTATCTGGGTATAAGACAAGGTATTTCGATAAGAAATCAACGGCGATCTTATAGTACTTTATAGCGTTTTCATAATCACCTGCTTTATCAGCTGCAATAGCTTTTTGAGCGTATTCAACGCCTTGGTCAGCTAAGTGATACATGCTCACTGAAACACCCCCTTTAATCCTATACATTATGGTTTACTCTATTTCCTTCTGATCTTAATGAGATTCTTTGACTCCAAGGAGTTCAAAGCTTCTAAAATTACACTTCTGGATACCCCGTACCTGGTTTCAAAGAGCCTTAAATCCAAAATGCCTCCAGAGATCTTCAGCTCGTTTAAAATCCATTGTTCAACAACGTGAAGAGGAACATTCGACACCAGGGTCCGCGTAGTTGGATCCACGTTGATGCTTAGTGGCGTAGAAACCTGTTCCTTAACTGGTTCCTCGGCCTTTGCCGAGAAGGATTCAGTTCTAATTGGTTGCGAGTAACTTTGTCTACCTGGGGTTAAGTTTACTTCGCTACTCGACGTAGTCTTAGTCTTTGAAGTTAAAGTACTAGTACTATGCGTTGTTTGAGCATGTTCAAGTTCTTGACTACTTGTCTTAACTGATTCTACTTTTTTCTCGATGAAGAGAGGTTGTTGAGTTGTCTTAATTGGTTCCTGTGGTAAAGTTGTATCACTTGCTTTACTGAGCACTCTGCTATTTAAACTGGGATTGTAGCCCGGTATGTAGGATGATGATAGAGTCATAATGCTTGCAACTTTTTGCTCAAGGGATTTAATGTGGTTAATTAACTGTGGGTTTATTTTCTCAATTACTGGTTCAACAGCTCTTAGTTCCTCTATTATTTCGGGTAATACCTTTAATGGTTCCTCAACATAGAACAGCGTTTCAAGCCTGTATTTAACTCTAGCTAGGTCATATATAGTCTTGTTTATTATAGAAATATAACCATGTATGTTCTTTATTTCATCATCAAGTATTTTAGCCATTTCATTATCATCGCCTTGAAGTTTCAGCTTCTTTTGGTGTTCTTCAACAGCTGTTTCAAGGTTTTTCTTAGAGAACTCGAGGCTCCTAAGCATTCTGTCAAGTATGCTCGCTGATTGTATTATTTCGCGTTTAAGTGGATCTTTAGATTTGAATATTGATGTGAATTTGCTGAAAATACTGCCCGTTGATACAGTTGTAGGCATAATGCCCCCTCTACCACCGTTCCGACAAATTTATTCCAATGGTAAATGCTTTTAAAGGAGGGTCATAGTAATACCATGTATTACAATAGAATCAATTATCTCAACGATAGTGTATTTTAGTTTTTTCACCGTTATTTACTCAAGCAAGTAGGTGTAGTAATTGTTAAAGGGTATTAGAGTACTTGATCTTACTCACACCTTGGCGGGCCCTATTGCAACCATGATTCTCGCCGACTTAGGAGCAGATGTCATTAAGGTTGAAGCACCTCATGGAGATGAAACGAGAACATGGGCTCCATTCATTAAGGGTGAAAGCGCGTACTACATGTCAATCAATAGAGGTAAGAGGAGCATTGTGTTAAACTTGAAAACGGAAAAAGGGAGAGAGATACTTTACAAGCTTGCTGCAACATCACACATGGTTTTCGAGAACTTTAAACCTGGAATACCCGAGAAACTAGGAGTCGACTATGAAAGCTTGATCAAAGTTAACTCGGGTATAATATATGTGAGTATTAAGGGCTTTAAGCAGGGAAGCATTTATGAGCAGAAAACAGCTTACGACATCATTATACAAGCAATGTCTGGTTTGATGCTAACAACTGGTAGAGAAGGAGATCCACCTGTAAGAGTCAGTTTTGCGTTATTTGACGTTATAACAGGGTTAATGGCTACTACGTATGCATTAGCGGCTCTTTACTCTGGAGTTAAACCCGTTAAAATGGAGATACCAATGTACGATACTGCTATTTTCTCGATGTGTTATCTACCAGTAATGTATTTGCTAACCAATTTGAAACCTAAAAGAATGGGCCACGCTCACCCCTCCATGGCACCCTACCAAGCGTTTCAAGATATCAGTAATAAGTGGTTTATTGTCGCTGCAGCTAACGATAGGTTATGGAGGTCCCTTTGCGAAGCATTGGGGAAACCAGAACTCGTAGATGATCCAAGATTTCGAACTAATGCTGATAGAGTAGCGAATAGAGAAGAACTCGTTTCTATTCTACAAGAACTATTTAGTAAGAACACCAGGGATCACTGGATCAGAGTTCTAGAAGAACACGGTGTACCAGCTTCACCTGTATATGATATAGATGAGGTGTTCAAAGATCCATATGTGAACTCCGAGAAAATAGTTTTGTATCAAGATCACCCTAAGCTAGGTAAAATACCTTTACTGAGTGAACCAGTATTAGTTAACAAAGTAAGATATAATAGCGAGAGGCATCCACCGCTACTGGGAGAACACACAGTCGAGATCTTGAGGGAACTAGGATATATGGAAGACGAGATAACTAAGTTAAAAAATGAAGGAATAATATATTACCCCGAGGAAAAAACATGATTGGAAAAATATCTATAGGATGTAAAGGTGTAGTATCTGATCATCAGTTAGCTACTCAAGTGGGAGTAGAAATCTTGAAAAACGGTGGAAACGCATTCGACGCAGCTATAGCGGTTAGCGCTGTTTTATCCGTTGTTCAACCACACATGGGTGGACCTGGAGGCGACGCGTTTATACTGGGTTTCATTGGGGATGATGTAGTAGCATATGCTTCTTCAGGTAGATCTCCAGGTGGATTCAACGCTGAGGAATACTTAAAGACGAAACCAACGCGTGGTCCATTAACAGTAACTGTTCCCGGATTAGTGTACTTGTGGGGTCAAATTCACGATGAATACGCTACCATGTCTTTGGAGAACTTGTTGAAACCAGCAATTAAACTAGCTTATGAAGGTTTCCACGTAGGTTCTTCTCTTTCAGAAGCTAGTAAATCATCAGAGAGAGAACTTGAACAATATAGGTGGGCTAAATACTTTAAAGGACTTAAATTAGGAGAAGTATATAGAAACAAAGAGATGGCTAGAACACTTAGAATGATAGCATCAAAAGGATACGAGGAGTTTTATTACGGCGAGTTAGCTGAAAATATTGTTAGAGAACTACAAGATCAAGGAGTCAATATTGGATTAGATGACTTAATGGAGCATGAAGGTGGAAAAGTAACACCATTAAAATTAGAAATAGATAACCTAGCATTATACGAGCTTCCACCAAACACGCAGGGAATTTCAACACTTCAATTAATAAGTGCTATATATGAGTTAGACTTCAACAAAGAAACATTTGAAAACCCTAATAGAATAGCCAAGTGGAGCAAACCAGTTAAAGATGTTTATTTATTTAGAGATCTATTTCTAGGAGACCCTGATTACATGAAAATAGATCCTCAAGCCTATGTTAAATATTCATCACTTAGCGTATTACCACCGGAGAACAACTATGAGAGCAGTAAATCCGGTGGAGATACAACGTTTTTCATTGTTTCAGATGGTGAGGCAATAGTAGGGTTTATTCAAAGTTTATACCTAAGCTTTGGATCAGGGTTAGTGGCGAGCGGGTTCCCCGTACAAAACAGAGCAATCGGATTCGCTAAAAGTGAAGGCCTTCCTAATAGCCCAGCTCCCAGGAAACTACCATTACACACTTTATCTATTCTAGGCGTTGATGCCGGTGACGCAAAATACATTATTGGTTGCGTTGGGGGAGATATGAGACCTCAGCTTCACTTAAGAGTATTCGAGAACATTTTCACATACAATATGAGGATTGATAAAGCTGTTGCTGCCCCGAGATTCATTTACACAAAGCCCTACGATGGACAAGAACTCGTTATTGAACAACCGTTAATGCAACCAGGTAACTTAAGCGAATATATCCACGTAAACGTTGTTGGTTATGGTGAATTAAGAGGCCACGTGCACGTTGGGTTACTTAAAGGTGGAACATTGTTCTTATCGTGTGATCCACGGAGCGAGGGAATACCGCTATCGTTTTAAGGAATTAGTTATGGGCAATGAAACTCTATATATTTTACTTCTTTTCTCATATCCTTTAATCATAGCGTTACTATCTCTCACTCTACTCATTAGGAAACGCAGGAAGATTAAATCAACTAAGTTCACTGGTACAATGTGAGCAGAGTTATCTGAGATTTCCTACGAAGAATACTTCACCAGCCCAAGTGGTTTTTGTGATGTATTTTTTTGTGACTAGGTTATCTAGCGCTATTAACCCTATTTCACTGAATATGGATCGTATTTCACTGTATTTTAGCGGTATTCTCAGAGTGTAATTGTATAGTATGTTAGAGGGTTCTTTCCACGGAATATTTTGAGGTGGGTTAAATTTTTCCACGCGGGTTTTGAATCCCTCGTTCTCCAAATAATCTACTATTCTTGCAACATGGCTCTCTGGCGTAGGTTTTAGATATTGATTTACAGTTGGTCTATCAATTGGTTTAACTATAATGCTTTTTGATCGCATGTGTTTTAAAACAATGACTACTTCTTCTAAATCGTGTAGTTCCGGGTATAAATGCTCGTGTAACTTGAATGCATGTAGCTCGATGTTTAATTTACCATAATTATTTTCGAATACTCGTCTTATAGCACCCGCATAGTGAGTTAAACTTGTTTCCTGCGGCCAACCTAGCATATACTTGTCGACACTATACCATAAAAACGGTGTAATAAACCCGTCAACTTGTTCTACTACTGATTTCATTATAGTGCACTTAGAGTTTTCCTGGGAACAGGATTCTACTAGTGGAATTAGGCTACTGTGAACATATATTTTAACCTGCAACCCGTGCTCGATTAGAAGAGCACGTAGAGCAATTAAAAGTTCGTATATGTTGCCAAGTAAGAGTGGATCACCGTAACCCCATAGAAGAAACCCATCGATTTTGGTTTCAAAGGGTAAATGTTTCTTAATGCTATTCATGATATTCATTATCGGAGCATCAAGATCAACTTTCTTTGTTTCTCTCGGTTCAAGGTTAGTTATTAATGGACACGTAGCGCAGTGTAATGGGCACTTTTTAGGAGGTAACAAGGGGTCTATGAGAAAGAGGTTTCCGTGAACGCTACTTGGGTAAATACCATAGAAGAAATCTACTTTCAGCTCACTCATTTATTTCACCCTTAAAATCGCTATGAAAAATCCTTGTCCATTGACTTCGTGTGGTTGAATTCGGTAAACTCTACTTGTTGATTTATAACCGGAGTATCCTTTACTCACGCCTGGTAATTGTATACTTGTCTCCAATGTAACCTTATTTTCATGTTTTTCTAAAATATGATCTATTACTTCTTCTCCCTCACTTGGATGAATACTGCATGTCATGAAGTAAATTAACTTACCCTGCGTTAAACTGTTTTCCAAGATATTTCTCTGCGTTAAACTGAGTTTTCTCAGAGATCTCTTCGATAAATGCAACTTAATAGCGGGATCACTGTAGATGGCTCCACTATTACTACAAGGTGCGTCTATTACTATGGTTGCATTATTGGTGTTATAGTGGTTTTTAGCTGAGTCGGCATTTATAACTATAACATTATATGGTTTTCCAACATAGTATTCGATGATTTTAAGGAGAGTTCTCAAGCGTTTTTCACTTATATCCACCGATATTATTCTACTTAGTTTATTCAATGAGTAGATCTGCAGTAATTTTACACCGGGAGCACTGCAAGCATCGACGAGGTCTCCTTGATCTACGTTTATCAGCATCGTTGAAATATAAGAACTTATATCTTGTGGAATAACGAGCCCCTTCTTCACGCACTCGTTGCCTCCTACTTTTATGAAGGGATCGCTGACTAGTAAAAGCTCGTTGAATTCTGGGTGTGGTTTCACTTTAACCCCAGTTTTTTCCAAGCACTCCAAGGCTTCTTCTTTCGAGGTTTTCAAGGAGTTAACGCGCAGCCATCTTTTCTTCTCGTTAAGCGACTTCAAAGCGAGTTCAAGGGATTCAGGTGATGTTTTACCGTAGAGTTCTCTTATAAACCATGATGGGTAACCGTACAATATCGATATTCTGAGGATAGGTGAGAGAGTAGAGGCAGCCTCCTTGACTTCGTCTAGTATCAAATCGAAGTTAAACCCCCTTGTGTAAAGATACTCGATCACACCATTTACTCGTGGGGAGAACCCATGATAACTTGCGAGGAATTTCACGCTATGATAATACGTTAACAGTTTATAGAGTAACCTGTAGAGAACAGCTGATTCACGTGGACTAACATTGTATTTTCTAACTAGTTGACTAAACTCGGCGTCGAAACCTGTCTTATTCTTCGTGATTCTATTCAATAGGATAGTTGCGTAAAACCGCGCTTTCTGAGGGTTAATTGACAATTTAGTAACCTTAAAGCGGTATTGGTACAACTTTCAAGTTTTGGCCGGTTGTTTTACGAGTAAAATATGGGAGCCCCGTGTATTTAATGTTTTGAAGAGTATTGAGATCCCTCGTGAACAGTAACCTTATGTCATCAACGCCGAGAACAGTCATAGCTAACCTGTCTACGCCGATACCCCATGCAACAGCATTGTATCCCCCGGCTCCAAGGATCTTCATTACCTCGGGCCTAAAAACACCACCCGGGAACACCTCGATCCACCCTAGTTTCGGGTGTTTAACGTATCCCTCCACGCTAGGCTCAGTGAATGGGAAGTAACCTGGTTTAAACCATATTTCCTTAATACCGAGAGCTGCTGCTAGTTCCTTGAAGAAGTATAATAAGTGTTTGAAGTTCACGTTTTTACCAACGATAACTCCATCTAACTGATAGAACTCCATACTATGCTTTGCGTCAAGGTTTTCTGGTCTAAAGTTTCTATCAATAGTGAAGACTCTGTATTCACCTGGCCCACGCTCGTATATGGCTCGCGCGGTTACAGCCGTGGTTTGGCTTCTTAACACTAACCGCATTGCTCTTTCAGGGCTCCACTTATATTTCCAACCAGCTTCATGTATACTTCTCGCGCGTTCAACTATGTCATGTGGTGGCGTTGCTTTTAAGTCATTTTTAACGAAGAAAGTGTCATGTATTTCTCTAGCAGGGTGATCTTGGGCTTGAAATAGAGCGTCGAAATTCCATAACTCTGCTTCAACGTGCGGTCCCTTTACTTCCTCGAAACCCATGCTAATCATTATTTCTCTGAGTTCATCTATAAACTGCATGTAAGGATGCTTCTTTGAGAGAGGTGGTGAAGGAGGCTCGATCGCTAAATCGAATTCCTTAATCAAGTAGCGATCTAATTCAAGAGCATACTCTGGTTTAACCACTGTTACTAAAACTCTTTCTTTAATGAGGTTCCGGCTCCATGAATCCAGTAGTTTCTCCGTTGGTTTAACCATGATTATTGTTCTCTCGCGTCGCTCTATTAATTTCCTTCTCTTTAATAAGTTTATGGTTTCCTCGTCCAGTATTTCACCTTGTTGTAAAGCACGTAGTTTTTCTCTAATGAGATCAGGTGATCTTAGTGCATCTGTGCACTTGTCCGGATTAATTGAAGCAATGATCTTTCTCTCTATGATTAAACATTTATTCTTAACTAGGTACTGTATACCTATTTGAGCTTCTTCCCGTGAGATACCAGTTTCTTCTTCAATATACTTAATTAGTTCATCAATGCTTCTTTGCGTGAAATCCTTTAGAACCCTGTACACTACTTCCTCTGGGAAACCATTCCTCAAATACTTCTCCGCTATCCCCGTGAGAACATAGTAAGGTGAACTCTTTTTTTCTACTTTGATTAAGCTCTTTGACTCTAGCTCGGATATATCTCTCATCAAGTCCTCGGGTTTAACGCCTAGGGATTCAGCTATGTTATTCAATGAAGCATCCTTTTTCACTATGATTTGTTCGATGATTTTCCATTGCCTTGGCGTTACGTAAACATACGCTTCCACGGAAACACCTACTAAAGATTACTTAATTACTTATATTTTATTATTTAAAAACCGATGTTTATTCTGTTCCTACAGATTTATTGTTTTTAAACGAGGTAACATAGTAGCTTAGAACGAGTTTTCTCGTATACTCGCTTCTCGGATTACTCAGTATTTGGTCAATTGGCCCTTCTTCACTTATTGAGCCATTTCGTAGTATGAATGCTCTATCAGCTAAGTATTGTGCGACAGCTAAATCATGTGTAACTGTTATCATTGTTGTTTTAAGTTTACTGTAAATATCGTTGAGTAAGTTGATTATCTGTGCTTGAATGGAGACATCTAGAGCGGAAGTGGGTTCATCGAGTATGAGGATCTCGGGTTCCGCTACTAAAGCACGCACAATAAGGACTCTTTGCCTCATTCCACCGCTTAACTCGTCGGGCGTCGAGTTGAGTACTTCTTGCGGTAAACCAACGAACTTCACTGCCTCCCTGACGCGTTGCTCAATTATTTCATCTTTTAATCCTAGTGCTTCTAATGGTTCGGATATAGCGTGTTTAACCGTTAGTAATGGGTTTAGAGCACTGTATGGATCTTGGGGGACATAACCAATTTTTCTAATTATCTTTACGCGCTCTCTCCACGGTAATTTATATATTTGCTTACCGTAGACATATACTTCACCTTTGATAGGCTTCAATAATCCCATTATTACTTTTAGAAGAGTCGATTTACCGGATCCGCTTTCACCTATAATTGCAACTCTCTCTCCTTTGGATACAGTTAAGTTAATGTCCTTTAAAACGACTTGGTATCGTTTAAGAATGGATTTAAATCCAGTAACCGTCTTATATCCCGCGGTTACGTCTTGTAGTTTTATAACTTCATTATTCAATTCTATGACACCTCTCTGAATCTCCAGCATCTTACGAGATGAGGTTCATCTTCCACAGGAATTAATGGTGGTTCTACACTGCACTGTTCGATTCTAAATGGGCATCTATCTCTGAAAGAACACCATGTAAAATCCTCTACCAGGCTTGGCGGCTCTCCAGGCAATGGGTTTAAAGATTTCTTTGAACCAAGCAACGGTACGCTGTCAAGCAGCATTCTTGTGTAAGGGTGACGGGGTTTACTAATAATAGATGATGTTAAACCGGTTTCGATCACTTTACCAGCATACATTACGGCTATTCTATCACAGATTTTGCTAGCTGAAGCTAAGTCGTGGGTGACGAGTAGCAATGTTACTTTGAATTCTTTGACTAGCTTACTTAGGAGGTTTAATATCTGGGCTCTCAGGTTAGCGTCTATCGAAGACGTGGGTTCATCCGCTACAATTATTTTAACCTCGCTGGCTAATGCTATAGCGATTAATACTCTTTGCTGCATTCCACCACTCAGTTTATGCGGATATTTTTCAAGTACATCTTTTCCTAGTCCCACTTTCGAGAGGTATTCCTGAGCGATCTTTATTGAATCGCTTTTGCTTAATCCCTTTACATCTCTTAGAATATAGTAAAAGTGATCACCTATAGTTAGAAACGGGTTTAAACTCGTGCCTGGATTTTGTGGAATCAAGCTGACTACTTTGCCTCTTATTCCGTTATAGTTTCTCTCCGACTCATTGATTACTAGCTGGTTGAATATGTATAGTTTTCCCATGGTTAAAGCGTGAGGTGGAAGTACGCCAGCGATAGCGCTTGCTAGTGTTGATTTACCGCAACCGCTCTCTCCAACTATGCAGAATGATTCACCTTCTTCTACGGATAGATCGACTCCTCTAGTAGCCCACGTAATTTGCTCTTCTTCATCCATGTAACCTATTTTCAAGTTCTTGGCTTGTATAGCTAAAACCACAGTTTCCACCTTCTACGTAACCTTGGATCAAGATCTTCTCTCAGCGGATCAGCAATCAAGCTAAAGCCAAGCGTAGTCATGAATATGAATAAACCAGGGAAAACAACGAGCCATGGAGAAAATAAGAAGGCTTCTATGCCCCGCTCCGTTATTGCTTCATATAAGATTACACCCCACTCTGGGGATCCTGGTGGAAGCCCTAACCCCATGAAATTTATTGCAGATGCTTCAAGTAAAGCGCTCCCTAGGTCTGATATAGCTTGTACTGTTAATGCTTGGAAAATGTTTCTAATTACGTGGCGCGGAATAATCTTGAGTGCACTTAGCCCAGATAATTTCGCTAGAGTAACGTATTCTAGTTCAACAATGCTTTTAGCGTACACGTATGCTATTCTAGAGTACCAAGCCCACCAAGCAATTACAAGCGATATGATAACGACGTGCAAGCCTTGACCTATTGTGAGCCTGAGAAATAATGCGATAACTATTGAGGGAACAGCCATAAATAGTTCCGTGAAATAGTTTAAGGTTACCTCAATTAATCCCTTGAAGTAAGCTGCGCAAACACCTATGATCATACCGACGAGGAGACTTATGAGAATAACGCTTACAGCTTGAATAACAGCTGTTCTCGTCCCAGTTAATACTCTTGAGAATAAATCTCTACCTAATGCATCTGTACCGAAGGGGAACTGAGTGGATGGAGGCAAGAGCTTTCTCTCGCTTGCATTAGCTGGAACGTATCCATAACCTTCGCTTGGATACGGGGCTATGAGGGGAGCTATTATAGAGAGAATTACTATAATTGTGGTTAACGCGACGCCTATCTTAAACCTTGTTCTCCTAAGGTTTCTACGCATTATTCTTGAATAGAGTGAGGGCAGAGTCATAGCTATAACCTAATTCTTGGATCTATAGTTGCTTGAACAATGTCGACTAATGTGTTCACAATAATGTAGAATGCTGTGAGGTAAACCGCGAGTGCTAGTGTGACGCGGAAATCAGCTTTATGAAGAGAATCCAGCAGAATACTCCCTAACCCTTCTCTACCGAAAACAACTGTTTCCACAACCATTGCGTCTACGAGACTATAAACAAACGATAACCCGGATATTTGAATTACCGGTGGAATTATTGATCTCAACACGAATTGCCTAATAATTGTTTCTCTCTTGATACCCCACGCAACAGCTGCACGTACATAGTCTTCCAGTAATGCTTCCGCGATGAGTGTACGAGTTACTCTCGCTAAGACTCCGATAGGATACACGGATATAGCTAGAGCAGGAGGTATTATCCTTACTAGTGCATCTATGAACACAGGTATGTTACCCTGTATCAGCGAGTCCAGTAGGTAGAAACCAGTAATCGGGGTAAACCCGGTGCTTAACACTAGTTTACTTGAAACTCTTCCATAGGGAAGAAACCCGGTAAAAGTGTTCGAAGCAAGGAGTATAAGGGATCCCAGCCAAAAAGTAGGAGTACTCGCGAGAACTATGCTCAGTGATTGAATAAAACTATCTATTCTACTGCCGCGTTTAATTGCTGAGTACAATCCAAGCCAGACACCTAGAGGAATCGAGAAGAGATAAGTAAATAGTATTAATTCAAGTGTTGCAGTGAAACCCGAAATAACCACCTGTGATACTGGGATTTTATACGCTATACTTAACCCGAGGTTACCGGTTAGAAAGTTGTAAATGAAATTAGCTATTTGCACATATAATGGTTTATCTAGGCCTAGCTCTACTCGAGCTAATTCTATGGCTTTAACTGCTCCGGGACCACGAGGGTTACCCGCCCACTTAACAGCTGGATCACCTGGGGTAAGCATTAACAGTAAGTAGGAGAAAACAATGACTCCAAGAATTACAAGTATGGAAAGCATTGTTCTTTTAAAAATATAATTTAAACTTACAGGCAATTCTATGACCTTACCTCAACTAGCTCAAATCTTATTACAAACATGTATAACGGGTTGAGTGCTTCCTCAGGTAAATTGATCCTACCAGAGTATATGAACGGTCTAATTTCATCCCATAATCCCACTGCTGGAACATCCTCATATACTAGTTGCTGAGCTTGCACGTAGAGTTCAATTGCTTTGGTGTAGTTTTCTCCTTCGAGGATCCACGCTGAATCTATTAAATCATCAAATAAATTGTTTTCGTACCCGGCGAAATTCCATTCCTTTGATTCACTGTGTAACATTGTATATAGGTAGTCGTACGGTGAAGGAATAGTGGGCCACCAGTCGGCTATCACTAAGTGCGGTGTTTCATCAGGGTTCCTCCAGATCTCTTTGGCGATATCTTTAAGTCTCGCCCAGTCCTGGGGGTCTAGTTCAACGTTTACTCCAAGTTCCATCATCATGGATTTAAAGATCTCAGCGAATTTCCTTGTTTCCTCGTAATCTACTTGGTATAGTAGTGTAATAGTGACAGGCGATTTTACTCCTGCAATACTCAAGTACTCTCTTGCTTTCGCTAAGTTATATTGATAAACTAAGTTATCCACGTGGCCTGGGAAACCATGCGGTAGAACGCCGCTAGCTACTTTACCGTATCCTAATAAAGCGTCGCGAATAATTCTCGACATATCTAATGCATGCACTATGGCTAATCTAAACTCTCTTATGTTTGTCGGGTATCTCTTAGTATTGAAGAATAACACGAAATTATGGTACGTCGACAAGTTAATTGATTTAAATCCTTTCTCAAGCAGTGTTTTAATGTTCTCGCGGGGAACACTGGAAGCTATGTCTATTTCACCGGATAATAATCCATTGTACTGAGCAATAGGCTCAGTTACTATCTTAATAATAACCACGTCGGGGGCATTAGGGTTGCTTACTTCTCTCCAACCCCACCAATCACTATTTTTCTCTAATTTAACTTCTCTCACTGGATCATAGTAGACTAGTTTATAGGGGCCGGTACCTACAGCGTTACCGTTGTTAAACCAGTCTTCTAATTCTCTATCCATGTAGCTTGATACACCAGCTTTTTCAAGCACGCTTGGTGAGAAAATGTAGGCAGCGTATGAACCAGAAGCCAATAGATCTAGTCTCTGCGGGTAACTCAGCTTGAATTTAACAGTGTACTCGTCAACTATTTCTATTTCCTCAACAGCGTCCCAAATATAACCCATTCCTCTACCTGTTTCCCTATATATGTCTCGTGCTCTTTCAACGCTTACTTTGACGGCCGTGGAGTTAAATGGAGTGCCATCATGGAACTTAACTCCTTTCCGTAAGTAGAATACCCACTCTTTTCCATCACTGCTACTAGTCCAGTTAACTGCTAAACGAGGTTTCACTTCACTTGTTTTATAATCGTAGTATGTTAGTGTCTCGTAAATTGAACCCAATACCACTAAACCTGTGTCGTCTTCAACGCTGGGGTCTATTCCAGTTATCTTGTCATTATATGCGTATACTACTACTTTCTGTTCAATGCTAGGAGCTTGAGGTTTAGTGTAAACATATAAGAATACTATGGATACCACTAAAGCAGCAATCAAGACTACTCCTATGTAATATGTTTTCTTACTCACTTCTTCTCCCATCTTTTTCAATGTGCTTTATATTAGTAGGATTTTTAAACCTTATAACACGGTGTTAGCCCCTTTTTCTCTCGTGAAAATTATTTAAATAGCTAAATTAATTTTGACTAGATCAAATGATAAGTATCTATCACACATTTAAAAACTTAGCTCAATATACTATAAACATGGGGGGTTCTGTTTGCAACGTTCAAAGAATACCTATAGAGTAATATTCATTGATGCAACTAAAAGAACATATTGGATTGAGGAATTCCCAATCAGTGAGATAACTGGACCAATAGACCTAGGAGTAAAACTACACTTAGAACGCTATGAATCGTGGAGGAAACCTGCTTATCACCCTGATAATGCGTTAATCATTGGTGCAGGAGTATTTGCAGGCACAAAGCTATATGGTTCTCACAGGTTTATCGCGGTTTTCAAGAGCCCTATGACTAACGGATTACATGCAGCAGCAATGGGTGGTGCAGCCTACCAGTTTAACGTAAACGCTGATGCAATAGTATTAGTAGGAAAGAGCAGTAAACCCTTAATTGTTAAAATATTCGACAACGGTGACGGGAAACCCGTTGTAGAGTTCTATGAGTTGGAGTTAGATAAATTGCTAAGTATATGGAGAGATTATAAGGGTCTAAAAGGAGTTTACGCTCTCCAAGAGTACTTAACGGATACATTCAGAGACTTCTACGAGAAGTATCCGAGTCGCAGCATATTAGTAGGGCCCGGCTCACTGTACACTAATACTGGTGCACTCGCATCTCTAACATTGATTAAAGGCAAGATAGACTATGGTAGTGAGGACTTCGCAGCTAGAGCAGGCGGCGGTAGTGTATTATTGAAAGCACATGGAGTAGTCGCAGTAATTTACGGAGGTCTATATGATCGATCCAAAGATCAACCAGCGGATCTCACGGATATCACAGCGTTGAACAAACTGTACACTGAGTTGATGGGTAAACCTTACACACAGGTTGTTATTGAAGCAGGTGTAAAGTACAGGTACGATCCCAAGGTGAAAAGCGGTGGAACATTCGGTGGAAACTACCCGCATCTCGGTGTTACAACTCCAATGTTGCATTGGAACATGATATACTACAGCAAAGACGTAAGGCAAAAATTACACGAGTTAATAATGAAGTACATGTGGGAACCATTCAATAAAGAAACCATTGAAACAAAGAGCTGGAAGACTTGTGGTGAACCATGTCCACTAGTCTGTAAGAAAGTGAGGAAAAGTAGGTACAAGAGCGACTACGAACCATACAATGGCTTAGGGCCATTTATTGGAATATTTGATGTACATGAAATCGAGAAAGTTGTTGAACTAGCGGACGCGTATGGAATAGATGCAATTGAGCTAGGATACATTATAGGACTAGTATTCGAGGCAGTGTACCGGGGATTATTGAAACCAGAAGAAGTAGGTTTACTCGGTAAACCAGAGTTAGACCCCGGTAAAGCAAGCCCCGAGACATCTGCGTGGAATGCTAAACTAGCTGTTGAATTAGTTGAGAAATTAGCCTTTGGTTTAAACCCTGTTCTAAGAATAATAGGTGAGCGCGGAGTACGCGATGGTGCGAAAATACTTGACTTACTCTACGCTGATAGGTTAGCTAGTGTAGGCATAAAATTCAGTGATTTACCTGTCTACGCAGTGTTTGGCGAAAAAGGACACATATCTCCAAACTATTATTGGACACCTGGTTTAGTAGCTCCATTATATGTACTGGGTAAGTATTGGACAGTTTATACTGGCGTCTTCATGGAACCAGAGGAGTTCGCTGCGAAGTCGCTTGAGAGAGCAGTCTACGAGTTGCTAGTTGAGAACGCGGGATACTGTAGATTCCATAGAGGGTGGGCGGAGAAAACGCTACCAATACTACTCGAAAAATATTATGGAGTTAAAGAACCACTTAAGAAAGCGCGAGAAACATATAAACAGGTAGCGAAATACCAGAAACTCGCTGGTTCTCAACCGCAACCATGGGATTCCAAGAGAATCATAGAATTTATGGCTAAAGCAGCTGAGGAGTATGGAAACACCAAGTGGGCTGAGTTATTTAAGAAAGACATGTATAGTGCAGCTGAAGAGTGGTGGAGTAGATTCTATAGGAAAGTAGAAGAATTATTAGCACAGTAAATCCGTAATTCTTTTTTTAACACTCATTACTATTTTTATAAAATACTTCACCATATATCTCTCCTAGCAGTATTCCGGGTTGAAGTGTAAAAATGAGTGAATTAGTTAACTGCATACTAGATGCTTTACCGGAGATACTCGTTAAAATCATGAAGATAGATAAGGAGTTAGTTAAGTCGCTTATTGAATCCGGTAAACTAAGAGTTGCTCCCACACCAGATCCAAGGCTCGGTGATTACGGAGTTTCATTACACTTTTTACTGAAAGGCATTGAGCGGGATAAATGGGTGGAATTAGGTAACGAGTTATCGAGAGAACTGTATGCTGCTACTAGAGATAAATGCTGGGTTGAAAGAGTAGATTTCGTTAATGGTTACTTGAACTTTACATTAAACTACTTCAACATGCTTGGCAAACTCGTCGATCTACTCGTAAAAGGCGAAGTAAGCAAGGAGTTGATGAACGTGGGTAGAGGAATTAAAGTCATAGTTGAACACACGAGCGCTAACCCTGTTCATCCATTGCATATTGGCAGTGGGAGAAACAGCGTGATCGGTGATACTTATGCTAGATTACTGAGGAAACTGGGATTTAGCGTTGAAACCAGATTCTATGTAAATGATCTTGGCAGGCAAGTAGCAATACTTGCATATGGCGTTAAAATAGTTGAGTCAAAGAGTATATCGCGACCCGAGGGAATAAAACCTGATCACTGGTACGGTGTTATATATGCTTTAACCAATATTCTCATTGAATTAAGTAGGTTAAGGGAGGAAATTAAAGGGAAACTAAGTGAACTAGTTGATCTATGTGAAAAAACATGTAACAATATTCTATCAGAGGAAGCAACTGGAAATATTCCAAGAGATATTGCTTTCACAATATGCGGGATATCATTGAAACGTAATCTTAAACTCGAAACACTGAAACAAGCTAAATCTTTATACATTAAGCTTAAGCAATTAAAGAAGATGAGTAGCAATAGTGAAGTGTCTACATTACTAAGTGTTCTCGAGGACTTAAGAACCAGAGTTAAAGAATACTATGAATACGTGAAAGCAGAAAGAGCACTATCAGCGAATTTCCCTGAAGTATACAATGCGTTGAGAACCGAAGTAAGAAACCACTTGGAAGCAGAAAAAGAGATATCGAAATTGATGTCGCAGGCGGAGAAAGAGGATCCCGAAACACTGCAGTTTTTCAGGAGAATATGCGAGGATGTTCTAAATGGATTTAAACAAACACTGGAGAGCATTGGAATAAACTTTAATGCTTTCGACTTCGAGTCGAGTAGTGAAGTACTGAGTGAAGCCCACAACGTAGTAAGCGATTTACTTAAAACTAACTATGCTAAGGTTATTGAAGGAGGAGCAGTTGAAGTGGATCTTAATGCGGCATCAAGAGATCACGACTACATTAGAAACCTCTTTCACCCTGATCAAGCTGGTAGATTCGTGGTTAGAAGAAGAGATGGAACCACACTATACATTACAAGGGATATCGCGTACACTTTATATAAGTTCAGGAAACTTGGAGCCGAAAAAGTGTACAATGTGATCGCGGTTGAGCAATCAAGAGAGCAAAGGCAACTTAAAGCAGTTCTATATATCCTAGGGTATCTCAAAGAAGCAGAGAACCTGCATCATTTCTCCTATGAAATGGTACACTTAAAGGGTATGCGGATGAGTGGGCGAAGGGGAGTATATTACACTATTGATGAAATGTTAATCGATAACAAGCTATCAATTCTCAAGAAACTAATGGAGAAAGAAAAAACACAGAATATTGAGGAACTCATTCAAGTAGCCGATAAGATCGCCATAGCTAATACCCGAGCGGTATTGATATCCGTTGACCCAGGTAAAGTCCTAGTATTCGATCCCGAGAAAGCGGGTGAAATAGAGTACGGTGTCATAGTGGAGTACGCGTTTGTCAGAGCACAGGGAATTATTAGAAACCTGTGGGGCCTGGAATTCCTAGATAATAGCACCGAAGTATGCAATAAAATACTTGAACTAGCTAAAAGCATTCGAGAAACGGAGTTATCAGTGGAAGAGAAAAAAATCGTTGAGTCGCTCGCGATGTTTAACTCTGTGTTAAGTAAATCGTATATTGAGATGAAGCCAAATAAGATACTAGAGTACGCGGTTAATCTAGCATTAGATTTCAATAGATTTTACGAGAAATACCCCATAATAAGTGAGCGAGATGAATCTAAGAGAAACATACGAGTATTAATAACTGTGCTTACAATGTTAGCTCTTTCAGAGTTAATGGATATAATGGGTTTCCCTAAGCTTAGGAGAATGTAAGCTGGTTGAAACATGAATCGTTCCAAGGAAAAATTATTACTGTTTTTCTCGATTCTGGTTATATGGGTATCCATAAGCTCTGCGAGCGTGTTGGTGGTATTATCCCAGGCTCCCGCGGAAGCATGTGCTTTTTGGCGGCTCTTCCTCTCGTTGCCTTTACTGTTCATCGTGGGGTTACTTAACGGGAGATCATCATCTATTAGAAGCATTAAACTCCACCACATGGTATCAGGTTTATCGTTATCACTGCACTTCGCACTCTGGATGCATAGTTTAATATTAATTCCAATATATGTGAGCACGCTTCTAGTTACGATGTATCCATTATACTCCCTCATGATCGAGCTTGCACTGACTAAAAGAAAACCATCAATCATACAGATAGCTGGGATCTTTCTGTGTTCTATACTATTGGCTATGCTTCTCGGAGTGAATGAACTAGTATTTAACATGGGGGCATTGGAGGCTTTTATTGCAGGGTTATTTGCCGCTGTTTACTTCGTATCGGGGCACTATGCAAGGTCTAAATTGAAGGAATCAACGGTAGATTACGCTATTAAATCGTACTTCGTGGCAGCGATTGCTACGATGTTGATTGCTTTTCTCAAGGGAGTTGAGTTAATACGTTATGATGCGTATAAGTACATGTATTTTCTATTGATGGCCATTATTCCAATGATGTTTGGCCATACCTTAATGAATTTTCTCTTGGAAAAATACTCTGCTTCCATTGTTACCTCGGTTAGTTACGGTGAACCATTCGGAGCTGGTTTACTCGCTTACTTTATACTGGGTCAGGAGATCACGATGAGTCAAATCATACTTGGCTTAGCAATAATGATTACGGTTTTTATTACGGTATCGAGTTCAAATATCAATGGATTGAGTGATAAATTTGAAAGCTTTAATCAACCTTGTAAGCATCGATGATGCCATAGAACGCTTAGCGATGGCTCTCGATAAAACTATAGTGCTTGATGTAGAAGAATTAACCATACTTAACTCGGTTAATAGGATACTAGCTGAAGACATATACGCAGAAATAGATAGACCTGAAGTCGATGTAACAGCTGTTGATGGATACGCAGTTAGAAGCATTGATACCGTGGGTGCATCCCAGTATAATCCATTGGAATTAAGTATTGTGGGCGTTCTTAAACCAGGTCAAAAACCATTAGAGAAATGTCTAGATCCCGGCACCGCTATAAGAGTTCACACGGGTGCACCAATACCGTGTGGAGCAGACGCAGTTGTAATGGATGAAGATATAAGTATATCTAAGGATCACCTGGTCATCTATAAACCTGTTCCCCAGGGTTTAAACATTATTCGACGTGGAGAAGACTTCGCTAGAGGAGATTTACTTGCACATAAGGGAAGCGTTATTAAACCATCCATAATAGCGGCTTTAACTGCATCGGGAATAAGCAGAGTTAGAGTATATCGAAAAATAAATGTATCCGTGCTCGCAGTGGGTGACGAGTTAGTAGAACCTGGTGAAGAACACGTTGAGGGAAAAACGTATAACTCCACGGCATATATCGTTTACTCTCTTCTTCAACGAGATGGATTATTCGATGTTAACTATGTGGGAATAGTACCCGATGACTCAAGAGAACTCGAGGAAGCTGTTGCAAGAGAAATAAGTAAGGGTGCAGATCTCGTGATAACAACGGGGGGCACTGGTGTAAGTGAATCCGATGTTGTTTACTATTTGATTAAACGAGGAGAACAAGTCTTCAGAGGAGTCAGAATGCGCCCAGGTAGGCCTACGTCGAGCTTTATCTACGGTAATAAGTTAATTATGTGTCTTTCAGGCTTCCCCGTTGCTGCCTGGACTGGTTACGAGGTTCTCTTGCGCCGTGCAATCATGAAGTGGCTTAATATAAGAGGGTTTGAAAGACGCGTTGTGAATGCCCTGCTAACTAGGAGAATACCAAACACGGTTGGATATAGTTCAGTGATAAGAGTAAAAGTTCACCTTGATAAAGGAGTTTACTTCGCTGAACCATATATGTTAAGGGGAAGCGGTGTGATATCGAGTCTACTGAGAACAAATGGGTATGTGATCATACCGGAAAGCGTTGAAGGATACGAGAAAAATACACCAGTGCAGGTATATCTCTATGACTAAAATACGTGGAGAATCAGATAAAACTACGTTGAACGAGCTAACGGAAGAAGACGTTGTTCAACTAATAACTGAAAAAATCGTTAACGGTCCAGGAGTAGGCGAGTACTTGAAACACCCCGATGATGCACGTGATTTATTGCCGAAAGCCCCTAGAATACTGCTTTCCATGGATGCATATTCTATTGAATCATTAATGCTACCTTGGAGAACACGCTTTGACCTTGGTTGGGCTAGTTTAACGGGTGCAATCAGCGATATTGTGGCTAAAGGAGGCATACCATATGCATGTATGATAGCGCTAGGATTACCTAAAACTATGAGAGTAGAATCCCTTGAAGAACTACTCGATGGTATATATGAAGCGAGTAAGTATTATGGAGTAAAAATCCTGGGAGGAGACACTAATAGTAGTATTGAGGAATGGATAGCTGTATCAGTAATAGGGTTTACAACCGCGAAAACTCCTCCCAGTCGCAGGGGCTTAAAACCCGGAGACATCATTGTCGCCACGGGTATCTACGGAGCAATGGGGTATGTAGTGAAACATGGATTTGAGAAATCCATGAAAGAACCATGGGTAGTCACATACACTAAGAGACCTAAGGTGAAAGTAGAGCAAGGATACGTCATAGAAAGCAACTACAGGTTTATAACGGCAAGCATGGATGTAAGCGATGGACTTGGATACACGCTAAACGAGTTAAGTAAACTAAGCGGGTATGGATTAAAATTAACTAATCCTCCGAAGACCCCTGAGAAAATCATTGAAATCTGCGATAACAGCGTAGAATGCATCATGGAATATGCTTTAATTGGCGGCGAAGAATATGGAGTAGTTATAGGTATTAAACCCGAGGGATTCAAGAACGTTGTCAAGGAACTAGAATATTTCAACGTAGACTATGCCACTATAGGTGTCGTAGCGAGCTCTGAACCAGGAGTATACATTAACGATAAAAAAGTATCATTTAAAAGATATGATCAATTCAAGAAATGGGTTTAAGTCAATTTTCCCGCTAAGCTAACGGTATTTCAGCATCTGAGATACAAGTATAGTTAACTATTGGTCTTTAAAAACATGATCAGATATTAAAGGGTAAGCTAGGGGCATTCACCGATGTTAATGCTTATATTGCTGGCAATTACTCTCGCCATTGCAAACGTTATAGACACTTTCACGGACATAGTAGGAGTATCCATAGGTGAAATAAGCGCTGTTTACTTAGGATTTCTAAACGCGTTATCATACATAATCTATATTTTCGGGCTAAGTATTGGAGGTAGATTAGCGGATAAGGGGAAACTTAAAATTCAAGTGCTTGCGGCCTTAATGTTTTTCACTATATATGGTGTAATGCTAGCTAACTATGTTGCTACAACTAGTTTCATTATTCTTATTTCACTGTATATTGCTTATTCTCTAATGGAGGCTTTCTCGAGGACATCTATTAATGCATATATTCATGAGTTTCATCAAAGTATGCAGTGGAGAAAACTATTAGTTCAGAGAGCGATCATAACAATTACTTGTGAAGCAGCACTATTTCTAACTTTATCGATAGGAGTAAAGCAAATTCTATTAAACGTACATGTCTTCACGTTAATTCTACTAGTACCCGTATTATTAACGTATCTAATGATCAAAGACCCCTCGTTCAAGATAGAGAGAACTCTTTATCGATTAGAAGTTGGATTAAAGAGAATTGAAAACATAGTTACAGATAACCTTGTGATATATACTCTACTAACCAGTAATAATGCATCTATGCTTAAGAGAGCAAATATAAAAACATTGTTTACAAGCACTAAACGCATTAATCCACACAGAGTCTTAGTAGCTCTCATATGCTTTAGATTCGCTAACGCTATTCTATTCATCCAGCTCCCAGTGTATCTTAAAAGATATCTCAGTCTTTCATCTGGAGGCATGTTAATGATATATGGTTTAGCGAGATTACTGTTAATAATGGATCTCTTGATACCAATCGAAGTCGGGATGAGAGCATACTTGGCCATGATTCTACGAGGTTTAATACCTTTCCTACTCATTATGCAAGGATTCAACACGGTAAGCATTTACATATCAATAGTGCTCGGAGTAATAATATATCTTAATAATAAAATAGATGTTGCATTATATTCAATGTACATAGAGTCCTTGGGGAGAGCGGAGAGTACCCGGTACCTAGTTATAGGGGAATTAACGGGGTTTGTTGCCACTTTGTTCTCTGGAGTAATTCACTCATTAATAGGATATGAGAATATAATAGTATCATCTGCTATAATCTTGACTATCGGCTCATTACTGATAAAGATCTAGGTCTAGTAGTGCTATAATCATACGGTGAATAAACAATGGATCGGAGCCCGCTATCAACTTGTTCGCTCATCGCTTATACTCGATCTCCCGGGTTCCTCCTCATCTCCTTGTAAACATATTCCTAAGGATTATTATAAGCTTGGTTAAGGGAGCTATGAACAAGACCTTTAATAGTGATTTTAAGAAGTATGTAAGAGCATATAGGAACCCTTTCTCGATATAATTGTTCTCTACACCATACCAGTCTATTTTACCTACCGCAACCGTGAGAATCACGGTTACTAGGATCATTAGTGGAATACTTAAGTAAACTGGTAGTCCTATTACATCCTCTAGTAGGAACGTTGTTGAAACACCGTATAGGGCCGTGAGAGCTGTTACTACTATTTTACCTAGAAAAAGAGCGGTTGCAAAGCTCAATATACTATATTTAGCGACACCTATTGGGATATAGAAAACGTCGTCAGGTATCGGTAATGCAGCTACTAGGAACACCAGTATAAAAACCGGTTTCCTGTGCTTCGAGAAAAACCTTGACGAGGTCCAAGCAAAGCTACTTATTTTCTCCAGTTTTCTAAGTGATCTACCCATTAAGTATACAACTAGTTTACCTAGAGTTGCACCAGCTGCTAGAGCTAGTATGGCTGTCACTAAGTCGAAACCCTTGAGACGAGAGAGTAGAGGAGCTACTAGGATCAAGTATGGTATAGTTGAGTAGGGTATAGCGTTGGAAACAAATGCTAATACTAAGAGACCTAAAGCACCCCATCCTTTAACCCAGCTTAGCAGCGATTCTATACTCATTTCCACCACTCATATATTACAGTGTGATTCTAGACTGGATTTAAGAATTGTTTTCATTCATAATAAAGTATAGCGTGATCAGAAAGAAATTAATCGAGAATACTTTGATCTCAACTCTTATAGAGCATGCGTGATATTTCCGGATGCTCTCTGAGGACATCCTCTAACATAGATTTCTCCTCCTCTCTAAGTAACCCCAATTGTGCTCTAAACAAGCATGCTCTGCAGACTAAGTGAGAAGAAGGATTTCCACATATTGCGCATTTCATAAATTTTTTATCCACAAGCTTCACTTTACTATGTATTCTTATTAGTTCAAGTAGGCTTCCAAGTAAACCATACTTTGAACCAGGGTATTTGTCTTCGAGCTCATTAACTAGTTTCCTTATTGTAAACCTAACATTGTACTTAACATAGGGGCATTGATTGAACTCTGGTTGTACAAGGCCATTTAGTAGAGCGTAGAGAGCTGTTTCCTTCTCGGGTATTTCATAGAAGGGCTTAATTCTCTTAATTAAGAACTCCTCGTTGGAGGATCTAACTGGTCCAAGTGATACTACTCTATCAATACTATTAGTTACAAGGTTCATGAGGTATGTCTGAACCACGTCGTCCATGTTATGAGCTGTTGCTATAACTGTAGCACTGATCTCACGTGCTACTTTATTTAAAACATATCTCCTAAATACTCCGCAGTAGCTGCAAGGCATATATGGTAAGTTTTTTGCAAAGCTTTTTTCCACGATTTCATCTAGGCTTGCTCCAATGTACTCTCTGAAACCAGCTATAATGTACTTAACGCCGTGTTTCTGGGCATAATTAACGAGGTTTGGGACGGTTTTTTCACGGTAACCTCTAATGCCTTCATCAACTAAAACAGCAGTTAGCTCCAACCTAGGTATTTTCTTCGTAAGTTTAAGTAGAAAATGCAGTAACGCCATTGAGTCTTTTCCGCCACTAACACCAATTAATATAAGGTCTCCAGGTTTTATCATGTTATATTTTCTTATAGTTTTCCTGGCTTTATGCTCAAAGTACTCTATGAAGTGTTGGCGGCAATACGCAATATTGCTTACTTTATTGATGTAAACAGCGGGTTTATCGCAGTAGCTACATTTAACCATTTCATTCGCCTAGTTTTCATTAATTATTACAAGTAATTTAACAGAGTATAGGTGAACGGTAACTATTAAGATTTTCCACATATAATACTCAGGGAGAGGCTGAGTATTAATGAAAATACTTGCTATTAGTGACATACATGAGAGAATAGTAAAAATCAATAAACTAAAATCAGCGCTGAAAGAGGCAGGGTTTAACCCTGAACTCGTTGTTGTTGCTGGAGACTTAACGTATTTCAAAAACATTGATTTCGCTTTAAAAATATTGAGAAAAATAAGAGAGATCATGGACTCCCGAGTGATATTTATCCCAGGTAACTGTGACCCCCTGGAACTCGTCGGCATCAGGGAGGTTGGCAACGATATCGTGAATATACACGCAAGAACAATGGTTATTGGAAACTATGTTTTCTATGGAGTTGGTGGAAGCGGGATCACCCCATTCAATACGTTAATTGAATACAGTGAGGAAGAATTCAGGGAAATACTCAGTAATATCAAGAATATAAATATGCGTGAGAAACTAATCATTGTTACTCATCAACCTATACTTGGTTATTTCGATGAAGTTAACGGTATTCGCGTTGGATCACGAGTTTTCGCTGAGTACTTGAATGCACTTAAACCAATTCTATGGATTACCGGCCACGTACACGAGCAAACCGGTTTCACAAGAAATAATGGAACGACAATAGTTCACCCGGGCCCTCTAATGAAAGGTTACTATGCACTCATTGAACTAGAGAATTCAATTGTGAAGAACGTAAAAGTGGATAAATTACCTGAAAAGTAAACTAAAATTATTCAACGAGGAAATCGAACCTATATACGTCTCCGCCCCAAATAGTAATAGGCTCCGTTGACCTAAACACTGGTTCATTGTTCTCATTATATATGGATATAAGGCAGCAAAGTGGTTGCTCGTTTTCAGCTAGTTCAATAGTGCAGATGTTATTGATGCTAACGCATTTCTTAGTAGTTACTGATGCAGTATAATCTACTGGTGTAGCAACTACAATGTAATTGTCGGGAATATTAGTAATGAACGCGTGTCTCCCTATTGAGAAATAGAGGTTTTTACGTGGAATCTCGGAGGGTTCACGGCCTTGTTTCTCCCATAGTATTTCTAGTTCTCCCAGTTTCTCGTAGTTGTAGTATAAGACCCTTATTCTATTGAAGGGTTTACTCAGCGACACGGGATTAGTTACATGCTTCTGGAGCCGGGATACCCATGAGTCGATGAGAAGTGAATCGTTAACCCAAAGCTTCACTCCACCATTGGATGTAACGTGAAACCGGTAGGATCCCGTATCATCGATTTTTATGTATCCTTTGATTTCTAGAACATAGTATTCGCTCTTCAATCGCTCATCTGGTTTACCTAACCAGACATTATTCAACTTGAAAACAACTGTTTCTACCGTCGGTGAAACGTTATCTAAGTCGATTTGAGGGATGTCACGCCACTCGTAGAACCTTGCAAGAAGCCCCTCCATTAAACCTGGTTTATCTTTTATTAAGGTTCCCCGTCTAATTATAGGCATGGAAGCACCAAGTATTATTAAATCTCATAAATCCTTATAGAAGTTATAACTAAAAGTCATTTTCTCTTTAAAGTATGTGGAGGATTGAAACCCTCATCCTCTAATAAATAAATAGGTATGTAGTCAAAAATAATTTAAGGCGTGTAACTAATGTTCGACCCCGAGGAAATCAGAAGAGATTTCCCAATACTGGAGAGAACAGTTAATGGGAGAAGAATAGTTTACTTCGATAATGCTGCTTCCACGCAGAAACCCGTACAGGTTCTTAGAGCTATGGAGGAATTTATGAAGAAACACTATGCAAATGTTCATAGAGGTTTACATACTTTAAGTCAAGAGGCGAGTCAGAAGTATGAGGAAGCCCATGAGATCGTCGCAAAGTTCATTAGTGCCTACTCGTGGAGAGAAGTAATCTTTGTAAGTAACACGACCGAGGCAATAAACACTATCGCTTATGGTTGGGGATTATGGAACTTAAGGGAAGGCGACGAAATAGTAGTAACAATAATGGATCATCATAGTAATATGCTTCCATGGCGTTTGATCGCGAACTTGAAGGGAGCGAGAGTTAAATATATTGATATAACCAACGATGGTTACTTGCAGTATGAGAAAATCGGGGAAATTATAACTGAGAAAACGAGAATAGTGGCTTTTCCTCTAGCGAGCAATGTTCTGGGAACAATAAATGACGCTAGAAAAATAACTAAGGTTGCACACGAAGTAGGAGCAATAGTTGTAGCGGATGGTGCACAAAGCGTACCGCACGTACCTACAAACGTCCGTGAACTAGAAGTAGACTTCTTAGCTTTCAGTGGGCACAAAATGCTTGGCCCCACGGGTATAGGTGTTTTATGGGGTAGGGAAGACGTATTGGAGGAGATGAAACCATTCAAAGTTGGAGGAGACACCATTAAAGATGTAACTTTGAACACCGTGGTATGGCATGATTTACCATGGAGATTCGAAGCAGGAACACCAAATATTGTTGAAGCAGTAGGTTTAGCTGAAGCCATTAACTATATCACCCGGATAGGGATAGAAAACATAAGGGAACACGAAGTCGAATTAGTGGCATATACCTTGAAGCGCTTAGAGGAATTAAGCGATGAAGTAGAATACTATGGTCCAAGGAACCCGCAGCATAAAACAGGAGTCATTGCTTTCAACATCAAGGAATTGAATCATCACACGGTTGGCGCTTCACTAGACTTATTCGGCATAGCTGTGAGAACTGGGATGCATTGTGCACACCCTCTCCACTACAGACTCGGGTTAAAAGGAACAGTTAGAGCAAGCTACTACTTATACAATACATTCGAAGAAATAGACTACTTCATTGATTCACTTGAAAAAATAATCATGCTTAAAGAAAAATTCAAGAAAGAGATCCCAGCAGAAGTATGTACAGGTACATGATGAAAGATAAAAAATAAAATGGAATAATGTTCTCTCCAATAAATCATCTTTATTTAGCTGGACCGAGTATTCTGGCGAACTTCTTGCCGCTGTATGGGCTAACAGCGAAAGCTATCTTGATCTTGCCTCTCTTAGTCTCCTTTACTACTACCTCATAGTTGTCTGTTTCAAAGTACTTCTTCGCCTTTAGGTCGAAGAATTTCAATTTCTCCGGCATATTCTAACCCCCATATCAAATATAACATTTTACTGCGTATGCTTTTAAACTTAATTTTTTGTTAACATGTTTTAAACATGCACAGTTTGATATAAAAAAATATTATAAAGTTTAAAATATTAAAGAATAGTAGAATAATACTAGAAAACTGGATCGCGTGTGTGGAAAAATTATTAACGTACAAAGTTAATTGTTAAATTTTATATAATGAAGTTATATTTTATTGCAAAAATAACATCTCTTAGTGGTTAATACTTAGATTGTTTTGTATTATTGAAAACAGTACTTCAATGGCGATATCTAGCAAAAACTCTACAACTGTTACATGACTTATTAAATTGTTCTTTATTTAACTAATATTGAGGGTAAAGAACCTTGAGAGTTAGGTAATAAGTCACATGAATGCATAGATCTACTTAATTCAGCTTCTCGTAAATAGGTTTTTTATGTGAGCTAACGATGTCGCATATACCCAAGTGATCGTAAATTATAACAGTATATGAAACTTTGTTCTCTCTAGCTTTTTCCAACATTGTTTTTATTTCCTGGCATTTTTCTTTAGGGGCGTTTTCTTGGTTACACAAGTAGTCAGTAATTTCAATTAAATCTGAGATAAGACCCTCTACTGTTGATATGTAGCCCTGTGAGTATGTTCCTGGTTCAATGGAGGCGCCGAACTCAGGTATTTCTATTTTACACGTTGAGCTCTTGATCAGGAGAGCGTTATCATCGCCTGGTTCTTCAACCTTATATATTACTTTTCTTGGTTCACCACTAGAGAGTGTGAATACATCTCTGTGTCTGTATCCACAATTATTGCACTGAGCAACGCTTATTATGATGTCACCGTAGAATGGTACACTGTATTTGTAATCCTTTACTGTTAGTTCTCGACTGCATACTGGGCACTTGGATGTGTATGTAGCTATCTCCTCACTTTTCTCCTCTTTAATCATTATTATTCACCCTGAAGCAGTAACAATACTTGGTCTTTTACTTAGTGGTTATTTAATACTAGCTAAGTGTGAACCATCGCAACTAGGTGAATTGAATAATTCACTTAACCCCTCTCTGCACGTCGCATATGTAATACCGTATTGCTGAGCAATTTCAATTACTGGTTTTAACATGGTTCTCCTATAGTTAGCAGGAAGGTAAAGGTAACCATGTATCCAAGACCCTTTCTCTCTGTATAAATTCCTGAGTTTAACCGCATAGTCCTCTGGTAAGTTCTCGGTTAGCCTTCTTAAATTATTCCATTTAGCTTTATAAGACGATGTTACAATGTGTAATGCACCTGCTTGAATAACACGTGCTACTAGCTCTCTTATTTCATGCGGATCATCATTAACGAATGGTATTACTGGATCTACTCTTACTCCAACGGGTACTCCTAGTTCCCTTAGTGTCTCAATTGCTTTAATTCTAGATGATGGTGGAGGAGCATTAGGCTCAATAATTCTCGCTAAATTGTCATCTAGCGTCGTTACAGTTAACATGACAGATGCAGGAGCTTGCTTTAGTAGATCATAGTCTCTTACAACGAGGTTAGATTTAGTTGTTATCAGTATTCTCACACCATGCTTCACAAGTATTTCCAACGTACGTCTAGTCAATTCAAGTTTCTCCTCGATGGGTGGATATGGGTCACTACTGGTACTTAACTCAATAATAGCGTCTCCATTTATTCTACTTAGGTCTATTTTAAGCTTGTAGAGAAAATCCTTCTTCGGTTTACTCTCCTTTAATCCTATATATGATGTGGCGTAACAGTACAAGCAGAAATGACTACACCCTGTGTACGGGTGTAAACTGTATTTTCGTGGACAGGTGCATAGTGGTGATTTCCAAGGATCAAATTCACGTATTACTTCTAGTTTCTTCAACGTTGTAAAACACCCAGCAAGTAGTGTACCCCGCCCGACCGTCCTCCATCATTTTCACGCCCCCGTAAAAGGGGTCTCATGGAGGCGTGAGGGAGGCGGGGTCGTATCTATTTTACTTAAAGCTTCTTATAAAAATTATTATTTAACCCTCCTAGATATCAGTGAAATTGTGAGTAGAAATGGTTACCGGGTTAACTAGAGATGCAATTATACAAATAATAGATTATGTGAGCAAAGCAACAGAATTAATTAGCGATAATGAAAAAGACTCCATGATAGATACCTTACTGAATTCACGGAAAGAAGGTAGAAAGATATTTGTGATTGGCGCGGGTAGAAGTGGTCTCGTGGCTAAAGCGTTCGCAATGAGATTAATGCACATGGATTTCGACGTATACGTTGTAGGTGAAACAATAATGCCCCCCATGAAGAAAGGAGATGTATTGATCGCTATTTCTGGCTCAGGTAGAACGAGAACAGTTGTATCAGTGGCTGAGGCAGCTAAATCTATAGGTGCAAAAGTAATTGCTCTAACTACTTACCCTGATAGTCCTCTAGCTAAACTAGCAGATATAGTTGTAAGAATACCTGGTAGAACAAAGCTCGCTATCGAAGAGGATTATATCATTAGGCAGGTTAGAGGGCACCACGAACCACTGGCGCCGCTGGGTACGCTATTCGAAGTTACAACCCTAGTATTCCTTGACGGTGTAGTTGTTGAGTTAATGAGTAAACTTGGAATAACAGAGGAAGACATGAAAGAACGACACGCAAATATAGAGTAAAACGAGCCGGTATCACATAAATAATAACTAAGTTTTTAAGTAAACTATTTTACAGCATGTTTTTCAACAGTATTTAATGAGTAACCGGTACTGTAGTTTAGATAGTGCTTATATTAGTATTTCACTATGTAATAAGAGAGGGTCAGTAATTGGGAAGAGTTGGGTTTAAAGTATACGCGGAACCCTTTGCATTAGCGTTGATTCTTGAAGCTTCAGCGTATCCTAAACCAGGTAACGTTCATAGGTTAAGAGATAGGGAAGGGTTAAGATATGAGGCTTTTCTAGCTACAGGTGTTTTATCCGCTAAGTACTTTGAGAGAGGAATTAGGAGGGGATTTACTGGATACCGTAAAGTAATTGTGGGGGACTTAATTTATGGTTTAATTAAAGAAGTCGCGTATAAACTTAGATCAACTAATACTTGTCTGGGTTCATCAATGTTGTTGTCTTTCATGAGTGTTACGCTTGGAAAATTACTACGAGGTGGAGGGGAAGATTTACGATTACTACAAGAGATAACTAGAAGCATTGTGGAAGATACAACTGTTTTAGACTCTATATACTACTATAAAGCTGTTAGAGTAGCTTCACCTAGTTATATTAAACCCGGTGACGACACCGGAGAATACGTAAATGTTTGGGATGAGAACTTCGAGCTGAAACTCGTGGAGAAAAACCATAGGTTAATAGATATACTGAAGTATAATTCGAGATTCGACATAGTGTCTGATGAAGTTTTACGTGGTTTTCAAAGAGGATTTAATGCCGAGGAATTTCTACGTTCAAGACTGATTACTCATAGGGATTTAAATAGAGGAATCATTGAAACATACTTGTACCTGCTTTCAGAGAATAGAGATACCATTATTTACTTAAAGCATGGAGAAGACACGGCTTTAGAGGTTTCGAGGAAAGCTCGGGAAATACTCGTAGAAGTAATGAATAAAAATACAAACTGGTTTAAACCTCTATGGGAATTCGACGAAGAATTAAACCGTAGAAAAATTAACCCGGGCGCAGTCGCCGACTTAACGGCTGAAGCTATAGCTTTGTACTTGTTGAAAAACATGTTTGAGGAGGATATGTTATTAGATCTCTCTCATTGAATCAACCGGTACCATGGTTAAGACAAGTAGTCTTTAATGTCGACTTCTTTACCGTGTTTAACAAACTTAATCCTCATATCAGGTTTCACATCTAAACCAAGAGAGTTAAACAAGTAGTAGAGAGTATAACCATCAATACTTGACAAAGTATTGTTCTTGATTGCTTTATACAATTCGTTTACAATGGTTTTATAGATTTCAGGGTACTTAATCTTCAATTTATTCATTAATTCAACGGCTTTATCATCTGCGAGTTTAGAGTAGACTACTTTCTCGGGGTCTTCTTCGACTCTCCCTTCTTCCTTTACGTTCGTCATTTTAGACACAATTCTCTTATATAATTTAAGCTTGATGTAATCAGGTAACTCATCGCTCATAACCAGTCCCCCTAGTAATTATTTTATTTAATTAATAATAACCTGGTTTAATTTTAATCCGAGTAGTATGTGTGCTATGTGCTTACTCGGGGCATGCATTTATGGGAGCCATTATTAAATTAATTGACGTGTGGAAAATATATAGAGTTGGTTCAGTAGAGTTCCCCGCCTTACGGGGAGTAAACTTAGAAATAGAAAAAGGTGAAATATTAGCAGTAATGGGCCCTAGTGGTTCCGGTAAATCCACCTTATTGAATATGATGGGTTTACTTGATAAACCAAGTAAGGGAGTGGTCTTAATTGATGGCGTTGACGCCTCGAAGCTACCTGAGCACAAGATAGCGGATTTACGCAATATGAAAATTGGTTTCGTTTTTCAACACTTTAACTTAATTAATAGATTAACAGTGTATGAGAACATAGAACTACCACTAGTTCCAAGAGGGTTACCGTCAGATCAACGCAAGAAACTAGTTATAAAAGCCTTAATGCTAGCTGGTGGAGATGAATCCTGGTTGAGTAAGAAACCTAGTCAGTTGAGTGGGGGTCAACAACAAAGAGTAGCGATTGCTAGAGCCATAGTGGGTAACCCGGAAATTATTCTTGCAGATGAACCAACGGGGAACCTTGATAGAGCATCAGCTAAAGTTGTAATGGATACTTTTCTCAAACTGAATAAGCATGGGTTAACGATCGTTATAGTGACACATGATCCCGAAATAGCTAACTGTACAAGTAAAATAGTTCTAATAAGAGACGGTAAGATCGTAGATATAAAAGACTCCGTATTTGATGAGTGTATTTTGAATAAAGTTTAGGTGTTTTCATAATGGAGGGCAAATCACTGAGTTACTTGATCATAGTACTCTTGCTTATCGATGTTTTTATACCTATAATTAATGTTAAGGCATCTACAACACCCTGGGTTATCCAGGAATCATCGTTAACATCATACGTTGGAGGTAGAGTATACCCTGGGAGTAGGAATGCTAAATTAACCGTAGTGACTAGGTATCTTGGTAATACTAGTATATTAAACCCAGTCGCGTGCATTGATCTCCCCAGCGGTTTCAGTGTTATGGGGTCAAGATGCGTGCCCGGTAGAGACGCTGATAACAATGCTTTATCCATCGTGGAGCCAGGTAATTCAACGTACTACATATTCACGTTAAACGTGGATAGGAGTGTTTCTCCAGGTAACTATGTTGCTGGTTTAAACATTACGTATTACCTACTGGGTAGCAGTGTACTCGAGTGGGACATGGTTTATATACCTCTCACGATCTCACCCTACCCATCCCTAAACATCGTTATTAAGGATTCATATTTCACTCCATACAATTATCCCGGAGCATGCCCGGTTAACGTGGTTATAGGCATCATAAATAATGGGGAATCATCCATTGAGGCATTAAGGTTAACTTTGGATTTACCGAGCGATGTAACGGATCCAAGCGAGTTAAAAGCCGACTACGTTTCGAGCATAAGTCCTGGAAACGAGCTATATTTAAACTTGGGTTCTACGTGTATAAGTCCCTCAGTTAACCCGAACACGAGATATACGGGTACTTTGCGCGTAGAGGCGCAATTATTAACAGATGATGGAGTCTCATACACCGACGAAGAATATTACTATGTTGAATTCTCAGTCGGCGGATTACCTGGGGCAAAGTTAAGGGTAATAAGCTACGAGTTGACCTCGGGGGTTTCTCTACCTGGCTTCAAGAACACGGGGTTAAGGGTACTTATTAAATCAGAGGAACAAGGGGTACTTACTTTAACTCACGCAAAGGTAACATTGTGGAACGCTGTAAACATTAATGGATCGACGACGGCTTTTTACGCCCATAATATAGTATTGAATTACTTGGAGTCAACCTGGATCACATATAATGAACTAAGTGTTTTCGAGAACGCTTCCTACGTAAAAGCAAACATAACTCTCTATGGTTCTGTAACGCGCCAAGGTGTTGAATACCCGGTTGTATTCGAGATTTCCCTTTTAATACCGTTAAGTGAGAGAGAGCTAGATATAAATATTGAGAGAATCGAGTGGAGCCGTGCACACGTGTACCCGGGGTCAACTGGTAACACGCTCGTTATCACACTATTGAATAATGAATCAAGTTTAAGTATAATGGATGCAACTGTAAAAGTGACTGTTCAAAAAGACGTTATATATCCAGGGGAACTCGTAGCGCGCAACATCGCTTTAAATCCAGGTTCACTCGTCGAAGTATCATACACTGATATCATTGTACCTGAAGCAACTAAACCCGGTGTATACAATATAACTATTAACATCACTGGAATAGCCAGAGGACAAGACGGATCATACAGGTTTATCTCATTATTGAGAAATGCTTCGTTAATTATTGCTGATTTATCAGTGCTTGAACCAGTGCTACCTATCCTAGAAGTCGTAGATTCCTATTGGGGTGAGGGATCTCCACAATACATATACCCTGGAAACTCGAGAGCAGCTTACACTGTTGTTCTACGAAACAATGGGACAGTAACAGCTTTAAATATATTGGTTCTAGTCGACGAGGTTGATCCAGGTGATTTGAGCTTTCTAAATAATGCATCAACGTGCGCGGTTCAATTAGCACCTGGCTCTACGTGCACTGCTGTATTCTACCTGGATCTAACTAGAGCGAGCAGTGGAGTTAAAAAGTTTAACTTGAAAGTACAGTATGGAGTACAAGGAGTTGGAGTTAACACTATATTTACGCAGTATTTAGCGACCAGCATTTATCTACCCGAGTATCAAGCAGGAAGCAATGTTACCATAGCAAATTATGGTTGGCTCAACAATAATCCCGTTTTCCCGAGAACAAAGTCTGCTGTATTAACAGTTAACCTTGTTAACCTAGAGGCATATAACGTGTACTCGGTCTGGGTGTCTCTGACAACGCCTTCATGCATGAGTATACGTGAGGGAACGCCGAGAACAGTATATATAGCTGGCCCGGTTACAGCTCTTCAAACGTTTACTGCTTCATTCACGTTGGATTTACATGGCTGCACTCCAGGAACTCATCAAGCCATCATAGATTTAGATTACTATGTTCAAACAGCTGGTGGCGGAGTAAGGAAGAAAGTGTCTCAACTAATTAGTTTACTCGTGGAAAACGATGAGAACAGCATCGAGTACATTACATCCGGGTGGATTAATACCCCGGTTACTCCACCAGTCTATGGGGCTCAGTACTATATTGTGTTACGTAACGCTAAGTTCCCTTCAATATCAAACCCGATACTGAAATTAGAGTTGCCGCGAGGCGTAACAGAGTCTAAAACAAATAGTTCTAGACCCGCACTAACTCCGGCTATGAGTATTTCAGCGCAGCAAGCATACCTCATACAAAGTATACCAAGTAATCTCGCTCAACTTATATCTCAATACATGCAGCAAACACCTAGTAGTGTTACAGGCGTGAATAAAGGCGACGTAGTTGTGTTCATAGTTTCGCTAAATATCGAGTTGGAAAACGTGTCAGCAATCGATGTACCGTATACTTTGACGTTTATTGACAACTGGGGAGAAGAATATGATTATTCATCAATGCTTAAAATTAACTTGTTGACAGCTCCCCCAGTACTAGAAGTAAGACCTGTATCGCCTCTCGTAGTATTCAGGAATGGTACAGCCACAATAGATATTTTAGTTGAAAACAAGTACTCATCTCCCGTTAATAACCTGTATATTGCATTAATACCTGTATCAAGCAACGTTATACCCCAAAACGCAGTTAAATACATTGGTAAACTAGAAGGAGAAAGCAATGTAACTGTTAAATTTGAAGCAGTCTACAATCCAGTGCAAATAAGTGTTGGAACAGTACCAGTCTCAATGTCCTCAGCGGTTTTCACTGCGACACTGATCTTCGTGGATGTTTCCGGGGCTCTACACACATTGAACACAACGTTAGCAGTCATGATAAAACCCTTCATAGAGTTAAAGTTGATGCCTAGTGTAACTGCAAAGTACTCGAAAGGTACTCTCATAGTTAACGGTATAATAGCGAATACTGGTATTTCTACAGCTCGCAGCGTTATCGCTTACATTAAATATGGTAACGTGGAATCAGTTAACATCATAGGTGATATTGATCCAGCCTCTCAAACGCCCTTTAGATTAGAGATTCAAGCACCATATACTAGTGATAATTGCACCCTCGCGATAAAGTACCGGGATGAATATGGTTCAGAATACGTGTTTGAGACTCAATTAACGGTAACGCAGACCATAGAGCAAGTTCAAACTACAACTACGGTAACTTCACCAATGGATACTACCTTTAAAGTAATAATAATTGTCTTAGTAGCAGTCTTTCTAGCAGGATTATTCTTCGTTCTCTACAGGCACAGTAGGCAAGTCATGAAGAGGGTTACACATGAAGTTGAGTGATGTGCTGAGACTAAGCGTTAAGTCCTTGACTGAGAGAAAACTCCGCGCGGTTTTAACTATTATAGGTGTAGCAATAGGACCCATGGCTCTTTTAATGATTGGAAGCATTGTAGCGGGTTACGGGGATTACATTGTTTCATCTATATCGGGCCTTGGGCAAAACTTAATTGTTGTTACGCCGAGAACTGGTTACCAGTTAACAAGAGATGATGTTGAGTACTTCTCGAATCTACCCAGTGTTGTAGACGTCACACCCTTCTACACTACTCAGGGTGAAATACTGATCGGGGGTGAGCGAAAAACAGTGTATGTTTACGGCGTAAACCCCCAGTTCGTTTTAAAAGCTATATCTAGTTTAAACGTTAAGGAGGGGTATGCGCCTTCGGAGACAGAACTGAGTCGAGCAATGGTTGGCTATAACATAGCGTTCAAGGAAAACGGTGAACGCTGCTATAATTTAGGCGATGTTATATCTGTAACAGTGTACAAGGTTGGAGAAAAAGGGAAAGTGGAAATTAAGCGAGTAAACGTCGTTGTAACAGGTGTACTTGATAAGTTTGGTGGAGCAGTGTTCTTAAACCCGGATACTGGAATATTTGTCCCAATTGAGACTCTAGAGAAAACCATAGGTGTAAGGGAGTGGAGTGGAATACTTGTTCTTGTTTCATCCCCTGATCTAGTGGATAACGTTGAGAAAACAATAAGAGAAGTTTACGCAAACAAAGTTGAAGTCATATCGTTTATAGCAATAGCTCGAACGGTTTCAAACATCGTTGCAGCCGTTGACTTCGTAACCTTCGCTGCAACTACCTCTTCGTTCGCTGTTGCAGTGGCCGGTATTGCTTCATCAATGATAACTAGCGTAATGGAGAGAACTAGGGAAATAGGAGTTATGAAAGCCATAGGATTCAGGGATAAACAAGTTCTCCTATTAATCTTATCTGAAGGCGTGATCATCAGCGTAATAGGTTACATTATAGGTTTAATCTTTGGCGTAATTGGAGCCAGGTTTCTCTCAGGTTCAACGACTCTAAATATTGGGCAATTCTGGGAAATAAGAGCGGAACCAAAGTTCACAGTAGACCTTATTGCTAGAAGCATACTTATGACTATCACGGTTGGAGTAGTAGGAGCATTATTTCCAGCTTATAGAGCAATGAAAATACCGCCCGCAGTTGCTTTGAAGTACGAGTAATTCCCTATATTAAAGGCCTCAAATACATATGAGCAGTATAGTAGTGAGGTGCGTTGAATTGTCCACCAGGGATCTAATAACGAAGTGGCTTGTCGAGGAATCGTTCACAGTAACTAAACTTGAAACTCCTCCCGAGACGAGAGTCTCGTGGAGTATTGGGGTATCAACGCCAGGTGTTCCAGGGATAAAATTCAGTGTTATTGCACCAATGGATAAACAGGATAGAATAATATTGGTTATGGGCATAGCGATATCGCAGGAGCATAAAGTCGAGTTAGAGAAATTGAAGCCCGCTGAGAGAGTTAGAGTAATGCACTCAATTTTATCAAGAACGCTCTCAGTCTGCACGGATTGCAAAATAGCGATACAACCAGATGTAGTTAACCCCTACACAATCGCCATAAACATGGAGGTTTTCGAGGAGGAGATAGAGAGATATGGTAAACCATACTTCATGAGGTTGTTAACGAGGTTCCTAAACACGTATCTCGCAATAGTTTCAGGTTTTAATGAATGGTTCCCTATACTACCTCCAGGAACCAGGGAGAAAGAGCCGAGAACATACATGTAGTGGACCGGCCGGGATTTGAACCCGGGACCTCCGCCGTGCGAGGGCGGCGCTCTTCCAGCTGAGCTACCGGCCCATCATTATATCTACTAAAACATAGAAGGTCTTATATAAACACTTGAATATTTTCAATGAAATGAATGAGATTTTCTCAACACTGTGTAGTCTACATGTTGTAACCTATTTCAAGTGCTTTGAGATTTAAATGCAACCAGTTTGAAGGAATGATCTCTTCGAGAGCTCTTCTTATATGATCAAGACTCAGTACTTTTAATTCTCTTAGAACCTGGCCTAGGATAACCATGTTTGCAACTCTTCGAGTTCCCAGCGTCTTCTCTGAGATCTCACTGTACTTAGCAGAGATCACTTTAAGTCCCTTGAATAGGGATGGTTCAACGTATTCTTCATCTACTACTATAATAGTATTTGAATCAAACATGGATCTATATGCAACGACTCCATAGGGGTACATGAATATAGCTAAATCAGGTTTAATGACTTTTACGTACGGTGCTTCCTCCATTGTTGATGCTATAATTACATCTGATCGGCTTTCCCCGCCTCTTGTTTCAGATGCATAGCTCTCCGTGACTACAGCGTACAAGTTCGCGTACTTACTCGCCGCGAGCCCGAGGATTCTTCCAAGAAGTAGTACTCCTTGACCTCCTCTTCCAATAATTAGTATTTCATATTTCACTCTGCTCACCTCTAAGTATTTCAATGTATGATGGGTTATCTCTATCAACGAATTCCCCTGTTACGATCCCTTTATCCCAGTCTATTTCAGCTTCCTCTATGCTGGCTTTTGGTTTGTGCTTTACGCGTTTTTTAAGCTCATTGTACATTTCAACGGGGTTCCTTAACCCTATGTGTCTTCCATATACTTCGGGGCAAGCTGATACTACCTCAATGAATCTAAATCCTTTTTTCCCCAACGCCTTGTAGAAGTATTGTTCAATGTAATGAGGTGTTGTTATACTTGCCCTTGCAACATAATTAGCGTTTAAAGATGTAACTAGTTTAACAGCGTTCATTGGGTACTCTGGGTTCCCGCGTGGAGTAGTTGTTGTTTTTACGCCTCGCGGTGTCGTAGGAGCTACTTGGCCCCCAGTCATAGCGTACACGAAATTCGTGAACATCACTACAATTAAATCCACGTTGCGTCTTGCTGCATGTAACAAGTGGTTTCCACCAATTCCCGCGATATCGCCATCTCCTCCAACAACTATTGCTTTTAACTCCGGGTTTGCTAGCACTGCACCTATAGCGAAAGGTATAGCGCGTCCATGTATTACATGCGCAGAATCATAGTTCACGTAGAAAACCATTCTAGCACTGCATCCAATGCCACCAACCCAAAACACTTTATCTGGATCAATTGACCCCTCCTTTATCCTACTATCTAGTGCTCTCAGCATGGAAGCTAATCCTATTCCTAAACCGCATCCAGGACAGTATAGTGTCGGTATTCTCTCTAAGCGTAAGTGTTTGTCAAGTGGGTGAATATACTGTGTTACAGCCATGGTTCAATCGCCTCTGAGACTTCTCTGGGTGTGGGTAACTCTAAGCTGAGAACGGGTGAAGAGTAAACATCTCTATCTTTGAATATTCTATCCATGTCGAAGTATATTTTACCAGTGTTGTTTTCAATAACAATAATTTTTCTGGCTCTACTACAATTCAGTATTTTCTCCTCGTTTAGTGGCCAAAGCGTTTTTAGTCTCAAGAACCCTATCTTGAGGCCCTTTCTCCTATAATCCACTGTTGCTAAGTACACGGATCTAGCGGTAGATCCATATGAAACTAATAGTACTTCAGCGTCATCGCAATAACGAGTTTCTTGTTCATATATATAATTTATTCTCTTCAAGATTTTCAAGATTAATCTTTTAACTAGTGCTTTATACTCCGTGTTCATTGGAGCATAGAATCCTCTTTCATTGTGAGTTAGAGACTCTATGATTGTTTTATATCCATGACCAAGTATGGGCATTGGTGGTACAAGGTCGGAGTCAGGTTTATACGGGAATTTAGCTCTCTGCTTATCTATGGGTATTTTTCTACCGATTACTTCCACTTCGCCTGGTTCATAAATCATGAGCGGCTCCCATAAGTGAGCTATCACAGCGTCACTTAGGAGAATAACAGGGGTTCTAAGTAACTCGGCGGTATTAAAAGCTTTAATGGTTAAATCATATGCTTCTTGAACACTCCACGGTGCATAACATGGGATTAAGTAATCTCCGTGCGCAAACCACCTTGCTTGTAGCACATCTGATTGAGATGTTTTCGTTGGAACACCTGTACTTGGGCCAGCACGCATAACGTTTACTACAACTATAGGTGTCTCCGTTATAACTGCTAGACCCATCGCTTCCGCCATAAGTGAGAAACCTGGACCAGAGGTAGCTGTCATGGCTTTAAAGCCTGCCCAGGATGCTCCAATGATAGCGTTTATTGAGCCTATTTCATCCTCCATTTGTATAACTACTCCCCCGTGCTGAGGCAATTTCTCGGCGAGGTACTCCATGATCTCAGAACTAGGCGTTATAGGGTACCCTGCATAAAACTTTAAACCAGCGGTTAAAGCCCCCTCCGCTACAGCCATGTTTCCAGATGTAAATGTTTTCCTCACGGTTGTTCCACCTTTTCAACAAATATAGCGAAATCAGGGCAGTTATATTCGCATAATTTGCAACCAATGCACTTATCTATGTTGAGGGGTTCAGGTGGTCTATAACCATGTTTATTTATCATATTTGAAATCGATAAAACCTTTGTTGGGCAAACAGCTATGCATATACCGCACTCCTTACACCTGTCTACTATTACCGTGACTGTGAATTTACTGCTGGTTCTCCTTAGTAGATTTAATTGCGTTGACTCAGGGTAATGCAATGAAAAATCACCACAAACAATATATATCTAGGATGCTGAGGTTTTTAACATACTTACTGGTATAAACAATAACTACCCGTATGTTTCAACTACTTGTTCTATTGGACTTCACGTTTTTTCAATTGTCTAGTGAATGTATATAAACCTAGCTCCATGATAGTATTTACCGGTGAACCTAGTTGATGATTGAGGTAAGATGGCATAGTCGGGGAGGGCAAGGAGGATGGACAGCTAGTAATTTAACAGCTATGGCTGCATCATATGAGGGGAAATATGTTCAAAGTTTCCCAGCATTTGGTCCAGAGAGATCAGGAGCACCCATACTCGCTTTCACCAGGATAAGCGATGAACCAATAGAATTACACAGCATGATATATAATCCAGATATAGTCGTAGTATTGGATTACACGTTATTATCCCCTGGAATCGTAAGCGGGCTCAAACCGGGTGGAACAATAATAACCAACTTCGCTGGCGACGTTAACCAGGTCTTGAAGACGTTGAACGTTAAAACCGGGGACTATAAATTAGTCTTAATACCTGCTTCCAAACTAGCTCTCGAAATACTGAAATCCAAGATAACTAACACGGCGATGCTCGCCGGCTTAGTTAAATGTGGAGTTGTTAAATTTGAGAGCGTTGAAAAATCTATAAGAGAGAGATTTAGTGGCCCCGTCGCTGAGAAGAACATTTTATTAGTTAAGAAAGCTCTTGAAGAATCCATAGAGGTGTAATTATGAGTAGTCTTAAATCATGGAAAGAAATACCGATGGGAGGCGTTGCGTACAGGTTATCAACTGATGTTAAAACAGGAGATTGGAGAGCACTTAAGCCCGTCATAGATCAGAATAAGTGCACAAAGTGCATGATTTGCTGGTTATTCTGCCCAGACATGTCGATAATATGGGATGGTGAAAAAGTATACGTTAACTATGATTACTGTAAAGGCTGTGGTATTTGTGCTAATGAATGCCCAGTTAAAGCAATAAGTATGGTTCCGGAGTTAGGTGAGTAGGTTGAGTGAACTAGAGCTTGTTCCCAAGTATCCGCGTGAAAAACAGACGATGATCAACGTTAACGGTGATGAAGCAATTGCGTATGCTGTTAAACAAAGCTACGTTGACGTGGTTGCAGCGTACCCGATTACCCCGCAGACAATTATTGTGGAGAAGTTCTCAGAGTTCGTTGCTAATGGGGAAACTCACACAGAGTTCGTTGCAGTAGAATCAGAGCACTCAGCTATGAGTGCATGTGTAGGTGCAGCTGCATCCGGCGCTAGGGCATTCACAGCAACGTCCTCCCAGGGATTAGCTTTAATGGTTGAAGTACTGTACATAGCTTCTGGTTTAAGGTTACCAATGGTCCTCGCGGTTGTTAATAGAGCTTTATCAGCGCCGATTAACATACACAATGATCACTCGGATGCGTACTTGATGAGGGATGCTGGGTGGATTATGCTGTTCGCTGAAAACGTTCAAGAAGCCTATGATACCACGATACAAGCATTCAAGATATCTGAACACCCTGATGTACAATTACCTGCATCAGTTCACATTGATGGATTCTTCCTAAGCCACACACTGGAGAACATTTATACGCTACCCGATGAAGCAGTGTATGATTTCCTGGGCGGCCCCAGGAAGATCGCTAAAGTTAGAGTTGATTACTTCGACGAGGAAGTAAACTATGCTTTAGACCCAGCTAGGCCATTATCCATAGGGAACTTAGCACTCTACGATTACTACTTTGAAATAAAAGTACCTCAAGTACTATCAATGAGGAAAGCTGAAGAAGTCATTAAAGAAGTAAACGAGGAGTGGTATAAGCTAACTGGTAGAAAGTACGGTAATGGACTCGTGGATCCATTCATGGTTGAAGATGCAGACATTGTGATTATCGCTATGGGTAGTAGTGCTGGAACAGTGCGAAGTGTTGTTAAGAAATACCGTGAAAAAGGCGTAAAAGTAGGATTACTGAGAATAAGGTCGTTTAGGCCTTTCCCACATAAAGACATTGTGGAATTACTGAGTGGATCTAAACTAGTCGCAGTCATGGATAAAGGAATAGGCCCAGGTCAATACGGTGCACTATACTTAGATGTAGCGGCTTCACTATATCATAGTAAAAGCAAACCCATTCTAGTTGACTACGTTTACGGCCTAGGGGGGAGGGATTTGTCGCCGGAAATGGTTGAACAAATGATCAATAATTTACTAAAAGACCTCGAGAAAGGTTACATCCTAGAAGAAGAGAGATTAAGATTCCTCGGGGTGAGGGGCTAATGGTAGTTAAAACTCTACCTGAAATACAGGTTAAGAAAGGTGAACCCCCATACAAGATCTGGATATTTGAACCAGGGGAGAAAAAAGAGCTTCCATTAATCTTCAATCTCAGGCAACTAGCAGAACAGAGAAGGCCTGCTCTGTTACCAGGGCATAGAATGTGTGCTGGGTGCGCGGCACCGATAGTCGTTAAATTAGCTAGCTTCGCGTTTAGAGGACCAACAATAGTAGTTACTGCAACAGGGTGTCTTGAAGTATCAACAACTATTTACCCATATACCAGTTGGGCACTGCCATGGATACATAACGCTTTCGAGAACGCGGCCGCAACAGCTAGTGGTATTGAAGCAGCCATAAAAGCCATGAAGAAAACTGGTAGATTAAAGTACGAGAATGTAGATGTAGTAGTGTTCGCTGGTGACGGCGGAACATACGATATCGGTTTCCAAGCATTAAGTGGAATGGCTGAAAGAGGACACGATGTTCTCTACATACTCTATGATAACGAAGCATACATGAATACAGGCATTCAGAGATCAGGCGGAACACCTAAGTACGCGTGGACGACGACTTCACCGGTTGGAAGAGTTATACCTGGTAAATCAGAGAATAAGAAACCAATTGCCGATATAATGGTTGCTCACAGGATACCATATGTAGCTACAGCTACACCAGCTCACTGGATGGATTTAGTTAAGAAAGTTAGGAAAGGAATAGAGGTTAACGGGCCAGCATTCATACATGCACTTAGTAGTTGCGATCGTGGATGGAGACACGAGGAATCGATATCAGTAGAAGTACTGAGAAGAGCTGTGGATACATGCTACTTCCCGCTATGGGAGTGGAGCCCCGAGACAGGATACTTGTTAACAGATAGGAGCCTAGTGATAGCTAGAAACCCGAGTTTAAAGCAACCTATTGAGAAATTCCTTGAGGTACAGGGTAGATTCAGGCACTTACTGAGACCCGAGAACAAGGAGCTCGTTAAGCAGTTACAAGAATACGTTGACGCAACGTGGAATGATCTATTGAAGAGAGCCAGTAATGCTCCACGGTAAATTGATTTGAATGATTTATGCACAATATTCCAACACTCTTTTTTGATACTTGGAGTCGGCTCTCCTCTCAGGCAAGATGACCAACTTGGATTAATAGTGTGCGATGAGTTAAACAAGAATGGAGTATTCTGCGTGAAATGCGAGTATGGTGTAGAGAATTGTTTAGATGAAATAATGAAGTATAAACCGAGAAACCTCATAGTAGTAGATGCTGTTTTATATAGGAACGGGAAACCAGGTGAAATAGTACTTGTAGGTGAGGAATCATTGGATACTGTTGCTTCACTTATATCTTCGCATTACATATCGTTTAAATACATAGTGGATATCCTTAAGAACATGGAATTCGTGGAAAAAGTATTCGTTATAGGAGTATACCCTAAGATCCTTGGTATTGGTTTAGAGTTATCTAGTGAAGTGGAATCAGCTATCGTGGAGTTAACTCATCGAATAAAGAATTGCGTTATGAAAATAGGAGAAGCGGAGAAAAAGGCGTGAAAACCAGAGCTTTAAACAAGATCTTGTAGTGCTCGTCGAAATCGTTGAGTGATAAGAAACTCAACTTGTTTAACTTACTGATTAGTTGGACTGGTAAGTAATATCTCATTTTCTTAAAGAAGTTCACTAGTAAACGCTCAAGAGAATTCTTCACATAGTATGTTCTCATATATATGTAGCTATAGGGAATTAGATCATCTCTATCCACGTATTCACCTAGTATTGGTGACAACCTGAAAATATAGTAAAGTCCTCCTCCCGTGTATGGTTTAATCAATGGAACAGAATCACCGTGGAAAACAATTTTGCCATGTAAAACAGGGTTTTTCAATGGATGATGAACCGGGATTAATCCTCCATACCTCTCTTTTACGCCCACTAACTTCAGGTCAGTGTTCTCCTCTATGAGTTTATATAACACTTTCTCCATTGGTTTACTCGATGCATATCCCACTTGTGCTTCTTCATCGTTTAGAGGTATAATCCAGGCAAAGAACTCGGGGTTAATATTCGAGTATATTATCGTTAAGGTTTTTTCCTCGATGTTTTTTGCTTCAACAATTAATTGTAAACCATGCAGGTATCTAGGCGTGTCTCCTACTAGGAAGCGGCGAAATAAGCTATTAGCGCCGTCAGCCACTATTAATGTCGTGAAATCGATCACGGTGTTTTTTGCTTTAACACTGGACTTGTTTACAGGAGTAGCTTTCGCTCTATATATTATCTCGTGACCGCGGGATTCTACTTTAGTAGCTAATGTTTCCTCTAGGAGAGGTCTATTCACGTGAAAAGCGAATGGTTTCTTGAAATTTAACTCTATTTTCCCAGTTGGAGTTATAAATAATGTTTTCTCATAGTACGCATCTACTATTTTAGGATGAAGCTTCGAGATCTCCCTTGCTACTAAGGATCCCACTATTCCTGAACAGTGTTTCGGTGAACCTACTTCCCCGTGCTCTTCTAGTATTGTTACTTTTCTAGTATCTATATGTAGTGCCGTGTATAATCCAGCTGGTCCAGCGCCGACAACTACTACGTCTTTCCTCATTCCAGCTCCTCATAGTCTCTACTAGAGTACTTTATAGTATACTTCTCGGCTTTCAACGCTTCCACTATATACTCGAATGATTTAAACGGGTTGCCTTTTTCCCCGCAGGTGTATACATCCACTGTGGCGAACCTATATTCTGGCCATGTATGTATACTTATATGGCTTTCAAGAATAACCGCTATAACGCTTACACCAGGGTGGATTTTCCAGGTTTTAACATCTAGTAGCGTGAAACCACCGATATTAACAGCTTCTCTTACAACATTGGCAAGGTATTCTTCGTTCATTAGTAAGTTGGCATCGCATCCATATAGTTCACCGTAAACGTGTTTCCCGATGACTCTTCTTTTTTCACGTGTAAGCACCTGCATCTCAATCACCTGTAATTAATTCCCCCTAGGAATCTTATAAATTTAATCCCCCTCCCTATACGCAGTACATATAGCACTGTATTAAATTAGATCAATTTGCATGTATATTTTTAAGTGTCCAAGTAGCAGAATCTAGGAGTTATTTTTAATTGAAAAGGGAGGTTATAAAAAATATTAGTAAGGGAGGGGGGTTTACTAACTTTGTTCTCCCCCCTCGCCTTCTAATTCAGGAATTCTTTCAATAGGTTTAGCTTCAACTTTAACTCTAATAGCGTTTATTACTTTGAGTGCTTCTTCGTGAGATACGTGTTTAGCTACTTGCATTATTCTACCTAGTTGCTCCGTTAAAACATCCTCAATGCTTCTTCCAGCTAATTCCAGTTTTGTTTTCTCGAAGACAGCTGATGTAGGCTCTATTACTGCTGCTATTTTGAGAACAGCGTTGTTTTCATCTATGGGTAAAACAACAGCCGCTCCAACTTCTTTTTCATCTATCTTGATCCCGTACACTAAGTCGCCGTCGAATGTCTCACCTAGTTTACTAATAGAGTATCTTACAGCTTTAAGAGCTAGTTCTGGTGCTTTTAATATAAAATTTTTTAGTGTGCTCTCATATGATTCAGGCGGGATCCGCTTATAGACTTCTATTTTCAACGTATCCCATTTCCATATTATTGCTTTACTTGCTTCATCTACATCGTAATTTATTGTGATCCTAACAACATCCAGTTTATCTACTTTCAACTCCTCAACTAGGAGAGTGAATAGAGCTCTATTGAGTAAAGCCGCGTAGTACGCTACTTTACCCGCAAACTCCTTGTCTTGTTTAACATAGTCTTTTAGTTGAGCGAAAAGTGTTCTCCTTAATTTAACCGCGTACCCAGCGCTGAGAACGAAACCGGATCTCAGAGTGGGCATTTATCCCCCCATTTATACATGAGAAAATAGAATAATATATAGTTTCACAAGTAAAACACGCAATGAAATCCTAGGTAAAACCCTGTAACTGAGTGAAATAATTAAACTTATAAGGGGTCCCAATAGCTAAATCTTATAGGATGCCGCCGTAGTATAGCCCGGTCAAGTATGCGGGCCTTTCGAGCCCCATTTAAGGGGGTGTGGAGAGCCCGTGACCCGGGTTCAAATCCCGGCGGCGGCATTTAAATAGGGAACTTAGAGTAAGCATTAAGCGTGAAACCTACTCCAATATAATTGTTCTCATTCCACATATTCTAGGAAAGGTCTGACATTAGAAAAAATTTATATACCCCGCCCCTACGTATATATAGTACTTGTAGGAGGTTGTAGCTATGGGCAATGTATACCTAGGAGAATTCATAGGAACCATGATCCTAATCCTACTCGGTGACGGCGTCGTTGCCAACGTTGTCCTCGAGAAATCAAAAGGTCAAGGAGGAGGATGGATTGTTATTACAGTCGGTTGGGCGATGGCAGTTGTATTTGGTGTTGGAGCAGCAATCATGGCTGGCAGTCCATATGCGTTCATAAACCCTGCGGTAGCAATCGCGCTCGCAGCAGCTGGTCAACTACCTGCCCTCTCAGCTACTGATATAGTATTATGCATAATTGCCGAGATACTTGGAGCATTTGTTGGTGCAGTACTAGTGTTCCTAGCCTACTATAGTCACTTCGCTGCGACGAAAGACCCTGGACCAAAACTCGCAGTATTCTCCACGGGTCCAGCTATTAGAAACCTTGGATTAAACATATTAACAGAGATTATTGGTACATTTATGTTAGTATTCGGGGTAATGGTAATAAACAATGCTATTAAGCCACCAGCAGGCCTAGGCCCAGTACTTGTAGGCCTCTTAGTGTTATCAATAGGTTTAAGCCTAGGTGGACCAACAGGCTACGCTATTAACCCAGCCAGGGATCTGGGTCCAAGAATAGCTCACGCGGTTCTACCCATACCTGGTAAAGGAAGCTCTGACTGGAGCTATGGATTAGTAGTTCCAATAATTGGACCAATAATTGGAGGATTACTTGGAGCATTCGCAGCTTTAGCGGTTTTATAGCGTTATGATATATAATTGCAAGTATATAATGTATATACAATATATTTTTTATATTACATCTTCATACCTCAATATTTTATATAAACATTAATAATTTCTACTAACTAAGTTAAATAGAATTTTCAAGTAGTAAAAATTTATAAACTCTCCCCTCAATAATAAAAATGGGGGATTGTCTTGGTTGAGAAGAAATATGTCCTAGCTATAGACCAGGGTACAACTGGAACAAGAGCTATGTTATTTACACATGACGGCCTTCCCGTAAAGGGAGGCTGGGCATACCACGAGCACAGGCAGATTTATCCGAGACCTGGTTGGGTTGAACACGATCCTTTGGAGATTTGGGAGAGAACTAAGCAGGTTATCAAAGAAGTCTTGGAGAACACGAAGATTGATCCACGTGAGATTGCAGCTATAGGTGTCACGAACCAGAGGGAGACAACTATTGTATGGGACCCGAAGACAGGGAAACCAGTTTACAACGCGATTGTTTGGCAGGACAGGAGAACAGCTAAAGAAATAGATTATCTACGTGAACACTACTTCAAGACTATACAGGAGAAATCGGGTCTAGTTCCAGACTGCTACTTCTCTGGTACTAAGATATGGTGGATACTAGACAACGTGCCAGATGTAAGAGAGAGAGCTAAGAAAGGTGAATTATTGTTTGGAACAATTGATACATGGGTTATATGGAACTTGACGAGAGAATCAAAAGACGTTTTAACACCTGAGAGACATGGTGCACACGTAGTAGACTACTCCAACGCGTCTAGAACAATGATATTCAATATACATAAACTAGATTGGGATGACGAACTACTAGAAATCGAAGGTAAAATACCCAGAGAAATGCTACCGTTACCAAGACCCTCAAGTGACAAAGCAATCTACGGATACACTGGTCCAGAAGTACAGAAGCTGATGGGAGGAGTAAGCATACCGGTAACAGGTGACGCTGGAGACCAGCAGGCTGCATTATTCGGTCAAGCTGGATACGATGTTGGAGACGTTAAGTGTACTTATGGAACAGGTAACTTCATCTTATTCAACACTGGTGAAAGAGCTGTACCATCCAAGTACAACTTGTTGACGACAGTATACTACTCTCTTGAACCAAAGAAAGCTATTTACGCATTAGAGGGCAGCATATTCATCACTGGAGCAGCTATTCAATGGTTGAGAGATGGATTGAAGATTATTGAGGTATCAGCTGAGGTTAACCCACTAGCAGAATCCACTCCAGACACTGGTGGAGTATACCTGGTTCCAGCATTCGTTGGGCTAGGTGCACCATACTGGGACCACTATGCTAGAGGATTAATAATTGGTATAACACGTGGAACAGAGAGAAAGCACATTGCTAGAGCAACACTTGAAGCAATAGCATACTTGACAAGAGATGTAACTGATGCAATGAAAGCCGACACTGGCAAAGAAATATCAGTGTTAAAAGCTGATGGTGGAGCAGCTAAGAGCGACTTCTTGATGCAGTTCCAAGCTGACATACTCGGAGTAAAAGTAGTTAGACCAGTTGTATTCGAGACGACATCACTTGGAGCAGCTTACTTAGCTGGATTAGCCGTTGGGTTCTGGAAAGACCTAGATGAAATCAGGAAGAACTGGAAGATGGAGAGAGAATTCATTCCAAGAATGGATTCAGCTACACGTGAGAAACTGTACGCTGGATGGAAAGCCGCAGTTAAAAGAGCACTTGGATGGGCTAAAGAAGTACCTTGGGCATACGGATACTAAAGTTTTTATTTTTTTAATTTTTCTTATTTCCTTCATGAGGGGTTTGTGGTTGAATTAATATGAGTGATAAGTATAGAGTTGTAATTGTAGGTGCAGGCGTGGTTGGTTCCTCTATAGCAAGAGTACTAAGTATGTATGAGAACTTCGACATAACTCTCGTTGAGAAAGAACCAGACGTTGGATGGGGTGCAAGTAAAGCAAACACGTCGATAGTTCACCCTGGGCACGAAGAAGAACCCGATGTTCATCCTTTGAGAGCAAAACTATGTGTTAAAGGAAATGAAATGTGGAGAACATGGGCGAAAGAACTAGAAATACCTGTAACTTTTCCAGGGGAATTAATGGTTTTCACTAATGATGAAGAAGAGAAAAAAGCCCGGGAGTACATTAAACTAGCACGATTAAACAATGTGCCTGGTGTTAGAATAATATATCAGGAGGAACTAAGAGTACTAGAACCAAACATTGCGAGAGAAGCAAAGGGAGCAGTTTATGCTCCTACAGGCGGTTTAATTTCACCATTCGAAGCAGTGATAGCAGTAGTGGAGAACGCTGTTGAAAACGGAGTTAAATTGATGACTGAAACAGAGGTTCTAGGAGTTAAAGTCAGTGAAGGAAGAGTTAAAGGCGTTGAAACAAACAGGGGATTCATAGAAGCAGACATCGTTATCAACGCAGCTGGATTGTACTCAGATAAGATCACGCACTCAGCTGGAGTAGAGTTGAACTTCCAGGTAAAACCCCGTAAAGGAGAATACTTATTATTCGATGAAGACATCCCAGTTAAACCTACAAGAGTACTTCACACTACTCCAACGCCAATAACTAAGGGAGTATACGCTATTACAACTGTACACGGAAATGTTTTAATAGGGCCAACTGCTGAGGATCTCCCTATTGAAGCGAAAGGAGATGCTTCAACATCCGTTAAAGGCCTAGACTACGTGTACCAGGAGGCATCAAAGTTACTGAGGGAAATGCCACCTAGATCAAGGGTTATAAGGACATTCGCTGGTTTAAGACCTGAACCACCTGGAGGTCACTGGCTTATTAAAGCATATAGTGACCCATGGGGATTCGTGAACGCTGCTGGAATAAGATCTCCTGGATTTACATCTGCACCAGCAATAGCTGAATACGTAGCTAATCTAATATCTGAAACATTTGACATAAAACTAGTTAAGAAGACTAATTGGAACCCATATAGGCGCGATATAACGAGGCTGAATAATAGGCCACTAAGTGAAATAGATGAGTTGATAAAGAAAAACCCAGCTTACGGCGAAATAGTCTGCTACTGTAAAACAGTTTCTAAAGCAGAAATACTCGAAGCAGTTGATAGAATGATAAAGACTGGGATTAAGACAATAACTCTCGATGGATTAAAGTTCAGAACATACGCGGGTTTCGGAATGTGCCAAGGCGCGTTCTGTAGGTGGAGAATAGCTAAAATAGTATCCGAGAAACTCGGTGTACCTCTATATGATGTCACAGTGAAGAGAACTAAGTATGGTATAGGTGATGTGAAAACCTTATGGGTTGAAAGAAAGGGGTGATCGTGATGAAAACCCTTGAATATGATACTGTAGTTATTGGTGGAGGCCCCGCGGGTATTGCAGCAGCTATAAAAGCAACTGAACTAGGCTTGAAAACTATTCTAATAGAAAACAGGGATCTACTTGGTGGGATACCATTACAATGTGTTCACACAGGCTTCGGATTGCATTACTTTAAAGAAGACTTAACTGGCACACAGTTTGTAACTAGGTTACTTGACAAACTAGAGAAACTGAGAGTTGAATACTTGCTGAAGGCACATGTTCACAGCATTGAATACTTAGACTATGATAAAAAACTAGTGAACGTTGTCACACCTCAAGGCGTAGTAAGAATACTCACTAAGACGATAATATACACAACTGGAGCAAGAGAGAGACACCTCTACGAAATAGGAGTAGTTGGAGATAGACCAGACGGGATATACACAGCTGGTGAAGCTCAAACACTCATGGACATATATGGAATAATGCCTGGGAGAGAAGTAGTAATCATTGGTTCAGGAGACGTTGGCTTAATAATGGCTAGGAGATTCGCACTAGAAGGCGCTAAAGTAAAAGCAGTTATCGAGATACTTCCATACCCTGGAGGATTAATGAGAAACGTGATGCAGTGTCTAAGAGACTACAATATACCATTACTACTTGGACACACAGTAGTGAAAGTAGTGGGTAAAAAGAGAGTTGAAAAAGTCATAGTAGCTAAAGTCGACGAGAACTTTAAACCAATAGAGGGAACAGAGTTCGAGATACCATGTGACACCGTGGTGTTATCAGTGGGTCTAAGACCATATCTCAAGGTCCTCGAGAAACTAGGTATTCACATCGACCCTGCAACAGGTGGACCTGTAGTAAACGAGTACTTGGAGACAAATATACCGGGAGTATTCGTAGCTGGTAACGCACTAGTTGTAAACGACCTAGTGGACTACGCGGTTGAACAAGGTGAACTAGCAGCTGAAGGAGCTAAAGTATTCATCGAGAACAAGGGTATACCAACCAAGAACTGGAAACTCGTTGAGAAAGGTAGAAACATAAGGCTGGTTGTCCCCCACGCCGTCAGCGGAGAAAGAGATGTAATAATATACGCTCGAGTAGCTAACCCGGAGAGAAACGTTTATGTCCAAATACCAGAGCTGGGTTTCAGGTTGTTTAGTTACGGTGTGAGGCCAGCTGAGATGATCTGGTTTAAGTTGCGTAAAGATATGTTTAGTAAACTAGGTGCAGATGTTAACAAGATCACTCTCGAGGTGAAACCCAGATGAGCAAAGAACTCGAGCTCACATGTATAATTTGTCCAGCAAGTTGTACGTTGAAAGTAACAGTGGAGGACAATAAAGTCATTAAAGTCGAAGGAAACCTTTGTCCACGTGGAGTAGAGTTCGCTAAGAACGAGTTATCTAATCCAGTGAGATACGTTATGAGCGTTGTAAAAGTGAGAGGAGGAGACCTCCCAACAGTATCAGTAGTTACGCGTAACCCGGTACCCAAGAACTGTATTTGGCAAGTAATGGAGGCTTTAGCGAAAGTAGAAGTAGAAGCACCAGTAGAAATAGGTGACGTAATAGTTAAAGATATATGTGGAACAGATATAATAGCAACTAGGAGAGCCAAGAAAATATAATGTTACCAAAGATCTCCTAGGTTTTTAGAGGAATACTTTAAAATAATTCTTTTTAATTTCCTTCAAATAATTCTCGTGTTTACCCTGTATAATGATGAACTGATCTCAAAGAATTAATTCATTGTAAGATCAGATACGTATATGACAAGTATTAAATAAAGCATTATCCCTACATAAATAAAGAAGGGCTGCAATCCGTGCTCAGAATAATACGGTGACAACGTGGAATGAAGGAGTATGATTTAAGTAGAGATATGGGTTGTAGAGATAACCCGATATCTAAGTTATTGAAGTTAATGGATGAAGAACAAGGAGAATTCATAGTCTTAATTAAAAAGACCACTCTACCGCTTGAAATAGCTAAGATAATAGCTACTAGGAAACACTATGTAGTTGAGTTAATTGATCAAAGTAGTGATGAGCTAAGAATTAAATTCAAAAGGATTAAGTAGTGGAGAGATCCCGCGTTGAGTTAAGTAACTCCGCGCCTAGTTCTTCGAGGAAAACACTAAACTCGTCTCTTCTTACTCTGGCTCCAGCTGCTGAAGGATGTCCTCCTCCACTTATACCTAGTTTTTTGCTGATTTTTCTCAGTATCTTGTTCAAGTCTACTCCTTGATCAGCTCGTAGACTCATAATGAATATATCTTTCCTTTCCTCAATAGCTATTCCGATTTTTGCTTCCCCATATATTCTAGCATAGTTTGCTGCTTTACCAACGCTTCCAGGAGGGTTTACAACATACGCGATACTGCCGTGTTTTACAGTGTTTTGTTTAACCCATGATCTTAAATTCTCGTCCTCTACTGCTTGTTTCAGGCTTCTATCTACTAGTTCCTTCATAGTACTTGGAAGCAGGTTTAATGCCAAGTGATCAACAACTTTCCTTTTGAAATCATAGTCTCTTCTCGAGCCTTCAAGTCCCTGTATTAGAACACCGGCTTCAAGGTAAATAGCTCTCTTATCCCATCTATTTAGCTGATATTTAACCCAGGGTGTTTCATCTAAGTAGTCTCCTATTGCACCATATAACGCGATCCTAGAGTATTCTTCATTCAAACCCTTCTTACTTAGATAACCGTAAGTGAGCTCAGATGCTGAGCAACAAGTATTATGTATCCACGTAATAGTCGTGGGGACTGGGATTTCATCTAGCACTGGGTGATGGTCAATGTAAACTACCTCACAGCGGCTACTAATCTCCTTTAGAAGCGACATTATTTCGTTTACATGTACTTCATTCAAAGCAATATCGGTAATAGATAAACCCACGCAATCGCCAACAAATTCTTTCAAATCACTCAGTAAACCCGCTGGATGAGTGAAAACAACTTGTACATCGTAACCCTGCTTCGCATAATAAGCTTTAATTAAAGCACCAGATGCTACACCATCACTATCTCCATGTGTAAAAACAATCCACCTACTCAAATTAACACCAATAAAAATCACCTAGTAATAGAATTAAATTTTTGTATCCAGCGAGATAGCTATATAATGAAGATGCATGGTGAGAAGACCGGGTACAGTTTTCAATAAACAGTACTGTACTGCTTATAGATTCGCTTATAGGAATAAAATAGTTAAAGTAACGTAAAAAGATTTCGGGTTTAATTCTATGGTTTAAGTTCTTTGTACTCAGGATACAGTGTTATTATTCCATGTTTAATGAATAGTTCCATTTGTTTCTTCGGTCTCTCAATCATTTCTCTAATTTCTGCTTCGAGATCCGATCTCGATGGCTTCCTCCTAGCATAACCTAGTTCTATGGCTTTTTCAGCTACAGCTATTGCTTCCTGTACATACATTTCTGTCTCCTCCATTGTAGGTACAATTCTTTCTTCATGTATACCTGTTTCCTCAGCGTACTTAGCTATAGCGTACGCTGCAGCTAGGAACATTTCATCGCTCATTTTTCTAGCTCTAACGGTGAAGACTCCTCTGAAAACGGCTGGGAAACCGAGGCTATTGTTTATTTGGTTTGGAAAGTCACCTCTACCAGTAGCAACTATTCTGGCACCAGCTTCCTTTGCTTCCCAAGGCCATATTTCTGGAACAGGGTTAGCTTCCGCGAAGACTATTGCGTCTTTATTCATTAGTTTAACCCATTCTTTCTTAATGACTCCAGGGCCAGGTTTGGAGGCAGCGATTACGACATCTGCTCCTTCAAATGCTTTTGGTATTTCTTTAATGTTCTCGGGATTAGTTTCTACTGCTATTCGGTATTTCCATGGATTCTTTGTTTTCAGGGATTCTACATCGTTACGATCTCTGTATAAAACGCCACTGGAGTCCACGAATATGATATTCTCTGGTTTAGCTCCAGCTACTTTTAGGTACCTGTATGCACACATGTTTGCTGCTCCGGCACCAAATAGTATTATTCTTGCATGATCAATTCTTTTACCAGTGATCTTGAGGGCATTTATTAAACCAGCAAGAGTTACAAGAGCTGTCCCCTGCTGGTCATCATGCCATACAGGTACATCTAATGTTTCCTGGAGTTTTTCTAATAGATAGAAGCATTTCGGTGATTCAATGTCTTCTAAGTTTACTCCACCGAAGCTAGGTTCTAAGGCTTTAATAATGTATATTAGTTTATCAGGGTCTTTTTCTCTGACAACGAGCGGAAAACAGTCTACTCCACCTAAGTATTTGAAGATCAGGCATTTACCTTCCATGACAGGTAAGCCTGCAGCTGGACCAATGTCTCCAAGCCCAAGTACTCTTGTACCATCACTAACTACCACTACCGTGTTCCATCTCCACGTGTAGTCGAAAGAGGAATCTTCTCCTTCTTTCTGTATTCTTCTACATGGCTCAGCAACGCCAGGCGTATACCAAATATTGAAGTCTTCTAGCCTTGTCACAGGGACTTTAGGTACGGTCTCTATTTTACCTCCGTATGATTTATGTAGTTTTACAGATAACGCGCTCCAATCTATCTTAGTTTGAGATGACATACTTATCAACCACTATTTGAGATTGCACATAGCAAATTATCTTCGGTCAATGATTTTAAGCTTTACTGTTAAATGAAATGAGAAGTAGTTTAATTGATACCTCGGTATAATCTTTAGTTTAAATTCCACTGGGATAAATGATGAGTTTAAAAACTCTAATGTAATTGAACTTTCTCTACGGCTTCTCTACGTACCTTCTCTTTGAGGATTTTAATTTGTTCAAGTGTTTTCTCAGTGAGATTTTCCCCTCTTGTATCTATTGTTACAATCAGCGGCCCGAATTCTTTTACTTCAAGAATCCATAGAGCTTCTGGCATTCCGAGATCAGGCCACTCGACTCCTCTTACTTTAACTATTCTACTAGCCCCTAGGACTCCGCAGCCACCTGGGAAAATAGTGTATATTACTTTATGTTTTCTACAGGCCTCAGCTGTTCGAGGACCCATTCCTCCTTTCCCAATGATTATTTTTATACCGGTTTTCTCGATGAACTTGTCTTCATAGTACTCCATTCTCACACTCGTAGTTGGACCTATGGCTATGCATTGCCAAGAATCACCGGTTTTCACCATTATTGGCCCCGCGTGGAATAAAGCCAACCCCTTTAAATCTATTGGTGGCGGAATGTTTTCTTCTATTACTCTTTTATGGGCTTCATCTCTAGCGGTTACGACGATTCCTGTTAAATAAATGACGTCTCCTACTCTGAGTTCTTCGAGAACAGAGTCGTCTTTAACCGGTGTATATATTATTTTTTTCCCGTTACTCAATTAGACCACCACTATGAGATAATAACTCATATGATAAATTACTTTTAATTCTAATCCAGCCTTTTCTTAGAGCCCAGCATGCGGTACTTACTCCTACAGCGAAGGTTGCAGGGTGCCTCCCAGCGTACTCTATATGAACAGCTATTACTCCTGTTGATCCCCCGAGTCCCTGGGGACCTATATTAAGCTTATTTAAATCTTTTTCCAGAGACTCTTCCAGCTTAGCAATGAATGGTTCACTGCTCCTTGAACCAAGTGGTCTCAATAGTGCTTTCTTGGATAAAGATGCTGCGATCTCGGCTGTCGGGCCAACACCTATCCCTACAACTATTGGTGGACACGCTGGTGGACCATACTCAGCTATTGTGTCAACAACGAATTCAACTAAGCCTCTCCAACCTTTCGCAGGATCTATTACGATAGCTCTACCAGGTCTACTTGATCCTCCCCCGGCAAGGTATAATACTACATCAGCGTAATCAACGTTAGGTTCCAGCTCTACTTCAATCCAAGGTAGTTTCGGTCCAGTATTGTTACCCGTGTTTTTGCCTGTTACGGGGTCAACTACGTTTGGTCTTAGATATCCTTTTTTTGTGGCTTCTATCGTAGCATCTTTTATTGCGCTTAGTAAGAGAGACTTGTAAGGAAAGTTTTCACCTAGTTTAACGAAGAACTCGAGGATACCTGTGTCTTGGCATACAGGCGCGTTTCTAATTAATGCTAAGTTAATGTTCTCCATCATAGCTTCATATATGAACTTTCCATATGAACTGCTTTCAGCGCTCATAAGTTCTCTAAATTTAATGAGTACATCATCCGGTAATTTAATAGCAGTTGTTTTGATGAATGATAATAATATTTGAACAAGTCGTGATTTAGTTTCTTCCAACTCAGCACTCAAAGTATATCGCCCAGGATAACTAGAATACACCTAAGCAATTTAAAAACATTTAGGGTTCTCAACGTCGTTACTACGAGAATATATAAAAACACTAGAATGCTTCTAGATAAATGCTATAACTATAATCAAACAATGCGACTAGAGCGCATTTTCGCACCCCCGCATTATCCAATAGTACCAGGTAACGGAAGTGCTTTTAATGTGTTTGGACTATGTAAACACCTTAGAATTCGTGAGGCGAGTAATAACTTTTTATTATAAGCTTGAGTAAGAGGATCACGGGTAGATCTGCGTATTAAAGCGCATCATATCTAATTTTTCCACATAAAAGCAGAACTATTTATAGAACGAAGAATAATTTTTGTTAAAAAATAAATACATTGTGGTTACTTGAGCAACTTGTGCTTAAAATATAGAAAAATAACGCGATAAGTAAAGGGAAAGAGCTCGCAACCGTCGAATGCTATGGAACTCGATACACTGGGTTTGTATTTATTTATATAACCGCTCAGTGTTAACATCTACGTCCACGTTGTGCACCTAATGTACTCATCGAAACCCTGCTTCAACGTATTTTTCTCAGCACTCTAATTGCTTTTATGGAAAATCAAGTGTATTGTTAAAAATATTAGTCCGCGTCTTCTTTAATGAGACATCCGGGGATTAACATGTCCAATGTTATCAGAGTAAAAGCAGAGGAACTAAAAGATTTTTGTAAAAGAGCACTAGTCGCAGCTGGGATGAGGGAGAAAGATGCTGAAATAGTAGCAGATGCCTTAATTTGGGCTAATTTACGCGGCGTGGATTCTCACGGGGTCGTTCGCTTATATAGCTATATAGAGAGAATGAGGAGAGGACTCATTGATCCCAAAGCTAATCCAACAATGGTTCGTGATTTTGGTGCAATTAGTCTCATCGATGGAAACAACGGTATGGGGCACGTAATAGCTGTACACGCTGTAAATATAGCTGTTAAAAAAGCCAAAGAGTACGGTGTCGGAGTTGTTGGTGTTAGAAACGCTAATCATATAGGTATGGCAGCGTACTACGGTATCATGATTGCGAATAATAAGATGATTGGAATAGTTTTCTCAAATGCTCCTCCAGCAATGCCTCCTTGGGGTGGTAAAACACCGAGACTGGGTACTAACCCAGTGTGTATGGCTTTCCCATACAAAGACGGTAAACATATCGTTCTCGACATAGCGTTAACAGTGGTTGCAAGAGGTAAGATAAGGTTAGCGGCTTTAAAAGGGGAGAAAATACCTGAGGGTTGGGCTTTAGATGAAGAAGGAAAACCAACTACGGATCCTGTGAAAGCACTCAAGGGAACACTATTACCCATTGGAGGACATAAGGGATACGGGTTAGCGGTGGCTGTAGACATACTTTCCGGCGTGTTAACGGGTTCTGGTTACAGTATATACTTAAAGGCTCTAGATGATTTCAGCGGTGTTAGTAAAACCGGGTTCTATGTACAAGCTATTAACATTGAAGCTTTCAGAACGTACGAGGAATACATAAGGGACTTAGAAAACTTTGTTAAAATCATCAAGGAGACGCCGAAAGCTCCAGGCGTGCAGGAAATATATTTACCTGGTGAAATAGAGTACAATGTAGCTAAGGAGAGATTAGAGCAAGGAGTACCATTAGATACTGAAACAGTTGAAAACTTGAAGAAAGTAGTTGAGATCCTGGGCTTAGAGAAACCCGGTTTCTTGGGAATTTAATGTTTAAAAACCCTGCACTTGGTTATCCTATAAACTGGGCGAGATATATGGTTGAAGTAATTGTAGGCAAGAAAACAAGAGAATTTTTAAAAAAGCTTGGTTTACCGGAAAGAGATTTATTTGAATTACCGTCATCTCCACTGAGATTCCCGGATGGAGCACATTTCAGAATAGAGGTTCCAACGGTAAACAGCGCTGAATCAATGCGAGCAGTTCTTGAGACAGCTGAGAAGTATGGTGTAACAGTAAACAGAATAACCGAAACATTCGGTATAATGCGTCATCCCGATAAAGAACTCGAGGAGTACGCTCAAATAGCGAAAGAATTCCAGGTAGAATTATTAATGTCTATTGGTCCGAGAGCTGCATATGATATCAGTGCTCAGAGAGCCACTGGAACAGTTGAAGGTGCACGCATAAGTTACAGGCTGAGAGGAGTTGAAAACCTCGTATACGCTATTGAGGATGTTAAAAGAGCACTACACTTTGGTATAAGAGGATTCGTTGTCTATGATGAAGGATTATTATGGGTTTTAAGCGAGATGAGAAAAGCAGGAGAGTTACCGAAAGATGTAAAGTTCAAGCTCTCAGCTCACTGTGGACACGGAAACCCAGCGTCATTCAAGTTGTTCGAAATGCTTGGTGCAGATAGCGTTAACCCTGTTAGAGACTTAACACTACCGATGATTGCATCGTTAAGAGCAGCAGTTAAGATTCCAATAGACATACACACTGATAACCCGAAATCTACTGGAGGATTCATAAGATTCTATGAAGCACCAGAGATAGTTAGAATCGCGGCCCCTGTTCACATAAAAACAGGGAACTCTGTAGTTGAAACACACGGATTCCCAACAACAAAAGACCATGGAGTAAGAATGGGCTTAACTGCAGTAATGACTGTGGAGCATATACTAAGGTACTTCCCCGAAGCAAAGCAAAGCAGGAAAGGAGCACCAGACCTAGCTATACCTAAGTAATAACACCAAAATTGTAAATCATAAAATTATTTTCATTTAAACAAAAGAAAAGATATTTTTATTAGCAGTTAAAAAAATAAATTTATTGGATAAGAGGAGAAAAGGATGCCTCTCAAAAAACTATGGGAAATGAAATGGACGGAAGTAGTAGAGTATGCGAAAAAAGTTAACGACGTGGTTATAGTTCCTATAGGTTCAATAGAGCAACATGGTCCCCACGCACCGCTAGGTACAGATGCCTTAAACGCTATTAAAGTAGCTGAAATGGTATCTGAGAGAACTGGTGCAGTTGTTGCAGCACCTATATGGTACGGTGCACACATGTACCATCAACTAGGGTTTCCAGGAACAGTACCCATAAGAACAGATGTATTAAAAGAATACGTCAAAGACGTTATTAGAGGACTCGCGAATGCTGGTTTCAACAAGATCATCATATTGAACGCTCATGGTCAACAGTGGGCATTAATATCGGCTTTACACGACATTGTACCAGAAGTCAAAGTATTCGTCGCAGTAGCAACTTTATGGGAGTTAGCGAGGAAAACTATTAACGAGGTATGTGAGGAGCCTTTCAGGCACGCGGATGAGTGTGAAACTTCAATATCTCTAGCGTTATACCCAGAGCTAGTAGATATGAGTAAAGCAGGTAAAGAGCATCCTCCAACATTCATAGACTCAAAGTTCTTAGGAGGTACAACGTGGTTGCCCGATGCAGGATTCCCGCATCATAATATTTCAGCATTCTATTTCCAGAAAGATACATTAAAGCTCGGTATACTCGGTGACGCAACGAAAGCATCTAGAGAGAAGGGGTTAAAAATAGTTGAAGCAGCAGTAAACACTCTCACAGAGTTCATAAATCAACTACTCCAAAAGTTTCCACCGGGAAAAAGTCCTTTCAAATAGCTACCCCTAACGCAAATATTTTTTAATTTATCCGCCTTCCAGAATAGGTGTTATATATAATTTAATTTCATTATCCAATGATCCATGTTTACTCAATAAGTCCTTTAACTTAACTTGCTTCATCTCATCTTTCTTTAAATATATGCTGCTTCCATTTAACACTATTAGAACTTGTTCATCATAGTACTCACATATCTCCGCATGATCCTTGCAGGCTTGATCAATGATCTCATTTAAATCATTCTCGGGATTCACACTATCTAGGTGTATAACCCTTCGCTCCGGTATAAGCGAAATTATACTGATTCTCATCATCACGATCAACCGCTAGTAAGAGCAATAACAGCCCATAATCAATTATTTTCAAAAACTTTTAAATTTGAAGCACTATATATTCCTTAGCTAATCGCCACGTACAAATGCAGGTGATGTATAGTGAGCGAACTATATGGATATGCAGGAAAAATCCTATATGTAGATCTATCTAAGCAAAAGTTCATGGAAGAAAAATTGCAAACAGATGTTGCGAGAAAGTACATTGGTGGATCAGGTCTTGCAGCATACATTATAGCAACTAAAGCTAACCTCGACGCTGAACCATTTAGTGAGGACAACTTATTGGTCTTCGCCTCAGGGCCAGTAACGCTCCCGTACATACCTACATCGTCGAGGCTTTCAATAGCTTCTAGGTCTCCTTCAACCAGAGCTTGGGGTGAAGCAAGAGTTGGCACAGCGTTCCCGCATGACTTGAAGAAAACAGGTTATGATGCAATAGTAGTTCATGGTCGCTCAGAGGAACCCGTATGGATATATATTGAAGAAGACCACGTTGAGATAAGAGATGCCAGTAAAATGTGGGGGAAGAATACAGGTGAAGTATTTGATTTGATAAGAAGTTCCACGGGTAAAAAAGAGGTATCAGCACTAGCGATAGGAATCGCCGGCGAAAACCTCGTTAAGTACGCAGCCATAGTCTCCAATGAGGGAGGTGTAGCCGGTAGAACGGGATTAGGTGCTGTCATGGGATACAAGAAACTAAAAGCCATTGCAGTAGCCGGGGGTAAACGCAGTGTCCCCGTGGCAAATGAGGAGAAATTGAAGGAGTATGCGAAGCAGTTAACGCTGAAAATGTATAATTCACCTGGAGGTAAGAGACTGAGAGATTATGGTACTGCTGGAGCAGTTGATAGATACTATCAATTAGGTAATATCCCGATAAAGAACTTTTCCAAGGGTTTATGGAGCGATGAAAGCGTTAAGAAGATAAGTGGGCAGTATTTAAGGGAAAAATTCTTCGAGCGTCACTCGCCATGCTTTAACTGCCCAATTATGTGTAAGAGACTATCACGTATAAGAGTTAACTCAAAAGAGCTGGTGGTTAGAACTCCCGATTATGAAACAGTGTGCATGCTAGGAAGCAACTTATTAATAGATGATACTACAATGGTAATATATGCGAATCACTTATGTAACGAGTATGGTTTAGACACAATATCGCTTGGAGGAGTACTAGGATTTGCGTTTGAGGCGTATGAGAAAGGTCTAATAACTAAGGAGGATACGGGTGGACTAGAATTAAGGTTTGGAGATGCAAAAATTTTGCCTGAACTCATAGAGAAGATATCTAAGCGTGAAGGCAAATTATGGTATATTCTAGGAGAAGGAGTTAAATTCGCATCGGAGTTCATTGGTAGAGGAAGCTATAAGTTCGCTGTACATGTTAAAGGCTTAGAAGCACCTGCTCATGATGGTAGAGCGTTCTTTGTTCAAGGACTTAGCTATGCAACTATAAATAGGGGTGCATGCCACCTAGCATGGCCCCACAGAGTGGCTCAAGGTAGTACTTACCCTGAAATAGGCATAAGAGAACCAATAGATAGATTCCAGGTGGATGGAAGCTGGTTTGTTGTTAAACAAATGCAGGATTTCATGGAGATCTTCGATTCCCTAATAATATGCAAGTACGCGATATCAGCTGGTCTCGGCCCAAAGGAGGTAGTCGACTTACTGCAGTTGACAACTGGGTGGGATGTTAACATAGCTGAAGTAATGAAAATCGGTGAAAGAACATTTAATTTAAAGAGATTACTAAACATTAAATGGGGTATAACAAGCAAGGACGATAAATTACCTCCTAGAATGATGGAGCCTTTGCCAGAGGGAGGAGCAGCAGGTAAAGTGCCAGACTTGGATAGAATGCTGAGAGAGTATTACAAGGTAAGAGGGTGGAGTGAGACCGGAGTCCCAACAATGGATAAACTGAAAGAACTTGAATTAAATATACCTGGATTAACTGTTTCTTAAAACAAAAAGGTTTTTATCTTATCCCTTTCTATTAATTAATGGTGTATAGTAGTGAGTGAAACCCCTAAAGTCAAAGTATTCAAATTCAAAGAAGCAGAGGAGTTTCCAGCTCCACCGCCATCAAAGAAAGTTAGTAGGATACTAGTCGACCCGGTGCTAGGTTCCAAGAATGCAGCTATAGGTGTAGTAGTATATCCTCCTGGAGAAAAAGGCGCAATGCATTCACACGATAACTGCGAGGAGTACATGTTCATATTGAAGGGTAAAGCCAGAGTTGTCAGAGAAGATGGTAGTATTGAAATAGCGGAACCATATGACTTAATATATGCGCCATTAAACGCAAAACACTCAATAGAGAACGCTGGAAACGAGGACTTAGTCTTCGTGTGGATCTATGTACCACCCGGTGAGGAGAAGAAGATCAGGGAGAGAAAGCAGAAGAAGTAGAGTAGTGTTTTTCTCGGTGTAACTTATGACTTATGAAGTAGAGTCGAAACTGATGAAAGCTGAAGAAGCAATTAAGAAATACGTGGATGATGGTTCACACATAGCTATGGCTGGTTTCGCGATAACTAGAAATTCCATGGCTTTAGCTCATGAAATCATTAGGCAGCGGAAGAGAAACTTGAAGGTATCTATGTCTATAGGTGATATGGCTTTAGACATAATGGTGGGTTCTGGGGCGGTAAATGAAGTAAATTACGGGGGAGGATCACTAGATAGACTCGGCCCCTTGGTATGTGTAAATAAAGCCATTGTTGAAAAGAAGATCAAAGCAAACGAGCACAGCAATTTCTCCATGCTAATGAGGTTTCTGGGTGGAGCACTAGGGTTAACCTTCGTGCCTGTTAAAAGTATGCTATATAGTGACATGGTAAACGATCTAATGAGGAAGGGTGAAGCAACTGAAATAAAATGCCCGTTTACGAACGAGGTATATGTTGCATTGAAGACCCTTAATCCTGATGTAGCATTAATACATGCGCAAGCAGCGGATACAGATGGAAACATCTACATTTATGGCCCTAAATTCGATATAAAAGAAATTGTCTATGCTAGTAGAAAAGTAATAGTATCAGTTGAAGAAATCATACCGAAGGAAAGAGCGTTAAGAGACCTGATCTTCATACCGAGCTACAGAGTGGATGCAGTCGTATTAGCACCATTTGGAGCCTACCCAACAAATCTCTATGGTTACTACTATCACGATGAGGAACACATTAGATCGTATGCTGGATTACAGTGCAGGGAAGATGCTGTTCAGAAATATGTTGAAGAATACATAACAAGCGTAAACACGTTCGAGGAATTCCTCAAGAAAACAATATCATCAGATAAACTATTGAAACTTATAACTTTAGCAAGGAGATTAATGTAAGGTGCTAGAGATGAAGTACTCCAAGGAGGAATTAATGGTTGTAACTGGTGCTAGAGAAATAAAAGACTACGATAAAGTACTAGTAGGTATTGGATTACCAATGGCGTGTGCAATACTCGCTAAGCTAACTCACGCTCCCCACTCAGTAATATTCTTCGAGAACGGTGTAGTAGACCCTAAGTCCACTGATTACGGTGTGGGATTAGCTGATTTAAAAGCATGGAGTGGAGCATCATACTATACTGGAACCCTGGAAGTAATGGGCTACATGCTTCATGGAGGGAAATTCGATGTAGGGTTCGTTGGGGTTCTTGAAGTAGACATGTATGGCAACGTGAACTCAACTATTGTAGAAGTCAACGGTAAACCCCGGCACTTCACTGGTAGTGGAGGAGGCAATGACATTGTTTCATTAGCAAGGAAAATTATAGTGATAACGAGGCATGAAAAGAGGAAAATTAAGGAAAAAGTATTCTATGTTACCTCGCCCGGTTACATTGGGGGGAGAGATAGGAGAGAAGTTGGATTAAGAGGCGGTGACATAGTAGTTATAACAGATATGGCTGTCCTCAAGTTTAATAAGAACAAGGGAAAAATGGATGTTGTCAGCATACACCCAGGTATAAAAATAGAGGAAGTAATAAATAATACGGGTTTCCCACTAGAAATCCCCAGCGATGTACCAACCACGCCTGAGCCAACGGAGCACGAACTCAAGGTCCTCCGCGAAAAAGTCCCAGCAACACTCTACTCTAAGTCACTCTAGCTCTCATTAAGTTGATTCTTTTTATAGCAATTACTGTTCTCTAAGTGAGTGGAACCCGACTATATCAGCTCCCCTTAAAATTCAGCGAGTACAAAGCTTTTAAGCTCTCCGCCTTTTTAAGTACTTTTGGTGAATTTTATTGAGCAGTCAACGGGACACCCAACCCGGACAAGTTAAGGTCTGCGACGCGGATAGTACTTTGGAGTTGATCAAAACAAGGAGAAGCATAAGAAAATACAAGGAAACACCAGTACCCGATGACTACACTGTTAAGATCCTGGAGGCGGGGAGATGGGCTCCCAGCGGTGAAGATGCTCAGCCTTGGAGGTTTATTGTAATAAAAGACAGGAAGAAAATAGAGACCCTTGGAAAACTAGCAGGTGCAGGTAGTGCGAGAAGATTTAGAGCAGAGTTCTTAACTAGGAAATTGTTCGATAGACTACCAATACCTGATGAAGAAAAAAGGAAGAGAGTTTATAGAAAACTAATCACAGGCGAAGTATCATTATTCATGAAGGATGCACCATTACTAATAGTTGTTGTAGGTCGAAGAGACTGCTGGGACGCTGTCTACGACGTATCAGCAGCAATTCAAAACATATTACTACAAGTACACGCAATGGGTCTTGGAGCTTGCTGGCTCGTAGCACCAGTTATTGATGTTAGAGATGAAATGAAAGTCAAAGAATTGCTGAAAATACCCGAGGAATACACTGTTGACGCAATATTAGCTGTAGGGTACCCAGCTGAGAGTCCAAAGCCTAGACCGCGTCTACCATTAAGTGAAATCGTTTTCTACGAGGAATTCGGGGAAAAGTGGCCTATTCTACTCGAGAAAACTAGTTAGTGGTGTTGAGAATGGAGTCCCGTGAAACCCTGATTGAATACTTCAATAGCCTGGTTAAAGGATTAAAGAAAGCACTATACGAGCAACGTGGTGAAGGAGCTAGATTTAGAACATACCTAGTTGGAAGAGACTTCTTCGCCGGTAAAATCAGGGAGCTAGTTAAAGACACAGATGATTGGAACACTATACTCGAGAAAATCGGCAAGTACTTGAAAGATCTAGGGCTTGTAACAGATTTAAGTTACAATGTTGGACCAGTAGGTGAGTTCGAAGGATTAATAGTTGGTAGAGCGGTTAAGGTAAACGTTAAGGGATGCATACATAGGAGGATAGATGAGGAATTAATGGAGAAGAAAGTGCCACCGTACACACTTTGCCCAGTTGCGAATATATTGATTTACATTGCAGACGAAGTAAAGAATAAAGGCGTACCAGCATCAGAGCTCATTCTAGCGGAAATGGGTAAAGAAGGATGCGAATTAACGGTAACCATATTTGAGGAGCTTCCAACTCTGAAGGAATCAACGCAGCAGAAAGAGCAAGGAAAATAACTAATCAGTAGAATATACTTATTTTTATTTTTAATATGCGGAGTATAAATATGCATGGGAGATAATTAGTGAAGCATGTGCATAAAATGAGTAAAACAAGGAGAGCGCTAGGAGTATTTGACAAAGTACTAGGTTTCATTGAGGAGCCATTCACATACCTTGGAATAATCTTAGTGTTAATGCTGGTTGGTGTAGCCTTCTCTAGGTACTTTTTAAAATACCCTACTCCCTTCGAGGAAGAAGTATCTCTATTATTGAACCTGTGGATGGTATGCCTAGGCATGAGTATTGCACTGAGAACGGGTGATCACATAAACACGCCAATTCTCTACGATAAAATCGTGGCTAGGAAGAGAATTGGTAGAATATACCGTGTTTTAATATACCTGGTTTCCATAGGTTTCTCAGCGTTAATGCTATACTTCATTTACTTAAAGTTTCCAATACTAACAAAAGGAAGAACGGAGTACATGAGATTCCCATACGCTGTTTATTACTCTGGGTTAATAATAGCTTTCTCCTTCATGATATTAAGGTACACCATAAAGATCGTGGTTACATTAACAGGTGAAACACAATGATACCGCTTGATACTCCTACTTTGGCTACTCTAACGTTTTTTATATCGTTCTTCATACTAGTTTTAGCTGGTGTACCATTAGCTGTTTCGCTGGGTTTATGCAGTGTAATCATAGCATCTACTATTATAACAATTGATCCATACTTGTTAATAAAAGCATTTTATCAACCATTCCAATCGTTTTCGCTCATAGCAATATACTTGTTCGTAGCTATGGGAGTAATATTTAGTGAAACTGGATTAACATCACTACTAATAGACTTGTTATACCCTGTGCTAGGTAGAAAGAGGTATGGGCTACCGTTCATGGTAATTATAGGTTCAGCAATATTTGGTTTACTAACTGGTTCCGCTGTAGCAACCGCTGGAGCATTTGCAGGTTTACTTGGAGGAGAGATGATCAGGAAAAAATTCCCCAAAGAACACGCTTTAGCAGTAGTCAGTGTTGCAGCACCTCTTGGAGCGTTAATTCCTCCATCTATACCTGCTCTAGTGTTATCAGTATCAACTAATACATCAGTACTAACTAATTTCGCTGTCGTAGGCGGTATCGGAATTCTATATACCATTATCCTCTTGATATGGGAAGCAGTAGTTGTTACTCGGAGAAAAATAGGTGAAGTATACAAAGAAGATTCTACGAGGAAGGATTCTTACCTTAAAAACATTCTGAAAGCAGCGCCCATTGCTTTAGTGCCAATAGGTGTACTAGGAGGAATTTTCATGGGATTAGTATCAGTCTCGGAGGCTGGTGCAATAGGTGTCATAGTATCATTACTAATAGCTATTGCATATAGGAGACTTAACTTATCCACGCTTCGAAAAATCGCTATTCAAAGCGCATCTACGACAGCGGTGGTATACTTCTTGATCTCTACATCCTATATGGTCAGCTATGTTTGGAGCATGAGTAAAGTCTATGTTGTATTAGACAGTATGCTTCAGCAAATATCCGTAATATCGGTTACTTTAACGTTACTAGTTGTAGAGGTAATACTACTCATAATGGGAATGTTCATTGACCTAATAATATTCAATATCACTTTGGCCCCGGTGTTAGCTACAATACTTAGACCAATGGGTATAAGTCCATATCTAGTAAACGGTATATTCGCACTGGGTAATTTAATAGGGACGGTTACGCCCCCCGTGGGAACAGTTCTAGCTACAGCATGTGGAGCTTTGAAAATACCGCTGAACAGTAGAATATTCAAGGAAGTATTCTTCATGTTAATTCCATCAATAATACTGTATGTTCTAATGGTGTTCATACCGGATATCGCATTATGGTTACCGAAGCTACTAGGATTAAGACTTTAAATCATTTTTCATTGATCAATCTCTCCTCATGGATTTCAATACGTAATAATAATCCGTGTTTTGTTAAAATATTTAAATGTTATACCAGTAAATAGTGCTAGGATTTAGTTTATTATGAAGCAATCAAAGCAGGTGCACGAGCTTGAAAGCCTGTGTTTACAGAGAACCGTTTAAAGTATCATTCGAGGAGATTCCTCACCCTAAGATATCTGAGAACGAGGCGATGGTTAAGGTGATTATGGCTGGTATATGCGGTAGCGATCTCGAGATCTATAGGGGGAAGAGATCAGTTAAACCACCGCTTGTTCTAGGGCATGAAGCTGTTGGAGTAATAACAGATATTGGCGAAAACGTTAGTGGCTTCAACGTAGGAGACACTGTGGTTATTGAACCCAATATTTATTGCGGCGAATGCTACTATTGTAGAAAAGGTAGAATGAACATTTGTGAGAGAAAAATCATATATGGAGTCACTAGGAACGGTGTCTTCGCAGAGTATGTTGAAGTTCCAAGCAAGTTCTTGTGGAGAATACCTGAAAACATGTCTTATGAAGCAGCAGTTCTAGTGGAGCCTTTATCCGTTGTTCTACGAGCAATAAGGCATCTTAATATTTTACCATCCGACAACGTGCTCGTGCTTGGGGGCGGATCAATAGGAGCTATGACAGCTCTCACGTTAGAGTACATGAATATTAATGTGGTTATAACTGAAATAGTATCATCACGTGTAAAGATCCTCAAGGAGATAGGTATTCGAAAAGTTGTAAATACCCAGGATCCATCTGCAGATGAAGTCATTAAGAATTATTTCGATGGAGATAAAGCGGATTACGTAATAGATACCGTAGGTACAAGTGGGACTTTCGCACAGTTATTTAAGTGGGTTAAGCCAAGTGGAAAAGCTATAGTGTTAGGATTAACGGGTCATAAAGCGGAGGTTGAGGTGTTTCCGCTTGTTAGAGGCGAACTAAGTATAGAAGGCTCCATAATATATGTTGGAGACTACTATGACAGTATCAGGTTAATGAGAAGACGAGATTTCGCTGACAAGATAGTAAAAGTTATAACTCATAGATTTAGACTCGAAGAATGTGCCAAAGCATTCGAAGTAGCTGATAAAGGCGAAGGATTGAAAGTAGTGTTTCAAATGCAATGAATATTCATGTAAGTTAGCAGAGTAGAAGTACTCATAAAGCTTTTTACACTCTACCTCATAGTCTTTATTGGTGGTATAAGTGATTAAGAAACCCATTAAGCCTCTTCTTGTAGCAGCTCTACCTATCACTTCTCTAAATGATTTAGAGAAAATAAATTCAGCTGAAGGCCTAGTAGATCTAGTTGAGCTAAGAGTAGATTACATGGATAATCCGTTAATTATACCCTACGAGAAACTAAATCGAGAAAAAATACTTGTTACTCTGAGGGATTTCACGGAGGGAGGTGTAAAGAAGCACCCTGACGAAACAAAACTATTCCTACTCAAAAAACTAAGTGACCTGGGAATACTATATGATGTGGAAATAGAGTTCGTTGAGAAACATCGTAACGTAAACTATGAAGATAAAATTGCATCAATACATGTTTTCAATACGTCAAACGTGGACTGGAATATTATTAAGGAGAAAGTTAAGAAATACATGGATAAAGCATTAATAGTTAAAATAGCGACAACTCCGTTTCCAGGTTATAGAGCTTATCTCGCATCTCTACTGGAACTAGGAGATAACATAGCTGTTATGCCTATGAGCACTAACCCGCAGGAGAGAATAGCGTTCACATTATTAGGCTCAAAGCTCCTATACTGTTGCTTAGAGAAACCCACTGCACTAGGTCAAATTAAGTGCAGTGATGTTAAGTTAGTTCTCGACATGATTAGTAAACACGCTAACTATGTTATTAAACCATTCTAAAGTAAATCTAAAGTAAAAACATTTAAAAAGGAGGGGCTTCAATATATTTATGGGTGTAATTATGAGTTCTGGGAAGCCCTCCACGTCACTAATAGCCGTCCTAGCTGTACTAATAGTTGTTGCAGGTGTAGTAGGGTACTTTGCTGGTAGTGCGATGGTGCCAGCTCAGCAGACGACTACAGTTACAGTAACAGCTCCGGGAGCAACGGGAGCATACACGGTAACAACTACTATGGAAAAAACAGTCACCATTGCACCATCAGAAATACCTCAAATGGAACTACATACAGCCACACATATACCGCCAAACCCATGTAACCTTAACCCATGGGGAGAATGCAACGACCACAACTTAATCCACAAGATCTTTAAGCAAGTTGTAGAAAACTTAACCAATGGAAGGGTAAAAGTGATAATTCATACGGCAGGTGAGTTAGGTGCAGAAAAAGACAATGTCGAACACGTGAGAGCTGGAACAATATTCATGACGTCTACATCTGTATCGGTCTTATCATCTTTCACAAATCAATTGCTCTTCTTCGATGTACCGGGATTGTTCCAGAGCCTGGACGAGTACTGGGCTTTCGCGCAATCCGATGTATGTAAACAGAGATTGCAAAAAGCCGCTGAAGATATTGGAAACGTACTAATATTTGGTCCATCATACTATGGTAGAAGATACTTTGCCACAGTCAATAAACCCATATATAGCATAGATGATTTGAAAGGCATAAAAGTGAGAGTTATACAAAGCCCAATTGTTGTAGATGCAGCTCAAAGACTAGGATTATTACCAATACCAATGCCTTACAGTGAAATAGCTACTGCATTGCAGAGTGGAACTATACAAGGCCACGATCAAGACCTCATAGGATATGTAGCTTCAAAATGGTATGAAATGGAGAAATATATGGCTATATTCCCATGGATGATTGGAACACACGTTATATTAATTAATAAACAGCAATTTGAATCCATGCCGCCATCTTTACAAGCAATCATTTTGACAGCCATACAGCAGGCACTTCAGATTAAGAGCTTATGGGATGTACTATATGAGCAAATAGCGTTAGATACCATTATAAAGAAGTACATGACTGTGACTTATCCCGATCCAAAGCCATTCTTGGAGATATACAGCAAGTTCCTACAAGACCATAAGAATGATATTGGAGAAGATGTATTGAATTGGCTGCAACAATACAGAGCTTCGAAAGGTTAGTATGAGTAAAGGATCTTTTTACTTAAATAGTATTTTTTATTATATTTAAACCCTCCTCGCGATGATATGTATATATGGTGGGTATGATGTTTAGAATAGGTTTGAAAACCAATGTATATATAGATCACCCAATAGATGAAGTAATAAGGAAAACTGCGGTAATGGGTTATGAAGGAATAGAACTAGCTAGAACACATCTCATGAACTACACTGAGAGCGAGGTTGAAAACGTTAAAAAGCTCCTGAAAGAACACGGTTTAATCGTTTACTCTGTTCAAGCAGGGATACCATACACGGATGTAGAAGCTGGGAAAAAGCGTATAGAGCTCGCTCGGAGACTGGATTCTCCATTAGTTAACCTTGGTTACGGTCTCTACTATAAGCCTGGGGAGAGTTTCTCGGTTGCTTGGGAGAAAACTATTCAAGCACTAGGAGAACTACATGATTACGCTAAAAAATACGGTATTCAAGCAGCCGTGGAACCCGAAGTTAGAGCCCTATTATCACCATACATACCAGTTCTAAGCAAGTACGAGTATTTCGGAGAAGTAGTTAAAAGACTCCCAGATCTAGGTTTGATATTGGATGTTGAACACGCCATTGCATCGCTGGAAAACCCGTACTATATTATAAGGAAGTATAGAAATCACTTAAAGCTCCTACATATAAGTGACACTATCGACCAATTGCACCTACATCTCGTTCCGGGGAAAGGTCAAATAGATTATAAAACCCTCTTCAGAGTACTCAAAGAAGTAAATTACAATGGGTTCTTATCCGTTGAGATACCTCCATACTTTAACAACCCGGATCAAGCAGCTTATGAAAGCATAATGTTTCTGAACAAGATTTTAATGGAGTTCTTTTAGGTCTAAAAGACCAGGTTTAAGATCAAACTATTATTATATTCTCACATGATTACATGGGTAGTTTATATGAGTACATTAATAACTGGTGGTTGCGGCTACCTAGGATTAGCTTTAATGGAAAAACTCAGTAGGAAAGAGTTTAATGTACTAGCATATGATTTAAGTATACCGCGCTTAAATGACCTGAGAAACTACTATGATTTAGATTTCACTCGTATAAAATTCATTAAGGGAGATATATTAGAGTTCCATAGATTGCTGGAAGTAGTTAAGAGATTTAATGTGAAAAACATTGTTCACACTGCAACAGTGCTGACGCTTGAAAGCGAGGAAAATCCTCCAAGAGCATTCAGGATCAACGTTGAAGGCACTTTAAATGTACTTGAAGCAGCTCGTCTAATGGATGTTGAAAAAGTAGTCTTCACAAGCTCCGAAGCCGTATATGGTGTAACGGAGAACGTTCTAATAGATGAAGATTATCCTAAGAAACCTATAAGTATCTACGGTGTTACTAAACTAGCTTCCGAGTACTTGGGGTTAAAGTACTCTGAACTCTACGGCTTGGATTTCATTGCTCTAAGGATCCCCATGATGTATGGTTTTGGATTATCATATACTGGCACTAGGCCCATTAACTACATTATAGAGTCAGCTATTAAAGGAGAACCAGCGGTTCTAAAGTTTAGTGGGGAAATGAAGGTTGAACCATTACATGTTTTAGACGCTGTTCAAGCAGTGGAATCATCTTTGAAGACAAGAAAACCACGTAGCAAAGTATACAATATAGGTATAAGTAAAATGTATAGTCTCCGGGAAATATGTGACATCGTCAAAGAGCACCTCCCAAGTACTCAGTGCGTTTTCGGCGATGACCCAGGAACAATGATTTACCCTGCACGCGGCCCCTTATCAATAAGAAGAGCACGGGAAGAACTAGGGTACCAACCGATTTATCTACCGGAAAACGGTATCCCTGAAACTATAGAAAAATACATGAAAAGAAGGCATCAATAAACTTGGAAAAATTAACCAAAATATAACTATTCAATATGAAGACGCAACACCAAAGGGAACATACATTATACCTGTATCAGCACTATTACCAGTCGCCGTAACAAGTATCGGTTGGTTAGAAGGAGGTGCACCTTATCCATATTTCGAACATTACGAAATACCAATAATTTCCACGGTAAGAATTTACTAGTGTAACTTTTTAACCATTAATAAACAACACTATTTTTTACTCAACTCATCCCCTGGTTCAACGTAAACAAAGAGAATTCATATTGGAGAACTATGACCATTTAATAAAACTAAGTAGGAAGTATAAACTGAGTGGAAATCATTTATAAACACTGATACAATATATCCTTATCGGTGCGGCGGTCGTCTAGCCTGGACTAAGACGCCGGCCTGCCACGCCGGAGATCCCGGGTTCAAATCCCGGCCGCCGCACACCTCTTTTAAGTACCCAGATAAATTTTACTGGGTTGTTTATTGCATTTCACGCTCCCGTGGTGGGGGCGTGAACTACTATGTGATTTACTGGGTGAAATCATGCCTGCTAATCCCTGGTATAATAGGGTTAATATTAGTGCTCTCGGGGATGATGCGAGGAGGCTTATTCTCGAGAGGATCTAGGGGAAGCTCTCAGGTTCGAGAAAACTCTTGAAGCACTGGGCGTTGCGAGGAGGGCTCCCTGTACAACTGCATGCACGGGTATGGAAGGATCCCTGGTGAAGTGGTCGAGAGGGGTCTAAGGTTCCTGGAGGAACAAGAGTTCAACGAGGTGGTTCAGGGCATAGATAGACTCCGAGCCATTGGAATAATCCGTGGAGTATATACCATGCACCCTACAAACTGGTCAAAATCATCAAACCACATGAACTTATATAAGAGCTGAACTCCATTCATAGGGTCAATATTCACTGTGTTATCTATACTCATAGGATCACTATTTCAAATCAGCATCCTTGGATCGAGTGTACTTTAACTAGCAGTGAGTATTAGTGGGGAACTCATGCCAATGTCTTTGAAGTTCAAGGATTATTAATGGTTATTCTTGGAAAGGGGGTTTGGGTTTCATTGGGCTTGATGTTAAGTTCTCTTCCCTTGGCTTCACTGC
>ERZ1669248.9-NODE-9-length-222628-cov-40.684104_pt1 | contig 222628 bp, 201 predicted proteins | sample MGYA00579296_ERZ1669248 | MGnify/ENA primary metagenome ERZ1669248 (study PRJEB41166, sample SAMN08046057) | hot springs metagenome | biome: hot spring; feature: neutral hot spring; material: thermophilic sediment; isolation source: thermophilic sediment from...
CCTCCAAGGCCTCCTCGGCGGCGCGAAAAGCCAAAAGATCCCGGTCGGTGGCCAAACGATAGCGCTTCCCTGCCCTTCCCGAACGATGAAGGACCACGGCCACCATCCTCTGGCCGGCCTTCCCCTCCCGGAAGAGCCGGCGGGTGGTGTCATCGTCGATCACCGCCCCACACACCGGACAGCGCACCTTGGCCCGGGAAACCGTCCCCTCCTCGGGATCAAAATCAATCCTCTCCCCGTTTTGCCCGACGATCTCAAAATCCACCCTTTTCTCCGCACGGTTCGGGATCATCCGCAGGGCCACGCGTTTCCGGTCCTTTTTGGCCAGCCATGTCTGGCGCATAAGGGGGATCTCCGCCCCACAAGAAGGGTTCTGGCAAAGGATCGTGCGAGCCCAGATGTAGCCCACGGGAACGGAGCCGTCCTCGTCCTCGGGATAAAACCGGGCAAGCTCCTTTTTCGCTTCCTCCAGGACGAACTTTCCCCACTTTTTCACCGCCTCAAGGAGGGATTTCCCGTAGCGCTGAGGATATTCGAGCACGGCTTTGAGGATGAGCACCGCCACAGGGTTGTACTCCAAAGCATAGGTCTCGCAGCCCAGGCGCAGGGCTTCGAGGGGAATGCTTCCCCCGCCGGCAAAACAATCGAGGACTTTGGGTGGGTCGCCATTGAATTCCCGGCGGATGATCTCCCGAGCTTGGGCCAAAAGCTCTGAGCTTCCCTTGGCCTCACCGGAGGCCACCTCCCAAGGGGCGAGGTTTTCCACGAGTTCCAGAAGCTTTTCCCGTTCCTCCTCGTTTTCGGGGTCGCGGACGAGGGCGGCAAAGGCAGTGGTGCGGGAGGCGCTCAAGGGCTTGCGGGCCCACCAAATGTGGAGGGTGGAGATGTGGCCTTGCCGGATGTTCTTCTCCCGCCGGGACTCCTGCGAAACCTCCTCGATCGGAAATGCCACCTCAATTAGCCTCCGCTCCATCCGCCCTCCTTCTACTTTTACGTCTTTTACGTCCATGGAGCTCACACAGGCCCAAGCTTCCCAACACTCCTGCGCACGGTCTCGATAAACCGTTCCATGTGAGCAAGAAGTTCCACGGCTTCCCTTAGGTCCTCGGGCCGAAGCTTTTGTACTCATGGGCGATGACGTTGCGCAAGAACACCAGTCTTTTTGCTGTTTGAAGTTCCTCGTTGGAGAGCCAGCCGTTCGCGTGGAGAAGCTCAAAGCTCTCGCGATAAGAAGCGGGTGCCCCTAACCTTTTTTGAATGACCAGAAACTCGCCCATCTCGATGAGGGCGTTCACCGCCTGAAAGCATTCCATGGCCAGGGCAGTGGCCACGAAGTAGTCCGAAAGATCCTTCTCGACGAGCTTCCGCATCCGTTGGAAGTGCTCCTCAAAGCGTAGGATGTTCGCCAGAAGCTTCATCCCAGAACCTCTCTCACCAGAGCCTGGTAGAGATGGGCCATTTCGAGGTAGCGATGAACGGTGCGGAGGCGCACTCTGTGGTGGAACTCCTCATCGCGCACGAAAAGCTCGCGTCCCTCGCGGATCACTGCGAACTGAACGGGAAGGGGGAGGCGATGGAAGAGGACCACGTCCACCTTTGGGGTGTAAAGGCTGCCCACCTCCGCTTCGTCCTCCGGGGTCGGATCATCAAGGATCACGGCGAGGTCGATATCCGAAAGGGGGGTGATCTCATTTCGAGCCCAGGAACCAAAAAGCACCACCGCCTTTACTTTGGGATGCTCCTTGAGCTTAGCTAGAACCATTTTGGCCTCTTCCGGAACATCTCTCATATTTTCATCCCCCCAGTTTATCCTTGTTCCTTGGTCGGTCTGAAACGATCCAGCGCCAAACCTCCTGTGCGATCTGCAGAGCTTCTTCCGCTTCCGCGGATTTGGGAAGGTCGGAAAGCCGGGGCAGGGCATCAGGGTAGCGGGTGGGAAGGTAATAGGCATCGAGCATGCGGATTTTCTCCACAAGTTTTGAGGGGAAACCGTGATCCTTGGCAAGCCTTCCGAGCTCCAGGAGGCTATGGGTACGGGGAACGCGCTGCCCATGGGCAAGAAGGAAGCCTTTGAGGAGTTTTTCCACGGCCTGATGGGCGTGGAAGCAGGTTTGGTTGAAAAGGCCATCGTTTTTGGCGAGCTCAGCCACGCGCAGATCCGTGCGGGCGAATTCAAACCAGGTTTTGGCCTCGTTCATAGATCACCCGGCCCCGCTCCAGAACCTCCTCCCGGAAAAAGCGGCGGGTGGCCAAAAGTTCGGCGAACTCCTCGGGCGTGTAGATGAGCACGTCCATGGCCACTTCCGGCTGAAACCGCTCGTGAAAGCGGCGGATGCGCTGGAAAAAGGGGAGGTCCGTGCGCTGGATGATGACCAGGTCCAAATCCGTCCACTCCGCGACCTCCTCCTCCCGGCCCATGGAGCCAAAAAGGATGACCTTTTCCGGAGGGGGATCCTCTTTTTTCACGAACTCCAGGAGCCGGGCAAGCTCTCGGCGCAAAAGATCTTCTCGCCTTTCCATCACACGATTTTAGCCCTCCGCGGGCTCGGCCCAATTCCGCCAGTCCAGGGCGTACTGCACCACCGTTTTCTTCTCCGCGGGGAGCTCGGCGGGATTGCGGATGAGCCAAAGCCGCGGCCCCTCCTCCACGGTGACCACATAGAGCCAATATTCTGCGCCCAGGCGATGGGCCATGAGCCATTCGTTCTGGGTGAGGAGCACGGGGCCGGGCTTGGCCCGGGTTTTCACCTCGATGTACCGCACCTCCCCAGGTCCTTCGGACCGGATGTCGTAGCCCAAGTTCTCGCGGGAGACGTCCACCGGTTCGCGGCCATTTCTCCGCTCGTAAGCCATGGCCTCTTCCATCCCGATCTTTTCGAGCGCGGGGTCTGGGGTTGGTTCCTCAGGGGACTCCGGAACGGGAAGGACCGCGACCACCCCGAGGATCTTTATTTCTCCGGGAAGGAGGATTTCCTCGCGTTTTATCCTTTCGGCGAAGGTTTTCCGGCGCTCTTCGAGTTCCTCCCGGCGGCGGTGCGCCTGGTCGATGGCCACCTGGGGGATCTCCTCGCCCCGGGCCCGCCGGCTCTCCAAGTCCAAAATGGTTTCCACGGCCTCCGCGATGCGGGAATCCAGGGATCTTAGGCCGTAGCGCCGGCGGATCTCCGCCTGGCGTTTCCTTTCTCCCGTAAGCTCGGAAAGGAATTTTGGCACAAGCTCCCTGGCCACAAAGGCCCGGACCCTCTCGGGATCGGGCGGATCGAAGGGAACGGTTCCCCGGCCGGGGAGGAGGTCGTAAAGGATGGCGGGGTGGATCGGAGAAGGCTCACCATCCGGTGGGAAGAGGGCGGCGAAAAGCCGCTTCCCCGCGGTCTCGCCGTTCCCGTCCTCGATCGAGGCCTCGACGAAGAAAATGGTTCCCAAAAGTTTCCGGTTGGGGTCGAGGAAGACCGCGCCCTCTTCGCGATCCGCGGTAGTACGCACAAGGATCTCCTCGAGGACGGCCTCGAAGAGGGGGTGGCCTGGGCCGGTGTATTCCGCGCCCTTTTTCCAGGCCTCGTCCTTGTAGAAAGTAAGCCGCCGGTATGTGTCGCGAACTTCGCCGAAGCGGGCCCGGAAATCCGCGGAGCGCTGGCGAAGGAAAGCGGGAACTAAACCCACCCGCCAAAGCCCTTCCTCGTTGCGCGAAAGGCGTATCCCCAAAAATTCCGTAGCCCGCCGGAAGAACTCCTCCACGTACTCGGGGACAAGCCGGTTTTCCTTGGCCCTCCTTTCTTCTCCCAGGATGCGGGAAAGGTCGATGTGGCGGGTGGCCAAGGCTTCGGCGGTGGCCTGGCGGATCCGTTCGATCGCCTCGGGATCGGGCATCGCCTCGATCTCGGCCACGATCTCCGCAAGGGACCTCCGGCCGCTCAGGGCCTCGAGGATGAGGTCCGCAAGGGACCGGCCGCGCAGGACCTCCTGGATCACATCGAAGACGCGGTCCGAGCCCAAGGCCTCGCGGATTCGTTGGAGCTTTTGGAAGAGCCGCCGCAAAACCTCGCCCTCGACGGTGTTCTCCGCGACGAGGTTGTAGATGTGGACCTCGTGCCGCTGACCATAGCGGTGGATGCGGCCCATGCGCTGCTCCAGGCGGTTGGGGTTCCAGGGGATGTCGTAGTTGACCATGAGGGAGGCGAACTGGAGGTTTATGCCTTCGCCGCCGGCCTCAGTGGAGATGAGGATTTGAGCGCGGTCGCGGAACTCCGCCTCCGCCCGAATCCTCTCCTCCAAGTTCATCCCGCCGTGGAGGACGGTGACCTCATAGCCCCACTGCCGGACGTTCTTGGCCAGATATTCGAGGGAGTCGCGGGATTCGGTGAAAACGACGAGCTTTTCGTCCGGATGGGTGCGGCCAAGCTCGGAAAGGAGCTTTTTCAGTTCCCGGAGCTTCGTCTCCACCCCGGCGCGCTCGAGGTCGCGGCCGAGAACGATGAGTTCCTCGAGCCTCCGAATTTCCTCCCGCAGCTCCTCCAGGGTGCGGGCCGCGGTGAGCTTCTCAAGGAGCTCCTCCTCCCTCTTCCAGCGCTCGGCCTCGGGAAGGTCCTCGAGCTCTTCTTCGTCCACTTCGCCCCGCTCCCGCAAAAGTTCCCCTCTTTCCAAAAGCTTTTGGAGCCTTTCCTTTCGGCGTTCCAGGGAGCGGCGGGCGGCGTAGAGGGAGGACGCTAGCCTCCGCTGAAGGAGCATCAGCGCGAATTGGACGTTCCGGCGCTCCGCATCCAGGGCGCGGTTGAATTCATCCCGGACGTAGCGGGTGAGGGCCTCGTAGAAGGCCATCTCCTCCGGAGAAAGCCGAAAAAGGACAGTATGCACGTAGCGGGGCGGGAAAAGGGGGACGCCGTCGATGGTCCTTAGGTCCTCCTTCAGGCGCCTGAGGACCAGGGGGTTTTCGCCCCGGCGCACCGCCTCCTCCAAATGCTCGGCCTTGGCGAAAAGATCCGGATCCAAAAGGGAAAGGAGAAGCCTGAAATTTTCGGGGTCGCCGCGGTGCGGGGTGGCGGTGAGGAAGAGGAGGAGCCGGGAGTTCCTGGCGAGGACTTCACCAAGGCGATAGCGCTGGGTCTTTTTGGTCCTATCTCCAAAGCGCCAGGCTGAGAGTTTATGGGCCTCGTCCACGATCACGAGGTCCCATTCCACGTCGCTTAAGGTGGCCAGGATCTCCTCTTGCTTGGCGAAGTCCATGGAGGTGATGAACTGGAGCCCCTCGCGCCAGGGGTTGCGGCCATAGGTGCTGTTTAGGGTGTGGCGGTCCACAACCAGGAAGGTCTCCCCGAACTTCTCCTTGAGTTCACGGATCCATTGATCCCGCAGGTGTCCAGGGACGACGATGAGCACCCTTTCCACGGCGCCTCGGTGTTTGAGCTCCTTGAGGAGGAGGCCGGCCATGATGGTCTTCCCGGCACCGGGGTCGTCGGCCAAAAGGAACCGGAGCCGGGCTTTGGGGAGCATGTGGAAGTAGACGGCATCGATCTGGTGCGGCAGGGGATCGATCATGGAGATGTGGAGGGCATGGAGGGGATCGAATTGATGGGCCAAACGGATGCGGTGGGCTTCGAGGCCGAGGAAGACGGCCTGCGGGTCTGCGCGGAGGCCTGGGCTGGCCGGGGGCAGGATTCGGATTTGCCTCAGATCCTCAGGGCCCAGCCAACGCTCGCCGTGGTAACGGCCGCTGGAGAGTCCCACGGCGAACACGCGCCAAAGCTCGCCATGGGGCTCGACCCTGAGGATCTCCACGGGCTCCGGCCAAAACGGCCCCTCAAGCCTTGCCCCTGGACGCAACTCTTCCATTCGGTTTGATGGTAAAAAGAAAAGGGCGCCCGGAGAAGGGCGCCCTTTGCCGAAAACTTGAGAAACGTGGCCTAGTTCGAGAGGGCCATTACGTAGGGAAAAGGCAATGGCGACATCTCCCACTTGATGAGGACCACGAAGAAGAGGGTGCCTGGAATGGGGGCGTTACCCCACTGGGTGAGGGGCTGGAAGGTTGCGGGACGATCCAGGGAAATAGAGATCCCTCCGGTGGGCCATGGGGACCAGGCGGTGGCCGTGTCCCAAAAGTTGGGAACAGGCACAACCCACAACCACACGAACGTGCTGGGCCGGTCGTAGGCCACGGCCACGCGCAGCGTTCCAGTGGTGCTCACCCAAAGGGCAAGGGCCGCGAATCCGCCGGGAAGAGCCCCCACCAGGATGGGGTCCTCCGCGTCCCCGAGCTTCGGCTTGTCCTGCGAGCCTTGGACTTGGACCTGGGCCCCGGCCCCCTGAAGGGCGGACAGGATCTGGGCGGGGCTCATGCCGGGGGAGAGGGGAAGCCGGGGCATGCCCGGCGGCAGCTCCGGTTGCGGCCCACTGGGCGGTGGCGTCGGGGTGGGAGGCGCTCCTACCGCGCTGGTGGTGATCGTGCCACAGAGGAACTTCACCGTCTGCCCCATGGGCACCCGTTCCTCGATGGGTTGCCCCCCGGAGAGCCCCCGCACCACCACATGGGTGGGAACCACCGCCAGCTCCTGTCGAACGGTGTAGCTCTGCCCTTGCCGGATTAGGACCTGTAGGATCTGGATCCCCACCACTTGGTTTTCCCTGACCCAGATGACCTGGGTGAGCTGGAACCCCGCTGGGCAGGTTTCGTTGGCGATGGTTACGGAAACGGGTACCGCCGCGGTCTGGGCGAACCCCACCGCAAAGCCCAACATCAAGCCGATCATCAAAATAACCCATGCCTTACGCATCTTCACCGCCTCCTTTCGTGCTCTCGCCTCGTTGTGACGAAAGCACCTTTTCTACACCACCTGGACCGTTTCGGTTCGCCCGGTACAGGGGACCGGATGGTTTCCCCTGTTCAAAAAGTATCCAAGCGGCCGCAAGAAGATCATCCCCCATTTCGGTGAGGGCAACGTGCAAGCATGGGAGGGCTCATCGACGCCCAGCACGTGTCCTCCACAGTCCACGTGGGCACGGCCACTGGTGGTCAAAAAGCGTGTTTTGACCTAACTTCGCCGTCGAGGATCAAGGCCTACCCCAACTGGCCTAGCCCCCGGGGCGAAAAGCGCTCTTCCGTGGAGCCCATCCAAAACAACTTACAGGATGAATAATTTTGCGGAACCAGCGTGTAGAACGCGCCCAAATCATCGACGAGGATTGGAAGTCCAAGTTGCTTCAAGATAAGACTGTATTAAGGTGCCGCCGCCTACGCGCATTACGCCCCCATGGAGGTCCACACCGCCGACTGCCAGCGGTCACCCCAAAGGCCGGAGACCCCAGGCCCTTCCCCGCTGCCAGCAAAATTGCGCCGCGCGCATCTAACCCGGCCTCGGCCTCCAACGAGCAGGAAAAGTAGTGCGCCCAAGGGCATCCAATCTCAGGCCCAACCGCGGCCAGGGTATGGAACACACGAAACGCGGCGTCTTGAGGGGACGCCCACCGGATGCCCGAGGGATATCCGGGGCACATTTTCATCTTCAAAACGCACAGGGCTAGCCTGAAGCTTTCGAACACCAAAAAATCCTGTCGGTGGACCCCAGGGAAAACATCCTCAGCTTTGCCCGGTGGGACATCTCCGTCCGCCATGGTACCCGGCCTTTATATGGGAAAGGCCCAGGTCTTTTTGGTCCTGTCGAGTGCTTGGGCTACGAAGCGGCCTTGCTATTCTAATTTGGCTCCGCTTGGCCAAATTTGGGAAAGCCAGGCTTGAAAGGCGGAAAGGCCGCGGCGGAACATGGCCTCCCGTTTGGCCCGCTTGTCCATCTTCCCCTCCAGCGGCGGAACCAAGCCCCAGTTGGCGCTCATCGGTTGGAAATTCTCCGGCTCGGCCGTGGCCAAAAACCGGACCACTGCTCCCAACATGCTCTCCGGGGGCGGGACCACCGGCGCGAGGCCCAATGCCACCCTTCCCGCGTTGAGTCCCGCCAAAAATCCGGTGGCCGCGCTCTCAATGTACCCCTCCACTCCCGCCAAAACCCCAGCCACAAATACGCCGGGGATCTCCTTGAGCTCCAAAGTTTCCCGGATGAGCCTTGGCGCGTTTAGGTAAGTATTGCGGTGCATGACCCCATAGCGCACGATCTCTGCGTTCTCTAAGCCAGGGATGGCCTGCACCACCTTCTTTTGGTCCGGCCATTTGAGCCCGGTCTGAAACCCCACCAGGCTCCAAAGCCTCCCTTCCCGGTCCTCCTGGCGGAGCTGGACCACGGCGAACGGTTCCTTCCCCGTGCGGGGGTCGATGATCCCCACTGGCCGCAGGGGCCCGAAAACGGGGGTGAGGTACCCCCGTCGGGCTAGCTCCTCAATGGGGATACAGCCCTCGAAGAACCGGAGGTTTTCCCAATCATGAGGGGTGTGCTTGCGGGCCTGGGTGAGGACTTCGTAGAAGCGGCGGTACTCCTCCTCGGTCATGGGGCAGTTGATGTAGTCGGGGCTTTGGTCGAAGCGGCCGCCGCGAAAACATTTCTCCATGTTGATGGTCTCCCCGAGGATCACCGGCGCGGCTGCATCGTAGAAATAAAGGAAATTTTCGCCCAGTCGGCGGCGCAGAGCTTCAGCGAGGGGGTCGGAAGTCAGAGGGCCTGTGGCCAAAATGGCAACTGGCTCAGGGATCTCCTTGACCTCTTCCCGCACGATCTCCACATTGGGGTGGGAGGAAAGTTTTTCGGTGATGTAGGCGCTGAAGGGCTCGCGGTCCACGGCCAAGGCCGCGCCCGCAGGGACCCGGGATTTCTCCGCGGCCTCCATGATCAGGCTTCCGGCGAGGCGGAGCTCGGCCTGAAGGAGGCCCTTGGCGTTGGCTGGGCCCTCGCCTCCCAGGGAATTCGAGCACACGAGTTCCGCGAATTTCTCGGTGCGGTGGGCCGGGGTCATTTTTTGGGGACGCATTTCATAAAGCCGCACCCGCAGGCCCAAGCGGGCCAGGGTCCACGCGGCCTCGGAACCGGACAGCCCCGCGCCCACCACCGTGACCAGCGGTTTTTCCTTCATCGCCCCAAAGAAAACTGGTGGAGGCGAGCGGACTCGAACCGCCGACCCCCGGCTTGCAAAGCCGGTGCTCTCCCAACTGAGCTACGCCCCCACCGCCCCCGTTTATACCGAGGGAAACCCCGCCGTCAACCCGTTTAAAAATTGGCGAAAAGGGTGGCCCCCAAGTAAAAAGCGGCCCGGAAAGGAGCAGCCCCAAAGAGGAGGCCACCGTTTATGTTCAGGCCCCATTGGGGGGCCAAGGTCAGCGCCGCTTCAAGCTCGGTCTTGGCCGAAAGCTTCCCACCCTCCAAGGATAGGCGGGCCTCCGCCACAACCGGGCCGAACGCCAAATCCCAGCGAAAACGATTGGTGATCTTCAAAGCCCTGCCCGGCGCCCAGGAAAGGCCAAGCTCATCACTCCACGGGGAAAAGTCAAATTTCACCCGCGTCTCCAAAGATTGGTCCTCGCTTATTTGCGGGGAATAGCGGGGATGAAGGAGGACCCGCCATGTCCGCGAATAGTTAAGGCTTGGCTGAATCCCAGGGGAAACGGCGGAGGACCAAGAAAGGTTCAGGGAGAGGGTACGATCGGTGCGCTCGGTGGCCGGCTGGAAACCCTGTCCGCCGCTCAGGCGCACGCTCAAACTATGGCCGGAAAGCAAGGCCTGGGCCGAAGCGCTCGCCGAGACCCGCCATTGCGCAGGATCGAGGGAGATGGTAGCGGAAAACTGCGGCGCGAGCTTCCCCCCAATGATTTCGAGCGACGCCAAGCGCAACTCCCCAGCGATGGCCCGGGAGGAAGTCCATTCTTTTTGGTCCAATCGATGGGATAAGGATTCGCTCCAGGTAAGGGACCAGGCAAAGCCCGCCCCGCCGGTGAGCCGGCCCTGGAGGTTCAGATTTTCGGTGCCCGCAGAACCCCTCGTGCGATACGGTCGGGACCAGCTGAGGGAAAGGGAAAAACCGGGCCAAGGCTGGTAGCTTATTCCGCCGCCCACCGAACCCGCCAGGTAGAACTCGGGAGCGGCAAGTTTCCCGGAAATCCCAAGGTTCCAGGAGGGATTGGTTCCAGCTTTCGCTGCCACCTGGAAATCCGAGGAAAGTTGATTGTTGCAGCCTAGTCCGCTTAGGGTTGGGGAAAGCGCGAAGCTCAAGGTCACTGGTCCTTGCCAATTCCCTTCCACCCCCCCACGCAGGCGCAAAGCGGGATTTGTGGTGAGGTTTGCCAGATCCGCCCAACCATTTAGGGATAAGGAAAAGCTTGGGTCGCCAAGAAAACGGGCGGTGAAGCCCAAACCGTGGGAATCGCTCCGGCCGGAGCTCCCGATCTCCTCATAACCGGGGAACCGCGAATACAAAGAGAGGCCGAGCTCCCAAGCCGTGGTTTTTCTGCGCAGAACGAGGCTTGCCGTCGGGCCAAGGCGGGTGTGTTCCTCCGCAGGAGGATCGGAAAATCTCCCCAGATCCCGCCCATCGATTCCGGTCTGCATCTGCGGGAATTTTTGGGGGGTTGGAGAGATTTGCCAAAGCTCCAAGTTGTAATTCTGGTCCGCTTGGGTCCCGGCCCAAAGGCCGCCCAGGCCGCTTCCCAGGGCGGTGAAATCGCCGCTAACCACGAGATCTCCTTCCCAATAGACGCCGTCCTGAGTGGCATACCAAATGGAATCCCGCCACACCGCCATGGACCGAACCGGGACCCCGTAAACCACCCAACCTGCGCCGATGCCATCCGTCAGGACCCTGATCCCTTCGTCGTTGGCCACCAGGAGTTCGCCGGCGCGCCAAAGGAGGGCATAGATTGGGCCAGCAACCCCAAGCCTTTCCCAGCCATTTTGGCTAAGGCGGAAGAGGCCAGCAGTGGTGCCGAGGTAAAGGTCCCCAGCCCAGAGGATAGCAGTGGGTATCCCCTCGGGAAGGGCTATGCGCCCCCATTCCGCCGGTTTAGTTAAGGAAGAAAGAGGGGTCACCCCAAGCTCGGCCTCGGTGGCCATGTAGAGGTGGCTTCCATCTTGGGTCAGGCCCAGAACCTTCGTCCCTTGGAATTTTTCCGTTCGATCTTTATTCCAGTCCTCAGGATAAAGGCGGGTCCAGCTGCGGACCCGGCCGAACGCCTTGGGTTCGGAGAGGTCCACGATGGTGAGCCCGGAGTCCGTGCCGATGAGAAGGCGGTTGGGAAGGGCAAGGAGGCACAGGGCCGCCCGGCCAGCCAAGCCCTCAGCTGAACCAAAACTAGAAAAGCGCCCGTTCTGGTATACCGTGATCCCGTTTTGATGAGCGAAGACCAGGGCTTCCCCATCGGCGGTGCGCGCGGAGGTGATGGCGTTAATCCTGTTCTTCGCGGGGAGCCGGGCGTTGTCATCGGTGGGGAAAACGTTTTGGGAAAAACCAAATCGCAAAGAATAGTCCCATTCCCCGAGCTTCCCCTGCCAAGAAAAGACCGCGAGGGAATGGGTATTGGGCATGGTCCGGGAGGTGGGGGAGGGAATGCCGAAGTCCGCGGCCTGCCAAATCCCGAGCGCTCCGGGCCCTAAACTTAGAGTAGCCCCAAGGAAATAGCGCTCGTATTCGGTGGAAACACCGAGGGCCCCCCGTTGCCGTTCGAAATCCACCCGCAGCTCGTCCGCCGGGCTGATATCCACAAAAAGGGTGAGGAGGCCGGCCTCGTAGTCCATGGAGTAATCCACGTCCCGCTTGAGAAGCTGTCCATTTAGGTAGACCTTTTCGGAGCCGGGGATGACGGAAAGGCCAAGGGAGAAGGTGGCCCCTTCCCGGGTGTAGTCGAAGCCCACCCGGATCGCCGCCCCCGCACGGAAGAACTCCACGGGGAAATCGAGGCGGAGGACCCCCTCTTTGGGGAAAAGACGCACGGTGTAAGAGGAAAGGAGGGGGTCGGCCAATCCCCGGAATTCGGAATCCCCAGGAAGCCGCACCTCCACCACCAAGGAATCCTCCAGCACCTCTTTTTCCCCAAGGCTTAGGTACCGGCGGCGCTGGGCCTGGGCCAAGGGATAGGCCTCCTCGTCCACCCTCATCTCCGCAAACTCAGCCAGACCTGAAAGAAAAGCCGATTCCAAATCACTTCCCTCCACAAACGGGTAGGTTTTTTTGTTCGCGCCGCTTAACCCTTGGGCCGCGTTGTAAAGGTCGATCAAGTCCAGGATTCGGTTGCGAAGGAGGACCTTTGGATCGTGCCGAAGAAGGAGGACATCGCCATTATCATGGATCACAAGATAAGCGCCGGAGGGGAGCTCGAAATCCGCGTTTTTTTCGATTGTTTCGCGAAGGTAATCCAGCCCCCAATCTTTCAGGAACTGGGCGAAAGGATCACCCAGGCGGAAGACCAGACGAGGGACGGAGAAACCCTCGACGAAGGGCACCGAAAGTTCGAAGAAAAACAGGCCCTCCACGGAGGAAAGGTATGGGGCGGGAAGCCAAGGCTGGTTGGGGTCCTCGTAGTAAAAAGTGAGATCTGCATGGCCCATGCCCCCTTTGAACGTTAGGGATTCCGAGATCCCCTCAAGCCGAGCCAAAAGGGCGCTTAAGCCGAGGCTTTCGCGGGCCACCGCGACCCGCGCACCGAGAACCTTTTTGTTGTAAACACCAAGGGCGTCCCCTTCCGCGCCCACCACGAACCGGCCGAGCTCGGCGTACCAGGGCTTTTTGTCCATCACCACTAGGAAATCCTGAAAACCCGGGCCCAGCTGGTCGTTGAAACTGGCCTTGATGGTGAGGAAGTCCAAGACCGTGCCCTCGATTTGAGCCCAAAGGGATTGGGTGAGGGTGAGCTGCCCGGGCTCCAAACCTTCCAAGGAGAGGAGGGCAGGGTCGCCGAACCCCACCTGGACCCCCCAGGTTTTCTGGCCGGTCACCTTGATGGTGAAGGATTCGCTTCCGCCCGCGTTCTCGGCCGAAACCGGCAGGGCCAGGCAAGCTAGCAAAGCGAACCCCAAAAATCTCCACTTTACGGCCATCGCAGGACAAAGGATACGCGAAAGCCCAAGGGGAGGTCAGGGTGGAGGGTGAACGCCCAATCCAACCCGAACCATCCTAGATAAAGGCCGCCACCGAGGCACAAATTGGACGGCCAAAACCCGCCGCGAAGGGAAAGGGGGCCCAAAACGATCTCCACAGCCAAAGCTTCAGTGGGGAAGCTAAGGAGATCCACCATCCCGGCCCCGAGGATTCCCGAAAAATTCCCAAGGCTCCAAGGCCAGACCGCGGCCAGGGAAAAATCGAAGGGCCAGGCCTCGCCGTAGGGAGAGGAGCTGAGGACCGATTCGGCCAAGACCCCAAGATGAACAGGACCAACCCAAAGGAGGCCGAGGTCCAGGGCCCAGCCGCTGGAGGGCTTTGGCCAGACGGGATGGAAATAACGGGCGCGCGCTCCGACCCCAAGGGAGCCAATTTTTAAACCAGCTCCGAAACTGCCGACCCAAACCCGATAACGGAGGTTTGGCCCTATCTCGCCGCCATCCAAAAGAGCGACCTCGCCTCCTAACCCCTTCCCTCCGGCGGAAAGGGCCCAAACTTGGGCGGCCCCGAACACCGAGGAAAAAGTGGACGCGACCTTCCAAAACGAGGAAAAGGCCAAGGCCCCGGGATTGCTGGAAAGATCGGGGATGGCCAGATCCACCCCAAAAAGAGCCCACTCCCGGGCCGGGCGGGCAAGATCGAAGGGCACATCCAAAGTGGCCCCGAAGCTCAAAAAACCCAAGCTTCCCCAAAGGAAAACGAAGAAAACCCTCACCGGCTGACCACCACCCGGACCGGATCGGATGCCCCTTGGTCAGTGGCGAGCACGGCCAGATACAATCCGCTGGCTACTTTTCCCCCTCTCAAGCTCTGAAGATCCCAACGCGCAGTCTCTCCTTGGGGATCGAGGTTTTGCCGCCAGATCAGGCGACCGAGAAGGTCATAGATGCGAAGCTCTGCCCATTTCGTGCCTGATGGGACCTGATAGCGGAAAAGCGCGGCCGTGGAAGCGGGGTTAGTGAGGGGAGAGAGCCAAGCCTTGGCCACCGGTCCCACTGGGCTCAGGGAGGCCCAGGCCTTTGGCACATCCAGTTTTCCCACCCCCCAGCTTGTGTTTGGAACGGAGCCCACGTGCGAATCCGCCCGGGCCCCAGCTTTCAGCGCCCCCAACACCTCCGGCCAGGAGAGCCCGGGCCGGAGGGAAAGAAGGAGGGCACAAGCTCCAGCCACATGAGGGGCGGACATGCTTGTCCCAGCGAGCACCATGTTCAACCCATTGGGAAGGGCATACCACGGGGAGAGCGGGGCCTCGCGGGAGCGGGCGGAGGCGATCCACGCCCCGGGCGCAGCTAAATCGGGTTTCAGCCGGCCATCCCGCGTGGGACCCCGCGAGGAAAACGGGGCAAGATCGTAAAGCTGGTAACCCTGGGCCTCATATTTGCCCATCTGCGAAACCCAGCTCACCTTGGTGACGTAAGCGCCAACAGTGATGACCCTTTCGGCGTTTCCTGGCTCGGCAATGGTCATGATCCCGTCCCCTTCGGCGAATTGCCCCATGGAGGAGCTTTCGATCCAGCCGTCGACGCGGCCGGGCAGGATCGGATCCAACGCAATCTGCCAAGGGGAAGAAACGGCCCCGGTCAAGCTCAAGAAAATCTGTTGAGTTTGGCTCAGGGAATCCACGGTGTTATCCACCCAGACGATCCCCGCTTCGGTGGCAAGCCCGCGGGCCTGCCCCGGCATCACCGAGACGCTCCCGCCTGAAGGGGAAAGCACGGTTATTTGGAACCGCGCCGGCGAGGAGTACCAAAAGCGGACGACCACGGAGGAGGAAGAGGGAAGGAGGGTCCAGGTGGTGCGGTTCCGAATTTCTCCGCCCACATGGATCTTGCTCGCGCCCTCGTTTCCCGCCGCCGCAACCACGACCCGGCCAGCCCGGTCCACAAGCCCCGAGACCATCCGCTCGAACGGGCCTGTCCCATCATGCGGGCCAGCGTGGCCACCAAGGGAGATGTTGACCACCGCGGGTTTTCCCAAGTGCTCCGCGGCTTCGAACACGAATTTGATCCCGTCCACCACGCCATCCTCGTAGAAGTTGGTCTTAACCACCACGAGATCCGCACCCGGGGCAACCCCGGGGAGCCCGGCCCCAAAGCCCCCGGCGGCGATCCCCGCCACATGGGTCCCGTGGCCCATGGTATCCGGAACCGGCGAGTAATTCGCCCGGATTGCGGCCTCCAAATCCCGCTGGGAATAGCAGCGGCCATAGAGCCCCTCATCGGCCTCATCACCCCAAAACGCCGGAAACCAGCCGATTCCTCCGCCTGTTTGGTCCCAGTAAAAGAGGATCCGCGAGCCCTCCGGTGTTCCATCGCCGTTCCGATCCACGCGGAAAGCCGGATGCAGGATATCCACCCCGGAATCGACGATCCCGATGATCACCCCTTCCCCGGTGGTGCTGGGCGAGCCGTACCAAAGGGCCGGCGCGCCCACTTCGGGAACGGACCGATCGAGGAAGGGCTCCACCGGCCGGCTGGCCGTGATCCGCAAAACTTCGGGTCTTTCCACCAAGGCCAAAATTTGGGAAAGGGGGAGCGCGGCCGTGGCCAAGTTCCCCACCCGGGACCGCAGTCCAGGTACGGGGAGGGCCGCCCCGGCCCTGAGCTCCACGAACACCGGGATCTGCGGGTCGGAAACGTTTTCCGCTCCGTAAGGGGAGAGGAGGGCTGGTTTTGTTTCCGACGGGGCATACAAAACGGCCTTTAGCATGGGATCGAGCTTTTCAGGGCCGGCGAAGGCCAAGAAGGCGGCAAGGACCAAAAGAGCGAAGATTTTCACGACCAAAATTTTACCGAGGCGAGGCCCTCGGGTTGCCCTCCGCTCTTGGGTGGGTGAGGATTGGGCTCCGAAGGAGAGAAAAGATGCGTCCGGAGATTTTCGCGCTGGCGGCGGCGATTTTTTTGGTCGTTGGGATCAGCTTTCGGGAAGAAGGGCATGGCCATGGCCGGCCTCTCCCCGGAACAGGGGCTTTTCCTGAGGCTCGGCCTTTCCGCCCTCCTCGTTTTCTTCCTCGTTCTTCCCCGGATCGGCCAATATGCGCAGGCCTGGTCCACCCCGGAGGGGAAAAAGGGGATGCTTTTGGTCCTGATATTTGAGGGTTTGGTGGCCGGGACCCTGGGGATGCTCGCGTTTTACACGGCCCTGCGGCGGGGCGAGCTTTCGCGGGTCGTGCCCCTCGCCTTCACCACCCCTCTTTGGGGTTTCCTCTTAGGGCTTGTGGCGTTTGGGGAGAAAGCCACGGCCCTGAAGGCCGGGGGCGTGGCCGCCATGCTCCTCGGCATCGTCCTCCTCAACCTTTAGGACGGGAAAGTTCCATCTTGGTATAATCCAACTTGTAACATGAGTGAGGCCTTTCCCGTGGGTCCCGTGGTCCTGGGCTACCTCCTCCTCGAGGGAGAGGCCCATGGTTATGAGCTTCTTTCCCGCCTCCACGAGGATTTGGGACGGATTTGGCGCATTGCCCCAAGCCAGCTCTATTCAACCCTCTCCCTCCTTGAGCGCCGCGGACTCGTGTTGGGAACAAAAGAGCCCCAGGAAAACCGCCCGCCCCGCATCCGGTACTTCCTCACGGAAAGGGGGAAGGAGGAGTTCTGGAAATGGGCCCTCTCCCCGGTTCCCCGCCTGCGCCTCCTCCGCTCCCATCTCCTCCCCAAAATCTTTTTCCTCCTGAAACTTGCCCCGGAAAAGGTCCCCGACCTCCTCAACGCCCAAAAAGAGACCCTTCTTTCCCTCAAGGCCCAAGTCGAGGGGGAGAATCCCACTGACCAGTTCCAAAGAATCCTCAAAAGCCTTCGCCTCCTCCAGTTGGACGCGGGGCTGCGGTGGATCGCCGAGGTTTTGAAAAAGGAGGGAGCATGAGAAAGTTGATTTTTGGGATCCTAGCGGTGTTTTTCGTTTTGGGAGCGGCCCAGGTCACTGTGGTAGACCAAGCCGGCCGCGAGGTCCTGGTCCCGCCCCATCCCGCGCGCATCGCTAGCGCCTTCGGGGTCGCCACCCCTTATCTTTACTGCTTCGTTGGCGGGGAGAAAATCGTGGCCGCCCGGTATCTGGGGCTTCCCGACCACCCCCTCTCCCGGGAGGTGATGAGCCGCATCGACCCCGCCTATGCCGAGAAGGCTTTGGGTGGGGAGGTCACCGCCGAGGAGCTTCTGGCCAAGGGCGCCGAGCTCGTCTTCGCCGGCCTGAAACACCGGGACCTCGCCAAAGTGCTCGGAGAGATCGGGATCCCCACAATCCTCATCGGTCCCGAGACCTTTGCGGCCGTGAGGGAGGCCACCCTCATCATCGGCCAGGCCCTGGGGGAGGAGGAAAGGGCGCAGAAGCTCGTGGCCTTTTACCAAGAGATTTTGGATGGGGTGGCTGCGGCCACGCGGGAGATCCCCCCGGAAGCACGACCAAAAGTCCTGGTCCTCGGCACCAGCGCCCTGCGGGTGGCTTCCGGGGAGATGTATCAGTCCCGCATGGTCGAGCTAGCCGGCGGCATTTCCGTCACCCAGGGCCTTCCCGGCTCCTGGCAAAACGTGAACATCGAACAAGTACTCATTTGGAACCCCGATGTGATCATCATCGTCCCCTATAGCCCTGTGGAGCCTGCCGATCTTCTCCGCGACCAAATTTGGGCGGCCGTGGAAGCTGTGAAAACCGGCCGCGTCTACAAAATGCCCCAGCTCCTTTTCGCCTGGGACACGCCCATCCCTGAGTCCATCCTGGGGATCCTGTGGATGGCCGCGCTATTCCATCCTGGACGGGTTCCGCTGGATTTTGAGGAGACGATCCGCGCCTTCTACCAGGAGTTTTATCGGTGCACGCTGTCAGCCGCGGAGCTAAGCGAGCTTCTTGGGAGGTGAGGCGGGCCGGGCTCGTTTTGGCCCTCTGCCTCCTCCCCCTTCCCATCGTCTTTGGCTCGCTCCTCCTTGGCCGAATGGATCTCGGGGCCCGGGAGGTATGGGCTTCCCTTCTTGGGGGCGCGGTGCCGGAGACCGTACGGGCTTTGGTCTTGCGGGTGCGGCTGCCCCGCCTTTTGGCCGCGGCTTTGGTGGGAGCAAACCTAGCCGTCTCCGGTGCCGCCTTCCAGGGGATTTTTCGTAATCCTCTGGTGGAATCCCGGATCCTTGGGGTGAGCGCGGGCGCCGGGCTCGGCGCGGCCTTGGCCATGGTCCTCCGTTCCGGGCCCTTGGGGATTCAAGGCTTATCCTTCATCGGCGGCCTTCTCGCCGCGGGCCTGGCCATGCTCCTCGGCACCGCCTTCGGCGGGGGGATCCTCGTGCTCGTCCTCTCCGGCGTCCTGGTGAACTCCTTTTTCTCCTCGCTTGTGAGCTTGGTGAAATACTTTGCCGACCCTTACGTGCAGCTTCCCGGGATCACTTTTTGGCTTATGGGCGGCCTTTCCACGGTGCGCTGGGCGGATTTTTGGCCGCTGGCCGCAGCCAGCGCAATCGGCTTAGGCGGGCTCCTTCTACTGCGCTGGCGCTTAAACCTCCTCACCCTGAGCGAGGCCGAGGCCCAGGCCCTCGGGCTTCCGGTTAAACGCCTCCGTTTTCTCACCGTGGCCTTGGGGACTTTACTCACCGCGGCCTCAGTTTCGGTGAGCGGGGTGGTGGGCTGGATAGGTCTGATCGTGCCCCACGCCGCGCGGGCCCTGGTTGGCCCGGATCACCTTTTCCTCATCCCCGCTGCCGCCGGCCTGGGCGCCGCGGTCCTCCTTATCTTCGACGACATCGCCCGCACCCTCCTCCCCACGGAGATCCCCTTGGATATCCTCACCGGCCTCATTGGCGTCCCCGTTTTCTTCCTCCTTTTCATGCGGCAAATCCGCAAAGGAGGAGGGTGGCGATGAGCCTCGTTGCCCGGGAGATCTCCTACGCCTACATCCCTGGCCAATACGCGCTTTCTGGGGTGAGCCTAACTTTGGAGCCGGGCGAGGTCCTTTTCCTCCTTGGGGCCAACGGGAGCGGGAAGACCACCCTTTTGGAATGCCTCTGCGGCGTGCGCTTTCCTCAAGCTGGGGAAATCCTTCTGGACGGTGCTCCCCTCTCCTCCCTTCCCCCCCGGGAGCGGGCGAAACGTATTGCCTACGTTCCCCAGTTTCCTGAAGCAGCTTTCGCCTACACGGTGGAGGAGATGGTCCTTTTCGGCAGGGCTCCCCACGTGGGCCCCTTTGGCCGGCCGACTAAAAAGGACCAAGAAAAGGTGGAGAAAGCCCTGGAATTGGTGGGGATTTACCCGCTCCACAAAAGGGCGGTGAACACTTTAAGCGGGGGAGAACGACGTTTGGTCCTCATCGCCCGCGGGCTTGCCCAGGAAGCCCCTTACCTTTTGCTCGACGAGCCCGACGCTCACCTGGATCCAGCCAACCAGCACCGCATCCTCTCCGTGGTTCGGGATTTGGCTAAACAAGGCCTGGGAGTGGTAGCCACCACCCATAACCCCAATTCCGCCCTCCTTTACGGACAAAGAGTCCTCCTCCTCCGCTCCGGGAAAACTTTGGCCCAGGGCGAGCCCTTTGTTGCCCTCTCCCCGGAGATCCTCGCTGAGGCCTATGGAATCACTTTCCAAATTTTGGGGGACGGAAGCGGGCCCCGGGCCTTCATCCCCCGTGTGGAGCGGAAGGCCTAGGGAAAATATTTGTTGATGTTTGCCAAATATTCGGTGGCTTTTTCCTTGGCATGCCTGTTCCAAAACGGCCAGTTTCCGATCGGCGCCTCCAAGACTTGCTTGAGCAGCGACTCGAAGAGAGCTCGATCCTTGGCCCGCACTGCGTATTCCTTGGCGTAGGCCACGTAGTTCTCCAAATAAGTGGGGTCGATCTCGATGGCCCACTCAAAGTAACGTTTGGCCTCGGAGAGTTTTACTCCAAAGAGGACTCCGTAGTCGGAAAGGTTGGCCAAGAGGGCCCCATAAGCTTGGGGCGCGGAGCCGCCCATATAAGTCGGATCCAATTCCATGGCGCGCTCGTAAATGGCGCGGATCTTGGGGATGGCGAAGAACGCGGAGAACGGGTTCATTTTCCCAAGAAGCTGTCCCCAGCCGTGGCCAGCCCAAAGGAGGGCCTTCCCGTCTGAGCACCCCGCTAAAAACTTCTGGAAATCCTCGTTGGAAAGCTTCAGGGCCTCATCGAGGCCGGAAAGGCCAAGGGCGCGGAACGCATAATCCGCAGCCTTTCGCCATCCCTCTTCCTCCTCGCCCTTGGGTTTTAGGACGCCCCACTCGTACCAAAATTGGGCCAAGCGCACCAAGATCTCGTGGCTCTCGGGATCTTGCGCAAGGGCGGCCTCATAGAGACCGATGATGCGCTCCAACATCGGGAGCTGATAACGTTCCGGGTAGAGGGTTTCCGCTTCCTGCATCAAGGCCGCGGGATCCGCTAAAGCCCAAAGGCCGAAGACTAAAAGCAATAGGAACACTCGTCTCATCATCTCTCTTCGTGCCGAAATTTTCAAAATATAAACGCGCTCAGATCATCGGGAAAATGTAGGAATTCCCGCGGGCTATGAGCCCACATTGTGGGCGGGGTAAAAGTAGGCAGGGTCTTGTCAACAAGGGGCTTCCGTTCTCGCTGCTAGGTAACCTCGATGAGCGTTTGGGAGGACACCAGTTGCGTAGATTTGCGGAAATTCCGTTGGGAAGGCACAAGCAACGAGGCACTATATACCGTTCCCGCCGCCTCGACGGCGCTTCTTCGATCTCCCTGATAGCACCTGCTCCTTCATGTAAGCCCCTAGTAAAAGCGGACTAGGGCAAGCTTTTAGCAATACAAACGGGGATCAAGAGCATCACGGATCCCGTCCCCGAGCATATTAAAGGCCAAAACGGCTACAAGAATAGCCAGACCAGGAAAGACGGAAACCCAGGGGGTGACCACGAGCCAACGAACCCCTTCGCGGATCATGTTCCCCCAGGTGGGTGTAGGAGGGGAGACGCCCAGCCCGATGAAGGAAAGGTTCGCCTCAACCCGGATAGCGGTGGCTGTCCAAAGAGTGGCCATGACCAGGATCTCCCCGCCGATGTTCGGAAGGACATGACGAAAAAGGATGCGGAACGGTCCAGCGCCCGAAGCTTTGGCCGCGGCGATGTAGTCCATCTCCCGGAGGGCCACCGTGGTGCTGTGGGCCAGGCGGGCCACTTGAGGGGCGAGGACAAGCCCGATGGCGAAGATGAGCTTGTCCAGTCCAGGGCCGAGGATGGCCAAGAACATGAGACCCATAAGAAGCGCGGGGAAGGACATGAGCACGTCCACCAGCCTCATGAAGATTGTTTCGAACCAGCCCCCAAAATACCCGGCAGCGAGCCCCACCATAGCTCCTAAAGCCGTACCCACCGCCACGGATGAGACGCCCACAAGTACGGAGATCCTCGCTCCATAAATAACACGGGAAAAAACGTCCCGACCAAAATCGTCTGTACCGAAGAAGTGCTCACGGCCTGGAGGGGCAAGGGCCTTATGCACGTTTTGAACAAAGGGATCATATGGGGCCAAAAAAGGGGCAAAGATGGCAACGCAAACCATGAACACCGCCAAAACTAGTCCAACAATAGCTGTTCTGTTGCGGATGAAAGCCCGGATGCGGCGGCTTTTCCAAAACCTACTCATAGCGGATCCTGGGGTCGATCACCCCATAAGAGAGGTCCGTAAGGAGGTTGATCACCACTACTAAGGAAGCATAGACGACGATAAGGCTCTGAAGGGCAATGTAGTCCCGCTGAAGCATGGCTTGGACGATGAGCTTCCCCATCCCCGGCCGGGAAAAGACAATCTCGGTCATCACGGAGTCGCCGATGAGAAGGGCTGTTTGTGTGCCAAGGACGGCCGCGATGGGGATGAGAGCGTTGCGCAGAGAGTGGAGGAGGATGACTCCCCGCTCGGAAAGGCCTTTGGCGCGGGCGGTACGAATGTAGTCTTCCCGAAGCACGTTGAGAAAACAGGAGCGGGTCATCCGGGCCACGAACGCGATCATGATGATGCCAAGGGCTAAGGCAGGGAGAGCAAGGTGGCGCAAGTTCTCGACGGGATTGGAAAAATCCCCTGCGCCCATCACTGGGAACCACCGAAGTTTCACAGCAAAGGCGAGGATGAGAAGGATGCCCAGATAAAAGGCAGGGATGGAGATCCCCGCCAAGGAGAAAACGCGGCTGAGATAATCCGCCAGACGGTTGCGGTGCACAGCAGCGATGATGCCCAAGGGGATGCCAAAAATAGTCCCGATGAGGACACCGGCGAACGTGAGCTCAAGAGTGTGGGGCAAAACCGCGGCAATTTGAGAGCCGATCGAAATGTTAGTGATTAGGGAACGGCCAAGGTCTCCACGCACGTAACCTAACAAAGTGGCGCCATACTGCACCCAAAGGGGGGTGTTCAGACCCATTCGTTCCCGCAGGGCTTGCACAGCCTCGGCTGAGGCGTAGTCGCCTAACGCAGCTACAGCGGGGTCCCCGGGGGCGACGCGGATGAAGAGGAAAACCAAAGTATAGACGGCAAGGAGAGTAGGAAAAGCAACCAAAATGCGGCGAATAACGTAGCGCGCCATGTATAGGGGGCGGGCTAAAACCCGCCCCCTCTTTCCTTACTTCAAAGTAGTGAGCTCGTTTATGGACGGATAGAGGGCAAGAGAGGACTTGAGCTCGTATCCATAATCCACGGATTTGCTTCGACAGAAAACGAACTTGAGGATATAAAGAGGATAGGAAGCCATCTCCTCAAGAAGTTTAATTTGGGCTTCCTTCCAAAGGGCGATCTGCTTTTCAGTATCGAGCTCGTAACGAGCAGCTTCAATCAGCCCATCAATATCGGTGACGTGGGAGAAGTTCGTATCAGGTTTTGTGCCCACCACCACCCGAGAAGCAGAATGGTAGAAGCGAGTAAGGAAGGCGTCAGCGCTGGGCCGCCAGGCTTCATAGTGCACCAACGGATTGGCATCCTGGCGAATCAGGCTGTGGAAGGAGGAGTGATCCACCACAGTGATGTTGAGCTTGATCCCAACACGGGCGAGCTGCGCCTGGATGTTCTCAAAGGGTTTCCGGTAAGAGGCTCGTTCCGTGATGTACGCGCTTATTTCAAACCCCTCGGGGTAGCCGGCTTCGGCGAGGAGCTCCCGAGCCTTGGCGAGATCCACATCATAAAGGAGGCCTCTTTCCGCGACCTCAGCGCAGGTCAGGCCGCCGGGGAGGTAGGGGGGTACAGCGGCGCAGAGAGGTTCCGCCACGTCCGGGCCGATAGCGGTGACGAGCTCGTTTCGGTCGATGGCATAGGCGACGGCCTGACGCACGCGAAGGTCAGTGAATGGCCTCTTCGTCATGTTGATGTGCAGGACCTCTGTTTCACCCGGCCCAAAGACATCCACGATCACTTGCGGATAGCGTTTCACCGCTTCCACCCAGGCCTGCTCCCGCACCCCCTCGATCACGTGGACTTCGCCGGTGAGCAGCGCGCTCAAACGCGCGGTTACGTCGGGCATGTACCAAATCTCCACCCCCTCTAGTTTCGGTGTGCCACGGAAGTAGTGCTCATTGCGGACGAGAACAACTTTTTGAGCCGGCGAGTACTCTTTGAACCGGAAAGGCCCGGTCCCCACAGGGTTGGTAGCGAACCTAGGGCCCAACTCTTCATAAGCCCTTTTTGGCACAATAAATCCCCCGGAGTAGTTGGCCACCTTGGGAAGGAACAAGGCGGAGGAAATCGGCTGGGGCAGAACAATCTTGACCGTATATTTATCGACCGCTTCAAACTTCATACCCGTGTACTCCCCAGCGTAGGCGGAGCGTTGAGGATCAGCTGCCTTGATAAGTGAAAAAACCACGTCTTCGCTGGTAAGCTCGTAGCCGTCGGGCATACCGGGGAAGGGGTGGACGGAGACCCCTGGCCGCAGATAGAACGTCCAGATCAGGCCGTCTTCTGAAACCTCCCAGGATAATGCGAGGTCTGGCTCGATCACTGTGATGTCCCCGGGTTTATAGCGGACGAGGCCGTTGAACACCATATCCACCACGGCGCGGTCCATGGTGGCCGCAGCGTAGTGAGGATCTAATGTTTTCAAATCAGCAGCATCAAAGGCAATGCGCAAGACTTGGCCCGTGGCAACAATGCTTAAAAACCAACATCCTAAAATCAACAGCCGCACTTTCATTTGTACCACCTCCCCACAATCCCTTCGGCCCCGGTTTCCCATCGTTTTTCTGGGGCAAAGGATTATGTTCCTTTATTTTTCCAGTGTCAACAACTGGCACACCTTTAGCTGGCGCCCTTTTCCATAGTGCATGGTGTCTTGCTTAATATAGATGGTGTCCCAGAACCCTTGTTGCACCCGTCCCCGCAGGGATTATCGAGTCTTCATAATCCTGAGTCACCTGGCCCCATGAGAGCACCAATGGCCTGTACGAGCGTGCAGAAGCATGTGGAGAGCTCGCGACTTTACTGCCGATAGTCCCCAAAAGTGCTCACTAAAGTTGTCTCTCTCCATAGCCTCGACCATCATCTCCGAGGTATTCAGTTTAAGATCCGTGTCCTTCCGCTGGCATAGTGCCTCGTTTAGTGTGTCTGGTCAGCATGATAGCTCCTCATCGACACTTCCGTAAAACCCTGGCAGCCTACGGCCTTCCAACCTTTCGGATAGGCCCCTCAACATCAACTGCAGGGGCTTTCCCACCACCCCCCCAAAAGAATCCACCACCTTCGTTCGCCGCTTCGCTTCCTTGGCCAAACGCTCCAACTGGTTCGTGGTGTAGAGGGTTGCTAACACAATGGAGGACACAAAGCTACCAATCCGCGTCTGGGAAGATTTTACGAATCGCTTCCTCCATCCCCGGGAGTTCATCGGTGACAAAGATCCGGACTCTTTTGACCCCGCGCCTCTTAGGTTCTTGAGCACCCCCTCCCAGTTGACTTCGATAAGGTAAGTGATGCTCTAGGGCGAGTAGAACGCCCCATAGACTCCTCCCAGGAAGCGGGAGATGGCCTTGGTGGGCGCCCCTTCGGTTGTTCGGGGCGAGGATGGCCAAGGATCAATCCAAAGATGTGCGGCGAAGGTTCGGGAGGATCTTGGGGTGGAAATCGCCCTCCCGGACCAGAGGGACCCTGAGATCTTCAACTGGGCCGATAAGGGTGAGAAGGCCCCGGGTGTAGTAGCCGTTGGCCTTGGTAGAGTGCTCTTCCTGCATGAGGTCCTTCAAGAGCTCCTTGACCATGGACTTGATCCTCTCTCCAGTCCCTTTAAGATCTGTTCGCGGGTCTTGTCCCGCGTAGTGGCGTTCCCTCCTTTCCAAACCCGGTTTTCTTGGGAAGGCTACCATGCTGCCACCTGAACACAATCAACGAGACACTACCAAAGCCAGCGACTACTGCCCCCGTGCTCTCCTTGCCTTAGCTGGCCCAGCGGGGGAGCTTAAGGCAAGAGAGATCCTTAGAGGAACTATGGGGGGCGATGAAAATATGTCTACCAGAAATATTCAACGAGATGCTATGAATTCGAGCTCTTTGCGATATCTCATCTTTTGCGAATTTCGCTAGTCGCTACCCGCTTCAATTTATTAACAAATTCCGGTGAGAAAATCAGTCCTTTGCTTCTATCAGGCGAACCCAATCACTCTTTGACCGCGCCGCCCGTGAGTCCCGAGATGATTTGGGACTGCAAAGCATAAAAGATGAGGAGGATCAAAGCGGCGCCGATCACCGCCGCGGCGGCGAAACTCCCCCAACGACGGTTGTAGGCCTCCCCAATGAAAAGCTGAAGCCCAACGGCCAGGGTGTATTTGTCCATCCCCTTCAAAATGAGACTTGCCAGGAGGTACTCCGAGTACACGCTGATGAATTGGATCACAAACACCACGGCCAAAATGGGCCGGGCCACGGGAAGGATGATGCGCCAAAAAGCCTGAAAAGGTGTAGCCCCATCCACCAGAGCCGACTCCTCCAAGGAGCGAGGGATCGTGTCGAAGTAACCCTTCATGAACCAGGTGTTGAACCCGATGGCCCCGCCCAAATAGACAAGGATGAGCCCAGGATGCGTATTGAGCCCAAGCCAAGGGATTTGCTTCCCCAAAGCCTGGAGGATGAGGTAAATGGCCACCATGCCCACGGTTTGCGGGAACATCTGGACAAGGAGGATGGTGAGGAGGCCCGCCCTCCTTCCACGGAAGCGGAACCGCGAAAAAGCATAAGCCCCTAAAGCACAGAGGAAAACGCTCACCACCGCGGTAGTCCCCGCCACGTACACCGTATTCAAAAGCCAGCGCGGGAAATTGATCTCCTGTCGCTCCCGAAAGATGTGCAAATAGTTGGCAAAAGTTGGTTGCGCCGGGATGATGCGGGCCGTGCGCAAATTTTGTACGGGATCGAAGGAGGTCCCCAACACAAAAAGCGCGGGGAAGAGGGCGAAGGCGATGGCTACCCAAGCGAGGACATTCCGAACCAACCGGCCCAGCCAAAAGCGCGGGGCTTTTCCCCTAAAGGCCACGGGAAACCTCCTCCAAGGCCTTGGTGCGAGTGAAGCTGATCCCAGAGATGAGGGCCACGATGACGAAAATGATCACGGCCAGGGCGGCGGTCATGTTGTACTCAGCGCCGCGGCCGCCCTGAAAAGAAAGTTTATAGGCATAGGAAAGGAGGATATCCGTGGCCCCGGCTCTGCTGCCGATCTCCACCACCGGCTCGCCCCGCGTCAGAAGCCAAATGAGGGTGAAGTTATTGAAGGTGAAGGCAAAGGAGCCGATGAGAAGCGGAGCCACAGAAACAAGAAGAAGAGGGAATGTGATGCGGGAAAAACGCTGCCAGCCAGAAGCGCCGTCTACCTTCGCTGCCTCATACATCTCCTCAGGAATGGACTGCAAGGCACCTAGGGAAACGAGCATCATGTAGGGATAGGTGAGCCAAACGTTGGTGAGTATGCAGGCAAAACGAGCCCAAAACGGATCAGTAAGCCAGGGGACACGAACACCCAAATATTGGCTCAAAAACTGGTTAAACAGGCCCACTTCTACGTTGAAGAACCCCCGCCAAATAAGAATGGAGATAAACGCCGGAATGGCATAGGGCACGATGAGAAGCGAGCGATAGAGTTTACGAAAGCGGAGCTGGCGGTCGTTGAGAAGGATGGCCAACCCCAAACCGAGGGCGAAGCTCAGTGTTACCGTGAGCACAGACCAGATGACGGTCCAGGTGAAGACCCGCACGAAGGCGCGGTGGTACAGGGGGTCGCGCAGGAATCGAATATAGTTGGCAAGACCTACACCAGAAATCCAACCGGGATCAAGTTTTTCCCCGTCGGCGGCTACAAAGTTTCCGGCTTGTGCTCGATATTCCTTTCCCGTGCGCAAATCCACAAGAACATCAGCCTCTGGGTCATAGCGGTATTGCGGGGAGTACACACGGAACGTGGTGAGGGTGGATAGCCGAAGCCAACCATCGCCGAAGGGGATGTTCAGATTCTGTAGCGTGGAAAGAAAACGCGTGAGCTCCGGGAGCGCCAAGGCCGCCTTTCCATCTAAAAAATCGGGGATCCCGTCCCCATCCACATCCTTTAAGGCGTGAGCAGAGGCAGGGGACAGCTGACCAGGGGTGAGGATCACATATTCGCCAGCCGGCCCCCAAAGGTAAAGGCCATACAGGTTTTGTCCCTCGCCAAAGGCACGAAAAGTAAAAGAAGGGGAGTTTGGTGGGAGGAACTGGCGGCTGGTGAGGAGCTGAACCACTTGATCCTTGGTGAGGATGTTCCCGGTGGCGTAGTTGGTGAAGGAGATGTACACCGTGTACACCAACGGAATCACCACCATCAAGACCATGAAAAGGAGGCCTGGAGCGAGATAGCGGAAGGGATAGAGGCGGCGGGAAAACGCGAGGATATTGAGTCCCAAAAGTCCTGCGAAAATGACCCCCACCAAAAGCCAGCTTTTCTCCCAAGCAAGAAGAACGACGAAATAAAGGGCTACGGCGTCGAAAAGAGAGAGAACCACCACCTTGAGGGCGGTGGTGGAAAGGAGGCCTAAGCCCCTGAAGCCGGCCATAGGAAAAGGGGCGGGGCCATGAGCCCCGCCCCTGGATTTTTACTTACAGCCCAAAGTGGCGCGGATGTTGTCAGCAGCAAGCTTGAGCGCTTCCTCCGGGGTCATCTGGAGGTTGCCGATCAGAGCCATGGCATCGTACCAAGCGCCCCACACCGCGGACATCTGCGGGATGTTGGGCATGGGAACGCCGTTGGAGATGGACTCGGCGAAGCCCTTGAGGATGGGGTCAGCCTTCACCTCATCATAAGCGGGGAGGAAGGCGGGGATGCGCGGGTCCTTGGCATAGAGGGCGAGCATTGTCTCCTTCGTGGCGAAGTAGTTGAAGAGGAAGTCAAAGACCACGGGCAGGTTGGGGGAAAAGGCGGAGACCATCACGCCCTGGACGCCCACGAAGGGCTTGGGGGCCTTGCCCTGGATGGGCGGGATGGGGCCCACACCGATATCGATCCCCGCAGCCTTGGCCCGGCCCACGAACCACGGCCCGGTGATGACCATGGCGATCCGCCCCTCCGTGAAGAGGCTCGTCCAGGTATCCCAGTCGAGGCCCGCCGGGATCAGGCCCTCTTTGAAGAGAGATTGGAGGATCTCCGCACCGGCGATGGCGCCAGGGCTATCCAAACCGACATCACAGGGATTCAATTTCCCTTCCTTATCGTAGCCGAAGATGTAGCCGCCCAGTGCGGAAAGGAACGGGAACTCATGGTAAGGATCGGGGTTCTGCACCACAAAGCCATACTGGGGCACGGTGGGATCCGTGAGCTTTCGGGCAAGCTCGATGAGTTCCTCAAACGTGGCCGGAACCTCTTTCACCAGGGCCTTGTTGTACAGGAGCCCCACGCCCTCCCGGGCGTACGGAAGACCATAAAGCCTGCCATATACGAAAGCCTCAAGGCTCACGGGGTCGAATTGGGCAGCAAGCTCAGGGGGGAGGATTATCTCGGCAAGAAGGCCGCTGGCCGCCAGTTCCCCGACCCAGTCGTGGGCGCCGATGATGAGGTCCGGGCCCTCGCCCGTGGGGGCAGCGGTCACGAACTGGTCCCGAATGTTTCCAAACGGGATCTCCACCACTTCCACCGGGATGCCCGTGGCCTTGGTGTACTCCGCGCCGATCTCCCGAAACACCGGGGCCCGGGTGTCATCGGCCCAGATCAAAATTTTCCCGGGCGCAGCCGCAAAAGCCGTCACCCCCAAGACCAACAACCCTACCAGCACCAACTTCCTCATCCTGACCTCCTTTCGCCCTTTCGGGCGTTTTCTATTTTACCGAAAATGCCGGGCTCAGAAGTTCCACACGAACCCGACGTAAACCTGTCCCAGAGTAGGCGAGACGTTCGTCACAGCCTTAAGGCCTGAGGCGATGGGGATCTCCGCGTCGATCCACATTCGCTTGATGCCGAAGATTTTGCCGGTGGGACTGAAGAAAGTGGTGATGGCGAGGTTCCAAGAGCCGCAGCAACCCTGGCCACAGAACCCAAGCTTAGCCATCTCGTACTCGTCGTCGAAGAAGATGTCGGCCTGGAAGATCTCCTCGATCTTCGCCACGTTGAGGGCGGTGAGGATTTCCAAGTACCCGCAGGGAGCGAGGTCACAACGAACCTTCCAGCCATAGATCTCTATCCCCTGGAGGGAGAGGCCGCTTGTCCGCACGTCGCCGTAGACGGCGAAGCAGCCGCTCAGGCCAGGCCAGGAGAAGCGCGGCGAGACCTTCTTGAAGGCCGTGCCGAACTCCACATCCAGGCCCATGGTGATCCCGCAGCAGGGGCTGAACAGGTTATCCATGGAGAGTTTCAGATGCCGGAAGCCCGCCTTGGTGAAGAAGAGCTCGCTCGTGAAGGTGATGCCGCAGCAAAGGCTCAGGTCCTTGAACTTGAGGGTGAGGTCCTTGAACATGATGCCACAACAGCAGTCTTCAAAGCGCAGGGTTCCCTCGAAGTTCCCCACCTTTGCCGAGAGGGTGTAGCGCATGTAAGCGGGCATGGGATCGCCCACCAATCTGACAGCATTGCTATCGTAAGCGTAACCATGGGCATCCGGATCCACCGGCCCCCCGGTCACCGGGTGATCGGTGCGCATATTGCCAGGCCACCAGCCGTTGATCACGTATTTGTACTGATGAGGACCGGGCGGAAGGTCGATCGTCACCGACCAAATGCCCGTGGTTGGGTCGTAAGACATGGCGGTGGCGGAGTCGCTTGAATTCCAGCCGTCGAAGTCGCCGGCCACGTTCACCGAGGTCACCGTCTCCCCGGAAGCGGGGATGTAGCGGAAAGTCACGGGAACGGTGGCGGCCAGGTTGCACTCGTCCCGGATCACCCGCACCGCGTTGAGACCGCCGAACCCGTCGTCAACGTAGTTTAGGTACCACCGGCCAAGATCAGGATCTATCGGCCCTCCTGTGATCGGGTGATCGTCGCGCATGCTGCTCGGCCACCAGCCGTTGATCACGTATTTGTACTTATGGGGACCAGGGGTGAGGTAGATCGTCACCCGCCACTCACCGGAGACCGGGTCGTAGGACATGGCGGTGTAGGGGTCGGAGGGGTTCCAGCCATCGAAGTCGCCAGCCACGTTCACCGAGGTCACCGTCTCTCCGGAGGCAGGGATGTAGCGGAAGGTAACGGCCACTGGGCAGCGGTCATCCGGCAAGTATCCTTCAGCCCAATGCTCCACTTTGGCCGAAAGGTCCAGCCCGAAAAGGGGCGGCTTCAACTCCAGGAAGGTGTGTTTGTATTTGATGGCCTGGGGGTCAAAGTACATGCCGGCCTTGACCTCGGTGGCCCCCAAAAGAAGCCCGGAGAGTTCAAACCCCTGCTCCTCGAATGCCCCACCAAATCCCATCTTCGTCAGGCTTTTCAGGGAGAAGCCGTGGACGGGAAAGGCGAGGGTGAGATGGTTTTTGTCGATGAGGGGCGAAGGCAAAAGCCGGATTTTAAAGTCCCAGGTGCCGGAGAAGTACAGCCCCACCCGACGGACGGCGTTGCGCCCACCAAACCCATCGTCCACATACCCGTGGGCCTCGAAGTCCACTGGCCCGCCGCCCCGGGCAGTGGCCATGTCTTTGGGCCACTGGCCGTTGATGTAGAACTTGTACTGGTGCTCCCCGGGATCGAGACAAACGGTGATGGCCCAAGTGCCGTCGGGCTGCTTTTCCATGGGCCATTCGCCCCAGTTGTTGAACGAGCCGCGCAAGCTCACGGAGCGCACCACCTCCCCGGGAAGGGGCACGTAGCGGAACGTCACCGCGTACTTTCCCGGCGGGCAGGCCACCTGGGCCAACACCCCAAACGCTGCCAAACCCAAACTCACAAGGAGAACCAATGCTTTGCCCCTCATGAACCCTCCTTTCCACAAGCTGGAAAGCAAAACCTCAACCCCATTTTCAAACCTCCGCTCTCACCTCCCTTCAGCGGACCTCCACAGGAAGGACCACGGCGTAGCTTCGCCCGGGTACATAGCTTCCGAGCATGCGCACTTGGTCCTCCACGGTGGGGGCCAAAATGTCGTAGATCTGCGGGGCCCACATGGGATCGGGGCAGCCCCCGCCCGTCCACTCGCCCGGCGCCTTCCCGATGGGCCGGATGTGGTTGGGGCCGTAACCGTCCTGGGAACCAACAAGGACGTAGTGCCAGCCGCGGATCTCGGGGACAAGGCTTTTGGCGATGGTGACGATGATCCGGCCGCGCTTGGGATCGCTGGCCACATCCACAAGGAACGGCCCCTCCCCTTCGGCGGTCCACAGGTGCCGGCCGTAGCCGGGCCAGCCCGCGATCTTGAGGACGTAGTCCCAGGGATGGGCCGGGTCGAAGGCCACCTGGGCGGCTTTGCCCTCCTCATGGACGTCGGTGCGGCCGCCCTCTTTCACGTCCAGGTACACGAAGACGATGGGGTGGGAAAAACCATGGGGACCGTTCCAGGGGTTGGGGAGGGCCGGGAAGTCGAAGGCCAATTGCCAGGCGTCTCCCGCGTCATAGACAGCGTAGCGCACGAGATCAAAAAGCCCTTTGGCCTCGGTGAAAACCTTGTTCAAGGGGTAGACATAGGTGCCGGGGCCGAAATCGTCGCCCTTGGGATCCTCCATGCTCCAGATCTCCGTGCCGCGGATGAGGGTGGGGATGCGGGCGAAAAGCGGCTTCTCCGGGGCTTTGCCGAGGAGCTCGCCCGGCCGCTCCAAAACCACGGCCACGGTGAGGCTCTGCCCGGGCTCCACCCCGAGCTCCTCGAAGGGCACCATGAACTCCACCACTTCGTCCACCGCGGCTTTGCGATAAAGAAGCGTGCGCACGGGCGAGGTCAGGCGCCAGCCGCCCCTCCCATCGGCACCATAACGGAAAACGTAACCTGAACCGTCGGCCTTGACCTTGGCGAACTCCAGCTCCACCGCGGAAGCAAAGGCAAACCCAAGTTGCACCTGGGCATGCCTGGTGACGATGTTCGTTTTCTCCCCGGGTTTCCCGCTGGCATAGAGCACCAAACGCACATCAGAGCCGACGAGCTCCCGCGCCGGTTTACCCAGATCTATGCGGGCGTATAGATAGCTTTCGCCGTAGGCCAGGGCGAAAGAGGAGATCCCGGCCCATCCGGGGTAGGCCACGGCCTCTGCCCATTCCTCGGCTGCGGTGATTTTGCCATCCAAAACGGGCTTGACCTCACCGAGGTTGGCCCGGACGGGAACGATGAGGCGCAGGAAAAGCGCTTGCGGGATCTCCTCGTCCTTATAGCCGGCGGCGCGATAAGCCCCCACCAAATGGGCTTTGAACAACCAGTCGAAAAGATCGTCGGTTCCGGAGTCCTGGTCGTCGCCGTACCACCAGAACCAGTCCGAGCCTTCGGCAGCATAAAGGGCTGAAAGGGCCTGGGGGTTGGGATCGCGGGCGAACACCGCTTCTCGGGCGGCGGCAAGGCGCGCCCAGGCCTCATCCTCCTCGGGCTCACCCTGCCAGGTGGAGAGATCCCCGCCCCAAGAACCGGTGGGAAGGCGGGAAAGCGCCGCCCGAACCTCGTGCTGAGCGAGATATTCCGCGGGGGTCACCGTCCTTATCCAATCGGCCTGAAGGAGGGCGCGATAAAGGGCCCGCAAAAATTCCCGACCGTTGTCGGGATAACCGGCCATGAACATCCAGTTCTCCCCGTCCAAAGCCACCACAAGCACGTGCTCCGCGGGCTCGGGCAAAACCGTCCAGTACCGGCGGACCCGGTTCAGGAAATCAGCCACAGCTTCGCTTGTGGGCTTGTTGCCATAAGAGAATGCGATCTGATCGGAGATGGTGTGGTCACGGAAGAACATCACGATATCCCCGAATTTCCAAGCTTGGGCGAGCTCGGCGGGGCTCGGCCCCCGGCCCAAAGCGGCGCTCAAGGTCCACTCATCCGCCACCGTCCACTTGAACCCCGCCTGGCCCAGGAGGGCCACGGCTTTCTCGGAAACGGCCTGCTCCGGAGGCCATACGCCCACGGCCGGCTTCCCAAAAAGCGCGGTATGCTGCTCCTGCCCAAGGCGAAGCTGGGCAAGGATGTCCTCGTCCCAGCCATAATCCGCCAAGATGGGGAGGATGGGGTGGAAGAAGGGGCCAGTGATGAGTTCCGCACCCGCCTCTTGGGCGCGCCGGTAACAATCCACGACCTCAGTGATCACCTGGTGCTGAGCACGGATCACCCGCACGATGTCGTCTTTGGTCCAGTTCCGCTTGCCCCGCAGATCGAGAAGGCCGAGCTTCCCATGGAGCTCGGGAGAGATCTGCCAAAGGAGGAAAAGCCCGGCGGCATCCAAAAGCTCCTGATCAGTGAGCTTTCGTTGACCCTTGAGTTGGTTCAGCTCGGCATAGCGTGGATCATAATATTTCCCGCCGGGCTGAAGCATGTAGGGGTTGATCCAGAAGAACTGCTCCTGCATGGCTGCCCTGGTTTCCGGGGCGAGCTCTTTTGGCGCGGTCAAAAGCGCCCAAACCCATTTCAGGTGGTTATCCACGGCGCCGATCAGCTCATAAAGCCCGCCCCTGGCCCGCTCCTCTTCCGTGATCTCCGCGTAATCCAAAAGTTGCCAAAGGAGGCTCGGCTGGAGGTTATAGGCGACCTTGATCCCTGGAAATTCCAACTGGATCCGGGGGGAATCGATGTATTCCTGCACCGCGTGGACCCGGACCCAGGGGAGCTCGTACTCCCCGGTGAGCCTGTTCCAATAAAGAGGTTGGTGCATGTGCCAAACGATGGCCAAATTTATGGGCCCTTTGGCCAGGGCCAAGAAGGAAAAAGCCGTCAACCCCAAAAGCACCGCTTTTCTCATCATCCCCTCCTTTGCACCGCAATGCCCCGCAACCCCTCAACCGACACCATTTTACCGCTCGCAAAAACGGCGTGAAGGCCCAGACCTCGCGGCGCCAGGATCCACAGGTTTTCCTTCTCTTTTGCGATTCCCACCTGGATCGGCATGGGCACAATAAGCTCGGGAGCCCCCAATAATCCAGCTCCTTTCACCACGGGAACGAGCACCCGATAGGCCAACCTTCCCGCCGGCACCAGGATTTCCCAGCCATCCAGAGCTCTCTTTTTCGGATCCCAAACGAGGAATTCGCCGTCATATGGCCGCGGTAGCTGCACCTTCTCTTCCTCCTCGCCGAGGTTCAAAACGAGCAAGTAAACCCAGGGAAGATCCCCGGCAACCCTTTCCGTCCAAAAAATCGGGGTTGGGGAGTTCAAAGTGGGCCAAAGGGGTTCCGGAGGGCGATCTGGCTGGGCGAGCCCCCCGTCGGGAAGTACAAGGCGCAAAAGGAGGCTTTGGTCGGCCATGCCACAGGCGTCCCCGAACCCCACCGGACCGGAGGAGAGGGCCCGCAGGACCGCCTCCTCCCACGCGTTTTCCCCGCCGAAGCCCGGATGCTTTCGGGAAAGGAAAAGATCGTGGAAGGGGGCCAAACCCAACGCCCATTGCACATAGCCCACGAGGAGGTTTTGTAGCCAAATGCGTACGGGTTTTTGCCAGGCCCGCTCGATGGCGGGTTCGGCTTTGGCCGCCCGGCGCAAAGCCGGGCGCAGGGAGAAAAGGTGATCCGTGTAACTTCGGGCGGCGACCACGTTGGTCTCCCGGGTGGAAGCGAGGACCATCCCCATGGTCTCCATGCACAAAAGGACCGGAAGCCCCTTTTCCCGAAAGGCCTGGCACATCCCGGAGAACCAGGCCTCTGCCCGCCAGGGATCAGAAAGGAGGGCGGGGGTGAGAAATTGCCAGGTGCGGAGCCAATCGTGCCAGATACCAATTCCACCTTGCCGCAAAGCTTCTTCGGCGATCTCCTCGTAAATTGCAGGATCAGCGCCATCTGCACCATAAAAGTTGCGCGGGCTCAACGCCGAAAGATGGAGAACGAAAGGAATACCGAGTTCCTCGCGCAATGCGCCGAGACCTCGGGGATACTTCCGCGGATCCGGCTGGAACACCAACGCCTGGCCGATGCGCTCGTATGGGTACCAAAGATCTAGGCCGATGTAACCCACCGGGATCTTTTTGGCCCGAAACTCCGCGGAAAGTGCGCGGAGAATCCCTTCCTCCATGGGGTGGATGAGCTCGGTGTAGTAAGAGCCGTAAGCGTTCCAGTAGCCCAAGCGGGAAAGGAGGGGCGTGGAATGAGGATTCGGCCGCTCCTTTTCCCCGGCCCGAAGGAGAACCTCGCCTAACCTCCTTAGGGCCTCACCCGGATCTTTCCCGAAAGCGAACCAGGTGGAGAGAACGGTCCCGGCGGGGATCATCGGGAAATCGCCGGAAAGAGCCCGGCCCACTCGCCCTTCATGGAGGCCCAAAGGGCTGAGGAGGAAAAGCTCACCGGGTGCGATGGCCACCGCCCCCTCCTCGTCGTGAATCACCAGGGGCGCAAACGGTTTTTGGGGTAAACCTTGACTTACAAGTCCAAAGCGGGCCTCAGGCCAATATCCGCCAGGAAAATCCCCGCCCTCCCCGTCCAACCCGAAGGTGCACAGGAAATAGGCGAGATCTGAAGCGGGCGAGAAGAGAGAAACCCATATTGCCGGGCGGAGAAAATCCCGCGAGCCTTGCGGGTCAGAAAGGCCATGCGGAAAATGTATTTCGTGACGCAACGCTCCTTCATACAGAAAAACCCGGTCCTCCAAAAGTTCCTTGCCCTTCCAGAGAAAGGACCGGCGCCACGATCTGAAAGTGCCGAAGCAATCGGCACCTTGTTCCTCAACCCAAGGCGTGGCCCCGATATCCCTGCTGGTTAACCTTCCTCCCCGAAGGCGAAGGGCCCAGGCAAAGCCGGTGCCCTTGGTTTTACCCGCCCACCCTATTTTGACCTGACCGTTTTTCTCAATGGAAACTTCCACTGAACCTCCTTTTCCCGCAAGCTTATGGGCGGCGGGCTTGATAGGACAAGGGGGCTGGCCTGGATTGAGAAAAAATCAACGCCGAGTAAAAGGAGCTTCAGCGAGAATTGTGGACAAAGCCCGTTTTAAAGGCTTGTTTTTTCGCTAAATCCTGACCTGGGGGCCCATCCCGCCGCAGCCGCCCCGGCTCAGGGGAGCCTCACACCAACCCCGATAACACGCGCCCCGCCGGGAAAGCCCATAGGCTTCGGGGTCCTGCCCGAGGGCTTCAAGCTCCCGGGCCAGGTAGTAATCGGGGTGAGCGAAGCGCAGCCATTCCTCCACCGCGGACCGCACCGCCGCAGCATCCCACCGCTTTTCCCGAATGAGCCAAGCGGCGAGGCCCCGGGCGCTGCGCACGAGGTTGCAAATTAAACCCCCTTCCTCGCAACAACAACGCACAAGCCTAGTATCATCGCAACACGGTGTGGGAACAGAACCCAGCGCCCGAACCAAGATGGCCTCCTCTGCGGGGGCAAGGCGGAACTCGTAGTACCAATCGGCAAAGCGCTGGGCGTTTACCAAGGAAAGGGGGATTCCGTAAGCGGTGGCGGTGCCTTCCCCCGGAATTGCTCGGCGGCGCAGCTCCGCCAAGGAGGAAGAGGGCGGTTCCCTTCCCGAGCGCCAAAGGAGGACCGCCCCCACCACAAGCCCAACCACCAAAACCAGAACCAGCCAACTCCGATCCAACATCTCTCTCTTTGGGTTGTTCATCCCTTGGGCAGACAACAGGGTGGAACCGCAGGCGGGTTGGCAATCTTCACTTCCAAGCCCATCCCACCGCAGCCCCCTTGGTCCAAGGCCACCTCGCACCGCCCCTGGTAACAGGCCTCGTATGCCTCATGGGGCTCAAGCCCGAATTCCTTGGGATCCAAGCCCTGCTCCTCCAAAGCCCGGGCCAGGTAGTAATTGGGGACCAGGAACCTAAGCCACTCCTCCACCGCAGCCCTCACCGCTTCCGCGGTGAACCCGCGATAGACGATGAGCCATTTGGCGAGCCCTTGGGCGGAGCGGGTGAGGTTGCAAATCCTTCCATGCCCTTGACAACAACAGCGCAGAACAGGGTTATCGTCGCAGCAGGGCGCGGGAATGGTGGAGAGCGCCTCTGCCCAGATAGCTTCCTCCTCAGGCGTCAAGCGAATCGCATAGTACCAGTCCGCGAAATGCTGGGCGTTGGCCAAAGAAAGAGGGATCCCGTACGAGGTCTTTTGCCCCTCGGCGGGGATGAGCTCAGCCCGTAGCTCCTCCAAAGGGTTAGCGAAAGCCATAAAAAAAGCCCGCAACCAAAACCACACCCAAAACGATAAGGCCCTTGTTGCGCATGCATACCTCCTTTAGGCAAAGAAAATACACGGTGCCTCAAGCTCTGGTTTCACGGGGCGGGGAAGAACGTGGGGGCTTGGGTGTCGGCAAAGAGGGCAGGAACTCCGCCCGTGTGGAGGAAGACCACGGTTTCACCTTTCCCAAAGGTCCGGCGGCGCACGAGATCCAAAAGCCCGGCCATGGCCTTCCCCGTGTACACCGGGTCAAGGAGAATCCCCTCCATCCGAGCCAAAAGCTCCACCGCCTCCTTCATCCCCGGCGTGGGCAGGGCATACCCCGGACCCACGTACTCGTCGTATACTTCGATCAGTCCTCCTGGGATTTTCAGGTCCAGCTCCAAGAAACGCAGGGCCTCTTCGAGGTTTTTCCAGATCCTCTCTTTCAAGGACTCGGCCCTTCCGGAGACGCTCACCCCCACCACGCGAATTTGCCCTTGGGCGAAAAGAAGGGAGCCCAAAACGAGGCCGGTCTGGGTTCCGGCCGTGCCGCAGGCAGTGACGATGGCATCGGGAGCGAGGTTCATGGCCCGCATCTGTTCCAAAACCTCCAAGACGCATCCAGCATAGGCCAGGGCGGAATGGAGGGGTTTGCAGCCATTGGGAATCACATAGGGAACCTCGCCCCGCCGGCGCAACTCCTCAGCAAGCTCCTCGGCCCGGGCCTCCGTGGCCCGCACCAGCTCCTCCCGCGAGGCGTAACCCCTGGGATCCACCCAGTGGATCTCCGCCGCGCCCAGGAGGTGGTCCAAAAGAAGGTTTCCCGTGGGGGTGGCGGGCTTTTCCCCGCGCAGAACGACGAAGGTCCTCAGGCCCAAGCGGTTAGCGCAGGCGATCGTAAGCCGCACGTGGTTGCTTTGCACGGCGCCGCTGGTGACGATGGCCGTGGCCCCAAGCTCCTTGGCCTCGGCCAAGGCATACTCCAGCTTCCGGACCTTGTTCCCACCCAGGGCGATCCCCACAAGATCTTCGCGTTTCACAAAAATCCGCGGCCCGCCCAAATGCGCACTCAGCCGCGCAAGCTCCGAAAGAGGCGTGGGATACTCCCCAAGCCGCAAGCGCGGGACTTTTCCCAGTTGCACCCCTCCTCCTTTCTTCCAATTGTGCCAAAAACTTCAGACCTTTCCGGCGGGTATATTCGGGGCGATGCTGGAGAGGCGGAGTTTCCCTGTGCGGGGCATGACCTGTGCGGCCTGTGTTGCCCACGTGGAAAGGGCTTTGGCCCGGCTTCCCGGGGTGAAGGAGGTCCAAGTCAACTTGGCCGCGGAGAAGGCCACGGTGGTGGTGGAGGAGAAACTCCCCTGGGCCGACCTGGTCCGCGCTGTGCAGGAGACCGGCTACGAGGTCCCCACCGAGACGGTGGTCCTCCCCATCGGCGGGATGACCTGCGCGGCTTGCGTCGCCCACGTGGAGGAAGCCCTGCGCGGGCTCCCGGGTGTCGTCTCCGCCTCGGTCAACCTGGCCACGGAGAAGGCGACGGTCACCTTCATCCCCGGCGTGGTGGGCATCCCCGACTTCCAGCGGGCGGTGGCGGAGGCCGGGTACGAAGTGCTGGAGGCCCCTGCCGAAAGGGCGGTGGCCGAAGAGGACGAGGCCGAGCGCAAAATGCGTGAGAGCCGCTTCCGCATGCGTGTCGCCTGGGCGTTCACCGTCCCCATCATCCTCTGGATGCTCCCCGAGATGCTCTGGGGGGTGATGTGGCCCAGCCACCTGGTCTTCCATCTGGGGATGATCCTCCTGGCCGCGCCCGTCCTCTTCTGGGTGGGCCGCCGGACCTACCGCAGTGGCCTCTCCGCCGCCCTGCACGGTTTCGCCAACATGGACACCCTCATCACCCTGGGCACGGGCGTCTCCTTCCTCACCGGCCCGGCGTCCTTCTTCTTCCCCGTCGCCAACTACGCCGGGGTGGCGGCGATGATTATGGCTTTCCACCTCACCGGCCGGTACGTGGAAGAGACGGCGAAAGGCCGCGCCTCCCAGGCCATCCGCAAACTCCTGGAACTGGGCGCCAAAACGGCGCGCGTCGTCCGGGACGGGATAGAGGTGGAAGTGCCCATTGAGGAAGTCCAGGTGGGGGACCTGATGGTCGTCCGTCCGGGCGAGAAAATCCCCACCGACGGCGTCGTCCTGGAGGGGGAAAGCGCTGTGGACGAATCTATGGCCACCGGCGAGTCCATGCCCGTGGAGAAGCGCCCCGGCGACGAGGTCATCGGCGCCACCGTCAACCAGGACGGACTCCTGAAGGTGCGGGCCACCCGGGTGGGGCGGGACACCTTCCTGGCCCAGGTCATCCGGCTGGTGGAGGAGGCGCAGGGCTCCAAAGTCCCCATCCAGGCCTTCGCCGACCGGGTAACCGCCGTCTTTGTGCCGATCGTGCTGGGGATCGCGCTTCTCACTCTGGTAGCCTGGCTGGCGTTTCCGGATTTGATGCGGACCCTGGTGACGGCCGGCTCCTTTTTGCCCTGGGTGAATCCGAACCTGGGGACCGTCACCTTGGCCATCATCTCCACCGTCGCCGTCCTGGTGATTGCCTGTCCCTGCGCGCTGGGCCTGGCGACGCCCACCGCGCTCATGGTGGGAAGCGCCCGGGGCGCCGAGCGCGGCATCCTCATCCGCTCCGGCGAGGCCATCCAGACCCTCAAGGATGTGCGGGTGGTGGTTTTTGATAAGACGGGGACCCTCACGAAAGGGAAGCCCGCCGTGACCGACATCGTACCGGCCGAAGGGATGAGCGAAGAGGAACTCCTCTACCTGGCCGGGTCGGCGGAACGGGGGTCAGAGCATCCCCTGGGGCGGGCGGTGGTGGAGGGGGCCCTCGCCCGGGGCCTGGCGCTGGCGGACCCCGCCGAATTCCAGGCCCTGCGCGGCCGCGGGGTCGCGGCAACGGTGGACGGGAAACGGGTCCTGGTGGGCTCTCGGCGGCTCATGGAGGAGGCGGGGCTCCCCCCGGCCCTGCTGGAGGAGACCCTGCGCCGGCTGGAGGCGGAGGCAAAGACGGCCATTCTGGTGGCGGTGGACGGCCGCCTGGGCGGAGTCCTGGCGGTGGCCGACCCGCTGAAGGAGGACGCCGTCGCTGCCGTGGAGGCCTTGCACCGGCTTGGCCTGCGGACGGCGATGCTCACCGGCGATAACCGCCGGACCGCGGAGGCTATCGCCCGGCGGGTGGGCATAGACGAAGTGCGGGCCGAGGTCCTCCCTGAAGGCAAAGTGGCGGAGGTCCGCCGCCTGCAGGAGCAGTACGGTCGGGTAGCCTTTGTGGGCGACGGCATCAACGACGCTCCCGCTCTCAAGGGAGCGGACGTGGGTATCGCCATCGGGACGGGCACCGACATCGCCATTGAGGCCGGGGACGTGACCCTGGTGCGCGGGGAACTTTCGGGCGTCGTGGAGGCGATCCACCTTAGCCGGGCCACCTTCCGCAAAATCCGCCAGAACCTTTTCTGGGCCTTTTTCTATAACGTGGTGATGATCCCCCTGGCAGGGATGGGGTGGATGCATCCCGTGCTGGCGGAGATCGCCATGGCGACTTCTTCGGTAACGGTGGTGACCAACGCCAACACCCTGCGGCGGGTGCGGATATAGTGGGGAAGGAGGTGAACCGTGGCGAAAAAGGAGATCGATCCGGTGTGCGGGATGGAGGTGGATCCAGCCAAGGCCCCAGCCAAAGCGGAGTACAAGGGAAGGACTTACTACTTTTGTGCACCCTCCTGCAAAGCCGCTTTCGAAAAGGATCCCGAGCGCTATCTAAAGGGAGAAAAAGCCGAAGAGAAGTGGTGGCGAAGGTTTTTCAGGTGTCGCCGCTGATCCTTTGGTCTGCGGCCCGCACGACCTCGGCCAAAAATTCTACCACCGCGGAGAGGCGGTTTTCCTCCGGTCCTTCGGCGAGGATGCGGATCACGGGTTGGGTGCCCGAGGGACGCACCACCAGCCGGCCGTGGGCGAGCCGTGCTTGGGCCCGGGCAATGGCCTCCCGCACCTTCAGATCCGCCATGACCTGCTCCCTGTTGGACACGGGCACGTCGCGCCGCACCTGAGGATACAGGGGGACCGGGGCCACAAGCTCCCCAAGGCTTTTCCCCAGCCGTCGCAGATAGGAAAGGACCAAAAGTCCGGTGAGGAGGCCGTCGCCGGTTACGGTGTACCGCCGAAACACGATGTGGCCGGAGGGCTCGCCCCCTAGATCGACGTCTTTTTCCCGCATGGCCCAGGCCACGTGGCGATCGCCAACTGGGACCCGGATCACCGCAAAACCCCGCTCGCGCAAATACTTCTCTGCTCCCATATTGGCCAAGACCGTGAACACCACCGCCTTTTCGCGGATCTCGCCCCACTCCCAAAGATGGGGGGCTAAAGCGGCCATGAGTTGGTCCCCTTCCACGATTCGGCCCGTTTCGTCCACAAAAACTGCCCGATCGCCATCCCCATCGAGGCCAATCCCCAAGTCTGCTCCCTCGGCCCGCACCGCCTCTTGAAGGGCTTTCGGCGCAGCCGCTCCAGTGGCGTTTATCCTCCAGCCATCGGGCTCTAAACCCAAAAAACTCAGGGAAGGGCCGAGTTCCCCAAAAAGGCAAGGCGCGGCCACGATGGTGGCCCCATGAGCGCAGTCCACCACAAGTTTCACTCCGGCAAGCCTCGGTTCCGGAACGAAAGAACGGAGAAGCGCCAAATAGCGATCCAAAGCCTCGGGCCAGGCGCGAATTTCCCCAAAACGCTCAGTTACAGGGCTTCCGGGGCCTTCGAGCGCAGCCTCCACCCTCTCCTCTTCGGCCACGGAGAGTTTGTAGCCTTGGGAGTTGTAGAACTTGAGGCCGTTATCCTCCGGTGGGTTGTGGGAAGCGGAGACCACAAGGCCGAGGGGGATCTTCTCTCGTGGCAGGAGGTGGGAGACCGCCGGTGAGGGAAGGATCCCGGCATCGAGGATCTGAACGCCCTGGGACAAGAAACCGGCCGCGCAGGCGGCGCTCAGGGCTGGTCCGGACGCACGGGTATCCCGGGCCATGAGGACTTTTTCTGGGCGGAACGCCCGGGCCGCGGCCTGGGCCACGGCCAATGCTAACTCCACCGTGAGCTCCACACCGGCCCTTCCCCGCACACCGTCCGTTCCGAAGTACTTGGGCATATAAACGCCGGGATTTTACCGGGCGGGGTTTAAGCGGTGGGCCGCGGGCCAAAGAGGGCCGTGCCCAAGCGGATCAGCGTGGCCCCTTCCTCTACGGCCACCTCCCAATCCGCGCTCATCCCCATGGAAAGGGTGTCCAATTCAAAACCATCCCTTTTGAGCTCGTCGAAGAGCCGGCGCATGGCCCGAAAATGTGGCCGGGAGTCCTCGGGTTTTTCCGGAGCCGGCGGGATGGCCATGAGCCCCCGCAGCCGAAGCCCCGGAAGGTCCCGAACGGCCTGGGCTAGGGGGAAAACCTCCTCGGGCAGGACCCCGGCCTTCTGGGGCTCCCGGCCGATGTTCACCTGGATGAGGACAGGGATGGTCTTCCCGGCGCGCACCGCCGCCGCGGAGAGCTTTTGCGCAAGCTCCAAGGAATCCACGGTCTGGACCCAGTCAAAGAGCTTCGCAGCCCTATTGACTTTGTTTTTCTGGAGGTGGCCGATCATGTGCCAGATGGCGGCCTCGGGGATCTCCGCTTTCTTTTTCTCCGCTTCCTGTACGTAGTTTTCGCCGACGTGTTTTATGCCGGCGGCCAAGGCGGCGCGGATCTCTTGGGGAGTGCGGTCCTTCGTAGCGGCCAAAACGATGACGTGTGGAGGAACCCGCCGCAAAATCTCTTCACAGCGCCGCACGATCTCCCCGAACTCCACGCTCGCAAGTCTACCCTGACCTGAAAAGAAAACCCCTCCCAAGGGGAGGGGTGCAGAATGAAGGAACCCGACTACTCTTTCGGCGGGGTCAGCTCCACCCGGATGCGCTCAAGCCTTCCATCGCCAAAGTAGATCTGAAGCTCGTAGAACCCCGGGCTGTGGTCTTTGGTGGAATAGGCGAGGAAATAATAGCCCTTGGTCTCGTCGTAGGGGATGCGGGCCCACCCACGAAGCGGAAGCCTTTCCTCCTCCCCGCTCAGATCCACCCACAGCACGGTGAGCTCAGGGTATGCCCGGGTGTAGGGGTGCCCGAAGTAATCCTTCACCATGAACGCGATGATGATTGGGGCATGGAGAGGATAGCGGGCGAAGAGGGTTCCCCGACCCAGGGGCTTCCGCTCCTCAGGAGGGAGGAGCTGGTCGAGGTAAAAGCCGTTGGGATGGACGGCTTCCAGGACGAAATGAACATAATACCACGCCCAGGCCTCCCTCTCGTTGCCAGCACGGTCCCGCACCCAGATCCGGAACTTGTTCTGACCCGGCGAGCGGGTGTCCAGGGCGGAACCAGGGGTTGCTGTGGATTCCACCTCGGCAATCCCCGAGAGGTTGTCGTAGGCGACCCAATCCACGTTGACTGGCTGGTTGAGGAGGTAGCGGCCGCCCGGCTCAGGGACCCGGATGACCACCGTGGGCGGGGTGAGATCGATCCGCACCACCACCGTTTTCTCCGCGGTCTCGCAGTTGTCGCGGTACCGAAGAGTGTGAACTCCTTCTGAGGAAAGCACTACGACCGCGGGATGGCCGGATTGCGGTACACCGTTCACGTAGATGGGAAGACAGCTAAGGTCCGTGGTGTAGATCTCCACCGTGACCGGCACGGTGTTGTGCCAACCGTAGGGATTGGGCGATGGGGAGACGACCGCGTAGGAGCCAGCAAAAGCTAACGCGCTCCCGAACACCAAGGCCAGCAAACCTGCGCGCCTCATGACGCACCTCCTTGGATTTCCACCCGGATGCGGAGGCTTTGGCCGTCGCCAAAGCCAAGCCAAAGGTCGTAGATCCCGGGCTTCCTCTTCTCCGTGGGATAGGCCAGGAAATAAAAGCCCTTCTCCTGGTCGAAGGGGATGGGCACCCAGTCCCAAATGGTGTGCCGTTCGCCCTCCTCGGTGAACCGCACCTCGGTCACAAGGACGTTCGGTCTGGCCTGGGCGAACACCACGTCGTTCGCGTCCCGAAGAAGGAAGCCAAAAAGAATGGGTTCTCCCACCTTGTAGCGGGCAAGGACGGGAAAAAGCCCCACTTTGACTTGTTCCTCGGGAGGAAGGAGCCGATCGAGCCAGAATCCGCTGGGGAACACCGTGGAGAGTTTAAAGATCACCTGGTAGTCCACTTCCAGGCGGGCGGAATTCCCGGCCCGATCCCGGGCGAAGACCCAGAAGGTCTGGTAGCCAGGGGAACCCGTATCCAAGGGTTCGCCGGGCCGCGCCGAGGCCTCGGTGAGCTCCAAGCCGGAGATGCGATCATAAGCAAACCAGTCCACGAAGACCTTTTCGTGGAGGATGTATTTTTTGTCCTCCTCGGGGACGCGCACGAGGATCGTGGGCGGGGTGAGATCGATGCGGATGACGGCGCGATTGGGGGTGTCTGGGCTTTCTGTGGCGTCGTAGTACTCCACGGTGTGGATGCCCTCGGAGGAGAGGACCACGGTGTCCCCCGAGATCCAAGGGCCACCGTTCACGCGGTAGTGGATGGGCGGTGTGCCGCTGATGGTCACGGTGACCGGGGTGTTGTTCCAGCCGTAGGCGTTTGGTTCAGGGCTCTGGGTGTGGGAGGAGGGCGCGGAAAGGCCGAGGAAGCCCAGGGCGAGGACGCCCAACAGGACGAACTTGGGCATTCCCACCACCTCCTGTTCAACATAAATACACCCGCAGAACGCCTTCGGTTTCAAAAAATAAAAGGGGCCGGGTTTCCCTGGCCCCTTTTCCCGCCTTCATGCCTCAATAAACCACCGGACCACCAGGGCCAGTGGCACCGAAGAATGGGTGTCGGGTGTTCTCCCACCAATCCGTCCAAGTAGAGGACGGATACAACCTAGGAGATGTCGGAGTTCCGGTCACAGAATATGGGCCGTAGTATTCGGTGACGTCGTTTTGAACGACTTTCACTCGAGCGGTGGTGGAGTTGCCATAAGCGACAATGCCGAGGAGGTAGACGTCATAATCCCAGTGGGGATCGCTCAAAGTGTAGGTTTCGCTTCCGCCATCCTGATCGTCGGAGGAGAAGGTGCCCCAGAGGCCGCGGGTCTTGGGCGTGCTCCAGACATAGTCATCAATATCGGGATCATATTCCAGCACAGCCAAATCGAGATCCACATTCTCATCCCAAGTGAGGGTCACTTCCAAGGTGGTGTTCACTTCCACCTCTACCACTTTCGTATCCCCCGGGCTCAATGTGACCGTGGTCCTTCCCGTGACGCGGTTGGCCACCCTCATCCAAAATCCTGTGGCATCTTGGCCGCCTATGATTACGTCATAGGTTCCGGGCTCGATCTCGAAGAATAAACCGTAGCCCCACTCGGGAAAGACACCCAAGTCATACCACCCCTCGAAGTCGGTTTGACCAAAGTATCGGTCCACTCCGTTTTTACGCAGGGTGATGTCCACGTATGGAACAGGGAAACCAGAGCTTTTTGTAACCGCAAATATTGCCACTGAGGCGCCCTTGGGAGGAAGGGTGGAGACCTGCACTGCGCGGGCGGCATCGATGCGGCCGTAGCCGGTCCGGCGGTCAAAGCCCGGGGACTCCACGTCCTTGGCGTTCTGCTCGATTATTCGGCGGACTTGGTATGGGGAAGCTCCCGGATGCTTCTCGAGGACCATGGCCGCCAGGGCTGAGACAAACGGCGTGGCCATGGATGTTCCGTCCCAGTAGTCGTAGAGAAGCGGTGACCCAGTTCCCTCTTGGGTCATCCACCGAGGGACACAGGAGAGGATTCGCTCGCCCGGCGCGCCCACGGAAATGTGGCCGCCCATGGTGGAGAAATCAGCCTTCTTATCCTGGGGCGTTGTGGCCCCCACCGCCATGACCCCAGGATAACCGGCCGGGTAATCCAGCTCATCAAAGTAGGAGTTCCCCATCGCCGCGAGGAAAACGGCACCGTTAGCTAGGGCATAGTCGATGGCGGCCTTCAAGGTCTGGGAGTAGCCCTTTCCACCCCAGGAGTTGTTCAGAACCTTGGCCCCGTGGTCCACGGCCTCGATGATCCCCACAGCCGCGTTGTAGTCACCAACGTAATAGTGCCCGTAATTGAGGTCTTGCACGGGATCCGGAGAGAAGATGCGGATCGAAAGGATTGTGACATTGGGTGCCAGGCCCACGATGCCGACCCCATCGTCCTTGGCCGCGATGATCCCCGCCACGTGGGTCCCGTGGGAGCCATCGTACCAGCGTTTGTAACGCGGGCTATACGTCGGCCCCCAGCTCGAGTCGTAACCGCTCTTCCACTGAAGATTCCAGGCGTCAAACCAAACCTGTTCCACTTGGCCCTGAAGATCTGGATGGAGGCCGTCCACGCCGGTATCGACCACGGCCACGATGATCCCCTGGCCGGTGGCGTAGCTCCAAGCCTCTTCGGCTCGCAATAAGTCAAGGCCCCACTGATACGGGCGGAGATCCGCGGTGGGATCGTAAACTTTGGGGAGAAGCGCACCCATGGTCTCAAGCCCGGTGGAGGGGAATGGTTCGATGAGCTCGCGCAGGTAGTTGGGCTCGGCGTAACGGATCCCCGCGATCTTCCCCCAACGCACGGCCCAGGCAATGCGGCCCAAGGCCTCGGGCACGCTCGTCCCGTTCAGTTTGATCAGGGCCGCGTTGATTTGGGGCGTGCGGTGCCAAACCGTCCCACCCACCAGGGACAGAACCTGGGCTAGGGCGCCTTCGCTCTCGTAGCCCACGATGATCTCTCCCTCGATGTATTCGCCATCGATCCGCACGGGAAGCATGTTCAGCTCCGGAATGTAGGCGGGGTCCACCGGGGTGAGGGGGATGGGATTGACCACGGAAGGCTCGGGTTTGAACCCAAAGAACCCTCCGCAGCCGGCCAGGAACAAGGACAAACCAAGGGCCACAAAACTCAGGATCGCCTTTTTGCGCATGGTTCTCACCTCCCTCACCCTTCACCGGTGGTGAACTGGAAGTGGTCAGCTGGCACCACCGTGGGGAATGTGGTGCTGACCCCATCGTTTATGGCCACGGAGGCCGCTGTCCAGGTCGGGTAGCTATCGAAGGCCACGGCGTAGTCCAAGTACCACTCATAGGTGCGGTTGGGCTGGAGCCGCTCCCAAGGCGTCCCCGCCGTGGGATAATTGGGATAAACGAGAAGTTGGCTCCAAGGGCATTCCGTTGCATTTTGGATGGTCGGGCTGACGAGGGCCCAGCCCCAGCCGTGGACGGCATCCCAAAGCCACAGCCGGTAAAGCTGAACGGTTCCCACAGCCTGGGTTGGCGCCCACCTAAACGTTGGCGTTAGGGAAACCCCAGTAGCCTCATCGGCCGGCTCCAAAAGCCGCACATCCCAGGGAGGAAGCGGTGCAGTTGAAGCTTCGATGTAATCTGATTCTTTCTCGCCCTTGTATGCCGTAATCCGGTAGGTGGCCTGAACGCCGACTTTCAAATCGGGCTTGCTATCGCGGTAAACATAGGTGCTCGCCCCTGTTGCGGCCACCGTGTAGATGAGCCTGAACTCCTCCTCACCCGCGAGTTTTCGGTAAATGCGGTAGCCTGTGATTCCAGGATCATCGGTTGATTTTGCCCAGCGCAGCTCAACATATAAGTTGGCTCCCTCAGGCGCTGCCTGGGGCTCCAAGGCGACGCCCATGAACGCCACCCGCTTGGCGAGCGTGACGGCGCGGGCCAGGGGCACGGTGGTGTAAGTTGGAGGCGCGACTGAATCGGGGGTCGCCGCCGGCTGCACATATACCCTGTAGATTACATGGGTGCGGTTGTCGTTCTGATCGTAGACCACCACCTCAAACGTGGTCTCCCCGGATACGCCATAACTTGCAGGATCAATGGTGAAAGTGCCGGTGTTATAAGTGCCCGAAAAGACCTGCCGGGGAGCGGTGAGGAAAGAGGCGCCAGGCATTTTCCCGAACGCGGCATAGATGAGTTGTATGTCATTTGGGCCAGTGGCTTCGATAGAAACTTGAATGGGGCCGGAAATCGTCATCCCCTCAGTCACCCCTTGGACCGTGACCTTCGGCGGCTCCAAGGACCAGCTGGGGTTGAACACGGGCTTTTGGACGATGTCCACCCGGGCGGTGCTTCCCACCTTCACCCCCTCCACCCGGGAGGTGGCATGCCCCTCCTTCCGCACCTCCACCACATAAAGCCCCTCCGGAACAACAAGCCTGTAGTAGCCCTCGGAGTTGGTGGTGGTCATGGGGCTGTAGTAGTCGGAACTCACGGTGTAACGAGGAGCCTCACCATTCAAGGGCCAGGCCCGCACCGTGGCTCCCACCACCGCTTCCCCGGAAAGGTGTTCCGTCACGTATCCCTCGATCACCCCGGTCGGAGGGGCCTTGATGAAAAGACACCCGGAGAGGGCCAAAGCACCGACCACTAGCAAAGCGAAGAGAAAGCGCTTGAGCATGGCCCACCCCCTCAAAAGCTGAACGTCCAGCCCAAGGTGAGGGAGGCCAGGCCCCCCACCGGAGCGGAAAGATCGACATGCGCAGTGAAGTTGGCCATGAGGGGGAAGGAGAGATCCGCGAGAATCCGGCTCAGCCCAAAGAGGCTTCCGGTGCGCTGGAAGTAGAACCCAATCCCCAGGGTCCATTTGCCACCGCAGCAGCCGGCTCCGCAGAACCCGAGCTTCACGTACTCGAACTCCCCGCCCTGGAAGATGTCCTCTTTGAGGATCTCCTCCACTTTGATCACATCCAAAGCCGTGAGGAATTCAGCATAAGTGCAGTCCCCAAGATCGCAGCGAAGCTTGAGCCCGTAGATCTCGAGGCCCTGGATAAGGCTTGGGGCTTGGAAGTGCACGTCCCCGTACACGGTGAAGCAGCCCTCGATCCCCGCCCACTTGGGCTTTATCTCCACCTCTTTGCTTGTGGTGGTGAAATTCACCGAAGCATCGAAGGAGATCCCACAGCAGAGGGGGATGGTCTTGGCCGTCACGGAGAGCTCGTCGAAGCCCTCTTTGGTGAAGGAAAAGCCAAGGTCGAGAGCGATCCCGCAGCAAAGCGGTAGCCCCTCCGCGGAGAGCTTGAGGTAGGTGAATTCAAGGCCGCCGGGGAAGGGATCCACGGGGAAAACCTTTTCGTAGCTGCCGAAGCCGGAGTAGACGAGGGTGAAGTCCTGTTTGCGCGCGCCGAACCCGATCTCCGTGGAGAAGGCGAGCCCGTTCAGTTTTGCTCGGGTTTCCAAAACCGTCCCGCCCGAGGGGCCCCCGGTGAACACGTAAGGCGGAACGTCGGGCCCCACCATGGCCGTGTGAAGGATCGCATCCATCCCGGAGATGGTGAGCGAGTATTTGCCGTAGAGGTAAAGGAACGCCGGCGCCAAGGGACCAAAGAGGGCCGTCCACTCCGAGGACACCGGCCCCAAATCCCCTTGGGCGGTGAAGGTCTGCCAGACCCATCCGTCGGACCCAAAGAATTCCGCCCTTCCGCCCACTGTCCAGCCAAAAAGCTTCCCCCTCAGGGTGAACTCCGTGGACGCCAAACCCACAGGCGGCGGAAGAAGGGAAACCTTCGCGGCCCAACTCCCCGAAAGGGTCTGCCCAAAGACCAACCCGCTGAATACAAACGTCAAAAGTAATAGACGCTTGATCATTGCCCCTCCTTCCTTCCTCGCCGGGAATCGCCGAACTTTTTTGCTTTCGTCCACCACCCCCTTTCCGTTTTTTTTTTATGGTAGGGCGAAAAACCTGGCCCCGTCAAGGGTTTGGACACATGTCCCGGTTGGCGGCGGGAAAGGAAAGAAGTAGGATGGGGCCGTGCGGGAGGCGATGCTTTGGGAGGACGTGGGCGAAGGCCGGGTGCGATGCAAGCTTTGCGCCCACCGCTGCCTCATCCCCGAAGGCGGCCGCGGGGTCTGCCTTGTCCGGGAAAATCGGGCGGGAAAACTTTATTCCCTGGTGTACGGCCGCCTTGTCTCCCAAGCGTTGGACCCCGTGGAGAAAAAACCCCTTTTTCACTTCCTCCCCGGAACGGGGACGCTTTCCCTGGCCACCGTGGGCTGCAACTTCCGCTGCGATTTTTGTCAAAACTACGAGATCTCCCAATTCCCCCGGGAGCACGGGGGGAGGATCGTCGGGGAAATCGTGGAACCGGAGGAAATAGTGGAAGCCGCCAAAGAGACCAGCGCCCGCTCCATCTCCTACACCTACACCGAGCCCACCGTGTTCTTCGAGCTCTGCTATGAAACAGGGAAACTCGCTGTTCAAGAAGGACTCAGAAACATCTTCGTCACCAACGGGTACATGACGGAGGAGGCCCTTGCGGAGGCCAAGGGCTGGCTCCACGCGGCCAATGTTGACTTGAAAAGTTTTTCCGAGGAATTCTATCGGAAATATTGCGGGGCCTCCCTGCAGCCCGTTTTGGACACGATCCGCCGCATGTGGGAGGCCGGGATTTGGGTGGAGGTGACGACCCTCGTCATCCCCGGCCGCAACGACTCCGAAGAAGAATTGCGCTGGATCGCGGAGTTCCTTTCCGGGGTCTCCCCGGATATCCCTTGGCACATTTCCCGGTTCGTCCCAGCCTACAAGGCTTGGGATCTTCCGCCCACGCCGCTTTCTACCCTCCGCAAGGCCCGGGAGATAGGGATTTCCGCGGGGCTTCATTTCGTTTATCTGGGGAACGTTCCAGGAGAGGGGGAGGATACCTTTTGCCCTTCCTGTGGCCGACTGTTGATTCGCCGCCATGGTTTCTACGTTTTGGAGAACTCCGTCCTCGATGGGCATTGCCCTCGGTGCGGGGCGGCCATCCCCGGGGTCTGGCGCTAGGGCTGGCCTGAAAGTTGTTTGAGCCCCAAAAGGTCCGGGGCTAAAATGGATCGCGATGGAAAAGAGACCGATTGGAACCCCCTGGAACCTCAGGCTCATCACCTTCCTTTTGGTGTTGGGCCTGGTGGTCTTTTTGCTTGTGCAGCTCTTTCAGGGCACGACCCCGGGCCGGATTAACTCCTTCAGCTACTCCCACTTCCTCGATCAGGTGCGGGCTGGGAAGGTGGCGGAGGTGGTGATCCAGGGGGCAAAAATTGAGGGGGTCCTCAAAACCGGGGAGAGGTTCAGCACCCAAGGCCCGCCGGAGAGTTCCCCAACTTATAACGACTTGATCCAGCTTTTGGAGGCTCAAGGGGTTTCCATTAAGTTCCAGTCAGCTTCTGGCTCGAGCTGGTTCCTCACCTTGCTTGGGTACATCCTCCCCGTGATCCTGGTCATCGCCTTCTGGAGCTGGATGATGCGGAGGATGCAAGGGACGAACGCCTTCACCTTCACCCAGTCCCGGGCAAAACTCGTCACCAAGGAGTACACGAAGGTCACGTTCAAGGACGTGGCCGGGATCGACGAGGTCCTGGAAGAAGTTCAGGAGATCGTGGAGTACCTGAAAAACCCGGGGAAATTCGCCCGCCTTGGGGCGAAGATCCCCAAAGGGATCCTCCTGGTGGGGCCGCCGGGGACGGGGAAAACCCTTCTGGCGCGGGCCATCGCCGGCGAAGCGGGCGTTCCCTTTTTCTCCATCTCCGGCTCGGATTTCGTGGAGATGTTCGTGGGCGTGGGCGCAGCGAGGGTGCGGGATATGTTCCAAAAGGCCAAGGCCAACGCGCCCTGCATCGTTTTCATCGATGAGCTCGATGCCGTGGGGCGAAAGCGCGGGGCCGGGATCGGCGGCGGGCATGATGAGCGCGAGCAAACCCTGAACCAGCTCCTCGCGGAGATGGATGGGTTCGAGGGCGACACCGGGGTGATCGTTCTGGCCGCCACGAACCGGCCCGACGTCCTCGACCCTGCCCTCCTCCGGCCCGGGAGGTTCGACCGGAAGATCGTGGTCCCACCCCCGGATCTTCATGGGCGGGAGGCGATCCTCCGCGTCCACACCAGGGACAAAAAACTTGCTCCCGACGTGGATTTGAGTGTTTTGGCCCGCCGCACCCCGGGGTTTGTGGGCGCGGATTTGGAGAACCTTTGCAACGAGGCGGCCCTTTTGGCCGCGCGCAAAAATAAGCCGGCCATCGAGATGGCCGACTTCGAGGAGGCTTTGGAGCGGGTCATCACCGGCCTGGCCAGAAAGGGCATGTACATAAAAGAGGAGGAGCGCCGGAGGATCGCCTACCACGAGGCCGGCCATGCCCTGGTGAGCAAGCTCGTGCCCAATGCCGATCCGCTTTTGAAAGTCACCATTGTACCCCGCGGGATCGGCGCTTTGGGCTATGCCTTACAGCTTCCCACCGAGGACCGCTACATCCTCACGAAATCAGAGCTTTTGGATCGCCTGACCGTCCTTTTGGGGGGGCGGGCCGCGGAGGAAGTGGTTTTCGGGGATCAGACCACGGGCGCCGCCGAGGACCTAAAGCACGCCACAGAGCTCGCCAAACGCATGGTGGTGGAGTACGGGATGAGCGAGGAGCTCGGTCCCCTCAGCCTCGGAAAAGAACGCACCAACGTGTTTTTGGGCGAGGAGATCGTGAAAAGCGACGAACATTCCGAGGAGCTCACCGCCGCCATCGACCGGGAGATCCGCCGCATCGTCCTTGAGGCCTACAACCGCGCGAAAAACCTCATCAGCCGCTATCGGGAGGCCTTGGATCGGTTGGCCCAGGAACTTTTGCGCCGCGAGACCCTGGACAAAGAGGACGTGGATAAGATCCTTGGCGATCTCGTCCCTCAGCCGGTGGGATGAAGGTTGTAATCCTCGGCTCCACCGGCTCCATCGGCCTCCAAGCTTTGGAGGAGATCCGCCGCTATCCCGAGCGCTTCGAAGTGGTGGGCCTTGGAGCCGGAAAGAATGTGGAGCTTTTGGCTCGGCAGGCCCAAGAATTTGGGGTTTTGGATTTGGCCGTGGCCGGGCCGGAAGAAGCGGCAAGGCTCCAGAAAATCTTGCCCAACGCGCGGGTGCGCTACGGCCCCGAGGGCCTTGCGGGGTTGGCTTCCCTTCCGGAGGCGGATTTGGTCCTGAACGCCGTGGTTGGCGCGGTGGGCCTTTTCCCCACTTTGAGCGCCCTTCGGGCCGGGAAGCGCTTGGCCCTGGCCAACAAAGAATCCCTGGTGATAGGCGGCGAGCTGGTCATGGCCGCCAGGCGTTTTCCGGACCAAATAATCCCGGTGGACTCCGAACACGCCGCGCTTTGGCAGCTTCTGTCCGGAGTAAACCGAAAAGAGGTGGAGCGGCTTTGGATCACCGCCTCCGGCGGCCCCTTCCGCGAGCGCCCTCCTGCAGAACTCGCCCAGGTCACCCCCAAGGAGGCCTTGAACCATCCCACTTGGAGGATGGGCCCCCGCATCACCGTGGATTCCGCCACTTTGGTGAACAAGGCCTTCGAGGTCATCGAGGCCCACCACCTCTTTGGGATGCCGTGGGAAAAGATCGGCGTGGTCCTTCACCCGGAATCGGTGGTCCATGCTTTGGTGGAGATGGGGGATGGCTCATTTTTGGCGCAACTGGCCGCGCCGGACATGCGGCTTCCCATTCGCGCCGCCCTTACTTACCCTGAGCGATTGGGGCCGGCCATCCCCTTGCGGCTTACTCCTTTGGTCCTACATTTTCAGGAACTCCCGCGGGAACGTTATCCGGGGTTTTGGACGGTGCTTTCCGCGGGAAAGGAAGGGGGGACGGCGCCGGCGGTGGCCAACGCCGCCGACGAGGTTTTGGTCCAGGCCTTTTTGGCCGGAAAGATCCCGTTCACCGCTATCTCTGAGGGGATCGCCCATGTCCTTTCGGGCCACAAAAATTGTCCGGTGGAGGGACTGGATTCGATCCTTGAGGCCGACGCCTGGGCCCGCGCGGCCGCCCAAAGGTTTGTGGCGCGGTATGCTCACCCTGGTTAAAATCACGCCCGCTATGCTTACTAGCCGAAGAATTGTTTACGGATTGCGGATACTCTGTGATTTGGCCACGAACGCCGAGGGCTTCCAATCGGCCCATACCCTGGCTGAGGCCTATCAAGCTCCCGAGACCTTCCTCCGGCGGATCCTCATGGATCTGCGCCGGGCGGGGTTCGTGGAGGCGCAAAAGGGGCGGATCGGCGGGTACAAACTGGCCCGCAAGCCCGAAGAGATAAAGGTGGGGATGGTGATCCGGGCCCTGGAGCCCGAGGCCTTGGAGCTGGCCTATGGTCAGCTGCGGGGCCGGGGCGCCGGAGTCCAACCGGTGGACAAAAGCTGCCCGACCTGGCCGTTCTGGAACCGCCTGGAAACAAAACTCCTTGCGGAGCTGGAGAACACCACCCTGGCCGAAATCGTCGCCATGAGCCGGAGGGGGAAATAATGCGACCCTCGGCCGATGAGGTGCGGGCGGTCCTGCGGGACCGGGTGGTGGATCCGGAGCTCGGGATCAACGTGGTGGACCTCGGGCTCATTTACGACGTGCAGGTGGAGGAAAACCGGATCATTGTGGACATGACCCTCACCACCCCCGCCTGTCCCCTCGCCGCCCTCCTGCCCGCCCAGGTGGAGGAAGTCCTCCGCGAGAGGTTTGCGGGTTACGATGTGGAAGTGAACCTGGTTTGGGAGCCGCGGTGGACACCGGACCGCATGTCCCAAGAGGCCCGGGAGATGTTCGGCCAGTGAAGGGCGAGCGGTGCAACCTCTGCGGCCAGCGCTCCGGTGATCGATTTTGTCCCACTTTAGAGCGCTGGATTTGTAGTGCTTGTTGCGGGAAGGAACGGGGGCGGAGCATCCGTTGCCTTCCCTCTTGCCCCTATTTGGTGGAGGCGGAGGCCCGCTGGCGGGAGCGCCGGAGCCGCGAGCTTTTGGAGGCCTGGGCCGCTTGGCAAAAGGCCAACCCTGAGCTTCCCTGGCCCTATATTCGAGCGTTGGCCGAGGTCCTCGCCGCTTTCCTCCACAGGACCTTCGCCACCGATGCCGAGGTGGAGCAAGCCCTTTCCGATTTGGACCAGGCCCTAAGCCCCATCGTGCTGGTCTCGGCCGCTCCCTCTCCGTTGGGGAAAACCCTGAGCTCGGCCCTGGTGCCCTTGGTGCGGGAGGGGAAAGTGGACGGGGAGGAGGTGAGGGCAGCGGCCCGCGCCCTTAAAAATTGGCTTTCCGGTTGGCGGACCCCCGGGGATGACCGGCGGTTCGTGCGCGCCCTCCTTGGGACCTTCCCGCCCCTTCCGGAAGAACGGGGCCTCATCATCCGCCCCTGAGCACGCGGAAAAGCCCGGTGAGCCAAAGCAAGGCAACGTAGACGGCGATCCCTGTGCCCACGCCGAAAACCACCTGAGCCCAGGAACCCAACGGTCCGGAGGCCATAGAGACCATCCATACCGACCCGGCCATGACGAAGCTCAAAGCCATCACGAGGAAGGTCCGGGGCCAATGGACCCAGCCCCGGACGCGCCGCCGAAGGAGGCCCGCGAGGAAAAGGGCATCCACCCAGCCGGCTACACCCGTGGCCAGGGCCAACCCGAAAGTGCCCCAGATCCTTACCCACCAAAGGTTGAGGCCGATGTTCACAAGGAGGGAGAGGAAGCCCCCAAGCAAAGGCAGGCCTGGGTGACCGAGGGCATAGAAGGCCCGGGAGAAAAGGTACACCAAGGCATAAGGCCAAAGCCCCACGAGGTAACCGCATAGATTTTGGGCGGTGCGCAGGGCATCGGCCGGCCCAAACGCCCCTCGCTCGAAAAGCACGGCCACCGCGGGCTGGGCCAAAGCCCAAAGCCCCAGGGCGGAAGGAACCATGAGAGCCGCGGTGAGGAAGAACCCATGGGCCAGGGTGCGACTGAAGCCCTCCCTCTCCTTTTGCACAAAATGCTCGGACAAGGCTGGTAAAGCCACCGTGGCCACGGACACAGCCAAAATCCCCAAAGGGAATTGAAAAAGTCGCATGGCATATTGCAAAGTGGCGATTGAACCGGAAGGAAGATAAGAAGCGAGGCGATTATCCACGAGGACATTGGCTTCCACCACCATCAATCCCGCAAGGCAGGGGAGGAGGCGCTGGCCCACTTCCCGGAGATCCGGGTGGATCAAGGGGCCTTGGGTTTTGGGGCCGAGGTTTCTCCGGAAAGCGGGGAAAAGGAGGAGGACTGAACCTGCGCCGCCGGCGAGGGTCCCCACCACGAGCCCCAAAATGGGTGGACGAAAAAATTTGGGGAGGAAAAGGGCTCCAGCCACCATCCCGAGGTTGAGAACTGCCGGAGCCAAGGAGGGGAGAAAGAATTGGCCATGGGCATTGAGGATGGCGGCCTCGAAAGCTGAAAGGGAAAGGAAAATGATGAGGGGGAAAAGCAAACCCCCGAGGTTTATGGCCTCCCGCATCTTATCGGGAGGGAAACCCGCGGCCAAAATCGGCACATAAAGCCGGGCAAGAACGCTGCCAACCACGGCAAGCAGGGGCAAAAAGATGAGAAGGAGGCGGAGAAAAGAGCGAGCCAAAGCTCCGCCTTCCCCCCGGGCCTTGGCCTTGGCGTAGACCGGGATGAAGGCCGAGGCCAACCCCGCCTCCCCGACCACCTGGCGGAGGGCTTGGGGGATGAAAAGCCCAATCAGAAAAGCATCGTAGCTCGAAGAAGCCCCAAAAGCGTAGGCGATGGCCACATCCCGGGCCAATCCAGTGAGGCGGGAAAGGCCCGTCCCTAAAGCGGCCCGAAAGACGCGGCCGAGGAACATCAGGCCGCGGGCTCCACCCTCACTCGCACGGTGGCTTTTATCCCCTCATAAAGCTGGATCTCCACGGGATAGACGCCGACCTCGTGGATCGGCTCGAGCTTTATGTGGTCGACGGGGATCTCCTCGCCGAAGCGCTCGGCGATGGCCTGGGCCAGATCGTGGGCGCGCACCGCCGCGTAAAGCTTCTTTTGGTCGTGTACACGTCGGGTGAAGACGAACTCCACATCCTGAAGCTTTTGGGCCAGGGCCTGGGCCTTGGCCCGCCGATCGCTGATCTCCGCCTCGTAGCGGGCCTTGAGCTTGGCGTAGCGGGAAAGCTCATGGGGCGCGGGCGGAACCGCGAGCTTCTTGGGAAAGAGGTAGTTGCGGGCATAACCGTCCCGCACCTCCACCACCTCCCCGGGCGTGCCCAGCCCCGGAACCTCCTTGATCAAAAGCACTTTCATCGCTCCTCCTTTGCCTCAATGGTAGAAGGGGCGAGTGTAAAGCTCAACGGGCGGGCTATACTTCCCCTTGGAGGAGGCGGAAATGCGGTTCGATTTGGATGCCATGCGGGCCGCGCCGGGAAAGGTTTTCCATGTGGAGGGAGAGGAACAACTCACCACCCTAAACTGGCGCGGCGAGGAGGTCCGAGTGGAAGGCCCCGTGCACGCCGAGGCCTCCGCGTTTTACGTGGGCTCCGAAAATCAAGTGGTGCTCACCGTGCATGTTCGCGGCCGCGTGCACCGCGCTTGCTCCCGGTGCCTGGCCGATGTGGTGGAGAACGTGGACAAGGAGGAGGAGCTTGAGGTGTTTCCCGACGAGATCCAGGGGAAATATCTCGAGCTTCGTCCGTTCATCGAGGCGGGGATGCGGCTAGGGCTCTCCACAAAACCCCTTTGTCGCCCGGATTGCCAGGGAATTTGCCCCTATTGCGGCGCGGACCTCAACCGCGAGCCCCATCGGCCGAATTGTAGTCGGCCGCGCACGGCCCGCGATCCGCGCCTGAGCGTCCTCGCCACCCTCCTTGAGGAGGAGAAAAACAAGACGTGAGGAAGGTTTTGGGGGTCGATCCAGGGCTCGGGGCTACGGGCTACGCCGTTGTGGCTGAGGTTGACGGCGGGTTCCGCCTTGTGGCCCAAGGAACGGTGTACACCAAAAAGGGCGATCCCCTTCCGGAGCGGCTGGCTCAAATTTATGAGGAGCTGGCGAAAGTGGTGGAGAATTGGGATCCGGAGGGGTTGGCCCTGGAGGAGGTTTATCTAGGGAAAAACGCGCCGGCCGCGATGTTCACGGTGGAGGTGTGTGGGGTAGTATTGCTTTTTGGGCGGGGGCGAAAAATTTTCACCTACTCCCCCCGGGAGGTGAAAAGGCGGATCTGTGGGACCGGCTCCGCTCCCAAAGAGCAGATGATGGGGATGATCGCCCACCTTTTGGGGGAAGCTCCGCGTTCTGATCACGCCGCGGACGCCGCGGCCCTGGCCCTTTGTGCCCTTCTTGAGGAGGGGGGATGAACATTTACGAGGCCTTGGGGATAAAGGAGGTTCCGGAGAGGGTCCTCCTCATCGATGGGCACTCCGCCCTCTTCCGCTCTTTTTATGCCCTTCCTGCCCTGGCCACCTCCAAGGGGGAGCCGGTGAACGCCCTCTACGGGTTTCTGCGGACCCTCCTCATGGCCCTCCGGGAATACCCCTCCCGCTACGTGGCCGTGGCCTTCGACACCGAGGGGAAGACCGTGCGCCACGAAACTTTCGCCGAATACAAGGCCACCCGCAAGCCCATGCCCGAGGCCTTAGCTCAACAGCTCCCCAAGGTGAAACCACTCCTCTCCGCCCTCGGGATCCCTTATGTGGAGTGCCCAGGCTATGAGGCGGACGATATCATGGCCACTTTGGCCAAAAGGGCCGAGGCCAAAGGGATCCCCGCCCTCCTCCTTACGGGCGACAAGGACATGGCCCAGCTCGTCTCCGACAAGGTTTTCCTCCTCCGGCCCGGCCGAAAACCCACGGACCGCCTCCTCCTCGTGGACCGCGCCGGGGTAGTGGAACTTTTCGGGGTAAAACCTGAACAAATTGTGGATCTTCTCTCCCTCGAGGGCGATTCCATCGATAACGTCCCCGGAGTCCCGGGTGTGGGGGAGAAAACGGCGGTGGAGCTCTTGCGGGAATACGGAAATCTCGAAGGGGTTTTGAACGCCGCCCCCCACATTCGCAATAAACGCGTGGCCCAAGCCCTCCTGGAACACCGGGAGTCCGCCCTCCTTTCCCGGGAACTGGTGAAACTTCGGGAAGCGCCCCTGCCCCTGGATCTGGAGGACTGTGTCCCAAAAAACATCGATCCACACGGACTAAAGCGGTTTTTGGAGGAGTTGGAGTTCAAATCGATCCTGGCCGAGCTAAAGCTCGAGAAGGAGGAGAGGGAGCCAAAGTACGAGCTGGTCCTCACCGCGGAGGCCTTCGAAAAACTTTTGGGGAGGCTGGCGAGCGCGGAGGAATTCGCCCTAGATTTGGAGACCACCAGCGAAGACCCCCTTTCCGCGGAGATCGTGGGGATCGCGGTGAGCGTGGAGCCGTACCATGGCCACTACATCCCCGTGGGGCACCGTTATCTTGGGGCGCCAAAGCAATTGCCTTTGGACTACGTCCTTTCCAAGCTCCAGCCGCTCCTTAGCTCTGAGCGGCCAAAGAAGATAGGCCAGAACCTGAAATACGATCTTCAGGTCCTCTTGAACTACGGGATCGAGGTGCGGGGCGTGGCCTTCGACTCCATGATCGCCCACTGGCTCCTCCATCCCGATGCCCCCTCCCACAGTTTGGAGGTGATCGCCCGGGAGGAGCTTGGGGCCCAGGTCCAGACTTATAAGGAGCTTTTGGCCCAGGGTGGGGAACGGGAGATATGCGAGGTTCCGGTGGAGCGGGCTGCTCGTTACTCCGGCGAGGATGCGGAAATGGTGATGCGCTTGCGCTCCCCCCTCACCAAAAAGCTAGAAGAGGCTGAGCTTCTCCGCCTTTTCGAGGACCTGGAGATCCCCCTCATCGAGGTCCTCCTCTGGATGGAACGCCGCGGGGTTCTCCTCGACGTGGATGAGCTGCGCGCCCAGGGAAAGGAATTGGAAATACTCCTTGAGAAGACAAGGGAGGAGCTCTTCGCCCTGGCCGGAGGGCCGTTCAACCCCAACTCCACCCCTCAAGTGCGGGAGATCCTCTACGAACGCCTGAAATTGCCGGTTTTGGAGAGAACAAAGACCGGGCCATCCACGGATGCCCAAGTCCTGCGGGATTTGGCCCAATACCATGAGTTCCCGGCGAAACTCATCGCCTATCGGGAATTGGAAAAGCTCCGGAACACCTATATCGAGAAGCTCCCCCAATACGTGCACCCCAAAACCGGGCGGGTGCACACCTCCTTCAACCAAACCGGGACGGCCACGGGAAGGCTTTCCTCCTCCGAGCCCAACCTCCAGAACATCCCGGCGAAAACCGAGGTGGGGGTGGATATCCGCCGGGCCTTTGTGGCCCCGCCGGGGAAAGTCCTCATCGGCGCGGATTATTCTCAAATTGAGCTTCGCATCTTAGCCCACCTTTCCGGCGACGCGGCCTTGATCGAGGCCTTCCAACGCGGGGAGGACCTCCATCGCCGCACCGCCGCCGTACTTTTCGGCGTCCCCCTCGAAACCGTGGATTCCCGGATGCGCGCCATCGCCAAGCGCGTGAACTTCGGGATCATCTACGGGATCACGCCTTATGGGCTTTCCCGGGATCAAGGGATCCCCCAAGAGGAGGCGAAAGCCCTGATCGAAAAATTCTTCCAAGCCTACCCCAAGGTGGCGGAGTTCGTGGAGAAGCTCGTGGAGGAAGCGAGAACCACTGGGTACGCCAAAACCCTTCTTGGGAGGAAGAGGCCGCTTCCGGGGCTGAGGAACCCAGAGCGGCGGGGGATCGGCCAGGACCGCCGCAACGCCATCAACACCCCCATCCAGGGCACGGCCGCGGACCTCATGAAGCTGGCCATGCTCCGCATCCACCGCGCCTGGAAAGAGGGGAAGCTTCCCGCGGAGATGATCCTCCAAATCCACGACGAGCTCGTGTTCGAGGTGGCGGAAAAAGACGCGGAGGAGGCGGGGAAGCTCGTCCGAGAGCTCATGGAGGGCGTCTGGGAGCTGCGGGTGCCCCTGAAGGTGGAGGTGAAGATCGGGCGAAACTGGGGAGAGATTTAGCCCCGTAACCAAGCACCTTTCCCCACCAAAACTTTTTCGAGCTCCACACCTTGTAGTTTTACGCCCTCATCCACCACGCATTCCCTGAGCCGTGATCCTTCGATAAGGCAGGGCCCGAGGACCACCGTGCGGATAAGCTCGGATCCCGAGATCCTCGCGCCGGGATGAACCCAGCTTTCCCCGTGGGTAACGCGCATGTTGGCCTCTAGGTAGGAAACCCGATCGCCCACATCCAGCCAATCCTCCACCTCCGTGAAGGCCACGATCGGCCGGCGGGCCAAAAGCCATTGTAAAAAATACCCGGGCGCATCGTGCCCTTGGGGAGCTTCCCTGATGAACTCCCCCAAAAGCGGGAGAACATCCCGCGGGAAAAAGTAGCAAGCGGTGCTAGCCAGATTAGAGCGAGGCTTTTCCGGTTTTTCCTGGAAAGCCAGGATGAGGCCGTCTTCAACGACGGCCACTCCATAGCGTCCTTTGGCCTTTCCCGGATCATCCAGGGGGAAGAGGGCCACGGCTGGCCGGCCGGCGGCCGCCTCCCAAAAACGGCGAAGATCCAGGCGGAGCCAATTATCGCCCGCCAGAACCAGGAGATCGTCCCTGACCCCAAGGGTTTCCACAAGATGTGCCAGGGCCCGCACCGCCCCAAGCTTTTCTTCTTCCTTCCGCGTCTCCTCCACCCACAGCTCCACGGGCTTTCCCCGCGCCCAGGCGGAAAAACTCGGCCAGAACCGGCGGTTTACGGAGAGGATGGCCGGAAGCCATTCAGGCGGGATCTGCTTAAGGAGATAATCCAAAAGGGGCCTTCCAGCGATGGGGAGGAGGGGTTTGGGACGATGGAGGGTGAGGGGCCAGAGTCTGGTGGCATAGCCGCCGGCCAGGATCACCGTGCGCATTTTTTCCCCTCACTTGGGCCGTTGCATGAAGGGCCAGAGCAGGCTCCACCCTCCATCTGGAAGGTCACATGCTCGATGCCGAATCGCTCGCGCAGCATTTTGCGCAAGCTTTGCCCCAAGGCTTCGGCCTCCCTTAGGGAAAGATCGCCCACCACCAGATGAGCGGTGAGAACTGGAAAACGCGGGCCGATGCTCCAAACGTGCAAATCGTGAACCTCCCGCACGCCGGGGAAGCTAGTGATGGCCGCGGCGATCTCCGCGAGGGACAGGCCCTCCGGTACCCCCTCCGCTAAAACCTTGAGGGCCTGGCGGAGCACGCGGCTAGCCCCAAAAAGGATGATCCCGGAAATAAGGAGGCTCGCCGCCGGGTCCACCCACGCCGCGCCGAAAAACATCGTGGCCAAAGCGGCCACGAGCACGGCCACCGAGCCCAGGGCGTCGCCCAAAACGTGGAGAAAAGCGGCCCTCATATTGAGATCATGCTTTCCGTGGGAACCCAAAAGCCAAGCCGTGAGGAAGTTCCCGAAAAGGCCGGCCACGGCCATCGCCAACATGGGACGGGGAAGGACCGAAACCGGCGAGCGCAGGCGCTCCAGCGCCTCGTACACCACGAATCCCGCGAGGACATAAAGGAGGAAAGCATTTAAAGCGGCGGCCAAAACCTCGGCCCGATGGTAGCCATACGTATATCGCTGATCGGGCTTGCGCCCCGAAATTAAACTCGCCCAAAAAGCGAGGCCCAAAGCAAACACGTCCAAAAAAAGATGGCCGGAGTCGGCCAAAAGGGCGAGGCTCCGCGAAAGGAAAGCCAGGGAAAGTTCGGCCACAAAAAGGGTTATCCCCAAAACCAACGCCCAAAGAAGCCTATGTTCCCGGGCCACGAGGGTAATTTTAGCCTAGTTCCCGTAAAGTTCGCGGTAGATTAGCCAGGAATTCAACACCTTGACGAGGTATTCCCTGGTCTCCGGGGAACGGAGGCGGCTGGGCAGGTCCGCAAGAGAAGCCAAACCCTGGGTCCAGCGCCGGAGGTTCCCCGGCCCGGCGTTGTAGGCCGCCACGGCCAAAACCACCTCCCCCCCGAACTGGTCCAAAAGATACCGCAAATACCAGGCCCCCAAACGGATGTTGTAATCAGGATCAAAAAGGAGGGCTTCCCTAAATGAGATCCCAAGCTTCTCTTCCGCAATCCAGCGGGCCGTAGAAGGGAGAAGCTGCATGAGGCCGCAGGCACCGGAGCTCGAAACCGCGGTGGGAAGGAAACCGCTCTCCTCGCGCATCACCGCCCAGATGAGAAGGGGATCAACCTCGTATTCCCGGGCCCAGCGCCAGACACTCTCCTCCCAAGCTTTGGGATAGGCCAAACGATAGGCCCGCGGAGAGGGATTGGTTTGGATCAGCTCGACCCCAATGGCATAAGCCCTGTTCCAATCCCTATTCTTTCCGTACCACTCAGCGATGGCTAGCTTTTCCGCGGGAGAAGCTCGGGCTAGGGCCATCCCCAAAGCGATATACGCCCACCCCTTTCCGTGCGGAGGGAAGCGAGTGATAAGCTCATCGGCCAGGTTTAAAACCGCGGGGGCGCTTCCTTGTGGATCGGGGACGAAAAGGCGCGAAGGGGCGGGCTCATTGAGAAGCCAAATGAACGCGGGAGGAAGGTCTTTCTTGTAAACTTTGGCTTCGTTCATCCGGCCCTGCCGGGAAAGAATGAGATAGGCACGAAAGGCGGCGTCATCGGCCAGCCGGGCGGAGCTTTTGGCCAATTCTCGATAAAGGGAAAGGGCTTCATTTATGCGCCCCTGGGCCTCCAAAAGGCAAGCCGCGCGCCACTTGGCTTCTGGTTCCTCTGCGCGCAGATAAGCGGAAATGGCCTCATCCAAGGCGCCGCTCCCTTCAAGGAGGAGCCCCAGCCGATATGCTCCCTTTTTCCCCGCGGCCCGATACGCTTCCAAGGCCTTTTCTTTCTGACCAAGGCGCTCCAGGATCTGGCCGTATTCCAGGTGGGCCTGAGAATCGGCGGGGGAGGCGGCTAAATAACGCTCGTATTCCTGCGCAGCTTCGTTTAGGCGCCCAAGGCCAGCCAAAGCCCGCGCCCGCAAAAGCCCGGCCTCCGCTTGCTTGAGGTCCGCAAGGATGGCGAGGGCTTGTTTATAAGCTTTCCCGGCAACGAGGGTTCTTCCCGCGGAAATCCTATCTTTTTCTAGCCGCAGAACGGCGGCAGATGCTTCCTCATCGGGGAGAAGTTTTTTCCACTCCGCCAAAGCTTCCTCACGCTGGCCATTCTTCTCCAAGGCTTGGGCTAAAAGCTTCCGCGCCTCGCGGGAATCCCAAATGGAGAGGGCTTCGCGAAGGAGGACTACTGCGGCCTGGGCTCCCCCATTCTGCAAAAGCACCTTGCTCAATTCCAAACGCGCCACCCAACCCGCAGCATCCTCCCTTCCCGCCAAAGACCAAAGTTCTGGGAGGTGTTTTTCCGGTGCGGTCAAGGCCTGGGAAAGCGTTTCGTATGGGGCGAGGGCGGACGATGGCCAAAGGATTTGGACCAAAAAAAGCACAGCCCCGAAGGCGAGGGCAAAAAGGGCCCACTTCACAAGGACAGTTTCGAAAAGCCCAACGCTAAAAGCAAGGACAGCGGAGCATCAAGGCAAGGAAAAAAGGGGCCATTTTGGCCCCTCCCCACAATTCCAAAAAGGCTTTGGGACTCAGAACGTCACGCAGAGGCCCAAACCCGGCATGAGAAGGGCGTTGATGGACATGGTGGTGAGATCAAGTACCCCGAGCAATTTGACTTGCCCGTAGATGGCGAAGGCTTGGGAAACGGGGAAATACGCTCCGCCCAAAGCGTTGACCGTGAGGCTGATGGAAGCCGCGCCACCCACTCCCCCAGCCACCACCGCCACCCCGCCGACTCCTCCCCCGAAATACGCCTGAAATCCGCCGACCATGGGGGTCATGAGGAGGCTCCCATCCACGGAGAACGCCATGTTCCCACCGGGAGCGATGGCCCAAATTCCGAGGGTGAAGCGGGTGGCGGTGTTTTCCGCGGGAAGCTCAAAAAACACGTCGAATACAGGAGTACCCAAGGCAAAGCTTCCGCCAACCCCTAAATGGTTTTGGGCTAGCCCCCCGGTTGCGCCCAAGGCCGCCGCGACCAAAGCGCCTACCAAAACTTTCCGCATAAACCTTTCGCCTCCGTTTCCCTTCCAAGGATAAACCATTATAGCCGGAGATGGTCTTCCAGCTTTAAGCGCCCATTTCCCTTGGCCCACGGAACCTTTGCCCCTAACATTCGGTCGGAGGGGAAGATGGGGGAGATCATCGGTGTACGGGAGGTGCGGGCCCCGCGGGGAACGAAGCTCTCCTGCAAGGGGTGGCTGCAGGAGGCGGCTCTCCGGATGCTCATGAACAACCTCGACCCCGAGGTGGCCGGCGACCCCGCCAACCTCATCGTCTACGGCGGCACCGGCAAAGCCGCCCGCTCCTGGGAGGATTTCGACCGGATCGTCCGCTGCCTTCGGGAGCTCGAGAACGACGAGACCCTGGTGGTCCAATCGGGAAGGGCTGTAGCCATCTTCAAGACCCACGAGGATGCCCCACGGGTCCTCATCGCGAACGCCATGCTCGTCCCGGAGTGGGCCACCTGGGAGAAGTTCCGGGAGCTGGAGCGGCTCGGCCTCACCATGTACGGCCAGATGACCGCGGGTTCTTGGATCTACATCGGGACCCAAGGGATCCTGCAGGGGACTTATGAGACCCTGGCCGAATGCGCCCGCCAGCACTTCGATGGGACCCTGCGGGGGAAGCTCGTCCTCACCGCCGGCCTTGGGGAGATGGGCGGAGCCCAGCCCCTGGCCATCACCATGAACGAAGGGGTGGGGATCATCGTGGAGATAAACCCCGAGAAGATCAAAAGGCGCCTGGCCCTGGCCCAGCTCGACACCTGGACCGATTCCCTCGACAAGGCCCTGGAGATCGCGTTGGAGCACAAAAAGAAGGGGGAGCCCATCTCCATCGGGCTTTTGGGCAACGCCGCCGATATCTATCCGGAGTTCCTCCGGCGGGGGATCATCCCCGACGTGGTGACCGACCAAACCGCGGCCCATGATGAGCTGAACGGATATGTTCCCGGCGGGATGACCTATGAGGAAGCCCTCAGGCTGCGAAGGGAAAACCCGGAGAAGTACGTCGAGCTTGCGTACCAGTCCATGGTCCGGCATGTCAGGGCCATGGCGGAGATGAAGGAGGCGGGGGCAGTAGTTTTTGACTACGGCAATGCCATTCGGGCCCAAGCGGAGAAGGGCGGCCTCCCCCATGAAGTCGCCTTCTCCTTCCCCGGCTTCGTTCAAGCCTATATCCGCCCCATGTTCTGCGAGGGCAAAGGCCCATTCCGCTGGGTGGCCCTCTCCGGGGATCCCGAGGACATCTTCCGCACGGACCGGGCGGTGGTGGAGCTCTTTCCCCGGGACGAGTCCCTGCGGCGGTGGATCGACAAGGCCGAAAAGAAGGTGAAGTTCCAGGGGCTGCCTGCCCGGATCTGCTGGCTTGGGTACGGCGAGCGGGCCGAGGCTGGGCTCCTTTTCAACGAGCTCGTGAGAAAAGGAGAGGTGAAGGCCCCCATTGTGATCGGCCGGGATCACTTGGACTCCGGGTCCGTGGCCTCCCCGTATCGGGAGACGGAGGGGATGCGGGACGGCTCCGATGCCATCGCCGACTGGCCCATCCTCAACGCCCTCCTCAACGCCGTATGCGGGGCCACCTGGGTTTCCGTGCACCACGGCGGTGGGGTGGGGATCGGAAAGAGCATCCATGCCGGGATGGTGATCGTCGCCGACGGCACAAAAGCTGCGGACAGAAGGCTCGAGCGGGTCCTCACCGTGGACCCCGGCTTGGGCGTGGCCCGTCACGCCGACGCCGGGTACGAAAGGGCCATCCGCGTAGCAAAGGAGCGAGGAATCCGTGTTCCTAAACTAGAGGAATAGCCAGGTACGCAAACGCTGTAATAAGGTTCCAGTTCGTAGGACATTTTCTTCCCGAGGAGATCACTCGGGAGGCAACTCCACCGGGCGGTAATACTGCTCTAAGTCGCCCCTCCAGTCCTCTTGTTCGTATTCGGGGAGGCAGATCCTTGTGGGACGCGGTTTGGCGATGATCTCCAGGACTTCGAAGTGCGAGAAAAGAGCACCGCTCCACGCGGTCCGCACCACAAGGGCCGTATCCAGCCCCTTATAAGTTCCGCCCAGGGCAACGACCTCTTCCCCGTCCTCCAGGGCACCGGCATCGGTGGCCATTATCGCTGCCTCAATGGCGATCTTCGTGCCCGGGCCGCAAAGCCCAAGGGCCTTGTCCACGAAAGCCGTGGGAACGGGGGTTTCCCAGCCAAACCAGCGCTCAATGCCGCCGAGCGGACGGGTGCCTTGGACCACAACCACGCCTTTCTGCAAAAGGTAGTCGCGCACCTTGCGGTAAGCCGGATGGGCAAGGCCGATGGGAATGTCCCCTTTCGGCCCGCGGGTAAACGCCGGAGGGTGCGTGACCACAACTAACCGGATGGTTGTTCCTCTTAACACCTCAAGGGCCTTTAACGCGCTGCGCCCCGTTTCCGAGGCCACACCATTTTCTCAATTCCCAGCTCCAACGCTCGCGCCTTGGCAAGCTCGAGAACTTTGATCGTGTTCCCTTCACCTTTGTACTGAAAATAAAAGATCGTTTTGGCTTCACCGAGGACTTCCATGGGTGCCCTCCCTTTTCCAGAGAGCTAGGGCGGCGAGGGTTTTCCCATCGCCTTCCCCCCGGCGGGCGAGTTCCAAGACCTCTTCTTTGGTAAAAAACCGAACCTCCTCAATTTCGCCGGAGGCCAAGGCTTCACCGCTGGCCTCGGTCGCGAATAGAAAAATGCGCTCTGTGGAGTAGCCAGGGGTAGGATGAATCACCCCCAAAAACCGCAGCCTCACGGATAAACCAGTCTCCTCCCGGAGTTCGCGCTGGGCACAAGCATACGGTTTTTCACCGGGCTCCAACGTCCCCGCAGGGATTTCCCAAAGCTCTTTTCCCGGGCCCTCCCGATATTGGCGCACGAGGAGCACGCGGCCCTTTTCGTCGGTGACCAAAATGGCCACTGCTCCCGGATGCTCTACCAATTCCCGCACACCCCGAGGAGTTCGCCGGAGGACGACCCGGAGGAGCCGCCCCGCGTAGGCAACTTTCTCTTCAGCCCCGCCCTCTTCGGGCATAGTTCGCCAACCCGATCAGGCCCAGGAAAAGACCGCCCACTTGGCACACGAAGGCCAAGAAGTTCAAGCCAAAAGTGGAGGTGAGGAGGCGAAGGACCATGAGGAAGGGCAGGACCACGCCGGTGCTAAGCCCGATGACGCCAAGAACTATGAGGATCCAAGTTTTCTCCCTCATCGGTATAGCCAACAGGACACGAAATGGTTGGGCGAGGGCTCGAACTCCGGAGGGACCTCCCGGTCGCAAAGGCCGAGGATCTTTTGGGTACAGCGGGGGTGGAAGCGGCAACCCTCCGGCGGTTTGACCAGGCTCGGCGGCTCGCCCGGCGGAACATCCTTGAACCGATGAGCATTCTCGTGGTCCGGATCGGGGATGGCCGAAAGCAATGCCCGGGCATAGGGATGCAGGGGATTGTGCACGATCCCCCGCACATCTGCCTTCTCCACCACTTTGGCCGCGTACATGATGAAGACCCGTTCCGAGAAATAGCGCACAGTAGAAAGATCGTGGGTGATGTAGATCACCCCCAAATTGTGGGCTTTCTGGACCCGGCGCATGAGGTCCAGGATCTCCACGCGCACGGAGGCGTCGAGCATGGACACGGGTTCATCGGCCACGATGAGCTTGGGGTTGAGGACGAGGGCCCGGGCGATCACCAGCCTTTGCTGCTGCCCCCCGGAAAGCATGTGGGGGAACTTGGGAAGGAAATCGTCCACGGGGACGAGGCGAACTTCCTCCAAAACCTCGCGGATCCGGGCCTCCCGCTCCGCCGGTCTTCCCACCTTGTTGATGACCATGGGCTCAAGGAGGATGCGACGGACGTTCATGAACGGAGGCAAGGCTCCGTAGGGATCCTGCTGGACGTAACCCACCTGTCGCCGCAACCACAGGAGATTGCTAGCATCCACCTTTTTCCCGGCGAACTCCAGGACCCCTTTCGTGGGCGGCACCAGGCCCAAAATCGTTTTTAGGAGCGTGGTCTTCCCGGAACCGCTTTCCCCAACGATGGTGAGGGCTTCGCCATAGCGCAAGTCAAAACTTACCCCATCCAAGGCCCGCACATAGCCCACGCGGATGAACCCGAACTTGCGCAGTTCGTACCAGGTGTGGAGATCTTTCACCGAAAGAAGCACGTTGTTTTCAGGCATCGGCTCACCTCGCCAAAAGCCAGCAACGGGCCACCCCGCCTCCGTCCAAGGAAAAGGCCGGCGGATCCTCCGCACAGCGCTCAAAACGGTAGGGACAGCGCTGAGCAAACCGACAACCTTTGGGTGGGTTGATGAGGCTCGGCGGCTGGCCGGGGATGAACTCCAAAGTTTTATCCTCCCGCAGGGTGGGAACGCTGGCCATGAGCTTTTGCGCATAGGGATGCGCCGGGGTTTTATAAAACCTTGCGGCTGGACTATGCTCCACAAGCTGTCCGGCGTACATCACCAAAACCTCGTCGGCAAGCTCACTGGAGGTGGCGATATCGTGGGTGATGAGGATGTAAGTCACGTCGAATTCCTGCTTGATTTTCTTGAGGGAATTCATGATGTTGGCTTGGGTGAGCACGTCCAGGGCAGAAGTGGGCTCGTCGAGGATGATGAGTTCTGGACGGGTGATGAGGGCCATGGCGATGATGGCCCGCTGACGCATGCCCCCGGAGAGCTCGAAAGCGTAGCGGTTGAGGAAGTCCACGGGCAGCCCCACCACCCTGGCCACCTCCTCCGCCCGCTTGAACGCCTCATCCCGATCCAAGCCGAAATGCACGATGAGGGGTTCAGCGACCTGGTAGCCTACGCGTAAAACCGGGTTCAGGGCGTTCATGGCCGCCTGCGGCACAAAGGAGAGCTTCCGCCAACGGATCTCCCGGCGAAACCTCTCCTCATCGAGCTTCATAAGGTCCACCCCGTCCAAAACGATCTCGCCGGAAAAAGTATGGATGTTGCGGGGAAGGAGGCGCAGGATGGCCCGGGCCAAGGAGGTCTTGCCGCAGCCCGATTCCCCCAATACCGCCAGGGACCGCCGGCGCCCCAGGGAAAAACTCACGTTGTCCACTGCCTGAACCACGCCCTTCGTGGTCTTGAAATAAAGGCGAAGGTTGGAAACGTTGAGGAGGAACTGACTCGCGTTGGGTTGATCCCTCACGGTTTCCTTTGCGGAGATCGACCGCTCAGCCATGGCCACCTCCCTAGAGGCTCCGCAACCGCGGGTTGAAGATCCGGTCCAGAGTAAAACCGATCATGGCGAACCCGAGCCCGGTGATCATGAGGAGGGCGGCCGGCTCCAAAAGCCAATAATAAAGCCCTTTAAAGTGCGCGCCCATACTGTAGGCATCGTTGATTATCTTTCCCCAGGTGGGGAGGATGGGGTCTCCTATTCCCAGGACAGCCAAACTGGCCTCGAGGAAGACATAGTCCGGGATGGCCAAAACGAAGCTCGGGATGAGGACGGGGATGAGCCTCGGCAGAAGGTAGCGGAAGACGATGCGGAAGTTCCCGGCCCCATAAGCCTTGGCCGCTTCGATGTACGGAGCCTCGCGGGCTTGCAAGAACATGGCCCGATAAGTCTTGTAACCGCCGATGCTCCCATACATGAGGAGCGTGGCCAAGATGACCCAAATGCTCCGGGACCAGAGCATGCCCACCAGGATGAGGATCGGCAAAAGGGGGAGGATCATGCGGAGCTCCGTGAGGCGATCGATGAGGATATCCAACGCTCCACCAAACCACGCACCGATCCCCGAGAGGATGAACTGGATGAGAGCTATTCCCACAGCGGCGGTGAAGCCGAAGGCCACAGCTATGGGCGCCCCCCAAAGGAGGCCGATGCTCAGATCCCGCCGCAAATGATCCGTGCCAGCCCAACCATAAACCCGGCCGTACACGATGAATTTCGCCGAAAGGCTCGCCCCGGGCTCAAATGTATAGACGTCCATCACAAGCTCATAGCGCCCACTCAGAGCCTGTTCAGGGTTTTTGGGATCGGAAAAAAGGCTTTCCTCCGGAGCCCGGCCAAGCCGACGGAGGAGGGTGGAGTCCCCGGAAAGCACGTATCTTTCGACGCCACGGACCGTACGAGTCCCAAGGGGGATCTCCCGGCCATCCGGCGTGCGCCAGCTCAACACCAGTTGCGGGGGGACGGTGGTATAGGTGGACGTGAAGAAAAGCGCCAATTCCTGAGGGAAACGCTTATAGGGGAAATCGAAAGCCAGACGATAAGTAACCCGCTTGGTGCTCTCTCCAACCCTCTCCTCCGTCCTCTCGGCTGCAGCGGTCTCGATCTTTATCGTCTCCGGAAGGCCAGCCCCAAACCAGTTGTACCATTTGGGGGCAGCATTGCGGGGGTTCTCCAACCAGACCACCTCTCCCGCCCGCCAAAGCCGAACCGCCTCGGAATAGGGGATCCGGATCACCGCGTAGATGGACATCACCAAAAGGAGGAAGATGATGACAAGCCCCACCATGGCGGAGGGATGGCGGCGGAGTTCGGCGAACACTGCCCAAAAGCCCATCATGACCTCCTTGCTCCGCCCAAGCGCACGCGGGGGTCCAACGCCGCATAGAGGAAGTCCAAAAGGAGCACAGTTATCGCCAGGAGGTAACCGTAGATCACGTTGGAACCCACTATGACCGGTGTATCTACATGTTGGATGGCGTCATAAAGGAGCCGGCCCAACCCCGGCCAGGCGAAAACCGTTTCGGTCACGATTCCCCCCATCCATAGGGAAATCATCATCATGGCAAAGGAGGTGACGATCGGAGGGAGGGTTGGCCGAAGGATATAGCGGCGCTCGATGGCTCGGGAACTCAACCCCTTGGCCTTGGCCATCTCCACATAGTCCTCCGAAGAGTAGATCAAGAAAAACGTGCGCCAGCTGTAGAGGCTGGAGAAGATGAGGGCAATGAAGACCGATAACACCGGGAGGATCATGTGTTTTATGACGCTCAAAACATAGGCCAAGGTGGTGGAAGGGGGCGGGGCATCCACAAAGCCCCCGTAAGGGAGGAGACGAAGGAAGGAAGCAAAAAGGAGGATGAGGAGGATCCCGTAGAACCACACGGGCGGGGTGGAAAGAGGGGCCAAGGATACGCTCAACCGGTCTATAAAGGATCCATAGCGCCGGGAAAGAGCCAACGCGAAAAAGACGGAGACAAAAAATACCAGGAGATCAGCGGTTCCCCAAAGGAGGAGGGTATGGGGCAGGCGCTCAAGGAGGATCAAGCGGACTTGGTTTGAACCGCTATCGCTCGTCATCTGCTCGGCCCGGCCGAAGTTCAAGGTGATCCCCCGAATCAGGTACTCCAGACTTCGAGTTATGAAAGGTTTATCCAGGCCGGCCTGACGCTTGGCGATTTCGATTTGTTTATCCAAAATGGCCCGAAGCTCGCTCGGGGAAAGGCGTTGAAGCGCGGGATTCCCCCGGACCGTGTTATAGACCTGTTCCATGATCTCGGATTCCTTGATCTTGTCCATGTACCCGCCCATGTTGGCGATGATGATGATGAGATAGATGGCCACCACCACGGTGAAGAGGAGAAGGAAGCTCCGCACCGAGAAATAAGAGAAAAGCCGCTTGAGGTTTTCCAGCATGGCTCCCCTAGGATAACAAAAGGGCGCCGGCGGACAACCACCGGCGCCCCCATCCGTTCCCTTCCCACCTCCGCCTTTACTTCACCGCCGTGAACTCCGCCTTGGCGAAGGCCGGGATGGCCACAGCCTTGGAGACCGCCACGGCCTCCAAGCGGATCGGGCCCACGGGCAGGGTGGCCGTGACGGAGGAGGGGATGGAGAAGACGAAGAGCCCATCCTTCACAGCCTCAGCGCGGCCGGAATAGACCAGGTTCCCCTCCGCGTCGAAGAGCAAGCAGGTCACGAAGTCCATGTCCGCAAGAGGATAGGGCTGATCCTTGAAGGTGACCTCCACCTGGAAGTCCCAAGGCGCGCCGAGCTTGAGCACGGGCGCAGGCGAGCTCACTTCCGCCGTGGGGATCCGCGGCTCCGCGAACCTCAACCACTTCGTAGCTGGATCAGGATACTTCTCAAACCTCTTGAGGACCAGGATCTTCTCCACCGGCTTGGCCTCGGCCACGTAGAACGGCCCGGAGCCCACCCAGAAGTTCCCGACCTTCTCGTACCAGGCCTTGAGGTTGGCGTAGCGGGTCGCCGCCTCCTCTGGCGTCACGTACTGGCCAAGGGTGGGAGCATAGGGGATGTAGTTCGTGGCGATGGCTTCGTCCAGGTACTTGGCGAGGATGTCCAAGCTCGGCCCGGCAATATAGTTCATCCAGTCCACCCCGAGCTTCTTGGCCTTGTCCGCGGAGAAGGCCAGCTCCTTCGCGGCCTCGGCCTTGATCCCGATGGCCAGGTTGTGCCAGAACCCCGGACCCTGGCTATAGTACGGGAACCAAGTGGTCACGATCCACTCCGCATCCAGGTACCAAAGGTCCGAGTAGGTCTCGATCACCAAGGGGTCAGTGGAGATGATCCGCACGCCCCTGAAGTACTCCATGAAGCTCTCGAAGTTGGGAACATAGGACTCGTCGTAGATCGGAGACTCTTCCTTGGCCCGGTCGAACTGGAGGATCATGCCCATGATGAAGTCGCCAAGGGAGAGGGTGTTCCCGTCGTGGAGAGGTATGGACCAGAGGTCCTTAGGATAGTAGACCACGCACTTGGTGAGGGCGGTGAGGCCTTCCGGATACTTCTCCTTGGCGGTGATGAACCTCTGGTTTACGGCGTCCCAGTCCACCCAGGCATCCTCCGGCACCTTGATCTCCGGGGCGAACCGGAGGTCCACCCAGTCCAGGGTCTTGCTCACCGGCAAGCCCTCCTTCACGGTGACCTCAGCCCGCTCGATCCGCTGCGGCCAGAGGAGACCCGTGTATGGATCGTAGACCGTGCCCCAGTCCGCCGTGGCCCGGATGGGCGTCATATCGAAGATCCAGTTCGAGCCAGCGATGGGGTTCCAAGGGTCCACAAGGATGTTGGAGCTCGCGGTGCGCAAGGTCCCGCCCACCAGGCGCTGGCCAGTGGCCGGATCGACAAACCCCACGGTCAAGCCCCACAGATAGGCGCCGGAGATGCCGCCAGCGAGGTCCGCGGCCACCTGCACGTTCTTCGCATAAGCCTGGTAGGAGAGCTGGTTCACCAGCCACACCCGCACCGAGTCCTTCATGGAGAGCTCGAGGGCCTTGGTCATGAGTTCCCGCCGCTCCTCCAACGTGGTGTAGCTCGAAGTCCAGAGCTTCTCCGCGACCTCGTCGAACTCCGGGCTGGGTTTATAGGCCTGCCAGAGGGGCGAGCCGCTCCCCCGCGGGGTGTAGAAGTACCCAAAGTTATCGGCCTCGCTGCGAGACACCACGGTGGTGATCCATCCGCCAGTGTACACGTGCCACTTGCCCTCGGCGGGATCCCCGCGCAACCAGATTGGGGAGGCCTCGCGGGAGGTCTTATAGAGCCGCGTCACGGTGAAGCCCAGCTGCTCGAACAAGGTGGCCACGTAGTCGCCGATCTGGCGGCGCTGGTCCTCCACGCGGATGAGGAAGATCAGCTCCACCGGCTGGCCCTTGTAATACCACTTCCCGTCCTTGAACTCGGCCCCGAGCTTCTGCATCTCCTCGAAGATCACGGCCTTAGCCTTCTCCGGGTTGTGGGCGTACTTGAGCTCCAGGGCCCGGGCCACGTCCGCATAACGAGCGTAGTCCGGGAAGAACGGGCAGATGCAGAAGTACCGAGGCACAGCAGTTAAGCCGCCATAGAACTCGGAGACGATGTAATCCCGGTCGACCAGCCAGTTCACCGCCTCCCGGATGGCTGGATCGGAGAAGGGGTTGAGCCGGCCGTCCTTGAACTCCGGCCCATAGGGGTTGAAGGTGAGTTCGTTGTAGACGCCGGCAAGCCTGGCGTAATTGAGCTCGGAAACAATGATCTTGGCCAAGTCGGGGTCGGCAATATCCCACCAATAGAGGTCGATGGCCCCAGTCCGGAGCATGTCCAGGCCCTTGGCCCGGTCCGGCTCGACCTGGAACACCACCTCATCCACCCAGGCGCCGTTCCGGACTTGGGCCCAGGCGCCCAATCCCAAAATCGCTATAAGCAAGAACGCCCAAAACTTCCGCATGCTCACCCTCCTTTGTTAAAGGATTCCAAACAACTCGATTCCTGGCCGCTCCACCTCCTAACTGATCTTGTAGCCCACCACCTTGGCCACCGCGGCCTTGAGGTCCGTCCCCGCCGGGATCTTCACGCTCACCAAAAGGACGCCCTTTGGGGAAAGGCCATCCCCGGGAAGCGTGATCACCCAGTACATGGGGCCGCCCTCGATGACCGCCGGGCCCGTGCCCTTGAGGGCCAAAGCCCCGGTCACCGTCCCCTCCACGGAGAGGGAGATCCCGAACTTGTTGAGGGAGGTATCGAGGGTGTTGGGGATCACGAGGAGGAGGTAACCAGGGGCCCCGGCCTTGACCTCGTAGCTGACCTCCGCCACCGCGTCGATCTTGGCCAGGCCAGCTACCCCAAGGAAAACTATGGCCGCGAGGGCCACCACCAATTTGGCCCGCATCACCACCTCCTGGCAATTTTTATGATACCAAATCCATGTCCTCCCTGTCAAGACCTTCATTTGTTCCTAAACCGCGGCGAATTTCCCCGTCTCATCCTGATGAAAAGCGCACAAAGCGAGCCTATACTTGAATCAATGCCCAAAAGGCCCGGTTTTGCGCGGTATGTGTGGGTATTGGGAGGGCTGGCCCTGGGGGGCGTGGCCGGTCTCGTCCTTGGGGTCTTGGTGTTCTGGGTCTACCCCGCCTTGCAGAAGGCCCATAGCCCTCTCAAGGAGGTGGAGTGCCCGCCCCTTGTGCTCCACCACCTCAAGGATTCCCCGGTGGCTCAGGAGATCGAGACCCTCAAAGTGGAACTGCGCTCTGATTGGTTGGAAATCCTTGAGGAGCTCGGCCTCTCTTCGAAGGCCATGCCTTCGCCCATCCACCTTTACATTTATTCCTCACCAGCCGAGGTTGGGCTGGGCATCTCCGCAAGAATGGAAGAGGAGAGGACTTTTTTGGCCGTAGGGGATCTGGTGGTGTCGCGGCCGATGCGCGGGGATCTGGCAAGGCTCGCGTGTTCCCTGGCCTTTGGCCGGCCGGGGAACCCCTTATTTCCCCGGGGGTTGGCCTTGTACTTCGCCGATCCCCAGTACCCGTGGGCGGAGGAGGCCGGGAGCTGGGCGGAAGACCTGGCTATCCGGGAGATATGGGCTAGGGCTGACCGCGTCCTCCCCCGGGATCCCTGGGAGGACCTGTTTTTTCAGGTGGACGCCCCTTGGGCTGGGGCCACCATGACCTTGGAAAAAATCCGCACCGTCCTTTCCGCTTTGGGCGAACCGAAATCCGGGGGAGGGAGGATAGGGGAGGTCTTCGCCGCCTCCCTCGCCCAGTGGGTGGTCAAGGAGTTCGGCCGGGCGGGCGTGCAACGCTTTTGGACCGCAACCTCTTGGGAGGGGGCGGCCAGCGGGGTACAGATGGATCCCCAAGCTCTGGCCCAGGATTTCCAAAATTTCCTGCTCAAAAGTTTTGAAGAAAGCCCAAACCACCGATACCTTTTGGCCTTGAAGGAGATTCATTCCGGGCGGCCGACCAAAGCCCTTCACGTTTTGGCGGGCCTCGCCGATCCTCAAGCCCAGCGCGTTCGGGGTCTTGCGTACTTGGCGCTCGGCGAAGTTGAGGAAGCGGTCAAATTTTTAGGGCTTAACGCCCCCGAACTCCTCGCCTTGGCCAGCGCCCCCAGAACAACAAAGGGTTCGGTGATCGTGGTCGGCTCAGGGGAGGAGAAATGGGCTTGGGAAGCTAATGAGGTTTTGGCCCGGGCCGCGGGGATATGGCCAGAAATTCCCGAGCTTATACCCGAACGCCTCGTCTTTTATGTAACCCCGGAAGCGCCGCGTCTCGCCGCGCCTTGGGGGGTGACTTGGGTGAGGGATCCGGCAGAAATCCCGGAACGGGCCGCGCGGTCGGCCCTGGAGGCCCTCTGCCCCTGGGGGCTTCCGCCGTTTAAAACCATCGTGGAGGGGCTCGTCCTTTGGCTAGTCTTTCCGGACCGGGACTTTCGGGCCGAGGCCAAAAAGATCCTCGTCTCGGAACGTTGGGTCTCCCTCACCCAAAACCTGTTCGGTGTTTATCCCCAGGATCTTGCGGAGGCCGAGGCCGGGGCGTTCGTGACTTTCATCCTGGAAAAATTCGGCCCCTCGGGAATGCGGAGCTTTTGGGCCTTCCTTTATGAAGGGGCTAGCGTTTTTCGGGCTACGGAACTGGCGTTTTCCCGCTCCTTTCGCGTTTTCGAGGAAGAGCTAAAAAATTGGCTCAAACAACCCTGAAGGGATCGAACGCGTCCCGCAGGGCGTCGCCCAAGAAGTTGAAGGCCAAGACCGCCACGGTGATGAAAACCCCGGGGATGAGAAGCCAGGGATAGCTCTGGATGGTGGCAGCATTGTTGGCCTTGGAAAGGAGGAGTCCCCAGCTCACCATGGGCTCGGTGATCCCGATCCCCAAGAAGGATAGGCCGCTTTCGCCGATGATGGCCCCGGGAATGCCCAGGGTTACGCTGACGATGATGTAGGAGGCAAGGTTGGGAACGATGTGGCGGAGGATGATCCGCAGATCATTGGCCCCCATGGCCCGGGCGGCCTCGGTGAAATCCATGGAGCGGATGGCCAAAACCACTCCGCGGATGACCCGGGCCCGGCCAGCCCAGCCGATCAGGGCCATGATCCCGGCCAGCCCGAAAAACCGGAGGGTCGGAGAAATCCCTTTGGGCAAAGCCAAGCCCAAGGCCAACCACAAAGGCAGGGTAGGAATGGACATGATGATCTCAAACATCCGCTGAAGCAACATGTCCACACCGCCCCCATAGAAGCCGGAGACCCCGCCGAGAAGCAAGGCGATGGGGAGGGAGATGACCTGAACAAAGGGGCCGATCACCAAAGAAACTCTGGTCCCCATCATGATCCGGGAGAAGAGGTCTCGCCCCATCTCGTCGGTGCCGAAAAGGAAGATCTTCCCATCCCCTTCCACCCCGAACAGATGGATATTGGTGGGGATGATCCCAAAAAGTTTGTAAGGAAACCCGCGGACGAAGAAGCGAATGGGGTATTTTCGCGATCGGTCCTCTTGATACTCCCAGCGCCAAAGCTCGGTGTTCAGTGTGCGGGCAATGCCGTAGACGAAGGGGCGGGTCACCCGGCCGTTCTCGTCAAAAAAGTGGATCTTTGTGGGCGGAGCGTAAGTGGCGTCGCGGAACTGCTGGGTATGCGGATAAGGGCTGAGGAATTCGGCAAAGATGAGCATGAGGAAAAAGATGGCCACGATAACTGCGCCTGCCCGCCCCACTTTGTGGCGCCGGAACCGCCGCCAAGCCAGTTGCCACTGGCTCACACCTTTTTCTTGGTCTTGCCTTTCCTTTTCAGTCATAGCGGATTCTCGGATCTACCCAAGCAAGCATGATGTCGCCCAGAAGGTTTCCCACCTGAAGGAGAAAAGCGAAGAAAAGAAGGCCGGACATGACCACGTACTCATCCTGCCTTTGCAGGGCGTTCCAAAAGGCCCGCTCCACGGTGGGGAGGCCCATGATGATCGCCGCAAAAAACGCTCCAGCAAACAAATCAGGGAGGGACATGCCCAGCATGGTGATGAGGGGGTTGATGGCGTTGCGCACAGCGTGTTTCCAGATCACCACCCGCTCGCGAAGCCCTTTGGCCCGGGCGGTGAGGACGTACTGTTGACCGAGGGTGTCCAAAAGCTGTCCCCGCATGTAGCGGATGAGGCTGGCGGTGCCGGCCAGACCCACCACTATCAAAACTGGGAGGAGATGCCACAAAAAATTGACGAATTTGGCCCAGCTCCAGGGAGCGTCGACGTACTGTAGGTCGAAAAGACCGCCGATGCCCAACCCCCGCTCCCCCACCTTCAACACCGACACCAAAAACCAGAGGACCACCAAGGCAAAAAAGAAGTTGGGGATGGAAACGCCGATGAAGCCGAAGAAGGTCAAGGCATAGTCGGCCACGGAATATTGGCGAACCGCGGAAAAAACACCGATGGGAATGGCAATAATCCAGGTGAAAATTAGAGTGCCAAAGGAGATGAGAAGGGTCCAGCCCAGTCGGCCTTTGAACAGGGCGTCGAACGCGGGCTGCTGGGTCTCCATGGAATAGCCGAAGTCCCCCCGGGTGATGATCCCGATAATCCACTTCCAGTACCGTATGTACGCGGGTTTATCCAAGCCATAACGGGCCTCAAGGCGAGCAATTTCTTCCTTGCTGAACCGGGGGTTGAGCTTGAAGGCCGTGGTGAAATTGCCCGGCATAAGCTGAAGAACAAAAAAGCTGATGATGGAAATGATGAAGAGGACCGGAATCATGTAGAGAACACGGCGCGCGACGTAACTGAGCATGGCAAAAGCAGTATAAAAAAGAAAGGGGGCGGTCTCAAGGACCGCCCCCTTGCCCATCCTCACCCGATCCGGTTACCGACCATGTTCGGGTTCTTCTTCCACAGGACCTCGGCGAAGCCCAGGGCCCCAGCCAGCGGGCTGAACCCCGCGGTGTTCTGGAGGTTCTCGTAGTAAGCGTAGCGGTAGAGCATGTTCACCGTATAGATGAGGAAGAGGTTCTCGGCGGCGAGGATCTGATACTCCTTGTAGTACTCGTAAGCCTCGTTGAAGTCGTAGGTCTTGACGCCGAGGTCAAAAAGCTCATCGATGCGCTTGGCCACCGGGGTGGGATCCTCGCAGTCCGAGTACTTCCAGAAGTGCAACCCACCGCAGGAGCGCTCCACGTTGGCCCCGCCATGGGGCTCGGAGGAGCCGGTGAGGCCCAAAAGACACGCCTCGTATTGTCCGCCGAGGAGCTTGGTCACCAAGGCGTTGAAGTTGATGGGGTTGAAGTTCACCTTGATCCCTACCTTGGCACAGTCAGCCACGAAAATCTGGCAGGTCTGTTCACGAATGGTGTTCCCGGCGTTGGTGTTGAGCTCGAACTCGAAGGTGGTGCCATCGGGGAAGTCCCGCCATCCATCGCCGTTGCGATCGATCAGGCCAATTTGATCAAGGAGTTTGGCCGCGGCCTCGGGATCGTAGTCGTACTTGGGCACATCGGGGTAGTAGAACGGCGAGAGCATGGAGACCGGGCTCCACTGGGGGACCCCCAGCCCAAGGTAGACGTTATTGATGATCGTCTGGCGATCCACCAGATGGGACATGGCCCGGCGGAACTCCACCATCCGGAAGTACTCCCGGAGCTTCTCGTTGGGGCAGTCCTGGTTGAAAGCGATCCAGGTGGTCCCAAAGAGGGGCTTTGTGGGGTCGATCAAGATCTTGATGCCCTTTTGAGCGGCCTCCGCCTTGAGGGTGGCGATGTCCTCGGGCCGCGGCGCATAAACATCGAGCTCACCGTTGCGGAACTTGAGCATGATCGTGTCCAAGGAGAAGGCGATCACGTACTTGACCCCGTCGAGGTAGGGGAGCTTGTTGCCCTGGGGATCGACCTTCCAGTAGTAGGGGTTGCGCTCGATGACCACGAGCTGATCGGGGATGAACTGCTTGAGCTTGAACGGCCCCATCCCCACGATCTCCTCCGGCGGGGTGTCCACGCCCCACACGGAGTTCAGGGCCTCCGGATCGGCGTCGGGGTTATACACGCGGGATAGGTGCTGGAGCTTGTGGGCCGGATAAATAGCACCGCCGATTTCGCGGAGGAAGGGGCGGAAGGGCGCGGCAAGGGTGAAGCGCACCGTGTAGTCATCCACCTTTTCGCAGGTGGGGAGCTTCCCCTCCACGAGGAGGACGTCGCGGTAGTCCGTGCGCACATCCTCGTTGAAGATGACCCCGTTGAAGGTGAAGACCACGTCATCAGCGGTGAACGGTTCCCCATCGGACCACTTAAGGCCCTGGCGGAGGTGGAAGGTGATGGTGAGGCCGTCCTCGGAGATCTCCCAGGACTTGGCCAACGCCGGCTCCACCATGTCCGTGATGGGGTTCACCTCGGTGAGGCCAGCGTGAAGCATGCCCGTGATGTCCGTGGAGGAGGTCTCCTGAGCGATGTGGTGGTTGAAGGTTTTGGGGTTGTCGAGGGAGCCCACCACTAGATAGCCCCCATATTTGCCGACCGTGAAGTCCTTCCACTCGCCCTGGCCCAAGGGAACAACTTTGTATTCCTGGGCGAGGGAAACCCCAAACCAAAGCACCAAGAAAATCCCAAGGATTCCGAACTTTTTCATCCTCAACACCTCCCGATTTACAGGCTACCAGCCCACTTGATGCCCAAAGCCCGGGCGTAGGCCCACCGGTACTCCGTGCTCACGTTCGGCGCCATGAAAAGCGACACAACTTTCTTGTAGAGGCAATCAGCCGTCTCCTCCACAAGAAAGTTCACCAAAGCATAAGCGGCGGCGTATCGGATGTAAGGATTGGCATCGGTCAGGGCTAGCTCCTCCAACTGGGCCCGGGAGAGAGCGGTCTGGGCGGGGAAGAGATAGTAGCCGGCCAAAACCTCTGCCGCGGCCCGGCGATAGCCCGCGGGCAGCGACTCATCCTTACAGATGGCCTCGAGCTTAGCTCGATCGAGTTTGCTCCGTATTTTCTGGAGGTAGGCCTTGCCCGCCGCGTATTGAAGCTCCTCGGAGGCCCCGGTTTTGGCCAACTCCAGGAGGGCGTCGGCTTTATCGGCCACCAAGAGCTCCATCAACGCCGGCACGGCGGCAGCGCGGACCTCAGGGGTCGCGCCCGTGCTCGCCATGGCCATGAGTTCGTCTTTGGTTTTGCCAGCATCCAACAACTTTTGACTCAGGGCCAATGACGCGGCCAACCTCAAGGCCTCCGGGCTCCCGCTCTCGGCAAGCTTTAGAAGCTCCTCCGAACTTTTCGTGGCGGCATAGGTGTTTACGAGGGCGTATGCGGCAGCTAACCGGATCTCCGGGATCACATCCTTTGTAGCCATCCGCTCGAAATCAGCTGGACCAAATTTAGCCCAGGCTGGGGCCGCCAATAAACTAAAAACCAAAAACAAACAAACTTTTTTCATGCGTCCCTCCTTCCCAATTGTCCAAAGCCTTTCCCTTTGCCTCCCTGCCCAGTGAGAAACCTTCGCTCACCACCTCCTTTCTTTTCGCAGTCTACCATGAGGTGGGGTTAGAAGTCAATGCCCTAAGCCAGGGAGTAGCCGCGGAGGAGGGCCTCCCGGTTGACCGCGAGGAGTTTTTCCCGGCCTCGGGCGCCCAACTCCTCCTCCATGGCGGCGATCACCGCCGCGAGCGGCAAAAGGCCAAGGGCCTTAACCGTAGCCCCTAAAGCCACCATGTTCGCGCACCGCGGCTCCCCCAGGTCCTGGGCGATCTCGTTCATGGGGATGAACAAAGTCCGCACATCCCCGCGGCTGGCCCCTTGGGAAATCAGGGAGGAATTGGCCACGATCGTTCCCTTGGGGGCCACCTTGGGGGCGAAACGTTCGAAGGACGGGCCGTTCATGGCCACGAGGATTTGGGGGGAGTCCACGATGGGCGAGCCCACCGGCTCATCGGCGATGACTACGGTGCAGTTAGCTGTTCCCCCGCGCATCTCCGGCCCGTAGCTGGGAAGCCAGGTCACCTCAAACCCCTGGTCCATCCCCGCCCGGGCCAGGACCTTCCCAGCGAGGAGGATCCCCTGCCCGCCAAAACCAGCAAATATCACGCCAATCTCCATCCTCGCCCCCTTACTCCCGCACCTTGAGATCGCCCAAAGGGAAGTATTTGAGGGCTTGCTCGGCCACCCAGCGGCCGGCCTCCGGCGGGGAAAGGCGGAGGTTCGTGGGGCAGGCGGCGACGATCTCCACCAGGGAAAAGCCCTTCCCTTCGATCTGATTTTGAAAGGCCTTGATGATGGCCTTCCTGGCCATCTGTACATGGCGCACATCGAACACGGCCTGGCGGGTGATGTAGGCCGGGCCCTCCAGTTGGGCCAGCATCTCCGACATCCGCAGGGGATAGCCAGTGGTGCGCACGTCCCGGCCCTCGGGGGTGGTGACCGTGCGCATCCCGGGAAGGGTAGTGGGGGCCATTTCCCCCCCGGTCATCCCGTAAATCTGGTTGTTCACGAAGATCACGGTGATGTTCTCCCCGCGGTTTGCGGCATGAACGGTCTCGGCCGTGCCGATGGCCGCCAAATCCCCGTCCCCTTGGTAGGAAAAGACGATGAGATCGGGATTGGCCCGCTTGATCCCCGTGGCCACCGCGCAAGCCCGGCCGTGGGCGGCTTGGACGAAATCGCAACGGAAAAACTCGTAGAGGAAAACGGCGCAGCCCACCGGGGCGATCCCCACCGTGCGCTCCACGATCCCCAGCTCATCGATAGCCTCGGCCAAAAGTCTTGTGATGATCCCGTGGTGGCAACCGGGGCAGTAGGTGAAACGGGCAGCGGAGAGGGATTTTGGCCGGGTGTAAACTGGGGCGAAACCCGCCGGCGCTTTGGCCTCAACTGTGGACATGCTTTTTCACCTCTCTCAGAACCTCATCGGGGGTGGGCACAACCCCCCCAAGCTCCCCGTAGAATGGGGTTTTGGCCCGTCCCTCCACGGCGAGCCGCACATCCTCCCACATCTGGCCCGCGGAAAGCTCCACGGTGAGGAGAACTGGGACGCGCTCCGCCAGTTTCCGCAATGGTTCGGAGGGAAAGGGCCAGAGGCTGATGGGCCGGAAAAGGCCGACCCGCAGGCCTTCCTTGCGGGCCCGCCGCACCACCGTCCGACAAATTCTCCCCATCGTGCCATAGGCCACAAGCACAAGCTCCGCATCCTCCGTCGCGTACTCCTCCCAGCGTACCTCTTTTTCCTCGATCTCCCGATAAGTGTCCCAAAGGGCACGGAGGATCTCGCGGAAGCGGTAAGGATCGAGGTCAAAACTGGAAATAACGTTTGGTGGGCGCCCCTTGGCCCCGCTCACCGCCCAGGGTCTGGGCGGGATTTTTTCAGGGGGGATGGGCTCAGGCAGCTCCACCGGCTCCATCATCTGGCCCAGCATCCCATCGGCGAGGATCATCGCGGGGACTCGATAGCGATCGGAAAGATCGAAGGCGAGCATCACCAATTCCGCGGCCTCCTGGACGGTGGAAGGGGCGAGGACGATGAGGCGGTAGTCCCCATGGCCGCCGCCCTTTGTGGCCTGGAAGTAGTCCCCTTGCGCGGGCGCGATGTTTCCCAAGCCGGGGCCGGCGCGCATGACGTTCACGATCACCGCGGGAAGCCGGGCGCCCGCAAGATACGAGATCCCCTCCATTTTGAGGGAGATGCCCGGGGAGGAAGAGGAGGTCATGGTGCGTACTCCGGCCGCGGCGGCTCCATAGACCATGTTGATGGCGGCCACCTCGCTTTCCGCCTGGAGAAAAACCCCGCCGTGGCGGGGAAGGTGGCGGGCCATGTATTCCACGAGCTCCCCCTGAGGGGTAATGGGGTAACAAAAATAGCAACGGCAACCGGCCCGGATGGCCCCTTCAGCCATGGCCTCATTGCCGCGCATGAGGACCCTCATACCCCCTCCTTCACCTTCGCCTCCCGATAAACCTCGATGGCGGCATCCGGGCACATTTGGGCGCACATGGCACAGCCCGTGCATTTTTCGGGCGCGCTCACCCCGGCCACGTTGTACCCGAAACGGTTGAGCTCCCGGGTGATGGTCAAAACACCGAAAGGGCAAACGCTCACGCATAGGCCGCACCCTTTACAGCGCTCCTTATCGATGACCACAAGACCTTTGGGCATCGGTCACTCCTTTTCCTCCAGCCAAAGGGAAGGGCGGCCGCGGCGGCGCCGGAGCACCCCCTCGGCCTGGGAAAGCCATCGGGCCAATCTCCACTCCACCCGCTCCACCTCCTTTTTCCCTTCCAAAGGGGGCAAGGACCGCGCGGAAAGGCTGTTGCGGAATTCCAATGCCTCCCGGTGAAACCGGGCTTCCTCCAAGTCCGCCTCCGAGACCCGCCGCACCGATACCAAAGGACGGCCGCGGGGATCGTACCCGATGACCTTGACCACCACCTCCGTCCCGACCCCGATTTCCGCGGGGGCCTCGGAGAAAGGCAGGAACCCTTGTTCCTCCCCCTCCAGCTCCAGGATAGCGCCGTTGGGGGCAAGCTCCAAAACCTTGGCCCAAACAAGCTCCCCAATGCGCGGTTTTTCCGGCATCCTTCATTCTCCTAAGGCCATCCTTATTGTAGTTGCCGGCCAAGCATATCCCAGCCCCCCGAGGACGGTTTTGTAAGGCAAAACGAGCTGGCCCGCCCGAAAAGCCTCCTTCACCAAGGGCATGGCCAAAAACAAGTAAGGCAGATCCTCCCCGAGGATTCTTTGTAGTAAAAGGGCATGCTCCCGGGCCTCCTTCGGCGAATGAGACCAGAAAAAAGCCTCGGCCTCCTGGTCGTAAAGGGGGTTGTGGTAGCCTGGGGTATTGAATCCGCCGGGCACGTCTTGGGAGGAATGCCAGAAAAAGTAGAGGTACTCCGGGAAACCCGGGTCCCCCATGGGCCAGCTGAAGAGATAAAGGTCGAAATCGAACCCATCCTCGCCCCAAATCCTCTCAAAGAAAGACTGGATGTTGAGCAAGTTGACGGTGACGGGGATGGCGAGCTCTTTGCAGCAAGCCTCGAGAAACGCGGCCAGGGCCGCCATCAAAGGATTGTGGTCGCCGGCGACCGTAAGAAGCCGAAGCTCTGGACAGAGTTCCCCATTGGGGAGACGGAAGCCAAAAGGAGCTGGAACCTCCTCCCCATCAGGTAAAACCCCGACGACCTTCTCTTGGCCCGTCCCAGAATCCACCGCCTTTGGCTCGGCATCCCAAAGGAAACCTGCCCCTTTCAATAGCTCCACGGCATACTCAATCCTCGCCGCGGCCGACATTTCCTTAGGGAAAGAAAGATCTTTCGCGCTCCAAAAAACGTTCAGTTCGGGCACAGGTCCGTATAAAGGCCAAAGTTCACCAGGGAATTCTCGGCACAAACCCTCCCGGTCGATCAAGACGTTCAAAGCCGCCCGAAGGGCTTTTTCATCCATGGGTTTTCGGCGCAAATTAAAAGTCAAATAGAAAAAATCCAAGCCCGGATTGGTTATAATTTCGATGTCTCTTGTATTTTGCAGGTTTTCGAGCGATCTTTTCCTCAGCTCCGGGGGACAGAGGATGGCAGCGATCTCCCCTCCTTCAAGGGCGGAGAGGGCGGCCGCGGCGCTTGGGAAGTCTTGGTAAATGAACTCAGCGAAATGTGGTCCCTCCACAAGCTCACACACTTTCCCCCCTTCAGCCCCGCCATAGGCCGCGAAGAAGTATCCCAACGAAGGTTTTTCCACCAAAACCCCGCCGCGCTCGTAAAAAGCGATGCTCTCCCCGGAGGCGTAATAAAAGGGATTCCGTGCCAAAACCACGGGGGAACCCGGCTCCCACACCACCGCTTGGTAGCCGCCCAAGACCGGCTCGCCGGCGGAGCTGAGGCCGAAAAGGAATCCCACTGGATCCTCCGTTTGAAGGGCCGCCTGGCATTTCGGCTCCCAGTAATCCCTTTGGACGATGGGGCAGGACAGGACCCCAAAAGCCCATTCCCGAAGACTCGGGACCCGAGAGAAAAGGAACTTCACCGCGTAGGCATCGACTTCTTCCACGGAGGCCAGGGATTCAGGGCAAAACAGGGTCCACTGCCCCCCAAGAAGGGAGGCCAGCCTTCTTCCCCCGACCTCGGTGAGGAGGGCGCGATAAGTGAAAACCACGTCATCCGCGGTGAAGGGGGTACCGTCGGACCAGAGGATCCCCTCCTTGAGCCTCACCCTGGCCGCCCAATACCCGTTTTCCTCGTAAAAAGCGCTGGGGAAATCCGCGGCAAGGCCGGGAAGCCAAGCCCAAGCGGGGGGCAGGGCCCGATATAAAGAGGGATATTGGCTTTCGAGGATCAATTTGTCCCAAACGGTGGCGAAAAGGCCGTATCCGGACCAAATGTTCGTGGCAAGGGACGTCCCCAGGAGCCCAATGGTCACACTTTGAGCCCCTGCGATCACAATAAACGAGGGGATGAGGAAAAAGAACTTGAAAAAGGGCCCCTTTCTAAGCCTTTTGAACCTTGCCGGCCTTGAGGCAGCGGGTACACACGCGCATTCTCCTCCGTACCCCATTTATCACGGCATGAACCCGTTGGAGGTTTGGGGCCCGAACTTTGCGGCTGCGCTTGCCGGAGTGGGAGACGCTCCGGCCGTAATCGGGGCCGCGTCCGCAGATCTCACACACCCTAGCCATGTCCACCCTCCTTGTGTACGTAATGCGGTTCCAATACCAAAAGATTTGCTGGACCTTCGCGAGTATACCGGGCCTTCCCAATTTGCGCCACCATAGCTGGCCGGGGATAGGCAAAGAAGGGAGGGGCGAGGACCATCCCCTCCGCTTGGGATTTGATCTCCTGGGAAAAACGGAGGGCCCCGGAACCGGTGAGGAGCACGCCGGAGTGCTCCCGCACCCGCGCCAGCGCCTCGGGGAAGGTCAACACCACTTCCATACCGGCTCGCTCCCGGTCCACCCAAGCCATATAGACGTATTCCCGCCGATCGTGGATCCACACACAAACCCGGCCGGGCCAAAGCTCCGCAAGGGGCAGCCCCACCGCCTCCGTTTGCCGCACCGCCACGAGGGGTAACCCATGGACCTGGGCCAGGGCCTTGGCCAGACTCAATCCCACGCGAAGCCCGGTGAACGAGCCGGGCCCCACATCCACGGCAACAAGGCAAACTGAATCCCATCCGATTTTGGCCCGCCGAAGGACATCCTGGACGAGCTCGGGGAGGATCTCCCCCCGGCCGGGCCCGACTGGAACAATTATTTCGTGGACCTCCTCGTCATTGACCAGGGCCACGCCGCCCAATGGGCCAGAGCTTTCGATGGCCAAAACGTACACAGAGCCATTATAACCAGGGCGCGATGGGATCAGGAGGAGAAAGGCCGGCCAGGGCTTCCTGGGCCTCTTTTAGATCCTCTTTGATCCTTTGGGCCAAGGCCTCCGCGGAGGGAAAGCGCATATCCGCGCGAAGAAAGCGCAAAAGGTGGACCTCCAAAACCTCGGGCAACGCCGGGGGAGGGGCGGAGAGGAGGTGGACCTCCGCGGAGGGGGGCAAATTTTGGAAGGTCGGGCGCTTCCCCTGGTAAAAAAGGGCGGGAGCATTGCCCCCTGGCCAAAAGGCCCAGGCCACATAAACCCCATCCCGGGGGCGAACCAAAAGGGGATCGATCTCCAAATTGATGGTGGGGAAGCCCAAAGTCCGCGCCAAACCCACCCCTTTTATCCCCCGGCCAAAAAGGCTGGGCGGGCGCCCCAAAAATTCCCAGGCCCTCTCCACCTCTCCCAGGCCCAAAAGCGCGCGGATCTTGCTGGCGCTCACCACCTCCCCCTTCACCTGAAAGGGGGGGACCACATAGACCTCCAGGCCCAATTCCTTCCCGAGCTTTTGCGCTAGCTCCGGATCGCCGGCCCGCTCCCGCCCGAACCGATGGTCCTCCCCCATCACCAACGCCCGGCCCGCAAGCCTCCCCACCACCTCTTTTTGCAAAAACTCTTCCGGAGAGAGATCCCGCACCTTTCCCCAGGCCACAACCTCCACCTCGTGGGCGAAGCGCTGAAGAAGCCGAACCTTGGCGGAAAGGGGCAAAAGGGCGGGTGGCTCCGGAGGAAAGGTGTAGGCCAAAAGCGACCAACCTCTTTCCAAGGCGAGCTTTTGGGCAAAGGAGAGAAGATGTTGGTGGCCCAGGTGCACCCCATCGAACCGCCCCACTGCCACCACGCGCAACACGGCCTAGTCAGCCTTAACTCGGAGGAATTGCCATCCCTCGAGGCGAAGGGAAGCGTAGCCCACCTCCCCGCCATCCGGGGACCAGGAGGGAAAACCGTCCTCCCAAGGATCCTGGGTGAGGGGGAAAAGGGAGCCATCCAAAAGGGAAAGGACCCAGATATCGGGGGCACCGCCGCGGTTGGAGACGAAAGCAATCCATTGCCCATCGGGCGAGACCCGCGGACACCAATTAAAGAAAGCGTCGGAGGTGAGCTGCATGAGATCCAAAGAACGCAAATCGAGGTAGAAAATTTCCCAGCCTAATTCTTCGCCTTGTGGCCAAAGGCCAGAAAAGAGCAGGGCTTGGCCTGTGGGCAAAAATTCCGGGGTGGCCTTGAACCAAGATCCACCTAGAACCACTTTGGCTTCCCCCTTGACAAGATCCAGGACAACGAGGTCGGTCCAATCCTCCACAAAGGCGACCTTCTCCCCGTCCGCGGAGACGGTAGGCCAAGAGATGGAGCGGGTGCTCTGGTAGAGGAGCTCCGGCTCCCTGCCCTCGGGGAAACCCCGCCAAAGGGCGAACCCCCCTTCCACTGGGGAGGGGAAGACAAACCAATTCCCCGGCCCAAACCGCACCCAGTCCGTGTCCATCCCCGGATAAAGGGGCCTGAGCTCGGCAAAGGCCGGGGTTGGGGCGAAATAGATTTGGTTTTTGGCCACCAGGACGAGGGATGTTCCGTCCGAAGACCAATCGAGCCCGGCAAGCTCCAGGATTTGGGCGACACCGAGGAAACCAAAGGCGAACAAAGACACCAAAAGGACGCGCATCATCGGCATTTTAGGGGAAGGAAAAACTGAAGACAAACTGGATCTTTCCCGGGGTTCATGGCTACAATGCTTTGGTCATGGCTTCCCGTTGGCTTGATCCCCGGCCGGAGCTGGCGGAGCCGCAGCTCCGCACCCTGCGCCCCAAAACCCTCGAGGAGTTCGTGGGGCAAGAGAAGGTGAAGGAGAGGCTGCGGGTCTACATCCAAGCGGCCAAAGCCCGGGGAGAGCCCCTGGATCATGTGCTCCTCCTTTCCCCGCCGGGTTTGGGGAAGACCACCTTGGCCCACATCATCGCCAACGAGATGGGGGTGCAGATAAAGGTCTCCTCCGGGCCGGCCTTGGAGCGCCCTGGGGATCTCGCGGCTATCCTCACCCACCTCTCTCCCGGGGACATCCTCTTTGTGGACGAAATCCACCGGCTGCGGCCGCAGGTGGAGGAGATCCTCTATCCGGCCATGGAGGATTGGCGGCTCCCCATCGTCCTGGGAGAGGGTCCCCATGCCCGCTGCCTCGAGCTTTCTTTGTCGCCGTTCACGTTGATCGGGGCCACCACCCGGGAAGGGCTCCTCACCACCCCGTTGCGGGACCGATTTGAAGTGGTTTTTCGCTTGGAGTTTTATCGGCCGGAGGAGCTTGCGGAGATCGTGCGGCGGGCCGCGCCAAGATTGGGGATAGAGATCGAGCCGGAGGCCGCCTGGGAATTGGGAACGAAGGCGCGGGGCACGCCCCGCATCGCCCTGCGCCTACTTCGTCGGGCCCGGGATGTGGCCCAAGTCCAAGGGATGAGCCTCATCACCGCCGCCGTGGCCCGGGAAACCCTGAAGATGCTGGGCATCGACGAGCAGGGCTTGGATGAGCTGGACCGCCGGATCCTCGAGGTGCTGATCGACCGGTTCAACGGGGGGCCGGTGGGGTTGGAGACCCTAAGCGCGGCTTTAGGCGAGGACCCGGAGACCATCTCTGAGCTTTACGAACCCTATTTGATCGCCCTTGGGTTCATCAAAAGGACGCCGCAGGGCCGGATGGCCACGGAAAAGGCCTACGCCCATCTTGGGCGCCCTTTTCCTCGGCTGCTTTAGCGCCGGAAATAGGCCCGCGCCCCGGAGAGGAAGTCGCCCACCACCCCGAGGAACCGCCGCCAATCCAAAATGAGGGCCAAAGTCATCCAGGCCAAGCCGGCATAAGCCGCAATTGGATCCCGAAAGAGGGCGATCACGAAAGGCGTAAAAACCCAAGGGAAGGCCAAGAGCATTGTGACCGATTTGAACTTGAGGAAGTGGCGGTAGCGCAGAGTGTAAAGGGAAAGGAGGACGGCCCCGCAGATGTAGGGGACACCGATCTCCATGGGCACAAGTCCAGTGGCGGTGAGGAAGATGGCGGAAGCGAGGACCATGATCATGTCGATCTGGAAGTCGTGCTCGCCAAGCCAGGTGGGTTCCTTTTCGTAGCGGCGGGCCAGGCGGCCATCCACCATGTCCGTGGTCCACCCCAAAAGGAGGAGCCCGGCCACCGCCCCCAGGGCCTGCGGTCCCACCGGAATGAGGGCAAGGATAGCAAAAGCGATGAGAACACGGCTAGCCGTAAGCCAATCAGGAATTCTCTCGCGCCTTTTCATCGCTTTTATTATAGCCCGCCCAGGCGAAGCCCTTCGTCCAGGGGGGCAAACTCCACCTTGGCCTCGGGGAAAGCCGGGATGTCCAGGCTCAAGCGGAAGCCGCCGGGGTAAACGCTCAGGCCCAGGCGAAGGCAGCCGGAAAACGTTCGGTACAAAGTGCCCTCAAATTGAGCAAAGCTCCTACTGGGAAAGTCGTATTCCCAAGCCAGGGCCCAGCCCCACTCCGCGCTCCAGGCCCCTTGGGCGGAAATGGCCATCCTTTTGGGGAAAAACCCTGGCCAGCCGAGGCGCAACCCACCCGCCATTTCCCAGCCCTCCCCGCTTATCCGCCCCCGCAAAAGGAGATCCTCCCAGGCAGAACCGGAAAAACCCCCGGAGAATTGGAGGAGCCATCCCGCCCCTTGAAGGCCGCCGGTCCATTTGAGCTGGGAAAGGGAAAGGGGGGAGATTTGGAAGGCGAGGGTGGCCGAGAAATTCTGGCCCCTTAAGCTCCAGCGCAGGGGAAGGATCTCCTGGCCAGAAAAATCCCAGCTGAGGGTTAAACTTTGAGTCCAGCCACGCTCGGATACTTGAAGACTAAGCCCCAGTTGATCCTGGGAGGGAGCGGCATCGAAGGTGAAGACCGAGCGGCCAAGGCTCCTTTGCCAGAGATACCAAAGGGAGACCGGGCCGAGGGCGAGGGTGGGCCGGAAGCTCAGGTAAATCCGTTCTGCTTTCGGATATTGATCCAATCCGAAACCGATGGGGATTTGCACGCTCTGCCCAAAAAGCTTGAGGGATCTCCGCCAGCTCCCGGCGAGGCCCGCGCGCCAGCCTTCCACCTCCCCTTCGCGATACCGACCAAAGCCCAGCTTCAAATCGAAATCCCCATCCCAAACCTTCCAAACTCGGGAAAAAGAGATCTCTGGGAGCCGCAAGTAAGAGGTGCGCTCGGTTTCGGCCAGGCCAGCGGTGGCGCTCACCTGCCAGCCCTGGACCCGCCCGGTCAGGGAAAGGAGGAGCCCTGAAGGATCGTAGCTAGCGCGAATGCTCCAGGGCTCCCCAAGGAGGCGCCCCTGAAAACGCACGGAGGCCCTTTCTTTGGAAACGAATAAGCTCCCATCCTCGCCGATCACCCATAAGGCCGGCTCCACCTGCCCCGCCTGGGGATAGAGGGTGAGGAGGAAAGTCCCCACCGTGCCTTGGGCCGGCGTCCAGGGAAAGGACCAGCGCAGGAAAAAGCCCAAGGAGGAGGTCCCGATCTCCGGTAAAAAAGGGATCCCCTCCTCGCCCAAGCGCGCGGCGTATAAAGGAAGCCAAACCACTGGATAGCCGAAGGAGGTGACCCGGAGGTCCCGCGCGAAAAGCCATTTCTCGGGGACGAGGAGGAATTCCCCGGCCTGAACGAGATATGGTGCGCCCTCAGGGCAAGGGCAGGTGGTGAACCTCACGTTTTTCCCAAAAACTTTGACCATTTCCCCTCCCTCGAACTCCACCTCCCCTTCGTCCGCGGAAAAGATAATCTTTTCCTCCTTCTCCGGCCCTTGGAACTTGGCCGCGCCGGAGAACCCCCGAAGCTCGGCCCTGGTGAGAACTCCCCCCGCCGTGAGGTCGGCTTTGATTGATTCCGCTTGCACCGCGGAGTCTTGAGATTGCACGCGGGCTTCCCAGGCCTCAAGGCGCCATATCCCTTCCTCATGCAAAGAAAGGCGATCCGCAAAGAGGGTATATTCTCCGAGGACCACCTGGGCCTGGGTGGCCAGAAAAGTTCTCCCCTCGTCTTCCACCACCAATTCCTCCGCCACAAGTTCTTGAAACGGAGGGGAGGCGAAGCCCACGACGCCAAGGAGGAGGAATAGGACGAGGCCCCGGAAGCGCAAGCGGTCCGCCCCGAGGAAGAGGAGGAGGCCGAGGGCCCCGAAGATCAGGTGGGGAAGCCAACCGCCCAGGGCCGCGGGGAGGAAGCCCCGGCGGGCCAGGGTCCGGGCCCAGAGGAAAAGGGCTTGGGCCCCGGCCGCGAGGAGGAAGCCCACGATCATGCCGGTGGCCCGGCCGCGATGGCCGAGGATCGCCCCAAGGGGCGCGCCAAAGAGCACGAACACGAAGGCCGCCGCCGCCACCGCGAGTTTCCCGTGGTACTCCACAAGGAGATCACGCACATCGATCCCGCTTTTCCGCAAAAGCTCAAGGCGCTCACGCAATTCCCGCGTGGACATCTCGCTTGGGGTACGGCTGCCAAGGAGCGCCTCCTCCACCCCCTCCCCCACGGCCAGGGAAAGCTCCCCAAAGCCTAGGATCTCGGTGAGCTCGCCCTTTGGGCCAAAACGGAGGACCCGCCCATCTTTGAGGAAAAGTTGGCCGGAGGAGAACCTCCCCTCCTTAGCGGTGATCACCGCGGGAAAGGAGCTGCGCGGATAGAGTTGGCCGGAAAGATCGTACACCACCACCCCTTCCGCCTTCTGGCCGGAATAGCGCTCGATGTAGAAAAGTTCTCCTTGCGGGCCGCGGAAAAACACGTTCTCCTGGACCAAAGGGGCTGGCCCCCGGTAGAGGATCGCCAGGAGTTCCCGCCGATAAGAGACCTCGGCATTGGGCACAACGAACTCGGAAAAAGCGAAGGAAAGGGCGCTCACCACAAGCCCAAAGCCCAAAAAAGGCAGGAGGAGGCGCCGTAGAGAATAACCCAGGGCCTGAAAAGCCAAGAGTTCCCGATCCGAAGCGAGCCTGGCCAAAGCGAGGAAGGTGGCCAAAAGGACCCCCGCGGGGGCTGCCAGGGTCAGGATGTTCGGGAGCTTGTAGGAAAGGAGGCGGAGGAGCGTGGCCGCGGAAATCCCCCGGGAAAAAAGGGCATCGGAAAGGGAGAGGATGAGCTCTAGCCCGATGAACACGAGGAAGGCCAAAAGGCTCACGAAAAATGGGGGGAGGATCTCCCGGAATATGTACCTATCCACACTGAGCCGCACGAAGGGGATCATACCCAAAAGGCTTGTGGGGGAAAACGAAACGGACTAGGATCGAGGTGATGCGCGCCTGTGTCCTCACCTGGGGCTGCCAGTTGAACCATCACAAAAGCGAGGAGATCGCCGGGGTTCTGGCCGCGGCCGGATACACCATCGTCGAGCGCCCAGAGGAAGCGGATGTGATCATCCTCAATACCTGCATGGTGCGGCAAAGGAGCGAGGAGAAGGTGATGAGCAGGGTGGGCGAGCTTTCTCGGCTCAAGCGGACCCGGCCGGTCCTCATCGGCGTAGGCGGATGCATGCCTCAAGGCCGCGGAGAAAAGATCTTCTCCCTTTGCCCTGCTGCGGATTTCGCCTTCGGCACCACCGGCCTTCGCCGCCTGCCCGAGCTCATCGCTCAAGCCCAAAAGGGCGAGCGCGCGGCCTTCTTGCCCGAGCCCCTTGAACTAGAGCGCCTGCCCGCCCTCCGAAAAAGCCCATTTCAGGCGTACGTGACCATCGCCGAAGGGTGTTCCCATTCCTGTGCCTACTGCGTGATCCCCAAAGTCCGGGGGCCTTTGCGCTCCCGGCCCATGCCGGAAGTCCTCGCCGAGGTGCGGGAGCTCGCGGAAAAGGGGTATATGGAGGTCACCCTCCTTGGGCAGAACGTCGATGCTTATGGGTGGGATTTGCGGGATGGCACGAATTTTGCGCGGCTCCTTCGGGAGATCGGGGAAATACCCATCCCGAGGGTCCGGTTCACCAGCTCCCATCCTGCTTACATGACCGAGGAGGTCATCGCCGCCATGGCCGAAGGGCGGAACATCTGCGAGCATGTGCATTTGGCGGTGCAGTCGGGAAGCGACAAAATTCTTCGCGCCATGCGCCGAGGATACACGAGGGACCAATTCCTTTCCCTTGTGGAACGGATCAGGCAGGCCATCCCCAAGGTGAACATCACCACCGATGTGATCGTGGGTTTCCCTGGCGAGGAAGAGGAGGACTTCGCCGCCACCCTCTCCCTTATCAAGGAGGTCCGTTTCGGCACGGTATATGTGGCAGCCTATTCCCCCCGTCCCGGGACCCCGGCGGAGCCCTTGGGGGACCCCATTCCCCAGGCGGAGAAGGCCCGCCGTCTCCAAGAGGTTTTGAGCTTGACCAGGGAGATCGCGCTAGAATTGCATAAAGAACGCTTAGGGCAGACCGTGGAGATCCTAGTGGAGGAACATATCCCCGAGAAAGGGATGGTGATGGGGAAGACCCGGGATTTCAGGACCGTTTTGGCTCAAGGTGGGCCGGAGTTGGTGGGGAAGCTTGTGGAGGTGGAAATCGTTGGGGCCACTCCTGCGGCCCTCCTCGCGGGGGTGAAGGAGCCGGTAAGGTGATCCTCACCGTCACCCCGAACCCCGCTTTGGACAAATTTTATTGGGTTGCGGAGCTCCCCAAGACCCTCGGCCCTGTGGAGGAGGGGATCGTCGTCCGCGCCGAGAAATCCTTGACCTCGGCGGGGGGGAAGGGTTTGAACGTCTCGATGTTCCTCGCCGCCCATGGGGTGGAGACGGTGGCCATGGGTTTCCTCGCTGGCCATACGGGCCAAATAATCCTGCGCGACCTCCTTTCGCGGGGGGTCAGCGCCAATTTCGTTTGGATTGAGGGGGAAAACCGGACCAACGTGGCCCTGATCCTGCGGGGCCAGGAGTACCACCCCATCCACATCCACGAGGAGGGCCCTTCCATCCCCAAGGAGGCAGTGGGGATCTTCCTCCGCAAATACGAGGCGATGCTGCGAAAGGCCAATTTTGTTGTCCTAGCCGGCATTTTGGCCCCAGGCCTTAGCCCCGACTTCTACCGGGAACTGGCCCGCCGGGCCAGGGAAAAGGGGGTGAAGGTGGTGGTGCATGCCGGCGGAGAGGCGCTTCTGCACACCTTCAGGGAGCGCCCATTTTTGGTGAAACCCGACGTGAGAGAAGCGCCCCGCTTGGGGGACCTTTCGGTGCGTACAAAAGAGGAGATCATCGCGGCTGGAAAACAAGCCATCCAAGAGGGGGTGGAACTTTGCCTCATCTCCCATCACCTCACCGGCGACATCCTCATCTCCGCCGACGGGGTTTGGGAATTCGAGACCAGCGTTCCCCTCAGCACTTTTCGGAACCTAGTGGGTGCGGACGACGCTTTGGTGGGGGGGATCCTGCTCGGGCTCACCCGGGGGATGGATTTGATCGAAAGCGTGCGTTATGGGATGGCGGCAGCCGTGGCCTCCGCAGAAGTGGAGGAAAAGCTTTGCCTTGACCAAGGGAAGATCGCCAAGGAAATGGAGCATGTAGAGGTCCGCTATCTAGGGGCAAAATGAAGGTTCGGGACTTCGTGCGCCGGGATTTGAGCGCGGTGGAGCGAGATACGCCGGTGATCCAGGTCATAAAGCTTTTGGACAACTCCGGCCTCTCCTCCCTCCCCGTGGTGGATGAGGAGGGAAAGGTGGTGGGGGTCATTTCCGAGCGGGACCTGATCAGGGCCCTCATCCCAGCATATGTGGACATGCTCCATTCCGCCTCTTTCCTCCCCAGCCTCGATCGCCTGGCCAAAAAGCTCCGGGAGATCGGAAATCATCCGGTGGAGAGGTACATGACGAAGGAAGTGGTGGTGGCCCATCTCGATGATACCGATCTTCATGTGGCTGACCTCATGCTGCGCAAGGGTCTAAAACAGCTTCCCGTGGTGGACGAAAAGGGGCATCTTATAGGCCTGGTCAGGCGGATCGACCTCCTTTCTCGCCTGTAGTGGAGTTCCTCGTTTTTGTGGAAGGCGCGGGCCAAAGGGTGGGGGTGCTCTTTTCCGAAAAAGGTCCGCGAAAAAGGCTTGGCCCGGCGGAGCCTTGGCCAACGGTGCCCCGGGCAACCTGGGAAACCAGGGAAAAGGGGATCCTCAGCCTTGCCCTCCTTTTTCGGGCGGTCTGGCCAGATATCCCCGACCTCAAGGCCCTCGGGAAAAAGCTCGGCTTGGCCTTGGACGATGGGGATCCTTGGGTCCGGGCCGGGGCCTTGGGGATGGCCCTTCTTTTGGCCTTGGAGGAGGTGCGGTCCTGGCCCAGGGCAGCGCGGGCGGAGCTCCGCCGAATTTTGCCGGAGGGCTGGGCTCTCCCCTCACCAAGTCCGCTGCCAAGGCCGCGCCCGCCCGCCGATCTGGAGGAAGCTTTTCAACGCCTGTGGAAGAAAGGGCTCTCCTCCCGGAAGGCCCAGCTGGAGTACGCCGCCCAGGTTGCGGAGACTTTGGAGCGCGGCGGGATCGCCCTCCTTGAGGCCGGCCCCGGCACGGGAAAAACCTTCGGGTATTTGATCCCCCTCCTTCTGGCCCTGCGCAAAGGGGGCCGGGCCGTGGTGGCCACCCGCACCCGGACTTTGCAGGACCAGCTTTGGAAAAAGGACCTACCCTGGCTTGAGGAAAACCTCGGGCTCTGGGTGGAACGGGCCCTCCTCAAGGGCCGCGAGAACTACATCTGCCTCCGCCGCCTCCTTGAGCTGGAACAGCGCCTGGTGCCCGAGGAGGTCCTTCTGCCCTTGCGGGTTTTTGCCGCCAGAAATGGAGACCTGGACGAGCTTTCTTTCGCTGAATGGCTCAGGGAGGAGCTGCGCGACCGCCCCTGGCGGTGTCCGGGACAGAGGTGCCCTTTCCGCGGGGAATGCCCATCCCGGCAGGCCCGCGATGCCGCCCTGGCCGCGAATCTGGTGGTCGTAAACCACGCCCTTTTGGGCGCGGATCTGGCCGCGGAAAACGCCCTCTTGGGCGAATACGACTACCTCGTTTTGGACGAGGCCCACGCCCTCCCCAACGCCCTCCGGGAAGCCCTCGGAACGGTGCTCATCCCGGGGGACCTGTCCCTGCTCCTCGGGGAGCTTTCCCAAGCGGCCGGAAAGGGAGCCCAAAAAGCTTTGGAGGAGGCGAACGTCCGCCAGCGGGAGTTTTGGGAGGGGGTACGCACTCTGCTCCCGTCCGGCCGAGGTCGTCTGAAACCCGAGCACGCCTCTTTCCTCCTGGGGGGCGCCGGGCCTCTGCTCATTGCCCTGGCGGAGCTCGTCCGGGCCCTTAAAGCCGAGGGAGCGGAGCCGGAGATCTTGGCGAGCGTTGAGGCCCACAAGGAGGAGCTTGAACGCGTGCTCAGGCCTGGGCCGGGCGCATGGGTACAGTGGTTTTCCCGGGAGGAAGAGGTTTTGTTGGGCCTCACCCCTTTGGATCTCGCGGATATCCTGAGCCAAAGGCTTTGGCCGAGGGTAAGGGCGGCGCTCCTCACCTCCGCCACCCTCTCCGTGGCCGGAAGCCCCCGGTTCCTCCTCGAGAGGCTGGGCTTACCGGAGGATGTCCCGTTCCGCTCCTGGCCCTCGCCCTTTCCCCACGAGCGGGTGCGGATCGCCATCCTCGCCGATCTTCCCGAGCCCGACGCCCCGGAATACCCGAGAGCTCTGGCCTTGGTTCTCAACCGCGTGGTGGAAGTAGTTCCCGTGAAGGTCATGGTCCTCTTCACGGCCAAGCGCGCCCTGGCCTCCGTCCGTTCCCATCTCGCGAACGTTCCCCATCTCGCCCAAGGCTTCGATGGCGAGCGGGATCAGCTTTTGCAGAAATTCAAAAATATGCCCCCGCCCGCGATCCTTTTGGGATTGGAAAGCTTTTGGGAAGGGGTGGATCTCCCCGGAAAGGATTTGGAGATCCTGGTGGTGGCGAGGCTCCCCTTTCCCCATCCTGCGGAGCCGATCCTCGAGGCCGAGGCCGAGAGGTTGCGGGCCCAGGGCCGCAATGACTTCCGCGAGCTTTCCCTGCCCTTGGCCGTCCTGAAGCTTAGGCAGGGCCTGGGGAGGCTCGTCCGCACTCCGGATGATCGGGGTGTGATCCTGATCGCCGACCCCCGGCTCGCCTCCCGCTCGTACCGTTCGGCCTTCCTCTCTTCTTTGCCCGGGGCGCCCAGGATCATCCAGGGACTTGAGGAGCTGGAAGTTGTTTTGTGCGAGGTCTTCCGGTAATCTTCGGGCCGCGATGGCCTTGATTCGCGCCAGCCAGTATTTTCTGCCCACCTGGAAAGAGGACCCCGCGGAGGCGGAGCTCCCCAGCCACAAGCTCATGCTTCGGGCGGGGATGATCCGGAAGCTCGCCGCCGGGATCTACACTTACCTTCCCCTGGCCCGCCGGGTCCTCCACAAGATCGAAAGGATCATCCGTGAGGAGATGGAGGCCATCGGCGGGATGGAGATCACCATGCCCATGATCCACCCCGCCGAGCTCTGGGCGGAGACCGGCCGGCTCCAGGATTTCGGCCCAATCCTCGGGCGTTTTCGCGATCGGGCCGGGAGGGAAATGGTCCTCGGTCCCACCCATGAGGAGGTCATCACCGATTTGGCCCGCCGGGAGATCCGCTCCTGGCGCCAGCTCCCCTTGGTTTTCTATCAGATCCAGACGAAATTCCGGGACGAGCCGCGGCCAAGAGGGGGGTTGGTGCGGGCCCGGGAATTCACCATGAAGGACGCCTACAGTTTCCACGAATCCAAAGAGGACCTGGACCGCTTTTATCGGGAGATCTACCAAGCTTACCTCAACATCTTCCGGCGCTGCGGCCTCTCCGTGGTCCCGGTGGAGGCCGACCCGGGCCTCATGGGCGGCTCAGAATCCCACGAGTTCATGCTCCCCAGCCCCTATGGGGAGGACTCCTTTATCCACTGCGAAAACGGCGATTACGCCGCGAACTTGGAGGGCGCGGTAAGCCTGAAGGACGAGGATCCCCCCGAGCCCCTCCTCCCGTTGGAGGAGGTGGCCACCCCCGGTTGCTACACCATTGAGGCCGTGGCCGCTTTCCTCGGCGTTCCCACCCGAAAGACGGCGAAAGCCGTGTTCTATAAGACCCCGAAAGGATTGGCGTTCGTGGTGATCCGCGGGGATTTGGAGGTGAACGAGGCCAAGCTGGCTAGGGCCTTGGGCACAACGGAGCTGCGGCCGGCCACGGAGGAGGAGATCGCCGCGATTGGGGCTGTGCCCGGCTACGCCTCCCCCATCGGGATCCGGCGAAACGGGGTGAGGGTGGTGGTGGACGATTCCATCCCTAAGGCTCGAAACCTCGTGGCCGGGGCAAACCGGGAAGGGTTCCACCTGCGGAACGTGAATTTCCCCAGGGATTTCCAAGCGGACCTCGTGGCCGACGTGGCCATGGCCAGGGATGGAGATCGTTGCCCCCGCTGTGGGGGGAAGCTCCGGGTCCAGCGGGCCATCGAGCTTGGCCACATCTTCAAGCTCGGCACGAAGTACTCCGAGGCCATGGGCGCCAACTTCCTCGACCGCGCGGGGAAATCCCGGCCCCTCATCATGGGCTGTTATGGGATCGGGGTGGGAAGGCTTTTGGCCGCGGTGATCGAGGCCCACCACGACGAGGCCGGGATCATTTGGCCCGAAAACCTCGCGCCTTTCGAGACGGTCGTGAGCGTCTTGGATCCCAGGGAGCCCTCCCTCCTCAACTTGGGCGAGGAGTTGGCCTTTGCCCTGGCTCGGGCGGGGTTAGAGGTCCTCCTCGATGACCGGGATCAGAGCGCGGGGGAGAAATTCCACGATGCCAAGCTTTGGGGTATCCCGGTTTTGGTGGTGGTGGGGCCGCGGGCGGCAAGACAAAACCAGGTGGAGTTGGAACGCCGAAGGGATGGGGTAAAGGTTGCCGCGCCCGCCCAACCTGAGGCCGTAGTGGAAAAGGCTTTGGAGCTTTTGCGGGCCGGCGCTTGACCCGTAAAGCCCACAGTGCTATATTGTTGCCGAACACCTGGGTCTTCGGCCAATGAAGATCTCCGCCATTATCCCAGCATATAACGAGGCTCAACGCATCAGTGCCGTCTTGGAGCCACTTTTAGCCGCGCCCTCTGTGGCCGAGGTGATCGTGGTGGACGACGGCTCCACCGATGGCACGGGCGAGGTAGCCCAGCGCTACGGGGTCAAGGTGGTGCGGCTTGAGGAGAACCAGGGCAAGGGGGCGGCAATGGCCGCGGGAGTGCGCGAGGCCACCGGTGATACCCTCCTTTTTTTGGATGCGGACCTAACCGGGCTTACGGCCAAACACGTGGAGGATTTGGTTCAGGCCTATAAGGCCGGCGATGCGGAGATGGTCATCGCCGTTTTCCGCAAAGGGCGAGCGGCCACGGATTTCTCCCAACGGATAGTGCCCTTCCTCTCCGGTCAAAGGATCATGCCCAAAAGCCTTTGGGAAAGGGCTGAGGAGTTGAGGAAAGCCAGCGATTTCGGGGTCGAGACGGCTTTGACCAAACTGGCCTTCAAGGAGGGTTGGCGGCAAAAGACCGTGGTTTGGGAGGGCGTGAGCCACGTGCGCAAGGAGGAGAAGCGCGGTTTTTGGCCGGGTTTTTGGGATCGCCTGAAGATGTACGCCCATATCGTGCGCTCCCTTTTTCGGCGGATATAAGCCCCTGGCGAGGTGATGGAATATGGAGATCAGCGAGGTCCGAGCCCTCGGGCACGAAAAGATTTACGAGCTCGCGGAGAAGCTGGGGATCGATGGGACGAGCGAGTTCTCCCCAGCAGAACTGGAGATGGCGGTGCTGCGGGCCCTGGCCGACCGCCAAGAGCTCACCGTCACCGGCGTTTTGGAGATCATGCCCGACGGCTACGGATTCCTCAGGGACAAATCCTGCCTCCCCAGCCGCTACGACGTCTACGTCTCTCCCTCCCAGATCCGGAAATTCGCGTTGAAGGACGGGGACATTGTGAAGGGGCCGGTCCGGCCGCCCCGGGAAGGCGAGCGGTATTTTGCCCTCCTCCGCGTGGAGGAGGTGGATGGTCTCGATCCGGAGGTGGTGAAAAAGCGGAAGGATTTCTCCCAGCTCACCCCCCTCCACCCCGACCAGCAGTACATCCTCGAGCACGATCCGGAGGAGCTTTCCACCCGGATGATCGATCTTTTCGCTCCCATCGGGAAGGGCCAGCGCGGCCTCATCGTCTCCCCGCCCAAAGCGGGAAAGACCACCCTCCTTAAGCACATCGCCCAGGGCCTTGAGGCCAACTATCCGGACATAAAACTCCTAATCCTTCTCGTGGATGAGCGACCTGAGGAGGTCACGGATTTCCGCCGTTCGGTGAAGCGGGCGGAGGTCATCGCCGCCACCTTCGACATGGAGCCCCAGCACCACACGAAGCTTGCGGAGCTCGTCACCGCCGAGGCCAAAAGGCTTGTGGAGGTGGGCTATGATGTGGTGATCCTCATGGATTCCCTTACGCGCCTGGCCCGGGCCTACAACCTCTCCATCACCCCTTCCGGGAAGCTCCTCTCCGGAGGCATCGATCCCACCGCCCTCTATAAACCCAAGGAGTTCTTCGGCGCGGCCCGGAACATCGAGGAAGGGGGATCCTTAACGATCATCGCCACCGCCCTCATCGACACCGGCTCCCGTTTGGACCAAGTGGTGTTCGAGGAGTTCAAAGGCACGGGAAACATGGAGCTCGTCCTCAACCGGGATCTTGCCAACCGCCGAATCTTTCCGGCCATCGATCTCATCCAGTCCGGCACGAGAAAGGAGGAACTCCTCCTTGAGCCAGATGTCCTTCGGCGGGTGTGGATCCTGCGTAAGCTCATCTCCGAGATGCCGGACCCAGGGGTAGCCCTGGAGTTCATCAAACAGCGGATGGAACGGACGAAAACCAATAAACAGTTCCTGGAGCTGATGAACAGTGAATAACTTGTGGGTTATCGCCGTCCTGGCTTTGTGCTTGCCGCTGATCTTATTTTCCGCAAGCCTCCCGCCCGAGCTCGGCGGCCCTCCCCAAGCCCTGAACCCCCTGCAAGCGTCCATCGCTATCTATGAAGTCCGCACCGGCGACACCTTGAGCGCCATCGCCTCCCGCTACGGCATCCCCGTCTCCTGGCTCGTGGCCTCCAACAACCTCTCCTCCACCACCATCTACCCCGGCCAAAAGCTCCTCATCCCCAAGGACGGGGTTTTGCACACGGTGAAGGCCGGGGAGACGCTGAGCAAAATCGCTGCTTTCTACGGGGTAGCGGAGTACGACCTTCGCCAGGCCAACGGCCTCCTTATGGGCGAACCGGCTGTGGGGACCAGGCTATATATCCCCCAACCGAAGACGGTACCGCTCAGTTCTTCCACGGCCGCCCAGGGGTTCCTCTGGCCCGTGCGGGGAACGATCTCCTCCCCCTTCGGCCCGCGAATTCACCCCGTCTACGGAATCCCCTCCTTCCACACAGGCATCGACATCGCCGTCCCCGAGGGCACACCGGTGCGGGCCGCCGCCAGCGGCACCGTCACCTTCTCCGGCTGGCAGGAAGGCTTCGGGCTCCTTGTGGTCATCGATCACGCAAATGGCTATGAAAGTTACTATGGCCACCTCTCAAAACTCTTGGTAACCGCTGGGCAAAGCGTCTCCGCCGGCGAAGTCATCGCCCTTTCCGGGAACACCGGCCTTTCCACCGGACCGCATTTGCACTTCGAGGTCCGCTATTTGGGCACCCCTGTGGATCCCCGGCCCCTCCTCCCGTGATCCGCGTTGCTGGCGGGGAAAGGCTTCAGGGCGAGGTCCAGATCTCCGGGGCGAAGAACGCGGCCTTGCCCGCCATAATCGCCACCCTCCTCACTTCCGAACCCGTGATCCTCCATAACGTGCCCCATCTTGCCGATGTGGACACGGCTTTGGAACTCATCCGTGCTCTGGGGAAGGAGGTCTTCTGGCACGGGGATGCGCTGGAAATAAGGGGCGGGGAGGAGCTCCGCTGGGAGGCCCCGGGCGAATTGGTGCAAAAGATGCGGGCTTCGTTCTTGGCCCTTGGTCCCCTTTTGGCCAGGGCCAAGAAGGCGAGGGTGCCCCTCCCGGGCGGCTGCGCCCTGGGACCGCGGCCGGTGGATTTCCACCTGTATGGCCTAGCGAAACTTGGGGCCACCATCGATTTCGCCGATGGGGCGGTCCTCGCCCGGGCCGGGGGCCTGCGGGGAGCCCAGGTCTACCTGGACTTCCCTTCCGTTGGGGCCACGGAACAACTCCTTTTGGCCGGGGCCCTGGCGGAAGGGGAAACGGTGGTGGTGAACCCCGCCCGGGAGCCGGAGGTGGCGGATCTCGCCGCGCTCCTTTGCCGAATGGGAGCGGAAGTTCGTTGGGATACGGACCGGGTGACGATCCGGGGCCAACGGGCATTGGGGGGAGCTGAGCACACCCTCATCCCCGATCGCATCGAGGCCGGCACTTACCTTTTGGCCGGGGCCATCACCCGGGGGAAAGTGCGCGCCAAAGGGGTCGCACCCCGGCACCTCGCCTCCTTATTGGACAGGCTCGCCCTTACCGGATGCGAAATGGAGGTAGGGGAAGACTGGGTGGAGGTTCTCGGCCCGAGCCGGCCGAAACCCGTGGATTTTCGAACTTGGCCATATCCGGGCTTCCCCACGGATCTCCAGCCGCCCATGGTGGCCCTCCTGACCCTGGCCGAGGGGCGGTCCACCGTCACCGAGACCGTTTATGCCGCCCGCTTTGGCCACGTGGAGCCCCTCCTCCAGATGGGCGCTAAGATACAGGTGAGCGGTAGCGTGCAGGTGGTGGAGGGGGTGGAGCGCCTGCGGCCGGCCACCGTGGAGGCCACGGACATCCGCGCGGGAGCAGCCTTGGTTTTGGCGGCCCTCGCCGCGGAGGGGATAAGTCAAATCCGCGGCGAACACCACCTGCGCCGGGGATACGAAAATATGCCTTCGAAGCTCCAGAACCTGGGAGCCCGGATATGGGAGGAAGAGGGCTAAGACGCCTCGTCATCGAGGATTACCTGGGGAAACGGGCCAGGATCTACGGGGGCGAAAGGGCCATCCTCGTCGAGGTCGTGCCACCGGGCCTCGACCCCGCCGGCAGGCTCTCCGAACTCTCCGCATTGGCCAAGACCGCGGGGGTGGTGGTTGTGGGGACCACCGTGCAGCGGCGGGAGCGGCCGGATCCAGCCACCTACATCGGAAAGGGCAAGGTCCTGGAAGTTTCTGAGCTAGCGAAGAACTTGGCCGCGGACACCTTGATCTTCGGGGTGGAGCTCACACCGGCCCAGGCCAGGAACCTCGAGGAATTCACGGGCCTCAAAATCATCGATCGCTCGCAGCTAATTTTGGACATCTTCGCCCTCCATGCCGGCACGAAGGAGGCGGCCTTGGCCGTGGAGCTCGCTCAGCTTCGGTACCTCCTCCCCCGGCTGCGCGGCTGGGGGAAAGCCCTTTCGGACACGGGTGGAATTGTGGGGACCATGGGTCCGGGTGAGACGCGCCTGGAGCAGAGCCGGCGGGCCATCCGCCGCCGCATCCAGGCCCTGGAACGGGAGTTGAAAGAGGCGGAGCAAGCCCGGGAGATCCGAAGGTCTCGGCGCCGCCGCCTTGGCCCCCCGGAAATCGCCATTTTGGGCTACACGAACTCCGGCAAATCCACCCTCTTCAACGCCCTCACCCGCGGGGACGCCTTCGTGGCCGATCAGCTCTTCGCCACCCTGGATACCAAAGTCCGCCGGGCCCTCCTTCCCGATGGCCGCGCGGCCCTCTTGACCGATACAGTGGGGTTCATCCGAGACCTCCCGCCCCAACTCATCCCCGCCTTCCACGCCACCCTGGAAGCGGCCCGCGAAGCGAGCCTCCTTTTGTTCGTGATCGATGCTTCTTCACCAGCGGCGCTGGAGCACTTGGCGGTGGTGCGGCGCGTGGTGTTCCAGGAGGTGTTGAAACCCGAGGATCCAAGGCCCCCGGCCATCTATGTCCTGAACAAGATGGACCTCCTCGTCACCCCTGAGGATTGGGCCCGCGCCGAAAGCCTCCTCGACCAAGTCCAGCCGGGGATCCTCGTCTCCGCCAAAACCGGGGAGAACTTGAGGGAGCTCCGCCACCTCATCGCTGAGCTTCTTCCACGGAAGCCCACGGAAACCGCCCTAGCCCAGTATCATTGACCGGGAGGTGATGGGGATGCGCTGGTGGCGCTATGGTGCCTTCGGTTTTGGCTTCCCCCCGTTTTTCTTCTTCCGTTTCGGCCCCGGCCGCTTTGGGTGGTGGAGCCGGGAAGAATATCGGCGCTTCCTTAAAGACTACCTCGAGGAGCTCGAGCGCTACAAAAAGGACCTGGAGGAGGAAATCGCCGCGGTGAGGCGGGAGCTCGAGGAGCTTGGGGAAGGTTAAGATGCCCAAAGGGGTGATGTCATGAGTGTTCTTTGGCTTTTGGGGCTTGTGGGCTCTTTGGCCTTCGGGCAAACCCAGGTGGTGCTCTATTCCTCGGGTTTGGCTTTGGTTGAGGAGGTCCGGACCCTCCCCGTTTTGGAGGAAGGAACCCTGGAACTCTCAGGTTTCCCCGCGGGCATCCTTTGGGAAACTTTTTCCGTGGCGGGGCTGGAAATCCTCGGCCTTCAGCCCCTGTCTTTTGCGAAGTGGAGCCTAGCGGAGCTCCTGGGGAAGGAAGTGACCGTCCAAACCCAAGCTGGGGCTTTTCGGGGAATACTTAGGGAGCTTTCTAGCGACGGGCTCGTTTTGGAAACCGCGGAGGGTTTGGTGGTGATCCGCGATTACCTTTGGCTCCGCGGGCCGGCCTATCAACCCCTTCCCAAAACCCAAGCCCTCCTCCGTTACCGCGCCGCGGAGCCCGGGAAAAAAACCCTGCGGTTCCGGTACCTCACCTCCGGCCTCGGCTGGAAGATCACGTATGACGCGGATTTTTCGGGAAACAGTTTGAGGATCCTGGGGAAGGCCCTGGTCCAAAACGCCACAGGGGTGGAATTCCCCAAGGCCGCGGTGACCTTGGTGGCCGGGGAAATACGGAGGCCCGAGGGAACCCTAACCCTCCGGGCCCTCGCCGCCCAACCCGAAGCCCAACCTTTCGCGGCCTTCGAATACTACCGGTACGACCTCCCCGGGACCTGGGACCTCCCCAAAGGGGATGTGGTCATCCCCTTGGTCCAGGCCGAGCTTCCCGCGCGGAAGTTCTATCGGTTCAGCGGGGGGCCCGTGGAGGTCAGAATTCAGTTCAATACAGGTGAAGCGATCCTCCCCGGAGGGGAGATCCGCCTTTATGCGGACGGCATCTTCGTGGGCGCCGATACCATCCCTTACCTCCCGAAGGGGCGGGACGCGGAGCTCTTTTTAGGGGCAGCCTTCGATGTTCAAGGCCGGCGCACCCAAATCAAGCGGGAACGCATCGGGGAAGATCTCTTCCGCGAAACTTGGCGGATAACCCTGAACTCCGCGAAAAGTGAAGGGGTGGAGGTCGAGGTCATCGAGACCCTCTCCGGATATTGGCGGATTTTGAACTCCTCCTTGCCCTATGAGGTCCTCGATGCTCAGCGGGTAAAATTTGCGGTCCCCGTGCCAGCGGAGGGGGAGGCCTCCCTGGAATACACGGTGGAATGGCACTACTAAGATGGCAGAGCTTGAGGAGGAGTGGGCCCGGCTGAGGGAGAGCTATTGCCGGGCCTTGGAGAAGGCTTTTGAGCGCGTCCCCGTGCGCAACGGGGTTGTCTCCGTGCAAGACCTTTGGCTGGAGACGGCGATCCCCGTGGACCTCATTGTGGAGCTTTTGGAAAGCGACGGGGTGAAGATCCCACCCCATATAGAACGGGTGGATTTCGGAAGATCCCGGCGAAAGGATAGAAAGTGAGCGAGGAAATCCGGTTCGGCACCGATGGCTGGCGGGGGGTGATCGCCCGGGACTTCACGTTCGCCAACGTGGCCCGGGTCGGTTTTGCCTTGGCCTCGTTCCTCCAAGACCAAAAGCGGAAAGAGCTCGAGGTTTACCAGGAGTGGGGGGTGGCGCTTCGCCCGGCGGAGGCCGGGGTTTTGGTGGGCTACGATACTCGTTTTCTCTCCCGGGATTTCGCCGCGGAATTGGCTCGGGCCCTGCTCACAAGGGGGGTCCCCGCTTGGATCACCCCCGAGCCCGTGCCCACCCCAGCCCTCTCCCTTTTCGTGCGGGAGGAAAACCTCGCGGGCGGGGTGATGATCACCGCCTCCCACAACCCCCCGGAATACAACGGGGTGAAATTCAAGCCGGAATACGGCGGCTCGGCTACCGAAGAGATCACAAAAGAGATCGAGGCCCGCCTTCCTCCCGCGCCCCCTCTTCTTGAGGAGAAAGAGGTGCCGACCAGGGCCATCCGCGAAAGCTATCTGGAGAAGGCGCGGAAGGCCGTGGATTTGAACCTCCTTCGCCGGGCCCCCCTTTTCCCCGTGGTGGATGCCATGTACGGCTCAGCCCAAGGCTATCTTGCCACGATCCTGCGGGAGCTGCGCATCCCCCATGTGGCCATCCGTTCCGGAAGGGACCCGCTTTTTGGGGGGAAGAAGCCGGAGCCGATCGCGGAGAACATGGGGCCTTTGCGGGCGGTGATCCGGGGGCTGCGCGGCCGGGTGCGGGGGAGGATCATCGTGGGCCTCGTCACCGATGGGGACGGCGATCGCGCCGCCGGCATGGACGAGGAGGGGGATTTCCTCGATACCCACCGCACCGCCTCCCTCCTCCTTTGGCACCTCTTCAAAAACCGGGGGATCAAAGGACCTGTCCTCAAATCCTTCGCCCTCACCGACATGGTGCAAAAGCTCGCGGATGAGGCCGGGGTCCCTTGCCGGGAGATCAAAATCGGCTTCAAATGGGCGGTGGAGGGGCTGGTGAAGGGGGAGGCGGTTTTCGCCGGGGAGGAGTCCGGCGGTTACGGCTACGCCTGGCATCTTCCCGAGCGCGATGGGATCCTCTCCAATCTCCTCCTCCTCGAGCTCGTGGCCACCACGGGGAAACCCCTCTCCGCCCTGGTGGAGGAGCTTTTCGCCCAGATGGGCCCACACTATTACTCCCGCCGGGATCTACACCTTCCCCATCGCCTGGAAATCGTGGAGAAGCTCAGCCAAAACCCACCGGAAAGCCTGGCCGGGCACGCGGTGCGAAAAATCGAGGACCTCGATGGGATTAAGCTCCGCTTCCCTCGGGGTTGGCTTCTCCTCCGCGCCTCGGGCACCGAGCCCATCCTTCGCCTCTATTGCGAGATGGACGATCCCAAAGAGGTGCAGAAGGTTTTGGACGCCGCGGAGGATCTGGTGAAAGGAGGCCTCCTGTGAGCCGCGAACCCTACAATCCTCAAGAAATCGAAGAAAAATGGCGGGACTTTTGGCGCGAGCGCGGGTTCTTCAAGGCCAAAATCCACGACACCCGCAAAAAGTTCTATTACCTGAACATGTTCCCCTACCCTTCGGGGAAGCTCCATGCCGGCCATGGACGAAACTACATCCTGGGCGATGCCATCGTGCGCTTCCTCCTCATGCGGGGCTGGAACGTCCTCAACCCCATGGGCTGGGACGCCTTCGGCCTTCCCGCGGAGAACGCGGCCATTGAACAGGGCGTGCACCCCCGGGACTGGACCTGGCGCAACATCCAGGAGTTCAAACGCCAATTCCGGGCCTGGGGGGTGGAGTACGACTGGGACAGGGAGATCGCCACCTGCGAGCCGGATTACTACAAGTGGACCCAGTGGCTTTTTTTGAAGCTCTACGAAAAGGGCCTCGCTTATCGGGCCAAGGGCAAGGTCAACTGGTGCCCCCATTGTGAGGTGGTGCTCGCCAACGAGCAGGTGATAAGCGGCCGCTGCTGGCGCTGCAACTCCCCGGTGGAAAAACGGGAACTTGAGCAGTGGTATTTCAAGATCACGGCCTATGCCGAGCGGCTCCTTCGGGATCTGGCAAAGCTCGACTGGCCCGAACACGTGAAGAAGATGCAGGAGAACTGGATCGGCCGTTCGGAGGGCGCGGAAATAATCTTTCGCGCGGAAGGAGGCCAAGAGATCACGGTTTTCACCACGAGGCCCGATACCCTCTGGGGGGCGACCTTCCTCGTCTTAGCCCCCGAACACCCCTTGGTGCCCGAGCTCACCGCCCCTGACCGAAAGAGCGAGATCCGGGCTTACCAAGAGGCCACGGAGCGCCTCACCGAGGTCGAACGCACCTCCACGGAAAAGGAGAAAACCGGGGCTTTCTTGGGCACCTACGCCCTCAACCCCGCCACAGGCGAACGCATCCCCATTTGGATCGCGGATTACGTCCTCCTCGGCTACGGGACCGGCGCGATTATGGGCGTCCCCGCCCACGACGAGCGGGACTTCCTCTTCGCCTTGAAATACGGGCTTCCGGTGATCCCGGTGATCGCCCATCCGGGTGAGCAAGGAAAAGCCTTCGTCCCCGCCGGCCTTTACCGGGAAACCTTCCTCCCCGCCCTAAAGGAAGCAGGGGTCGCCGTGGAGATCAGGGGAGACGGGGCTTCCCTGCACTTCCCCGCGGAAAAGACCGATCAGGTCGCGAATATTCTCCAGAAGCACCTCCGGCCGGAAGGGTGGGGGGCGGTGGTGGGCGAGGGTTGGCGCCTCGTCTTCCCCGAGGAGATCGTGAACATCGGTTCCCTCGCCGAGGAACGACGCGCCCTCGGGAAGCTTTTGGAGCGCGCCTCTGACCTCAAAGGAAAGCGCACGGTGGCGGAGGCCCTGTGGGAGATCTCTTTCCTGCGGGATCTTCTTTTCCATGCGGAATATGGGAAAATGGTAAATTCCGGCCCCCTTTCGGGGACGCCCGGGAGCGCGGCGATTTCGCGCACAGTGGCCTGGCTTGAGGAAAAAGGGCTCGGAAAAGGCACGGTCACCTACAAACTCCGGGATTGGCTCATCTCCCGTCAGCGCTATTGGGGCGCGCCCATCCCCATGATCCATTGTCCCCGCTGTGGCATTGTCCCCGTCCCGGAAAAAGATCTCCCCGTGAAGCTCCCCGAGGTGAACCGGATTGGGAAGCTCGGGCTTGCGGATATCCCGGAGTTCATCCCCACCACCTGTCCCCGCTGCGGCGGCCCCGCCCGGCGGGATACGGACACCATGGACACCTTCGTCGATTCCTCTTGGTATTTCCTACGCTACATCTCCCCCAAAGACGAGACCAGGCCCTTCGATCCTGAGCTCGTGAATAAGTGGCTTCCTGTGGATCTCTACGTGGGCGGGGTGGAACACGCCATCCTCCACCTCCTTTACTCTCGGTTCATCACAAAATTCCTCCATGACCTTGGGCTTCTTTCCTTCGATGAGCCGTTTAGGCGCCTTTTCACCCAGGGGATGGTGACCTACCCGGCCTACTGGTGCCCCGCCCATCACTGGATTCCCCCGAAAGAGGTGGCGGAAGGGAACCGCTGTCCCAAATGCGGGGCGGAGCTCGTGGTCTCCGTAGTGGCCATGTCCAAATCCAAAAAGAACGTGGTCTCGCCCGATGAACTCATTGCCCAATATGGGGCAGATACCGAGCGGCTTTACACCCTGTTCATGGGGCCTCCGGAGAGGGAAATCGAGTGGAGTGAAGAAGGGGTGCGGGGCTGCTGGCGTTTCCTCAACCGTTTTTGGAACTTAGCCCTGGATATCCTGGAACGGACGGCAGGGGTGCAGGCGGAGCCGGACCCGGAAACCTTCGGCCCCAAAGAGCAGGCGATTTGGGCCAAGCTTCACGCCACCATCAAAAAGGTCACCGAGGAGTTTGAGGGAAGGCTCGCCCTGAACACAGCGGTGGCGGCGATCATGGAGTTCACAAATGAACTTTCCGCCTATACCGAGGAAGAAAATCCCGATCCCAAACTCCTTCGCCGCTCGCTTCGGGACTTGATCCTCCTCCTTTCGCCCTTCACCCCCTTCGTGTGCGAAGAGCTTTGGCATCGCTTGGGCGAGGGGAAGGCCGTTTTGGAGACGCCCTGGCCGGAGTACGACCCCAAGGCCCTGGAGGAGGCGGAGGTGGAGATCCCTGTGCAGATAAACGGCAAGGTGCGGGCCCGCCTACGCCTCCCCCGGAACAAGGCGGCGGACCCCAAAACCTTGGAGGCGTTCGTCCTCGCCCACCCTGAAGTGCAGGTGCGCCTGCAGGGCTTAAAGGTGGAGAAGGTCATCGCCGTCCCGGAGAAGCTCGTCTCCATTGTAGCTAGATGAACCCTACCTTCATCAGTTTGGGCTGCGGACTGGTGTTGGGGATCATCCTTGCCCTCCTTGGGCTTTGGAAGAATTTCCGGACCCTACGGAAGGCGGTGGCTCACACCGCTGAGCCGGCGAAACTTTCGGTGATCATCGCCAGCCGCGATGAGGAGGCGGTAATCGAAAACACCGTGCACACCCTGGTCCAAGCCGCGCCGGACGCGGAAATGATCGTGGTAGATGCCTCCACCGACCGCACCCCGGAAATCCTCGCCGCCTTGTCCCAGGAGCTTCCCCAACTCTTGGTGCTCAAAGACGAGGAAAGGAGGGGAAAGCCCGCGGCCCTCAACCAGGCCATTCGCCGGGCCACCGGGGAAGTCCTCCTCTTCCTCGATGCCGACGCCCGCCTGGATGCCGAGGCCCTCCGGTTTTACCGGTCCTTGGCCTCCCACCCTGAAAATCCCGTGGTCTACGCGGATTTCGCCCCCTACAACCGGGAGCGGGGCTTTGCCGTAACCATCCAAGAACTTTTCTTCGCTATGACCAAGGCGTTTGTGTTCTCCGGCCTTTTTTGGCGGCCGGTTTTCATGACCTGCGGGCTTTTCCTGCGCCGGGAGGCCCTGGAAAAGGCCGGGGAATTCGACCCGAAAACCCTGGTGGACGACTTTTATTTGGGGAACCGCTTAGCTCAACATGGCTTTTTTGCGAAATTCGTGCGCGGGCCGGCTTGCCTCATCCAATATGCGCCCACCCTTTCGGATCTCTTTGGACAATTTTTGCGCTGGTACACAGGCGGGATCCGTGAGATGTTTCGGGAAATAAAGGGCGGGAAACTATCCTTCCTTGCCCTCATGGTCCTTTTGGCCCTGGTGATATATGGGCCATGGTGGGCCCTGTGGATCGACCTTGGGCTAGGGATCTGGCTCCTCACCCGCTATATGGTGCCGGGGTACCTGGCCCTCATTTATGGCGCCGTCCTCATTTCCTATTGGCTTGAGGGGCCAAAAATTCGGGAAGCCCTGATCAACGCCGTAATCGGCCCGTTCTTCCTCCATCTCTTTATGCAGGTGGCCGTCCTTGTGAGTTTCTTGCGGGCATTCACCCAGGAGAGCAGCTGGTATAAAGTGCGCCGGGAAAGGGGGTAGCGATGCCCAAACTTTCCATCATCATCCCCACCCTGAACGAGGAGGAATGCCTCTTCGGCCTCCTCCAATCCATCGCCGCCCAGGATTGGAAGGATTTCGAGGTCATCATTTCTGACGCAGGTTCTACCGATGCCACAAGGAAAATCGCCGAAAGTTTTGGGGCCAAGGTCGTCACCGGTCCCAAGCTCGGGCCGGGTTACGGCCGCAACCGCGGGGCCGAGGTGGCCCAGGGCGAGCTCCTCCTTTTCCTCGACGCCGATGTGCGCCTTCCCACCAAAGATTTTCTCCGCAAAGCTGTGGAGGAGTTCCAAAAGAGGAACCTGGGAGCAGCCGGGTTTTACATTCGCGCCTGGGACGGACATTTGGGACATCGCCTCCTTTTCCGCCTTGGAAATCTCCTCTTTTGGGCCACGCAAAGGCTCGATCCCCATGTTCCGGGTTGGGCAATCCTTGTGCGGCGGGAGCTACACGAGAGGGTCGGAGGTTTCGACGAAGCCCCGGCCTTCCGCGAGGATCACGACTACATCAGCCGCATTCGCCGGCACGGGAAAATCGGTTTTCTGCGGACCGGACCAATCTTGGCCTCCGCCCGCCGGTTCGCCAAAGAGGGCACCCTCCGGACCTTGGGCATCTACCTTTACACCGAGCTTGCCCGCCCGTTCGGCCGCGTTCCCTACGAACGCTTCCGCTACAATTTCGGGCGGGGCCACCGGGATCACAGGCAAAAGTGATCCGCTCCTGGTTTTTGCGGACTTCCCTTGGGCGGCTCCCCAAGATCTGGAGGAAGGCATGAAGCCAACGGTCACCGTGGTGGTGCCGGTGCTCAACGAGGAGGAGCATCTCGAGGCTTGTCTCCGTTCCCTGCGAGCTCAATCCTTCCGAGAATATGAGCTTATCGTGGTGGACAACGGAAGCACGGATGGGAGTTTGGCCATCGCCCAGCGCTATGCCGACCGTGTTCTCCACGAGGCCCGCGTGGGGCCGGACTGGGCCCGTCACCGGGGGTTTATGGAGGCGCAAACGGAGCTTCTGGCTAGCGCCGACGCCGACACCATCTATCCCGAGGATTGGCTAGCAACCCTCGTTAGGGCTTTGGCGAGGAAAGGCGTGGTGGCGGTGTTCGGGCCCTTGGCGTTCAAGGAGAGCCCGCGCTGGCGGCGGGAGCTGGAGCTCGCGGGCTATGCGCTTCTCACCTGGAGCATGTACCCCTTGGGCGTTCCCCTGGCTGGAGCCTCCAATTTCGGCTGCCGCAAGTCCGCGTACCTCGCGGTGGGTGGGTTCCCTCCCATTGCCCATTTGGCCAACGCTGACTTCCGCCTGGTCAAGCGGCTGGCACGAGTGGGCCGAGTGCTCTTCCTCCCCGGCCTGCGCGCTTACACCTCCAACCGCACCTTTGCCCAGCTGGGTCCGTGGCGGGTCATCCCTCACACCTTGCGCATTTGGTGGGACATCGCTTGGGAACAAAATCGTGTGCCCGCTGCCCACTATCTTGCGGTCCGCCAGAGAAACCAGGAGTAGGCCTATTTATGGCGCCAGGCGTACCAATCCTCCAGGGTGAGGCGGTCGCGGCGAAGGACGATGTCCCAGAAGTTTCGTATCATGAGAAGCCAATGCCGCAGGGCACCGCGGCGGCGGAAAGCTCGGTTCGACGTATAAACACACATATGCGGAACAAACCGAACTTTTCCCACCCGGCGCAGGCGCAAGCCCAAACGGATATCGGCTGCGGCCAGACCTCCCAGCGCCGGATATCCGCCCACCAGGAAATACGCGTCCCGTCTAAAGCCCATGTTCAAGCCCGTGGTCTGACAGAACCCCAGATGATGGGTGAGGAACTGGATGAGGGTGTTGAGAAAAAGCTCCAGGCGTTGGCGAAAGCTAGGGCTTTCCCGAAAAGCCCAAGGCCCATAAGCGCACACTACGCCTTCTTCCTCCAGGGCTTTCACCATCCGGGCCAGCCAGTCAGATGGATAGAGGGTGTCCGCATCGGCTTGGACGATGAACTCCCCCTGGGCCTCGCAGATCCCGCGATGAAGGGCCCGGTCATAGCCCCGCACGGGCTCCCGAACCACCCGGTCGGCGTAACGAGCGGCGATCTCGGGGCTGCGGTCAGTGCTGCCATTGTCCACCACCAAAAGCTCGAAGCCCTTGAAAGTTTGGGCCCGCAGAGTCCGCAGGGTCTCCTCGAGGAACTCCTCCTCGTTCAGCACCGGCATGACCACGCTCACCTTGGGGCGATCCATGAGGGCCCCCCCAGGAGAGCATAAGGGAAAGTGCGTGTGGCGGCCAATTATAGAGGGCGGTCGCAGGGTTATTCTTCGGCTTGGGCTCGAGTTTTTCTGGCTTTGGTATATGGTCTTCCTCCTAATCCTCACCACCTTGGTGCGCACCAAGCCCCTAGGGGAAAGGCCAAAAAAGCCCTGTGTGTTGGCCGTGACCCACTTGGGCGGGTTCGAGCCCCTTTTCGTCACCCGGGCCAGCGGCCACTGGCGCGGGTGGGCCCTCTATTCCCTGGACCGCCCCACGGCGTTCGTGCGCTTCCTCTGCCGAGCGTTTTGGCGGTTCGGGGTCACCCAACACCCGCAAAGGAAGAACACGGTGAACAAAAGGACCTTAAAGGAGGCTGTCCAACACCTCAAACGGGGTGGCTCGCTCATGGTCTTCCCTGAAGGGGACAAGTTTTGGGAGCGAAAGCTTTATCGGGGAGCTGCTCTTTTGGCCAAACGCGCCGGAGTGCCCCTCGTCCCGGTGGGATTGGAAAACGCGCTGGTCTACGAACCGGGCGAAGAAGGGCTCCCCCTCTGGCGCGGGTTTCCCCGTGCCCTTTGGCGCACGTTGAAAAAGCGCTGGGTAGCCGTGCACTTTGGGAACCCGATCCTCCCCGATCCTTCCCTTCCGGAAGACGAGGACGTGGATCGGATGATGAAGGAGCTCGCCCAAGCTTTCGGGGAGTTCTTCGGAAGGTTCTACGGGCTTCCTGGCCCAGTCTGGCTCAGCCCGAAAAGAGGCGGATGACCTCCTGGATTTTCTCCTCGCGGTTGCTCTTGGTGAGGCGGACGAGGTGGTCCACCTCATGGCGGATGCGATAGGCCAAGTGATGATTGGAGGCGCGGTGCACGGTCACCAGGAGATGTTTATTTGATCCTAGGGCTCTTTCCACAGCAGCGATGAATCGGGGGGATTTTAGCTCCATAGGTCCCACCTCGTCGATCACGATGAGTTCCGCCTCGGCGAGGGCGCGCTCGATGGCCGCGGCCCCGATCTCCTCCAAGTCCTTCAAACACAGGCGATAGCGACCAAATCCCGGCCCGTCACAAAGATGCCGATGGGCCAAAAAACCCTCTTTGCCTGTGGCCACATCTCGCACGAGGAAGCCTACGCGGTATCCACACTTTCGGATCTCCTCGGTGATCATTCCCCCAGCGCGGAGGGGCAGGGTGGCCAAAACCCGTTTCACCAGGGTGGTCTTCCCTACCCCCGGGTTCCCGGTGATCCCCACTTTCATCGGCGAAATTGTAAAGGCTGAGCCCTAATGGGTAGGCTTAGAACCGTGATCCTTGAGGCCATCGGGCCCACTTTTTTGCTTGTGGCCGTGGGCTATGGGCTAGGCCGCTGGGGAAAGATCCCGGCCCGCCCCTTCGCCGAGGTCAGTTTTTGGGCCCTCTCCCCAGCCCTCATCTTCGAAACCCTTCGTACTGCCCAGCTCCCTTTAAGGGAGGCGGGCCTCGTGGCCCTGTTCGTCCTCGCCCACTATGGGGCCATGTTCCTCCTTTCCATCCCTTTTGGGAACAAACTTTTCCCCTCTGACCCCGACGCCCGCCGGGCCACAAACCTCCTTTTCACCTTCGGAAACTGCGGAAACCTCGGGCTTCCCATCCTCCTTTTCGCTTATGGCCAGCGGGCCATGGACGTGGGGGTGGTCTTTTTGGCCACGAACACCGTTCTCCTCTCCACTTTGGGGGTGGGTATCGCCACTTGGCAGACTGGGTTTGATTTCAAAGCGCTTCTGCGGAATGTCTTGGCCGTCCCCTGGCCGTATGCCGTAGCCCTGGCGGTGGCGATGCGCATCACCAACGCTTGGCCCGAGGTCCTAGCGCGGGCCTCGGGGCTCCTTGCGCAGGCGGCAATCCCGGTGTTCCTCCTCCTTTTGGGGTTGGAGCTAGCCAGTGTGGATTTCCAGGCTTTGGCCAAGCCCGCAGTCCTTGTAGCCTTCGGCCGCCTCACCCTCGCCTCCCTCCTCGCCTGGCTTTTAGCCCCATTCTTCACCCAAGAGCCCATCACCCGCAGAAGCCTCGTGATCGAAGGGAGCGTCCCGAGCGCGGTGAACGCCTACATCCTCGCCACTCAATATCGGCGCCGGCCGGATCTGGCGGCCACCGCTTTGCTCCTCTCCACCATCCTTTCCTTGGGCACCCTCTCCTTCGTGCTCTTCCTCCTTGCCAGGTTCGGGTAGACTCTGAAAAGGAAGGGAAAATGGCGAAAGTGGCGATCACCACAAAGTTTTTCCCCGAGGAAATCGCCCGGCTCACCGGGGCGGGCCATGAGGTTGCGGTGCACGAAGGAAGCCCCCTCAAAAAGGCCGAGCTCCTCGGTTTCGCCAAGGAGGCGGAGGCCCTGATCATTTCCTTGGCCGATCGAATCGACAAGGAAGTGCTCCAAAGCCTTCCTAAGCTCCGGATCGTGGCGAACCTCGGGGTCGGAGTGGACAACATCGATGTTGAAGCAGCTACGGAAAGGAAGGTCCTTGTGACCAACACCCCGGAGGTGCTCACCGAGGCCACTGCGGATTTAGCCTGGGCCCTCCTTTTGGCCGTGGCCCGCCGCATCGTGGAAGCTGATCAAGACCTGCGCCGCGAAGGTTTCCCCGGCTGGACGTTCATCCCCAAACACCTCGGGGTGGACGTGCACGGGAAGACCCTGGGGATCGTGGGCTTCGGCCGGATCGGCCAGGCCGTGGCCCGCAGGGCCCAAGGCTTCGGCATGCGGGTCCTCTACTTCGCCCGCTCCCGGAAACCCGAGGCCGAAAGGGCTTTGGGCGCCCAGTTCGCTCCCCTGGAAAAGCTTCTCCAGGAAAGCGACTTCGTGGTCCTCTGTGTACCCCTCACCCCGGAAACCCGGCATCTCCTCAGCGCACGGGAACTCTCCCTCATGAAAAAGGAGGCCATTTTGGTGAACGTGGCCCGCGGCCCTGTGGTGGACGAGGAAGCCCTGGTGCGGGCCCTGCGGGAGCGCCGGATCCTCGGCGCGGGTTTAGACGTGTTCGAACGCGAGCCGGAAGTGCATCCGGGGCTTTTGGCGCTGCGGAACGTGGTCCTGACCCCGCACATTGGCTCGGCCACCTGGGCCACCCGTCGGAAGATGGCCTCCTTAGCGGTGGAAAACGTTCTTGCCGCCCTTCAGGGGAAACGCCCGCCCACCTTGGTTAATCCAAAAGCTTGGGAATCCTCATGATCCGCCTCCATGTAATGGCCATTACTTGACTTTGAGACATGGCCGCATAGCATGAGAGCAGGGTGAAACTTACGGATGGCCCAGGGTGTAAACTTTGGTGAGGAGGTGTGAAGCATGAAAAGGATATTGGCATTGCTTTTAGCTTTAGGTGGGCTAGGGATTTTGGCGTTTGGGGAGACATGCGCTCCGTGCGCCAGCCCTGCCACGGAGCCCCCTTGTTATACGGCCTTCTGGCAAGGCGAGGATATCTGCTTTGAGCTCGTGGTTCCTTGGTATTTCTACTGCTCCTGTTGCTACCCCAAACCGATGGTGACGGGCTGGCGGGTGGCGACTTTGGACGGAAACGTCGTGTATCAGGAGACTTTTCCAAGCCCGGTAGCCCCCTCTAAATGGGTTTGGAAGCAAGTGGACACCAATGGCAACCCTGCCGCGCCTGGCTATTACAAGATCATCATCTCCACCACAACCGGCGAGTACGAGAACACCATAAAGATCGTGGCCAGGCCTGAGTGTCAGCCTTGCTGTTGTTTTCCGTTCTTCTTTTTCGGTTGCTGGGGGGCCGTCTCCAAGCCCTGTGGGATCTCATGGTGTTCGCCATATGTGAAGGTTTATCGCTGCCCTGCTTGTGAACCCTCGTGTTGGGGCCCCTGTGGAGTGACGATTTATTTAGGAGTAAAAGAGCCGTAAGTGCCGGAGCTCCCGGACCTTGAAGTAATTCGTGAGAATTTGGCTGCCCGCCTTTTGGGTCGGGCAGTTCTTTCCCTCAAGGTGCGCCGGCCTGGCTTAGTCCAGGCCGGCCCCTCGGATCTTTTTCCCCTTTTGGGGAAAACAGTGAGAGAGGTCTCCCGTCGGGGAAAACATCTCGTTTTCCATTTCGACGAAAATCTTTTCCTCATCGTCCACCTCATGCGTTTTGGCTGGCTTTGGCATGGGCCCTCCCGTTATGAGGTCACCAAAGCCACGACCCTTTCCCTTTCCTTCGATGACGGGACCGATCTTCGGCTCATCGAGCCGGGCACCCCCCAAATCGCCGCGGTTTGGCTTTATTCGGATTTATCCCAGGCCGAGCCCCTAAAAAAGCTTGGGCCTGAACCGTTCTCCCCGGAGTTCACCCTGGAGAATTTCTCCCAAGCCCTGCGGGGGAAACGTCGGCAAGTGAAAAAGATCCTCCTTGATCAAGCCATCGTGGCGGGAATCGGCAATGCCTACGCCGATGAGATCCTTTTTTGGGCGAAACTCTCCCCTTTCCGCTATATTCATACCATGACTGAGGAGGAAATCGAGCGGTTGTGGAGGGCCATCCCGGAGACATTGCGGTGGGCGGTGGCTGAGATCAAGGCCCGCGTTGGCGGAGACCTCTTTGACAAGGAAATCAGGGATTTCCTTTACGTGCATGGCCGGGCGGGAGCTCCCTGCCGCGTCTGCGGGACCCCCATCGGGGAGGTCCTTTTTGAAGGCCAGCGCACGAATTTTTGCCCTCATTGCCAAAACGTGGGCCAGCCTGTGAGTAAATGAGAAGCATGGCCCTCGCCCTCTTTTTGGCGTTCCTATACGCCTTAGGAACGGTTGTCATTTTGCCAAGCCCGCAAGAACTGGTCCTTGGGGCGACGGCGGTGGCGCCAGGCTGGGCGGTGATCGCCATGGCCGCCCTGGGGCGAGCTTTGGGGGCCTATCTCCTCTTTTCCCTGGGCGACCGGGTAAAACGTTGGCAAAAAATACAAACTTGGCGGGGCAAAAGGGCCCAATTACAAATTTGGATCGCCCGCGTGGAAAAATGGGTCAATCGCCTGGGCGCGCCAGCCCTGTTCTTCTTCCTCCTCATCCCCGGCTTCCCCGATACCGCCATGAGCTATGTGCTGGCCCTTTTCTCCCGCAAGCCTTGGGCTTTCACTTTGGCTGTGGCCGGGGCTTCCGCCCTACGCCTGACCCTCGCTTATCTTGGGATTTTCTATGTCCTCAAGCACGCGTAATAGGCGCACATCCCCCGCAAAAACCGCACGCGTGCCCTCCTTAGTGCGGACAAGAAGCTCCCCTTGCGGCCCTAAAGCGCTGGCCACCCCCACGAAAGCCTCTTTCCCCGTTTGCACCCTCACCTTTTGGCCGATGGTCATGCTTTTTGTCAACCAGGCACAAAGAACCGCCTCGTTCTCCTTTTCCAACCAGCTTTCCAGGGACCAAAGGAAATCCGCAAGAAGCTGGGCCCGGGAAGCCCTACGGAATTCCTGCAAAGCCGCGGATTCAGGAATGGGGGCGACGCTCACGTTCAATCCCACCCCAAGAAAAACCCTTTCCTTTTCGACCTCCACCAGTATGCCCCCGAGTTTTCGGCCATCGGGGGCGAGGAGATCATTGGGCCATTTGAGTTTCCCTACTTGGGCGGCCTCCGCCAGGGCCAAGCCCGCGCGGAAGGGTAAAAGCGGATCCCCTGCGTTTTTCAAGAGGACCGAAAAATAAAGGTTGCCGGGCGGGCTCTCCCACACTCGCCCGAGCCTTCCCCGCCCGCGGAGCTGGGCCTCCGCCAGGACCACGGCCCCGCTGGGCGCATCCCTCCAGGCCCGCAGGAGATCTTGGGTACTGGTGACCACACCGAAATAACGATAGGCTCTACCAAAACTCCCGCGCAAAAGGGGGGCAAGGATTTGCGGGGCCGGGGCCCCCAAAGCTAGCCCAGCTCCCCCCTCCTCCAGAAGGATGGGAAAACCCTGGGCCTGCAAAGCCAAAAGGGCTTCCCGAAGGCCGGCTGGAGAAAGGCCGGTGCGCTTGCTTAGAGCTTCCCAACCCTCTAAGCCCTCGGGAAGGGCAAAAAGGACGCTTTCGAATTCCACAACAAAATTTTAGCGGCGAATGGCGAGGTCCACGGTGTAGGTGAAAAGCGGGATCCCCTCGATGAGGGAAACGCAAATCCAATAAACCCCAGCTTTGGGCGCTTGGTAACTTAACCCGATCCTCCCCGCTCCTCCCACCCAGCCCACTTCTTGGCCGGATGGATCGAGGATGGAGAGGCGGATGGCCTGGGGAGAGTTGATTTGCACTTCCAAAAAATAGCCAAGGCCGAGGTTCACTCGGAACCAATCGCGGGAATCCAAGGCTTCCCCAGGGCCGGGCCAACCCAGGGTGCACACATAATGTCCAGGGCTCACGTAAGGGGCGTCCTCCATTCCCGCGCATTCCCGAACGGTTTTTCCCTCAGGGGCTGAACCCGGATTCAGCTGGGAAATGGCTGGGGATGAGGGAGAACGAGCTTTGGGATCGGACGGCGCAGGAACAAGCGGACCTCCTGTGCCACCGGCTTCGCCCGTGAATACCCACTCCCCTTGAACACGCACCGAATTCTCATGCACTCCGATCTCTATCCCCACCGGCCCGCCCACCAGTTCCACCGCAAGATACGAGCCGAGTTTTAAGTCCCGCCGGGCCAAAATCGCTTGCCCAAAATAAGTTACGTGCTCGCCTTTCTCCGTAACCCGCTGTAGCTGGAGTCTGCGGGTGAGCGAGGAAGAAAGAGTGGAAAATCGAAAGGTCAGGGACAAGGAAGTTGGGGGAGGTGTACGCCAGCCGCGGGTTTGGACGAGGATTTCCACGCTCAGGTGCTGGCCCTCCCAAGAAAGGCCATAAAACCTCCACCAGGCCTGTCCCGCGGGGTCGGAAAGCCAACGCCAGCCCTGGGAGTCCAGACGGCCCTGGGCGAAAAAGGTGGCCCCAGCCCCGGTCAACCCCACCACCATGCCGAGAAGCGCCAGATACGCCGCACGCATGCCCAGGGAAGCTTGCCCCTGGGCTGGGCTTGCACGGAGGGAGATTGGGCCCTGGCCGGCGGAGCTGAGGGCGGTCCTGGGTGCCTTTGCCCGTCAAGGTTTTGGGACAAATGTCCGTAACGCTCAACCCCAGATCAGACCAGCGATTCCGAGGAGGAGGCAATAGAGGGAAAAAGGCCAGAGGCTCCGGCGAAGGACGACCCTCCGAAAAAGGGCAAGGCTGAGGAACCCGAAGGCGCAGGCGGTGAGGGCACCGAGGCCTAAGCCAGCCCAGCTTTCAGCTGTCCCCCCCTCCCTTAAGGCAAAGAGGGCAGAGCCCAAGAAGGTCGGGATCCCAAGGAGAAAAGAAAAGCGGAAGGCTTCATCTCGCTCCAGGCCAAGGAGAAGGCCGGTGGTGACGGTGGCGCCGGAACGGGAAATGCCCGGCAAAACTGCGGCGGCCTGGGCTAACCCGATGAGGAAAGCCGTTCCAGATTTGAGAACTCTTTCCTCCATCTTCGCCCGATCGGCCGAAAGAAGGAGCAAGGCGGTGAAAAAAAGAAGACCTCCAGCCAACTTGGGGGAGTCAAACATCCGCTCCAGGCCCCGGCCAAAGGCCAAGGCCAGGATGGCGAGGGGAACCAATCCCACGGCCAAAAGACCTGCATAACGCCTGGCCCCTTTCCCCCGGGGGGTGAGGGCGGAAGAGAGCCAAAGGAGGTCCCGCCAAAACCAGATCACCAGGGCTAAAAGCGTCCCCAAGTGCAAAAAGGCCACAAGGATTGGCCCAGGCTCTCCAACCCCCAGCCACTTTTGGAGGAGCAGAAGATGGGCAGAGCTACTTACCGGAAAAAACTCGGTCAGCCCTTGAACGAGGCCAAGGAATACGTAGCGGAGCATATCCTCGCGCTCCCGGAAGGGAGAACCTCAAGGAGAGCGCACGCTGCTTGCAAGCGTTCACGCACTCCCCGCATTTTATGCAGTTGGTGCTATTGCCCTCCCAGTGGGGATCGATCCCCATCGGGCAAGCTTTCTGACATAGGCCACACCCTGTGCATTTTTGGGGATCGAGATGGAGGCCAAGGAAACTGGCGCGGTTGAAAAGAGCCAAAATTGCTCCCATCGGACAAAGATAACGGCACCAGAATCTTGCCACCAATGCCATCCCCAGAATCGTTGCTGCCAACGTTCCCATGTGGATGAAAAAAGGCGTGGTAGGCTGGGCCAACCCCATGGCGAAATACGGCAATGAAGCGGTGAGGGAAGCCGCCGGGCAAAGTTTGCAAAACCAAGTATCGGCTAACCGCCAAGCGGCGACCACCGTCCCCAAAAGGACCAAAAATTTGAAAGGCGAAAGGACCTTGCGAAACCGAGCTTTGCGCCAAGAAAGGAGGTCGTTCACGGTGCCAAACGGGCAAAACCACCCACACCAACCACGTCCCAAAAAGAGCCCGTAAACCGCAAGCACTCCAAAGAGGTAAAACGGGACAGAGCCAACGATCACCAAATTTTGCAAAAGCCCGATGGGACAAACCGTCACCGAAAGGGGGCAGGCGTAGCAATGAAGGCCGGGGAAGATGATGTGGGTCATGCCTATCCCCGTGATCCCTAAAATCCCGAGAAAAATGCCGAGCCCCTGCGTGCCCCGCCGCAAGTGCCTCAGCTTCACGGGAGCTCCTTCAGGGCCGAAAGGAGACGGGATGCCAAATCCCCGGTGCCAAAAAGGACCTTCCCCGTCTCCTCCACAAGGATTGCGGGAACCACCGCCTTCCCATTAACGATCACCCCGGCCCTTTCCGCCTTTTCCCTTTGGATGTCGGCATCGATCATTTCCACGGTGATCCGCGGATTTACCTTGGTGATCTCGGCGACCAAAGCTTTGGCGTAAGGGCAAGCCCGGCACCAAGGGGTATAAAAGAGCACGAGGTGCCCGGCCTTGGGAAGGGAGGCGAAAGCCGCGCGAAGCTCGGAAGAAAGCTCAACTTTGGGAACCCGCTCTTCCTCGATCCCCACGCAGGAGGTGCAAAGGATAGCGGCGATGCGCTGGGCCTGGCGGGCCTGTCCGAGATATATCCCGAACCCCAAGGCCGCGAAGGCCAGGGCCAAAATGAAAATAGAAAAACCGGAAAGAGCCCGCCCCCAAAGGAACCAGCTCCCCAAAACCCCCAAGGCCAATAAAACCAAAATCCACCAGGGGAAAACGAACCCACCGCCCGCCCGCTCCCCCAACACCAAGGCGCTCTCAGCCGCCTGGGACATTTGAAAACAAGCGTCGGCGATACAGTAGTGATATTCCACGCCCAGTTTTATGGGGATGGGAAAAATCTCGGGATTCAATTTTTCCGCGGAAAAACTTAGGCGAACGGTGCGTTCCCCAAAGGCAGGAAGATTGAAAACCTCGGGGAGCTTGGCGGTTATTTCCGGGGGCAAGCCCTGCACGGAAAAACGTACCTCCTCAGCTAAGTATGGCGAGGTGTTGCTCACCCGCAGGGCTATGACGCTCTCTTCCCCGGGGCGAAGCTGCATCTCCTTGGGAAGGGCGATCTCCAAAATGGGTTCGGCTTTAGCGGGAAGCTCCGGCAAAGCCAAAGCTCCCAGGGATGGGGTTTCAGCGGTTTTCTCCGCCAGCAATTCCGCCACGGCTTTCTCCAATTCCTCCCCCTCCAAATCCCGGTAGCGGATCGCCCCGTTTTTATCGAGGAGGTAGGAGGTGGGGATTTGGTAAACCCGATAAAGGGCGGCGATGGTGTTGTCCCAGCGCTTCCCCTCGAAGGCCACCGGCCAAGTTATGCCTTGGTCCGCGAGGACCCGCCGCAAATCGGACTCGCTCTCGTCCAAGCTCACCCCGACGATCTCGAATCCTTGGGCGTGGAATTTGGCGTAAATTTGGCGCAAACCTGGGAGGCTAGCCATGCATGGCGGACACCAGGTGGCCCAAAAATCGAGGAGCACCACCTTCCCCCGAAAACTTCTCAGGGAGAGGAGTTGGCCGCTAGTGAACTCCCGGAAGGAGAAATCCGGGGCAGGGGAACCGGGGATAAGCGGGATTTTTGGGGGAACGTAAGCCGTCTCCTCCACCGTGATCCTCCGCCCATCCGGGGAAATTTCCCGGACCTTGAAGCTTCGGTCGCCCAGGGTGAAGGCCTCAGAGAGGGCGAAATATTCATGCCCATCGGGATCGGCATAGATTTTCCCATCCCCATCCACATCCACCCCCAAGAAATCGCCTTTTGTGCCGAAAACCCCGTTGAGGTCCCCATCCACCAGGACAACCCGGTGATCGTGGAAAGTGGAGGAACGCGGGGCCCCGCCCACCAGGAAGACGTAGCCCCGCCCCTCCGGCCAGAGCACCGAAAGGGGATAGTCGTAAGCCTCGCCTCCTTTGGGCCGGGCCTTGAGGGCAAAGGACCAAGATGATCCCCCGCTGATCCTGTTCCCTTGCAGCTTTTCTGAGGAGGTGAGGCGAAGATCGCCATCGAAATCCACCCACAAAGCCACCTCATTTTGGGGGCTGACGCCGAGGAGGATCGCGTATTTGGCCTCGCCCAGGAAAATTTCCCCAAATAGTCTTGTGGCCAAGGTTGGGCCCTCGTACCGGACAGGCGTGGACAGAGTGGGATAAAGGCGCAAGGGCTGAGCCACCTGGGCCCAATCCCCCAAGTCTTTGGGATCAGCGGGCGAAAGATCGATCCCCTGGGCTACACCGACGGCCGCAAACGCCAAAAGAAAGAGAAGGTAGCGCAAAGGTCATCCTTTCTGGAGCCGGGAAGCGGCGAGGCGCAGCCTTTGGGCCACAAGGCGCGGCCCGGCCATGGCTAAAACCTCGAACAATCCCGGCCCTACCCGGGAACCGGTGACCACCACCCGCATGGGAAGGGCCACGGCCTTGAGGGGAAGACCGAGTTTCTCCAAAACCGCCCGCACCACGGCCTCGATCTCCCCCGGCCCTCCATCCGCAAGGCCCTCCAGGGCCTGGGCGATGGCCAAAAACGGCTCGGAAAGCTCAGGCCTCAGGAGCTCCTGGGCCTCTGAAGGGATCTCAATTTCCCGGGGGAAGAGAAAGCGCGCGCTGTGAGCGAGGTCCACCAGGGTGTGGCTGCGGTCGCGCAAAAGCTCCACCGCCCGGAAGAATCGCGCTTTGGGCAAGGCCTCCACCTCTTCGGAGGTGGCCACGCCCTCCATCACCAAGAACTCCTTGACCAAATCCGCCAAGTTTTCGAGGGGAAGCCGCCGCATCCACTCCCGGTTGAGCCAAAGAAGCTTCTGTTCGTCGAAAACCGCGGGGGATTGCCCAACGCCGTCCAAATCGAAGTATTGGATGAGCTCCTCCCGGGAAAAGATCTCCTGATCGCCGTGGGACCAGCCCAAGCGGGCCAAAAAGTTCACCATGGCCTCGGGAAGGATCCCCTTCCTTCGATACTCCAAAACGGAGACGGCCCCGTGGCGCTTGGAGAGCTTCGTGCGGTCCGGGCCGAGGATGAGGGGGATGTGGGCGAATTTCGGAGGGGTTAGATCCAAGGCCCGATAGATGTGGAGCTGCTTTGGGGTGTTGGGAAGGTGCTCGTCCCCGCGGATCACGTGGGTGATGCCCATTTCCGTATCGTCCACCACGCAGGCGAAGTTGTAAGTGGGGGTGCCGTCGGAGCGGAGGATCACGAGGTCCTTGAATTCACGGTTTTGGAACTCCACCCGGCCGGCGATGAGGTCCTCCACCACCGTGACGCCCTCCTTGGGCATGCGGAACCACACGGCGCCCTCGGCCTCATAGGCCGCCCCCCGGCGCAAAAGCTCCTCCGCGTATTGCCGGTGAAGGTGAAACCGCTCGGTCTGCCGATAGAACTCGTCCCAATCGAGACCAAGCCAGCGTAAGGAGGCGATGATCTGCTCAATGGCCTCATCGGTGGAGCGAGTGCGGTCCGTATCCTCGATGCGCAGGATGAAGGCCCCGCCGTGGTGGCGGGCGAAAAGCCAGTTGAAAAGGGCGGTGCGGGCTCCGCCCACGTGGAGGTAGCCTGTGGGGCTCGGGGCGAAACGTACCCTGACCTTCGCCATGGTGGCCGATTTTAGCCGGCCGCGCCTTTCCCCCCAATCCCGGTTGTCTTCGGGTCCGCCTTGGCTAAGATGGGGCCAAAAAGGAGGGCTAATTGAAGCGGGATTTGGTGAGCCTGGCTGATTGGTCTGCGGAGGAGATCTGGGGGATTTTGGAGCTCGCGGCCCACCTCAAGCGGGAACAGCGCGCGGGCGCGCGCCACGACCACCTCCTCCGGGGGAAAACTTTGGCCATGATCTTCCAAAAGCCCTCCCTTCGCACCCGCGTCTCGTTCGAGGTGGGGATGTGGCAATTGGGCGGTTACGCCCTTTACCTCGGCCCGGAGGACATCAAGCTTGGGAAACGGGAAAGCGTAGAAGACGTGGCCCTAAACCTCTCCCGCTACGTGGACGGGATCATGGCCCGCGTCTTCGGCCACGAGGTGGTGGAGGAATTGGCCCGCTTCGCCACCGTTCCCGTGATAAACGGTCTTTCCGATCTCCTTCATCCCTGCCAAGCCCTGGCGGACATGCTCACCATCTGGGAGAAAAAGCGGCGCTTGGAGGGCCTGATCTTGGCCTTCATTGGGGACGGAAATAACGTGGCCAATTCCCTCATCGAAGCCTGCGCCAAGCTGGGCCTTCATTTCCGCATCGCTTGCCCCGAGGGCCATGAGCCCAACCCCAGGATCGTGGAGGAGGCCCGAGCCCAGGGCGCGCAGGTCGCGATCCTCCGTGATCCAAAGGAAGCGGCGAAAAACGCGGATATCCTGTACACCGATGTCTGGACGAGCATGGGCCAGGAGGCCGAAGCCGAGATCCGGCGGAAAAAATTCCAGGGCTACACAGTGGACATGGACCTCCTCTCCCTAGCCAAGCCCGACTGTTTGGTCATGCACTGCCTGCCCGCCCATTATGGGGAGGAGATCACCTATGAGGCCGCGCGGAGCAAAAACTCCGTGATCTTCGATCAGGCCGAAAACCGTCTACACGCCCAGAAGGCCGTTTTGGCCATCCTTTTGCGCTAAAGTTCAGGGACGCACCTGGATCAAATATTGAGTTCGCCCAGCGAGGCCAGAGGAGTCGGTGACGCTCAAAGTCACAAGATAAAGTCCGGGCTCAGGGAATGTCCAAGTTATCCGGGCTCCCTCGGCATCGACGACGCCGTCGTCGTTGAAGTCCCAAGCGTAACTCACGATTTCCGCCCCGAAGGCTTGGGAAGGGGTCCCATCGAAGAGCACGGATTCGCCGGCCTTAGGAACGCTGGGAGACCAGGTGAACTCCGCCAAAGGGGGCTGGACCACCACCACCGGCCGCGGCCGCTCCCGCGCCCCGAACATCACTTCCTTTTTCTCCCCTGGCCGCAAAACCACTTCCAAACTGGTCGAACTTGTGGGCTCATGTCGCGGGGGGAGGGATTCCAAAACCAATTCCACCCGGTATTCCCCAGGAAGAAGCCCCGGCCAAGCGAACCGGCCTTGGGAGTCGGAAAGGACCTCGATGGCCTCGCCCTCCGTGGGCACGATGCGCACGTAGACCCGGCTCAAACCCCGTTCCCCTTGCGAGCGCAAGCCATCCCCATCGAGATCGAGGAACACCGCCCCCGTTATCCCCGCAAGCGGAACGAGCGGCACAAAAACTTGGGTTTCCTTCCCAAGCCCGAGGGAAACGGTGAGCCCCGGGACTACGCGGCCGTATCCCTCCGGGACTCGCGCTAGCCGCAAGGTGTAATCTCCGGGCGGTCGCCCGGGAAACCGGAAGGATCCATCCTTCCCGGAAGCCACCTGGACATCGTCCAGGACAAGAATGGCCCCGGGCACACCTTCTTCCCCGGGGTCGAGCTCACTGTTCCCGTTCAGGTCGGCGAAAACTTTGCCGGAAAGGATACCGAAGACCGGCAAAAACGGGGGAGCCCAGGAAAAGTCATGCGCAAAATCCACGGTGGCCCTGAAAAGCAGGGGTTTCCCCTCCTCTTGCCAGCGGGCCGCAAAGGTGAATTTCAAGGTGAGGGAGGAAGCGAAGTTCAGGGAAAATTCCGCCCGAGCTATGCCCCCATCTCGGCCGTATTCCAAAGAGAGGCGGATTTTTTCGTCGGCGGAGAAGGAGAGGGCCGCCTCCCCCTGGAGCCGCCCCTCCGGAGGGAAAACCCGGACCTGCCGGAATTCCCCGGAGAAGGAGACTTTCGAAGAAAATTGGAGATTCAGCCATTCCCGGAACTCTTGGCGGACCCAAGCTTGACTGGATATGGCCTCCTGAAACCAGGTGTAGGCCCCCTGGGCGCCCAAGGTGAACCCTCCCTGGGAAAAAACTGCGCTCGCCTCGGCCCGGGCGGTCCGCTCATCCAAAGCCGGCGGAGAAGAGAGATCCGCCGCCCGCCTTAAGGAAAGGCCGAAACCAAAGCGCAGGGGCCATTCCTCGGGAAAGAGGTCCCATCCCCCTTGGAGCCCCTGCCAAGACCGGGCAGATGAGGATAAACCCCGGAGGTTATCGCGTTGCCACTCGCAGCTAAAGCGGAACCCCGCTTTTTCCGCGCCCAAACGGCCAGAGAGGAGGAAGCCAGCGCGATCACGCAGGATGGCCGGAAAATCTGGGTCGATCGCATATCCTCTGGCCTCGAGGAAGAAGAGATCCGGGATGTCCCAGGTGAGGCTCATTTGGCCCGCGAAGCGGGTGAGGCCCTGGACCGAGGCCCCGCCTGCCTCCGCCCGGAAGAACAGATCTTCGAAGGCCTGAAGGCCCATCCAAACCGCTCCACTTTGGCGGTGAAAGGCATCCCCTCGCTCCTCCCGATAGGCTCCGCCGATTTCACCCCAATCCGGGCGGAAAAGGAGGAAGCCGCCGGCCCGGCCTTGCCTGCCATCCCAGCCCGAGCCAAAACCAAGGCCCAAGTCCTCCAGGTTTATTCGGGCGGAAAGCCCCCAAAACCCCAGGGCGGAAAGGAGGGAATCGAAGGAAAAACCAACTCGACCCGCTTGCATCTCCAACGTGTCCGTGACGTACAGGGCCTGAAAATCCAGGAATTGAAAGGGTTTGGCAGCCCAAGGGCCGGCCCAGCGGGCGGAGAGGTTCAGCGCTCCATCCAGCACCGTTCCCCGGCCGGAGAAGCCCAGGAAGGAATCGCCCATCCCCTCAAGAAAATCGTGGGAAAGCCTGCCAAATCCCCGCACGGAAAGTTCGGCGAATTTCCGCACAGGAACCCGTTCCGGACCGGGAGGGAGGACTTCCACGTACCAGGCGGCGCGGGCCTCCACCTCCGCTGCCATCCCGGAGCGGGCCACGGCCAGCACCACCTCCCGGCCTACTGCCGCATCCTGAGGGATTTCCACCGTCACCCGGATCTCCCCTTTCTCCCCCGGGGCCAAGGGGAGCTCCGCGGGAAGGACGCGCACTTTCCAGCCTACTGCGGTCCGCACCTCCAAACCGATTCGGTCCAGGGCGTTCCCGCGGTTCACCACCAAAAGCGTAAAGGATAGGGTCTCCCCAGGCTGCGCGGATTGCGAGGGAGGGGGCAAAAGCTCCAAGGCCGCCACCGCCTCCACCTCCACGGTGGCCTCTGCCTCCGCTTCTTCCCCATCCCAGCGCAGAAAAACCCGCACCGTTTGAACTCCGCTTTTAGCCGTGCGGGGAATGTATAGGGTGAGAAAAAGATAATCTTCTTCGCCCGGCCCCAAAGAGAGGGCCTCCGGAAGGTTCAAGGCCTCCCAACCCTTTGGGAGCTCCAAAGCTAGTTTTGCGATGACCGCCTGAGGTGTTTTATTCGTGATTTGCCAAACCTGAACAGTGAGATCTCCCGGCCGAACCTTGGCTGGTGGGGAAAGGCGTTGAATTTCCAAGCCCTGTCCCAAGGCCAAAGCACCAGCGAAGGCCAAAAGGAAAAAAATCCGCATCCAAAATATTTTGCGGCCGAAAGGGCCGAGGAAAGGGGAGCTTTGTTATTTACCGGGGGGAACTTTGGCCCCCAGGGCGAGGAGCTCCCGCAGGGCATCAAGGTCCTTCTCGTCGATCGCTCCGTCGTTATTGAAGTCGAAGGCCCGAAGGTTCGCGCGCACCGCTGGGCTTTGCAGATTCCGCGAGAAAACCTCGAAATCAGCCTCGGTGAAGGCCCCGTCGCCGTTTATATCCTCATAAAATCCGTCGCCGTCTAGATCCCGGGGGAGGCCTAGCCCGTCTTCCAGGGGGAAGAGGGTGAGCGGTCGGACCGAAAGTCGCAAGGGAATGGCAAGGAGTTCCTCCCCGCCGTAATCCACGATGGCCAAAACTTGATAGACCCCGGGCTCGGGCCGGAAATTTGTATCCAGACGAATCCATCTTTCCGCACCGGGGAGACAAGGGACGGGCGCGGAACTAGCTTCGGCCACAGTTCTCCCCTGGATATCGATCACCCGTAAACTCGCCCGCACTTCCCGGAGGTTCTTCGTTCCGATGTTGGCGAATTTCACCCAAGCCCAAAGGGGATTGAGACCGCGCACCTCTAGGCCCCGGGGTTCCGCCCGGGCCTCGGCTGGCTCCACGGTCACATAGATCTTGATCCCGATCCTCCGGGTGACAGTGACCATCACCCCTTGGTACGGAACGAGACGGGGCTCGCCCTGCACGAACACGATGGCCCAGTACGCACCTGGTTCGGCTTCCTTGGGGACTTGTACGGTGCCCTGGATCTCCTGGACCTCCCCAGGCCCAAGGACAAAGGAGGTTGGGGCCACGGAGGTCCAATGCGCTGAGGAGCGGGGAAGGGTCCCGGGCTCATAAAACCGATTTTCCCCGAACTCATCGCGATCCCAATCGCCGAGGTAGAGGACCACTTGCTCCCGCTGGGAAAGCTCGTTGCGCACGATAAAGGAAAAGGGAAGGACTGCGCCTGGCCGGGCCTGAAGCTCCACCTCCAGGAGGTTCACCTCCAGGGCCAGTCCCAGGCAGCTAAAAACCGTAAATGCCGCAACAAGAATGCCTCGCATCCCTTCAATGGTCGCGGGAGGAAAACCCTTGGGCAAGGCCTAAGGGCTCGTGAGGGTGTAACGGAAGTCCAGGGAGTAGGTGCCCGGCCAGGTGGTGTCGTAATCCACGAGGAGTCGGAAGCTTACGGCAAGCGTAGCGGAGCCGGCGGGCCCCTGGGCCATAATGTTGTCCGTTGTGGAAAGGGGGGTGAACACCCCATTGGCCGTGCTCACCGAGCCTTGCCAGGATTCCACCCGCCAAAGGAGGTGCCCGCAGGGCTTCTTCGGATCAGGAAGATCGCCTGCATACGTCCATACCGGAGCCTTTGCTGCTATGGAAAGGATCCAATCCGCGGGAGCTGACAGTTTAATTCCCTGCAGATCTGCCCAGTCACGGTAGCCCCGGTCGTAATCCTCAAGCGTTAAAGTTCCAAACCCGATGACGCTGGGGGTTACTTCCAAAGACGGGGCTTCACTAGCGAAATAAACGCGGACGGCAACCCAGTCCATGCGGCCGGAGCCGTGAGCCCAAAGGCGCACCCGAAAATCCATGGGATTAAGCTCCCCCCCTCTCCACCTTCTTCCCCACCCGTCAGTGGGGCCACCCAAAACCACGGTGGTTTGAGAAAAGGGGAGGGGACCGGTCTCATAACCGAGGGTCCAATTTGCACCACCATCCCAGGAGAGCTCCACGCGGAGGGACAAAGGTTCCCACCACCCTTTGGGCCAGCTCCACGCATCGAGGCGAACTTCAATTCCTTGGACCACGACGCTTGCGGGCAAGGGAAAAATGTAACCCCAGAAGATGTGGCTGAGCTCATCCCAATAGGCTGAGATCAAAGCGCTCTGATTGTCGTCGTAATACGCGCGCCAACCGAAAATGAAATCGCCGCTATCGGCGGAGGGGTTCAGCCAGCCCGTGTCCTGGCCGATGCCGCTTGTTCCCAAAACGAGCAAAGCTAAAACGATGCTCAAAAGCCGCATGGAAGGGAAAAGGGCAGCCCGGCTTTTTGGAACCGGGCTGCCCGTCCATTTTCCGGTCACGGCGCAGTGAGGGTGTAGGTAAAGCCGAGGGAGTAGTCGCCAGCCACGTCGTTATCCCAGCTCACCAGGACCCGGAAGTCCATGGTCAGCTGGAGGTTGCCGCCAGGGTTCCCCGCGGCGACCTGCAGCGCCGTCGTGGAAAGGCCGGTCAAAGTCCCAAGGGAACTGGTGATGCGGCCAGAGTTAACCGAAGCCACGCGGAGCTGGAGGTCGCTTGCGGGCTTCGCCCACGGACCAGTCCAGGTGGCGCTGTTCGCAGCTACATCGAGAGTCCAGGCCCGGTTGCTCCATACCGTCACAATCTGGGCAGAGAGAAGATCCTTGTACCCCAGGTCGTAGTCATCCATGGTCAAGGCCCCGAAGTTGATGGTGGCCGTGTTCACCGTGAGCCTGATAAGGGTCGGCACGGTGAAGGTCGCCGTGGACCCCTGAGTTACACTTGCCCCCAAACCCGTCACCACGCCCATAACCGCTCCCAACAAAGCCGCCAAAACCTTCAAGCTTTTCATTGAGCACCTCCAAGAGAAGTTTTTACCGGGCCTTTGCCCGGGAGTTTTTGGTCTTCTCTTGGGGTGCTTCGGCAACCCAGCCATCTCCAGGGAAGCCTACCCGGTTCCCTCGAGATCTGTCGGCTTTGCGCCCCCGCCTCGCGACGGGTTTGCCTTTATCGGTCACCCCAAACCCTGCAAACCTTGCTTTCGGCTCTCACCCCCTTCAACCTGAAGCGGGCCCTTGCCCAAAACCACCCGCGACCCTGAGCACGAGCCTCGCTCCCTCCCTCACCTTTTCGGGCGAGAGTTTGAGGAGGAGCGAGAGCTCGTGCTTTCCCGGCCGGCCCGAAAGGAGGGTAACCTCTTCAGTGGCGAGGGTTACCTCCGGGCCGCCCAAAACCTTTAGGGAAAGCTCGGCCCAGGCCCCAAGGACCTGCGCCGTCACCGCCCAAGGAACATTGCTTTTGACCTCCAAGGGGATCAGGAGGAAGCCCCGGGCCAGGTCCTCGGCCCCGATCTCCACCACCACCTCCCGGCCGGAGATGGCCCGGTCGAGGAGGGAGAGGACGCTCAGGGCCGGGATGGAAAGGGAAACCGTAGCGGTTCGGGATACGCTTTCCCCCAAACCGCTCAGGCCCAAAGCCCCCACCATCATCATGAGCAGCCAATTCCTGGCCATTCTTCGGCAGCCCAGCCGTCCCGGAGGGACCTGTGGCTTTGCGCCCCCGCCTTGCGACGGGTTTGCCTTTATCGGAAGGCCAGGACGGTCTTCCGATAACTCAGGCTGCTCTTCTCACCCCCTTTGCCCGGCTTCCCAGCCAGGCCTTTCCATTATATACCAGTTGAAAGTGATGTCAAGAGGGTGAAGGTGATGGAAATCACCGACAGGCCGTCCGCAGGGCCGCGGCCCGCCGGAGGGCCAAAGTGTTGTAAAAAGGCCAAGCCTGAAAAACCCGAGGATCCGCTCCCTTGGCCAAGGCCTCGCCAAGCAACGCGCAGAAAAGCTCGGTCTCCCCGGCCTTCTTGGCCCAATGCTCCGCGTAATCCACATAGTTTTGGAGGAAATCGGGCCCAAGCTCCAAGGCCCGCTGAAACTCCTCTTTCGCCCTTTGAAAATCGCCGCCCAAAAACCCTGGGGTCTGGGCGAGGAAGTTGGCCAAGGCCCGCCTGGGACCGCCTGCCCAATACGTCTCGTCCAGCTCCGCACAGCGCGTGAAGGCCGCCAAAACATCGCGCGTGCCCCCGGTCAAGGCCTCCCAATAGTGGAAGCCAAGCCACCGACCCAAGTTGTTCCCGTACCAAAAGAGGGCCGCAAGGTCCACGCTTTGTTGGAGGGCCGCACGAAACCCCTCCCTCTTCTCCGCCTCTAAAAAAATCGGATCCATCCTCAAGGCCTCAAGGGCATAGTCCTTGCCCTTGGTATAAGCCTTTTCCCGCTCCCCTTTTTCCGAGAGATACCCTTCGGCGAGCTCGAACCAGGCCCGGGAGAGCTTCACCAAAACGTCGTGCCTCTCCGCCGGCTGAAGAGCGGGCAGCGCCTCCTCCCAAAGTCTGATCGCCTCCCGAAGCCTCCCTTCATAGCTGGAAAAATCGAATTCTCCATGCCAGCGGTCGTAGAGGGCCTCCGCCCGGGAAAGGAGCTCCTCCACCCCTCCTTGGGCCAATCCCACCAAGGTCAAGCCCAGCACCAAAGCGAAAACGCGCCCAAGCATCTCCCCTCCTTCCCTTTGATTTGTAAAATCGGCCGGTGAAAATCCGGCAAGCAAGCTTACTCGACCTCCTCGGCATTTACCGGGTGGAAAAGGGGAGCTTTCCAGATCCTTGGCCCCTTCTGGCCTTTTTGCCCTACCTCCTGGACCGGGAAGCCTTGGCCTTGGTGGCCGAGGAAAAGGAGGTGATCGCCTTCCTCCTGGCCCTCAGGGAGGGCGAGGAGATCCATATTCACGACCTCGCCGTGGCTCCCGCTCATCGGCGCAAAGGGGTGGCCAGCGCTCTGCTTTCCCGTCTCCTTTGCGCCGCTGGGGATGTGCGCCGGCTGCGGCTGGAGGTGCGAGCGTCAAACTCCGCAGCCCGCGCGTTCTATGCTAAACACGGGTTCAAGGAGGTCGCCCGCCTTCCTGGGTACTACGCCGACGGAGAGGACGGAATCCTCATGATCCTCGAGCTCCGCGGAGGTGCTTGAGGGTCTTGCGGCCCTCTACGAGGAGGAAGGGGACGAGGGAGAGGGGCAAAAGCGTGGCCCACATGGGGAGGGTGAGGGGCAAGGTGTTGAACACCGGTTGAAGGGGCGGGATGTACACGACAAGGAGGATAATGATCGTGGAGGAAAGGAAAGCCCATTGCATCCAGCGGTTAGTGAACGGACCGAGTTTAAAGAGGGGTATCCACTCGGAGCGCGCCGCATAAGCGCGGAAGAGCTCGGCCACCACCAGGGTCACGAAGGCCAAAGTATCCGCATCCTCCCGCCAAGCTCCGTGGTAAGCCAGGGCGTAAAGGCCCAAAACAGCGGCAGTGAGGGCCGTGGCCTGATAGGCGATCCCCCAGGCCATTTCTCGATCGATGATCTTCTCTTTGGGCGAGCGGGGCGGGCGCTCCATGATTCCCGGTTCCGCCGGCTCCATTCCCAAGGCCAAAGCTGGCGCCCCATCCGTGAGGAGGTTCAAAAGGAGAAGCTGGATGGCTGTAAGCGGCGTGGGCCAGCCCAAAAGGACAGCGAAGAAGATGATGGCGATCTCCGCGAAGTTGCAGGAAAGGAGGTAGTAGATGGTCTTGCGAATGTTGGCGTAGATCACCCGGCCCTGCTCCACCGCGGCCACGATGGAGGCGTAGTTGTCGTCCAAAAGGACCATATCCGCGGTGGCCTTGGCCACATCGGTCCCAGCGATGCCCATGGCGATCCCGATGTCCGCGCGCTTCAGGGCCGGGGCGTCGTTCACGCCATCCCCGGTCATGGCCACGATCTCCCCCCGGGCCCGCAAAGCCTCCACGATCCGCACCTTGTGATGCGGGGAAACCCGGGCGAACACATCCACTTCGTCGATCACGCGGATTAGCTCCTCATCGCTCATGCGGTCGAGCTCGCTTCCGCTTATCACCCGGCCGTTGGGACGGAGGAGGCCGATCTGTTTGGCGATGGACACCGCTGTGCCCACATGATCGCCGGTGATCATGATCGTGCGGAGGCCAGCCCGGCGGGCCTTCTCCAGGGCTTTGGGGACCTCCGGCCGCGGCGGATCCTGCATCCCCAAAAGCCCCAAAAACACCAAATCTCGCTCGATCTCCTCCGGGGTGGGATCCGCGGGAACGCTTGCAAGGGGCCGGTAAGCCACGGCCAAAACCCGCAAGCCCTGGCCCGCTAATTCCTCGTTGATTTGGCTGATCCTCTTTCGCTCCTCAGGGGTGAGGGGGACAGCACCGGCTTTTGTGGCCACGGCGACACAGTGGGCCAGGACCACATCCGGCGCGCCCTTCACCGCCGCTACATACGGAGCGGAAACGCCGACGGGAAAACTTTCGACAGGGTGAATCGTGGTCATCCTCTTCCTCTCCGAATCGAAGGGGAGCTCGCTCAGCCGGGGGATGGTGTTGCGGGAAAGCCCCGCTTTCAAAGCGGCCACCACCAAGGCCCCCTCGGTCGGATCACCGATCACCCGATAAGTTCCGTTTTCCTCCCGGAGTTCAGCGTCGCTACAAAGGAGCCCCACCCAAAGGGCCCCAAGGAGCAGAGGATGCTCCGCGGGCCTTAAGGGCTTTCCGTCTTTGAGGAATTGCCCTTCGGGTTTATACCCTTGCCCGCTCACGGAGATGAGCTCCCCGTCAACCCAAATTGTGGTGACCGTCATCTGGTTTTGCGTGAGGGTTCCGGTTTTATCCGCGCAGATCACCGTGGCTGAGCCCAGGGTCTCCACAGAGGGGAGGCGGCGCACCAGGGCGTTCCGCCGGAGCATCTCCCGCATCCCCATGGCCAAGCAAAGGGTGACGATGGCGGGAAGCCCCTCGGGAACAGCCGCCACGGCCAAGCTCACCGCGATGATGAAGAACCCAAGGAGGGCATGCTGGGAAGTTCTAAGATACGCGAAAAGGCCCTGATCGCGGAGGATGTGGAGGTTTGGATCGCGCAGGATCTCCACGATGAAGACGATGCCACAAACGATCAGGATGAGGATCCCCAAAACTCGGCCGAACTCCTCGAGCCGGCGCTGGAGCGGGGTCTCCTCCTGCGGCTCTTCGATGACCCCGGCGATCTCCCCAAGGACGGTGGAGGATCCGGTGGCCACCACCACCCCTACTCCCCGGCCGTAGACCACGGTGGTCCCCAAAAACGCCATGTTCACCCGGTCGGCCAAGGCCGTGTCCTCGGGAAGAACCAAGGACGCGTCTTTATCCACCGGCACGGATTCCCCGGTGAGGGAGGACTCGTCCACCCGAAGCTGAGCAGCCTCGAGGAGCCGGAGGTCCGCGGGCACGATGGACCCCGCCTCAAGGAGGACGATGTCGCCTGGGACGAGCTCCCGGGCCGGGATGGTTTGACGCACCCCATCCCGCAGGACCTGGGCCTCGGGAGCAGCCATTTTCTTCAAGCTCTGGAGGGCTTGTTCAGCGCGGCTTTCCTGAATAGCCCCGATGAAGGCGTTCAGGACAACAATGGCGAGGATAGCCCCGGCCTCGATCCAGTCCCCAAGGGCCATGGAGATGATCGTGGCCGCAATCAAGATCAAAACCACAAAACCTTTGAGCTGCTCCAGCAATCTCTTCCAGAACGGGGTTGGAGGCGCCTCAGGCAGGGCGTTCAGGCCGTACTTTTTGAGGCGAGCTCGGGCCTCCTCGGCGGTGAGACCCCGCTTGGGATCAACCCCAAGTTCGGCCAGGACCGCCGAAACCTGGAAAGCGTGCCACTTCTTGGCCTCAGTGGTCTGGGCAGCCATGCTCTCACCCCAGGAGAAGGAGGATGATGGGCACGAAGACCTCGGCGGCCAAGGACATTACCGTGATCATGGTGTTAAGGGAGGGGCCAGCGGTGTCCTTGAAGGGGTCGCCTACCGTATCCCCCACCACCGCAGCCTTGTGGGCCTCCGAACCCTTGCCCCCAAGGGCCCCGGATTCGATGTACTTTTTGGCATTATCCCAAGCTCCTCCGGAGTTGGCCATGAAAAGGGCGAAGATGATCCCGCTCAGGATGCTTCCGGCAAGGAAAGCCGCCAGGGATTCCTTCCCAAGGATCAGGAAGACCACCAAGGGGACGATGATGGCGAGGGAGCAGGGGAAAAGGAGCTCCCGCAGGGCACCACGGGTGGCGATGTCCACGCAGCGCCGATAGTCGGGTTTCGCCTTTCCCGCCAAAAGCCCGGGGATCTCCCGGAACTGCCGACGGATCTCGTCGATCATGCGCTCGGCGTTCCTCCCCACCGCCAAAATGAGGAGGGCGGAAAGAAGCGGCGGCATCATCGCCCCGAGGAAAAGGCCGATGATCACAGTATGACTCATGAGATTGATGCCGCGAGCGATATCGATATCCACAAGGTGGGTATAGGCCGCAAACAGGGCAAGAACGGTGAGGGCCGCCGCGCCGATGGCGAACCCCTTGGTGATGGCCTTGGACGTGTTCCCCTGGGCATCCAAGGCGTCGGCAACCTCCATGGCCTCCGGACCAAGGCCCGCTTGCTCCACAATGCCTCGAGCGTTATCAGAAATGGGGCCAAAAGCGTCCCCAGAGATGATCGTGGCCACGATGGCCAGCATCCCCACCGCGGAGATCCCAATCCCGTAGAAGGGGTTGATACCAAACATCGCTGCCAGCTCCCAAGCAGCATAGGTGGCCACACAGATCCCAAGGATAGAAGGAACGATGCTCACTAGACCATAAGAGAAGCCCATGAGGATGTTTATGGCTGCGCCGCGGGCCGCGGCCTCGGCGGTGCGCCGGGCGGGCGCTCGGTCAATGGAGGTGAAGTAGTCGGTGGTGAGCCCGATAACCAGGCCGGCCGCCAGCCCGGCCACGGTGGGCAAGAACACGCCCAACCACTCCTTCCCGGGAAGCCCGCTTTTGTAAATCACAAGGAAAAGAAGGACGAGGAAGACCGCGGAGACCGTAAAGGTGCCGGCGTTCATGGCCGCACCGGGTTTCCCCCGCATCAATGTTCGAACAATGAACGTCCCCAAAAGGGAGGCGAAGAGGCCGGCAGCGGAAATCAACACCGGGAGGATGGTGAGAACCCCGCCGCCGGTTTCCGCGCCGAGGACCATAGCCGCCACGATGGAAGCTATGTACGAGTCCACCAAGTCCGCGCCCATCCCCGCCACATCGCCCACGTTATCGCCCACGTTGTCCGCGATCACCGCCGGATTCCGCGGGTCATCCTCGGGAATGCCCAGCTCCACTTTTCCCACGAGGTCGGCGCTGATGTCCGCGGTCTTCGTGTAAATGCCGCCGCCGGCCTTGGCGAAAAGGGCGAGGGAGCTAGCGCCGAAGCTGAAACCGATGACTATTTCCGTGGCCTCCGCCTCTGTCCACCCCAATCCGAACCGACACACGTAATAGATAAGGGTTATCCCAAGGAGGGCCAAACCCACGATGCCTAATCCCATGATGGCTCCCCCGAAGTAAGCGGTAGCGAACGCGGGTTTGAGGCCTTTTTGCGCGGCAGAAGCGGTGCGCACGTTGGCCCGCACCGCCGCAATCATTCCAAACGAAGCCGCTGCTGTGGAGCAACCCGCGCCAAGAAGGTAGGCCAAAGCCCCGGCCAGACCCCGCGAAGCCCCCATCGTGATCCCAAAGAGGATCCCGATCACCGGGGCCAAACCCCCAAGGAAAAGGAGGAGGGTCACGTTCTGCCGAAATAAATAAGCTCTGGCACCTTCCTCAATGAAATGAGCGATGGCCTGCATCCGTTCTGTCCCCGGATCCTGTCTCATAACATAGCGATAGAGGGAAAGCGCGACAATTATCGCCAGACCCCCGACTATTGCCCCCACTAACCCGCCCTGGATCAGCGATCCCTCCATATTTTTTCCCTCCTTCGTTCACGAAAAGCCAATCTTATCTTAAAACAACAAAGAAGGAGCGGCAACGGCCCTGTTCCTTCAAAACCAAAACCAGGATTGCAAAAGCCCGTGGAGCTTGGGCAGAGCTTCCTCCTCGGTGAGCCCGCGCTTGAGATCCACTCGATCGCAAAGGCCCCGTCAAGGCCAAAAAGCCGTGAGCTCAAAAGGACCGGTCATTTCAGCCCCAAAAGTGCGCGTTTGGCGGAGGAAAACCGCTCGGCCATAAGCACAAGATCGTAGGAATAAACAAGGAAATTCATACCGCGGGCGTGCCACAAGCGCAGATCTTCGAGGTCTGCGGTATGCAAACCCACGGAAACCCCCTGCTTTTGAGCAGCTTGCAATACCCTCGCCATGGCCTCCTCCACCGTGGGGTGATGAAATTCCCCAGGGACGCCGAGGTCAAAAGAGAGGTCCAAAGGACCGATCACAACCGCATCCAGGAGGTTCGCGGCCAAAATTTCGTCGATATTGGCCAGAGCTTCCTTGCTCTCGATTTGTCCGATCAGAGCCACTTGATCATCTTCGGCGGCGAAGAATTCCCTCAAAGAGGGAAAAGCTTGAAGGCGTTGGCGTTTAGCCCAAGGCACGGTGGCTCCGCGTCCGCCGCGCGGCGGATAGCGCCCCAAAAATGCAAGTTCCTGAGCATCGTCTGGGGTATCAAGGTGAGGAAGCCAGATTCCATAAGCTCCACAATCCAATACTCGGCCTACAAAAGTTTTGTCGAGAACGGGCACCCGTACTATTGCCGGAAGGCCTTTGGCCTGGGCATACTGCAAAATAGGGCCGATCGTGGCCAGATCCAAAGCGGTGTGCTCCAAATCGATCACGAAAAAATCCGCCCCCGCCCAAAGCAAGGCATCGACAATATTGAGGGCAATAGCATCGCGGACCATCGTCCCAAAAATTGTTTCCCGTTTTCGAAATTTCTCGCGAAGATTCATGAGCGCGCCCCCTTTCGCCAAGCTCTTTTCGCCAAAGTCCACAGAAAAGGCAGAATGACGGTAGCTAGTCCCAGGCCCAGGACGGCTGCGGATATGGGGCGGGTGAAGAAGATGGAAGGGTCCCCGCGGGATAGGGCCATGGATTGCCGGAAGGATTTCTCCGCCAGGGGGCCGAGGACCAGCCCCAAAATGAGAGGAGCGATCGGCAAGTTTACCCGCCGCATGATGTAGCCTGCCACCCCAAAGAAGAGAGCAATCCACACGTCGACGATATTGTTGTTCAGGGCATAAGCACCCACGAATCCTGTGACCAAAATGAAAGCGGACATGACCGGCATGGGCAAACGCAAGATTTGGGTAAGGGGCCTGACACCGGCGGTGGCCAAAACCAGGCCTAGAAAGTTGGCAACCCAAAGGGAGGCAATTAGTCCCCAAACGAGACCTGTTTGCTTGGTAAAAAGGAGGGGACCGGGCTGGATGCCATGGATCATGAGCACACCTAAAAGAACAGCGGTGGTTTCGGATCCCGGGATTCCCAAGCTGAGCATAGGGACGAAGGCACCGCCGGCAGCGGCGTTATCCGCAGAACCCGGCCCGGCCACACAGCGCAGATCCCCTTTCCCCACTTGGCTTTTGTCTTTAGCTAGCCGGGCTTCCAAGGAATAAGAAAGAAACGTAGCTGTCGTCGCGCCTACTCCAGGGAGGATACCCACAATCGTGCCCAAGACAGATCCGCGGAGGATTGAGCCCAAGGCCTCTTTGAACTCGCGCCAGCGGGGGAGCATCCCTGTGAGGCGGCCGCGGTAAAGCTCCAAAGAGCGGATGCGTTCCAAGTTCATGATGGCTTGGCTTATGGCGAAAAGGCCGATTAAAACCGCAATAAAATCGATGCCGTCCAAAAGCTCAATGCGGCCGAAGGTGAACCTGGCTACCCCGGTTACTGGATCCACCCCGATCGTGCCTAAAAGCAGGCCGAGACATCCGGCGATAAGCCCGCGCACCACCCCCTCCTCAAGACCAGCGATAGCTAGAAGGCCAAAAAAGATGAGGGCGAAATATTCTGGCGGGCCGAACGCTAAAGCCGCCCGAGCCAAAGTGGGGGCTAGGGTCATGAGGACAATGAGGGAGAAAGTTCCGGCAATAAAGGAGCCAATGGCGGTGATACCCAACGCCAAGCCAGCCCGCCCTTGACGGGTTAATTCGTACCCATCCAAACAAATCACGGCCGCAGTGGAGGTCCCGGGTACCCTGAGGAGGATAGAAGTAATGGAGCCTCCGTACATCGTGCCCATGTAGATTCCAGCAAGGAGCATGAGCGCCGTTTCGGGAGAAAGCCCGAAAGACAGGGGCAACAGAATGGACACGGCCATGGAAGCATTGATCCCCGGAAGAATTCCCACCATGACCCCGATGAGTTGCCCTAAAAAGGTGGCCAAAATGTTTTGGGGTTGGAAAAGCAGGCTAAATCCGTGCGCTAAGTTGGCAAAAAAGTTCATGCCTTACCTCCCCAAAAACTGAAAAACCCTACGGGCAAAGGGACTCCCAGCCATTTTTGGAAAATCCCCCACTCCAAGCCGGTGATGACTGCCGCTGCCAACAGACCTTTTCCCAGCCGGCTTCCCCAAGGCCCCTTCGTTTTACTCGCCACCACTGCGGTCACTAAAAGGAAAGCGCTGGGAACGAATCCCAAGAAAGGCGTGATGGTTATGTATCCGGCGTACCCTAAGTACCAAGGAATGAGCCTCACCCCATGAACCTCTTTTTCCCCCTCTTTTTTGTGGTATTCACGGGCTAGCCATATTAAAGTTAGAAGAGCTAAAAGGGAGGCGACGAGCAAAGGAAAATGCGCTGGTCCAACCTTAGCCACCCGCGCAAAGGATGGGAATGGGAGGTGCAAGGACAAATCGATCCAGAGGGCGGAGATGGTGATTAGCACAAGCCCTATAAAAATTTTGAGCCAGTCCACCACGCCTCCTTATTAAAAGGGAGGCGGGACAGGAAACCTGTCCCGCCCCAACGTGCTTACTATTTCAAAGTCTCCAAAACGCCCTTCACCGCGGCCTCGTACTCCTCAAGGAGTTTGGTGAAGTCAGCGCCTACAACCAAAGCCGGCTGTAGCTCTTGGGCTTTGAGATAGGCCTGGAAGACCTCGGATTGCACCGCCTTCACGGCCCAATCGGTGAGGACCTTTACAATCTCCTCAGGGGTGCCCTTTTTCACCATGAAGCCCCGGAATTTGGGGAGCACCACATCCCAGCCTTTTTCTCGAAGGGTTGGCACCTCGGGTAGGGCTTGCACTCGTTCCGCCGTGGCTACGGCCAAAATGCGCACCGCGCCTGCGTCGAGTTGGCCCTTTATCTCACTGAGCTCGGCGATCTGGGCATCGATATGGCCGCCCAATAGCGCCGCGAGGATCTCCCCGCCGCTGTCGAAGGGGATGAAGTTGAACTCAACCCCAGCGACGTTGGCCAACATCATGCCCACCACATGGTCGTCAGAGCCCGGCCCAAATGTCCCCACCTTCACCTCTCCAGGATGTGCTTTAGCATAAGCGATGAGCTCTTCGATGGTCTGGAATGGGCTTTTCGCGGAGACCACGATGTATTTGGGGTCATAACCGAACATAATGATGGGCTCAAAATCCCGGAAGGTGTATTGGAAACCAGGTGTAGCCAGCGGTGTAAAAATGAGGTTATTGGTGACCCCGAGGATGGTGTAGCCATCCGCAGGCTTGCCCTGGACGTAGGTCATCCCCACCGCGCCGGAACCACCCGGCTTGTTCACCACATAGAGGGGCTGGGGAAAGCCCACTGCCTCTAGGGCCTTGGCAAACGTGCGGCACATGAGGTCGCTTCCCCCGCCGGGTGAGGCCCAAGCCACGATCTCCACGGGTTTTTTCCGGGTAACTGGCCAAAGCCGCTCCACCAAAAACACCCAAAACCGCAACCAAAACCCACAGTTTGCGCATAGACCACCTCCGTAAAAGTTTTCCGGTTATATCTGGTTCCTTATTTTGTCGCCCTCAGCTCTCACCCCCTTTCTTAAACTCACCCCGCAAGAGTATCTCTGCTCGAACTGGATTGAAGATCCCGCATAGACACAAACAAGCTAGGCGCTTTGCCGCTTCTTGCGGGGAGAGGTTCCCTTTGCGCACGCGTTCCCGCAGGCGTTCCACCAGGGCCGCGGCGATCATGTGATGCCCGCACATGGAGGTCACCCCAAGGACCTCCTCATCAGGCAAAAGGTCAGCACGACCGAAGACCCCGATGGAATAGTTCACCGTGTGAGGGGTAAGGCCAGCTTTACGGCAGGCTTGGAGGACCTCAGAAAGGTCTCCGGCGATAATCACTGAGAGCCCTAGGTCCAGTTCCTTCATGCGCATGAGGAACTGCACCACTTGGGCGCGTCGGGTGAAAACACCGCGCAGGCGCGATTGCACAGTGAGGCGGCCACGTATCGTCTCTTCCGAAGTACAAACTATAGGGCCAGTTTTAACATCGCCCCAGTTTTCACTTCCCACCTCTTTTACAACTTCTATAACCTTTTGCAATTTATCTGGCACTTTTTGATCGTTGATCCCCTTTGCGTGGTAAACCTGCCAAACAAAATCTTCATCTTGATATGGGCCGAAACGATGGAGACTGTGGGTCATCTGTGTCCTCCTCAGAATTTCACGAGGGGGCGACCAAGCCCCACGTTCACCTTGCCCCGCCGTGGGCGCGGAAGTCCTGCCTTTTCCAGGGTTTGGAAAAGATAGCGGTTTTGTTCTTCATCCCAAACGGAGACAATCCCCAGCGAGAAAACGGTATCGATTTCTTTGGCCACCTCCTTTAGAGCGGCAAGAGCCGCGGGGAGTTTTTCTTTGGGGCAGATGGCTTCAACGATGATGGAAAGGACGCGCGTATCCAAAAGGTCCTCGCGGATTTCACCGGTTTTAAAATCGGTCATCACCGCAGAAAGCGGATTTTCCTCGGGGGAAGCGAAGGCCACCCCCACCTTTGCCAAGGCCCGGGTTATCTTTTGCACGTCCCGGAGATAAACGCCGATCCCCGGCCGTCCCACGTCGATGCAAATCCCGTAAAAACCAGGACGGTAGCGGCCGGTCACATCGTTGGTTTTTGCCTCCTCCGTGCCCCGGCCAGGGACCCCTGTGCCCTGATAGGTCTCGGTGGGATCGCTCAACACATGTTTGAAGACAGCCGCGAAATCCAAAAGGGGCGTGGGCTCAAAGCAAGAATTCGGGCAAACTTTGTTGCGATAGCAAACCCAACATTCCGTACATTCCTCCTTCACGATATGGGCTTTCCCGTTCACGAGTTTTATGGCCCCCACAGGGCAGTAATCCAGACAAATTCCACATCCCACGCAACATTCAGTCTTGACCCTCATCGGGCTCCTCCTTGCTCCTCGCGTAGAGCTGCTGGATCTGCAGGTCGAAGTGCAGTTCCACCGCGCGGGTGAGGGCGTCCACATCGCGGGCGAGGAACGCTTGAAGGATGGCTTCGTGGACGGCGAGCATCTCGTGGATGCGCTGGGGGTCTTCGCGGTAAAAGCTAACCCGCATGGCCCGCCAAAGGGGTTGATGTACAGCCCTCAGGGCTTCCGCCACCATCTGAATCACGGCTGAGCTATGAGTCGCCTGCGCCAATGCCAAATGGAACTCCTCGGCAATGCTCAGGTACTCTTCGTATCTCCCGGCCAAAGCGAGGCTTTTCTTCTTCTCCCAAATGGTGCGGAGGCGCTCATCATCCTCGGGCGTGGCCCGCCTCACGGCCAGGCGAGCGGCCCCGACTTCCAAGACCCGGCGCAAGGTCAAAACCTCCAGGGGGCTTTGGCTGGTTTGCAGGATCTCCCGGGCCCTGGAGAGGAGGAGTTCCACCGGTTGGGTGAGGCGGAACGTCACATATGTTCCGTCTCCCACGCGGCTTTCCACAAGACCAGCGAATTGCAGGGCGGCGATGGCCTCGCGAACCGCAGGCCGGCTAACCCCAAGTTGCGTGGCCAGCTCTCGCTCAGAAGGCAGCCTGTCCCCGGGTTTGAGTTCACCCCTTTCGATTTTTTCGGCGATGGCTTCCAGCACCCGATCGCTTTTCGTGGAAAGAGGGACGGGAAGGAGCGGACTGAACCTGGGCCCGGCCTGCTTCCGCCTCGGCATGGCTTTACCAGTATAACCGGTTTGACCGGTAAGTCAATCCTTAGAAAGAGAACCTCGCGGCCACCGCCACAAGGGCCCCGAACACAAGGCTGGGAAAGAGTAAACGCCGCCAAGTTTGAGGAAGCCGCGCCCCCGCGTACTCCGCGGATACTACTAGACACGGATGTAAAGGGGAAAGAAGATACCCAAGATATGAGGCTTGGTAGAGCACGGAAAATCGCCATGGGCTAAGAAAATTCCCCGAGGCAAGATAAACAGGGATGACCACAGAAAGCGCGGCTTGTTGCCGCCCCGTGGCCAAGCCCATAAGAACCCCAAGCCCCAAAACCAGGATCTCAAGAGGGAGGGATAGGGAAGCCATGGTTTGGGGAAGCCCAGAGGCTTGGAAAGCCCCAAGGTAGAGGAAAACGCCAACAACAATGAGGGCGAACCGCCAGGGTTTGGCCTCCTTAATTAGCCCAGAAAACTGGGAAAAACCTGGACCGAGAAGCATGGCCAAGACAAAGGCCGCAGAAAGCGCCACGGCCGTGGCCATTTCTGGAGCGGGAAGTTTCACAAGGCTCCGCAATACCAAATCCAAACCAGGAGCGGCGAGCAAGGCTAAAACTGCCTTCCAGAAACCTTTTCCCACGGCAGGGGCCAGGGCCGGCTTTGGGCCCAAAACCGGCGGCAAAAGAAAGATCGCACCGATGACCAACGCCAGCAAGGCCCAAAGTATCTGCCATGGAATAACGTGCCACAGGTCAAGGCCCGCAAGCTTTGCCCCGGTGAGAAGGGCTGAGGACATGGGGTAAAAGGAAAGAAAAATGTGGCGGAACCACACGTTGGCCGCAGCCCGCTCCTCCGGCCGCCCGCCCCCAAGCTCCTCCAAGATGGGCGCGGAAAAAAGGGCCCCACCGGGAACGGGAAGGAGGCCGAACAGTGCAGGGACCACCACAAAGCTCGTCCCGCGGCCCCCGGGGATGCGCGCCACCAGATCCCAAAGGAGCCCGCTCCTTTGGAGAGCGGCCCCGATCATGGGTATGAGGGCAGAAGCGAGGATCAAGGCCAAAACGCCCCAGTCCGCCAAGGCCCGAGCCCAAATTCCCGGTAGAGCCCGTGCCGGTACAGTAAGAACTCCCAAAGCCACGGCCCCACCCACCAGGGCCAGCCAAAGACTCTTGGCGGCGAGAAAAAGGATGACCCCCAGCGAAAGAGCGAAGGCTATCCAGGCCATACAAAGGATGGAGTCTACCGGTCAGCGCTGTCCTTGGTCAAAAACTTGTCCGCGCCCTAACTCTTGAGAAGGCTATACAGGACGGGCAGGGCTTCCTCCATGGCCTCCTCCCCAGCTTGGATATTCTCTTTGGCCCGCAGGTAGTTGTACTCCTCTTTCACCTTCGGCCGGATGTAGATGTCCGGGGGGTGCAGGGAAAGCTTCAGGCGCAGGATCTCTTGAACGAAGATGGCCACACATTGGTTGAGGATCTCAAAGATCCCGGGAAGGGGGCGAGCTCCTGGCCTTTCCCGCACGTACTCCCGAACCACCTCCGCCAGGTGTCCGGGCACCCAGGGTTCATTGAGAAGCCCTTCCCGCAAGGTTTTCCCCACGGAGGCCATGTTTTTGCGACTTTGGAGGGTGGTGGGCTTCGGGGCGGGGTTGGTATCCACGGCGATGACGAGATCGGCCCCAAGCTCCCGGCAAATCTGCACCGGAAGGGGTTCCACCATCCCCCCGTCCACCAGGAGCCTTCCCTCCCAGCGCACGGGCTGGAAAATCCCGGGGATGGCCGTGGAGGCGCGAATCGCCTCCACCAGGGAACCACGGCGGAGGACCACCGCTTCACCGGTATCCAGGTCCGTGGCCACCGCGGCAAACGGAATGGGAAGGCCCTCGATGCGCACATCGCCGAGGATCTCCCGGAGGTAGCGGCGAAGGCCGGCTCCCGAGCTGAGCCCAGCACGGGGGAAAGTGGGGAGGAAGCTGCGCAGAAGTTTCGTGCGGCTCGTGGTGAGCCACTCCTCCTCGATGCGGGAAAGGGGTATTCCGGCGGCATAGGCGCCGCCCACCATGGCCCCGATGCTCGACCCGGCGATGGCCGAAACTTTTATCCCCTCACGCTCAAGGACCTTCAGGACGCCCACGTGGGCAGCGCCTCGCGCCCCGCCAGAACCCAAGGCCAGCCCCACCTTCTTTGCCCTATCCATCGCCATCTCCTTCCCCAGAGACGTTGGGCCAATATTTTCTCCTCTCAACCCTGCTTTGCGGCCAGAGCCACCCGGAAAGGCATCCCCGGCCTCTGAAGCTGAGCTGCAGGCACCCAAGGAGCTCGACGAGGAGGACCGGTTGCGCCAAAGGGCAACGGCAAAAAGATCAAGGCCCACAAAAGGGGCCGCTGAAAAACCCCTCTCCGCCGAGGAGCTACTGCTTTAGCGCTCATAAGCGTTTCCCACTGAGGAACCTCCATAGCGACAGGCGCAGCCAGAAACCGTTTCGACGGTCCAGCGAGGATCGCTCACCCGTACTTTCCGAGCAGAAGTCCAAACCATGAGATCTGGAAGAAGCAAGACATTGCCGAGGTGCCGAAGTTTGAGACAAAAAAGGCTATCTTCGAGGTAAGCACCCATTTGCCCCCCATTCCTCGACAATTTGAACCGTTCTCCATGACGATCACTGGGAACGCAGATGAATTTGGGCATTTTGGCGGAGGCCCGTTCCAAATCCGATGCAAAATTGGGGGAGGGCCTGGCCCCTCCCCCTCTTCTCACAAGCGCAGCTTGCCAAGGTTTTCGGGCAGGAAATATTCGTCGGGGATCTCCGCGTAGGAACGCTCGAGGATCCGGACCTCCCCCCGGGATCCCTTCCCCAGGTTCTCCACCTGAAGGAGGGCCGGCCGGGGGCCCAAGGAGTCCGTCACGAGCTCTGGCACCAACAAAACGCGGGAAAGCTTCCCATCCTTATCGTAGAACTCAGCCCGCACCACGAAATAGTGCTCACGGTGCACCCAAAGGAGGACCCGGCTCCACTCCGCACCCGAAGCTCTCGGAGAAAGGCCGAGCTTCCACGTGGGGAAGCCGGAAAGGTCTTCCTCGCTCAACAGTTCGCTCTCGTAGTCCTCCCGGTAACTGAAGCCCTTGGAGATGTCCTCGTAGGTGATCCCGCTTCCCGCGATGAACTCGCCCTTGCGCTCGCCCTCGCCCACGAGCTCCTTCACCAAGGCTAGCTCCGGGAGGTAGAGCCACATGCGGGCTGTTCCTTCCTTGGGCACGTGGGCCAAAAAGATGGTCCCGGCCACATCCTCCGGGGCCGCGTAAAGGAGGAGGACTTTCGTGGTCCCATCCGAATACTCCTTGGCCCAAACGCGGAAGGCGTAGTCCACGGTGGGCTGACCCTTCTCCTGGATCTCCACCGCCAACGAGGCGTAAAGGGATTCCCGCCCCGTCCCGAAAAAGCCCTGCTCCTCCACCTTTTTTAGGATTTCGTCCGCGGTCTGGGCGAAGGCCCAAACCCCCAAGAACACCAGTAACCCACTAACCACGAGGCGCTTCATCCTTCCCCTCCTTTTTCTCTCCAGGATTTGCCGGTTTAGGGGCCTCAAGGAGCCCCACCCGAACCCAAAGGGGGGCAAGGCGCCCCCAAGGTTGATAAAACCGTTCCGGAATCCAGGCCAAAAGGGATGGCAAAACCAAAAGGGCGCCCAGGGCGCTGGTCACCATGGTGAGGGCGAAAAGCCAGCCGAAGGTGTTGAGGGCCCCGAAGCGCGAAAGGAGCATGACCAAGAAGCCCAAGGCCAGGGTGAGGGCGTTCACCACGATGGCCCGGCCGGAGGTGCGGTAGGTCTCGGCCAGAGCCTCCTCATGGGGGAGGCCGGCCCGGCGCTCGTTTCGATAGCGATTGAGGAAGTGCACGGCGTAATCCACGCCGATCCCCACCGTTAAGCTTGCGATCATCACCGTGGCCATATCCAGATAGGCCCCGACATACCCCATGACTCCGAAGTTCCCGGCCACGGCCACAAAAAGCGGGGTGAGGGAAAGAAGCCCCGCACCCAAAGAGAGCATGAGCACGGCCACGATGAATCCCACGGCCCCAAAGCTCGTCCCCAGGCTCACAAGTTGCGAGGCGATAAGCTTTTTAGAGAGCTGGATGTAGAGGGAGGGGGAACCGGTGATGTACCAATCCGCTAAAGAAGCGGGTTTTCCCTTGGCCACGAATTCTTCCACGGCTTTGACCAAGGCGTCGTAGCCGGAGAGGCCCACGGAGCGCACCCGCGCGGAGATCCGGCCCACCCGGAAGTCCCGGGTGGCCATGGAAGCGGTGACCTCTCCTCCGCCCATCTCGTAAAGGAGGAGGACTTGGGCCACGGCCCGGGAGGTCTCGGGGATCGTGTAGAACGCGGGATCATCCCCCTTGAGGGTGAAATAGGACTCCTTAACGAGGTCCGCCAAGGACGAGGTGGACCCCACCTCCGGCCGCTCCTCCAAAAAGCGCTGCAAGCGATCCATGAACCGGAGCACCGCGGGGTCCTTGAGGCCATCCCTCTTTCCTGTGTCGATCACCACCGAAAGCTCTTGGCTCCCGCCGAAGCGCTCATCCACCACCCGCAGAGCCTCCACCACCGGGGAGTTCCCCCGGAAGTAGCGGGTCACGTCGGATTCCACTTTGAGCCCAGGGATCCCTAGGGCCAGAACGCCGAGGAAAGCGGCCACAACGAGGAGGACGACCACGGGCTTTCCCGCGAGGATCCGGGCGAATCCTTTAGCGCTTTTCATCTCCCCTTGGGCTACGCGAACTTTGGGGAGCGGGATCACCATAAAAATGGCTGGGATCATGAGCATAGCCAAGAGGAAGGAGACCATGACCCCAAACGCCGAGAAGAGGCCGAACTCTCTCGTGGGGACGAGGAAGGAGGAAAGGAGGGTGAGGAAGCCGGCGGCGGTGGTGGTGGCCGCCCCAAGGACGGGAACGAACATCTCTTGCACTGTGTCCTTGACCGCCTCCTTGCGGCCCATCCCGCGGGAGATGCGCTGGAAAAAGTCGTTCACCACATGGATCCCATAGGCGGAGCCCACCACCACCAGGACCACGGGGAGGAAGGTGGAGATCATGGTGAGCCTGCCACCAGCAAGGCCGAAGAGGCCCATGGTCCAAATGAGCCCCACCACAACCACCCCCAACGGCAAAACCACGCCCCAAAGGTTGCGGAAGCTCAAAAATAGGACCAAGACAATGACCCCGACCGCAATGGGCAGGAGGTAAGCGAGGTCCTGGCGCATGTAGCGGTTCACATAGACCATGAAGGCGGCGTCGCCGGAGATGTAGAACTTCTCCGGCCCTTGATACCGTTGGGCTATCTCCTCCAGACGTTGGAGGATCTGGGCTTGGATGTCCTCGCGCTTTTCCACGCTGGCTGAAAGGCGGATGACGATGATGGCCCCGGTTCCATCGGAGAGGATGAGGTTATCGCGCACCGTCTTTTCGGCCAAAGCTTTTTCCCGAAAGAGCTCCACATCCTCCTCGGATTTCGGGGGGCCAGAAAGTATGGGATGGACCACGAGGGCCGCGGCGGTACCCTCCACGATCTTCACGTTGGCCGCGGAGATCACCTCCTCCGCAAGCCCCTCGTCCGTGAGCTTTTTGAGCTCATCCGTGAGGGCGTAGAGCTTTTGTAAAGAAGGGAGATCAAAGAGGGTTCCGCCATCCTCGGCGGTGATGGCCAGGATGAACATGGACTGCCCGCCGAAAAGGTCACGGGTCCGTTTGTACTGAGCCACGACGGGGTCATCCCCGGGAAGCATTTTGGAGTAATCGGCTTGAAAGCCAATGCGGGGGAGGAAGGCCATAAAGGCCAGGGAGACCAAGGCAATGGAGACCAAAACCAAGTAAGGGTGCTCCGTGACGAGCCGGGTGAACCGTCCCATTTTCACTTACCCCCCATGTACCCGCGGGAGGCGAGTAAAAAGCTTAGGAAAAGGGGATAAAAGTCCTCCCCGGGGCCGCGCACCTCTCTTTGCCCCAAAAAGGCCTGGGAAAACGCGGTCCGAAGATGCGCTAGCGCCATCCGAAAACTTTCGGGAAGGGCGGATTCCGGCCAAGGGGAACAGAACCAGATATACGGACTCTGCGCGGGGACATACACCACCACCTGGAAGGGCTCACCGTTCCAGGGCTGGGTGGGAAAAGAGGGAAGGGCCTGGAAGGAGAAGGCGCCGGTGGCCTTGAGGACCCGGACCGCGGCCAAAAGGCGCAGGGACTCCTCCAGGGTTTTGGATTCGTCCACCACCAGGACTCGGATTTGCCCAAAGCAGGAAAGGCCCAGGGACAAGACCGCCGCGACAACCAAAAGTCTTCTCATCGCGCCTCCTTCTCCGGCCGGAGGGCCTGCCAGGCGAGTTCCGCAAGGTTCTCCCCGCCCAGGCGGCGGAACTCCTCGGCCACCGCGTCCTTTTGGGCGGCGCGCAGGGTCACCGCCCCGGCCATCCCCAAAAGGGCGTAAGCGGTGAGGAGGGGATGGACGGGGCGAATGGCGCCGGCGGCCATGGCCTCCTCGAGGATCCCGGCGATGGCCCGCGCATATTCCTCCAAAAGGGCCCCGAGTTTCTTCCAAAGGGCCGCGTCCTCGGGAGCCCAAACGCGGCTTAGAAGTTGGGCCGTCTCGGGGTCCTGGGCGATGGTCCCAAAGTAAACGAAGAGGACCTGGCGGAGGATCTCCGGGGCGGGAAGGCCCTGGCGCATGAGGGCCCGGGCCTGGGCCAGTCTCTCCTCGAAGGCCCGCCGGACCACGGCCAAAAAGAGCTCATCTTTGGAGCGGAAGTAGTGGTAGAGGGAACCGATGGAGACCTGGGCCGTTTTGGCGATCTGGCGCATGCCGGTGGCGTGGAACCCTTGGCGGGCGAAGAGTTTCCGCCCAGCCTCCACAATCCTTTCCAAGACCAGGGTCTCGGCCATATCGAACGTTCGTTCAATTATCCGGGGAAAAGCTCCGCCGTCAAGGGCCGAACTCCGCCCCGCAGGCCGAACACCGCCAAAGGATCGCCCCCGTGAGGAGGTTCCAGCGCACGGGAAGAAGCGCCCCTTCCCGGCAAACTGGACAGAGAAGGAGCCCGGTCTCCGCCTCCACCGGCCCTTCCACGGCCACGGAAAAGCGCGCCGGGATCGTGAGAGGAAGCGAGGAAACCCTCACCTCCAAGGGCACGGGGAGGGAGATGGGGTTGGTCACCTCCACCTTTATCGGCCCGGAGGGTTCGCTCAGGCGCAGGGCGATCCCGTTTCTCGTCACCTCGAAGCCCAGCCAAAAAAGGGCGCCCAAAGCGCCCACCAAAAGCCAAAGGCCAGCCACCAGGAACCAGCGGTACACCGCATCACCCCTGGCCCAAGGGTAGCGAAAAAGTAAAAAACGCGCCCGGGAGGACTCGAACCCCCAACCCTCGGCTCCGAAGGCCGATGCTCTGGTCCTGTTGAGCTACGGGCGCGAGACCGGCCCGCCGGCATGTCCTCGGCCGTTACGGATCTGTCCTTCAGAACCGTTGCATCCTACAACCGCCGGCGAACCAGCTGGGAGGAGCGACGGGACTTGAACCCGCGACCCCCGCGTCCACAGCGCGGTGCTCTCCCAGGCTGAGCTACGCTCCCCTGGCGCGCCCGGGAGGACTCGAACCCCCGACCTGCGGCTTAGAAGGCCGCTGCTCTCGGTCCCTCTGAGCTACGGGCGCTGGAGCGGGTAACGGGAATCGAACCCGTGTCTCTGGCTTGGAAGGCCAGTGCTCTACCATTGAGCTATACCCGCCCATGGTCGGAGAGGGCGGATTCGAACCGCCGACCTCATGGTCCCGAACCATGCGCGCTAACCAGGCTGCGCTACTCTCCGACCCGCCTTATTTTACCCCGCTAGGGCAAAAGGATGAACCGAGTCCGGCCGGAGCGGATCACGGTGAGAAGCACCTCCTCATCCTCAGCGATTTGGGAAACAATCCTGTTCCAATCGGAAATAGAGGAGATGGGCTGGCGGTTGACCTCCACGATGAGGTCGCCCACCTGTACCCCGCCCCAGTAGGCCCGGGAGCCCGGCTCCACCCCCACCACCACGACCCCGCTGTCTTGCGCGATGCCGTAGCGGCTTTTGAGCTCAGCGGTCAGATCCTGGACGGTCAACCCGAACTTGCTGACCCCTGTTTGACCGGGCGTTGCCTTGCCCTCCGCCGGCCTTTCCTCCAACACCACATCCACGGTCATGGTCCTTTTGTCCCGCACCAGGGTCACCGTGACCCTCTCCCCGGGCTTGCGGTACATGATGGCCATCTGGAGATCGTTGCTATTTTTGATCTTTTGCCCGTCCACCTGCACGATCACGTCTCCGGATCTGATCCCCGCCTTGGCTGCAGGCGAGCCGGCCACCACCTCCGTGACCAAGGCGCCCTCCCGCACTCCGAGCTGCCTTTCCATTCCGGGGATGACGTCCTGGATGTACACCCCAAGCCAGGCCCGGGTCACCCGGCCCTTCTCCACGATCTGGGCCAGGGCGAGCTTGATCTCGTTTATGGGAACAGCGAAGTTGATCCCCTCCACGGCGATCCCCGAAGAAGTTTGCCGGGCGATGAGGGTGTTCATCCCCACCACTTCCCCATAGGCGTTCACCAGGGGGCCGCCGGAGTTCCCGGGGTTGATGGCCGCATCGGTCTGGATCATGCGGCGGTAGTACCCCGAGCCATCGGGCTTGGGCACATCTCGGTTGAGGGCGGAGACGATCCCCAATGTCACCGTGTGGGAGAAACCCAGGGGGTTACCGATGGCGATCACCCAATCCCCGATTTCCAAAGCATCGGAATCCCCAAGGGGGGCCACCGGAAGGTCCATCCCGTCCACACTTAATACGGCGAGGTCCAAAAGATCGTCGGTCCCCACCACCTGGGCCGGCCAGGACTCGCCGCTTTGGGCGGTCACCACAATGGAAGTGGCGCCCTCCACCACGTGGTAATTGGTAAGGATGTACTTCTTGCCCGCGTATTCCACGACAAAGCCCGACCCCAAGGAGGTTTGGGTGGACTCGGGTTCCCCGAAGAATCGGCGGAAGAAGGGGTCCTGGAAGAACTGGTCCCACCAGGTGGAGACCTTCCGGGTGGCCTCCACTTTGACCACCGCCGGGGCCACCCGGGCGATGGCTGCCTTGATCGCCGCCTGTCCGGAGGCAGCGATGCTCTCCTGGACGCTTTGGGCCAGGGCTACCCCGGCCAACGCCAAAACCAGTCCGAAGACCAAGAACCTTCTCACCATCCCTATCACCTCCAGCTACATTTCTACCCACCGGGATTGCACGTTCCATGAAGGCCATGTGCAAAGGTTGTGGAGATCCCCGGGGACCAAACCTATCATAGCGAAGATATGGGCGGACCTCAGAAGAGAGCCATCGCCCTCATGTCTGGAGGTTTGGATTCCGCCCTCGCCGCGGCCTGGACGAAGAGGCTGGGGTTTGAGGTGGTGGGCCTGAATTTGGCCACGGGTTTCTGCACCGGTCAGGGCCGCTGCGATGCCGTCCTGGCCCAAGGTCTTGCCCTGGGCATTCCCGTGCGGCTCCTCGAGGTCTCCGCGGAGTACCTGGAGGTGGTAAAGCATCCCAAATACGGGCGGGGCCAGGGAATGAACCCCTGCCTCGATTGCCGGATCTTCATGCTCCAAAAGGCCAAGGAGGTGATGGAGGAGGAAGGGGCTTCCTTCGTGGTGACGGGCGAGGTTTTGGGCCAGCGGCCCATGTCCCAGCACCGGGAGGCCCTGGAGCTCGTGGCCCAGGAGTCCGGGCTCGGGGAGCGGCTCGTTCGCCCCCTCTCCGGAAGGCTCCTCGGCCCCACCTTCCCCGAGCGGATGGGCTGGGTGAAGAGGGAGGATTGGCTGGATATTCAAGGCCGTTCACGCCAAAGGCAATTGGCTTTGGCCCGGGAGTTGGGCATCCCCCAATTCACCCCGCCTGGGGGCGGCTGTTGCCTCCTCCTCGAGCGGGCCTATTCGAAAAGGCTGCGGGACCTCATCCGGGAAAAAGGCGTTGACGCCCTCACCAAGGACGATTTCGCCCTCCTCCGCTATGGGCGGCACTTCCGCTTGGGCCCGAAAGTCCGGGTGGTGGTGGGAAGGGACGAGACCGAAAACGCCGCCCTCCTCAGCTTCCCCGGGGACCACCACGTGCTGGAGTTCCCCGATGTCCCTGGCCCGGTGGCACTGGTGTTGGGCGAGCCAAGCGCGGAGGAATTGCGAGAGGCCGCGGAGCTCGCCGCCCGCTACAGCGACGCACCGAAAGACACCCCCGTACGCGTTTTGGTCCGGCGAAACGAGGACATCCGGGAAATCCAAGTCATCCCCTGGGATAAGGACGATCCCCGCCTGGCCAGGCTCCGCATCGATCGCTAAAACCCTGGCTTGATCAGGTTTTTCGGCTATAATACTTTCGCTATGGGCACGCTGCGCAAAGGTTATCTTGTGCGGACCAAGGCCAATAGCTTCAAGGTTTTGTGTGGGGACTGCTTGAAGAACTCGGAGTTCGAGGAATTCGTGCGCCCTTGGAGCGTGCTCATAAGCTCCCGGTGTGTGAAGTGTCAAAGCCCGGTGACCCTAAATCCCGCGGAGCCCAGGCCCCAGGACATGGGGAAAAAGTGACTAGACTGGGCTGAACCGGGCGCGGAAATGCCGGAGCGGGCCGCTTCCCTGCACGAGCCTCAGTCCCCGTAGGCTTTTCCGCTTCTCCAAAAGCCGGGCGAACGTCCCCACCACGTGGCGGAGGTGCTCCTCGGTGTAAACCCGCCGGGGGATGGCCAAGCGCACAAGCTCCATTTTCGCGGCTTCCCCAAGCATCCCCGATCCCACCTCCACTGCCCGGACTCCGCCCTCGAGGTACAAGGCGCATACCAAAGCCTGTCCGGGGAATTGGTCCCGCGGGATATGGGGGAGGAACCGGGCGGCGTCCACATACACCGCGTGGCCGCCCGGTGGCCAATAAACGGGAACCCCAAGCGCCCGAAGCTCCTCCGCAAGCCAACGAACCTGTCCCACCCGGTCCCGAAGATACAGGGGATCCAGGGCCTCCCGGAGACCCACGGCCAGGGCCGCGAGGTCCCGGCCGGCCAGACCACCATAGGTGGGAAAACCTTCCCAGAGGATGAGCCGCTCGGCACAACGCTCGTAGAGGTCCGGATCTTTTAGGGCGATGAACCCCCCGATGTTCCCAAGGCCGTCCTTTTTGGCGGACATGAGGCAGCCGTCAGCCAGGGCAAAAACTTCCCGGGCGATCTCCGCCGGGCTTTTCCCGGCATAGCCGGGTTCGCGCTCCCCGATGAAGAAGGCGTTCTCCGCGTGGCGGGCGGCGTCGAGGATGAGGGGCTTCCCGTGGGCGTGGGCGAGTTCGGAAACCGCGCGGATGTTCGCCAAAGAGACGGGCTGTCCTGCCATGGTGTTGTTGGTGAGGGTGAGCATGACGAAGGGCACCCGCTCCCCTTGTTCGCGCAAGAGCTTTTCCAGGGCTTCTAAATCCATGTTCCCTTTGAAGGGATGGTCCAATTCGGGTTCCAAAGCCTCAGGGGCGGGAAGATCCAAGGGTGTCGCCCCCAAGGCGAGGAGGTTGGCCCGGGTGGTGTCGAAATGGGTGTTGTTGGGGACGATTTGGCCAGCCTTGACCGCCACGGAAAAGAAGACGTGTTCGGCGGCGCGGCCCTGGTGGGTGGGAAGGACGTAGGGGTAGCCGGTTATCTCCTGCACCGCCTCCTGGAAGAGTTCAAATGAACGGCTTCCCGCATAAGCCTCGTCGCCCTCCATCAGGGCGGCCCACTGGGCCTGGGACATGGCCCCTGTCCCGGAGTCGGTGAGGAGATCGATGTAGACGTCGGTACTTTTCAGGTTGAACACGTTGTAGCCCGCCTCGGCGAGCAGTTTTTCCCGCTCCGCGCGGGGTGGGAGGCGAATGGGCTCCACAACCTTGATCCTGTAGGGCTTCGGCCACCATCCCTCGTCCATGCCGTGCGAGTTTACCCCGGAAACTAAGGGGTTTCCTCCGTCAGAGAGGCGTAGCCACCGAAGTTCACAAAAAAGTGAAGAACGGGAGCGCTCAAGCTTGCGGGAACCCCTCCTAAGTCGAATCCCCCTGCTTTCCAACCGTCGCCCAGGGCCAAGAGGTACCCCACCTGGACCTTGAGGAAGGCCCAATCAAAAAGGAAAAGCTCCAAGGTCAAGTAGGGCTCGAGGGCGAAGAACCCGCGGGAAAGCCGGGTGGAAGTGGGGGTCGCTAATGCTTCCTCAAAAGATGAGGGAGCCCGAAAGATGAGCTCGAGCTCTGCACTTCCTCCGCCAAGGAGGAGGCCGAACCCCAAAGCCATGTTGCCCTCGGCGAAAAGGGCTCGTTCCGTGAGGAACCCGCCTGCACTAAAGGAAAGGGTGGCCGTTTTCTCGCCCCGGCGCACGGAAATTTCCCCGCCGTAGCCCATCCCGCCCAGGCGCGGCCCGGAAAGAAGCCCGCCAAACCCTCCCCCGCCCCAAAGGGGAAGGGGCCCGGAAAATCCCCCAAACCCGTGGGCCGAAAGCTCGGCGTTCAACGCGGAAAGATCGGGAAAATAAAGGACGGGCATGAACCCACCGCCTCCAATCCCCAACGCCCCCTGGGCCAGGCCCAGAAAGCCGGCAAACAAAACGGAGACCAACAAAAGCCGCACAAATACCACCCCCTCGAAAAGCTGCCGCGCTGCATTGGCGCAAAGCCATTTTCTGCGATTGTGCTTTCCGTGTCACATCAAGATGGATTGATTCGCGAGGCCTTGCGGGAATGGCTCCCCCGACAAAGGGGATTTTCGTTTTCACCAAGGTCTTGGCTCGCCGGAAAGTTATTCTGCAGGCGGAGCTTCTCCCCGATGAAGGGGAAAAGGAGCTCGGGGTGAAGCTCGCCCTGGAGGAACGGGGATTGGCCTTCCTCCGTAAACCGGCTTCGGTAGCCGCCTTGAGCGCTACAAAGTTGGCCGAAGACGTGAGGGATCGGTCGCAGAAGAGCTGACCTTTTTGCCTCACGTTTTGGGGTTCCTTCGGCTTCACCATGTTCCAGCGGGAACTGGAAAAATCGCGCAAAATTGCGGATTCGCCAGGCGTTTTTTCAATCGTTTACTTTGGGCATGGTGGTAATGGCGGTCACCTCTAATTGGAAGTTTTCCCCAGCCGATCCCCAGGGCGGATGCCGATTTGACAGCTGAACGTAATGCGGGTTACACTGGGTTCATGGTGCGCCGGCCTTCGGTCCTCTCTGACCCCTTCGCAGCGGACCAAGAAGAGGCCATCTTTGCCAAAGCTTTATCCGAGCTCCGGGCGAAGATCTCAAGCGATGGGCAAAATGCCGTAACGGCCTTGGCCTCTTTTTTGGCGCAGGGAGGAGCGCTGGTTTTCCCCCTCCTGCGGGCTTGGGCCGAGGATCATGATCCTCAGGTGCGAAAAAGTTTAGTCAAAGCCGCGGAAAAGGCCGCGGATCCCGCTGATCCCTTCCGGGCCGTGTTCCTCTTTGGGCTCATCGAGCCCCTCCTTTGGGACCCAGATCCTTCCGTCCGGACCTTGGCCCGCAAAGCCCTCCGGGAAAAGCTCCTTCCCACCTATCCCGAGGAGGCCTTGGAGATCCTGGCCCAGTGGACAGCTGATCCCGACCCCAAAAAGAAGATCTTCGCCGTGGAGTGCCTTGGCCGGCTCCCCCCTTCTTTAGCCCGGCGGGCCCTCATCCTCCTCCGCCATCTTGGCCGCAGCGAGGAGGGAAAGGTTCGAAAAGCCGTGATCCGTGCCCTGAGGAGGTGGCGTTGGGCGGCCCCTAACCCCGTGGAAGGGGAGCTCCGAGGTTGGCTTGCGGACCCGGGGCTTTCCGAGCTCGCCCAAAGGGCCTTAAGCTGACCTTTCGCAGGGCTAAATCCAAAAGGAAGCTCCCCGCACCTGCCCAAAGGAGGAACGGCCAAAGGGCCACCCATTCCCCCCTCTCCCCGGAAAGCCCGGGTAGCTCCTCGTCCCAAAGCACGCTCCCGCCCGTGGCGTGGGCGATGGCGGCAAGCGTAGCCTCGTCCGGCCCCGTTTCCCTGAATTCCCGGGGATAAGGGAGGGGAAGGGAGACGGTTCCCCCGTAGCGCCCGCTCTCTTCTGTGAAACTGAGGAGATGAACCCCCTCCTCCGGGGCGGGGATTTCCGCCTCATAGCGGCCTGGGGCAACCTGGACGAAGGCGAGGGAAAGGGTGTCCCTTGGCCCCACGAGGGTCCCGGAAAATCTTAGCCCATTCACCCAGCGGCCGCCCTCCGCCACATCGAGCTGGATCCGTAGCCCCCTTTCCCCCTCCTCCCACCGCACTTCCACCGAAGCTCTCTCCGACCAAATCCGCCCGAAAACATGGGCGAAGAGCGCGGAAAGGGCGGGCGAGGCCACGAGGTCCCGGGACCAAACCCCGCGGAGGTCCGCGGTGAGGACGGCCACCGTGCCCAAGCCCAGGCGGCCGAAAACGAGTAAAGGATCGCCCAGGGACGTGAGGAGGGCTACCTCCCCCGTGGGTTTTGGGAAGGTGAGGCTATAGCCGTAAAGGGAGGGCCAGGCCACACCGCTCAATTCCCCGGCCGCGGGGCCGGGCACCAGAGAAAACTCGCCCTCCACGAAGCGCGGCCGCAGGGCTTTCCTTGTCTCTCGCACAAGGACGGCTCGCAACTCCACGGGATCGCGGAGGAAGTGGACCTCGCCCCCGCCGGCCTGGGCTAAAGCGGAAAGGATCTCCAAATCGGCGTCGGGACCGATGGCGATGGATGTAAGCCCCACCCCGCTTTCGGCCACCCGACGATACAGCGCCTGAAAGTCGCGATTCTCCCGCACCGTTTTCCCGTCGGAGGCGAGGATGATGTGGCGGATGCGCGCGGGAACATTGGCCAAGGCGGCGAGGGCTAGCTCCACCGCGGGCCAAAGGTCGGTGCCGCCGCTTGGGGTGAGCCCGGCCAGGGCGGAAAAGAGCGCGGGCTTGGTGGCGGACGCCGGGCCGGGAAAAGCTAGCCAGAAAGGATTACGGTCGAAGGCGATGGCCCCAAGCCAGTCGTCGTCGGGGATCCACTCCATGGCCGCCGCCGTGGCGTCCTTGAGGAGCTCTATTTTCGTGGTGGAACCGGCCCGACCAGCCATGGAGGCCGAGCGGTCCAAAACGAAGACCACCGCCGCGGTGGCCTCCTGATAGGCTTGCGGCACGGAAAAGGTCACAGGAAGGATTTCTTCCAAGGGGCCGGCATAGCCGCCCAGGGCCCGCCTCCCCAGGATGGCCCAAAGGCCCCCGCCGGCCCGCACGAACGCAGCCAAAGCCTCGACTGTCCCCGGCCCCAAGAGGCCCAGCGGGAAATCATCGAGGATCACCAGGTTCGCTTGGGCAAGATCGGAAAGCTCCAGGGCGGGAACGCGGCGGAAGGGAAGGCCCGCCCCCCGCAGCAGCGCATCCACCGCGCTTTCGCCCTCGCCCACCACCAGCGCGGGAGCCACCTCGCCCACAGCCACCGCCCAGGAGAGCCGGTTGTTTTCGGGAAGAGGGTCGGCCGGGACCTCCAGAGCCAGGGTAAACGTGAACATCCCTGGCTCCGGGAGCTCCACCTGAAAGCGCTCCTCATGGAGCCCGGGTGTCAGGCGAAGCTCGCGGACCAAAAGCGGCAACCCGTTTGCGGAAAGCACGGCCCGTACCCCCACCTCCTCGCTAACCAGGATCTGCGCGGAAAGCTCGGCCTTTCCAGGCGGGATTTTGCTTGGGCCTTGGAAGGAAAGGAGGCGCAGAGGATCCTTGAGGCCCACGGGAAAAACATTGATGGCAACGCGGTGGATTCGCGCCCGCTCTACCGCTCCCCAAAGCTTTCCCTCGGTATCGCGGCCATCGGAAAGGAGAACGATCTGTCCCGGCCCGGGGAGGAGGGCCAAGGCCAGGTCCAAAGCCGCGCCGAGATCAGTCCGGCTCGGCTCGAGGGAAACGGGGGTCTCCAGGGTCTTGAGGAGGCCGGGGCTGGGTGGCCTCACCACCGCGGGAAGCCCGGCAAAAACCACGACCCCCGCGTGAACACCTCGCCCCGCAGCCGAGGAGGCCAGATCCCAAAAAGCCTGCACGGCCTCGTCCCCAACGCTTCCGGAGCGGTCCACCAGGAAGATCACCTCTTCCTGGGCGCGGCGAAAGCCCACCTCCGGCTGGCTCAGGGCTAGGACCATAAAGGTAAGGGTCAAGGCCCGGCCGAGAAGACGCCGCTCCCGCAGGAGGGAAAAGAGGAAAAGCCCAAGGGGAAAGAGGAGGAAAGCCAAGGCCCAGGGCCAAAGGAAACGCATCAGCCGTGGCCTCCCGCGAAAAGAAGGGCCTCACCCAAAAGGAGGGGGAGGAGGGCGAGGAGGACCCAAGGCCAAAGGGGGACGGCAACTTTTGCCTCGGGCGATTCGGGCTTGACCACTTCCACGGGGGCAGGCGGCCGAGAGGCCTCCCACGGCACGTTCACCGCCACATACCCCGTCCCATCCGGCCGGCGGAGCGCGTAGAGGCCGGGTTCCTCCGGCGACCAAAGGCCCTCCACGGGCCCTTCCCCGGTGAGCACGGCGTAGCCCGGGGGAAGCCGCAAGGTTTCCCCGACCTCGAGGAGGGGCGCGGGCTCCTCGGGGAGAAGCCAACCCAAGAGGTTCCGCACGAGGACGGGGAAGTCCGGAAGGAGGGGGAGGTTGGAGCTCCCAAGCTCGGCGGTGAGGAAAGCCCGGCGGCCATGGGGGCTTTCCCAAAGGACAAGGAGGGGCAATTCCCCGGCCCAAGCGAGCACCTTGGCCTCCGGGGGAAGACGGAGGGCGTAAACCTTAGCGATCCGGATTTTTTCCAGGGAAACGTGGGCGAGGAGGGAAGAAGGCTCGGCCCGGAGGGCGCCGGCGGGGCGGAAGCCCTCGCCGGGACAATCTGGGCTTCCGGCGGCCACCAGAAGCGCCGGTCCCACGGGCTCCCCCGCGAGCTCCGTGGATACGGCCACATAAAGGTCCGCGGTACCCTCGGCCCGCACGGCGGAAGCAGCGGCGCGCAAGGCCGCCCAAAGGTACCGGTCCTCTTGGCCCACGAAGGCCACGCGCACCGTCCCCGTGGAAAACGCAAAATAGCGCACATTGTCCCAGGGGAAGGGATCGCCTGGGAGGAGCTCGGCCACAAATGCGCCGGCGCGGACGCCGAAAAGGGGGAGGACGAGGTCTTCCTCCTGTCCGGGAGGGAGGAGGCGGCTTGCCCAAAACTCCCCGGCTTCCGTCCTCACCCGCACTTGGACGTCTTGGTATTTCGGCGTGGCGTTGAGGACCCGCAGGAACGCTTCGTAGCGGGTTCCGTCAGGGGCGGGGCGCACAGAGAACGCGGTTAGGCCGAGGTTCGGCGGCCGCTCCACCTGGATCACCTCCGCGCCGATCACACCCGCGGGGTTGTCGGTGATCACCACCACCCGCGGCCAGGGTTCGGGAAAGAGGGCCAGGGCGCGGGCCAAGGGCGGCCGGCGGCGCAAAGTGGGCCGATAAAGGTCCAGCGCCCGGAGGATCTCCGCCTGGGAGGAGGTCGGCTCGGCTAGGCGCGCGGGCGGATCGGTCCAAAGCACTGCCGCCCAGGGGCCCGCGGATCCCCGCACCACTCGTTTCGCCTCCTCCCGGATTTTTTCCGCTACCCCTTCGCTTGCGGTGGAGGCGGAGGCATCGAGCACAAGCAGGGTGGCCCCGCTTGGGCGGAGGGCAAAGAGGGCCGGCCGGCTGAGGGCAAAAGCGAAAAGGATCACAGCCAGAACCTGGAGGAGAAGGAGGAGGTCGAGGCGGTGGCGCAGGCGCTGGAGGAAATGGGGCTGATCAGGTCGGACCCCTTCCCAAAGGAAGAGGGCGGAGACAAGAAAATCCCGTTCCCTTCGGCGCAAAAAATGGAGGAGCACCACCGGGATGAGGGCGAGGAGCCAAAGCCAAGCCCAAGGGAGCTCCCAGGTCATGGCCGCCACCTCCGGGCCACGGTGAGGGCCGCTCCCACCGGCGAGCCCTCCGCCGGGAAAAGGAAGAAGGCCGCCCCCAGTTCTTGGCACGCGGAAAGAAGGGCAGCATTCCAACGCCTTAGGGCCTCCATGTAGGCCCGGAGGGCCGCGCGGCCCACGCTCAGCGAGCGCCCCCTTCCCTCCTCCACATCGAGGAGGCGCACCTCGCCCGCCACCGCGGGAGAGAGATCCTGGGGGGCGAGGATTTGGATGGCGGCCACGGCATGGCGGCCATGGCGCAGGGCCAAGAGGCCCTCGCGGAGCCCTGGGGCCAAGAAATCGGAAAGGATGAGGCAGAACCCGGGCTCGCCCACTTTTTCCGCCCATGCCGAAAGGGCGCGGGCGAGATCCGTTCGGCCCAGCGGGGAGATTTTGGAAAGCTCAGCAAAGGTTTTGGCCAAGGCAGCGCGGCCCCGCCGCGGCCTCCCCAGGAACTGTACAGTTTCGGAGAAAGGGTAGACGGCGAAGCGGTCGCCTGCGCGATACGCGAGGAAACAAAAGGCCGCGGAAAGCCGCGCCGCAAAGGAAAGCTTTCCTCCCAGGGCCATGGAGCGGGAAGCGTCCAAAAGGACGTAAAGGGGGGCTTCCACCTCGCGGGAGAAGACCTTGGTCACGAGTTTGCGGTGGCGGGCGTACACGGCCCAATCGACGAGGCGGGGGTCGTCGCCGGGCTGGTAGGGCCGGTGGTCGGCGAACTCGAGGGAGGCCCCGGCCCGCCTGGCCAAATGTCCACCGGGCAAAAGGAGGCGCGGGCGGCGTAGGGCAAAGCGGGCACGGGCTAGGACCGCCAGCTCCGCGGGACTGAGGAGCTCTACGGCGGCGGTACCGCCCGCAACACCTCCTGGAGCACCTCCCATGGACTCACCCCCTCGGCCTCGGCCCGGAAATTGAGGATCACCCGGTGGATGAGGGCCGGCCGGAACGCGGCCTGGACGTCTTCCACCTCCAAATGGAAGCGGCCGGAGAGGAAGGCCCGGGCCTTGGCCCCGAGGATCAGGGCCAACCCGGCCCGGGGACTGGCCCCATAGAGGACGTACTTCTTCACGGCCTCGGGCGCGTTCCGCGCACCGGGATGCGTGGCCAAAACCAGCCGCGCCGCATAGCTCAAAAGCTCCCCATGCACGGGATATTCCGCCACCACCTCTTGGCAGAGGAGCACTTCCTCCCGGGTGAGGACGGGCTCGGGAAGAACTATCCCCTCGCCCTCCGTGTTCCGACGGATGATCTCCACGAGCTCCTCCTCCCTGGGGAAACCCACCTCGGCCTTGAACAGGAACCGGTCCACCTGCGCTTCAGGAAGAGGATAAGTTCCCTCCATCTCGATGGGGTTTTGGGTGGCGAGGACCATGAAGGGGTGGGGAAGGGGGTAGGTGGTGTTTCCCACGGTGACTTGGCGCTCTTGCATGGCCTCAAGGAGGGCGGACTGGGTTTTGGGGGTGGCGCGGTTGATCTCGTCAGCGAGGACGATGTTGGCGAAAACCGGGCCGGGAAGGAAACGAAAACCATCCTCGGAAAACACGTAGGTGCCGAGGATATCGGCGGGCATGAGGTCGGGAGTGCATTGAATCCGGGAGAAACTCAGGCCCAGGGCGCGGCTTAAGGCCCGCACAAGGAGGGTTTTCCCAAGTCCAGGCACGCCCTCCAAAAGGACGTGCCCCCGCCCCAAAAGGGCCCAAATGGTGATCTCTATCGTCCGCTCCTGCCCGACGATGGTGCGGCCGAGGGCCTCCCGCAGGCGGGCCAGGGACTCCTGGGCCTGGGCGATCTCTTCCCTTCCGATCAAGGCCCACCTCCCCCAAGGAGCTCAAAGTAGCGACGCACAACCTCCCGCAGGGCCGGAGGAAGAGAAGCTTCCTTGAGGAGGAGCTCCACCTCCTGAGGAGTTGGTGGAGCCCCTTCTGCGGGGCTTTCGGAGGGCGGCTCGCCGGGAAGGGCCAGGGCCACGCCAGTCCGCACCGGACCCTCCCCCGCCCGCACCGCCGTCCCCACCGCTTCCTCAGGCCTTTCCCATTCCCGAGGGGTGCCGGGCTGCACGGGAGCACCCGGCTCAAAACCCACGCCTAGGCCCAGCCCCTCACCTTTCCCCTCCAACTCCGGCCGGAGGGCCGGTTCCGCCTCCGTATCCATGAGGATTTCACCCCCTGGCCGCCCACCTTCTCCAGGGGAAACCCTCGCTCCCTCAACCCCCAAAGCCTCCTGGGGCCTTTCCCCCTCAGAGGGTTGCAAAGAAGCGGAGAGCTCGGCCTGAAGAGAAGAAATGCCTTCCAGGGCGGTCTCGACCAAGGCCTGGGCCTTCTCCAGCTCCTCCCGCCCGGGAGCAAGGGCCTCGGCCAGGGCCGCGCGCAGATCCGGCCGGCCCAGTTCTTGCAAAATCCCCCCGACCTCCGAAGCAACCTCGGCCAAGGAGCCCGCCTGGGAAGCCTGGGCGAGCAGCTCCGCCAAACGCCGAAGAAGCCCCTCCTCTTGGGCGAGCCTCTGCACCGCCTCCTCTTGGGACACCCCTTCCCCGAAAAGGAGGGAGAGCGCTGAAGGGGCAGGAGAACCGGCGAACTCGGGCGGAAGCTTGGGGATCGATGGCGCCCCCAAAGGCGTCGACCGCCCCTCGGAAGCGGATCCAGCGAGGGCCAAAGCGGTTTCCTTAGAAGGGGCAGGAAGCTCTAAAACCCCCATAGGAGGTCCAGCGGGAAGGAGGAAAAGGGGGACCAAAATCAAAGGGAAAGCGAGAGAGAGGATCTCGGGGAAAAGAAGGCGGGAAGGGCGAGGCTTACAATTTAAAAGTGCGGCGAGGAACGCAGGATTTCCCCGGCGCAGGGCCGCGGAAAGGCCGGCCAGCCGCCCGCCCATCCCGAGCCTCCGGCCGCACCAAAAAAGTTTTTTCTCCATATCCAGGGGCCAAAGGAGGGCAAAAAGCGGAGGAAGAGAGAAAAGCCCAAAGAGGAAAGGGGAAACGGAAAGGCTGAGGAGGCGGATCCCGTGGAGGAAAAGGAGGGCGAGGAATGAGGAGAACCCAGCGGCCAAAAGGAAGCGCCGGAGGCGCAGAAAAAGGCCCACCCTCTTTAGGATCCTCTCCGCCCTCGCCAGATCCAAGGGATGCTCACCCCGCTTAGGCCAAGATAAAGGGCCAAACCCGCGGCCGCGCCCCGCCCCTCCCAAAGGGCGGGAAGGACCCAAAGCCCGCTCACAAAGGGAGCAAAGAACAGGGGAAGCACGTTCGCCAAGACCAAACCCCCGTATTTCACGACAAACCTCAACCCTTCCGATCTTACCACCGCGGGAAGGCCATACCCAGCAGAAGTCCACACAAACCCATGGGCGAGCAAAAAGAGGAGGGAAAGGGAAAACGCGGGCCAATCGCTCCCGGTTTCCACGCGGTGGACGAGAAGGAACGGCAAAGCCAGGGCCAAGGCCGTGGCGGTGAAGAAAAAAAGGCGGAGGAGCCGGGCGTGCGGGCGGAAACCTCCATAGCCTCGTTCGACCTCCCCGATCTGCAGGGAAAGGATGCCTTGGAGGAAGACGAGGACTTGGAGGAAAAGGGTGCGTCCCACCGTGGGCTCAGGCCAAAGGAGGGAAACGGGGAGGGCGGCTCCGGAGAGGATGGCAAAACCGTGGAAGGGCGTGACCAAAGGCGGAGGAAGGGCGGGGAGCCTCATGGGAGGAGGACGCGCCACACCTCCGTTTCGTGCCCTTTTTGGGAAAGGAGGGCGCGCTGGACGCGGGCCTCCTCCCAGGGGAGGCGGAGGACTTGGGTCAGCCAATTGGGCGGCGGGGAGGGCTCAGCGGCTAGTTCTGGCCCGGGTTTTTCCGCGAGGCGTAAGAAAAAGCGGGGGCGGCCGGGGGTGAGGCCCGCCTCCGTCCGCCATCCCTCTGGGGTGTACACCCACCGCACGTCCAGCCCTTCCCAACCCCGCGCGGGCAAGACCTCCACCCAGAACCCGGGAAGCCCCCACGCCTCCTCCCGCCGGGAAACCGCTCCGCATAACTCCAAACAAAACCGGTCAACACTCTTGCACTCAACGTCGACGAAGACCAGAAATATGTGAGCGACGGTTTCTCGAAAAACCCCATAAAACAGGGAAAAAGCGAGAAAAACCACGAGGAACCCCAGAAAAACCCAGGTATTTCCCCGGGCGAAGCGGCTGAGGACCGGGCCAAGGCCGAAGAGGTAAAAGAGGAGGCCGGGGACGAGGGCGGACCAAAGGGGCGGGGAGGGACGCTGCCCCCGCAGGTGGGAAAAGAACGCCTCCGAGGAGAAGGAAACCGAGCAAGGTGTGGAAATCTCCGCAGTTCCCCCGAGGAAGGCCGCCCAAGCCCGCACCGCGGCCAAAGCCCCCGCAGAAAGGGGAACGCCCACAAAAAGCTTGGAGAAAGGCCAAAGAAGAAGGGGATCAGTGGGGAAATCCAGGGGGGAAAGAAGGACATCCACCGGCTCCGGGGGAGGGCCGAGGCCCGCCCGCAGCCGCTCCGCAGAAAGGTTCAGGGGGAAATCCCGAGCGAACACCACCCCACTTTCCGCGAAAGCCTCCACCCGCAGGCTCGTCATGCCCAGGGGCACCGGCCAAGGAAGGACCAGGCGCGTTCGCCCGAAAGGAGCAAGGAAAACGGGGAGCTCAGCGGTGTATCGCGCCTCCCCCCGCCAGGGCGAGCCGATCCCCGCGGAAACCCGGATTGCCCCGGAAAAAGGCTGGGGATCGAGGTTCTCCAGGGAAAGCCAAAGGGGATTAACCGCGGAGACCACGGCCCTCCCCGCCCAGCCCACCTCCACCCCCACCTCCAACGCTAAGGCGGGGAGGGCGAAAAGGAGGAGGAAAATCATTGGGGAAGGCCGTTCACCGCCTCGAAGGCATCGTAGGAAAGGACGTCGGCGTAGACCTGGGTCGTGCGGATGGAGGCGTGCCCAAGCTGCTTTTGTACGAGCCGCAGGTTGAACTTGGAGGCCCGGTAAAGGAGGGAAGCGTAAGTGTGGCGGCAGGAGTGGATGGTGAAGCGCTCGGGAAGGCCGGCCTTTTTGGCGTAGCGTTTGAAAAGGAGCCAGAGGGCCTGGCGGGTGAGGGGTCCACCTCTGGGGGAGAGGAAAAGGTAATCAGCCGGACCTGTGGGTTCGCCCACGAGTTTCTTCCACTCCAAAAACTCCAGGAGGTGCTTGCGGAGGGGTTCGCCGATGTGGACGCTTCGGATCTTTCCGCCCTTCCCCCGCCGGACGATGATCGCGCCTTGTCCGGGCTCCAAAAGGAGGTCCCCGACCTTGAGTTGGGCGATTTCGGAGGCGCGAAGCCCGGCATCCAGGGCCACATGGAGGACGGCCCAATCCCGGACCGGCCCCTTTTTTCCGCGGCGGAGGGCCTCTTCCGCGGCCTTGCGGGCCACGCTCTTCAGCCGGTGCACCTGCTCAGGGGTCATGAAGTCCTCCAGGGTCAGCTGGAGCGGCACCGTCCCTCCTTTCTTTCCTTGACAGAAGGCGCGTCAAACTTTACCAAAGATCGGAGCCGCGGGGAAACCCCTTCCTTCCGCATTTCCCGTGAAGGCTGTCTTGACAAAAGATCCCTTTTGTCAACTGATCGGGGGTGGACACCCGGCCGCGCCCGCATCGGCCCCCTAGTCCAGGGCATAGCGCTCGATGATCTTTTTCTCCTCACCCTCCACCTCCGCGGAAAGCTCGATGTAGTCTTTAAGCCCGGAGGTGAGGAGCTTCTCCCGAAAAAGGGAATCCAGTTGAAAAATCCCGGCGGAGTTGGTCATGCGCACGTGGATGTGCACGGGTTTTTCCTTCCCCTTTTTCACCTCCACCTTCTCGATGGCCAGGGCGGAGACGGAGTGGATGGTGGGCCTTCCCACCTGGAAGGGGATGCGGGCCCGGCCCTTCTCCATATCCAGGGCATCCGCTACCTTCAGGACCCCGGCCTCGAGGGTGAGGGGGCGGGCCTCCCGCCGGTGGGCGTAGACCGCGTGCAGAACATCGGCGATGATTTGGGTCTTCGCCGGCTCCTCGTAAATCCCGGCCAGGAGCTCATCGGCCAGCTGGGCGGCCAAAACGAGGGAGAGGTTTTCGTGCTCGTCGCGGTGGATGGCGTGGCCGATGTCGTGGAGGGCCGCGGCCAGGGTCACCACCACCTCCGCGTCCTCCGGGGAAAGGCCGTGGTCCAGAACCCCGGGCCGCACCCCGGCCTCCAAAAGGAGCCGCAGGAGCTTCAGAGAGAGGCGCATGACGATGCGCACATGCACGGGCCCGTGGTCGTTTATCCCAAGACGGGTGATGGCGGTGACGTTGGAACAGGCCCAAAGGGCCTTGAGGCGGGCACAGCCCTCGATGGCCCGCCGAAGTTTCACGAGCTTCTCGTTGGGCATCATGAAATTTTCAGGTCGCGCCAGCGTTCCCACCAGGCCTTCTGTCCCGTTTGGGCTTGAAGCCTGGCCTCAAGCAACCGCACCCGCTCCGAAAGGTCCCGCACCTCCTGGGCCAGGTGCTCCACCAGGGCCCGCCACCCTTCATCCCCCTTCCCTCCCACTTTTTCCTGGTTTTTTCCTGTTTCGCCTAAATGTCGAGCGTTGGCCTCTTCGTCTGATTCTAGTCGGAAGCGCAAAAGGTTGGACGCTTCCTTAAGGGTATGCCCGGTTTCGCACAAAGCCTGGAGGTCCCGGAGGAGGCGGAGGCCCTCCTCGGTGAGGAGGAGTTGGTTATTGGGGCCGCGGCGGAGATGGGGAAGGAGGAGGTCACGGATGGCCTCGATCCTGTTCCGCACTTGGTTTTCCGTGGTAAGACCAAGGATGGAAACGAGTTCCCGCACGGTGTACACCGGTTTCACCCCCTTTCGCCCGCTTCGCCCAAGGGTAGGAAGACCCGCTCCGGAAAGCAAGAACCCCCGGGGTCGCCCGCGCTTGGGGAAGGCCCTAAAGTTGGGGGGATGGGGCGCATTCACCGGCTTTCCGAGGAGGTCATTCAAAAGATCGCGGCCGGGGAGGTGGTGGACCGGCCGGCCTCCGTCCTCAAGGAACTCGTGGAGAACTGCATCGACGCCGGGGCCACCAAAATTCGGGTGGAGATAGAGCGCGGCGGAATTTCCCGCGTTTTGGTCACCGACGATGGCGTGGGCATGAGCCCGGAGGAGATGCACCTTGCCATCGAACGGCACACCACAAGCAAAATCTCGCAAGAAGAGGACCTTCGCCACATCCGCACTTTGGGCTTCCGCGGCGAGGCCTTGGCCGCCATCTGTGCCGTGGCCCGGGTGCGCCTGATCTCCCGCACGCCCGAAGCGGCCGAAGGGTACGAGCTTTGGGTGGAGGGCGGCCGGGTGGGGGCAGGAAAGCCCGCGGCCCATCCCGTGGGCACCACGGTGGAAGTGCGCGACCTTTTCTTCAACGTCCCGGCCCGGCGAAAGTTCCTCTCCACCCCAGCGGCGGAAGCCCGCAAATGCTTGGAACTCCTGCGCCACCTGGCCCTGGCCCATTTCGATCGTGGTTTCCTCGTGTTTTCCGAGGGCCGGAAAGTATTGGAAGTCCCGCCCACGCGGGCCCCGCTTTCCCGCATTTCCCAGATCTATGGCGAGGCCTTGGCCCGAAAACTCATCGCTGTGGACATGGAGGAACCCGGTTACCGATTGCACGCCTTTTTCTCCCCGCCGGAACTTTCTCAGGCAACGCGGGCCGATCAGCACCTTTTCTTAAACCGAAGGCCCGTGCGGCTGGGGAACCTTTCCGTGCCCATCTATCAAGCTTATTCCCGCTTCCTTGGCCGCGGCCAGCATCCCCTCTTTTTCCTCTTCCTCGAGGTCGATCCTGAGATCGTGGACGTGAACGTGCACCCCAAGAAGGAAGAGGTGCGTTTCCAAAACGAGGAAGCGGTTATGGACATTTTGCGGCGGGCAGCGCTGCGGGCCTTGGGGGCTTTCACCCCCACTTGGACGGGGAAAACCACGCCCACCACATTTCCGGCGACCAAACCCGACGAGAAGCCCCCCGGGCCCGCTGTCGAAGAGGAGGAGCTCATAAGCTTTGGGCCATCCCAGAGGGCTTGGCGCGTTTTGGGCCAGGTGCAAAGGTCGTTCATCGTGGTGGAAACCGAAGAAGGCCTGGAGATCGTGGACCAGCATGTGGCTCACGAGCGCGTCCTCTTCGAAAAATTCCGGGATGGAGCGGAAATCGAGGTCCAAAAATTCCTCATCCCCGTGCAGGTGGAGTTCCCCTTCGATCAAGCGGAGGCCCTGCGGGAGGCCATCCCTGCCCTGCGTAATCTCGGGGTGGAGCTCGAGCCCTTCGGGCGGAATGCTTTCCTCGTGCGGGGCTGGCCCTTGGCCTTGGCGGAGCGCCAGGCGAGGCTGGGCTTTTCCGAACCCCTTCGGGCGGTGGCCACGCTTTGGCGGGCGGGAAACCGCGAGCTTTTGGAGCTCTGGCGGGAGGTGGCCTGTGCCGCGGCCATCCGGGCAGGGGAAGAGCTTTCCCCTGCGGAGCAGGAAGCCCTCATCGCCGCCTGGAAGGAAACGAAGGAGCCGGCCCGCTGCCCCCACGGCCGGCCCATCGCTGTGAAACTCACCTTCCCCGAAATCCGGGAGAAACTGGGGCGCTGAAGATCAAACCCGCAGGACCCAGCGGGTGCCCTCGGGCCCATCGCGGAGCTCCACCCCAAGCTTTGAGAGTTTTTCCCGGATTTTGTCGGCCAGGGCGAAGTTCTTCTCTTGGCGAAGTCTGGCCCTCAGGTCCACGATGAGGTCCAAAAGCTCTTCCGCGAGTTTCCCCAGTTCAGGGGCGCCCGCCTCCCCTTGGAAGAGGCCCAAAGGCCGGGAAAGGCGGCGCACGGCCAGGGCCGCCTCCCGTATGGCCCCGGGCTCGCCGCGTTTGTAAGCCTCGCCCACGATCTCCTGGAGCACCGCCAAGGCACCCGGAGTATTGAAGTCGTCGTCCAACTCCGCCCAGAATTTCTTCTCGGCTTCAGCGAGAAAATCTTTGAAACTTTGGTCTTGAGGTTGCACTTCCGCCGGTACGCGCCCAGCCTCGGCCAAAAAATTGTAGACCCGACTCACCGCGGCTTTCGCTTCCTCCAATGCCTCGAAGGAGAAATCCAAAGGTTTCCGCCAATGGCGGGAAAGATAAAAATAGCGCACGGCCTCGGTCCCAAATAGCCTAACTACATCGCGGGCGTAATAGAAATTGCCCAAGGATTTGGCCATCTTTTCCCCGCGCACGGTGAGCATCCCGTTGTGGAGCCAAATTTTGACGAAGGTTTTGCCGGTCAGCGATTCGGCCTGGGCCCGCTCATTTTCGTGGTGCGGGAAAATGAGATCGTTCCCACCCGCGTGGATGTCCAGGGTCTCCCCGAGGAGGTGCATGGACATGACCACGCATTCGGTGTGCCAGCCGGGCCGGCCTTCCCCCCAGGGCGAGGGCCAATGAGGTTCACCGGGCTTGGCCCTCTTCCAAAGGGCAAAATCCAGGGGATCGCGCTTGCGCTCGTCTACCTCCACCCGCGCGCCGGCGAGCTGCTCCTCTGCGGAGCGCCCGGAAAGCTCCCCATAGCCGGGATAGGTGCGCACCGAAAAATAAACGTCCCCGTCCACCACGTAAGCGTGGCCTTTTTCCAAAAGTTTTTGGATGAATTCCACCATCTTGGGGATGAAGGCAGTGGCTGGAGGGGAATAGGTGGGCGGCCGGACCCCCAGACGTTCCAGATCGGCGAAATATTCCTGAGTGTAGTGGAGGGCGAGCTCCCCCGGATCCCGCCCCTCTTCTTGAGCCCGGCGGATGATTTTGTCGTCCACGTCCGTCACGTTTTGCACATAGATCACGCGCAAGCCCCGGGCCTCGAGAACCCGCCTTAGGGCATCGAAGACGATGAACGGCCGAGCATTTCCGATATGAATGAGGTCGTAAACGGTCGGGCCGCAAACGTACATGCGCACGGTGCCACCCTCAGGCCTAAGCTCCTCCAACCCTTTTGTTAACGTGTTATAAAGGCGCATCGCCCAAATGGTAGCCGGGAGGGGAGGCAGGACCAAGCGGATAGAATGGGGACATGGATTGGCGGGATATCTTGCTTGTGCTGGGCGTATCCGCGGCTCCGCTCAGCGAACTTCGCGGGGGGATCCCGTTGGCCTTGTCCCTGGGATTTTCCCCGGAGGCCGCGTTTGGTCTTGCCCTTTTGGGAAACCTTTTCCCGCTGCCTTTCCTCCTCCTTTTCCTTCCCAAGGTCATCAGGATTGTGGAGAGGCTTCCCGGGAAGCCAGGGGAGTTAGGAAGAGCGTATTTTAAATGCCAATTAACTCGTCATCGCCGCCTCAGATCTTTGGAGAGTTTCGCTCTTTTTGCCTTCGTGGCCGTGCCCCTTCCCGGCACAGGGGTTTGGACCGGGGCCCTCCTCTCCGCCCTTTTGGGGGCGCCTCCGCGCCGCGCCGCCCTCGCCCTCGGTTTGGGAGCAGCGGCCGCCGGCCTTCTGGTGCTCCTGGCAAGCCTCGGCTTTTTTCACCTGTTCTCCTGAGGTCCAACGTCTTTTGGGAAAAGGCAGGGGGCGCCCAGGAAACCAGGGAGCAACTTCCCTAGTTTGAGCTATACTTTCATAGTCTCCGCTGCGAGGCACCGAAGGACGCAGCGGAAAGGGGTGATAAGATGACAGCGTTTGCCCAAACGACCACGGGAACGGAAACGAGCTCCCAGCTCATCTCTTTGGTCATCATCTTGGTGGTGTTTTTCGCGGTCTTTTATTTTTTACTGATCCGCCCTCAACGTCGCCGACAGAAAGAACATCTGGCTTTGCTTTCCTCCCTCAAGCGTGGCGACCGCGTGATCACCGCCGGAGGGATAATCGGGACCATTGAGGACATCGACGAAAACGAGGTGATCTTGGCGGTGGAGGAGGGAAAGCTTCGGATCGCCAAATCCAGCGTTGTGGAAAAGATAACGAAAAAGTGAGGTGACCATGAAACGCAGGGATTGGGTTTACCTTGGGGTGACGTTGGCGGTGACCTTTGCCGCCATTGGTCTCCTTTATCCGTTTTGGCCCCTTGATAAGGTGATAAAGCTCGGGTTGGACCTCCAAGGCGGGGTCCGTTTGGTCCTGCAGGCCCAAGGGCTTGGGGAAATGACTGCGACCCAGCGCAAAGATGTAGTGAACCGCTTGGTCACCATCTTCGCCCAGCGCGTGGATCAGTACGGGATGGCCAACGCCGAGATCCGTCCTTTGGGCACCGATCGCGTGGAGGTCCGCATCCCTGGCGCGGTTGATCCGGAGCAGGCCCGGGAACTCCTCGGCCGCACGGCGATTTTGGAGTTCCGAAAAGTCTTGGCTGAGGCCGCAAATCCCGATGATCTCGCGGCCAAACGGGTGATCCCCCAGGAGATCCTCCCGGGAAAGGAGGCGGGCCGCTACTACCTCGTAGAGGGCGACCCCCTCCTCACCGGCGACGTTTTGGACAACGCGGAGGTCCGGGTATCCACCGATCCCCGCAATCCCGGCCTCTTCATCCTCCTCACCTTCAACCGGGCCGGGGCGGAGAAATTCGTGGACGCCCTCAAAAAGCTCCAGGTGGGGGATAGGCTCGCCATCATCCTCGATGGGATCGTCTACTCCGCTCCAGCCATCTCCTCCTCCATTAAGGAGGCGGCGGCCCAGGGCTGGCGGGCAGTGCAGAACTCCACCACCATAACCGGCAAGTTCACCTATGAGGAGGCCAAGCTCCTGGCGGTGGTCCTCCGCTCCGGGGCCTTGCCCACCCGGGTCGCGGTGGTGGAGGAGCAGCGGGTTGGACCAACTTTGGGCGCGGAGTACGTGCGGCGCGGCGCCCTTTCCCTGCTCATCGGTTTCGTCCTCGTGGTCCTCTACATGGTCCTGTACTACCGATGGTATGGGGTCATCGCTGGGCTGGGGCTCACCCTGACCATGCTCATCCTCGTCGCCGCCTTGCGCGCGTTCCATGCCACCTTGACCCTCCCAGGGATCGCCGGTTTGGTTTTGACCCTGGGCATGGCTGTGGACGCCAACGTCCTCATCTACGAGCGGATAAAGGAGGAGCGGCGCGCCGGGAAGGCCATCAATGCCGCCATTCCTGCGGGCTTCCACCGGGCCCTCTCCGCCATCGTGGACTCCAATATCACCACCCTCATCGCCGCCCTCATCTTTTTCTTTGTGGGAACCGGGCCAGTACAGGGGTTCGCCATCACCTTGAGCTTGGGCGTGGTTTCCTCCATGTTCTCGGCCCTGGTGTTTTGCCGGCTCCTTTTGGAGCACACCGTGCTTGGGGAGCGCGTCCCGGTCAAACTGGCACCCACCGCAAAATGAAGAGGTGTAAGGCGTCCTCCGGGTCCAGTTCCCCCAGTTTTATGCGCACATCGAGCTCTTGAAGGAGGGCCAAGGCTTGGATCAGGCGGGCCTCGCCATGGCGGTGGGCTTGGGCGAGGCGCCGGCGGATGAGCCAATCCGGCCCGGATGGGTTTTCTTGGGCCTCCGTTGCGCTCAGGGTCAAAAGCAGGCTTCGCAGGTGGCCCACAAGGAGGTTAAAAAGGGCCTGGGGATTCCAGCGGGTGCGGAGGAGTTCATCCAGAGCCTGGAGGGCGCCTCTAAAATCCCCGTTCCCTACGGCATCCAAAAACTCGTAAGGTTGGGGCTGGCCGAAGAAACACAGCTCCCGAAGGCGCGAGCGCGGGAGCTTCCCGCCCCTCCAAATTCTGAACTTCTCCACCTCTTGGGCGAGGCGGAGGGTGTTCCCCTCGCAGGCCTCCACGAGGAGATCCACCAGGAAGGGATACGCGGGAAGGCCGGCCTCGCTGAGAAGGGCCTCGCAGAGCTCGCGCAGAGCCCGGCCGGTCGGGCGGGGAAAGTGCTCGGCCTCTTCGGCCGCTTCGGCCAACGGCCCGCGCAAATCCTCGCCCAGGAAGAAGACCGCCACCCCCTCCCAAAGCTTCGCCCGCAGGGCCATGGCCAGCTCCCTCTCGCCTCGCCAAGGATCCGCCCACCGCACCACCACCGCCCGGGCCTCGCCGAAAAGGTCGGGGGTCCCTATTTCTAAAAGAAGCTCTTCCGGCGTGATTTCGTCGGCAAAAAACACATCCCTCCGCGCTGGGCCCAGGTCCTTGAGCCGGGCCGCCAGCCTCCGCTCGGAAAGCAACGGATCGCCGGAGTACACGCCGAACCGCACCCTCATTGCGGCCTCAACCTACACAACAAGGGGGAACCGGACAACCCTTGACCGGAGGGGAGGGCGTTCCTACCATTGGCGTTGAGCCGAGGTGGCGGAATTGGCAGACGCGCTGTCTTGAGGGGGCAGTGGGCTTCGGCCCGTGCGGGTTCGACTCCCGCCCTCGGCACTAAATTTTTGCCCTTTCCTTTTGACTTCCCCAAGCCCTGCGGGAAAATACGCGGTCACCTATGAGCCCCAGGCGGAGCGAAAAAGGCAAACCCCTTTTGCCTTTGAAGGTCACGGGCACCGGTTCTTTCCTCCCCGAGAAACGCTTGACCAACGACGAGCTCGCCCAGTTTTTAGACACCAGTGACGAGTGGATCCGGACCCGCACGGGGATCCGCACCCGCCACATCCTTTCCCCTGAGGAGATCCCGGCCACCATGGGGATACGCGCCGCCCAAAGGGCATTGACCAGGGCCAAGCGTTCCCCTGAAGATTTGGATTTGCTTTTGGTGGCCACCAACGTCCCGGAGGAGCCCATCCCCGGCACCGCCCCCCACATCGCCCTGGGCCTGGGGATGGGAAAGGGAGCGTTTGCCGACGTCAGTGCGGGCTGCGCCGGCTTCCTCTATGCCCTGGCCATGGCCGGGGCCATGCTCCACGCGGGGATGGCTGAAACTGCGTTGGTGTTGGGAACGGAAGCCCTTTCCCGTTTTGTCAATTGGCAGGACCGGGCCACCTGCGTGCTTTTTGGGGATGGAGCGGGAGCGGTGGTTTTGGAAAAGGGGCAGGGGGCCTCGGGGATCCTCGGGGTGGCCCTGCGCGGGGACGCCACAAAGCTCGGGCTTTTGCGCATCGAGGCCGGCGGGGTGAGGCTTCCGGCGAGTTCGGAAACAGTGCGGGCCGGCAAGCATTTCCTTCAGATGGAGGGAAAGGGGCTTTTCCGGGCGGCGGTGGGGATGATGGCTGAGGCCACCCGGGCTGCCCTAAATCAAGCCAGCCTTAGCCTCGCCGAAGTGGATTGGCTCATCCCTCATCAGGCGAACCTCCGGATCATCGAGGCCTTGGTGAAGCGCTTGCGTATCCCGGAGGGAAAAGTGGTGGTGAACATCGACCGCGTGGCCAACACTTCTACGGCCTCCATCCCCATCGCCCTGGATGAGCTGGTGCAAGGGGGCAAGGTGGAATCAGGGCAGATCTTAGCCCTTACGGCCTTCGGCGCTGGGGCCTGCTACGGGACGGTGATCCTGCGGTGGTAGCCTTCCTCTTCCCCGGACAAGGTTCGCATGAAGTCGGAATGGGCCGGGAGCTCTTCGACCGGCCCGAAGGGAAGGAGGTTTTAGCGAGGGCGGCGGAGCTGGGCTGGAAAAGGCCCGTTCCGGAGATCTCCGCCGAGGAACTCCTTAGAACTTCCCTCGCTCAGCCGGCCATCTTCCTCGTGGAGTGGGCAGGCTTTTTGGCGGTGCAGGGGAAAGGGGGTCCGGAGGCGGTGGCCGGCCATTCCCTTGGGGAATTCGCGGCCCTGGCCGCGGCCGGTGTTTTGGACTGGCCCACGGCCTTCAGGCTCGTCCTCCTCAGGGGCAAGCTCATGGAGGAGGCAGCGCGGGCCAATCCCGGGGGGATGGTCGCCGTCCTCGGCCTTCCCCTGGAAGATGCGGAGAGCTTAGCAAGCGAAAGCGGTTGCTTTGTGGCCAATGTGAACGCTCCAGGCCAGGTGGTGCTGGCGGGCGAGCTTTCCGCCCTGGCCCGCGCCGAGGAACTCGCGCAAAAAAAGGGCGGGAAGGCCGTGCGCCTGGCAGTGGCCGGCCCTTTCCACTCGCCGTTCATGGCCGGCGCCGCCCGGCGCTTCGCCCAAGCCCTGGAAGACCTCGCCTTCCGGCCGCCACGGATAACCTTCGTCTCCAGCTCCACAGGGGAAGCGGAAAAAAGCCCGGAGAGGATCAAGGAGATCCTGAAAGGCCAGATGACGGGGGCGGTGCAATGGGTGAAGGCGATGGAGACCCTCGCCTCCTTGGGCGTGGAGGAAGCCTGGGAGATCGGTCCTGGTCAGGTCCTCACCCGGCTTGGCAGGCGCATCAGTGCCCGGATACGCTTCCGGGCCTTGGGAGAGGTGTTGGGAGATGTTTGAAGGAAAAGTGGCGCTTATCACCGGCGGGACCTCCGGGATCGGGCTAGCTACGGCAAAACTCCTGGTGGCCCGGGGCGGCCGTGCGGTGGTGTTGGGCCGGGACCAGGCCCGGGGAGCCCAGGCGGAAGCGGAGCTCAAGGGCCACGGGAAATTCATCCCCACCGATGTTTCCGACCCAAAACAGGTGGAAAAGGCCTTCGCCGAGGCCCTTCAATGGGCCGGCCGGCTGGATTTTCTCGTCCACGCCGCTGGCCACACCCGCGATAAACTCCTCGTCCGCATGTCCCAGGAGGAATGGGAAGAAATTTTGAAGGTCCACCTCACCGGGGCCTATTTATGCGCGCGGGAAGCGCTGCGGATCATGATGAAAGCCCGCGCGGGAGCCATGGTCTTTGTGGGCTCCGTGGTGGGGCTCACGGGAAACGTGGGACAAGCAAATTATGCCGCGGCCAAAGCTGGTCTGGTGGCCTTGACGAAAACCTTGGCCCAGGAAGCCGCCCCCTGGGGGATCCGGGTGAACCTGGTGGCGCCCGGGTATATTGAGACCCCCATGACCGCGGCCTTGCCGGAGAAGATCCGGGAGCAGTATTTATCGCGGGTTCCCCTGGGCCGGGCCGGCCAACCGGAGGAGGTGGCGGAGGCCATCCTCTTCTTGCTTTCCCCCAAGGCTTCCTATATAACCGGCCATGTTCTCTGCGTGGACGGGGGCCTCGTCCCCTGCGCCTAAGGAGGTGGAAGGATGAGCGATGTGGCGAATAGGGTGAAGGAGATCATCGCCGAGCAGCTCATGGTGGATCCCGAGGAGATCACCGAGGAGTCCACATTCGTCGACGACCTCGGCGCGGATTCCCTGGATCGGGTGGAGCTGATCATGGAGTTCGAGGAGGAGTTCGGAATAGAGATCCCCGATGAGGATGCGGAGAAGATCAGCACCGTAGGCGAGGCCATCGCCTACATCGAGAGGCGCCTCGCCGAACGCTCTGGAGAGCAAAGCAGCTTTGAAGTCTAAAATGCCCCACGTCTACGTGGAGGACTTGGCCCGTTACGTCGGCCAAGAAGTTTTGATCCAGGGCTGGCTTTACAACAAACGGTCATCGGGAAAGGTCCGGTTTGTGCTGGTTCGGGACGGCACGGGGATCGTTCAAGGGGTGGTCACCCCCGAGGCCGATCCCGAAACTTTTGAGCTGGCGGAGCGCCTGCCCCAAGAAAGCTCCCTGCGCCTTTTCGGCCGGGTACGGGCGGATCCCCGTGCTCCCGGGGGTTACGAGGTCCTCGTCCGAAAAATAGAACCGATCCATATCCCAAAGGAACCCTTCCCCATCGGCCTAAAAGAGCATGGGGTGGGGTTCCTCATGGATCACCGCCACCTTTGGATCCGCATGCGCAAACAAGTCCCCATCTTGCGCATCCGCGACGCCGTGTTTTGGGCCATCCGTCAATTCTTCAAAGAGCGCGGGTTTGTGGCCACCGAGGCCCCGATCATCGTGGGCACCGCGGTGGAGGGGACCACCACCCTCTTCCCCCTCGACTACTTCGGGGAACCGGCATACCTCTCCCAATCTGGGCAGCTTTATTTGGAGGCGACATGCATGGCCTTGGGGCGGGTGTACTGGATCGGCCCGTGCTTCCGGGCGGAGAAGTCCAAGACCCGCCGCCACCTCACGGAGTTCTGGATGGCCGAGGCCGAGGCCGCCTTCCTGGAGCACGAGGAGAACCTCCAGCTCCAGGAGGAGCTCGTCCGCTACATCGTGGAATACGTGGTGGCCGAAAGGAAACGCGAGCTTGGGGAGCTCGGGCGGGACCCCGAAATGCTCCTGGCGGAGGTGCGGGAGCCTTTTGTCCGCATCACTTATAAGGAGGCCATCGAGATCATCCGTTCCCATGGCGTTCCCATTGAGTATGGGGATGATTTCGGGGCTCCCGCGGAGGATGCCCTTTCCCTCCACTTCGGCCGCCCCGTCTTCGTGGAGCGCTACCCCAAGGAGATCAAGCCCTTCTACATGAAGCGCGATCCGCAGGACCCGAGGGTGGTCCTCAACGCCGACCTCATCGCACCTGAGGGGTACGGGGAAATCATCGGGGGCTCCCAGCGCGTGGACACCGAGGAGGAGCTTTTGGCCCAGCTTCGGGAAGCGGGGCTGCCCCAAGAGCCGTACCGATGGTACATCGATCTACGGAAGTGGGGATCTGTTCCGCATTCGGGGTTCGGGCTCGGGGTGGAGCGCACGGTGGCCTGGATCGCTGGTGTGGACCACATTCGCGAGACAATTCCCTTCCCAAGGATGCTGGACCGCCTTTATCCTTGACCGGGGGCGGGGGTTGGGGGTACACTGAAAGGCCGGTCCGGTGGAAGGAAAAGCTGACCGGAACTAATTTTTTCCCAAAGAGGGCGGCTGCCCAAATTCGGGCAGCCGCCCAGTCCCCGGTCGTTCCAGCCTCAAGCCTTCTTCACTTTGAGCTCGCCCTTCTCCTCGACGGCCTTGAGCTTCTTGCCGACGAGGGTCTTCAGGTTCTTGCCGGGCTTGAAGGCCGGGACGACCTTCTCCGGTACGGTGATGCGCTTTTGGGTCTGGGGGTTGATGCGCTGGGAGCGCTTGCGCGCCCGCACCTCGAACTTCCCAAACCCGGTGAGGAGCACGGGCTCGTTGTTGGCCAAAGCCTCGGTGATGATGTCCACCGTGGCGTCAAGGGCTTTCCGCGCGTCCTTCTTGGTAAGCCCGGCCCGCTGCGCGATCCGATCAACCAGCTCGGCCTTATTCACTCTCGATCACCTCCTTCCGTTTGAGTTTCTCAGAGTATAGTAGGGTTTCCGCATGGCTGTCAAGTAGGGTGGCGATCCCTTGGGGGTTCCCGGTCATCCTTGCGGGGCCCGGGCCCAATCGGTAAAGTAGGACTGGAAAACTCGCAAGGAGGGGAACCGGTGGCCGGTGAAATTCGGAGCTACGAATTGGTGTACATCCTCCGCCCGGACCTCGACGAGGCCCAGCGGCGGGAAAAAATGGCCAAAGTGGAAAACCTGATCGCGGAGGAAGGCGGCCAGGTCCAAAAAACCGAGGAATGGGGACAGCGGATCCTGGCCTATGAGATCGAGCACTTCCGCGAGGGGTATTATGTCCTTGTGACCTTCACCCTTCCCGCCGACCGGGTGGATAGTTTTCAAGAGCGCCTCGGAATGGACGACGCGTTTTTGCGCTACCAGGTGGTGAGGGTGGACGGAAAAAGATGAGCGATGTGAACCGGGTGATCCTCACCGGCCGGCTCACCTCCGACCCGGACCTCCGCTACACCCAAAGCGGTAGGCCAGTGGTGCGCTTCGATTTGGCGGTGAACCGACGGTGGGTGAACCCCGAGACCGGGCAGCCGGAGGAGGAGGTCACGTTCGTTCCCGTGGTGGTTTGGGGCAAACAGGCCGAAACTTGCGCCGCTTGGCTCCGCAAGGGCCGCCAGGTGGCGGTGGATGGGCGATTGCGCATCCGCTCCTTCGAAACCCAAAACGGCGACCGCCGCCGGGTCACGGAGGTTGTAGCCCAAAGCGTCCATTTCCTCGGCCCCAAACCCGAAGCCCCTGAGGCCCCGGAACCCCCGGCTGCTGAGGAGACCTATCCTGAAGAGGAGGTGCCATTTTGAGCACGAAATCCAAAAGCTGCCGCGTTTGCCAGCAAGGGTTGGAGCTTACATATAAAAAGCCCGAGGTGCTTAGGCAATTCATGAACCGCCGGGGGAAAATCCTCTCCAGGCGCATCACCAAGCTTTGCGCTAAGCACCAAAGGCTTTTAGCTACAGAGATCGATCGGGCCCGTAAGCTCGCCCTCCTTCCCTACGAGGAGCTGCCTTAGTCCATGCCCGGCACCACCGTCCTCCTTTTCGACCGCGGGGGGCGCGATTTGGTGTCCCGGGTGCGCACAGCAAGCGCAAAGCATGTGGCGGCCAGGCTCCGAGGGCTTCCGGGCGTGGAAAAAATCGTGGTGGCCACCGCCCTCCCAGAGGCTTGGGAAAACTTTCCGTGCGCTTTGGCCCAGGATCCCCCAGGGGAATGGCACTTCGGCGCCCGCTTCACCGCCCTCTTGTCTTCCCACAAACCAGCCCGCCTCCTTTATCTCGCCAGCGGAGCGGGGCTACTCTTCTCTGACGCGGATTGGCAAAGCCTTTTGAATGCCGATCTTTCTCAACCTTTCGCTGTCCTCAACAATTTCTATTCCACCGATCTCGCTTTGCTCGTCCCCCCTTGGCCCATACCCGATCTTCCCCGCGATAACTCTTTGGGGATGCGCCTTTGGCAAGCTGGCTACGCTTGTTATGAGCTTCCCCGCTGCGCCGCCACCCAACTGGATATAGACACCCCCGGCGAACTCCAAATCCTCGCCCTTCATCCTTCCCTTCCCGAGGAGGTGCGGGAGGTTTTGCGCGAGGTGCCCACGGCCCGGGCCCAAGCCCTTCTCGCGGCCCTCACCGATCCGGAGGCCGAGGTGGTCCTCATCGGCCGGGTGAGCGGACACCTTTTGCGCTACCTCGACCAGGAAGCGGCTTGCCGATTCCGAGTGGTCTCGGAAGAGCGGGGGATGGAAGCAAGCGGACGGGCTGAGCGCGGGGCCGTGCTCTCCCTCCTTGGGATCTTGGCCGAAAACGCCAGCCCCTCCGGGCTCGTGCGCGCTTTGAGCCGCCTCGGCGATGTGGTGGTCTGGGACATCCGGGTGATCATGGCCCATTACGGCGTGTGGCCCCCGCCAGAAGAACGCTACGCTTGCGATCTCATGGAGCACGAGAAGGTCAACGACCCCCGCCTCCGCGAACTTGTCCGGGCCTGTGCAGAAAGCCCCACCCCCTTCCTCCTGGGCGGCCATTCCCTCGTCTCAGGGGGGATGTACCTCGCGGTGGAGCTCGCTTGGCACGGGAAGGATTTGGAGCGGCGGTTTCGCCCTCTTACCTTTCCCGGATAATTGGGATGGCCATGGAACAAAAGATCTGGGAGCTCGGTTTGGCGGAGATCGATCGGGTGGTGGCGGAGCTCGCCGCCGCGGAGGAGCGAAGGCAAAGGGAGAAAATAATCCTCATCCCCTCGGAATCTTTAACCCCGAAAGCTGTCCGGGAAGCTTTGGGATCGGCGTTCACCTCCATTTATGCTGAAGGCTATCCCCGCGAAGAGAGCCTCCGCTTCCCAGAAGAGCGTATCTCCGACCTTGCCGAACAGCTCGCCTACCATCGGCGCTACAGCGACCGGCGGTTTTATAAGGGCGTGGAACTGGCGGACGTGGTGGAGGCCCTGGCCTGCCGGAGGTGCGCGGAGCTTTTCGCCACCCCCGATGTCCCTCCTGAGGCCATTTTCGTGAATATCCAGCCCCTTTCTGGGGCCGCGGCAAATCTCGCGGTTTATGAAGCCCTTCTTAAGCCGGGCGATACCTTGATGGCCATGGATCTCACCCAAGGCGGGCACCTCTCCCACGGCTCGCCCTTCCATGTCTCCGGCCGGCGTTACCGGATCGTGACCTACGGGGTTAATCCCAAGACCGAGCGTCTCGATTATGAGGAGATCGCGGAGATCGCCAAACGGGAAAAACCCAAAATGATCGTGGCCGGATACACCTCCTACCCTTGGGCTCCGGACTGGAAGGCATTTCGGGAGATCGCCTCCTCCGTGGGTGCCTTTCTTTTCGCGGACATCGCCCACACCGCGGGGATGGCCGCGGCCGGGGCCTACCCTACGCCCGTGGGCTATGCAGACGTGGTCATGTTCACCACCCACAAAACCCTCTGCGGACCGCGGGGAGCGGTGATCCTCTCCTTCGATCCGGAGATCGCGGCCCGTATCGACCAGGCCGTGTTCCCCGGGGCCCAAGGCGGCCCCCATGTGAACAAGTTCGCGGGGATCGCTGTGGCCTTCGCCATCGCCAAAACTCCGGAATTCCGGCGCCTCATGTTCAAGATCGTGGAGAACGCCAAAGCCCTGGCCGCCGCGCTGGAGGACGAGGGTCTTCGCCTCTGCTATGGTGGGACCAACACCCATCTTCTCGTCCTAGACCTGCGGGCCATCCCCACCAAGAACGGGAATCCCCTCATGGGCGAAATCGCCGCCCGCATCCTCGATCTGGCCGGGATTGTGGCCAACAAGAACACCATCCCCGGGGACACCTCCGCTGCCGATGCCCGGGGGATCCGCTACGGGACCCCTTGGGTCACCCAGCGGGGAATGGGCGCGGAGGAGATGCGGGAGATCGCGGAAATCACGAGCCTCGTCCTCACCGAGATCCGGCCGTTCACCTACCAGGGGGTGCGTGGCCCCCTCTGGCGGGGAAAAATCCCTCTTGCCACCCTGCGCGAGGCCCAGGAGCGCGTGCAGGCGCTCTTGGAGAAGTTCGGGGTGGAAAGAAAAGCAAAGGTTGGAGCGGCCGATCCCCATGGCGCAAAAGTTCTCCTTGTGCGGGGCGGCCGCGCCGACCACCTCCTCCATGAGGCCGCCACCTCCCACATCCTCGGCCTCCAAGAAGGGGAGGCGACTCGGACCCTTTTCCTTGACGCCGGAGGAGAGGTCCTCACCGAGGCCGTGGTGGGAAGGCTCCCGGACGATGGGCTTGGACGGCCGCGCCTTTTGGTGATCGTTCCACAAGAACACGGGGAAAAACTCAAGGAATGGCTTTCCGCGCTCTCCGACGGTTATGTCCTTTTTGATCCCGAGGATATCTACAAAAAAGTGCAAGGACCGGCGGTGGTGGAGGATTTTTCAGGGACAGCCGAATTTTCCTTGGCCGGAACGAAATTGCAGGTCGTGAACGGAGGAGCGCAAGTGGAATTTTTGGGCCTTGGCGGGCAGGCAGAAGATTTGTTACGTGCCCACCCGGAGCTTTTTTCGCTGGGAAAACCATATTTTATCGGGGGAAAAGCCCTGCGGGGAGAAGCCCAAAGGGCTTCATATGTGCCGAAAACCTTGGAAAGGCCGGTGCAAACCACCCCCCTTACCTCTTGGCACAAAAGGGCCAAGGCGAGGATGACGGTCTTCGCCGGCTACGAGATGCCCCTTTGGTACACCTCCGCCCTGGCCGAGCACCGGGCGGTGCGGGAGAGGGCCGGTCTCTTCGATCTTGGGCACATGGGCATTTTCGAGGTCTCCGGCCGCTATGCCGAAAGCTTCCTGAACCTCGTCACCACCAACTACGCGGGCTGGCTCCATCCGGGTCAATCTCAATACGGGTTTCTTCTCGACCCAAACGGACAGGTGCTCGATGACCTCATGGTCTATCGCCTGGCGCGGGATCGTTTCATCCTCATCGTCAACGCTGCCAACGAGCTCAAAGACTGGGATTGGCTTTGCGCGGTGAACGAGGGGCAAATCCTTTTGGACCCGGAGAGGCCCTGGGTGGAGCCGGATGGACCGGTGACCCTGCGGAACTTGAAGGAGGGAGAAAATGGGGTTGTGGATTTGGCCCTCCAGGGCCCGGCCTCCCGTTCCATCCTCCTCAAGCTTCTTTCCAGCCGCGATAAACACCGGCTTTTGGCCCTGCGCCGCACGGAATTCCTCGAGCTTTCCATCCTTGGCATCCCGATCATATGCGCCCGCACGGGCTACACCGGGGAGACCATGGGCTACGAGCTTTTCGTCCCCAAATCCGCGGCGGAAAAAATTTGGGAGGCTTTGCTTGAGGCGGGGAGGGAAAAGGGGTTAATGCCCTGTGGCCTTGCCGCGCGGGATTCTTTGCGCACCGAAGCCGGGCTCCCCCTATACGGCCATGAACTCGCGGGCCCCCAAAACATCCTCCCCCACGAAGCGGGTTTCGCCCCTTATGTGAAGCTCCATAAACCTTTCTTCATCGGCCGAACCGCATATCTTAAGGCTTTGAACAATTGGAAGCGAGAAGTGGTGCGGTTCTTCGTGGAGCCCGGCCGAAGGCCAATTCGCGCGGGAGCGGCGGTGGTGGACCAAAGCGGAACCGTGGTCGGCGTAGTCACAAGCTGTGTGGTCCTGGAGGAGGGCCAGGTGGGGATGGCCTTGGTCCCGCGGGAGTTGGCCAAAGTGGACACGCCGCTTGGGCTCGTGGTGAGCCCGGGCTCCTCCGAGGGGATCCAGCCGGGGGCACGCCTTCCCCTCATCATTTGGGGGAGAGTCGTTCCCCGGTTTTTGCGGCGCGAAACCTTGCCGGCTCCGGGCGAGGAGTGAGCTCAGTCCTCCTCCGCCTCTTCCACGCACTCCCGGATCTCCTCGAGCCTTTTTTGCACAAGGAAAAAGAGCGATCCCTCAGGATAATTTCCCTCTGAGTCAGGTTCTCCCGCGGGCATCCCGGAGAGGATCTCCGCCACCTCTTCCACGGTGTCACAGGCCCAAATATGGAACTTCCCCGCGGCCACGGCCTCCAAAACTTCCTCGGGAAGCATGAGCTCGTCCACATTTCGACGGGGGATCACGACCCCTTGCTCCCCATTTAGCCCAAGCTCCTTGCACACGAGGAAATGACCGTAGATTTTTTCGTTGATCCCGCCCACGGGCTGAAGATTCCCCTTTTGGTCGATGGCCCCGGTGACGGCAACCCCTTGTTTGAACGGAACCCCTGAAAGGGCCGAAAGGAGGGCGCACAGTTCCGCCGCGGAAGCGGAATCGCCCTCGATCCCGGAATAGGCCTGCTCCATGGCCAAGTTGGCGGAAAAGGTGAGCGGCGCTTTTTTGGCGAACTTCTCCCCGAAGTAGGATTTGAGGATCATCACCCCTTTTGTGTGGATTTTTCCGCCTAGCTCGGCCTCGCGTTCGATGTCCACCACCCCGGATTTTCCGGCGAAAACGGTGGCCGTGACCCGCTGCGGCCGGCCGAAGGAGAAATCGCCCAAATCCACCACGGCCAGGCCATTGACCTGGCCCACCGCCCCGCCCTCCAGTTGGACCAGGAGCTTTCCCCGTTTGATCCACTCCCGAACCTTTTCGGCGAGGAGGGATTGCCGGCTCCGCCCCTTTTCGATGGCCAGCCGCACGTGCTCGGGCCCCACCAGGGCGGAACCTCCCTGGCGGGCCCAGAAGCTGGCCTCCTCGATGAGGGTGGTGAGGCAGGCGAACCGCGCGGAAAGTTTCCGTTGGTCACCAGCGAGCTCCGCCGCGTACTCCACTACTCTGGCCACCGCCTCCGGAGAGAATGGGAGGATCTCGGGGTTTTCCAATTGCCGGGCGCGGATGAATCGGGCGATGGCCAAGCCGGCCTCCTCCGTCCAGGGCATTTCCGTATCGAAGTCAGCCCGGATGGTGAAAAGTTTTCGGAAATCCTCGTCGTAAAAGTAGAGGTAGTAGTAAAGCCAAAGGGGGCCGATCAAGATCACCTTCACCTGGAGAGGCACGGGCTCGGGCCGCAGGCCCTCGGTGGAAGCATAGCCCAACATTTGTGCCGGGTCCTCAATGCGGATCTCCCCGGTCTTCAGGGCGATCTTCAGGGCCTCCCAAGAGAGGGGGAAGCGCAGGAGGTTCAGGGCGGAAAGGACGAGATACCCACCATTGGCCCGATGCAAAGCCCCGGGGCGGATCTGGGTGAAATCGGTGGTCACCACCCCGAACTGCACGCGCCGCTCGATGGTCCCAAAAAGGTTTATGTAGGTGGCGTTCTCCTCCACCACCACAGGAGCACCTTCCCCACCGGATCGGTCCACCAAGAGGTTCACCCGGTAGCGGAGATACCGATCGGGTTCGGGCAGGGGGATGGGGAGCTGAGGTTTCCCTTTTCCGGAGATGAGGGCCTCGGCGTTGATGACGATGTCCGTTTCCACCCCCTGGAGGAACTCCAAAACGCGGGGGATTTGGGCGTATTTGGCGCGAAGCTGGGCGAGCCTGGGCCCGATGAGGAACCGCACGGCCTCCTGAACGAGCTTCTTTTGCTCTTCTTGCCAGGCTTCTTCCAGCTCCCCCATCTCCCTAAAGGCCTCACGCACGAGCTCTTGGAGCTCCCCTTGCTTCCGCAAAATCTCCCCGCGCTCCTCCTCGGAAAGGGCTTGGAATTCTTCGTGCGACAACGGCGAGCCGTTTGGTTTTAAGGGGATGGTGTTGATCCCAAACGGGGTGCGCTGCAACGTGAAGCCAAGAAGGCGGGCCTTCTCCTCCAGACTTCGGAAGATCTCCTCCCGGCGAGCCTCAAAGGCTTCGCGCTCCCGCCGCGCCCGCGCCTTCATCTCCTCCGATTCCATGACCCGGGGGAGCTCCCGATCGAGAAACTCCAGGAATCGATCCATGTCCTCCTTGAGCTCTCGGCCTTTACCCGAAGGAAGGAGGAGATAGCGGGGCATGTGCGGAACGGCGAAATTGTGGACGTAACAAATATCTGGAGGGACGGGCTCGCGCTGGGAAAGTTCCTGCAGGAATTGGGTTACCGCCGAGGTCTTCCCCAGCCCAGGCTCGCCGGCGACGTAGACGTTGTAGCGATGTTTGGAGCTTTTCAGGCTCAAACCGACCCGCAGGGCCTCGAGCGCCCGCTCTTGCCCTATGATCCCCGAAAGGGGCTCAAGCTCCGCGGTGGAGGAAAAACGAAAAACGCTGGGATCAAACCGTCGCCGTAACTTTTCCGGGTTTAGACGTTCGATCACCGCTAAGTATCATAACAAAGATGAGGGTTTTCGCTACCGTTTTTTCGCTCATTTTCCAGTTCCTATGGGCTTGGAGCTTTACTGTCCTCCCCCTTTGGTCCACGCCAGAAAACCCCGCTTATCTGAGCTATGTTCCTGGCCTTCTTTCCTCGGCAAAGGAAGAGATCCTTTTGGCCCTTTCGGACCTGCGGTCTTATGCGGACGGGACCACGGACCCCTTGCTTTCGGCCTTATGCCGAGCGGCCGAACAGGGGGTGGCGGTCTACGTGCTGGTGGAAAAGAGGGACCGCCCTTTCTACCCGGAGCAAGAGGAAGCCTTGGCCAGACTGCGCGCGGCCGGCGTAAAAATTCGGGAAGACCCGCAAGAAATCACATTGCATGCGAAATTCATCGTGGTGGATGCGCACATAACCATCGTGGGCTCCACCCATTGGACCAAAACCGCCCTCACCTCGAGCGTACAGATGGACCTGGTTTTGGAGGATTCAGAGTTAACCAGCTTGTTCCGCCGATTCTTCTTTCTCCTTTGGGAAGGAAAATTACGCACAAAAACTGAACTCCCTTCGCAGCCTTGGCCCAGCCCCGCCCTCATCCCCCTTTTGGACTTCCCGGAGTCAAAAACTAATTTTACCGCGATTTACAACCTTATCGGACAAGCCCAACACAATATCTTTCTTTTGCTTTATGAGCTTGTCCTCTACCCCGCCTATTCCGATAGCCCTTCCAACCTCCTTCTCCAAGCCTTGGCCGCCGCAGCAAAAAGGGGCGTGAGGGTCCAAGTGCTCCTGGAGGGCGGCGAAAATGATCCAAATTTAGCGGAAGCCAACCGGCTCAGCGCCGCTTGGCTCAAAACTTTTGGGGTGGAAGTACGCTTCGAATCGACCTCAACGATCATGCACGCTAAATGTTTAGTCGCGGATGGGTCAAGCTTGGCCGTGTCCTCAGCCAACTGGAATTATTCATCGCTTGTGAAAAACGTGGAGGCCGGGGTTCTCATCCTCGGCGCTCCGGAGCTCGCCCGCTTTCTGGAGATTTACTTTTCCCAGCTTTGGGAGAAATGCACGCCCTCACGCTAAGGGCGGATGGCCCCAGCGATCGGGATTTCCACGCGCTTTCCCTCCACATAAGCGCTGACTAGCCCCCCAAAGCGGATTTCCGCGCCGGCCAAGGGATAAAGGCGATAGGTGAAACTCACGGTTTGGCCAGGATCGAGGATAAGGGGCCAAACGACCTCCAATTTTTCCGCGCGGCGCCAGAAAGCCCCGCCCTCGCCCACCACCTCCACCGTCGATCCTGGGGGAATATCCTCCACAAAGCCGGGGGCGATAATTGGGGTTTTGCAGCTCACCGTTATCGTCACGAGGTAACTCTTGTCTTCATGGGAGACAAAGCGCGTTGCCCCCAAACGGGCGTCGGCAACCAAAGCGGCGAGGAATTGCGCAACCCCCTCCTTTCCCACCACCACTTCCACTCGGACCAAGCGCAATCCCTGGGGAACGGTCGTGGTCGCCTGGGGTTCGGCGGTGGTGAGCTCATAGGCACCGTCACCGTCGAGATCCCAGCGGAATGTCGCTCCAGATGGGGCACCCCGCACAAAGAGGGTCACGCTACCCCCTGGTTCGGGGGTGAAGGTCGAGCTCTCCAGGGTCATATTAGCGCCGAGGACGCTTGCCCCGAAGAAAACTCCTAGAAGGAAAAGCGTTTTTACTCGCATGCATCCCTCCTTTAAAAAAGAGGAAAGGCGGCGGGAAAAATCCCGCCGCCCGAGGAAGATCAGCCCAAAAAATTCACCGACCCTCACAGATGGACGGCACTTGCCCGGGCAACGGCTCGCAGATGGGCGTCCCCGTAAGCCAGTAGGCTATGATGGTTTTCATCAACTCGAAATCGACGATGCCCGGATCGCAGGTCCGAGGGACGCGGCTCCCCTCCAACCAGAAGGCGATGGCCCGCTGGACCTGGGGCAAGGTGATCTTGTCGGAGAGGGTGAGATCGATGGTATCCCGGGCCACGTCCCACTTGGCGATCGCCGCAAGAACGCTAAGGCAATCGGCAAGCTCCACCTTACTTTGCCCGGTCACATCCACCACTTGGCAAGGCAAACCAGTGTCCACGCGGCCCACCACGGTCTGATAGTCCCGCACCGGACAAGGTCCGGGTAGGGGCTTCTTCACCTGGATATTCGGGGGAACGGTGACCTCGTAGATGATGGTCTTCGGCCGGCCCGGCTTGAGGATATCGAGGAGAACCCACTGATCCACCCCGGGCTTATAAACGAACCCATCGTTCTGGATGGGCGTCACCCGCCAGCCCACGGGGAGATCCTCATCCAGGCCCACGCCGATCACGTCCCGGTCGGTTTCGATCTCCACTTTTACTGTGAATTTGTTGCCGAGGGCGTTGCCCATGCTGTCGTAGAACCCGAGCACCACCGCTTCACAAGGGATGGGATAGAGGATGGTCCGCCGGGCCTTCACATTCGCCGCGGGATAAGGGGGCAGAGGTTCATCCACGGGGGTACAGGAATAAGCATAGGCCGCGATGAGCTTCACTTTTTCCAAATCAAGCTGCTCCCCGCAGGTGCCGGGAGCTGGTTGACTGGTGCGCCAAAGCTCCGCCACCCGATTGAGCTGGTCCACCGTGATCGTCTCCGAGAGCCGAAGGTCCAGGCGGTCCTGATCCCCGGGCCTCTCCGGCGGAATCAGGTGGGCCACGGCATCAAGGATGGTGAGGCAGCTATCCACGATCACACAGGTTTCGCCCGCGACCTCCAATGAGAGATCGGGGACCTTAGCCTGAAGAATCCCGCTTATACAGAACTGCTGGGGCAACCGAACGGATGCAAGTTGGTCCGCGGTGGGGACTTTGAGGTCGTAGACGATGACCCTTTGCGTGCCGGCTTTGATGGTGTCCATGAACACCCACTGGACATAAGGGCGGTTGAACACGGCCCCGGCGTTCTGGATGGGGATGACCTCCCAGTTGGCCGGCGGATCCTCATCGAGGCCCACACCGATCAAATCCTGGTCGGTCTTGATCGTGACCGTGACCCTGAACACCGAGCCGGGAAGGGCATGGGTGGTGGAGATCTCCCGCGTCACCTGCACGGTGATGGGGGAAACATACAAAGGATAGGTGATGGTGGTGGAAACCCCGGTGTTGTCCAGCACGGTGAGCCCGACCGTGAAGTTCCCCCCGCTGACGTAGGTGTAGCGGACCTTGGGCTCAGTGCTTATGAGATCAATTTTGCCGTCCCCGTCGAAATCCCAGCGGTATTCCTTTATCGTCCCATCGGGATCGTAACTTCCAGAGGCGTCGAACAGGACTTCCTGACGAGCTCGGGGCGCTGCCGGGCTGACCACGAGCTTTGCCACCGGCGGTTGGTTCCGCATCCCTTTTATTTCAATTGGATCGAGGGTGTTGAGCTCCACGCGGGTGGGCTTATTGAGATCCCCGTATTTGAAGACGATGCGCTGGACACCGGAGAGGGCCTCGGGAACGATGGTTATATCGAACTCCTCTCCCAAGGGGCCGAAAACCCCGCCGTCGGTGCGGCCATCACCCCATACCCAATACACGGCAAAATCGCCGTTGGTCTTGGTGTAGGTATCGCTGAGCTCGGGGAAGAGGGGGAAGTAAAAGCTATCGTCCTTAAGGACGAAGTCCGCCCCGATGGGGACGTTTTTAATGGTGAACCGGGCGTTTCCGCCCGTCCCGGCTTCCGCCTTGCCCAGGATGAAAAAGAGGAAAAGTTGTCCAGCCGGCTCCCGATAGAGAAAAAGCACGGCGGTATTGGCTTCACCCAAGGGGTTACGGCTCCGCGATTGTCCGGAATCGTAGTCGTAAAAATCCTGGGCCGTCTTCGTGCCCGAAAGGGGCACGACCGCGACCTTGGTGGTCCCTTGGATGACTTCAAAATACCCCTGGGCCAAAAGGGGCAACGCCACCCCTAGGACCACCGCCATAGCCAGGCTGATCTTCCTCATCATCCTTCCCTCCTTACACGTTGGCGGCGGTGAAAAACCCTTACCTCCATTAAGCCGCCAAAGGATATGCGGGCAAAAGGGCCGAGACGAAGACCGTGGAGGCCGCCTCAGCCGCCCTTTGTCCCCGAACGAGGTGACCTCCGTCCGCTACAGGGCAAGGGGGACGGGGTTCTGCGCCTGGTGAGGGTGGTCAGGCCCGGGGTAGATCTTGAGCTTGCGCAGCATGCGCCGACCAAGCTCGTTTTTGGGAAGCATCCGCCGCACCGCCAGCTTCAGCGGAAGCTCCGGATTCTTGGCCAAAAGCTCGGAATATTTGATCTCCCTGAGGTTTCCAATGTAGCCAGAGTGGCGGTAATAAACCTTTTGTTCCCATTTGTCCCCGGTGAGCTTTATCTTCGCTGCGTTCACCACGATCACGTAATCGCCCACGTCGAAGTGCGGGGTGTAGACGGGCTTATGCTTCCCCTGAAGGATCTTAGCGATCTGCGAAGCCAACCGCCCCAGGGGCTTGTTGGTGGCATCTATCACGTACCAACGCCGCTCAAAAGTTATGCCGGCATCCTCTTTTTTAGCCATGTAAGTGCGCTGCTTTTGGAGCATCGGTTTCGGCAAAGGAGATTTTGGCATATCCGCCTCCTTCATACATGAGTATAGGGAAGCCCTAAGGTTTCTCAACTCCATGGTTCCCAAGAGACGATGAGGGCCTCGGCTTCGCGCCCCGTTCCGATCAAGGCCACGGGTACAGAAAGGGCTTCTTCCACAAAGCGCACGTATTCCTTGGCCTCCCTGGGCAGATCCTCGAAATCCCGCACCCCTTGGATTCCCCTTTTCCATCCGGGCAAAACCTCATAGACCGGCTCGGCCTGGGCCAGTTCCCAAGGGGCCGCGGGGAATTCCTCGACCCTCCTTCCTCTCACCCGATAGGCCACGGCCACCCGGATCTCCGAAAAACCGGAAAGAACGTCGAGCTTGGTGAGGGCAAGGTGGGTGAACCCATTGACCTTTTGGGCATAGCGCAGGGCCACGAGGTCCAGCCAGCCGCATCTTCGCGGCCGGCCGGTGGTGGCGCCGTATTCCCGGCCGGCCTCCCTCAACTTCTCCCCCAGGCCCGTGTGATCCTCCGTGGGAAAAGGCCCCGCCCCTACTCTGGTGGCATAGGCCTTGGCCACCCCTATCACCGCGGAAAACTCCGGCCACACCCCCGCCCCCACAGGAATGCCATGCACAGTGGTCGTGGAGGAGGTGACATACGGGTAAGTCCCAAAATCCACATCCAGCATGGTTCCCTGAGCGCCCTCGAACACCACCCTTTTCCCCGCGGAAAGGGCCTGCGCAAGCAAAACTTGGGCATCGCCCACGCGGTTTTCGAACTCTCGGCGAAAATGGAGGAGATCGGCGATGATTGTTTCTGGCTCAATTTTCCCCAGATATTGACCCTCGGAGTACACTTTCTCCCGAAGATATTCTTCGTTCCCAAGGTCCAAAAGGCGGAGGCCGCGCCGCCCCACCCGATCCATATAGGCCGGCCCAACGCCCTTCCTCGTGGTGCCGAGCTTATCCGCCATCCCCTCTTTTTCCTCCCGAAGCCGGTGATAGGGGAGGATCAAATGGATCCTCTCGGAGATAAAAATTTTCGGCTCCGGCCGGCCCTGGGCTTTGAGGGCCGAAAACTCCTCCTGCAAAGCCCAAGGGTCGAGGACCATCCCGTGGGCCAAAACGCCGAGGCATTGGGGGTGAAGGGCCCCGGCGGGGATCTGATGGAGCCGGGCCTCGCCATATCCGTCCACCACGGTGTGGCCCGCGTTGGGACCGCCATTGAAGCGCACACAAAAATCGGCTTCCCGAGAAAGAAAGTGCACGATCTTCCCCTTGGCCTCGTCGCCCCACTGGGCCCCAATCACCGCCACCGCCGGAGCCATACCCGCCCCCTCTTCCCGTGGATCTCCAGCTCCGCGCTGTGCTCCGCCGAAGGAAGCCCACCCTCCACGAGCTCTTTCGCTAGCACCTCTTCGCGGATCTTCTCCGGGAAAAGCCGGAAAATCTCGGCGATCTCCCCCTCGTATCCCACGACGATCCTGTCGGTGATCTCAAAACCCGCCTCTTTGCGCAGAAGCTGGATCCGGTGCACGAGCTCCCGTAGATCCCCCAAAGCCCGCAGCTCCTCATCCAGTCGGATGTCCAAAGCTACGGCGCCACTCTGGTCCTCCTCGATCACCAGGCCCTCCCGCGGTTCCCAGCTCACCTGGACCTCATCGCTTCTCATCTCCACCACCCCATCGCCCAGGGCTAAATCCGCGCGCCCTTTGGCCAAAAGCTCTCGAACCCAATCGGGCGGCATTTCCCGAAGCTTTTGGCCGACCTCCTGGGCGCGGGACCCCAGCCGGGGCCCGAGTTTTCGAAAATCCGGGACAACTTTGGGCACCTTCAAAGCCGTGAAATCCGAGGAAAACCGAAGCTCAAGGACGTTCAACTCCTCCTTAGCCAAGTCCCAAAGCTCCCGGGGTATTTCCCGATCCCCGGGTTTTTCCAGGACATGCAGGGTTCTTAAGGGTTGGCGGACCTTTATTTTGGCGCGGTTGCGGGCGGCCAAAGCCAGCTCCACCACCTCCCGAACCCGCTCCATCTGGGCCTCGAGGGCCTCATCCCGCAAAAGGGGCTTTGGCCAATCCGCAAGGTGTACGGAATCCGCATCGCCCTCGGCCCGAAGATTTTGCCAGATCGCCTCGGCCAAGAAGGGGGTGAAGGGGGCTAAAAGTAGGCTCAGGGTTTTAAGGGCAACGTAAAGGGTGTGGTAGGCGGAAAGTTTATTCGGGCCCAGGCCAGGCCCCCAGAAGCGCGGCCGGGAGGCGCGGATGTACCAGTTGGAAAGATCGTCCACGAAACCCTCGAGCTCCCGGACGGCCCGGACCACATCGTAGGCGTCCAGGGCCTGGGTGACAACTTCTATCGCCTGGGAGAGCCGAGAGCCGAGCCACCGATCCAGGGCCGGCCGCTCTTCCCAGGGCACGAAACCCTCGCTGGGCTTAAAACCATCGATGGAAGCGTAAAGGGCGAAGAAGTCGTGGCAGTTCCGCACCGTCTCCAAAAGGCCGAAGCGAGCGGCCTTGACCCCTTCGGCCGAAAGCCGGCGCTCCGTCCAGGGCGCGGATTCGGAAAGGAGGTACCAGCGGATGGCATCCGCGCCGTGCTCATCGGCCAAGGGGAGGGGGTCGATCACGTTCCCCCGGGATTTGCTCATCTTTTGGCCTTGAGCGTCCAGGCCAAGCCCGGTCACGAGCACCCGGCGATAAGGGGTGGCCCCGTGCACCAAAACGCCGGTGACGAGGAGGGTGTAGAACCAGCCGCGGGTCTGATCCAAGCCCTCGCAGATGAAATCCGCAGGGTAGGAGGCTTTGAACTCCTCGGCGTTTTCGAAGGGGAAATGCCACTGCGCGGTGTGCATGGACCCGGAATCAAACCAGGTATCGAGGACATATGGTTCACGCCGCATCCTCCCCCCGCATGGGCAGCGGAGCTCCACTTGGTCCACAAACGGCCGGTGCAGCTCCACCTGCCGGGCGAGCTCTGGATCGACGGCCTTTTCCACCAATTCCGCCCGCGAGCCGATCACCTCTTTGCGGCCGCAACTGGGACAGGTCCAAACGGGAAGGGGCGTCCCCCAATAGCGTTCCCGGGAAAGGGCCCAATCCCGCATGGACTGAAGGAAATCGAGGAAGCGCCCAGTCCCCACATGCTCCGGATGCCAGGTGATCTTGGAGTTCTCCGCGATTATTTTCTCCTTGGCCTTGGTGGTGGCGATGAACCAGGAATCCAAGGCGTAGTAAAGGAGGGGGGTATCGCAGCGCCAGCAGAAGGGGTATTCGTGCTCATAGGTTTCCGCCCGGAAGAGCCGGCCACGGGCCCGCAAATCCTCGATGATCTTGGGATCAGCATCCTTCACGAAAAGGCCAGCGCAAAGGGGGAACTCTTCGGTAAACCTTCCCGCGCGGTCCACCGGTTGAAGCAAGGGGAGGTTTTCCCGCCGGCCGAGCTCGTAGTCCTCCTCGCCGAAGGCCGGGGCGATGTGGACGATCCCGGTTCCCTCCTCCATGGACACGAATTCGCCGGCCACCACGCGGTATGCCCCATCGCCGGCCAACGGATACAAAGGCTGATAAGTTTCGCCGAGGAGTTCCCGCCCCGGAAATTCCCGCACGATCTCGGCCTCCTCCCCCAGGACCGCGGAAAGCCGGGGCTTGGCGAGGATGAGCCGCTCCCCGCGAAAGAGGACCTCCACATATTTGGCGTCCTCGGCCACCGCCAAGGCCACGTTGGCGGGGAGGGTCCAGGGCGTGGTGGTCCAAACGAGAAAAGAGACCGAAGGATCGTGGGAAAGGGGCATGCGCGCGAAAACTGAGGGATCGGAAACCCGGCGGTAACCCAAGGCCACCTCATGGGAGGAAAGAGGAGTGCCGCAGCGAGGGCAATAGGGCAGGATTTTGTGGCCCTTATAAAGAAGGCCTTTTTCGTGGAGCACCTTCAATTCCCACCAAAGGCTCTCGATGTAATCGTCCGAATAGGTGACGTAGGGATGGGCGAGATCGATCCAAAAACCCATCCGCACCATCATCTTTTCCCACTCGCGGATGTAGCGGTCCACGGAGCTACGGCAGGCCCGCACGAACTTCTCCACCCCCAGCCGCTCGATCTCGGCCTTGGTGGAAAGCCCGAGCTCCTTTTCCACCTCGAGCTCCACGGGAAGACCGTGGCAATCCCAACCGGCTTTGCGGGGGACGAAGTAGCCCCGCATGGTTTTATAGCGGGGGAAAAGGTCCTTGTAGACCCGGGCGAGGAGGTGGGCGAAATGGGGGCGGCCATTGGCCGTGGGAGGGCCCTCGTAAAAAACGAACCGGGGCCGCCCAGCCCGCTCCCTCACCGAACGCTCAAAAACCTCCCTCTCCTCCCAGAATTTAAGGACCCCTTCTTCCCGCCTCTTCGGATCCGCCTCAAGCTTTTTGCACGTCAATTGGGCCTCCTTCACAAACACACCCCTTTCCCGGTGAACCTCAAGGAAAACGCGGAAAAGGAAAAAAGTTATCCCTGCCCCGTACGGGGCAGGATGATCAAGCGGATCCGGAAAAAGCTAGCCATTGTCGGACGGATTATAGCCCGAGGGGAAAACGCGGGCGAACGAGGCTTCCACATTGCGTAAGACCCGCTCAAGATCAAAAAGGGACCGCACTTCCTCCGCAGGGAGGTGCTTGAGGATCCTGGGATCCTGGGAGGCGATCTCCCAAAGGGGTTTGCCCCTTTTTTCCGCTTCCTGGGAGAGCTCGGCCACCAAAAGGTGCGCTTCCCTTCGGCCCATCCCGGCCTGGACCAAGGCCAAAAGCAAACCCTCGGAAAAGGGAAGCCCCAGGGCCTCTTCAACCCTTTCCCGCATCCTTGTGGGATAGATCCGCAACTCCTCCACGAGCTTGGCCCCGCGATCGAGCATGTAGTCCACCACGAGGAAACATTGAGGAAGAAGGATCCGCTCCACGGAGGAGTGGGACATATCCCGCTCGTGCCAAAGGACCGCGCTTTCGAGGATCGGTTCCACGGCGGCGCGGACGACCCTAGCCAGCCCGCAGAGCCGCTCGGATAAAATGGGGTTGCGCTTGTGGGGCATGGCGGAGGAACCCTCCGGCCGCCCTTCTTCGACCTCTTTCACCTCCGCCCGGGAAAGATGGCGCACCTCCAGGGCGATCTTCTCCACCAGCGAGGCCGCAGAGGCCAAGGCGAAAACCACCTCAGCGTGGCGGTCCCGCGGGATCACCTGACTCGCCGCTTCGCAGGGTTTTAGGCCCAGCCTCCCCAGGGCCCGCTCCTCGGCCTCCGGAGGGAAATATGCGTGGGTTCCCACGGCCCCGGAGAGTTTGCCCACGGATATCCCCTCCTTCGCCCGGTTCAAACGCTCCTCCACCCGCAAAAGCTCGGCATACCAAACCAGGACCTTGTGCCCGAAGGTGGTGGGCTCCGCCCACTGCCCATGGGTCCGGCCAAGGAGGGGGGTGCCCTTGTGGGACAAAGCCAGCACCCGTAGCGCGGCCTTCAGGCGCCCCACCTTCCTTTGGATCACCCCAAGGGCATCCCGCAAAAGGAGGGCCAAGGCTGTGTCCTTCACATCCGAGGAGGTGAGACCGTAATGGAGCCACCGTCCTTCCTCGCCCACCTCCTCTTCCAAGGCCCAAAGGAAAGCGATGAGGTCGTGGCCGATCTCCCTTTCCAGCTCTTGAATCCTTTTCACGTCGATCCTGGCCTTGCTTTTTATGGCGATGCTCACCCCTTGCGGAATGAGCCCGAGCTCCTCCAGGGCCGAAAGGGCGGCAAGCTCCACCACCAGCCACCGCTCGTACTGGGCTTCCAGAGTCCAGAGTTCCTTCATTGGCGAGAGGGAATATCGTTCGAGCATGGATTCCCCTTCACAAAATGTGAAGTGGCCGGCCCAAGGCCGCAAGGGAAGCCTCCCAGATGGCCTCGGGAAAAGTGGGGTGGGCATGGATGACCCGCGCGAGCTCCGCCGCCGAAAGCCCAAGCTCCACGGCCAATGAGACCTCTGCGATCAATTCCGAAGCATTGGGGCCTACGATCTCCGCCCCCACGATCTTCCCCCCTTCGTCGCAGGCCAGGCTTACAAAACCCTCGGGTTCGCCCTCGGCCCAGGCCCGGCCCAGGGCGGAAAAGGGAAAACGCGCGACCCGCAGAGCCGGCGCATCCACAGGAGCACCGACCATGGCCAACTCCGGCTGGGTGAACACCGCCCAAGGGATGGCCCGGGGCTTTCCCAGCCTGGGGGTTTCCCCCCGCAATTCCGCGCCCAAAATCTCCGCAAGAAGAAGCCCTTCGTGGCTGGCTTTATGGGCCAAAAGTGGCCCGCCGCGCAAATCCCCGATGGCATAGATCCCCTCGGCCGCCCGAAAGTTTTCGTCGGTTTGGACGAAGTTTCTCTCCACCTGTACTTGGGCGTTTTCCAAGCCCAAACCCTGAGAATTGGGCCGGCGCCCCACGGCCACCAGGACCACCTCTGCCTCGATCTCCTCTTCGCCCGCGTTTTTCACAAGGAGGCCATTTTTAGTGAGCCCCGCCGCTTTTGTTCGCAGGCGAACCTCTATTCCCTGGCGCTGGAGGGCCTGGCGCAAGAGGGCCTCCCCCCGCCGGGAAAGGCCAAGCCCGGGCAACAACCCCTCCATCATCTCCACCACCGTCACCTGCGCGCCCAGGCGGCGATAAACCGTGGCCAGCTCCAACCCCACCACCCCGCCGCCCACCACTGCCAACTTCTCCGGGACCAGGGAGAGGGCCAGAGCGTGATCTGAGGACCAAACCCGCTCTCCATCGAAGGGAAGAAAAGGAATCTCAATCGGAACGGAGCCCGTGGCCAAAACGATGGCCCTCGCTCGAATCCTTTCGCTTCCGGAATTTTGGACCACCTCCACCTCGTTTGGCCCAACTAATTTCCCCTCCGCCTTGAGGACCTCCACCCCGGCGCCCGTAAGGAGGCGGGCGATCCCATCCCGCAGCTTCCCCACCACCTCCGCAAGGAACGCCCGAAGCCGCGCAAGGTCCACCTTTATTTGCAGTTCCAGCCCCATTTGTTCATAAACCCCCCGTTTCCCCAAAGGAAGGGTCGCGGCGTACAAGGCTTTTGTGGGGATGCAACCGCGATTTAGACAGACCCCGCCCAAATGTTCCCGCTCCACGAGCACCGTCTCCAAACCCATTTGGCCCAGCCTGCGGGCTACCACATACCCAGCCGGACCGCCGCCGATCACCACCACGTCAGCCTTGGCCATGGCCCCAAAGTGTACTTGGTCCAGCCCCCCTCTGGAGCTATCCTTTATCGGAGGTCGAGCAATGCGCAAAGCCTGGAAGTTCTTTTTCCTTTGGATTTGGACCTTTCTCCTTTTCGGCTGTATTGGGGGGGAGCCGGAGCTTAAGGCGGTGATCCGCACCTATCCCAACCCGCCCGCCGGACCCTATCCCCTCACCGTGAGGTTTTTCGGCGACGCGCCCTTTGGGAAAATAACAGAATGGACCTGGACTTTCTTCCGCTTGGATGACGGGGAAGAAATCCCCTTGGGGAGCGCCCTCTCTGGGAGCGTTATAGAGTACACGTTCGAGGCGCGCGGGAAATATCGGGTCTTTCTTACGGTTTTTACCGAAGATCAGCGTTTTGCCCAAAGCTATGTGGATATTGATGTGCGCTCCATCCCGCCGGTGGCCACGTTCACCGCGGATCCTTATCCTGAGGTTCAGGCTGGAAAAACTGTGGCCTTCGACGCCCAAAACTCTTTCGATCCCGATGGGGCCATCGTCAGCTACCTTTGGAACTTCGGGGATGGATCCTGGGCGGAGACGGCCGAGTCCAGGACCACTCACAAATACGATACGCCCGGCGAGTACTGGGTCCAGCTCGTGGTGGTCGACGATTACACCGATCGTTCAGAGCCCGCCATTTTGCGGCTGAGGGTGGTGCCAAAGGGCTGTGGAAGCTGTCCCTGAAATTTTTGTCCCCGATATAGTGGGAGCTTTGCGGGATTTGGTCCACCAGATTCCGCCCGGCCGGGTTACAACTCACCGCGCCTTGGCCGAGGCCCTGGGAGATCCGGATTGCGTGCGCTTCGTGGCCGTGTTCCTCGCCAGCGAGAAGGCCAAGGATTGGCCCGTTCATCGGGTGGTCCACAGCTCCGGGGCGGTGGGGCGGGCCTTCGGCGAGGAGCAACGCCAGGCCCTGGCACGGCTGCGCGCGGAAGGGGTGAGGGTCATGGGGGACCGGGTGGATCCCCTTCTCCAATTCTTCTTCGCCGATTTCCGCACCGAGCGCCCCCTGGCCCGCCTTCAGGAAGAACAACGGGAGGTGGCCAAGCGCGCAGTCCTTTGCCCCCTCCCCAAGGCCGAAAAAATCGGAGCCTTGGATGTGGCCTATCGCGATGATGAAGCCGTGGCGGCCCTGGTTTTAACCGATCCCCAGGGCGAACTCCTCGATTTCCTCATCGCTAGGGCCCAAGCGCGTTTCCCCTACATCCGCACCTACCTCTCCTATCGCGAACTCCCGGCCTATTTGGCGGTGCTCCGGGAGGCCCAAAGGAAAGGGCTTTGGCCGGATCTCCTCCTTGTGGACGGGAACGGGATTCTTCATCCTCGGCGCGCTGGGATCGCCACCCACCTCGGGGTCCTCCTCGATCTTCCCACGGTGGGGGTGGCCAAAAGCCACCTTTGCGGGGACGTGAACACCGAGGGGATGACGATTGGCGAGTGGCGCCCAGTCCTTTTGGATGGCGAGGTCGTAGCCGGAGCCATACGCACCGGTCGGAACCGCACCCTCTTCGTCTCCCCAGGCCACCGGGCCGATGTGCAAAGTTCGGTGGACCTGATCCTTGCCCTCACCCAAAGGGATGAGCTCCCTCCGCCTTTGCGTTTCGCCCACGAGCTCGCCGGCGAGGCCGCGCGGGAATGATTGAGCGCTGCCCTGTCTGCGGGGAGAAACGGCTTCTTTCCAAGGCGGTGGGGGTATGCGGCCGCTGCCTTAGGGAGGATCCCAAGGCCTGCGAGCCCCATGTGGAAGAGGCCCGGCGCCGCTCCCGCCGCGTTTTTGGGCTTCCGGAGAAGCCTCCGCGGGACCCCAATGGGGTCCCTTGCGCTCTTTGCGTCCATGGTTGCCGGATCCCCCCGAACGGAAGGGGTTTTTGCGGGCTTCCCCCAGGTGGGCGGGAGAGGGCGCGGCTGAGCTGGTATTACGATCCCCTCCCCACAAATTGCGTGGCCGATTTCGTTTGCCCAGGAGGAACGGGAGCGGGCTATCCGCGTTTTGCCCATAAACCCGGCCCAGAATATGGCCACCAAAACCTCGCCGTCTTCTACGAGGCCTGCAGCTTCGATTGCCTTTATTGCCAGAACTGGCATTACCGGGTGGATGGGCCAAAAAGGGAACCAGTGGGCCCGGAGGCCTTGGCTCAAGCGGTGAACCCCAGGGTCTCTTGTATTTGCTTCTTCGGGGGAGACCCCACGCCGCAGCTCCCCCATGCCCTCTTGGCCGCGGAGGAGGCCCTCCGCGCGAACCCCGGCCGAATTTTGCGCATTTGCTTTGAGACGAACGGGAGCATGAACCCAAGCCTCCTTGAGCGCATGGTGGCGCTGTCCCTGCCCACGGGCGGGGTGATCAAATTCGATCTCAAAGCTTGGACGCCCTCCCTCCACTACGCCCTCACCGGGGCCCCCAACTCCCAAACCCTGGAGAACTTCGCCCGCTTGGCCCAGGAATCTCCAAAAAGACCGGAGGTCCCCCTCCTTGTGGCGAGCGTCCTCCTCGTCCCCGGTTACGTGGATGTTGAAGAAGTGCGGCCGATCGCGGGGTTCATCTCCTCCTTGAGCCCCTCGATTCCCCTGAGCCTTTTGGCCTTCTACCCCAACTGCCTCATGCACGATCTTCCCTGCACCTCTTGGGCCCATATGGAGCGGTGCGTCTCCGCGGCCAAGGAGGCCGGCCTGAAAACGGTGCACATCGGGAATCGGCACCTCCTTTGGCCCGGCGATTATGGGGAGGGAAGATGCGGGTGATCGGGGTCGTGGGGCCAGCGGGGTCGGGAAAATCCACGGTGTGCCGCATCCTTGCCCAAAGGCCCGGCATCGTCCACGTGGATTGCGATCGCCTGGCCTGGGAAACGTACCGGCCCGGTGGGCCAGCTTATCCTCGGCTTCTAGCCCGCTTTGGAAACCAGATCCTCGCCGAGGATGGTTCCGTGGACCGGGGGAAGCTCGCGGCCCTCGTCTTCACCGATCCCGGGGCCAAGGAAGAATTGGAAGAAATTGTCCATCCCCTGGTCATGGGGGCCCTGGAGAGGATCCTTTCCCGCGAGCGCGCGAAGGGAGCGAAGATGGTTTTGGTGGAAGGGGCGTTGCTCCTTTCCTCTCCTCATGTGAATCGCGCAGTTTTTGACCTTTTCATCTGGCTTTCCGTGCCCGAGGAGGAGCGGCAAAGAAGGCTTTTGGCCTCCGGCTTGGCTCGGGAAACGGTGGCCCAAAGGTTTTCCGCCCAGGCCGGCCTCGCACCCCCAGAAATTCCGAACCTCATAAAAGTGGACGGGAAAGGGGATCCCGAGGAAGTGGCCAAACGGGTGCTCTCCGCAATCGAGGGCTATTTTAGGGAAGCGCCCACGAGCTCTTGAACCACCTGGAGGTCGGAGAAAGCCTCGCGCCGGTCGGCCCAATGCTGGTAGCGCTCATGCCCCTTCCCCGCGATGACCACGCAATCCCCCGCTTCGGCGCACCGCAAGGCCCAGCGGATGGCCTCGCCCCGCTCGAGGATCACCGCCCAAGTTCCGCCCACCTTCGCCACGCCCGCGGCGATCTCCGCCGCGATCCTTCGGGGATCCTCGGATTTCGGGTTGTCGGTGGTGATGAACACCAGGTCCGCAAGCCTTCCGGCTATTTCTCCCATGAGGAAGCGCTTTCCTCGATCGGCTTCGCCCGGGCACCCGAAGACCAAGATGAGCCTCTTGGCTTTGGGGCGAAGCCCGGCCAAAATGGTCCGCAAGGCCTCGGGATTGTGGGCGAAGTCCACCACGATCCTCGCTCCAGAGGGGCTGAGGAATTGGGCCAAGCGGCCCGGCGGAAGCCCCGCCTCCGCCAGCCGGGCCAACAGTTCCCCCAGGGGAAAGCCAAGGCCCAGGCCCACTGTTACCGCGGCCAGGGCGTTCTCCACATTGTGCACCCCCAAAAAAGGCAGAAAACCTCGGCCCCATCCGAATTTCCCTGAGATCCTGAATGATGTCCCTTCGGGGCGGAAGCGGATATCCGTGGCGAAAACATCCCCTTTCCCAAGGCCATAGGTCAAAAGGCGCGCCTTTGGAGCGGCCTTGGCCACAGCGGAAACCGGGGCCCGCGCGCAAACCACCGCTAGGCCTCCTTCGGGAAGAAGACGGAAAAGCTGGAGTTTTGCGGAAAGGTAAGCCTCCATCGAGCCATGGAAATCCAAATGATCGCGGGAAAAGCTCGTGAAGACCCCACAGGAAAGATGGACGCCATCCACCCGATGCTGGGCAAGGCCGATGGAAGAGGCCTCGAAAGCGAAGAATCTCCTCCCCTGGGCCAGGGCCCCCGCCGCGAGCCTCTGCAGGTCCGGGGCCTCCGGGGTGGTCACGCAGGAAAGCCCTTCCTCCTCCACCCGCACCGTGGTGACCGTCTCACAATCGGGGAGGAGCTGGCCAAGGAGGTGTACTACAGTGGTTTTGCCGTTTGTGCCGGTGACCCCGATGGTCACCAATTTTTTTGTGGGGTGGCCGTAAAAGGCGCAGGCCGCCTGGGCCATGGCTTTTCGGGCGTTTTCCACGCGGACATAGGGAACGGGAAGGCCGGAGAGCTCCCGCTCGCCCACCACGGCAACCGCGCCGTTTTTTATGGCTTCCGAGATGAAGGAATGTCCGTCGACCTTTGTTCCGGAGAGGGCGAAAAAAATGTGCCCAGGTTGAACTTTCCGGGAATCCCAGCTCAGACCGCTGACCCAAACGCGGGGAAGTCCCCCTCCCAGGAGATCCGAAAGCCAAGGCACATCGCCAATTTAGCTCAGCCCCCAAAAAGAGCAGGGACAAATGGGGCCGAAGGTGGTTCAGTTTGACCTAGGTGTGTTTGTCGGCGACCACCGAGGCCGCGTAGGCCTCGGGTTTGGTGCGCACGAAGAACCCGCTCCCCCGGATGGCTCCCACCACCTCCTCCACGAGCTCGCGGGTCCGGCCGCCGCGGCCGATGTCCACGTGGATCTCCAGACGACAGTCGAAGATCCCCCGGTCCTTGAAGGCCTCGATCAGGGCCTGGGCGGTCTCGTAGGAAAGCCAGGCCTCCCGCCAAATCCGGTCCCGCAGGGTCTTGGGCTTCCTTTCCACCACCCTCCGCCAAAAATACCGGCCGCCCTTCCCCACCCGGTGCACCACGATGGCCGTCACATACTCCGCCTCACCATAGTAAGTCTGGGAATCTGTTCCCACCACGATGGAAAAGAGATCAGCGGGAGCGGAGGCCATCATGGCCACGATCTCCCCGATCACCTCGGGGAAAGTCAAGCGGCCCAAGGTCGGGCTGTGATATATCGCGTCCTTTCCGCGCATACGGGCGAAATTTTAAACTTTTCCGAAGGCAAGGCAACTAAAAGAGGGCTAGGGAAGGGCTCAACTTTTTGTGATCAAAGGAAGGCTAAAAGTGAAGCGCGCGCCGTTTCGATTCTCGGCCCAAATGCGGCCACCGTGGGCCTGCACAATCTCCTTGGCAATGGCCAGGCCCAATCCCGTCCCCCCTTCTGAGCGGGATTTATCCGCCTTGTAGAAGCGCTCAAAGATGTGGGGGAAATCCTCCTCAGGGATCCCCGGGCCCTGGTCCTGCACGCTCACCCAGGCTTCTGCACCTTGACGGATGGCGGAGACCGTGATGGTGGAACCCTGGGGGGAGAAGCGCAACGCGTTGGAGAGGAGGTTTCCCAGGACCTGGCGGATCCGGCGGGGGTCGGCGAGGACAAAAAGGTTCGGTTCCCGTTCGAGGGCGATTTTGATTCCTTCCTCCGCGGCCACCGGACGCACCGCCTCCACCACCTCCGCCACCAACTCCCCGATCTCCATCTCCTCCTTCTCCAAGGGGAGGTGTCCGGTGTCGGCGAGGGTCAGGGTCCGCAGGTCCTCCACCAATTCCCCAAGATGCAGGGTTTCCTCATAAACGGGGGCCAAGGATTCCGGGGTTAGGGGGAAGGCCCCGTCCAGGAGGGCCTCGAGGTTCCCGCGGATCACAGAAAGCGGGGTGCGGAGCTCATGGGCCACATCGGCCAGGAACTGGCGCCGCGCGGCCTCCAAACGCTGGAGGGCCTCAGCCATGCGGTTGAAGGCCTCGGCGAGCTTGCCGATCTCATCTTTGGTGCGCACAACTACCCGATGGGCAAGATCACCTTTGGCGATGCGCTCCGTGGCCTGGATGAGGCGCTCAAGGGGGGCGCAGAGCTCCGCGGCCAGGAAGGTCCCAAGGAGGAGGGCGATGGCCAAGGCCACCGCCCCGCCGGCCAGGGCCGCCCGCCGCACGGAGGAAAGGAAATCCTCCTCCAGGGGGCTTAGCACGGCAGGATCGATGGGAACAAGGGTCCCCACTTGCCTCCCTCCCGAAACGACGGGGATCCCGTAGCGCTGAACCTTCTCGCGGAGGGAAGGGTCGAGGGAGGAATCGCGGCCCAGAAGGGAGGGCTCACCGCTGGCCACCACCCGGCCTTCCCGGTCCAAAAGGAGGTACCGTCCCATCTGGCCGGTGAGGGAGACCGCGCGCCCCTGGCGGAAGAGATAGACCTCCACCCGGGCCCGGAAAAGCTGATCCACGCCGGCCCAACTCCCCCGCGTCTCCCAAAACTGCCCAAGGAGCTGGGCCAGCTCCTGGCCGGCGATCTCCCGCTCCTGCTGGCGGTAGGCTTGGAAACGATCGCCCAGGGCTTTGGCCGCCAAAAAATATGTGCCCACCGCGGCCAACACCGCCACCAAGGCCAGCGCCCCCGTGAGCTTCCATCGGAAGGACATCATCCACCTCCCGCCGGATTGAACTTATAGCCCACCCCGTGCACGGTGAGGATGTACACGGGATTATCTGGGTCCGGCTCGATCTTCCTCCGCAAGTTTTTGATGTGGGAATCCACGGTGCGGGGGATGGTGGCGTAGGTGCGGTCCCGCAGGGCCGAGATGAGCTCCCTCCTTGTGAACACCCGGTTTGGATAGCGGGCAAGGAAGGCGAGGAGCTCGAACTCCGTGGGGGTGAGATCCAAAACTTTTTCGCCGAGCTTGGCCTCATGGGCGGCGAGGTCCAGGGTGAAGGGGCCGGCGTGGATCACCTCCGCGGGCAGGGCGCCCTCGGCCCGGCGCAGGACAGCCCGCACCCGCGCGGCAAGCTCCCTCAGGCTGAAGGGTTTCACCACGTAATCGTCGGCCCCCATCTCCAGGCCGGCCACGCGATCGGCCTCCTCCGCCCGGGCAGTGAGCATGATGATGGGCACCGTGGACTCCCGCCTGATCCTCTGCGCGAGCTCCAACCCGTTCATCCCGGGAAGCATGATGTCCAAAATGACCAAATCCGGTTTGAGCTCCCGAAACTTTAGCCAGCCCGCTTCCCCGTCGAAGGCCACCTCCACCCGGTAGCCTTCGCGCAGAAGATAGGCCTGGACCATCCGGGCGATCTCTCGCTCGTCCTCCACCACCAGGATCGTGCGCATCTCCATAAAAGGGTACCTCCGAAGGGGGCAGGGGCCAAAAGCCCCTGCCCGGAGGGAAGCGGGCTCTCGCTTCATCCCAAATTTTCGCGGAGGTTTATTGGAAAAACCTCGCAAGGTTTGTGCAAGTTCTGTGAACGTCGGCTACGATCGAGGGCCATGAGGCGAAACTTAGAGGGGCTTCTTTTCCCGCGCTCAGTGGCGGTGGTGGGGGCCTCCGCTACCCCTGGAAAATTGGGGCATGCCCTTTTCGCCAACGTCGTAGGTTTCCCCGGCCCGGTTTACGCCGTGAACCCCAAATACCAGGAAATCATGGGAAGGCCCTGTGTTCCCACGATCTCCGCCCTTCCCGAGCCGGTGGATTTGGCGGTCATCATCATCCCCGCCGATGAGGTGGTGAAGGTCCTGCGGGAGTGCGGGGAAAAGGGGATAAAGAACGCGGTGGTCATCAGCGCAGGGTTCAAGGAATGCGGGGCAGAGGGAGCAAAAAGGGAGCAGGAGCTTGTGCGGGTCGCGGAGGAGTATGGCCTAAATGTGCTGGGACCCAACGCTTTGGGGATCATCTCCACCAGGGCCGGACTGAACGCGACCTTTGCTCCCCGGGGGGCCTTGCCCGGCCACATCGCCTTCATGTCCCAATCCGGGGCCTTCTGCACCTCAGTTTTGGACTGGGCTTGGAAGGAAAAGCTCGGCTTTTCCCATTTCGTCTCGTTGGGAAACAAGGCCGTTTTGGACGAGTGCGATTTCCTCCAGGCCTTCGCCGAGGATCCGGAGACAAGGGTTATCGTGGCCTACCTCGAAGGCATTCGCGACGGCCCCCGGTTCATGGAGATCGCCCGGGAGGTGACCCGGGAGAAACCCATTGTGGTTTTGAAGGCCGGCCGGGCGGAGGCCGGGGCGCGCGCGGTGTCCTCCCACACTGGAACCATGGCTGGAGCAGACCATGCCTACGACGCCGCTTTCCGCCAATGTGGGGTGATCCGGGCCCGCACCGTGGAGGAGCTCTTCGACTTCGCCCACATCCTCGCCCGCCAACCCCTGCCCAAAGGCAAAAGGATTGGGATCATGACCAACGCCGGGGGAGCGGGGGTGATGGCCACCGATGCGGCCGAATGGGAGGGCCTGACCGTGGCCCGGTTGAGCGAGTCCACCGTGCGGGCCCTGGCGTCTCGCCTCCCACCCGCGGCCGCCCTGTACAACCCGGTGGACATCCTGGGCGACGCCAACGCCCAAAGATATCGGGAAGCCCTGGAGCTGGTCCTGAGCGACCCCGGCGTGGACATGGTCACTGCCCTCTCCGCCCCGGTGGCCATCCTCCGGTTCGCGGAGTTGGCGGAGATCGTGGCGGAGGCCAAGGAGCGCTTTGGCAAACCCGTGGCCGTGAGCTTCATGGCCGGGGAACTCGGGGAGGAGGCCGAGGAGATCCTGCGCCGCGCGGGCATCCCCTCCTTTTTCGATCCGGCCCGGGCGGTGCGGGCATTGGCCGTCTTGGCCAAATACGCAGAAATTCGCACAAGGCCAAGACAAGAGCCGCCAAAGTTCCCCGTGGACCGCGAGAAAGCTCGAAAAATCCTGGCCGAGGCCCGGGCCAAAGGGCGGGTCCGCCTAGGCCTTGAGGCCGCGGAGATCCTTTCCGCTTACGGCATCCCCTTCGCCAAGGGGGGTTTAGCTGAAAATGCGGAGGAGGCCGGCCGCATCGCCCAAGAACTTGGAACTCCGGTGGCTTTGAAGATCGTGTCCCCCGAGATCACCCATAAGACGGAACTGGGAGGGGTGCGCCTGAACGTCTCCCCCAAGGAGGCAGACCGTGTGGCTTGGGAGCTTTTGAACTCCGTCCATCACCGCTTCCCCGAGGCGGAAATCGAGGGGGTCTATGTGCAGGAGATGCTCCCCCCGGGGAGGGAGGTCATTTTGGGGATGGTTCGCGACCCCACCTTCGGCCCCCTCCTCATGTTCGGGCTGGGCGGGGTTTACGTGGAGGTCCTGAGGGATGTGGCCTTCGGGGTGGCCCCCCTTTCCCGCGCGGAGGCCCAGGAGCTTTTGGACCTCATCCGCGGGAAAAAAATCCTCTATGGGGTGCGGGGACAACCCCCTGTGGATTTGCCCGGGCTTTTGGACGTGATCCTGCGCGTCGGGCAATTGGCTGCGGAAAACCCGGAGATTTTGGAGCTCGATCTGAACCCAATTCTTTGCTATCCAGAGCGGGTGGTGGCGGTGGACCTGCGGCTGACCATCGCCGAGGAGGGGATATGAAAAAGCTCTATGTGGGGAGCGTGGAGGAGAAGGCGGGGAAGACCGTGGTCATCCTGGGATTGGCCCAGGTCCTGCGAGCGCGGGGGTTTCAGGTGGCATATCGAAAGCCGGTGGGCCTGGCCCGGGCCTATCGTCACGGCCGGCCGGCGGATCCGGATGGGGAGCTGGTGGCCGAGGCTTTGGGCTTGGAAAAGACCGAGGATTTGGTCCCCGTTTTGTCCGGGGAAGCTCCCCGGGCCTGGCGACCGCCCATCGGCGCTTGGGATCGGATTTTGAGCGCCATGGCAGTTTCCGCGGATTTCCTCTTTTTGGAGGGGCGGGAGTGGGTGGGCCGTGGGCTCCTTTCGGGCCTATCCGACCCGGCTTTGGCCGGGAAACTCTCGGCTCCCATCCTCCTTGTGGCCAAATATCGGGGGGAGCCCACAGTGGACGGAATTTTGGCCGCAGCCCGAATTGTCGGAGAGGAATCTCGCCTTTTGGGGGTCGTCCTGAATGCGGTTTCCCCGGAAGCTGAGCTCTCCGAGGTCCAAAGCTATGCTGCGCCGTTCCTGGAGGAGGAGGGGATCCCCGTTTTGGGGGCCATCCCCTTCCATCGCCGGCTCCAGGCCGTGCGCATCAGCGAGGTCCTGGAGGCCCTGGGAGCAGAGGTGGTGGTGGCTGGCGATCTCCAAGCCGAGGTGGAGAGGGTGCTTGTGGGGGCGATGGGAGCGGAAGCCGCTTTGCAGCACCTGCGACGGATCCCTGGCCAATTGGTGGTCATCACCGCCGGCGATCGCACCGATATCCAGGCCGCAGCCCTCTCCTTCCCCCGCGTTCGGGCCGTGATCCTTTCCGGCGGGATCCGGCCGGAGCGGGCAATCGCCGCCCAGGCTCACGAGCATGGGAAAACTCTGGCCGTGGCCCCCCAGGACACCTTCACCGTGGCCGAGACCGCCGACCGCCTCCTGGGCCGCACTTTCCCCATTTCACCCGAACGTTTGGCCCTCTTGGCCCGCCTTACCGAAGAAAATGTGGACCTCGACAGGATTATCGAGCTTTTAGGGTAAAGCCTGCACCGAAAAGGTGAGCTCAGCCGAAAGGGAATGGGCCACTGAACAATAGCGCTCCTTGGAGAGCTCCGCCGCGCGCTTGAGGTTCTCCTCGGGGACGCCCTCGGCAAAATAGGCGAGGTGCACGCGTTTTACGGCCCTGGGGTGCGCTTCTTCCCTTTCGGCAGTGATTTCGATCCAAAACCGCCGCGGTGGGGTACGCATTTTCTTGAGGATGGAAACCACGTCCATCCCCGTGCAGCCGCCCAAAGCCATGAGGAGGAGCTCCGTGGGGCGGGGAGCGGAATCCTCTCCACCCACTTCCTTTGCCCCATCCATGAGCACGGCGTGGCCGGAAGGGGGGAGTCCGAGGAAGCGCAGGCCCTCTTGCCAAACCACCTTAACTCGCATGCGTCCTCCTTTCCTCCAAATTTCCACAGTTTTGGAAACATTGACAAGTGACAGCCGTCAAGGTATATTCAGGCTGTGAACGAGAACCTGGAGCGGTGGTCCAAGGTTTTTGCCGCTTTGGGAAGCCCGGAGCGGCTTGGGGTTTTGGCTCACCTCCTCGCTAAAAAGGGGCAAAATTGCCAAGAACTCGCGAAAAATTTGCGCCTCTCTACGCCGGCCCTCTCTTACCACCTACGGATTTTGGAGGAAGCTGGGCTTGTGGTGCGGGAGAAAAAGGGGCGCCGTCGTTGTCTCCGGGTGGGCCCAGAGCTGGCCAAGATCTTGCGGCCCAAGGTCATAGCGGAGCTGAGAAAGGAGGGAAAATGATGCCCCAGGAGCACGAGGTGATCGTTTATACCACGCCCACCTGCCCCTGGTGCCAGATGGTCAAGCGTTATCTCCAAGCGCGGGGGATCCCGTACACGGAGATCGACGTGTCCCAGGACTACAACGCGGCCATGGAGATGGTGCGCAAATCCGGACAGACCGGGGTGCCGGTGGTGGAGATCGACGGGGAGATCGTGGTGGGGTTCGATCGGGAGAGGATCGATCAACTCCTCGGTCTTGCCTGAAAAAACGGGGCCGAAAGGCCCCGTTTTTGGTGGAGATGAGCGGATTTGAACCGCCGACCTCCGCGTTGCGAACGCGGCGCTCTCCCAGCTGAGCTACATCCCCACCTGGCGGAGCAGGGAATCGAACCCTGAACCTCGCGGTTATGGGCCGCGCGCTCTCGCCAATTGAGCTACTCCGCCTGGTTGCGGGGGTGGGATTCGAACCCACGACCTCCGGGTTATGAGCCCGGCGAGCTTCCTGGCTGCTCCACCCCGCTCCTGCCGGGGGCGGGACTCGAACCCGCACGAGCCTTGGGTTAGCTCAAGGGATTTTAAGTCCCCTGCGTCTACCTCTTCCGCCACCCCGGCGGATCCTCTGGAGCGGGAAACGGGATTCGAACCCGCGGCCTCCACCTCGGCAAGGTGGCGCTCTACCCCTGAGCTATTCCCGCTTCACACTAATTATAGCGAAAAGCCCTCCCCGGCCAACTTGGTGCGAAGGGCGGGACTCGAACCCGCACGCCTCATCGGCACTGGCTCCTAAGGCCAGCGCGTCTGCCTGTTCCGCCACCTTCGCCCCTTCTTTTTTAGCCCGGCGCCCCCCCTCCCTCAACCCCCTCGGGATAAAGGCCAAGAAGTCCAGTGGGCTCCGGCCGCCGGCGCAGTCGCACCCCCGGCACCTCCACCACCAATATCTCCGCGGTGTTGTGCACAGTGGCGGAAAGGAGATGCCCGCCCAGGGCCGCACCACCCTCCCTCCCCACCACCACATGGAGGTGCACCACCACGCCTTCCGGTCCCTCCCCAATGTTCCCCTGAAGGGAAAGAAGCTCCACGGGTTCGGAAACCCTTTCCTCCCGGTACCGCTTCCCGTCCCAAAAGCCGAAGACCAGGTCCCGCAGCATCCCCACCCCACAGGCCACCATCCCGAAGGCCCCCAAGTCCCGTAGGGCATCAGGAAGTTTTTCCCCGTCCTGAAGCCGCACCACAAGGTTTGCTCCGCTTTTCGCCTTGAGCACTATGCCTCCTTTCCACCGCAAGGATCACCAAATCGGCCACGTTCGTGCCAGTGGGGCCGATCCGCAGAAGGTCTCCGCTTGCGGAAAGCGCGCGGTAGCTATCGTTCCTTAGCAAAGCCTCCTTGGGATCGATCCCCGCCGTTTCCATCCTTTCACAGCTGCCGCCATCCGCGATGGCGCCGGCGGCGTCGGTGGGACCGTCCCGCCCGTCCGTGGCCAGGCTCAAGAGGGCCACGCCGGAAAGGCCCTGGATCTCCAGGGCGAAGGCGAGGGCGAGCTCCTGATTTCGCCCGCCCAGGCCTTTGCCCCGTACGGTGACGGTGGTCTCGCCGGCGGCCAAAAGGAGGGCCGGCGGCCGCACCGGCCGGCCAAAGCCCCTTTCTTCCTCCGCCAAACCGGCGAAGAACTTCCCCGCCTCCCGGGCCTCGCCCCGCATGGTGCTCGTGAGGACGAGGGCCCTGAATCCCATCTTGTGGCCAAGCCTTTGGGCAGCGGCCAAGGCCGTCCTCCCCGAGCCCACGATTACATGCCGGACTTTGGAAAACCAGGGATCCCCAGGCTTCGGGGTCTCAGGAAGGCCACCTTCAGCCCCGCGAGAAAGGTAATCCCTCACAGCTGAAGGAACTTCTTCCCACACCCCCCGTCTCCTCAGGATTTCCACAGCCTGGGCAAAGGTGGTGAGATCGGGGTAAAGAGGGCCGGAGGCGATGGTGCTGAGATCGTCGCCGGGCACATCGGAGAGGACCAGGCCCAAAACGTGCGCGGGCCAAGCCAGCCGAGCTAGCCTCCCACCCTTCACCTGGGAGAGATGTTTTCGCACCGCGTTCAACTCCTGGATCGTGGCGCCGGAGCGCAAAAGGAGATTCGTGGTGCGGACGATATCTTCCAGGGCCAGGCCCGCGGCGGGAAGCTCGAACAACGCCGAGCCCCCTCCGGAGACGAGGACGATGAGGAGATCGTCCTCCCCGGCGTCGCGCACCATTTGCCCGATCCGTATCGCCGCGCGGATGGTGCGCTCATCGGGCAGAGGATGGCCGGCTTCCGCCACCTCCACGATCCTTGTGGGAACGGAATATCCTTCGGCGGTGGCCACGAAGCCCGCGCTGATCCGCGGTGCCAAAATTTCCTCGAGGCCCTGGGCCATGCGGGCCGCAGCCTTCCCGAAGCCCACCACCAGCACCCGGCGGAAGCGGCGAAGATCATAGCGGTAAGGGCCGGCGCAAAGCCGTTCACCCTCGAGGCGCACGGCACGGGACAAACACCGCTCCGGGGAAAGCTCCGCAAGCACGTGCTTCGTGATCTCCTCGAGGATTTCCCGTAACCCTTCCTTGCCCAAGATCGCCCCTCCCTCTATCCTCGGTGCTCGTGAAGGCCGAAGTTTTAAGGGAAATCGATCAACGCCTGAAACAAGCCTTCGGTGACCCAGAAAGGCCTGCTTACGATCCCCTGGAGCTCCTCATTCGCACGATTCTTTCCCAGAACACCTCCGACCGCAATAGGGACCAAGCTTACCGGGCTTTGCGGGAACGCTTCCCTCAATGGGAGGAAATCCTGGAGGCCCCGGTGGAAAGGGTGGCGGAGACCATTCGCCCGGCTGGGCTTTTTCGGCAAAGGGCCCAGCGCCTCCAGGAAGTTCTTCGGCGCATCCGAAAAGAAAGAGGGAAATTTGCCCTCGATTTCCTGGCGGAGCTTCCCCCTGAAGAGGCGGAAAGGTGGCTCCTTTCCCTCCCCGGGGTGGGGAAGAAGACGGCGTACATCGTGCTCCTTTTCGCCTTTGGTCGGGAAAAATTTCCAGTGGACACGCACATCGCCCGGGTCACCAAAAGGCTGGGCCTTTGGGATGGTCGGGGCGATCCCCACGAGGCTTTGGCTCCCTTGGTGCCCAGGGGCCGCGCTTATCCTCTGCACTTGAACCTGATCAGGCTCGGCCGGGAGTTTTGTCGGCCCCGGAACCCGCGCTGCCCGGCTTGTCCGGTCCGGGAACTTTGTGAATACGGAAAAAGGGGGAAGGATGACGCGAGCTGAGGCCTTGAAATTGGTGGAAGAAAAGGTGCACACGAGGAATTTGGTGAAGCACATGCTTGCTGTGGAAGCGGGGATGCGGGCCTTGGCGGAAAAACTCGGCGGTGATCCCGAGCGCTGGGCTTTGGCCGGCCTCCTCCACGATTTGGACTATGAAGAAACCAAGGATCGGCCGGATATCCACGGGAAGCGCACGGTGGAGCTCCTTCGGGGAATGGGTTTCACCGAGGAAGAGGTGCTCCAGGCCATCCTGGCCCATGCTGGGCACAAAGAACCGGAAAAACCCATGGAAATCGCCCTCACCGCCGTGGACCCTTTGACCGGTCTCATCGTCGCCGCCGCCTTGGTGCACCCGGAAAGGCTTTCTGGCCTAACCGCCCAAAACGTGCTCAACCGCTACAAGGAGAAAAGCTTCGCCCGCTCCGCCAATCGCGAGGACATCGCCCTCTGCCAAAAGCTTGGTTTGGACCTCCCTTCGTTTGTGGAGATCGTCCTCTCCGCGATGAAGGGGATCGCCGGGGAGCTCGGACTTTAGATGACCCCCAGCTTTCGCCCGACCTTGGAGAAGGCGTCGAGGGCAAAATCCAAATCTTCTTTGGTGTGGACGGCGGAGACCATGACCCGGATCCTCGCCTTCCCTTTGGGCACGGTGGGATAGGTGATGGCCTGGGCGAACACGCCCTCCTCAAAGAGCATCTTGGAGAAGTCCCAAGCGGTTTGGGCCTCGCCCAGCATGACCGGGGTGATGGGGGTTTGGGAATTCCCGATATCAAAGCCGAGCTCCACCATTTTGGCCTTGAAGTAGCGGGTGTTTTCCCAAAGTTTTTTGACGCGGTCCTCGGAGCGCATGAGGATGTCCACGGCGGCGATACAGGCAGCAACATCGGCGGGGGTAGCGGCGCTGGAGAAGAGGAATGGCCGGCCCCGCTGGCGCAGGAACTCCACGATCTCCCGCTTCCCCGCCACATATCCGCCCATCACTCCAAAGGCCTTGGATAGCGTTCCCACTTCGATGTCCACCCGGCCGTGGAGGCCGAAGTGGTCCACGATCCCCCGGCCATGGGAACCCAAAACCCCCTCACCGTGGGCATCGTCCACCATCACGATGGCCTCATAGCGCTCAGCCAGCTCTACGATCTCCGGAAGCGGCGCAAGATCCCCATCCATGGAGAAAACGCCGTCGGTGACGATGAGCTTCACCGGAGCATTTTTTCTTTCTTCCAAAGCCTTGGCGAGAAAATCCACGTCCCGATGGGGATAGATCACGCGCTCAGCCTTGGTGAGGCGGCAGCCGTCGATGATGGAGGCGTGGTTGAGCTCGTCGGTGAAGATCACCGCCCCCGCTCCGGCGATGAGGGGGATGGTGGCCAGGTTCGCACAAAAACCGGACTGAAAAGTAACGGCGTCCTCACAGCCCTTGAATTCCGCGAGCTTGCGCTCAAGTTCGCGGTGGAGGGACATGGTGCCGGCGATGGAGCGCACCGCCGCCGGCCCCACCCCGTACTCCTCGATGGCCCGAATCGCCGCCCTCTTCAGCTCCGGATCGTTGGCGAACCCAAGATAATTGTTGGAGCACATGTTGAGGACTTTTTTTCCATCCACTACGGTCCAGGCGCCCACCGGGCTTTCGATGGTGCGGATGATGTTGTACATCCCCTGGGCCTTGAGGTTCTCCAGCTCCGCCACAACGAAATCGTATTTGCCCATGTGACCTCCCAAAAAGGATACCCCTGGCCAAAGGTGGAATCAACTTCCGTTGGGATGAAGTCCCTCTGGACGCGGTGCACGCGCTTTCTTCTGCCTTCCCCTAAAAAACGACCTCCCAGCCCAAGCCAACCGTGCTTTTCTCTTCCACCAAGCTCACGTTCAACTTGAGCGAGATCCTAAGGCCTTGAGCTAAAGGAAAGTTTCCCAAAACCGCGATCTCGCCGAGTCCAAACAGGCCTGTGTCCCCGAAGTAAAGGTCCGTTTGGGCGGAGGCTTTTTCGCCAACACAGCTTGGTATCTCTAGCTTCAGCGTTACCACTTCCCAAAAAGGATCTTTTACGAAATTGATCTCGTTTTCCGCAAGGGAAGTGAAAGTTCGAAAGTGCAGCGCTCCCAAGGCCCCTTCGAATCCGAAGGCATAAATTTTGAGGCCGCGGAAGCTGTATGTGGTTCGGTCCCAGTCCACACCTAAAAAGAGGACCACCCCCGCAGGAGGAGTATAAGCGAGGCTGGGAAGGATCAGGGCCTCTTTCCCCTCCGCATCGACGATGAAGTTGGCCCAAAAACTTAGCCCGCAAAGAAGTTCTTCGGGAAAACGAAGGCTCAAACTTAGCCTCTCAAAACCGCCTTTGGCAAGGGAAAACCGCAGGGAAAGATCCCGAAGACAACAATCCAACGGTATCCTGAGCCAGGCTTCCAGGAAGGAAAAGGAGGGCGCAAAACTCTTTTCCAGGACCTCATCCGCATAGCGCTTGAGGTTGAACCTAAGCCGCAGCCTCTGTATGGGCTCGTTTCTGCTGCCCATGTAGGAAATCCCCCAGCCGAATCCGTCCTCCTCGAGCCTCGCCACCCCCACAAGGCTTCCCCCTCCCCACGGCACTCTTCCGGTCACGCTCGCCGCCAAAAATCTCGGCGTTTGTGGGTCGAACTCCACCCCGGGAAAGAGCTCAAGATAGCCGGCCTTCCCCGAGCCGGAGAAGAGAAATTTCTTCCAAACCCCGTCCTCCACAGAAACCCCAAGCTTCCAAGCCCAAAGGGGCATGGCCCACGCCAGCTCCAGCTCCGAAGAAAAAGCGAACGTGGCCGTCGGGAAAGTGAGGGAGAGGTTCGCTTTCCAAGCAAGGGAGGCCGGGGCAGCCCACGCCACCCCGGCCCAAAGAACCGCAAAGGCCCACCTCATGGCCCACCTCCCGGCGGAAGCGCCAACGGACAAATTTGGCAAGTGATGTGTACCGTCACCGTTCCGGTGGCGGTGAGACAGCCGTCAGTGATGACGTAGATGATGGTGTCCGTCATCCCCGGCCCGGGCGGCTGGGCGCAGGACCAACCGGCAGTGGTGTAGTACACCGTGCTTCCAGAAACCCAGGCCGTGCCACATTGGGCATGGGCATCGAGAAGGGTTATGGGATCGCCGTCGGGATCGTAGTCGTTTGCGAGCACAGGAATGCTGCAAAATCCATCGCAATATACGGAATCAGGGCGAGCCACGGGCGGGTCGTTTATGCGCACCACCGCCACCGGGAACGTATAGGTCCGCGAGGTTTCGTTTCCAAGGCATCCCGGGCCCCGTACTCCACAGTAACCCAAGTCGTGCCCTCGGAGAACCACCCGCCCGACGGTGTGCACCAGACCTGGGGCTGCGGATCGCAGTTGTCCGTGGCTGACCTAGGGAAATTCACCCAGGTTTCAGAGGGCCCTTGGCAGCCGTAGATGTACGCCGTCACCCCAGAAGGACAGTTTATGGTGGGCGGGGTTGTGTCCTGGATGTAGGTGATCCGCTGGACCGCCTGAGAAGTGTTTCCGCAGGCATCCTGAGCCATCCAGGTCCGCTGGATCGTGATTCGGCAGCCCACCTGAGAAACGCTGTCTGTGTAGCTGATCTGGGGGCTTGGGTCGCAGTTGTCCTGGGCCGTGGCCCAACCGGTAACATTGGGACCAGTATCCGGCGGGTTGCACCCGAGATCCACGTCCGAAGGGACGGTAAGCACCGGCGCAGTCGTGTCCCGCACCGTGATCCTCTGGCTCTTTGTTCCTGTATTTCCGCACCTATCCGTGGCCCGCCAGGTGCGGATCAAGGTGTAGGTGTGGGGACAAGGCCCGTCCACCCTCTCCTCGCCCAGGTATTCCACCACGGGCGCGGGATCACAGTTGTCCCAAGCCGTGGCCACGCCCACCGGTGGAACCTGATGGCACTCCACCGTTACATCCGGCGGCACGTTGAGGACCGGCGGCTCCGTATCCATCGTATAGGTGATCCGCTGGACCCTTGGAGCCTGGACGGTGTGTCCACAGGCATCGGTAACCCTCCAAGTCCTCTCGATCGTCACCCCACAGCCCACCTGGGAGACCCTATCGCTGTAGCTGAGCATGGGATTGGGGTCGCAGTTGTCGTGTGCCGCGGGCCAGCCGGTCACATCGGGCCCGGTATCCTGAGGATTGCAGCCAAGATCCACATCGCCAGGAATGCTTAGGAACTCCGGGGGAGTGGTGTCCACCACCCGGAAGGTGGCGGTGGTGGAGGAGGCGTTCCCCGCGCAATCGGTGGCGGTGAAGGTCACCGTGACGTAGCCGGCGTTCCCGCAGGTCCGCACGAACTTCTCCGGACGGTAATCATTGGTCCAAAGGACGTCACAGCAGTTGTCGGTGGCCCAAGCTCCACCGTGGCTGGCTAGCCAGGCCCCGAGTTCCGCAGGGTTCCCCTGGCCATCGCATTCCACCGTTTCGTCCCGCGCAGGGTAAACGATCCTGGGCGGGACCTTGTCCACCACGCGGATGCGTATGGTGACGGGCACCTCGGTGGTGGCTCCGCAGCTATCGCGGAGGATTATGGTGTATTGGTCCTCGATCACGTCCCCCTCCCGCACCGCCCGGCAGTAATCGTCCCCGGCCTC